>ERZ827522.42-NODE-42-length-185639-cov-9.497354_pt1 | contig 185639 bp, 154 predicted proteins | sample MGYA00519580_ERZ827522 | MGnify/ENA primary metagenome ERZ827522 (study PRJEB31778, sample SAMEA3449340) | human gut metagenome | biome: human gut; feature: human-associated habitat; material: faeces | place: United Kingdom | collected 2010/2012 ... | reverse complement strand
TTCACCGCTTCAAAGATCTCTTCCATCGAATCTTCCACCGGCAGCACAAAGCAGGCGGAAAGCTGGCCCAGGGGGCGGCCTGCGTTCATCAAGGTGGGGGAGTTGGGCAGGAACTCCAGGTTGGTCATGGCCTGGTAAAAGGCCCGGGCCGTCTGGTCCACATCGGCTTTGGGGTCGTATTGCCGGTCGGCCTGGGCAATGGCATTGGCCACACGCTCAAAGAGCTGGGGCACTGTTTCCACCGGTTTGTTTTCCGCATCGCGGATCAAATAGCGTTTTTCCAGCACAGTCTGGGCGTTTTTTGTTATTTTCATCGTCGCTCCTCTTCCTCATCGGTTTCCTTCCGGCGCCCGGCCGAGCCGCCGCCTTGCTTATGTCTACCGTAACTTGTGTATCATATCGGGTAAATCCGCTATATATTGTAGTATCCGGTGGGGAGACTGTCAATGATGCGGAGGCGAGAAACTTCACAGATAATTTACACAGATTTTGTTGTTATTGTGCATAGACATGGTTATACTGAACCCCGGAACATGGGAGAAAGGAGGCAATCATGATTGGCAAGATCAAGAAAGGGAAATCCTTCGGCGGCTGTATCCGTTACGTGATGGGCAAGGACAACGCGGAAATCATCGACTCAGATGGTGTATTGCTAGGAAATATCCGGGAAATAACGGACAGTTTCAACTACCAACGGGAGCTTAATCCGAAGATAAAACAGCCTGTCGGACACATCGCATTGAGCTTCAAGCCGGAAGACAAGGCATTGCTGACAGATGAATTTATGGCTAAAATAGCCCGGGAATACATGGAGCTGATGGGGATAAAAAACACTCAGTTTATTCTGGTAAGACACCATAACACGGACAATCCGCACTGCCACCTGGTCTATAACCGCATCGGATATGACGGCAAGGTAATCTCTTCCCAAAGCGATTACAAGCGTAATGAAATCGCCACAAAATTGCTTAAGGATAAATACGGGCTGACATACGCCGAGGGCAAGGGCAAGACCAACGTGGAGAAACTCCATGCTTCGGAGCGGGTGAAATACGAAATCTTCAATGCCGTCAAGGCAGCTTTGAAGCATTCCAAAACATGGAAAGAGTTCAACGATTACCTGCTTCGCCGGAGTATCAGGCTGGAATTTGTAAAACGTACCAGGGAGATAAAAAGGCCGGAGGATATACAGGGAATCCGGTTCACCAAGGACGGACAGACCTTCAAGGCTTCGCAAATCAGCCGGGAATTCAGCTTTGCCAGGTTGAATGCCCGGTTGAGCTGGAAGACTTCGGAGTCCCAACAGGAATCCGAACATAAGGTGCAACAAAGGATACCGGACGGAGGCCATCTTTTCGAAAGTACGGGACCGGGACTGTTCAGTCCGACAAACGGTACCGCTCCTGAAGAGCCGTTGCCTCATGAAGAACTTTTGCACAGACGCAGGAAAAAGAAAAGGAGGAAAGGATTCGGATTGTAGCCCGCCCTTTCCCATTCAAATTATTCATGAACATTAAAATTGCAGGAATATGAAACTGGAAGAATATATCGAGAGCATCTTCGGATGCCTGGAAAGAATCGAGAACAAAATCAACGGGCTGTCCGCTCCCTTGCCGGAAGGTAATAGCCCGACAGTTAACAATGAAAAGGATGAGTCCGTGCTGAATGAAGTCCGGAATGGCCATGAGACATTTCGCAAATTGTTGGCTCGCGTGTGCGAGGGTCTTGCCGCCATCAAGAACGATATAGTTTCCATGGACAGGAAGAACTCGTCACAGGAAAGACTTGGACAGGTCTTGTCAGAAATACGGAATGAACAGCGTCAGCACCAGGAGAAAGTGGAAGCCTTGTTTTGTGAGACCAATGACACAGTCAGAAAGAATGCCGTCAAGACAAGCAATATCAACCATCATTTCAGCCTGAGTGTAGAATCCCCGTACACTCTCGGGAGTTTTTTCGTGATGTTCGTGACAATCGTGATTCTGTCCGTGGCTCTCTATTTTTCGGCGAGAATAGATAACGAGCAGGCCGATAATGATCTGAAGTACCGTTATGTCAAGATGAAAGGAGAGGCTACCCCCGAACAACTTGTGGAACTTGAGAACCTCTTCGGGCCGAACCGGAATAACGAACGGATAGAACAGATGCGTGAGGACGTGGAAACCTACGAGGAAGCGGTACGGAGACAGGCCACCCTGACCGAGCAGGCACGACTGAAAGAACAGGCCGCGAGAGAACTGGACAACAAGGCTAAGTCCATCAAGGACAAGCCTATTACGGACGAACCTAAAAAGTAAGCCTATGGCCAGTGTGAAAGTGAAATTCAGACCTTCCACCATAGAGGGAAAGGAAGGTACCGTCTATTATCAGATTATCCAGAACCGTGTAATCCGTCAGTTAAAGACGGATTACCGGATATTTACGGATGAATGGAACGGAGCTGGAAGCTGTATCATTGTCGGTAGTTCGGAACGAAGCAATCTGCTCCTTTCCTTGCAGGAACGCATGGAATGGGATCTGAAGCGGCTGGACATGATTATCCGACAACTTGATAACCGGAAAGTCGGATATACGGCAGATGATATTATAGCTTCCTTTCAAAGCAATACAGAGAGACAGTCGCTTTTCAATTTCATGCAAGGCATCATAGCCCGTCTCAAACAGATGGGCAAGATGCGCACGGCTGAAAATTATTCCTGTACTCTGAAAAGTTTCATGCAGTTCAGAGGAGACAGGGATATTCTGCTGTCTGAAATCGATTCGGATTTGATGCAGCTTTATGAAGCCTACCTTCATAAAAAAGGAGCAGTACGGAATACCAGTTCATTCTATATGCGTATCCTTCGGGCGGTATATAACCGTGCCCTGGAAAAGGCACTGATGGAACAGCGTAATCCTTTCAGGCATGTCTATACGGGAGTGGACAAGACCGTCAAGCGTGCCGTTCCCTTATCCGCCATCAAGCGTATGAAGAATCTGGATCTGTCCTTACAGCCTAATCTGGAATTTGCAAGGGACATGTTCCTGTTCAGTTTCTATACCCGTGGCATGTCGTTCATAGATATGGCTCATCTAAAAAAGAAAGATCTTCAGAACGGATTCTTATCGTATCGCAGACGAAAGACCGGGCAACAGCTGGTCATCAAGTGGGAAAGATGTATGCAGGAGATTGTAGATAAGCGTCATACATGTGATAGAAATCCATATTTACTTCCCATACTCAATTCCCAGAATGAAAGCCGAAAGCAATATAAGTACGCACAAAGTCGTATAAATGTGCATTTGAAAGAGATTGCGAATATGATTGGAGTTTCCATACCATTGTCAATGTATGTTGCCAGGCATTCATGGGCAAGTATCGCTAAAAGCAAGAATATTCCAATATCCGTTATCAGTGAAGGTATGGGACATGATTCTGAATTGACAACTCAAATCTATTTGGCTTCTCTGGATAATACCATTGTGGACAATGCCAATGCACAGATATTAAAATGTTTATGATTAAATGAAGTAATGTTTTGCAAAAACAATTCTCTCTATACAAGAGGTATTCATTCTATCGCAAAAATACTCAAAATACAGAAAATAACATCATTATGTTGGTACCAAAAAAGGATTGCTTTGCTTTTTATTGAAAATATGTTTAGCAAAAGGAAGATAAAATAATGTCATATTTCCTCATTATCAGTTGAATAAATTCAATATCGGGTCTCTTGTATAGAGAGTAGTTTTAGCTATATAATATTCCCGATATATGAACAATAGAAATTTATTCACTGAATTAGAGAAACTTCTTCGTATGGATAGCACATATTGTACAGAAGATGGTACTCTCCTTAAAAATACAATAGTAGAAGCAGCTCTTGCTCTTCGCCCTGATTTGATTGCAAAATTATTAACTCATGATGGACTTAAACGCAATTTCTTTACTGAAATAAGTGGCGTTATGGTTTTTGACAAAGTAAAGTTTCAAAAGTTTGTAATGAACAAACGCTTTTTACCTGACAGTTACACTTCTTTTAAAAATAAAGTTGGCTTGACAAATGAAGATGGTGACTTCCTTTCTGAAAGTCGAGAAATCGTATTGTCGTGGCCATATAAGGATTGTATTCTTGAAGGAGGGCAAACTAAAGAAGATGCCAAACGTAATGAAGTGTTCTGGAATGAAATACTTGCTCCAGATGAAATAAATCGACTGATTGAACCTAAAGTGCTGACAAATTTCAAACGTTTTGATTCTACTGGTGAACATAATGTTGAAAGTATATCAATGGAGGACAATCTTATCATAAAAGGAAACAATTTGCTTGCACTACATTCCTTGAAGAAAAAGTATGCAGGAAAAGTAAAACTAATTTATATAGATCCCCCTTATAATACAGGAAGCGACAGCTTTGGATATAATGACAAATTCAATCAATCAACTTGGCTGACATTCATGCAAAATAGATTGAGTATCGCTAAGAATTTATTGAAAGATGATGGGGTCGTTTGTGTACAATGTAGCTTTCATCAGTTTGCATATTTAAGAGTTCTTATGGATGTATGGGGCGTAATTCGAAGCGGTTTTTTGAGAGTTGGTGGAAATGAGGCGAAAAGCGTTTATTTATAGGGGGTTAAAGGGTTGGGTGAAAAATGGGTCGGAAATTCGAAGCGGTTTTCTTTTTACACAAACTTTACATGACTTTTACAAAAACGAGGGGAAAAAGGCTTTTGGGGGGGGCATATCTTTACATCGGGTCGTGAGTATTGCTCAAATGGGCTTATAAGTGTGTTTTTTATGGCTGTGTCCGCTCCATCAGCGTCATGGGGTGCACTGATCGGGAGAAGGTGGTTTGGCGGTTTCGCTGCCGTTTTTTTTGATTTATCTCAAATTATATTATCTATTTTATTCCAAATAATAGTTATTTAGTATATTTGTAGGTATAAAAATTGCGATATGGCAAAGGTAATACATGTGCATTTGTTGCATAATATAGGCGGAACGAAACAAAAGGACTGGTATTTCAGCAGTATATCGGCGGTATATACGGTTTTGACGGCTGAACAAGTGGGAGCGACGAAGAATTACCTGCTCCATGCCGGGCTGTCCGGGAATGGCACGGTGTGCACGAAAAGGGCTATAATCAAGCAATCTACGCTCATTTCGGGCGGTAGAAAGGCTGACGATTAGAACGATATAATAACGCCTGTCGAATGGCTTTCGAGCGTTATTCCTTTGAATGCTGACAGAGAGGGCTGATCGCCCTCTTTTTTTTGTGTCCATTTTGATTTAGGGTTACAATTAGGGTTACTATTTAGGGTTACAATTTTATTAAGTTTAGGGTTACGTTTAGGGTTACAAAACAACTATTATTAACGTATACCCCAAAATATAAAAAGGTGCTAAAATGCAAATAAGTCCCGTTTTTTACCATTTTCAAGGAGGAAAAACGACATTTATTTTTAATCACAAAATTGTTATATATAATTGACCATTAGTGTATTAAAATAAATATTCGCTTGCATTCCATTAAAAAAACGTGTGCGTGTCATTTTTTGTGCGTCGTTGCGCGATGTACGTGTTTTTATCAATGTGTTGTGCGTTTATGTTCACTCGAGGCCGACAGATCCAATGACAAGGGCGAGACCTGTTATCTCATCGAACGGTACATCGAAAGCCGGATATTCCTTGTTGTCGGACACTACTGTAATATAACCATCTTTTGTACTCGGCATAAGCCGTTTCACGAGAATACCTTGCTCTCGTGTAGCAATGACGTGACATTTATTCCATTGTAGGAATTTTCGGTCTTTGAGTATAGTGCAAGCTATCACGTCTCCGGGGTTAAAATGCGGGTACATGGAAAGACCGGATACTTCAATCATGAAATCCACATTGCAATAGCGAAACTTGGGTATAACGTAGTACTCTTTTACATCTTTTTCTTCAATAGAGAGGAGACCGTTACCAAAGCCAGCCGCTGCTGTTTCAGTAACCAAAGGAATGGGCTTTACGTTTGTGGTTTCCCATATCGTTGTCAAAGGGCGGGCTTTGGGTCGATCAATATTATCTTCCGGTATAGGTGTATTGGTAGCAGTAGGATTAACTGTTACAGATTTGAGCATATTCCCATGTCCAGTTAGGAGCCATTCTGGATTAACATCTGGATATGTGGCGATAAATTTCGCCATAACATCTTCGGTTATACCTGTTGCACTTTCAAGGGTCCCCCTTGACACTCCTATTCTGGTATAAAAATCGCGCTTGCTGATGCCTAATGTAGCAGCATATTGCAAAATTCTTTGTTTTATTGGCGATATTTTTTGCTCTTTTGTTTGCATGTGGCGAAATCTTTTGTATATTTGCAAAGTGTTTAATCAGTAAACAGCGGCCAAATATACAAAATTGGCTTGAAATTAACGAGTGTCAGAGATTAAAGAATATGAACCGAAACCTATTATTAACAAGTGAGACGATGGAAAATCAAGAAACGATGATGAAAAAGCGGGATTTTGTAGCCGAACGGGTAAAAAGCCGTATCGATGGCCTATTGGAAGAGGCCGACAACTATACGCGAATCATGAATGAGGATTATGAGTCATTTTTTATGGATCATGCGGAAGATATGTATAAAGTACAGCTTGAACTTTCCGAATACCGCAAGTTGAAAGCCGTGGTAAGCTCCGGAAGCCTTGAAGATATCCGGTCATATTTGGTAAATAAAGTGAATAACATTACCAATACCCTGCTTGGCGAAAAATTGCGATTAAATACTACCGGCGCCACTACCCAGCTTGCCCATATTTTAGAACTGGAATTTATCCGGGATTTACGCAGCAAGTTTATCATGTTCCTTGACTTTATCGGTAAAGACGAGAATGTCGCCGGATAATAAAAAATCGAGCGTGACAGCCCGGAAGGCGTCAAGAGACGGGCGGACGGTGTGGAAAGACACACGGGGCAATGGTTTTTGCGTTGGGGTTCGATTCCCCATGCCCCACAAAATCCAACCATTAAAACTTAAAGTTATGAAAGCAACAATGAATCCAACAAAAATGGAGGCGCGGATCAAACAGAAGCTGCGCACGCTGATCGGCAACGTGACACACATGCAGAATGTCGCCGACCAGACGCTGGAGCTTATCAAGAGCATCCTGACAGAGGACGAGCGAAACGACTCGGACACCTGCCGCGTCGTCGAGAACCTGTCGTGCGTGTGCGAGGAGGCATTACAGGTGTTGTGCGAGGAACTGAAAATTACGAGATTCTGAACGAAGAAGGAATGCGAACCAAAGCCATTGACAGCCTTTGATTATGAAAGCCATTGAGAATTTTTCGGGGAACCCTCTTTATCGTCTATTATCTTTTGAAGAGCTTCCTCAGTTATACAAAGAGTTGATTCTTTCCTGTTATGGAACTCCGTATACGGATAGGCCAGCGGGCGACAGAACTGTTCCGGGAAAGGATCCTCTTTCAGGAATTTTTGGAGCTGACTCTGAACCTCGAACGGATCACCCCGAAAAAAGATGTCATAGTCTTGAAACAGGCCGTCGACTATCGCTCGGAACTCCTTTATCGAGGATAAAGAGTTCGAAGAAGAACGAAACCGAACAAGGTCGGCGACAAATCCTTGAAAAGGCGTATGCAATTTATCGTGAATTTCGTCGAACAATGGGGCTTCGATGTCTATCGCGTAGTCAATTCTACGCAATGTCGCGGCACTGATTAGGGTGTCAAGGACAAACTGGCGATACCGATTTGCCTTTTCGGCATCCAAGTATGTAATCACATAGTTCAATCTCCATTTCTTGGGAGTTTTTCCGGACGGTTTCATGATGTAGTTATTGTAAACAATCGCAAATATAATAAACCCCAAATAAACAGACAAATGAGAAAGCAGATATTGACAGACAACGAGACCAAGTCCTTCTTGATGAAAACATTCAACTGTACCCGCCAAGCGGTATGGCAGGCATTGACCTTCCAGCGCAACAGCGACCAAGCCCGGCGGATACGCCATCTCGCCCTGCAACGCGGCGGCAAGTTGACAGACGGCTATGCACCGAAGTGCGAGACTTCCTACGAAGAAGGAGAAAAAACGATGACCCAGAGATTCGGGTCACGTGTAAAGATAGTGGCGCACAGGGAGACCGGGAATGTATCCGTGTTCGTGGACGACCGGCTGAAAGAGAATTACGAGAATTTGAACGTTTGCAGCCTCATGCAGTTGCAGAGCGAGGTGGAACAGATGGCAGCCGTGTTGTAAGAGGAGGCGATATGGAATACTACGGAAAGATATTGTGCATATCGTACCACGATCTGACATACGACGACCGCCCCGTTATCATCGATGGGAAGGGCGACTACAGCAGAAGTCGTGCGTTGAAAGATGTACATCCGTCGATGCTTTCCGAGGAAGAACTTGCACCCATCATGTCAGAGGCTAATTATAAGCAACTGGCGGCCCGGGGACAAATCAATGTAGTCCGTCAAGGGAAAGGACTCGGGAATTATGCACTGATAGAAGTGGCCACCCTTCCCCTGCGATTTCAGGAGAGGATAAAGCTGAAATACGGGGACATGAAAGACGATATTCTCAGGAACTGGTTCGGCAGCCACTTCCACATCGAACCGAAAGCCCGGGAGTTCTACTCCCGATTCCGTTTCGACAACGGTAACACGCTCCCTCCGGAACGCATACAGGAATACACGGTGAACGCCTCGGTGATAGAGAGTGTATTGGAGCTGATGGCCGACACGGTATTGATGCGCAGAGCCATGAAGGGCGGCCCGGTGAACTGGGGCGAGATGGCGGGGGCGATCAGTTACTATCAAATCGAATTCGGACATACGTTGCCGATAAGCGCCAACCGCTTCAAGAGGCGCGTGTGGGATTTCAAGGCTCAGGGATATGAGAGCTTAATCAGCGGAAAGTTCATGAACCAGAACCGTCGCAAGGTGACTTACGGCATCGAGCGGGTGCTGCTGGCGATAGACGCCCAACCGGAACAGCCCTATAACACGACGGTATGGGAACAATACAACCTGTTTCTGGAAGGAGAATGCGAATTATTTGACCCGGAAACGGGCGAGATACTCGACCCGGCCGATTTTACAGACAAAAACGGCAACCCGATCGTGTTAAGTCCCAAGACGGTGGCGAACTATCTGACCAATCCCAAGAACAAGGCGTTGAGGGCGAAACATCACATGAGCCAATGGGACTTCAACAACGCCTACCGTCCGTACCATTTACGCTACACGGGAGCCTATTCGCTCAGCAAGATCTCCCTCGACGACCGTGACCTCCCTCGTCCGATGAAGGACGGCAACCGGGTAAAGGCTTACTACGCATACGATGTGGTGAGCGGCGCCGTGGTGGGCTACGCTTACAACCGGCTGAAAACCGCCGAACTATTCCTCGACTGCATGCGCAACATGTTCCGGACCCTTGACCGCAACGGCATGTACATACCGGCGGAGCTGGAAGTGGAGCACCACTTGGTAAAGGACTTCGCCGACGGCCTGATGCAGGCCGGCACGGTGTTCCCGCTGATACGGTGGTGTAACCCCGGCAACTCCCGGGAAAAGCGGGCGGAACATTTCAACCGCCAGAAGAAATACGGCGTGGAGAAGCGCTCGCAGGCGGGCATAGGCCGCTGGTGGGCCCGTCTGGAAGCGAACCGTCCGAAGGAAGAGAAAGTATATGACGAGTACAACGACACCTATAAGGTGAAGAGCTATACCTACGACGAGCTGGTGGCCGACGACATTCGCTCCATCGACGAGTATAACAACCAGCTACACCCGAATCAGAAGCGATACCCCGGCATGACCCGCTGGGACGTATTCTGCAAAATGCAGAACCCGAACCTCCGCCCGTGGGACAAGGCCGTGCTTTACCGGTATATCGGCTTCCACACGAACACGACCATACGGAACAACAGCTATTTCAAGGTACAATACAAGGATTTCCGCCTTCCCGACCCGGAAGTCATCGCCCGGCTCGAACCCCGTAACTACAAGGTTGAAGCCTATTATTTGCCCGACAGCGACGGAAACATCAACGAGGTGTATATCTACCAGAACGGACGGTATCTCGCCGCCTGCAAGCCTGCCCCGCGGTATAACGAGAACACGGCCGAGCAGACCGAGGCCGACCGCGAGGCTTATACCGAACAGGCAAAATATGTAGCCAAGTTCGACAAGATGATCAAGGAGGGCAAAATCAAGCCGTTGGGAATCCTGAGCAAAGAGGCCTCGAAAACGGTATCCACCGTAAAAGCCGAGGCGGTGGAGACGCAGCCCGCCGACGATACGGAAGACTATTCGGCATACCTCAATGTGTCGTCCTTCGAAAGAGACGCCATGTCCAAACTCTAACGATATAAAAAAAACATTCAAACAGCATTCAATATGGAAATAACGAACGAATTGAAACAACGGATTGCGGAGGCGATAGCCGCCGACCGGGAGAATTACCCCAGCGACAACCGCCATGCGACGGCTCTGGGTATTTCTCCGAGCGTGTACAACTCCATCAAAAGAGGAAATTATGAAAAACAAGTGAGCGACGCCAACTGGGTGGGTATCGCCCGGAGGCTGGGTGTGCAACTGCGGGCCGAAATGCCGTGGACGGCGGCCAAGACCCCGACCTATGCGTTTATCAGCAAGCAGTTGGAGATGTGTCAGGAGAGCGGACTGAGCGCCATTCTGTGCGACATGCCCAACATCGGGAAGACCTTCTCGGCGAAGGTGTACGTCAAAAACCACAAAAACGCCGTGTATGTGGACTGTTCGCAAGTGAAAACGAAACTCAAACTGATACGGTATATCGCCAAAGAGTTCGGCGTGAGCAGTTACGGACGTTACGGCGACGTCTACGAGGATCTGGTGGCTTACCTGCGCACGATAGACACCCCGCTTATCGTGCTGGACGAGGCTGGGGACTTGCAGTACGAGGCTTTTTTGGAATTGAAAGCCCTGTGGAACGCCACCGAACGCTGCTGCGCATGGTACATGATGGGTGCGGACGGCCTAAAAGAGAAGATAAACCGGGCCATCGAGGGCAAGAAGGTGGGCTACACCGAGATGTTGAGCCGGTATGGCGACACATACAGCAAGGTGACCCCCGACGATGCCAAAGAGCGCGAGAAATTCCTGCGGGCGCAGGCCGCCATCGTGGCGAAGATGAACGCCCCGGAGGGCTCGGACATCGCCCGGATCGTAAATCTTACCGGCGGAGGGCTTCGCCGGGTATATACCGAAATCGAGAAATTGAGGAGGGCGCAGATATGATGACGAAAATAACATTAGAGGATAGAGGTCAGGACATCTTGTGGTTCAAGGTAAACGAAGACGGGATTGTCGAAGAATCCGGTCCGTTCCAGAATGAAATATGGAAAGACGCATATATTCCTTTTCGGAAAATCCGTGTCGGACAATTGCCCCCCATATCCTTTTATCCGTATATCATATTCAATTTTCTACAATATAGGGTCGTATCAATAGAGCCAAGCCATGAAACTGAAACGAGCGTACAGCCCCAAAGAGGTGCTTAACATGAAGATACCCTGTTACGAGTTCACCGGGCAGTGGCTCGTCTCCATCGGCCGACCTGCCAAAAGCGGGGTGTGGATCATCTGGGGGTCGAGCGGGAACGGCAAGAGCTCTTTTGTCATGCAACTGGCCAAATACCTTTGTGCGTTCGACAAGGTGATATACGACAGTTTGGAGGAGAGCACGGGGCTCTCTTTGCAAATGTCATTGAAACGCCATCGAATGGAAGAGGTACGCAAGCGGCTGCTGATTCTCGACCGGGAACCGATCGATCAACTGGAGGAACGGTTGAAACGAAGGGGCAGTCCCAGAGTGGTGATCATAGACAGTTTCCAATATAGCGGGTTGAGCTACCCTGCTTACAAAGAATTAAAGGAGCGGCATCCCAAAAAGCTGTTCGTTTTCATCAGCCATGCCGAGGGAATGCACCCGGCCGGCAGGACGGCCCGAAAGGTGGAATACGATGCCGATGTCAAAATCATGGTGAGCGGCTTCAAGGCGTGGTGCAAGAGTCGGTTTATGGAGCAACCGGGCGAGCCCTACACAATATGGGAGGAAGGCGCCGCCAAAACATGGATGGAAGATGGACAAAAAGAGAATGCGCCGGAAGAACCTGCTGTATAGGCTCCGGAAGAAGGGCGTGAAAGTCAACACGAGAGAACGCTGTGTTTACCTGCCCTACGGCAGCGAGCCGGACAACATCGCACAGGTTCGCCGTCTGCGGAGAGAATATGATTTTGTAGTACAATTTGAAATAGTATGATCATGGAAAAGACGCAAGAAAACAGATGCTGCATTTGCGGCATGGAGTTCGTCGGATACGGGCATAACCCATATCCGGTGAAAGAAACGGGGCGATGCTGCGGCATGTGCAATTACAGGGTGGTAGCGCCCGAACGATTGAACAAGTTTTACGAACGAAAAAACCACAGAAAAAAATGAACAAGAAAGTGTACATCAGCGGGGCGATAGCCCATTATGACTTGGAAGAGCGCAAGGCGGCTTTTGGAAATGCGGAACGATTCCTTGCCTTGAAAGGCTACAATCCCGTGAACCCGTTCAAGAATGGGCTGCCCGACGAGGCGCATTGGCGGGAGCACATGCGGGCGGACATCGCCCTGCTGCTCGGTTGTGATTATATCTACATGCTTCGAGGCTGGGAGCTGTCGAAGGGCGCCAAGCTCGAGCTCGACGTGGCCAGCTCGTGCGGCATCGAAGTGTTGTTCGAAAACCAGTTTAATCTTTGAATTATGGAAGAAAAACAAAAGGTGCAGGTCGTATTTGAGTTTGACCGGGAAGACTTTGAGTCGATCATGACACTGAAAAGTCCGGAGGAAAAAGAAACGGCGGAAGAGGTGTGGAATGCTATGGTTAAGGAACCGGTGGTTGTCAAGGTTGACTCGCTCGACGAAAGGGATAGATACGATGTGAAAGTTATTATGGTGAGTTGGGCGATGTATGCAATCGCCGATAGATTGGAGGAATGAACATGGCACAGGAAGTAACCAATTTCGCCCGGTTTTACGCCCTGTTCGGCAAAGTGCCCTATTACGGCGACCGGGAAGAGTTCAAGCGCTCGATCGTGAGGCAATATACACGGAATCGCACCGAGAGCCTGCGCGAGATGACCCGGGCGGAGTACAACGAGTGCTGCGCCGCTCTGGAACAGCTGACCGGGCAGGACGAATGGCGAAAGAAACTGCGCGAGGAGCTGCGGTTCCGCCGAAGCGTATGTCTGAAACTCATGCAGAAAATCGGCATCGACACCACGGACTGGGCAAGGGTCAACGATTTTTGCCTGAATCCCCGGATCGCCGGCAAGCCTTTCGGCCGGCTCGATACCGAAGAACTGGAACAACTGGCCGTAAAGCTGCGCTCCATCGAGCGGAAGGGAGGGCTGAAAGTGAAGGAAACGGAAAAGAGACAAGAACACGAAGTGAAACAACCGGGCCGGACCGTCTATGTAATCATAGACCCCAACGCCCCTAAAAACTAATAGAAATGAAAACAGAAGCACGAAAAATCCTTGACGGGATTAAAATCCAGCTCCTTGAAGCGGCGACATGGCTGTCGGCCGAAGAGCGGGAGGAGTTTTTCAGCGACATCAACGAATGGACATACGAGCAGTACGAGGCGGCATTGGTCTGTCAAGAGCCTGAAATGCAGAATTACGAGGAGGACGATGCATGACCCTGAACGACCAGAACAAGGTGAAAGCGGCCGGCTTCATTATTATCCGAAAAGCCGACTATCCGATGCCGAAAATCAAAGTCAGCACAAAGTACAACGGAGGGTGGAAAACTTACGGAGTGTATGAGACCAAGGCCGCACGGGACAAAGCGTTCAAGACCCTTTTAGAAAGCAACAATATTATCAGTGATTAACCCTAAAAAACAATTAGAATCATGGAAGAGAGAAGCAAACAGACCGTGTTCATGACGGAAGAGGAAAAGGCCGAGTTCGAGGCTTTCCAACAGGCGAAAGCGAGAAAAGCGGCCGAAGAGAAGGCCAAAGCCGACCGGGAAATGTACAGGCAGATGGTGGACGAGGAGATCGAGAACTCCATTCCCGTGTTGCTGGGTATCAGCGAGGAGATCAAGGAGAGCAAACAGAAGGTGCTTGACAATTTCAAGGCTATACTTGCCATGAAGTCCGACCTGTTTAAAACGAAGATGCGCAACGACCAACGCAGCCATACCTTCACCAACAGCGCGGGCGACAAACGCATCACTCTGGGCGTGTATGTGACGGACGGCTACCGGGACACGGTAGAGGACGGAATCGCCATCGTGAAGGAGTACATCGCCTCGCTGGCCAACGACGAAAAGACGCAGGCGTTGGTGAACATGGTGTTCCGGCTGTTGAGCCGCGACGCCAAAGGCACGTTAAAGGCCAGCCGTATCGTGCAGCTGCGCAAGGTGGCCGAAGATACCGGCGACGCACGGTTCATGGAGGGTGTGCGCATTATCGAGGAGAGCTACCAGCCGGAGGTGAGCAAGCAGTTTATCCGCGCCGAGATGAAAGACAGGAACGGCATGTGGAGGCCCATACCGCTGGGCATGACCGAGTCGTAAAATCGGAGGAGGCCGGGAAACCGGTCGAAAAGCGTTGACCCCTTAAACAGGAAGTGCCGAAATGTGAAAAAATCGGCACTTTCTGTAATAAAAGCGGGTGAAAATCAATTATATTTGCAGTATGGGCAAAGGGAGAGACAAAGAACTGATCAGGCTGAGGGACGAGGCGCTGTGCCGTCGTTACTATTACTGGACCGAGGTGCAGCGGTTGCGGTTCGACGACGCGCTGCGCATTCTGTCGGAGCGTGAGTTCTTTATCTCCGAGGAGCGTATCATGGCCATTATCCGGCGCAAGTCCCGTGAGGGGACCGACAAGGACTTCAAGCCCCTGCCTAAGGTGAAAGTTCCCCGGCTGACGGCCTCCCAGCTCGAACTGTTCAAGATATAGCGGTGTGCCAACCCCCGTGCCTGCGCTGTAATGGCGTTGGCAAGTCCAGTAGTTATGGCTTAGTGCGACGGGAAGTGGCGCATCGCTATTTTTTTGTTGAAATGTATGGTCTTTGAAAAATAATTCGTATGTTTGCGGTGCTGAGTTTATTTTCTACATGACGGTACTACCGTCCAACGCATTGCGTATGGGCATTTTTTATGCCTTAAAGACATATTTTGGTGTGCCAACCCCGTGACACGGTTGTAATGGCCGGTCGGTCATGTAGAATAGACTTAGCAGCGGGAAGTGGCACACCGTTATTTTTTGGGCCACATGCTAAATATATTCTACAATTATGAACAAGAATCAAGAAAACAAGGCCCTGCGCCTTGAAATGGTGGAAGTGAACCAAAGTCGCTTCGCCGCGGAAATCCTCAGCGGAAACGCAAGTATCAATCTCACACAAATGGCAAAGCCTTTCGGGAAAATCCCCAAAGATTGGCTAAGAACAGAGGAGGCTAAACGTTATATCAAGGCGATAAGCGTTGGGCAGAAATGCCTAACGGCTGACCTTGTGGAAGTTAGGAACGGTGGAAGGCCCGAGAATCAAGGAACATGGTGCAAAGACTACCGCATCGCCTTGCGTTTCGCGCAATGGCTCAGTCCGGAGTTCAGCATTATGGTGGACGAGGCGATACTGCGCTTGCTGTCGGGGAAACGCATGGGAGTGTCCCGCCCTCGCCGTTTGCAGCCGAAAGACCGGGACGAGGTCTTGAAAGCGTTTTTTGCGGAGCTGCCCCAATGGGTGACGTTGGAGGACGAGCGCGAGGTGGCCGAGTTCTTCGGCGTGAGCCGCCACCATGTGCACGAGGTGCTGACAGGCCGCCGCACGGGCTATGCCGTGCTGGCCGCGTTGACGTCGCACGGGAGCGAAAACCGAAAACGTGGAATCCGCCGCCCGGACCTGAGCCCGGAGGCGACAGCCCGGAAAACCCTACAACTGGCTTTGGAGTTCGCGAACGAAACGAAGGAGGGCTGAGCGATGGTACGGTTCGAGAAAGACAAGATCGTGGTGGAGATACCCACGATGTTCCCGGCCGCCGACTGGCTGGAACATGTGCGCAATCTGACGTATGCCGTCGGTGCGATAGACAAGGACCGTGTAGACAACGACCACGACTGCATATACACTCTGTGCAGCCTGATTTTGGAAATGATGCCGGAGGAAGGCGATCTGCTCGAAATGCTGCGGGCGAAAGGACTCCGATAGCCTTGTTCCGGGGATAAGACAAGGGGTGGCCGTTTGCGGGCGGTCACCCCTTTTGCGTTTTACAGCGTCACGGCTCCATCGCCGACTCGTCGTGCAGGGTGAACGAGAAGGTCGTCTCGAATACCTTGATATATCCCGGCAGCGCATATTCCCGGCTTTTCTCCCGCACGAGCGGCGAGGCGTTCTCCGAGCACTGCAAGCATTGCAAGGTTTGGTACAGCTTGTTCGCCGTCTGCTGGCGTTCGCGTACTTTCTCGTAGGTTCCCGAGGCGTGACTGGTGTCGTGGTAGCAGTCGATGGCGAGGCGCACGGTGATGAACGACTCGCTGTTCTGTGCCCCGTAGCCGAGGTCGTGCCAGTTCGAATCGGTGTTCCCGATCAGTACGCAGGGGAAGGTGACCGGGTAGTGGTCCTCGTCTGCTCCCATTTCCAATTGGCCGTAGTCCTCGTCGATGAGCGACAGATCCGGCATTTCACGGGCGATTTGCTCCATGATGGTGATAAAGATTTCTTCCATGATTTTATGAGGTTAGAATGTTGAAGATTTTTTCAGTGATTTTCTTTTCTATTTTCTCGTTGAGTTCCTCGCTTTCCCCGATAAACTGCCGTTGTGGAATGCGTATGCTCAGCTTCTTTTTCCGGGTGAGGGCGAGTCCTTTCCACATCTGCGCCTGCGGGTTGGCGGCGGCTTCCTTCAACCGCGACGCCCTCGTTTTTTTCGATGCGTTCTTCCGGATGCCGGCCGACTTGTAGAACTGTCGCCAAGCCCATTTCCGCATCTTGTCGGTCACGGCGGGATGCACGGTGTCTCCCCAGTTGTGAATGGGGGCGTAGACCACATCGTTCGATATTTTCACCCGGTAGTCCGCCGGTATGTATTTGATGGATTTAAATAGGACTTTCCGCTCGGAAAGCAGCGTGCCGTAATTGCTGGCAGCTCCTGTTCCACCCGATGACAACCGCTTGGCCTTCGGCCACGGGTGCAGCCCTCCGTTCACAAAGCCTCCTAACCGGAAGTTGTTTTGAAAGTGGTCTTGGGCCATTCGCCCGGCGATGACCGGTATCTCCCGGCGCAGGAACTTTTCCAGCGCCTTGCGCTCCTTCTCCATAAATTTTTCGGCCATTTTTTCTCCTATTTATTTGTTATTTAAATAATAACCGTTATATTTGCGATGGATCATTCCCGAAAGGGTTTGGGCCCCCTTCCGACAGATTTGGCTTATGTTAAGTCTGTCGGTCGTATTTTAAAGCCCTCCGAAAGAATTTTTTCACGAGAAAGCAATACATCTTTCCCATTTTGTACAATAGTTATAGTCCTAAGATTCTCACATCTCCTTACACGAGAACGCAAAGCTGTGGCTATATCTTCCAATGAAATTTCGGAGTCTATCCATAACACCAAATGATCAGCCTGCTTGCTCCCATCACGAATCAGTTTGTCGATAGAATTTTTGGTGGGAGTTGAATTTAGCTTGTATTCCTGAGTGATTCCCAGTGTCCAATTGTAGCTATCGGCGCTCTTTTTGTCGTTGGGATTGTCCAACAGGTCTATCGTATAGTTGTGTTTCTCCACAAGGAACTTGCCTATACGGATATTTTCAGCTTTCTCTACTTTGCCGTGCCCGTCGTGGATGCGTAACATTCCCCGTTTTGTTGGAATGAGCGTGTAGTGGACATTATCTTCCAAGAACTTTTTCACGGCTTTTTTAGCTCCCGGATAGGCGTTCGCTATATACGGGTGAGTGTCGGAAAACAGTTTGCCGTCCTTTCCCGGATTGTTGTCCAGCCCGGGGTGCGGGTTGTCCTTTCTTGTGAAGTCGGGGATTTCGGTCACCGGGTCGTCCGTCGAGGAGAGGTCGCACTTGCAGTTCCAGCGGTCGCCCGGGCGGTGCTCGTTCCAGAACGGGTCATCGATGGGTCGCACCGTCCCCCAGAATACCATGTGGTCCTTCCCGGGATTGACCGAGGTGGAAGGCATCCACCGCAGATTGGGCAAGACGTCCTTCTCCCGCTCGAACTGCTGCCAGTCGGCCGCCTGATGCGCCCGCAAGACCGCCGTATTGTATTCGGTACGCAGCCACTGCCCCACCTGATGCGAGGCGATGGGCATCACCTCCTTCCGCCACTGTTCGAACGGTTTTAGATTGCCGTTCGAATCCAACAATAATTTGGCCATGTCGTTCTGCATACGGTGTACCTTGAATGCCACGAATACCTCGTTGTTCCGCAGAATGGCCGTGCGGAAGTCGTCGTCCGGATCCACAGCCCCGGACTCGTCGAATCCTTTTCGGGCGGCCTCGTTTATCCGGTCGCAAATCTCGTTGAACAGGTTAATCTCGATGTCGGTCATCGGGCGGAAGTTCTTGCCGTATATGTTCCGCAAGGCGCGGCGCAACACCTCGCCGGAGAACTCGAAGCCCGAGGAGACCCCACCCTCCTTCGCCTCATAAAGGCGGTCGACTACCAGTCTAAAACTGCCCCGCCGCCCGACGGGGCTTTTCCGAAAAAACGGGCCAGCCGGTCGCGGAAGGAGTTTTTGCGCTTGGGCTCAGGGTCAGGTTCCGGCTCCGGCTCTTCCTCTTCCTCTTCCTCCTCTATTTCTTCCTCCTCCGGTTTTTGCTGTTGCTGCTGTTGAAGCCGCTTGGCGGCGGCCTCATTCCTTTTCCGCTCCTCTTCCCGCTCCCTTTTCAACCGGTCGTAATCGGCCGGCTTTTCGATACCGAACTCCTCGTAGAGGTAGTCGTCGGAGACCGGCAGGTCGAACTGCCGGGCGATCTGCGTGAGGATATTGACTTTCGCCGTGGGGTCTATCTCCTTCTTCTCCGGGAAGCAAAAACTACCTCCGGAGGTGTCGATGCCCATGCGGGCGAAGATGTCGGCCATGTCGTAGTTGAGCACGTCGAGAAGATACCGCTTGTCAGCCTCGGCCACCTTGTCCTCCACCTTTTTGTGGACAGTACCCAAAGCCTGCGTGCCGTTTTCAGAGGACTCGGTCGTCAGCGTATTGCCGAGGACGAGTTTGGAAATCTCGTTGTTGCACCGCTCGCAGAGCCGTTCGTACACATCGGCCGAACCGGTCTTGTTGCCGGCTTCTATAAAATTGAGTTTGGTGTCCTCGTCGTGGAAGAATTGTGCGAGGCTTCCGATATTCGCGGCATCCTCTATCGCCCGCTGGCGGGACTGCTCGTCGTCGGAGTTATAGACATACTCCTGTATGGGCATACCGAAGAGCTCGGAGAATTGTGACCAGTCGCCGGTGGTATTCCGCTTGTAGATCACCCACGGAGCCGCCTTCGCCAGCAGTCCCAAGTCGTCGGGACTGCCGATGAACAGCAGGTCGGAATAATTCTCCCACGGCAGGCCGACGATGTCCGTCTGGTGACGGAGGATAATCCGCCTTACGGGGTCTACGTGCTTACGGGGTATCAAGTCGTAGTCCACCCATTCCCCCTCCCGGTAGAACTGGCAGAGGGAGAAGCCCCAGAACTTGGCATCGATGATGTCGCCGACCAGCCGGTTGAACCACGGGGAACGAATCTGCTCGTTCACCGCATCGTCAGGCTTGCCATTCCGGCGGAACTCGATGTCGGAGCAGAGCACGGCGTTCTTCCGCTTCTCGATGACGCAGGTGAGGTGCGTGTCCATGAGAATGTCGGCATACAGGTCATATAACTTGTAGCGCCTTGAATAATCCACGTTCTCGGCGGCGCGTATGGCCGTCATATAGTCGGCGATGTCGATGCCGAACCGTTTGGGCTGCGTGAGCACGATGACATTCGGCCCCTTCTGTCCGGGAAGCGTCAGATTGCCTCCGACGGTGATGATGCCCCGGTTATTCCGTTTTTGTTTCTTTGCCATAGTCTTATGTGATTACCAGTGGTTTGTCCTTTTTCGGTTGCTCTCGATGCGGAAGTCCGAGTTTCCGGCCCGTTCCTCCGCCGGCAGGAGCGGCGCCCCCTCGATGGAGATCTCCTCGGCTGCCACCGCCTTCATCCACTCTACGGCCCGTTCGTATCGGTCCTTCCGCATAGGCGACAGCTTCTGCGGGTTGTGTATGCAAAAAATGTGATAGACCGCGATGTCGATGACCATCATCAATACCAATTGGTTCCTTTCCTCCCCGGTGGCGGAGAAGATTCTGTCGCAGTCATAGCGTTTCGACAGGTAGCACCGCATTTCGGCGATAGCCCTGTCCTCGCATATTTCGATGACGGGTTCGTCCTCCCGTACGAGGGCATCCAGAATGTCGCGGTGGATACTCGCGTCATAGTCCCTCAATTCGACAAATTGACTCATAGGTATAGGGGTTAAAGGGTTATAATCTTCGTTTGTTCCGTCTCCGCAACTCTCTCCGGGTCTTGACCACAGGCGGTTCCGCCCGATGCATGATCTCGTCGATGACGCGGTTGCCTCCCTCCACGGCGTCGGGGCCGTCCGCTGGATAGCGCAGGGAGAGAGTGAACAGCTTGAACTGATCTTCCAGTTCTTTCATGTGCGGATTGTCCTTCTCCGCCTCGTTGAGAATCAGGTTCCCCTCCCGGTTCAAGGGTTCGAGGTTGGCCTCTATCCGGGTTCCCTTGTCGGTTTTCTTCTTCTCGTCCCCCCGGATATAAAGCGATATTTTCTGCTCTTTCCGGACTTTGGCCACAAGCGGTTTGAACACCTGCTGAAAGAAAGGGTCTTGCAGTTTGTTGTTCTCCATGTAGCAATACACGGTGGCTTTTCCGCCGACGAACTCCAACAGTTTGACATACCAACCGATGAATTCGGCATTCAGGGCTTGGGAGAGAAAGGTCTTGATGACATAAAGCCGTCCCCCGAGTTTGCCGAGCAGCGAGACCGTTTTGAAGGACTTGCCTTTCTTTCCCTTGCTCTCGCCCGGCGCCGGATCACCGTATGCGACCAAAAATTTAAATTTCGATAAGGGTGGAACCTTGCCGTAGGCGATGGTCTCGAATACCTCCCCGACGGAAATCGGGTTATTGAAGTATTCTCCCTGCGCCGCTTTGGTGGATATTTTGGACAGCGTGCGGTCGATAAACTCTTCCGTGTTCTTCTCCGGCCAAGTGGAGCGGCCGTTCCTGTCTCGAATGTTCACGATGTCCCAGTGGTCGGCCATGTCCCCGGCCCGTACCACGCAGCAATCTTTGGCGATGATGTTTCCGCAAAAGATGACGAGCGTCGGTTCCGAGATAGATCGCGTCGGATACAGGGCGTTTTCCCACCAGTCCCACCGCTTCTGTATCGTGTCCGGGTTCTTGGTGTCCTCGTCCGTGTCGAAGTCGTCCACGAGCAGCACGTCCGGGCGAATGGCCTCGTTGCGCGAACCCCGGGGCGACTGTCCCGCGCCGATTGCACGGAACGCCACGCCTCCTTTGGTGACGAACTCGTCCTCCGTCCATGAGCCGGGCGTCTCCTGTTTGCCGTAATAGGCCTGTATGCGGCCGTTGGCCTCCAAATTGGCCCGGTAAGGGGCCAGCAGCCGGACAGCGTTGTCCTTGCTGTTGGAGGTCATGATGACGTTCTTCTTCCGCCCGGTGAGCGTGACGAACAGGACGATAAACATGGAGACGGTAGACTTGGCGAGCTCCCGGCTCCACGAAAGCACCTCGAACCATTCGTCGTGTGCGATGATGCGCTGTATGGCCCGTTTCTGGAAATCGGCGAACTCATACTTGGCATAGTTCGGAAAGAAGAACTTGATCCACTCCGCCGGATGCCTTTCGAGATACCGGCGGTGCTTCTCCCGGTCGGCGGCGGACATGGATTTGTCCACCGGCGTGGCCCTTGCGATATCCTCCTTAAACTTCTCCCAGTCGAGGAGCGCTGTTTTGTCGATCTGTTTCATGAGCCTCCCGTTTATAGTTTGTCCTTGATATAAGCGTCCGCCAGCCTTGTCAGTTCTTTTGCCTTTTCAAGGTCGAACGGACGGAGCCATTCGATGAAACCGGTGAGCACGCTGATGATATCGGCTATTCCGGTTTCCTGTTCCATGTTCCGAATGGCGGCCGACAGCTTGCCGAGAATGTCGGCTTCTTTGGAGTTCGGGAACCGTTCCCCCTCCGCCCGTGCCGAGATGGCCCGGTTGATTTCCGCCACCTGACGGTACAGGTTGGCCACCTGTTCCTGCCGGGTGAGTGTCAGCCCGGCTTTCTGTTCCTCCCATTTCCCGGCACGCACCCAGTTGGACACTGTCACGCGGGACACTCCCACACGCTCTGCGATTTCCTGTTGCGTGAGATTCTCCCGCATGTATAAAGTCTTGGCCCATTCCTTCTTTTGGGCGTTCGTCAAATCTGCCATAGTGCTTTAATTCTTGTGATTCAACTGCAAAAATGCCCTAAAAATCCCGCGAAATAAAAATCGTTCCGCATGATGAGAGTTTACGGAACCACCATGACATCATACCGTTACACGGTAAAAATGCGATTTTCATACGCTGTCGATTTGTCGCATTTTTGCGACGTAAACCCAGCGGAATCATGTGCTAAAACCAGACAGATATGAGCAGATTTTTCAACATACAGACCGATGCGGAGGGAGTGTGCACCATCTTCCTATACGGTGACATCGGAGACTATTACGAAGTACAGAGCGGACGGGTGGCCCGGGAACTGTTGGAAGCCGAAAAGGCGGGGAGCCGGATCCATGTCCGCATCAACAGCAACGGCGGCGATGTGTATTGCGGCATCGCCATCTACAACGCCATCAAAAACAGCAAGGCGGACGTACATATCTATGTGGACGGTATCGCGGCCAGCATGGCCAGCGTGATCGCCCTGTGCGGAAAACCGGTAGAGATGAGCAAGTATGCGAGGCTGATGCTGCACAGCGTGAGCGGAGGCTGCTATGGCAATAAAAAGGAGATGCAGAAATGCATCGAAGAGATAGAGAGCCTCGAGGACAGCCTCGGGGATATATACGCCGCCCGTCTCGGCATGACGAAGGAGGAAGTCAAGGCCACGTTTTTTGACGGCGAGGACCATTGGCTGACGGCAGACGATGCGCTCCGCCTCGGCTTTATCGACGGTATCTATGACGCGGAACCGGTTCCGGCGGGCAGTACCCCGGAACAGATATACACTTTATTCAACAACCGGCTCATGGAGCCACAAAACAAAAGCAAGATGAACTTGGAGGAAATTCGTAAGCACCCCTCGTTTGCCAATTGCAAGAGCGAGGAGGAAGTAATCGCGCAGGCTCAGTCCTACGCAAGGGAAGCGGGCCGTGTCGCCGGTCTGGAAAATGAGAACAACGACCTGAAAACCCGGCTGAAAGAGTTTGAGGACAAGGCGGCCGCCGATGAAGAAGCCGCACGCAAGGCATTGCTCGACGCTGCGGAGGCAGACGGGCGCATCAATGCCGAAATGCGTCCGGTATATGAGAATATCCTGAAATCCAACCCGGAGGAAGGAGAAAAAGCGTTAAAGGCGCTTGCCCCGAAACGCAAGGTCATGGAGGACCTGAAAGTGGACCCGGGAGACGAGAGCCCGTGGAGCAAGCGAATGAAGGAAATCAACAACAAACTTAATAAACAATAACGATGGCGATAGTAGTAAAAAACACCAATTACAACGGCGAGGTGCTGGAGCAGCTGCTGACCCTCGCCGCCACCGGCAACGAAATCGTGGAGAAAGGCCTGATTATGGTCATTCCCGGTGTGGAGAAGAAAATCAGCCTGCCCCGTCTGAAAAGCGGGAAGATGCTCCAAAAACGCAAGGAAAATCCCGGTGTGGAAGATTCGAAGGGCAATTTCAATTATGACGAAAAAAGCCTCGATCCGAAGGATTTCATGGCCTTCACCGTGTTCAATCCCCGTGCCTTCGAGCAAATCTGGCGCAAGTGGCAGCCGAAAGGCAACCTCGTGTTCGCAGAGCTACCACCCGAAGCCCAGAATGCGCTGTTGGCCGAACTGGCCAAACAGGTACAGTTCGAATTAGGTGACCATTACATCAACGGCGAATACGGAGACGATGATGACCATCTGTTTAACGGTATCCTCACCCAAATGGCCAAAGATACGGAACTCATCATCGTGGACAGCGAGGAAACAACCATGCTCGGCAAGTTGAAAGCCGTTCGGAGCGCTATCCCCAAAGCAATCCGCAACAACCCGAACCTGCGTATTATCATGAGTATCGATGATTTCGACAAGTACGATGACGAGTTGACGGAACGAGAGGCCAAAAACGCCAGCGAGACGGACGTCAATGCCAGACGTTACAAGGGTATCGCCATCGAGACTTTGGCTGCATGGCCCGACGATCTGATTGTGGCCACGTTGTGTTCGATGGGCGCAGACGGAAACCTGTTCGCCGCCGTCAATCTGCAAGACGATGAGAATGTCATTCAGATAGACAAGATTTCCAATGCCAGCGAGTTGTACTTCTTCAAGATGCTGATGAAGGCTGATACCAATATCGCTTTCGGGGAGGAGACCGTGGTTTTGGACAGCCGCAAAAGTCCCGTATTTCAGCCGACTGCAAAAACCATTTCTGCCGACCCGACCACGGTGGCTATTCCGGCAGAGGGTGGCAGCAAGGAAGTGACCGTAACAGCCAGCGGTGAATACACCGTAGGCGCCGCTCCGGCTGGTTTTGAGGTAGAAGAAACCGAAACCGGTGTGACCATTTCGGCAGAGGCCAATGACACGGGCAATGCGAAAAGTGGGACTCTGACCATTACCCTGAATGCCGACAACTCGAAAACCGCTAAGATAACCATCTCGCAAGCCAAACAAGGAGCATAAGTCATGGGAAAGTTGAAATATCTGGTACTGCATTGCACCGCCACCCCCGAAGGGCGTGAGGTGACAGCTGACGAGATACGTCGCTGGCACACCTCCGCACCCCCTGTCGGGAGGGGTTGGAAGCAGGTAGGATACACCGATATGATACACCTCGACGGCCGTGTGGAGAGGCTGGTGGACAACAACGAGGATGCGCAGGTCGATTCATGGGAGATTACCAACGGGGCAAAAGGGTACAACACGACAGCTCGGCACGTTGTGTACGTGGGCGGTGTCGCCGCCGACGGCAAGACCCCCGTGGACACCCGCACCCTCGCACAGCGGAAAGCGATGGAAACCTACGTAAAGGATTTTCATCGTCGCTTCCCCGACGTGGAGATTGTCGGCCACAACCAGCTGGCGGCGAAAGCCTGCCCCTCGTTCAACGTGCAGACTTGGTTGAAATCAATAGGAATAAACCCATAAAAAGAAGAATGAAATGAAAAAGTTGATTTGTTTTTTCATGCTGATACTCGTGTTTGTATCAGCCGCATTTGCCCAAACGGGCGATGTATCCACCGGTACAGATTATGACAGCATGATCGCCACTTTTGCCGGATTTGCCGGTTGTGTGGTATTGCTGACGGAAGGTATCAAAGCCCTGTTTCCCAAGATGAACGGACTGCTTACCCAGCTTGTCAGTTGGTGTGTCGGTATGGCGGCCGCCATGTTGCTATGGTGGCTTGATGCCGGATTCGTATCGGACGTCCAATGGTATATCGCCCTGCTTTACGGTTTAGGAGCCTCCTTCGTGGCGAATGGGATTGCGGACACGGGACTGGTTCAATGGCTTATCGGCCTTATCGCTAAAAAGTCGGGAAGCAAGTCATAAACAGGTAGTCCTATGGAGCTCAGTGAATTTTTGAACATCGCACTGGGTGGCGGTTTGCTGGCAACCATTATCGGCCTGTTGACCTTAAAGTCTACCGTCCGCAAGGCCGGTTCCGAAGCTGAAATGGCGAAAGCGGAGGCCGAGGCGGTGCGAATAGACAACGCTGAGCACGCCACCCGCATATTGATGGAGAACATCGTAAAACCTTTGAAAGATGAGTTTAACGAGACAAAGAAAGAGTTGGCACGTAACACGCGTGAGATGGCTCGCCTTCGCAAAGCCATCGATACCGCTAACAGTTGCAAACATCGCGATACTTGTCCTGTGCTTAACCGCCTGCACGAGCACCCGAAAGGCAACGCAGGAGAAGATCCGGGAGGAACTGACCCGGTCGGACAGTTCGACCAGCGAAGTCCTCCGGATACGGACGGAAACGGTCCCGGGGTCGGAGATTAGGCTGGTCATACCGGCGGACAGCCTGATGAAACTACCTCCGACGGCATCGTACGGCGGACGGAGCGGCCGGACGAATGTGGCGGTTAACCGCAAGGGAGATACGATTATTGTGCATGCCTCTTGCGACAGCCTGCAGCGACAGTGTGAGTATTACGAGAAATCCTCCTCGGTATGGCGCGAGCGCTATGAAGGCATGGCCGACCTATACGAAGCGGAATTAAAACAGCGTTCGAACCCCGTTAAAACCTTTTTCACAGGGCTCGTCGCCGGGATAGCGATAACGATATTAGGAATGATAATCATCAAAAACAAATTGAAGAATGGCAACTAAGAAATTCATATACGGCATAGCCGTCGTAAAGTTTAATCAAAAGGAAATCGGCTACATCGAAAAAGGCAGTTGGGACTGGGGCGGCACAAAGGCCGAGAGTACGGACATCGAGGCCGAGCAGGTCCCCGATGCCCCGGTACTGACGCTGGCCAACAAGAACGCGACCATCGCGCCGACGTTCAACCTCATTCAGCTGGATTACGAGAATATACAAGCCGTACTGGGCGGCACGCTGGTAGGAACCTCCGGGTCGTACACCGGCTGGAAAGCTCCCACCGACTTGGTAGAGCTTCGCGGCCCGTGGGAAATCAAGTTCGTCTCAGGTCAGACGATGAAGATCCCCAACGGTACTATCATGGCCAACTTGGGCGGCAAGCTGACGCTGACCGAGGTTTCCAAGATAGAGTGCCAGCTGAAAGTGAACAAGCCGGAGGAAGCGGACACCGCTCCTTACGAAATCAACGACACCCCATCGGAATAACGTATGGACGAGAAAGTCGCACGCCTCATACAGCGCGAGGGGGCGGCCGCCCTGTTGGACCGGGGCGTGTCCGTCCCCTTGAAGGATATCCGCCTTCCGTTCCGCAAGCCCCTGCGCCTGCGGGTCGTCATGCGCCGCCCCCGGCTGGGCGGGCTTATTCGCTTGGCCCGGGTGTACCTCTCGTTAGGGGTGACGGCGGAACAGATGAACAAGTTTACGAAGGAGGAGGAAATGGCCTTTTTGGCGACCCACGGCAAACAGGTGAGCCGCATGGTGGCCTATACCCTGTGCCGCGGCTGGATCAGCCGCCGTCTGCTGGTCGGGACAACGGCATGGCTGGTTCGCAACTGGATAGACACCGAGTATGTCTCGGCCGCCATGCGCAGCTTCGTGTTCCTGTTGGGCACAGACCCTTTTACGAGTATTATCAGATCAGCCGAGAGGACGAACCCGATGAAGCTGAGACTGAGCCAAAGAAACAAGGGGAGTTAAAGACGGTATTCGAGCCTTCCCATAGCCCCTTCGGATTTGTCTGGCAGGTGGCCGACGCCACCGGCTGGAAGGTAAAGTACATACTGGAAGGTGTGAACTTCCAGACCTTGATTATGATGCTGGCAGACGCGCCCCGCTATATCCGGAAGAAACAGGAGGAGAAGAGCGCGGAGGACGAGGCCGCCGACATCGTGGGATTTTTCCAAAGCAATTTGAAGAGATAACATGGCAATGAAACCGGTAGAAGTAGAGATATTGATGAAGGACCGCCTGTCGGGGGCTCTCGACAAGGCCGGCCGCAAGGTGGACGGGCTGAAAGGCAAGGCGACCGCCGCATCGTCGGAAATGGACAGTCAAGCCCAAAGGTTGCGTACCGCCATAGCCGGGCTCACGGAGCAAATGGAAGAATTGCGCAGGGTCGGACAAAACGCCTCCCTGAACCTCGACCAGAGTGAAAACATGGCCGGTATCGAAGCGCTCGAAAAGCAAATCGCCGAATTGGAATCCCGGTTAAAGCAGCTGGGTGCAACCGCAGAAGCTACACAGACAGTCCCCCCGGAACTGCCCGCCGCCAAGCAGCAATTCAACGGCCTGCATATGAGTATCCAACAGATCGCCCGAGAGATGCCCTCTCTGGCTATGGGTCCCCAGATGTTTTTTCTCGCCATCTCCAACAACCTGCCCATTTTCGCGGACGAGGTGAAAAGAGCGCGGGTCGAATACGACAACTTGGTGAAATCCGGGGAAAAGGGCGTGCCGGTATGGAAACAAATCCTCTCCTCCCTGTTCTCGTGGCAGACCGCCCTGACGACAGGCATCATGCTGCTGGTCATGTACGGCGACGAACTGGTAGGCTGGGTAAAAGGGCTGTTCAGCGCCAAAGACGGAGTCGACGCCTTGAAAAAAGCCCTGCAGGAGAAAAACGAGGTAGAGAAAGAAGGACATGCCGTTTCCATACGCACCCGTGCCGAGCTGGACAACACCCTCCGCGAGTTGAGAGACTTTATCGGCACGAAAGAGCAGGAGAAGAACAAGGTCGACGAGTTGAACCGGAAATACGGCGACACGTTCGGCACTTACAAGTCCCTGACCGAGTGGTATGACACACTCATACAAAAAGGGAATGCCTATGTCGAGTCCCTGTTCATGCAGGCAAAGGCTCAGTCCTATATTAAAAAAGCCATAGAAGCCGACGAGAAAGCCAACGAAATCCGCAGCAAGGGCAAGGAAGAGTACCGCCCGTTCTGGGGCGCCGGCGGAAAGCTCAACATGTTTTTTGGCGGGGACAACATCGGCCAATATGGAAGCGATCCGGCAGAGACAGCCTTTAACAAAGCCCTGCAAGAGGAGGAAAATAAAAAACAACATTACCTGAATGAGGTCGAATGGTTCCAGAAAGAGGCAACCAGAATCTTCAAGGAAGCGGGACTCTCCGATTACCGGACCATCGAGACTGATGACGACACCGCCAAGACAGAGGAGGAAAAGCGGAAGCAGGCCCGGCAGAAACTGAATGACGAGTTGCTGGCTCTGGAACAACAGAACCAACAGGATTGGCTCGACTTGCAGGAGGAGGGCACGCAGAAGAAACTGGCCCGGATAGACGCCGACTACGAACGGCAAAAAGCCGAGATCGAAAAGAAGGCGCGGGAACTGGCCGAGCTGAACCGAAAGGCGGGCGTCACCGACACCAACGCCGCCGGGCTGACCGATAGGCAGCAGGAGGAAATTGACCGATCTAATACCCTTGCCGAAGATACACGGAAAAAAGAGGTCACGGCGGTTTACCGGGAAGAGGCTGTCGCCATGCGCGACTACTTAAAGGAGTACGGCTCTTACCAGCAGCAGAAGTTGGCCATCGCCGAGGAGTATGCCGAGAAGATTCGCCGGGCACAATCGGAGGGCGAACGGCTCTCGCTCGAAAAAGAACGGGACTCGGCCGTCAACCGGCTGGAACTGTCGGCTATCCGGCAGCAAATCGACTGGGGAAACGTATTCGGCAATTTCGGGGTGATGTTCCGCGAACAGGTGCAGCCGACTATCGACCGCCTGAAAACGATCGCTCGAAGCCCGGAGTTCCAATCCTCCGCCGGCGTCGACGAGATGGAAGCCCTGTATGGCTTGATTTCCACCCTGCAACAGTCGGAGACGATGTGGAACGGGGAGATTTTCCGGCAAATCAACGACGACCTCGTCTCTTATCAAAACGCCATGCGGGGTTACATGGCCGCGCAGCAGCGAGAAATCGAGGCGACCGAAGAGCTGGCCCGTGCCAAGCAAACGCTGAAAGAGGCCGAGGGAAGCGGTGACGCCCGCAGCATAGAGGCGGCCGAGCTCTACGTGGGAGAGGCCTCGAAGAATCTCGACAAGGCATCGCAGGACGTGCAGATGTTCGGGACGCAGGTGCAGAGCACCACTACCAGCCTCCGGGAGTCCTCGGAACAGGCAGCCGGTATGTTCCGCAACCTCGAATCGGGGCTTAGAAACCTTTCGTCGGGGAACCTGAAAGGCATAGGACAAGGCGTCATGCAACTCGACAAGCTGTTTAACGGCGGGAAGCTGACCGAAAAACTCGGCGGCTCCCTCGCGGAGGGTTTCGAGAAAATCTTCGGGGACAGCAGCGTCACCCAAGCCCTCGCGGAAGGCTTGGGCAATTCGGGATTGGCCGGCTCCATTATTTCCGCCATACTCTCCATCTTGGACGAATTGGCGACGGAGGGTATCGGGGGTATCGTCGCGGGGTTGACAGACACCGTGCTCGGCGCCGTCAGCGGCATTATCGACAATATCTTTTCGTTGGAGCTTTTCCAACAAATCGGCGAGTCCCTGTTGAAAGGAGCGGCCAATATCCTCGACGCGCTATCGTTCGGGGGCTTGGGCAAATTAGTGGGGAACGGGGACAGCGACCCCTATTTGGAGGAGGACATGGAGCGCCTGAGCTTGACGAACGAAGCCTTGATCGCCGCCATCGAGTCGTTGACCGAGGAGATAAAGGGCTCCTCCGGCCAACAAGCCACGGAGCTCTATGAAAAGCAGATGGCCCGTCTGGACGAGGCGGAAGCCCATACGCGGGAACAAATGCAGCGGAGCGCTTCCGCTTACAGCAACGGGCTTTGGGGCATAGGCGGCAAAAAGTCCTCCAACAAAAAAATAGACGATGCCATGAGCGGTAACGACTGGCATCGTATCAGCGAGGTGGTCGGAAGGACGATCGGCGAGGCCGCCGATTTTTGGAACCTGTCGAGCGAGGAGATGGCGAAGGTCGCCCGGGAAGCGCCCGACCTTTATGCGAAAATCAAGGACTATGCCGATGCGGGCTACAAGGATGCCGCCCGGTATATGGACGACTATATCGCTTTCGCCGAACAGCGGAAGGAGTTGGAACAGGCCTATTACGAGAGTATCACGCAGGTCTCCTTCGACAGCGTGTACGACAGCTTTATCGACATGCTGATGGACATGTCGTCAGACTGGGAGGATTTTTCCGACGACATGAGCGAGTATCTGATGCGCGCCCTGTTGAAGACAAAGTTGGACGAATTGCTTAAAACGGATATGGAGGATTGGTACGCCACTTTCGGAAGGGCCATGTCCAATGGAGAGCTGACCGACGAGGAAATCGAGGACTTGAACAAACAGTGGGAGGAACTTGTAAAAAAAGGCCTCCATATTCGCGACAGCATATCGGAGGCTACCGGCTATACCGGGGACGACGGCGGAACGACACAGAGCGGGAAACCGGGCGGGTTCGCCGCCATGAGCCAAGAACAGGGCACTAAGCTCGAAGGGCTCTTTGTCTCCGGCCAGATGCACTGGGCCAGCATCGACGAGCGAATGCAGGACGTGAGCGAGCAGATGGGCGCAGCCGTCGACCACCTGCGGCGTATCGAGGAGAACACCGGCGCCAGCGCCAAGCATTTGGGCGAGATTAAGGACGAAATAAAAAAAATTGTACGCGACGGCTTGAAGATGAAATGACGACAACCTGTTAAAATCAACGAGATATGGCAATGGATGCGATATTGGGCGGGAAAGCGCTCGTCAACGGTACGGACATCTGGACGGAGTACGGCGTGTTTCTGGCCGAGAAAAGGCGGGGCGACCGCAACAACTTGAAGGCGATCCTGTCGCCGGCCAAGACGAAAACCCATGTGGCCGTGGATATACGCGAGGAGAACGGCGAGAAGTACTCGGCCTCGCTCGACGTGAAGAATCAGGCCCGGGACGTGAAGCTCTGTTTCGCCCTCTATGCCGACACCCGGGAGAAATGGCTGGCTCAATACAAGGCCTTCATCACCCTGTTGAAGCAGGGCGACGACGGGTGGCTCGACATCGAATTTCCCGACCTCGACATGACCCTTCGCGTTTTCTACAAGGAGGCGAGCGACTACGAGCCGCTCACTTACCTCTGGCGGGAAGGCAAGCAGGCGAGCCGCTTCTACGTCACTTTTCGGGAGCCGAACCCGACGATTTAAATGACGATTGAACAGCATTAAAACGACCTTAAAACAAGAGTAAGATGATCACGATATACGGCAGCGACGGCATGGCGAAGACACAGGTTCCCTGCGACGACAACTCGACGCAGGAGATGGAGTTGCAGGGCGACAACGCGCTCAGCCTGTCGTTCACGCTCTACGAACACGTGGCGCTCGAAGTCAACGACTATGCCGAGTTTATGGGCAGGAAGTACTGGCTCATGGAACGGTATCACCCCGAGCAAGTGTCGACGGTAGAATGGAAGTACGATATCAAGCTCTACGGCATCGAGAGTCTGGTGAAGCGCTTCCTTGTTATCAACGACACGGACGGGGACGACGAGCCGGTCTTTACCTTGACCGCTCCGCCGAGGGACCATGTCGCCCTGATCGTGAAAAGTATCAACAACGGCATGGGTAGCGGCGACTGGAAGGTGGGCACGGTGGAGGGCGCCGACAACATCGTCATCGACTATTTCGGAAAATATTGCGACGAGGCGCTCAAAGAGGTGGCCGAGAAGGTCGGACACCGCGCCGAATGGTGGGTCGAGGGGCAGACCGTCAATATCTGCCGCTGCGAGCAGGGCGAGGAGGTGACGCTGGCCTACGGCAAGGGGCTGCTCTCGCTGAGCGGCGACATGGCCGACAACGCCAAGTTCTACACCCGGCTCTACCCGGTGGGCAGTTCCCGCAACATCGACCCGGAGAAATACGGCCACACCCGGCTGCAACTGCCCGGCGGCGTGAAACACGTCGATGTGAACGTCGACAAGTACGGCGTATGGCATCACTACGAAGCCGAGGCTTTCGCCGGCATTTACCCCAAGCGTATCGGCACGGTGAGCTCGGTGCGGAAGGAAGAGACGAAGGACGAGGAGGGCAACCCCTTTACAATCTGGTATTTCAAGGACGAAAGCCTCGATTTCGACCCGAACGATTATGAGCTGGCCCGGCAAGTCAAACGGGTATCCTTTCAGGAAGGTTCGGAACTGGCCGGGCTCGGAGAAGAAGCCGACGACACCTATTACTTCGAGGTCAACTACGACAGTGAGACCCGGGAGTTCGAGATCATCACCATCTGGCCCTATGACGACGACACGCAGCTTCCCAACGACACCTTGTCGCCCCAAGCAGGCGACAAGTATATCCTTTGGAATATCCGCATGCCGGACGAATACTATCCGCTGGCCGAGCAGGAATTTAAGGAGGCGGTCGACAAATACAACGAGGAGAATGCCGTCGATGTGAGCCGTTACAAGGCGCCGACCGACCATGTATATATCGAAGAGCACGCCATCGACCTCTATGTGGGGAGACGGGTGAGGCTCGAAAGTGCCAAATATTTTCCGGAGACGGGCTATCGCAGCAGCCGAATCACCAAGATTACCCGCAAGGTCAACCTCCCTTCGCAGGTCGACCTCGAAATCAGCGACGCCACGAGCACCGGCGCGATGACGACCATCAACGACAACATCACCGCCGTGGAGAACTATGTGCGGGAGGCCACGTCGGGCTCTTTCCCCGACCTGATCCGGAGCTGGGACAACACCCTGCCCACCGACAACAACGTGTTCAGCGCGCGGCGTACCCTCAAAGAGGCGCTCAGCCGTTTGCGCCCGGACACGGCACAAGGGAAAATCACCTTCGCGAAAGGGCTGGACATCGGAGTTTACTCCTCCCTCGTAAGCGGCGGAACGTTCAGAACCGATGAACAGGGCAACACCTATATCGAGGCGGATCACATCTTTATCCGAAAGAAAGCGACGATACAGGAGACGCAGGTCAGCCGCGTCACCCATATCGCCGGGGAGTATATCGTCAGCTCCGCCTCCTTCGGAAACCTTTTCCGGGTAGAGGAGTTCGAGACGTATTACCGCTGTTATGCGGACGACGGGAGTGTCGCTCCCGAGAACGACTTCATCGTGGGGGATATGGCGATTTGTCGGGCGGTCGACCGGACGGAGGCATTAAAGCCCCGCTACTACTGGCGCAAGGTGGTCGGGGTCGGCGACAACTACGTCGACCTCTCCAAGACGGATGCCGATACCGGATCGGATATCCCCGTAGCCGGGGACGCCCTTATCCAGCTGGGGTACGACCCGGTGGTGGGCGGCAGCGAGGAGCCCGGGCGACAGAACGCCGTCATCATCTCCTCCGTCGCCATCGACTCCCCCGGCATCAAGCTGTTGCAGGGTATCGGCTCCTACACCTTGCAGGGCAAGGAGGTCGTCAGTCAGGGATTCGACAAGAGCACCGCCCGGGCTTTCCTCAAAGTCCTCGGCGACTTTGCTGTCGGTGTCCCCGACCAAAGCACCTATCTGCTCTACGATTCGACAACCAAAACTCTCCGAATCAAGGGCAAATTCATTACCGAGCACTACGACGATTTGGACAAGGCGCTTGAAGATCGCGAATACCTCAAAGAAGCCTTCCGTAACGACACCGCCATCGACGGGGGTGTCATCGCCACGAGCCTCGTGCAGCTCGGCTACCGCACTCCCGAAGGGGAGTATGTCGTCATGAGCGGGGTGAGCGGTCTCGACCGGGGAGCCGGCAGTATCTCCTACTGGGCGGGCGGAGAACCCGTGGACCGCTTTACCTATGACGAGGAATCCGGGAAATACGTCGAAAAGGAGAGCCTTGCCGGCAACGAGGCCACGGCCCTTATTCGCATGGACGGCACGGGCTATCTGGCCGCCGGCAATATCCGGTGGGACAAGAAAGGGAAAATCGACACCAACCTCGGGGCGTTCTACTTCGGCGACAAACTCATCGACGCCTATCTCAACATCTTTCAGCTTAATGAAGATTCGGAGAGCGGGAAACTGCTCGATGTCACGCCCCTCGTACCCATGACCGACATCGATGTCAACCATAGCGTTACCATCGGCGGGGCGACGCTGGTATGGGACGCCGCCAATAAGGCCGTTAAAGTGTACGACTCGAAAAATGGGGAACCGATAAGCCTCTATACCACCGGGAGCCTCTCGGCTCTCGGTCTCGGCAGCCTCGAAGGGGGCGGCGGTGGCGGAGGAGGGCTCATCAAGCTCGTTCATGGGTTCGACGATCTGGGCGGCGCATTCGACAACGCCACCCTTACCGATACCTTCAACGCCTATACCATCAACGAGATTTGGAAACTCGCCAACGCCGGCGCATCTACGATAGGTACAGGCAATGTGGTGACGGCGGTCAGCAAGACAGCCCTCGGTATCGTTGTCACCAAAGGCATCACCCTGTACGATTGGGTGCAGCAGCCGAACAAGCCAACTTATTCGCTCTCGGAGATAAACAACGTGAGCGGTACATATACGGGGCTGACAGTTGGACGTGCGGTCGAATCGGACAATGCGAAAAAGTTGAACGGACTTGACAACGGGGCTTTCCTGTATAAAAGGGGCGGCATGTATGAGACAGCCACCGGAAACGGGTGGTTGATTCGCACGAAAGTCGAAGAGGCCGAGGCGGCTATGTTGACGTTGCATCTGATCGGAAATGGATATTATAGCCGACGAATTATCAATACGATCGTACAGGCGTATAATTATGCCCCGAACGATGTCGAGTTTACGGCTACGGCCGGTACGCATTTCGGTGACGATTTGGGTGACGTGAAGGTGTTCTTGTACGGGGGACACGTGTGTTTTTGGGTTTCGGCCAAGACGGATTACCAGACCTGCTCCATATTCGTCTATAACACATACGGGGCATTGAACGGGACTTGCGAGAACTGTGTGGATAGCATATCGTTGTCTCCCATGCCGGCAGTCGGCGTGAGCAAGCTGACCGTGGTGACCCCGTCTGTCGCCTTGACGGATAACGATTCCATCGCCGCCGACAGGCTTAAAAATATCCGGACGATTTGGGGAAATCCGTTTGACGGATCGAACGATGTGTCCGGAAGTCTGTCGGGAGTCCGGGATATAACGATGGAGGGAGACATCGATGGAGCGAATGTAATCAGGGCTACGAGTATAAACCTTTCGACCGGGAGTAAGTCTGTCTCCATCTCCGCCGGAAGGATTGTGGCGACGAATAACATAAGGTCAAAGGAGAGTGTCACATCGGACGGTAACATCACGGCCGGAGGGGATATATCGTCGCAAGGCAATATCTCGGCACAAGGCTCGGTCACCGCTCTAACGACTTCGGACAAACGTTTGAAGCGAGATTTCGACTATACCCTCAGCTATACCGACAGACTCTTGGCGATGGGCAGGGTATGCGATTTTCGATATACCGAAAAAGCACGGAAGCGTAACAAGGGCGGCGTGGACGGGGAAGCCCATACGGGGCTGATCTATCAAAAGGTGAAAGAGGTATTGCCATCGATGGCCTACGAAACGGAGGACGGTTACGGGGCTCTGAACTACCTGTCGCCCGACTATATCAACACCATAGCCGGGGCAACGCAGGAGACCGCCCGTCTGGTTAAAGCCCTTATGGAAGATATAGAACGATTGAAAAAGGAATTGTCCGAATTAAAAGGGAAAGGAGGAAAGTGAGCCTATGGCCATCGATAAAAACAAGATAGCAGCCCCGATAGCGATAACCGACCCGTATAATCTGCTGGGGATTTATCCTTCAAACGGGATATGGGACGTGGCCGACATCGTTGCCCTCGAACGTCCCCTGTTGCAGGGTGGCCGTCCGGGACGTATCAACAAATGGAGTCGTCATAAACCCGTGCGCTATCCGCAGGCTGCACCGCTATCCGACAACTATCCTCAGCAATCCGGCGGGGTCACGACATACGTCGATCAATGGGAAGGAAGCGAAACGGATAAGAATCAAGGCATACGCTATGGCTTGAAAGCCACGATACCGCACGGCACGAATATCGTCGCTATCCATGATACCTCTTTCGATTATGTCGCCTATCCTCACCCGGGGACGGATTTTTGCCGCCTGAGCGATTTCGACGGCTACGACCACAATGCGGAACCTAATCTTACCGGAAGTAAAATTGACGAAATCAGTGCGGACGTGCCGTATCTTTTTGTCGATATTAACTATTACGATACTTCGGTGAATCCTACCGGCGTACCCGTCGAATCATGGCTGGCGCTGGCCTCCGACAAGAGTATCGGCGATTATTACCCGGCTATTTTGGCAACCGATGGAAATGGAAGCAGTTTTGCCCGATTACTGACAAATACCTCGACAAACACCATAACCACCTTGCGGGTGGGCAATGTGTGGTACTCTGCTTTCAAGGTAAAATTTTTCAGCGACGGTACTACTCCGCCGATACTTCCTGTCGGACAGAGCGACACATTTCCGGGGGAGGATTCGGTAGGGGCGAATTTGAAGGTGACATTGTTCCTTATCGATAAGAAGTCGTTCGAATACTGGACGGGTGTCGACAAACAGATCACCGTGGCGGATTATTTCCCCATACCCACATCGATAGCCATGACAGCCGAGATAAACAGCACATATACCCCGATTAAAATCGTGGATTTCACTTTCCTTTCGAGCTACTTTCAGGTGCGTATCAGTTTTCCGAACGGGAATCCTCCGGTGGGTGAGAAATACACCTTCCGCATTTCGGGGTCCGGATTCCTCGCGATATATGATTACGAATACAAGGGAACCGGGATTCTCATTTTGAATATCCCTTTGGGGACGACACATCCAGACCTTCCACCGGGAACCCATACCTATTACCTGACCTGTTCCGTGTATGGGGTCTCCTCGTCGGGAGAGGCCGGCGTACAACTCGACTCCCTATCCAAAAACGTGACATTCGACATTCCCGACAGCGGGATTATCAGTTAACCATAAATACAAAACATTATGATAGAATTAGTAAAAATCAGCGAGAACATCAGCCGTTCGTTCAACGGAAAAGAGACTGTGGAAACCCTGCAAGCGGTCAATTACCGAATTATGGAAAACGGTGTGGAAAAAGGTCATGTCACTGTCGGGCAAGGCAGTTTTAACATGAATGTCTATTCCATGACCTCCACGGTCGAGGAGACAAAGGGCCTTGTGGAAAAAATGTTCAACGCATTATCCGATGGCAGCGATGAGTGACAAAAAGTACGAAGAGAAATACTCATGGGAAGGTATTAAGGCCGGTTTGGAGTTTTCAGATATGAATGGTTCCCCCATCGATATAGAGGGACTGAAATTCCGCTTCATCTATCGGGACCAATACGGCCGGACGTGCGAAGTCTCGCAGGAGGGTGACAAGCGGGTGAATTGTGTCCTTCGAGACGGCGAGCTGATAGCCGTATTCGAGCCGAACACTTTCCGCAAGGGAATCCTTACCGTAGAAAGGCATTATTGCCGTACCGACTCCGATTTCGCGAGCGGAGTCTGGGAGTATGGTGGTGAGGACGAGACGAACATTAAAATCGTATGAGGTATGGAGAAGTGCGATTACGTGATGGTGAAAGAGCGGATAATTGTACCGGATGCCGTTGCGGTAAAAGAGCAAATCGTCGTGCCGGAGGCTGTCGCGGTGAAAGAGACGGTCAGCGTGCCGGTGGAGGTGCGCATAGAGCGGATGCCGGCGTATCACCCCGACCCTTTGTGGCCGGATTTGGAATCTTGCCCGGCAGGACATATCTGGGCCGTCTGTTACAGCTTTGACGAAGGAGATTACGATATCTGTTTTTCCCAAACCTATGTGGAGGGAAAAGTGGACTGGGGCGACGGCGAGAGCGAAGATATTTTAAACCGGTATGCAAGAGCCTCGCACCACAAGTTCGCTCGGGGAACAGGTAGTCCGGACAGCCGGGGCCGTGAATTCTGGCTGGTGGATATAGATGCCGATACCACTTCCGATATATATGGCGGACTCACATTTTCCCGATACGGGAACAACAGCTACAATACATTGGACATCGACGGGCGAAACGGGATCGTCGCACTTTGCATAGGGGAAGGTCTGAAATTCCAAGTGACCGTATCGGAGGAATATATCCATCCGCTGCTCGAATATGTGCGGGTGAAGGGCGACGAAGTGTGGAAGCCGGTAAGTTTCGGCTTGATTTACTCGGTCAAAAAGGTGAGGTACAACGAGAAGGCGAGAGTGGAATATCTGATCGGAAGCCCTGTCCCGGCTTCGTATTTCGATTTCCCGTTTCGGATTGAACATTGTCGGTATTTTGCCAATGTCTCGTATCTGGGCAATTCGAGAATCGACCGGGAAGTGTTGGATTTCAGCACTTGCGAGTTGAGTAGTACGAATTACAATTCGAATCCGAACCGTACCGGTATCAGCAGCATAGCGAACAACACGAGGTTCTTGGAAGTGTTGCGCATGCCGAAAATGTACGACAGATGTACTCAAATGACCGATTTTATTTCGTATTCGAATATTCGGCGGATAGAATTTCAGCCGGGCGACAGTCTGGCGAACTGTAAAAACATAATCCGATTCGCCAATAGCTGTACCCTGTTGGAAGAAGTGGAGAACTTCCCGGGAGACTTGGGCAAGAATGTGGAGAATGTGGACTGCTGGGACATCTTCTCAGGGTGCTATTCGCTACGCCTGACAGAGGTGAATTTCCCGTATGCGAAGATGCGTAGGGTCAGCTTTCCCGGCACGGATACCCGCAGCAGGGTACCGATAAGCCGGCTGGTGTTTCACCCGGACAGCCCGTTCGACCAAAAAGGCGATGCGAATCATATCAATATCAAATATTGCCGATTCGAGCGGAAAGGACTGGTGGAACTGTTCGAGCTACTGCCTGACTTCTCGGGAGGGACGACTCGCCAAATCGACATCACAGGGAATCCCGGAGCGGAGGAACTGACGGAGGAAGAACGGCAGATCGCCACGGATAAAAACTGGATAATTGTAGGGTAAAACAAATAGAGAGATACATGCAAACGAAAAAAGCGAAAGAGGGATATCTGTTGGTGTCCCGAAAAGAAGGCTCCCTTTCCGTTACTGACCGGGTTTCCGCTCCGGACGGAACCGACCTGACAAATTGGGAGGAACTCCCCGAAACGGAGGCGAGAGAATTGGAACAGAAGTTTAACGAGAAACAGAACACAGGTATGTAAAGGATCTGCTAAAAAACCAAGAGGACGGGGATAAAAAAGAAAGCCCCCGGCCTGTCAATAGTCATCTCACCTACATATTAACACATACACGCCACAAGTGCGTAGCCGGGGGCAAATACCCAGACTACACTTGTGGCTGTTTTGTATGTGTATGTAAGTGAGATATTGCAAATGTACTATTTTTTTGGAGAATGAAAGTAATTGAGATACTGAAATTAAACCGGGAACTATTGAAATTCTGTTGCGATGCGGGCATTCGTCTTGATGATATCCGATATATCGACTTGTTCAACGACTACAACCGGCTACTGGCCGATGGCGAGAAAATCACCTATATTGTGGCTGCGCTGGCCGAGAAATACGGCGTATGCGAGCGCACAGTATATGACCTTATCCGACGATTCAAAGCGGACTGCAATCTTCTTGCAGAGGAATGAGATCGCCCCGGAATAGAACAAGCACATGTGCACGATACCTTTGCCGACAAAAAATGACACGCCATGAACAAATATTATCGGTTACTGGACAAGATTCTCGCCTCCGGAAAGACGCAAACCGGCAGGAAAGGCACGAGCCGCTACCTGCTTAACGAGTCGCTCTCGCTGACTCCGTCCGACCTGCTCGACATCTTCGAGGGGCATAATATCGCCCGGCGCAAACTCAGGGACGAACTGCGGCTCTTTATGAACGGTGAGCGTAGTGTGGAGAAATACCGGGAGGCGGGTATCAGTTGGTGGGATTACTGCGGCCATACGCTGGTGAACAGTTACCCCACCTACTTCGAGAAGCTGCCGCCACTCATCGACAGAATCAACCGGGAGAAGCGCAGCAGCAAGAATTATGTGCTCTTCCTCGGCTCCACCGATGCGGAGACCAATCAAGCGCCGTGCCTCAGCCTCGTGCAATTCCAAGTCGACGGCGGCGAGCTGGTGGTGTCGGCCTACCAGCGCAGTTCCGACGCCAACCTCGGGTTGCCCTCCGACATCTATCACCTCTACCTGATGGCCCGGCAAATCGATTTGCCCCTGCAATCGATTACCCTCAACCTCGGTAATGTGCACATCTATGACAACAACATCGACCGTACCCGGGACTTGCTCGCCGGGAACGATAATATCAAATTTGAGTTAAACGTATGAAAAACAAACTGTATCTATCAGCCCCGCTCCCGTTCGTAGGGCAGAAGCGCATGTTCGCGCGCGAGTTTATAAAAGTTCTGAAACAGTTTCCCGACGATGTCACATTCGTCGACCTCTTCGGAGGCTCGGGCCTGTTATCCCACATCGCCAAGCGGTGCAAGCCGAATGCCACCGTGGTGTACAATGACTTCGACAACTACCGAAAGCGGCTTGAAAACATACCGCGCACCAATCGATTGATCGCCGATATTCGGGAAATTGTAGGCAATACCGTTCCTCGGCACAAGGCGATCACCGGAGACATTCGGGAGCGCATATTCGACCGCATTCAGCGGGAGGAGCGCGAAAACGGATATGTCGATTTCATCACGCTCTCTGCCTCGATTATGTTTTCGATGAAGTACAAGCTGAGCGTTGCCGAAATGCGTAAGGACACCCTCTATAACAATATCCGCAAAAACGATTATCCGGAATGTCTCGACTATTTGGAAGGGCTGGAAATTACCTCTCGGGACTATCGAGAGGTGTTCAATGAGTACAAGGATACGCCCGGTGCGGTGTTTCTGGTCGACCCGCCCTATCTCTCCACCGAGGTGGGGACCTATACGATGTACTGGAAGCTCTCCGACTACCTTGACGTGCTGACGGTTCTTACCGGTCATTCCTTCATCTATTTTACCTCCAATAAATCCTCCATACTCGAATTGTGCGATTGGATAGGCAGAAACAAGAGCGTGGGCAACCCCTTCGAGGACTGTGTGAAATCTGAATTCAACGCCCGGGTGAACTTCCAAGCCGCCTACACCGACATGATGCTGTACAAGCTCAACGTCTGATTCGACATCGATTCGAAGATTCTACCCATACCGTTATAAGGGCGTTCGAATGCTGTTATAATACCGCATATCTATCATAATACCAATACCTTACAGGGAATAAGTAACCCCGATGTCTACCAGCCTGATGTCGGGGTTGATTGTAAAATGTTGTTAACTACGCATATATTTTTATTTCGTTATTTTGTATATACAATAAAAATATATACCTTTGTAGTGTAATCAAAAAGGAAACGATAACATAAAAAGATAAAGCCATGTTACAGAAAGGTAGTGAACAATATAGAGCTGCACAGAAGTTGGCCAACGAGTTACAACAGATTGCGAATTATGAGCGTTGGAACAACAACAACTCGTATAAATTGCATTTCGACCCGTTCTATCGGTTTTTAAACGAAATAATCAAGTTGAATGTGTTTGCCTCCAATGTGGCCAAAACGATAGATGACCGTTGCGAATGCTATGGTTTTAAAATTGCCAATGTGTCGAGCAAACAAGCGTGGGTATTAGCCTGCGCAGCTATCGAGAATAATATAGACTTCGAGGAGTGCTACACCCCCGTATGGTCCAGATGATTATAAATAAAATTACTTATATATGGAAACAAAAAGAACAATGGTATTATCATTTCATGTTTGCCGAGGTGGCAGATTCTTTAACCCCGGTCATATTGAATTTGTCGGAGAAGAAACATTCTCAGATGTGTGTAGCATGTTGTCAGATCGCTTGTTCACGAAAGACAGGGACGAGCATGGGAGGTTCTGCAAACCCTATATTGCAGACGAAGTGGGCACTGTCGTTAGTGAGGACGACGAGAACGGAAGAACAGGAGAGATAGACTTCGATGGTGATTATGACAGATATTATACTATCGAGATAGAGGATATAGACGACCTCAGTGACTCGGAATTGGAAGCCATAAGGGAGTATAAAGGGTATATAAGCGAAGATCTTGAACATCTTGTTAAAGTCGATGACGACGAGGAAAACGAGGAGGACGAAGAATGAAAAGGGAATTTCCATTATTCATTGTAGACCATAACCGGGCGCACAAGTTCGGAGAAGTCGACTTCATATACTGTTCCGACATAGACAATGGCTTTATAGCCATTGTCGAGTATATCGACGGCATTATCGAGGAAGTCGGAGAGGATTACCGCATAGAGCCTGGATTGTCAGGATCTAATATTTCCGCAAAGATAAGCATTAAGCGTATTACAGGTAAAAATCCTGATAAAACTAAGATACGAGGCCTTTTAAAACAGGCTATGAAGTATTATACATCGCTATCGACATTCTCGGCAGACATCGGGAATATTACGGTGCGACAAATGGTGTTGTTCATTGATACGCTGATTTTAGACGGTCGTAAGAATGCGATTGCGGCCGGTAGTGATTACAATTATAGGAATACGGTATTAACATCTATCGCATTTTTAGAGGCGATAAAAAAAGAATTAATTGGGGTATGACATTAGACGATATAGCAAAAACATTAGTGGAAATCAGAACGCGCAAAGGCTTTTCTCAATATAAAATTTGGCAAAATGGAATCAACATGGGCAGCGTCAGGGCGATAGAGAGTGGAAAAAATGTAAATATCGAGAATCTGCTGAGGTATTGTGAGATAGTCGGTGCCGAAGTTATTGTAAAAGAAAAAGAGGAGCATTAGCCCCTCTTTTTTTTGTTATCAAATCCCTCAATTCATAGTGTTATAATGGCGTTCGAATGCCGTTTGTTGGGTGTTGTGCGCTTGTCTATTTTTGGACGCTTCGTTTTTCTCGAATCGGCGATTTCTGGACGCTTCGTTTGGGATTTTTCGGAAATTTGGATTTGCGGATTATAGATGATTTATTTGAAAAACACTTATGTGATTTTAATATTCAAGTACGTCATCCAGATAGAGCACTCACTGGAGATAAGGAATTTAATGATATAATAGAGTATGTACTTATTTATTCAAATAGCTCTGACAAAAGAATGCCATATAAAGAGGAGCTAAAAACAATAGATGATTATACTTTGCAAATTGAGCTAAAAGATGATGTAAATCCTCAAGTGATAGTTTGTGGTGATAAAAAAGTGGAAGTATATACTCCTGAGCAATACAAAATAAGAACTATTGCACCAAGTCAATTGGGTCTAAAAAAAATGAGTATTCGTGGCTCTATTCGCGAGAAGAATAGTAGTGGACGATTCTTTGTTAAATACATTGAGCCATTGACAGAGTTTCCTCCAGAAACATTATTTAAGGTGCCTAATATGGGAGATGATATTTTTGATTATCGCTATTTTTATTCTGCACCGGACGGGAAGAAAAATGGAGGTTATTTTCAGGGAATGCCTACTAGTTCAAATGTGACAAAAAAGCAATATGCAAATTTCTATAATTTCGAGAAAGAATATAACAATGTTTCAGGAGAAGGAAATGTGAGTTTTCGCAACGGTAAGAAACCTGAAGCACTTATTGCTTTTTTAATAGATGTGTTTACAAATCCAAAAGATATTGTTCTTGATTATCATCTTGGATGCGGAACAACATCGGCAGTCGCACATAAATTACAAAGGCGTTATATTGGAATGGAGCAAATGGATTCTCAAATATCCCTTATTACAACCAGATTGCAAAATGTAATTAGTGGTGATTCTACAGGTATTTCCCAATCTGTTAATTGGCAAGGTGGAGGTTCTTTTATCTATTGTGAATTAGCTAAAGCAAACCAACGATTTGCTGATGAGATAGAACAGGTATTAACTCCTGATGAACTTGCTGTTATCTGGGAAAAAATGCAAGAAACAGGTTTCTTAAGTTGGAAAGTCAATCCTCAAGAGATAGATATCAGTGCTGAAAATTTTACTCAAATGTCATTAGAAGACCAAAAGCGTTTTCTGATAGAATGTTTGGATAAAAATCTTTTGTATGTCCCATATTCTGAAATAGATAATACAGAATTTGGTATCAGTGAGAGTGATAAAATAATAAACAATCAATTCTATCAAACGAAGTAAATAGCATGAAGATACTACAAGACACACTTCGTGAAGAATTTGGTAAAAGAACAATAGCAGAGACCGAATTACCAAAATATTTCACAACATCGCTCAACCCGATAATGAAATTACGCCCTTATCAAAAGGAGTGTTTTCAATATTTCATAACCTATTGGCAAAATGAATTTGATGCGAAAGAATTAAAACCGCACCTGTTGTTTCATATGGCAACAGGTAGTGGTAAGACTCTGATAATGGCAGGTGCTATGCTTTTTCTATATGAACAAGGGTACAGGAATTTTCTTTTCTTTGTTGATTCCACTAATATTATTGAAAAGACAAAAGAGAATTTCCTGAATACAGCATCGGCAAAATATCTTTTCGCCCAAACAATCAATATTAACGGTCAGCAGGTGGAAATAAAACTTGTGGACAACTTCCAAACAGTTGATGAAAATTGTATCAATCTCTGTTTGAATACAATTCAAGGACTACACACATCACTCAATGTGCCCAAGGAAAATGCCGTAACGTATGATGATTTTGCAGAACATCGAGTCGTTTTAATATCAGATGAAGCGCATCATACAAATACCGCTACCAAGAAAGGTAAAAATACCATTGTAGATTCGTCCCCGACTCTCCCTGGTATTGAAGTTGAGTCCACGGAAGATTGGGAGAGTACTGTAATGAAGATTTTTCATAGTAATGAAGCAAACGTCTTATTGGAATTTACAGCAACGGAGGATTTCCAGGATGCCAATATCGCAGATAAGTATGAAAACAAAGTGATTTTTGATTACCCGTTGAAAAAGTTCAGGGAGGATGGTTATTCAAAAGAAATATCTGTGATTCAAAGTGATATGTCTCCGATAGACAGAGCCATTCAATGCGTATTATTAAGTCAATATAAAAGGAAATTGTTCTCTAGCATACATCAGGACATTAAACCCGTTATAATGCTGAAATCTAAAACAATAGCAGAGAACAAACGGTTTTATGACGAATTTATAAATACCATCAAAAATTTGTCAGTAGAAGATATTGAGCGTATTGGTGCAAATGCCAAAGAGGATATATTTGATATGTTTTCATACATCAAGGAAAAAGGTCTTGAATTGGAAAATCTCCTCCTTGAAATCAAAGAAGATTTCAAGGAGGAAAATCTTCTTTTGATTGACGGGAATAATATCTCACCTGATAAACAGCAGAAATTAAATTCTTTGGAAGCAAAAGATAATGAATTCCGTGTAGTGTTTGCGGTAGATATGCTGAACGAAGGCTGGGATGTGTTAAACCTGTTTGATATTGTACGACTTTATGAAACGCGTGATGGTGGACGTGGAAAAATAGGCAAGACTACTATGCAGGAAGCACAGTTGATAGGTCGAGGAGCACGGTATATGCCTTTTACAGAACCAACCGGAGAGTTACCGAGCGGAAAACGAAAATATGATGATGATACAACTAACAGATTACGTATGTTAGAAACACTGCATTATCACAGTGTTAATAACCCAAGATACATACATGAATTACGTACAGCAATGGTTCAAACCGGTATCGTAGCTGAAAAGGTTAAGACCGTCGATCTCAAACTGAAAGATTCGTTCAAGGATACATCCTTGTATAAAAACGGCTACGTGTTTGTAAATGAAGTGGAATCGTTTATTCTCAATAAGGATGTCACTTCGCTTGAAGACAACATATTAAGCAAAAATTATAAAGTACATATTAATAGTGGAAGAATAAGTACAGGCTTGATTTTCGAAGATGAAGAGAGGCGAGTTACAACCATGCCATATAGAAATTTCAAGTTGAAGGACTTTGGATATCATGTCATACGAGCTGCTATAAATCGTTTTAATACGTTTCGGTACTCAGAATTGAAGGTTAGATATCCGAATCTGACTTCCATTAAGGAGTTTATAGAAAGTGACTGTTACTTATCTGGAATAAATGTTCAAATATTTGCCGTACAAGAAAAACTTGACAACCTCAGTCAGAAAGACAAATTGTTTTGTGCAGTTCAAGTATTAAAACAGATAGAGCCACAACTGACTAATGGAGGAATTGGATATAAGGGTACAAGACTGTTTAGTCCTAGACCTATAAAAAGTGTATTCCGTGAAAAAACACAAAAATTTGCTTTGGATGGTTCTTTGGACAAGGAATATGGAAAATCAATGAAAGAGACAGACAATCCGGAATTGCGTTTGGATTTATCATGCGTAAATTGGCACGCTTACGAAGATTGCTATGGAACATCTGAGGAAAAACACCTCATTAGGTACATTGAGTCAATATACCCTAAACTTGCTGAAAAATACGAAGATATATACTTACTTAGAAATGAAAAAGACTTCAAAATATATAGTTTGGCATCCGGTGATGCATACCAACCGGATTATGTGTTATTCTTGAAAAAGAAGAATGATGTAGGAAAGGCAGATTATATTCAAATTTTTATTGAGCCAAAAGGAGAACATTTACGGACAACAGATAAATGGAAAGAAGATGCAATGAAAGAGATAAGGGTTAATGCAGATATTCAATTTTCAACTCAAGGAACAAACTTCAATATTTGGGGTATGCCATTTTTTACAGAAAAGAAACGTCAAATCTTTGATGCTGCAATAAAAGAGTCATTAGAGATTTTGTAATATTTATAGAAAGAAACTAAACAAGCCGCCACAAATTATGCATCAGCATATCTTGAGGTGGCTTTTGTTTTATCCATCAATAAAATCCTTCTTATTGAAAATGAAGTAATTGAGAAATAACTTGTATCTTTGCTGATAATTGTCTCACTTATATATTATATTAAGTAAGATGATTCATACATAATAAGTATTTTAATTCAATACATTTAAAATATGACAACAGAAGAAAAAGATAGAATTTTCAGTTCTATTCAAGATATAGTAAACAACAATCCTGTTATAGTTGTTGGTTGTGGGGCTTCAATGGGGTTCGGCATTCCTGGGATGTGGGATTTGGCCGAGGCAATAAAAAAAGATTTCTCAGAAACGCCACCTATATCAAAGGAATCTCAAAATTGCATAAAAAAACTTATTGCTAAACTTGACGAAAATGTCGGATTGGAAGATGCTATGCTCAGTTTGAAATGCACTGAAGAGGTTGAAAATAGAATTATTAGTATTGTATGGAATGAGATAAAGCCAAAAGACAGTGAAGTCTTTACAAACATAATCCAATCGCATCATCGCTTACCTTTAGCAGATTTGCTTACTCATTTGATATACAATAGAGCAGATACTGAAATAGGGATTGTAACAACTAATTATGATTGTCTCATAGAATATGCAGCATCTCAAACAGAAGCTTATGTGAATTGTGGCTGTTCACAATCTCATATTGGAAAATTTATTGGTTTTGACCACAAAAATCAATTTACAAAATTGAAAGATTATGAGGGGTGTGTAAATATATACAAGATTCATGGTTCTTTAGATTGGTTTATTGATGACAATGGAAAAATGGATTGTTATCCTAATATCACATCTATACCACCCCAGATGAAACCATGCATAATAACCCCAGGAACAAACAAGTATGAACGTGCGTTGGAGGACCCTCATCGATCTTTAATCTCATCTGTTGATGGGCTATTCAAAGAAGCTACTGGTTATATGTGTATAGGTTATGGCTTTAATGATAAACATATTCAACCAAACTTGTTAAAAATGGCTATTGATAGGAATAAAAGAATTTTGATAGTCACAAAAGATTTGACAGAGAAAATAAAAAGTGAAGTTATTGCCAAGGCTAAAAACTATGTCATAGTATATTCTGATGGTGCACAAGGTACAAAATTCAAAAGTTCATCAGAAACAATTGAAATAGTCGATGAAACGACTGAATATTGGAAACTTGAAGAATTTATATCAATTATAAAGTAATTAATTATGGCAGAAACAATACTCAATTATAAGGAAGAAGATCTTATCGGTAAAATAGCAAGTGTGGATACCGGTACAGCGATAGCATTTATCCCTGATGATAAAAAAATGTCTGAATTGCAAATAAATCAATTAATTGCCATTAATAGCTCGCGAGCCGGAACTCATATTGTTGGGATGATTGTAAAAATGTCTCGACGTCTTGACGAAAAACTTCTTCAAAACAACGTTGATATTGAAGTTGAGGATGAGGAGGAAGATTTATCTTCAAATGTAATAAAATTAGTATTTGTTGGAGAGTTGCGCGACAAAGAAGGAATAAAAGAAAATGTGTTTAAACGTAATGTAACAACATTGCCTAATATTCAAGCATCTTGTTTTCGAATCGAAGGAGAAAAACTAACAAGACTTATGGAATGTATTTCCTCCATTGCAGTAAATGTAGTTACCCCTTTATCATTAGGAAAGTACTTCATAGATGATAATTCTACTGCATATATCGATGGAGATAAGCTATTCCAACGTCATGCGGCTATTGTCGGTTCAACTGGCAGTGGCAAGTCCTACTGTGTTGCGAAACTAATAGAACAAATGGCAGAACTCAAATCAGTGAATGCTGTATTGTTTGATATACATGGAGAGTATTCAGATGATTCATTTAAGAGAGATGGAATAACACAACTGAAAATTGCAGCACCAAATGATTTGGAAACTGCAAACAAACTTGAAAAGGGAATCCTTATGATTCCATATTGGCTATTGAATTATGAAGAAATGCAAGCTTTGTTATTGGATCGCAGTGACACTAACGCACCAAATCAAGCAATGCAGTTGTCAAAACAAATAATGGCGGCAAAAGAACAAACTGTTAAAGACACGGAATATGAAAGTAAAATTACATTAGACAGTCCAGTAGCATATGACTTAAATATGGTTTTACAACATTTACATGACCTCGATTCTGAAATGGTGCCAGGTGCAAGAGGTGATAAAGCAGGTCCTTTTAATGGTAAACTAACTCGCTTTAATCAACGTCTTGAAAATAAGATGTCCGACAAGCGCGTAGGGTTTATGTTTTCTCTTACAGATGAAGAAAAGAAATCGGATTGGCTTCAGTCTTTCTGTAAACAACTAATGGGAACTTCACAAGTATGTTCTGGTGGCATTAAAGTTATCGACTTTTCCGAAGTGCCTTCGGATATTCTCCCTCTTATTATTGGTCTTATTGCGAGAATTATTTTCTCAGTACAGCAATGGTCTGCAAAAGAAAACCGACATCCAATAGCATTGCTTTGTGATGAAGCACATCTATACGTTGAACAAAACGAAAACACAGATGCTGTTTCTGCAATTGGATTAAAAAGTTTTGAACGTATAGCAAAAGAAGGACGAAAATATGGTGTAAGTTTGGTTATCATCAGTCAAAGACCATGCGAAGTAAATAAAACAGTTCTGAGCCAATGTAATAATTTCATAAGTCTACGTCTTACCAACATTGAAGATCAAAATACGATAAAACGTCTTTTACCTGATAATCTTGGTAATATAGCAGATAACCTTGCTTTATTAGATGTTGGCGAAGCCATTGTCGTTGGAGACGCTACTTTACTTCCTTCTCGTATTAAAGTTGAAGAACCTAAAATAAAACCACACAGTAACACAATACAATTTTGGCAAGTGTGGGGCAAAGACATCAGCAGTCAAGACTTGGATACAGCTGTAGGAAATATTATAAAACAATCAAAATCCTAGCAAAGGGGAAAAATTATGAAGGCTGACTCAAAGTATGAGCCAGCCCTTTTTTATACTTTGAAGAATACTGTTTCAAACATTAAATTCTCAGAGGGAAATATCTCTTTTGAGTGTTTCTTTTTTATGTAATAGTAGGAACATTGTTGATATTTACTTTGAGTTTTAGTTAAACTCTATATGTATGCCTTAAATTCTTCAATAAACTCTCGTTCTATGTTTGAGAAATTTCGTTGAGAAGGAATAAAATTGCGTAGCTGTTCCAATGCTATGTCTATATTGGAAGAAATATCCAGTATCCCCCAAATTTTATTTGATATTTGTATTGGTAAGCCATACTCATCCATGGGTATTACATAAGGAGACATAAAATAACATTCAACCTAATAGGCAAAGTAAGAGTAATCACATAAAGTGTAAGATTATTCTTTCTAATAATAACATTTGCAATATCTCCTAAACTCATCAAATAACGAGGAATTTGGTAGTTTATTCAATGCCTTTTTACAGATTTCGGCATAAACTATTTCCTGGATTTTACCGAAAATGGAGAGATACCTCCGTATGCCCCTTTCCTGACTAATCGCATCGGACGCTATTCTTTCCCTATTCCCAACGGTTGTGTTCCCAATAGCGTTAGGTGGGTTGTGTATTTGTTCCGCATTATGACCGAGGTCCTCAATAAATTAGAAACGAAGTTATATATCCATTGTGTAGGTGGTATTGGTCGCACAGGAACTATTGTGGCGTGCTATTATGTCTACATAGACTTAACTATAAATGTGTAGATGAGTAGTCTTTCTACCAATCTTGCACAAGCAACTTGCAGTTGAACAGAATGCAGACGTTTACAAAGGAACTTTCTTCCTGCATAATATAGTCCAATCATGTATTCGCAAAGTCGTTCAGATGATCAATTTTATGGTACTGTAATACCCTGTATTTACAAGTATTTTATTAACAAAATAACTTTAGAAATCAATGTTAAGATATAGAAGATACATTGAATGAGTGATTGGGTGTTAAATGTGAATAGATAAAACAAGTTTGTTATTATGAAATTAACCAAAATGCAGTAACTTTATACGGAAATATAATAAGAATTTATTAAGGTATGTGTAAAAAAGGATTTTGTATAATTTGTCGTAAAGACGAACAAGAAATATCTGATGAACATGTGATTCCTGAAGCAATTGGAGGTTATTATCATATATATAGCGTATGTAAGACTTGTAATTCAAGACTTGGTGATCATATTGATAAATTACTTTTGAATCATTGGTTTATTAAAGCATCTCGCTATGAAAAAGGTCTTAAGGGGTATAGTGGTAAAATTCCCAATCCTCTTATTGGAGAAGGTACCCTTTCTACAGGAGAGAAAGTTAGAGTTGAACAAGATGATGATGGTAAGATGTCTATTAGATTAATACCATCTAAAATAGCTTCTAGTGATGGAAGATCTTTCAAAATACAAGTCGATGCAAAAGATGAAAATACTATACCTCAAATTCAAACTAAAATACTGAAACGCAATAATATAGATCCATCAATGTCACAACTTGTTTCAGAACGTCAAGTTGTTAACATTGATCATCCTGAAGTTAAAATGCAGTTTACAATTGATTTGGAAGAATACATCTTGGGGCTTTTAAAAATTGCATATGAATTTACAGTTGATAAAATTAAGGGTTATATAGATGATCCTATTGCGATTAGATATGCAAGTATTTTGCATGACGGTGATGTCAATAGGCTTAGCGAAGTATTCATTGAAGGAGATGCTATAGCAAATGGTGGCTTAAAGATCTTAGATTCAATTATCGACAATTCAAATACGAATCGTCATATTTTATTATTGCTAAATTTAGAAGGTAAATTATATTGTATTGTTAAGTTATTTGATAAATTCTGTCAAATAATCAAGATGTCGGATTGCAATTATGGTGAGGATGGCATGGTGTTGATAGCAATAAATGACTTCCTGAAGAAAGAATGTCGATTCTATAATCCTATAGACTTGATAAAAGCAACAAAATATAGCGAATATACAACGTTCAAGTTTAGCACGGAAGCCCAGGCTTATTTGGACAAACAAAAGAATAACGAGAAAATAGGTTTTGTATGTAATTTAGAACGGGATAATCTGCTGTTTGACTGTCACAAAAATATTCTATGTACAGAAAGTATGTTATTACTCATGCTTGAGAAATTGAACCTTGTAAAGGATTCAATCTATAAAAGCAATGAAATTTCAGTCATATATACAATACCACCAGGCTATTATTATTTATGTGCCCCAGAGGATGTATTGCTTATGGTGGAAGAAATTACAAAGGTTACTGTCTTTCAAAAGATTTAGATTATTGCTTGATTGTTGGGGATTACGATTATTTTATTACCTTTGCATTCAGAACAAAGCGTTCTTTTCAATAATGCAGAGTAAGACAGATAAGGGAACTTTGCTTGTTTCTAAATCGTTACCTATCGCAAATTAAAATTCTGTAAATCGTTTGTTCTCAGTAAAAAAGAAAAAATACTGTGCCTGAAGCAGTGGAAGGTTATATGTTTTCTGATTCCGGCTTCGGCAATCCATTGTTTCAGGGGATGATGGGTCATGGAGCGGGTTAAGCCTTTGAAGACTTTTCCGGTGCCCCATTCGCCACACAACTCCAGTGCCTCCTGACTGATGGGAAGGGTGGCTTCTGTTTCTGTCTTTTCGGTGCAGATACGGATGTAGTAGCCTTGGTCTGGGCCGACTTCAAAATCACGCCAGTCCAGCTTCAGAATATCACTGATACGGAGGCCTGTCATGCAGGCAAACAGGGAGGCCTGTTTCAAAACTGGAATCTTGCATGGCGTAGCTGCCAATTTCTTGACTTCATCAAGTGTCAGATACTCTTTCTTGACCTCTTTCCATTCGATTTTTTCCAGAAAATCGTTCAAGTTCTCACGCAGCATCTTTTCTTTATAGGCTATTTTCAACAGGGCACGGAAGGTAGAATAATAGCCGGCTGCCGAATTGCGTGAGATGTAAGCATTGGGATGATTGATTTGTTTGCATTTGAGCAGGTAATCCCTGAACTTCTCGCATAGTTCCACGGTGACATCGCCGAAGGTACATTTGCCGCCGACAAATTTCTCAAAGTGATTATAAACACAATCCCATTTCTCATACTTTTCCCGTGCCTTTGTCCGGAAGTAGGCGAGGAAATCTACCTTTTGCTTGTTCTTGTCCAGGAATCCGAATTCTTCATTGATAAGCGACTGGACACGGATACAGCGGATTGCCTCTGCTTTGTTCAGCATGTCCTGATTGAACATTCTTTACTGCTCGTTCTTGGGCTTGGCATAAATGTAGATACCGAGGAATTCCCGGCGACTCATCTTCATCGTGTAAGGATTGCGGATGGCCGGATAATAATCCAGATAAAGAGATATACGGTCGTTACGCAATGGCTTTTGTCTCAAAGTTACGTTGGTGCATGTAAGTGTCATAGCTATATTGTTTTTTTGATTAATACTTGTTTTTGTTGCAAATAAAATAGGTGTTATGATGGTGATATTTATCACCGGAAAATAACTTTCGACTTATTCTATCTTTGGAGGCTCAAAGAACTTGTCCAGCTCTGCCCGCAGGATCTTGGTATATTTACCGACCTTGATACGGGGAATATTATGGTATTTCACATAATGGTAGAGTTGGTCTCGTGTCAGATTGAATCGCTCCATCGCTTCGGCAATGGTGTAGTATTTGGGCTCTTCGGGAGCTATGAGACCTTTGGCAATGTCCACATGCTTCTTGGAGTAGTACACCATGATGCCGACTTTCTTTTTGGGAATAGCATTCTTTGATACAAAAGAATAGATGGCTGTCAGTGTCATGCCGAACTTCTCCTGCATGTCTTGCGTGCTGTACCATTCTTTGATCTCAGGATCGGGAGCTTTCTTGGCAAAGTAGTCATCAAAGTGTTTTTTACTCCAGTAGGTTTTACCACGGTTAAATGTCTTGGGGATATTATGCTCTTTAGCTATATGAAATATCCAGGAATCTTTGACACCGAATTTCTCTTTAATCTCATTGGTGGTATAGAAGTCTGTGATAGGGATTGTATCTTTGGGCATTAGATATTGATAAGGCTTATTTTGAAGCATAGCATCAATATCAGTCTTCCTGATAAATGAAAGCCTACTGCTAATTTTAGATGCTTTAAGGTGACCTGCCTTTACCATGGTATAGATAGCCTGGCGAGATAGACCTAACAGACGTCCTGTTTCTGAAAAGGAAAGATATTCCTTCTCCTTAATGTCTTCAATGATGCGTTCAGTTTTCTGAACTTGAGTTTGTGACTCTGTTGTCTGCACTCGTTTTTTGCGTATGGCCCGTTTATAGGCAAAATTTGCACACCTGTGTGAACAGAACCTCGTAGAAACTTTCTGAGCCTCGAATTCTTTACCGCACCACTCACAAATCTTTTTAATTCTAAAGTTACTAGTTGCCATTTTTACTTAATATTTAGGGGTTAATTCTCCTTCATTTCTCCTGTTTTTTGTCAACCATCGTAAACTATTGTCAACCATAGTCAACATTCTCCACGACCTTGCCAACGATAATCCTCGGATTTTCGTGGTGAGGTACACAGGAGGTACAAAAAATGGCGTAAAAAGGCTTAGCAACGATTATCAACGACACTTGAGCAACAAAAAAGGCGCCCCGTAAAGAGCGCCATATCAATCGATTATTGTCGATTTAACTCATTGATAATCAGATAATTATTTGCCGATGCAAAACTTGGAAAATATGGTCCCAAGTATTTCGTCAGTAGAGATTTGACCGGTGATTTCTCCGAGGTAGTGCATGCATTCTCTAATGTCTTGGGCGAGGAAGTCTCCGGAGAGACCGGATTGTAGGCCGTCAAGGGTACGTAGGATTGCGTTGTGGGCATTTAGCAGGGCTTCGTAATGACGTACGTTGGTGACGATAATGTCATTTTCACCAGTTTGTGTTGACTGTATGGTATCTGCAAGCTGTTTTTCGAGTACGTCGATATTTTGGTCGTGTGAAGCTGAAAGAAAGATGAACGAAGTGTTGGGCTTTTCACGAGTGAGGCGTTTGTATAGGTCTGTGAGTTGTTGTTGGGTTGCGGATTCAATCTTATCTACTTTGTTAAAGGCAACGATGAGGCGTTTATCCGTGCAGTGGGGGAGGACTCTTCCAGCGATTTTTTCAATGTCTTGTGTAGATCCAGTGGCATCAATGAGCCAGATGACGATGTGGGCTTGATCTAGTTTTTGGAAGGTGCGTTCGATCCCCATATTCTCGATGGCATCGTGTGTTTCCCGTATGCCGGCAGTGTCGATAAAGCGGAAAGTAATTCCTTGTAATACGACAGTATCTTCAATGACATCGCGGGTTGTACCGTGTATGTCCGAAACGATGGCTTTATCTTCTTTGACAAGGCGGTTGAGCAGTGTCGATTTCCCGGCGTTGGTTTCTCCTATAATGGCGGTAGGTACACCGTTTTTGATGGCATTGCCGAGTGTGAATGAATCGGAAAGGCGCTTAATGACTCGTTCTATTTCACTGGCGAGGTCGGTTAGTTTCTCCCGGTCGGCAAATTCTACTTCTTCTTCGCTGAAATCAAGTTCGAGTTCGACGAGCGAGGCGAATGTGAGTAGTTTTTCCCGTAGCTGGATAAGTTCTCGGCTGAATCCTCCACGCATTTGTTGCATAGCTAAACGATGAGAGGCCGCCGAGGTGGAAGCGATAAGGTCGGCCACGGCTTCGGCTTGCGAGAGGTCAAGTTTCCCATTGGTAAAAGCCCTACGGGTAAATTCTCCCGGTTGGGCTAGTCGGCAGCCTGCTCGCAATAGAAGGCTGATGATTTGTTGTTGAATGTAAATCGACCCATGGCAGGATATCTCGACTGTATCTTCTCCTGTAAACGAGTGGGGGGCGATGAAAAGCGTAACGACTACATCGTCAATGGGAGTTCCGTTCTCATCGGCGATTGTTCCGTAGTGTGCTGTATTGGGCTTTGCTTCGGATAGTTTTTTCTTGTTTGCGGTGTGAAATATACGATCGGTTATAATGATAGCGTTTGTTCCGCTTATGCGAATTACGGCAATACCTCCCATACCGGGAGCGGTAGAGATGGCGCAAATCGTATCTTCGGGTATTGGCTTGTTTAGTTTAAGTTCCATATTTCAAGGGATAGGTCGCTTTCTATTTTATGTTCAATACTGTCGGGTAAGTTGTGGAAAAAATCTATTCCGGTCACTCGTTCCACACTGTCGATGGTGATTGCCAACTCTTTTAGAGACGGTTGTTCCGCTTCATTGTCGAATATAAATGCGATTCCTCTGGGCGTGCCGGAATACGGAACAGCGACTACTTTGAAAAAGCGGGTAGGGACGACTATCTCGTGTCGTCCGATTGTCTTTCTCGGAGTAGAAACGATAGGTCCGCAAGTAATGAGTAGTGCACTGTCTCGTTGTACCCATTCACGTATTTGTTCTTCCAGCTCTTTCCAGCGACCTCGGTTTAATTCGGGAATTTGCGGACAGATATTTGAGAGCAGGAACGATTCTTCCATTGCTGTTTCGTCCCATTTCATATCGGCAGCCGGAGCCATATGTCCCCGGTCGTATCCGCTATGCGTGTAATCACGGGTGTCTATCATTGTGCCCACTACATCGTAGTCGGGGGTAAATCGGTTGTTGCGTGTAGCACTACCTTGCAGTTCGTCTCGTAGTAATTCGTAACTTACCCAGTTGGGTTGTTTCCAATGGGAGTTATACGAGACCGTGTATCCTGTGCGGTATAATATTTGTTCCGGTGTACCTTCGGGAGTATGGGCCATTTCAGCATCTTTTACATGACAAAGAGAGTTTGTAAACGATTGTTGAGGATTTTGGGGTTGTTGAGCTTGCTTTATTAGCCACCATATGCTGTATGTAACGAGTAACAGCAGAAATAAAGCCCCCCAATTATTTATTTTTTTACTGTTCGATTTTTTCTTTTTTCTCTTTTTAGCCATATCCTCCACTTTTGAATGTGGTCGTGCAAATGTAAGAAAAAATTTTTTTACCTTTGTTCGTCGGTTGGATAATCCATCGACTTAGGTTTAGATCAAGAAAAACCAATAAAATATATACGATGAATTTAGTAGATCGTTTCCTTCATTATGTGAGCTTCGATACTCAATCGGACGAGCTTACAAACTTGACTCCCAGTACCCCGGGACAGATGCTGTTTGCCCAAAAACTAGCCGAGGAGTTGGAGCGTATAGGCCTTACCGAGGTGACGCTCGATGATAACGGGTATCTTATGGCCTCATTGCCTTCAAATATAGATAAAGATGTCCCTGTGGTAGGATTTATAGCCCATTTGGATACTAGTCCCGATATGTCGGGACGGCATGTGAGTCCGCGGATTGTTGAAAATTACGATGGTAAGGATATTGTATTGTGTGCGGAGGAGGATATCGTATTGAAACCTTCGGAGTTTCCCGAACTACATCATTATATAGGTCAAGACCTTATTGTTACGAATGGGAAGACTTTGTTGGGGGCCGACGATAAAGCAGGTATTGCCGAAATTGTGACAGCGATGGAGTATCTTTTGAAACACCCGGAGATTAAACATGGCAAGATACGCATTGCATTCAATCCTGACGAGGAGATAGGCAAAGGAGCGCACAAGTTTGATGTTAAAGCCTTTGGAGCAGATTGGGCCTATACGATGGATGGTGGTGAAATAGGCGAATTGGAGTATGAAAACTTTAATGCGGCTGTGGCTCGAGTGACTTTCAAAGGCCGTAACGTTCACCCGGGATATGCCAAACATAAAATGATAAATTCGATTCGCATAGCCAATCAATATGCTATTATGTTGCCGCGTTGGGAAACTCCCGAACATACCGAAGGTTATGAAGGTTTTTATCATTTGATTTCGTTCGAGGGCAGTGTGGAGAAGACGGTATTGACTTATATTATTCGTGATCACGATCGAGATCGTTTCGAACGCCGTAAGAAGGAACTCGAACATTTAACTCGTAAAATAAATAACGAGTTTCCGGGTTGTGCCAGTATCGAAATAAACGACCAATATTATAATATGCGTGAGAAGGTCGAACCTGTGATGCATATCGTCGATTTGGTATCCGAGGCTATGAGGGCCGTAGATGTTGTTCCGATGGTGAAGCCTGTACGTGGTGGAACCGATGGAGCGCAACTGTCGTTCAAAGGATTGCCTTGTCCTAATATTTTCGCCGGTGGGTTGAACTTCCACGGGCGTTATGAATTCGTGCCCATACAGTCTATGGAAAAAGCTACCGAGGTGATTGTGCAAATTGCCAGAATGGTAGCCGAGAAGTAATAATCTTTGTCGGGTTTGGACAGATATGGAAATTATTTTTCATATCTGTTCCTTTTATTTCATAGCGAAAAGTTCATGTCGGGCACACTCATTGTTCTTACAGGGCCTACCGGGGTGGGAAAGACCGAGCTTAGCCTTCAATTGGCAGAGCGGTATGTTTGTCCTATTGTGTCGGCCGATAGTCGGCAGTTCTATGGCGATATACCTATTGGAACGGCGGCTCCTACAATCGAGCAACTGTCGAGGGTCGAACATTATTTCGTAGGGCAGTTGGCGTTGTCTGACTATTATAGTGCTTCGTGTTATGAAGAAGATGTCTTGAAACTGCTCGATAAACTTTTCAAGACAAATGACTATGTTCTATTGACAGGAGGCTCTATGTTGTATATCGATGCGGTTTGTAAAGGTATCGACGAGATACCTACCATTACCGACGAGATACGTCGTGAAGTTGCGGCGCATTACGAGAAAGTGGGTTTAGCCGCCCTTTGCGAAGAGCTTAAAGTGCTCGATCCAGTATATTATGCAGAGGTTGATTTGAATAATCACAAGCGGGTGATTCATGCGATAGAGATTTGCCGACAGACCGGTGGCCGATACAGTGATCTGCGTACTCGTCGGGTGAAATCCCGCCCTTTCCGAATTATAAAAATAGGATTGATTCGTCCACGGGAAGAGCTATTCGAGCGGATAAGTCAGAGAGTGGAGCAAATGATTGCCGATGGCTTGGTCGATGAAGCTCGAAGGGTATACCCTTATCGTCATCTTAATTCTTTAAATACAGTGGGCTATAAAGAGTTGTTCGCTTATTTCGATGGGAAGATGACCTTAGAAGAGGCTGTCGAGAAAATCAAGAGAAATACCCGGGTCTATTCCAAGAAACAAGTCACATGGTATAAAAAGGATCTCGATATGAAGTGGTTCTCCCCAGATGATAAGGACGGGATTATCGCTTATATCGACGAGAATTCCGTTTTGTGAAAGACTAATGTGATGTTTGTTTATGCGTGATCTCGAATGGTATCTTTATAAAAAGGATACAGGATTTATATCTATAAAGTTATGAGAATATTGAAGCCTTTTATGTTACTAGCTGTTATTGGTGTTTTATATTCCTGTGCAGCTGTTCATTTGCAGACTTATCGCAATGGCTATATCATGGATAAGAATAATGTAGTTGTCGGGTATTATTGGAATGGGTATCTCCTCGATTTGGAAAAGAATATCATCGGATACTATGCAAACGGGTATATTTACGATACTCGCCATGAGGTTATAGGAAATTATGTAAATGGATATATAAAGAACTTGAAATTAAAATAGGTCTGATGTAAATTTCATGTTCTTATTTATTTGAAGGTTGGGTTCACGGGCTCTATGTGATACTCCGTCACTCCTTTGTTGTATTTTGAAAATATCTCATGGGCTTTTTCCACGAATCCTTTCAGATGAGGCCGATGGGGATGCTCTTTCAATTCTTGTATCGCAGGTACTACCCGGAAGTTTTCTTTTTGTATAGTTGGTCGTCGGGTATAAACAAGTGTGTGTTGTGCCGATTGTAACAGTATTTTTCCCGTGATATCCCGCCGGATAACAACCTTTACCATTGCTCCGCCCACCGTATCGCGGGTTTTCATATTGGAGATGAAATTTCCCAGTGAATAGACGATGAGGGCACAAGGGTTCCCTTGTTCGTCGTATCGTAATTCCATAGGTTGTATCACGTGTGGGTGGGCTCCTATAATCAGTTGTACACCTTCTTTCACTAAAAAGTCAGCCAAATCTTCTTGTCGTTTGTTCGGCAACAGTTGGTATTCATCGCCCCAATGTAGGCAGGCAACGATAAGGTCGGCACTCAACGTTTTGGCACGAAAAATGTCTTTTTTTATTTTTTCTTTGTCTATGTAATTGACAATTAATGGGGAATGTGGCGTAAATCCATTCGTTCCGTACGTGTAATTCAGAAAGGCGATTCGTATTCCTTTTATAGAGGTTATGAACGGATAGAATCTTTCGAATGAGTCTTTTGAATCGTAGGTCCCTATATGGTCTGCTCCGATAGAGTCGAGCATATGCAATGTGCGTATAGCCCCTCGGGTATAACGGTCGAGACAGTGATTGTTGGCGGTAAGGAAAAGGTCGAATCCTGCGTTTTGTAATGCGATTGGAAATTCGTCCGGCGCAGAAAAACAGGGATAACCGGTGTAAGGTTGTCCGCCGATGGGCGATTCTAAATTGACGACTGCATAATCCGCCGAAGCTATTTCGTGAGTAATGTCTGCAAAACAAGGTGAATAATCGTATGCCTCACCTTGTTTTGCAGATTGTATTTGGGCTTTATGTTGCATAGCATCGCCAGCGAAAAGAAGAGAAACCTCGGTAGCGGGTACTGCCGGAGCTTGTCCTAAAATGAGCGGTGCTAAAAAGGATATGAGCCCTATCATACGAGTTTAGGGATAGATTGCTTTTTTCCCAGCCAACAGGGTGTTACGCATGAGCGACACGATAGTCATAGGGCCTACTCCGCCGGGAACGGGGGTGATAAAAGAGCACTTGGGAGCTACTTCGTCGAATTTTACGTCTCCGGTGAGCTTGAATCCCGATTTTTTTGTAGCATCAGGAACTCGGGTCGTACCCACATCAATGATTACGACACCCTCTTTTACCATATCGGCAGTGACGAATTCGGGAGAACCGAGTGCGGCGATAATAATGTCGGCCGTACGGCATATCTCTTTGATGTTGGGGGTTGCACTATGACATACGGTTACCGTGGCATTGCCCGGATAAGCCTTTTGCATCATGAGTGTAGCTACCGGTTTGCCAACAATGTTGCTTCGTCCCAGTACCACACAATGTTTTCCTTTGGTCTCTATTTCGTAGCGGGCAAGCAACTCCATGATTCCGGCGGGTGTAGCCGATACGAAACAGGGCAACCCGATGGACATGCGCCCTACATTGACCGGGTGAAATCCGTCGACATCTTTCCGGTAGTCGATAGCTTCGATCACCTTTTGTTCCGAGATGTGTTTGGGCAAGGGTAGTTGGACGATAAATCCGTTGATATCGGGGTCGTTGTTCAGTTCGTTTACTTTGTTCAAGAGTTCTTCTTCGGTAACATCGCTTTCATAGCGAACGAGAGTCGATTTGAACCCGCATTGTTCGCAGGCTTTTACTTTGTGCGCCACGTATGTTTCACTCCCACCGTCGTGTCCCACCAGAACAGCTGCTAAATGAGGCCGTTTGCCTCCGGCACTGCAAATATATTCTACCTCTTGGGCGATTTCTTGTTTTATACGGTCGGCCACCGCTTTTCCATCGATTAGTTGCATAATATTGAGATTTTGTAAAAAAAGACTACCGGACACACCCCCTTTTTGCCTGTCGGCAATCGATTAGAATCGGGAGTATATCCGGTAGTTTCATGTTGAGTGATTAAAATTATCTTCTTTTGAATCCTTTCATCATGGCTCCTTTGTTTTGGGTAACCATTCGCATCATCTTGCGGGTTTGGTCAAACTGCTTGATAAGTCGGTTCACCTCTTGTATAGAAGTTCCGCTACCTGCGGCGATACGTTGTCGGCGGCTACCGTTGAGCAGTTCGGGATTGCTGCGTTCTTTGGGAGTCATCGAGTAAATAATCGCTTCGATACTTTTGAAAGCATTGTCATCGATGTCCATGTCCTTGATCGCTTTTCCCACACCGGGAATCATAGAAGCCAAATCTTTGAGATTACCCATTTTTTTGATTTGGTGTATCTGGCTGAGGAAGTCGTTAAAGTCGAATTGGTTTTTGGCAATCTTCTTTTGTAATCGTTTGGCTTCTTCCTCGTCGTATTGTTCTTGGGCTCGTTCTACCAAAGAGACGATATCGCCCATGCCCAAAATGCGGTCGGCCATACGAGCCGGGTGGAAGTAGTCTATGGCTTCGAGTTTTTCGCCTGTTCCTACAAATTTAATAGGTTTGTCGACTACGGTGCGGATAGAGAGTGCCGCACCGCCACGGGTGTCGCCGTCCAATTTGGTGAGAACTACTCCGTCGAAATCGAGACGATCGTTAAATTCTTTGGCTGTGTTGACCGCATCTTGTCCGGTCATGGAGTCAACGACGAACAAGGTCTCGGTCGGGTTGATTTTTTTCTTGATAGCCTCGATTTCGTTCATCATTTGCTCGTCGATAGCCAAACGTCCTGCCGTGTCGACGATAACCAAATCGAAATGGTTTTCTTTGGCATATTTTACGGCATTGGCGGAAATGCTCACAGGGTCTTTGCTATCTTCCTCGGTATAAACCGGTACATCGATTTGTTCACCTAAGACCTTTAATTGCTCGATAGCGGCAGGGCGATATACGTCGCAAGCAACCAGCAAGGGGCGTTTCCCTTTTTTCGATTTTAGCATTTTTGCCAACTTACCGGAGAACGTGGTTTTACCCGAACCCTGTAATCCCGACATGAGGATAATCGACGGATTTTGCGACAGGTTTACTTCGGCGGTTTCTCCACCCATCAAGGTCGCCAGTTCGTCATGTACGATCTTCACCATCAATTGTCCCGGCTTCACGGCGGTGAGTACGTCTTGCCCCAATGCTTTGGTTTTTACCGTGTCGGTAAATTGTTTGGCTACTTTGTAGTTGACGTCGGCATCGAGCAGTGCGCGTCGTACGTCTTTCAGCGTTTCGGCGACGTTGATTTCGGTGATTTTACCTTCACCTTTCAGTATTTTAAAAGACCGTTCAAGTCTTTCACTAAGGTTTTCAAACATAGTTTTATAACAATATTTTTACACAGATGGATAAATCGTTGCGAAATTACTTAAAATCGTCGGAATATGCGAATAAAAATATAAGAATAACATCTTTGAACATACGACTATATATAAGAAAGTTGGTATGTGAGTAGAAATTTGAATCTAAAATATGGGCATTTAAAAAATATTTACTATTATTGTGTTTGGATAAAAAATGAGAAAAACGTAAATCTTTTGTGAATAAGAAGTTGCCGTTTTTTTGTAAATATAATATTGATTTTAATAACGAGTATATGAAAAAGTTTTTTCAAGTTTTAGGAATTGTCACTTTACTTTTAGTGGGATTGTATTACATAGAGGAATGTTCTGGAAAAAAAGATCAATCGGAAGCGGTAGAAGATGTACAAGATGACTTGGAGATGGAAAAGTCTGTTCACTTGAAATTTAAAGGAGTACCCATAGACGGAACATTGAAAGAATTTATTTCTCGAATGGAGCGTAAAGGGTTTGAACATCGTTCGTCGTATGATTCAAAGGAACGGCTGGTGGGTGACTTTGCAGGAATTAAACAGTGTACGGTTTATGTGGAAACACTTGATAATAGCGATTTGGTATCTCGCATTATTGTCGAGTTTCCCAAACAGGAACGATGGGAGGAATTGTTTGACAATTATAAAAACTTGAAAAGTATGCTTATGGAAAAATATGGAAACTTTTCATCGTGTGTCGAACGGTTCCAAAATTCCTATATTAGAACAGATGAAGATCGTATGCGTGCCGTTCATATGGGTGAATGTATGTATAAAACCAATTTTTCGATTGCCGAGGGAGATATTACACTTAGTATAGATTATGAAGAATGGGGGCAGGGGTTTGTTTTATTGAAATATCAAGATAAAATAAACAGTGCGATAATTAGAGAAGCTGCGATAGAAGATTTGTAGTAAAAATAACAAAGTTCCCAGAAATTTATGAATTGTACCGTCAAGGTGATGTTATTATAACTTCTGTTTATACTTATGAAAAAGACAGTCAAGAAAGGGTACATATAGAGTATCGTTATAGATAATCTATTATATAAATATTATCATACTCTGTTTGAGAATAGAATATGTGTAATTATATGAAAATATGTGATTCCGAACCGTTATATCTTCTTCACTTTCCAGTTCGTTTTTTTGAAAAAGAGGAACGATAGGAATAGTTTGAATCCCCAATAGACGTACTCTACTGTCCAACAAAAGGCTATGTCTACTTGAAGGGTAACGATAATCCAATAAATAGCCAGCGTATAGAAAACGATCGTGGTCATTTCGATGAGAAAAGCCGTGCGAGTGTCGCCGGTTCCCGATACAGATTGAAAGAGTATATTTCCCGGTAGGGCTATAAGGTAGAACGACGACATGACATAGACCGAATGTGTACATTCGGCGATAAGCGAGCTATCGTTGGTATAGATGAGGAGTATCCAATGAGGAGCTAAGCATAGCAAGGCAATGAGGGGTAATACTATGGCGTAGCACATTTTGACGATACGCCGCATGATTGGAATTACATCGTCGGCACGGCGGGCTCCCATAGCATTGCTCACGAGGGTACAGGCTGTCGCTCCAAAAGCATTGACCGGCATGAACAGCAGGGTAGAGGTACTGCGGATAATGTTGGAAATGGCCAGTGGAAGTTCTCCCAAGTGTTCGACGGCTACGAAAAAGAGAAACCATGTGCCTATGGTGAGAAAGTAGAGAATCATGCTCCATACCGATACATTCAGTATTTCGCGAATGAGGCCGAATCCTCCGGAACGAAATCGGAACAGTTGGTATTTTCCCCGATCTATATAAAAGAACGTGTAGAGGAAAAAGTGCAATGCGGCTGTCGCTTCTGCCAAAACGGATCCAAGTGCAGCTCCGGCAATACCCATTTCGGGTGCACCGAAGTGCCCGAATACAAAAATGTAGTTGAATACGACATTGGCGATAGTCATGATGACTGCATTCATCATCAGTACTTTGGTGCGGGTGACAGCTACGAAAAAGGCCCGGAACATCACCCCGATAGAAGTGAACAGGAGTCCGAATATCCGATATTGCATGTAATCTTCTCCGGCTTGACATACGGCAGTGGAGGAGATGAGGCCTTTCAACATTTGTGGGGTCCCTATAAGAGAAGCGAAGATGAGGATTATTGTCAATATTTCCAAAAAGAGAATACCTTGCCCCATGATAGGGCCCAAAGTCCCATATTTGGCTTCACCGTTTCTACGAGCCATGAGAATTTGTGCTCCGGTGCTAAATCCGAAAGTGACCATATAGAAAGCAAGATACAATACTCCGGCTAAGGCGGAGGCTCCTAATTCTACTTGTCCGACACGCCCCATAAAAGCCGTATCGGTGATGTTGATGAGGTTTTGTACAAAAAGGCTTACTAATATGGGGAGAGAGATTCTCCAAATTTCTTTACGACTATACATGCAGGAGGTGAAGATGATTATATATTAAAAAAGCCCACCTGACGAATCAGGTAGGCATTCGCAAGCGATATTCTTTATTATATGAGTTTATTGGTCGCTGTATCTGGGAAGATAACAGCCGGCGTAAAACTTTTTGCCTCTTCGGGAGTCATTAGAGCATAGGCCATAATGATGACGATGTCTCCCGGTTGTACTTTTCGGGCGGCGGCTCCATTAAGACATATTACTCCTGAACCTCGTTCGCCTTTTATGACATAAGTCTCGAATCGTTCTCCATTGTTGTTGTTTACGATGGAGACTTTTTCATTGGCAATAATGTTCGCCGCATCCATTAAATCTTCGTCGATCGTGATACTTCCGATATAATTCAGATTTGCTTGGGTGACGGTGACTCTGTGAATTTTTGATTTTACGACCTCTATAAACATGGTTTCATAAGTTATTGTTCGGGGCGTCGATATGCGATGTTGTCGATTAATCTCACCTCTCCGTTATATACGGTAATACAACCTACTATATAATCGCTGTCGTTCCAGCCTGAGATAGGCTGTAACGTGTTTCCATCGACTATTTCGTAGTATTCTACTCTCATTTCCGGTATTGCATCGATGGTAGAGATTACTTCATCGATAGTCTCTTTCACCGAATGGCTGGCTGCAAAGGTACGACTTTTAAATAATGTCTTTGCTATTTTGGGTGCATTTCTTCTTTGAGACTTTGTCAATCGAGTATTACGGCTGCTTAGGGCTAATCCGTCTGATTCGCGTACGATAGGGACAGCTATGATGTTGAATGTATAGCCCATTTGAGCGGCCATAGCTCGTATAACGGCAATTTGCTGAAAATCTTTTTCTCCGAAGTAGGCATTATCGGGATTGACTATATCGAAGAGTTTACTGACGATTTGAGCCACTCCGTTGAAATGTCCCGGTCGGTATTTACCTTCCATGACTTCCGCTACTTTTCCCAAGTGAAATATCCGGGTATCTTCGGTCGGATAGATTTCTTCTACCGAAGGAGCGAAAGCATAATCACAATTTACCGATTCGAGTAATTGACAGTCCTTGTCGAGCGTGCGGGGGTAAAGTAACAAATCATTTTTGTCGTTGAATTGGGTGGGGTTGACGAATATGCTGACTACTGTCACGTCATTATTAGCCACGCTGGTCTTTACCAGTTGCAGATGTCCGTTGTGTAAAGCGCCCATTGTTGGGACGAGACCTATCTTTTTCCCGGCATTTCTGTCCGAATCGAGTTGCTTACATAATTCGGCTATTGTTGTGAATACTTTCATAATTGAACATTGGTTGAAAAAATTGTGCAAAAGAAACAAATAAAACCCAAACGACGAAGATAAAGCTGTATTTTTTTATGGAGAGTAACCTTAAATGTTTCTTTTTGAAAGGGAAATATAGGGCGTCTGACGATTTTTTGGTGTTAATACTTCTAATATTTGGAGGGTTACGCTATTTTTTTTATTATCTTTGCAGAAAGATGCAAAAGTGGGCTGTATCTTGGCCTGACCGGTTAAATTCGTTTCAAGCCACGGGTATGCTATTTTTGCAAAATAAATTGAGTTTAAGAGGAGCAGAATGAAAGAAGCCAAAGTCCTATTTATTGCACAGGAGATTACCCCTTATCTGCCAGAATCGGAAATCGCTAATATTTGTCGAAATTTACCGCAAGGTATTCAGGATAGAGGGCATGAGATACGTACCTTTATGCCTAAGTACGGTTCTATTAACGAGCGTCGTAATCAATTGCACGAGGTGATTCGGTTGTCGGGAATGAATTTAATAATCGATGATACAGATCATCCTCTTATTATTAAAGTCGCTTCGATACAATCGGCTCGTATGCAGGTCTATTTTATAGACAACGATGATTATTTTCAACGTAATGCCGACGGGGTAGTCGACGAGGATATGCGTCCCGATAATGACGAACGGAGTATTTTCTTTGTCAGAGGGGTTATGGAGACCGTGAAAAAGTTGCGTTGGACTCCTGATATTATTCACTGTCACGGTTGGATAACGGCGTTGACTCCTTTGTATATTAAGAAAAGTTATGCCGAAGATCCTTCTTTTCGGGATGCGAAGGTGATATATTCGTTATACGATAATGGTTTCAAGACTCCATTCGACCCCAATTTTGCTGCAAAATTGAAGTTGGAGGGGATACAAGACACCGATATACCTTTTGCGGTAGGAGAGTCTATTGATCCTGTTGTTCTTAATAAATTGGCTATACAGTATTCCGACGGTGTGATTCAAGCCAGTCGAGATATAAATTCGGAAATTACGGATTATGTACAAAAAACGGGCATTCCTTTCTTGGGGTATCAAGACCCTGAAAATTATATAGATACCTATAATGATTTTTATAATAAAATTGTAGGTAACGAATAACGTCAGTTACTAAATAGAAAATGAAAATATTTAGATTTTTACCGATAGCTTTTGCGATAGTTTTAGGTTTATCTTCTTGTGGAGACGAAAATAGCGCAATCGGTTCTTCGATAGTCGATACGAATATTGAAATTGTGGTGGACTCTTCTTTTCAAGAGTTGATAACGGTTGAGTCTGTTCCGAATGATAGTGTCGTTGGAAGAACTATAACACAATTAATCGGGCGTATTTCTATTCCGGGATATGGTAGGTTAGAAACCGATTTTCTTACCCAGTTTATGCCGGCTGCAAACTTTGATACGGTTGGTGTGAATAAACTCGATTCTTTGATTTTATATTTAAGTTACAATACAGAATCCTTTACAGGAGATTCTTTGGCCCCTATGCAGTTGAGTGTATATCCGTTGGATAAACGGTTGGAGTCGCCTGTATATAGCGGTATCGATCCGGCGGAATATTATAATGCACAAGCTGCCCCGGTTGCTTTGACAAGTTATAATGCTTCGTTTTTAGGATTACCGGATTCTCTTATAGAACTCGGCTATAAGATGATTCGGGTGAAATTACCCGATGAAATGGCTGACCGTTTTTATCAGAAATATAAAGAAGATCCAACTGTATTTTCGTCTCCTAGTAGGTTTACACAATATTTTCCGGGTTTTTATGTAAAGACATCTTATGGAAGCGGGTGTGTTGTGAATGTTCAAAATACGGTAATGAATTTACATTACACCAAAACAACCGTGATTAATGATAAGGATTCTACATATAACTCGACTCAAACTCTAATGGCGGTAACTCCCGAAATAACAACGGGAAACCATATAAAATTGGAAATAGATGCAGAGATAAAAAACGAAATATCTTCGGGGAAGGTCTATTTACAGGCCCCGGCAGGGTTAAATGTTTTGATTCACTTTCCAACGCGTAAAATTATTGAGACTTTTGAAGATGCAGTAGGGGGAAGTGGTAGTGCTTCGACTGTACAAGGACTTGTGAACTCGTTGACTTTACGTATTCCCGTAAAGACGGTTTCTAGTAATTATAATCTTGATCCTCCGCAATTTTTGCTGTTTATTCGTAAATCTGAGTTGCAAGAGTTTTTCGAAAAGAAAAAACTACCTGACAATGTGAATACATTTTATGCTAAGTATGATAGTGATGCCCATGTTTATAATTTTACGGGATTGAGGACCTTTATCAATAATATTATAGAAAAGAAACGGACGGGTACTGAAATCACAGATGCCGATGAGGAAATCGTTCTTGTACCGGTGTCTGTGTATAGCGAAACGGTATCTTCCGGTGGAAGTTATTACTATTATTCTTACAATGAGAAGGAGGTAGTTACTGATGTTGTTCCCTATATTTCTGCTCCATCATTGGCGTTGGTCGATGTAGATAACATTAAGTTGCGATTAACATATAGTAAACAGGATATGAAATAATTCTCTTTATATTTGAATACAGGAGGGAGAGATAAAATTTATCTCTCCCTCTTGTGTATTGTTGTGTTTAGTATTTTCATACATAGAAATCTCGTTAGTGATTTTCAAGGAAAACAGGAGAATGAATTTCTTTTTTTTTGTTTGGTAAGAAAAAAATAGAGAAAAAGAGTTGCGGTGTTTCTTTAAATATATTACCTTTGCACCGCAATTGCCACAATAGCTCAGTTGGTAGAGCATTTCATTCGTAACGAAAAGGTCCCGGGTTCGAGTCCCGGTCGTGGCTCAGGAAAAGAGATTCAACTTACTTTTCAAATAGTTGAATCTCTTTTCTTTTTATATAAAAGTTTGGAAATCATCATATATAGCTTTTACGATTGAGGTATAATCGAGTCTTTGATTGGCTTTGAAAGTTCTGTTGGTTATTCATGGGTATCGGTTTTGAGAGAACGAAAATAGTAAAAGCCTGTGTTTAGGGTAGATAAGGTAGAGGTGAATTTTTTTTGTAATTTTCTTAGGAAAGATGTTGCGTAGAAATAAAAAAAGATCTATCTTTGCCGTCGCAAAACAAAACTGGTGCGGTAGTTCAGCTGGTTAGAATACATGCCTGTCACGCATGGGGTCGCGGGTTCGAGTCCCGTCCGCACCGCAGTAAAGAGATAAAATTCTTTATAACCAATTAAAATGGTGCTTGTAGCTCAGTTGGTTAGAGCATCGGATTGTGGTTCCGAGGGTCGTGGGTTCGAGCCCCATCTAGCACCCCAAAAGAAAAGGCGAGAGTAAATAACTCTCGCCTTTTCTTTTAGAGGGAAGTCTCTCAAATGAGATATTACATTTCTCTCCTGTGTTGCGTTAGCGAAATTTTCGGCTGAGTCCTAAAAATATCAATGATTATACTTTTGTGAATGAGGGTTGGACTGGGTAAGGAGAAATAAAAAATTCTATTTCCCATTTTGTTTGGGCTAAACCTGTGTTTATATTTGTGGAATATAGGAGGTGTTTTTGCAAAAAAACTTAAACAAGTTCAGGTTTTTGCAGTTGACTTTCACTATATTTGTAAAATATAGGATGCGGTTCGGCAGAGTCAAATTGGAAATGTGATTTCCGTTTGCCTTTGCGCTCACCTTTCGCTATATTTGTCAAAACTAATCAAAGTATGGGACAAAATTTTGGATTTGTAAAAGTGGCAGCGGCGATTCCTCGTGTGGAGATAGCCGATTGTATATATAATGAGAGAGAAATATATAATCAGATAATAGAGGCTGTTCATCGAAATGTACAAATTATTGTTTTCCCGGAACTTTCTATAACAGCCTACACTTGTGGCGATTTATTCGGCCATACGCTTTTATTGGAACAGGCTCGAAAGGCTTTGTCTCTGTTGGTGGAGGAGACTAGCGATTATCCGATATTATGTATCGTGGGAATGCCTGTGGCTGCTGGGAATTGTTTATATAATTGTGCCGTAGTATTCCAATCGGGTAAAATATTGGGAGTCGTTCCCAAAAGCTATTTGCCCAATTATAAGGAATTTTATGAGGAACGTTGGTTTACTTCTGGTATTTCGGCAACGATCGATACTATTGAACTATGTGGTGATAGAGTTCCGTTCGGTACAGATTTATTATTTGAGAGTGCAGGTGTTGTCGTGGGAGTAGAATTGTGCGAAGATTTATGGGTCCCTATACCTCCCAGTTCATATCTTGTACAGCAAGGTGCAGATATTATAGTAAATTTGTCGGCTACGAATGAGTTGATAGGGAAACACTCTTATCTTCTTTCTCTTGTCCGGCAACAATCGGCGAGGTGTGTGGCTGGATATGTTTATGCTTCGGCCGGGTTTGGAGAGTCTTCTACCGATTTGGTATTTGCAGGGAATGGCCTTGTTGTAGAGAATGGTAGTATTCTTGCCGAATCGAAGCGTTTTTCTTCAACGCCTCAACTTGTAGTAAGTGAAATCGATGTGGAGCGGTTGCGTACGGAGAGAAGAGTGATGACTTCGTTTGCAAAGGGAGCTTGGGCACATGGCAGAGATGCACGTTTCATTCCGTTTGTCTTAAACGATATTCCATTGCGGTTGACCCGTAAGGTGGGGGCTTTCCCTTTTGTGCCTTCCGATTCGTTGGTCTTGAACGAACGTTGTGCCGAAATACTCGATATGCAAAGTTCGGGGTTAGCCAAGAGGTTGGTACATACCCAAGCTCAAAGTGTGGTTCTCGGTATTTCGGGCGGTTTAGATTCGACATTGGCTTTGTTGGTCGCAGTCAGAACACTCGATAAACTCGGTTGGAATCGAGAGAAGATAATAGGTGTGACTATGCCGGGATTCGGGACGACAGGTCGTACCTATCATAATGCTATGATGTTAATGCGTTCGTTGGGTATAACTATTCGGGAAATTTCTATTCGGGAGGCTTGTGAGCTTCATTTTAAAGATATTGACCACGATATTTCAATCCAAGATATTACTTACGAAAATTCCCAAGCGCGGGAACGTACACAAATTTTGATGGATATAGCGAACCAGACCGGAGGATTGGTTATAGGAACCGGGGATTTGTCTGAATTGGCATTAGGTTGGGCCACATATAATGGTGATCACATGTCGATGTATGCTATCTCAACAAGTATTCCCAAAACTTTGGTTAAGTATTTGGTGAGCTGGGTTGCCGAGAATGAGCTGGTAGGCGAGGCGCGGGATACGTTGATCGATATTGTCAATACTCCTATTAGTCCAGAATTGATACCTGCCGATGAAAATGGAGAGATAAAGCAGAAGACCGAGGATTTGGTAGGTCCCTATGCTCTGCATGATTTTTTCTTGTATAATATGTTGCGATTCGGTTTCTCTCCTGCCAAATTATATTTCCTTGCCCAATATGCTTTCGAAGGGGTGTATGAGCCGGATACGATAAAAAAGTGGCTGAAAATATTCTGTCGGAGATTTTTTAATCAACAATTCAAGAGGTCGTGTCTTCCCGATGGTCCAAAGGTGGGAACGGTAAGTCTTTCTCCTCGCGGGGATTGGCGGATGCCTAGTGATGCGTCGAGTGCCATGTGGCAGAAAGAGTGTGACGAGTTATAATCTGTTTTTCCTGCTTACTGGTCGGTCTGAGGAATTTTTTCTTTGGATAAAGAGCTTTTTGTAGAAATTGTGTCGTTGGGTAATATTGTGTTCCGTGGAATAGAATCAGATTGTATATCTTTGGTTTTACCGTTGTTTTTGGGATTTTTTCTAAATAAGTCTCCCCAACGGTTAAAATCGTGACGCAACATGATCCCTACGCCTTGTGTCGTCAATGCCGATTTGATGTAATAATTGCGGTCGTTATAATGATTATAGGCCTTCAATCGTATCGTTCCGCTTTTATTCAGCAAATATTCCAAATCGAAATCTCCGATGAATGTATTGTTATTGACCGTGTTGTCTCTATATCCGAAGTTCCCATTGAAAATCAATCGATTGTTCAGTAGCTGGCTGGATAGGGCAAGCTCCACCTCCATATCGGAAAAATCACCTTTTTCACTACGGAAGTTTGGCGAAATATTCCAGTTTTCGCTTAATTGTCCCAGAATGTTACCTAATTGAGAGGATAAGGTCGAGGAAGCGACAGAGACAAGTTCGTTATTTCTACTTTGCCCCATATTCATGAAGTCCGGAGTGTAGAACCTATTCAAGGCCAATAGATAGATGATCTGACGGTTCATCATGTCGTTTGTACTGATGATACTACGTACCCGTCTGTCTACGTCTTGGGTCAAAGTAGGGAATGCTATGTCGAAGTTTAGGTCTGGTCGACGTACGTCTCCGGATACATTCAAAATAGTTTGTACGGGTACTGTCGTTCTTGATAATTCTTTGTCATTGGCGAAGTTTTCATCGAGATCGAGCAGATTGGCCGAAAGGGAGTAAATAGCCGATATATCTAAGTTGGTAGCCATAGGATCCCCGTGGAAAGAAACTCGGCTTCCTTCTTTAATAGAGAAGTCTCGTGTAATGATATCTTGCAAGCTGAAATTGTAACTCCCTTTTTCTAAGACATAGGAACCATATAATTTTATATCGCCGTCCATTGAATTATATTCCAGTAATATACTGCCCTGACCGGTCGCTTTTATCATATCTCCGGTAGATTTGTCCATGATTAGGTTCATTTGGGCTTGGTTGGTTGCTTCTATTTGCAGATTTAAATTTAATGCACTACTGTTTTGTATTTTACTGTTCTCCATCATGCGGGCATTGTTCTTAATGACAATGCTATCGGCTTGGAGCTCTCCTATCTTTGTGTTCTGTTTTCCTGAATTGGTGAAAGTAATAAAGTCATAATCTCCGGCAGCTTCCGATCCTGATAGGACGAAGGTGAATTTCGACTGGTCTCCGGTGGACATATTTACGTCGATTTGGGTTTGTCCCGGACTTCCTTTTATCATAGTAGAGCCTGTCCCGTAAATGGTTCCATAATATATGGGGCTTTGCCTTTCTGTCATATCGTAGGACAGGAAATCTTGGGCTTCGGTTATGGCAATATCGTAACTTACATCTTTGAAATTATGATGTTCTATCCAACCCGAACCTTTTGCCGTATGTTTCAATTTATCATAAATCGTAACGTTGTCAAACCAAATACGGGTAGGGGATAAATGAATACTATCGGATAGATTGTACCGAGTGTTCAAATATTCAATACCGAAATCTAAATTTTCGACATAAGCATCACCGGTAACATTTAGGGCCTTGAATCTTCCGAAAAAGTCTATGTGTCCGCTGGCTATTCCCGATATGTCGCTCATAACGGTAGAAACAAATGGTCGAAGGAATGCAATATTCAATTTATCGGGATCGAACGAAAGAGAGAGAGAGTCTTTTGTCGGAAATATATATCCGTCGATATAAGTTTGTTTATCTTCTTTATTTTCGATGAACCCTTTCATGAGAATACCTTGATTGTCGTTATCCCACATGCTGAATAGATGTAAGTCCCCGAAGATCGCTTCATTGTAGGAGAAATCTTTTACATCGAATTGTTCAGTACTTAATCGAGGTGCGCCTGTCAATAGATGTGTAGCTAACAAATTTCCAGTAGCGTTACCCCCGAAAGTGACATTTTTTATATTGAGTGTACCGAAAATATAATCGAGGTCTACGTCGTTGAGTTCTATTTTCAATTCGTCTTCTTCTCGGTTGGAGGCGATACCGTCTATAAGTATATATTGGGGAGCATGTGATATTTCAAAATCATTGATTTCTATTTGTTTCTCACAATAGGAAATATCCGAAGGGCTCATTTGCCAAATAGTATCGTTGAAAATAAGAGTGGAAGGATTGATGTGAGTTTGTATTTGTAATTTATTCCCTTCGTGGGTTCGTGAAAAATGGGTCGATGTATTCAATTCTCCATAAAATGTCGATTGGGTGTCGTTATTCCAGTTGAGTACAAGGTCGAGACTGTCTCGATAGGCCTTGCTTCTAAGGCTCCATGTCGTTCGTATTTGTTTTTTATTGTAGGAGTTCGTTTCTATGAATAAAGCCATTTCGGTGGAATCTTTTCGTGCTGAAATGAATGCATCTTCGATATGACTTTTTTTATACCAGAGATGGGGAATCGTTCCGGTTATGAGGGCTGTGTTTCGGAGGCTATTCATTTCACCTTCGATAATAGCTCTATCTGTGAATGTAACAGGTAGTTCGAGCACTTGTGCCATGTGTATATTAGGCTCTACGGTAAATCTGAATTTAAAATTATTCGGTTGTTGATTTTTTTTGTGTTCTGTTTTTTTAGGTTGGTTCTCTTGGAATGGGAATATAGATGGAAGGGATTCCGATAACAGTGTTTGTAAAGATTTTTGTAGAGTAGAGAATTTGTAATTACCTTCAATCCAACCGTTAATATAGTCCGAAGTAACAGCTATACTTTGTGGAGTGTTTTGGTTATGAGCTTCTATATTGAATTTATTTAGTCTGAATGTATCGTCGTTGTTTGTAAAAGATAAACTATCGATAGATAAGAGGCCTTCTGCGTTGTCCAAATTGTTCCCTGTAAATTTGGCGACTACATTGAATCCTAACTTGGAATTTTTATACTTGGGCATTAGTTTTAAAGCCGATACATTGAGGTCTCGTGCCTGTAAGACGAGGTCGAATTCGGAGTCTTTATCTTTTAAGACAGAAAGACCATTGACTCGGAGTTTTCCATTCGGATCGTTAATTTCGATTATACCATTATATCGATTGTCCCCGAACTCACCGTTAAGCATGATGTTTTCGTAAGGATATCCTTTGTATTCAAAATAGCTGATTCCCCCGACCACTTTGCCGGTTGGGGCCTGATATTTGGCTTTTTTACTGTCGAGTTCGACTTTGAAAATAATTTCGCCATAAGGATTTCCTTCGGTGAATAGTCCATTTAGATTAAATTTTTTCGATTCTATCAATCCGCTGTATCGAGTCGTATTCAGACTATTGTTTTGGTTGATGGATATATCGGAATGAACAGAGCCGAGATCTGTTTCTAATGTTCCGCAGGCTGTCAGATTTTGGTTTTGGTTCGAGATATTACCGGTGAAATGAATTGTACCTAACCGGGAAATAGTTTTACATTGTTCTTCGGTTAGAAAAGGTAATTTGGAAGAAATATCGGCCAATCCCGAAGATGAAGCGTTTAATGTGATAGGGTCGCAGAGTATATCTCGTTTTTGTGGATTTGTTATGTTTTTCACGGATATTTGACTGTGAGCGATGATATCTTCTTTCCCGAAATTAAAATCAAAGGTATGGAAATATAGATTGTTTGGAGTTCCTGTCAGATGCATCGAAATGAGTATCGGAGTATTTATTTTTTCCAATACCGGGATAAAGGCAGCTATATCGCTGGGATTAATTAGGGATTTCGTTATCTGTAAAGAGAATCGTGTTTGGTCGTAGAAGTGTTCGGCCGAGAGTGTATCGGGCAGCGTGGCGATAATTGGTTTGATTTCGATACGGCTATGGGGTAATTGTATTTTGAAGTCAGATAACCTTGCTTGTTGTCGGTTGGCTTCGAATTTAAATTGTAGACGATTTAAAGAAAAACCCGATTGCTCGTCGAATCCCAATCGCTTGATGGAGATATTTACCGAGTCTTCCGATAGTGCTTTGATAGATAGTTTTGACAATAAGTTTCTCAAATCGATATGGTTCGGGTCGAATTGTCCGCGTCGTATGGGTGCGGATAATATGTCGTATTTGATTTTTCCACGGCGTATGATCGCATTGTTTATTTTGAAATTTATTTTCTTTTTCGGTGTATTCTTATCGCTTTTGAAAGCGTCGATAATAAATTGCAGGTTTGTTTCAGAGCTTGGAGTCTCTTTTTTTATGCGGGCATCCAGACCGAATAGCTGTATATTCGTGAAAACCAATTCTCGATCGACGAGTAAATCTGAAAGGGAGATACCGGCCGATATTTTATTGGCATATAATAAAGTGTCTCCATTTAAGTCGGGTATATATGCACCGAACAGCTCTAACTTATTGAATGGTGATATTTGTATTCGGTCGATAGTTATGTTTGTATCTAAAAGTGCGGATAGCTCTTTTATGCCGATGTACCTGACTTTATCCTGTATGTTGGGAATAGATAACAAGATATAGCCAAGTGTATATATCGCTATGATAGAGAATATAACGATATGCACAAATATCCGAAATGCAGAATAGATTTTCCTCATCTTTATAAGTATGCAAAAGTAGTGTTTCCTTTTGAAAGTAGCGATAGGATGCTTGGCTTTTCTTTTTTATTAATGTATGAAATAATTATAAAAGTCAAATGGTTTTACCGATGAAATATGTACTTTTGCAGACCTTGATTTGATGAAGGATTGAAAGGAGTAAATGTATATGAGCATAACTATTTTAGGTATAGAATCTTCGTGTGACGATACTTCTGCCGCAGTTATTCGCGATGAGGTCATGCTGTCGAATGTGATTGCTAGTCAAGCGGTTCACGAGGCTTATGGAGGGGTTGTTCCTGAATTGGCATCTCGGGCGCACCAACAGAATATTATTCCGGTTGTGTCGGAGGCTTTAAAACGTGCGGGGGTGACTCCGGAGGATTTGAGTGCGGTGGCGTTCACCAGAGGCCCCGGACTTATGGGGTCTTTGCTCGTCGGAACTTCTTTTGCCAAAGGTTTTACGACAGCATTGAATATTCCTCTCGTCGATGTCAATCATTTGCAAGCTCATGTTATGGCTCATTTTATCAAACGGTCTCCCGATGATAACACTCAGCCTTCCTTCCCGTTTTTGTGTTTACTCGTTTCGGGAGGAAATTCGCAAATCATTAAAGTAGAGTCTTATAATGAAATGACTGTTATCGGACAAACGATAGACGATGCTGCCGGTGAAGCTTTTGACAAATGTGCCAAAGTAATGGGATTGCCTTATCCGGGAGGCCCGGTTGTAGATAGGTTGGCGAAGGAAGGGAATCCCAAAGCGTTTGTACTAAGCAAACCTCACATACCCGGTTTTGATTATAGTTTCAGTGGACTGAAAACCTCCTTTTTATATTTATTGAGAGACAAAATAAAAGAAGACCCCGATTTCATCGAAAAAAATAAGTGTGACTTGTGCGCATCGTTGCAGACTACGATTGTGGACATTTTGATGGACAAACTTTATAAGGCCGTTAAACAAACTGGAATAAAGCATGTGGCTGTTGCAGGGGGCGTTTCGGCGAACTCCGCTGTGAGGGCTGCTTTTGAAGATTATGCCCGAAAGTACGGTTGGACAGTTTATCTGCCGCCCTTCTCTTTTACGACCGATAATGCAGCTATGGTGGCTATTACGGGTTATTATAAATATTTGGATAAAGAATTTTGTGATATAGCGAAGGCTCCTTTTGCCCGGGTTGAATTATAAATACGAATGAAATGAATGTCGAGATTATTGTTATCGGCGATGAGTTGTTGATCGGACAGGTGACCGATACGAATTCTGGGTGGATTGCTCGGGAGCTGAATCATATAGGGTGGGAAGTTACCGAGATAACGACAGTTAGAGATAGGTCTCGGGAAATAACCGATGCTCTGAATAGCTCGTTCGGTAGGGTCGATGTCGTTTTGATGACCGGTGGATTGGGCCCGACGAAGGACGATATTACAAAGCAGACTCTTTGTGATTATTTCGGTGGAAAGTTGGTCTTCGACGAATCGGTATTTGCCAATGTGGAAGCCATTTTTCGTCGTCGTAAATTGACGATGAATGACAGTACGCGCAATCAAGCCTATGTTCCTAATGTGTGTACAGTTATTCAAAATTCCGTGGGGACGGCTCCTGTCATGTGGTTTGAAAGAAATGGCAAGGTATTGGTGTCTATGCCGGGTGTCCCGACAGAAATGAAGACCGTCATGAAAGAGGCGGTTATAAGTCGTTTGAGGGAGTATTTTCAAGATCATTCGTCTATCTTGCATCGCACTTGTTTAGTGAAAGATTTTACGGAATCGAGGTTGTCCGAAACTTTATCCGACTTTGAAGCGCAATTGCCGGCGTGTATCAAACTTGCCTATTTGCCTACGCCGGGAGTGATTCGGTTGAGACTGACTGCTCGTGGCGATGAAGAGTCATATTTGCAGAAGATTATCGATGATGAGTTTTTTAAATTGAGGACTATATTGGGTAGCCATCTGTTTTGTGGTTCGGATACAACTCTCGCAGGAGCATTAGGGTCGATATTAACCGAAAGAGGAGAAACGTTGGCGACAGCCGAAAGTTGCACGGGAGGAAATATAGCTCATGAAATAACAAGGGTAGCGGGTAGTTCGGTCTATTTTAAAGGTAGTGTCGTGGCTTATTCCAACGAGGTGAAAGCACGCGTTTTGAATGTGTCGTCGGAGACATTATCGGGTTTTGGCGCTGTGAGTAGGGAGACCGTCTTGCAAATGGTATCGGGGGTACAAAGATTGTTGTCTTCCGATTGTGCGATAGCGACTTCTGGAATAGCAGGTCCAGGTGGAGGTAGCGTTGAGAAACCGGTAGGAACGGTGTGGATTGCAGTTCGGTATGGCGAGCGAAGCGAGGCTGAATGTTTTTGTTTCGAAGGCGATAGAGAGCAAGTAATTGCACGTGCGACCCAATCGGCTTTGTTGATGTTGATACAACTGATGACAAAATAGAACTGAATAAAAAAGTTCCGATTTTAATACCTTAAAAATTTGGAACATATTTCTAAAATGCTTTACTTTGCACTCTGTTTGCGAAAGCAGTAAGAAAAAACAAATAAAATAATAGATAGCGATGTCAAAGATTTGTCAAATTACAGGAAAAAAAGCAATGGTTGGCAACAACGTTTCGCACTCAAAAAGAAGAACGAAAAGAAGATTTAATGTCAACCTCTTTACAAAGAAATTTTATTGGGTAGAACAAGATTGTTGGATCACGCTTACACTTTCGGCTGCCGGTCTTCGTACAATCAATAAAATGGGATTAGATGCAGCTATCAAGCAAGCTGCCGGAAATGGGTATTTAACAGAAATAAAAATGTTATATTAAGATATGGCAAAGAAAGCAAAAGGTAATAGGGTTCAAGTAATTCTTGAATGCACGGAACACAAGGCGAGTGGTATGCCCGGAACATCGCGTTATATTACTACTAAGAACAGAAAAAATACCACAGAAAGATTGGAGTTGAAAAAATACAATCCCATCTTGAAAAGAGTTACTGTACATAAAGAAATAAAATAAGGAAGGATTGAACCATGGCAAAGAAAACAGTTGCATCGTTGCAAAAAGGCGAAGGCCGTACTTATTCTAAGGTGATAAAAATGGTAAAATCGCCGAAAACAGGGGCTTATACTTTCCAAGAGGAAATGGTTCCGAATGACGCAGTTAAAGATGTACTTAGTAAGTAAGTCATAATTAGCGTAATATAAAGAAACTTTCTTATACGAAATGTGTAAGGAAGTTTTTTTTTACCATGATAATTTTATAGCTTTGCATATCCACCGGGTAGCTGCTTACAGTTACTTTTCTTAAAAATTTTATATATGGGATTGTTTGATTTCTTTTCGAAAGAGAAAAAGGAAACCTTGGATAAGGGATTATCTAAGACCAAAGAGGGCGTATTTTCCAAGTTAGCGCGTATTGTTGCCGGGAAGTCACAAGTCGATGAGAATATATTGGACGATTTGGAAGAAGTATTGATCACGTCTGATGTCGGAGTGGAAACTACACTTCGTATTATAGACCGAATAGAGAAACGGGTGGCTCGTGACAAATACATAAATACGAACGAATTAAACTCAATTCTCCGGGAAGAAATCACAGCGTTGCTAACCGAAAACGATGTTGAGGATGCCGGTGAATTTTCTGTCCCCGAAGGGAAAAAACCGTATGTAATCATGGTTGTCGGGGTGAATGGTGTAGGCAAGACTACAACTATCGGTAAGTTGGCATATCAATATAAAAAGAGAGGGAATAGTGTTTATTTGGGAGCTGCCGATACGTTTCGTGCCGCTGCGGTCGAGCAGTTGATGATATGGGGTGAACGGGTTGGAGTCCCTGTCGTGAAACAAAAAATGGGAGCCGATCCGGCATCCGTGGCGTTCGATACGTTGAGTTCGGCGAAGGCGAATAATGCCGATGTGGTAATTATCGATACGGCAGGTCGTTTGCATAATAAATTGAATTTGATGAACGAGTTGACCAAAATAAAGAAAGTAATGGAGAAAATCGTTCCCGGTGCTCCTCATGAAATCTTGTTAGTATTGGACGGCTCCACAGGACAGAATGCTTTTGAGCAAGCCAAGCAGTTTACTGCCGCGACCGAGGTGAACGAGTTGGCCATAACGAAACTCGATGGTACGGCCAAAGGTGGTGTGGTCATAGGTATATCCGATCACTTTAAGATACCGGTTAAGTACATAGGGCTGGGTGAAGGCATGGAAGATTTGCAGGTGTTCCGCCGTAAGGAATTTGTGGACTCGTTGTTCGGAGATTGATATTCGTGAGTTTTTAGGATAGACGGCTGGGTGGTCTTGCAAAGGCTTCATAGCCGTATTTTTGTGTAATGACAATGATAAAAAATAGCGTTGATATTATTACGTTGGGTTGTTCGAAAAATTTGGTGGATTCCGAACGATTGATGCATCGTTTCGCAGAAGCCGGTTATAAGGTGAGACATGATCCTGAAAAAGTTTCGAGTGAGTTTGTCGTAGTGAATACTTGCGGCTTCATTGGAGATGCCAAAGAAGAATCTATCGAAATGATTTTACAAATGGTCGAGGCTAAAAAAGCTCATAAGATACATCATCTTTATGTGATGGGCTGTTTGTCTCAACGTTATCGGGAGGAATTGGAAACCGAGATACCCGAGGTAGATAAGTTTTATGGAAAATTCGACTGGACTGATTTGTTGACGGATTTGGGATCGCGAATTTCCGAGGAGAAAGATTTCGGGCGCATACTGACAACTCCGCCTCATTATGCCTATGTGAAAATTGCCGAAGGTTGTAATCGATTTTGTTCTTATTGTGCTATTCCTTTAATTACTGGGCGCTTCGTTTCTTATCCTATGGAACAGTTGCTTGATGAGGTGAAGAGCTTGGTTTCGCAGGGCGTGAAAGAGTTTCAGATTATTGCTCAGGATTTATCTTCCTATGGGCTTGATTTGTACGGGAAATTGAAATTACCGGAGTTAATCGATCGCATGGCGCAGATTCCGGGTGTGAAGTGGATACGGTTGCACTATGCTTATCCGTCACAATTCCCTTATGAGATATTACCTGTTATACAGCGTCATGATAATGTTTGCAAATATCTCGATATCGCATTGCAGCATATCAGTGACCATGTGTTGGTAGATATGCGTCGGCATGTGACGAAGCAGGAGACTTATGATTTGTTGAAACGCATACGAACGGAAGTCCCCGGCATACATATTCGTACGACATTGATGGTGGGATACCCCGGTGAGACCGATGAGGATTTCGAGGAATTAAAGGAGTTTGTTCGGGAGGCTCGTTTCGAGCGTATGGGAGCGTTTGCCTATTCCGAAGAAGAGGGTACTTATGCGGCCAATCATTTTCCCGACTCTATCCCGGAGGAAGTGAAACAGGCCCGACTCGACGAGTTGATGGCATTGCAAGAAGAAATAGCACTTGAAAGCAATGCTTCAAAGGTAGGTCAAATATTTGATGTGATAGTCGATCGGGAAGAGGAGGACTATTATGTGGGGCGTACGGAGTACGATTCTCCCGAGGTCGATCCCGAGGTGCTTATTGCAAAAGATCGCTTTCTGACTGTTGGAGATTTTTGTCGGGTAAAAGTCGTCGAAGCTCTGCCTTTTGAGCTTATGGCTGTTCCCGTGGAGTTGGATTGAAAAGTCGGTGCAATATGGCGAAAGAGGTTGATTCTATACATTTACTATCTTGTGCTATTGAGGCGAGTTTGGGGAATGATTTTCCGGCTTTCGCTTTTCGTCTGCCGGGCGAAGATGGTTTTTATTGGGGGGCCTGTGAGCCTGATAGACTTATGACTCTTGCCGATGGCGTTTTTCCGGAAAGACAGGAGGGCTTCTTTTTCGCACCTTTTGAAGAAGGCGAGTTGCCTCGTTACTTTTTCCCTGTGAAAATACAACGGGCCGAAGAGATCAGTTTGGAGGCGTTGAATTATGGGGCGGGACAAACTTTGGCAAATTTGGAGATAAAACCGGTAGATAGTTCTTTTGAACAGTATGAAAAACAAGTAAATACGCTTGTTGCAGCAATGTCTCGTAAAGAGATAAAAAAGGCTGTTCTTTCCCGCACCGTTACATTGAACCGTCCGGTAGTTTCCGATGGGCAGCTGTTTTTTCGACTGGCTGCAAAATACGATTCGGCTTTTGTTTCGTGGGTCAATGTGCCCGGTATAGGACGATGGATAGGAGCTACGCCCGAAACATTGCTTGATTGTGACGGAGTGTCGTTGACTACGATGGCTCTCGCAGGTACGCGAAAGGCGGGAGCGAAGGAGCCGTGGGGACAAAAAGAACAAGAGGAGCAACAAATTGTGACCGATTATATATCGAAGGTATTTAGAGATAAAGGTCTCGAACCGATTATCGGTGAGCGGTTTTCTCGCAAGGCAGGACAGGTGGAACATCTGTGTACGCCTATTTCTCTGAAAGTCGGTTCGGCAAACGGGAGATTGGCCGAGATATTGTCGGTGCTTCACCCTACGCCGGCTGTGGGTGGGTATCCCAAAGAACTTGCGATGGAATGGATTCGTCGAGTAGAACCGCATGAGCGCAGATATTATGGCGGTTATTTGGGCCCTATGTTTGGTGAGCATGTTCGTTTGTTCGTCAATCTTCGGTGCATGGAAGTAGACGATTCCCGATTGAGATTGTATGTCGGCGGAGGTTTGACCGATAAATCGGACCCGGAAAGTGAGTGGAAAGAAACCGAGGCGAAAGCGCAGACTTTGCTGTCGATTATCAATGGTTATAAGTAGAGTGAATATGAAAACGACCGATAAACAGGGCTGTAATATTCTTGTCGCACTTTTGGCGGAACATGGTGTAAAGCGTGTCGTTCTATCGCCCGGATCGAGAAATGCTCCTTTATTAATGGCATTTTCGCGTACACCCGATATACAGGACTATGTCGTTGTCGATGAACGTACAGCGGCTTTTATGGCATTGGGTATGTCGCAACGTAGCGGTGAACCTGTGGCATTGGTTTGTACATCGGGAACAGCGTTACTCAATTATGCGCCGGCTGTTGCCGAGGCCTATTACCAACATATTCCGTTGATAGTTATTTCGGCGGATCGTCCTATGGAGTGGATCGATCAGGACGATAGTCAAACATTGCGGCAGTACGGCGCTTTGTCTCACTTTGTGAAACGTTCGTATAATTTACGGGCGGAACTGTCTTTGCCGATGGACGGGTGGTACTTCAATCGTTGTATAAACGACGCTTTGTTAACGTCATTGTCGGGAGAAAAGGGCCCTGTTCATATTAATATCGCTGTTTCCGAGCCGCTCACGCAAGAAATGGATATGCCTTCCGTACGGGAGCGTTTTGTTACTCGCATACCTTCGTCGAGCATTCCCGATGAGCATTCTATGAAACTTTTGTGCGATGAGTTTATGTCGGCTCGAAAGGTGTTGGTTTTAGTGGCTTTCTCACAGCCTGACGAGCAGTTGAGTCAAGCTCTTTTACGTTTAGCGGAATTGCCGCAGGTTGTCGTTCTTACCGAAAGCATAGCCAATGTGAGGGGGAAGAATTTGATACCTACGATCGATAGGGTTTATTCGGTAATCGATAAAGCGGAATGGGAAGATTATGCACCCGATTTGCTCATTACATTAGGCGGATCATTGGTGTCGCGTATGATAAAGGCTTTTTTACGGCAGCATAAGCCCAAGTTGCATTGGCGTATATCACAAGGCGATCATGTAATAGATACGATGCAATCGTTGACTTGCCATATCGATTCTCAGGCTGCATCGTTTTTAGAGGTGTTGTCTCGAAGTGTATTCCCGATAGAGAGCGACTACTCGATGCTGTGGCATAGGAAAGAGGTGATTGCTACTCGTTTGCACGACGATTATATCGCTCATGTCGAGTGGTGTGATTTGAAAGCATTTTCATTGATATTACCTGCGATTCCGCCGGGAACAGCATTGCAGCTTTCCAACGGTACTACGGTACGCTATGCCCAGTTGTTCAAGTGCGAACAGGTGTTGCGGAGCGATTGTAATCGGGGCGTGAGCGGTATAGACGGCTCCACCTCGACCGCTGCGGGTGCGGCTTGTGTGGGTGAGGGAATGACGGTGTTGATTACGGGAGATATGAGCTTTTCGTATGATGTAAATGGGTTATCATCGACTTATCTTTCTCCTCGGTTTAAAATTATCGTAATGTGTAATGGGGGTGGGGGAATCTTTCGATTTATTAAACCGACTTCCGATTTGCCCGAACTGGAAACTTGTTTTGAAATACATAGAGATATTTCGGTCGAGAAATATGCCGATTTGTTCGGACTTCGTTATTTCGAGCTCAATGATGAGAAATCGGCCGCAGAGGTACTTTCTCTCTTTTTTGCCGAAGAAGATCGGCCGGCTATACTGGCGGTCCACACCCCGAATGTTTATAATGCCGAGGTTTTGCGGGGATACTTCCGCCGGTCGAGGCAATGATGATAATGATTCAATTTAAAAATATAAGAATATGGAACCGATAGATTGGAAAACGATTAAGGAGTATGAGGATATACTTTTCGATTATTGTGATGGAATCGCGAAGATAACGATTAACCGCCCGCAAGTATATAATGCGTTTCGTCCGCAAACGAATTGTGAGATGCTCGATGCCATGTCTATTTGTCGGGAACGTTCCGATATTGGCGTTATCATTCTGACGGGAGCGGGAGACAAAGCGTTTTGTTCCGGTGGAGACCAGAAAGTAAAAGGAATTGGCGGTTATATCGATGAAAACGGTGTCCCGAGGTTAAATGTTTTGGATTTGCATAAAGCTATACGTTCCATTCCCAAGCCGGTTATCGCTATGGTCAACGGTTATGCGATCGGAGGCGGGCATGTGTTGCATGTGGTATGTGATTTGACAATCGCTTCGGAGAACGCTCGATTCGGACAGACTGGCCCGAAAGTGGGAAGTTTCGATGGAGGATTCGGCTCGTCCTATTTAGCTCGTATCGTAGGGCAGAAGAAAGCGCGCGAAATATGGTTCCTATGTCGCCAATATTCAGCGAAAGAGGCAGAAGAAATGGGGCTGGTCAATAAAGTTGTTCCTTTCGACCGATTGGAGGAAGAGACAATCGAATGGTGTCGAACGATATTGAAACGTAGCCCGATGGCTATACGAATGATTAAGCGGGCGTTGAATGCCGAACTTGACGGGCAGCGGGGGTTGATGGAATTTGCCGGTGATGCCACTCTCATGTATTATCTCATGGAGGAGGCGCAGGAGGGCAAGAATGCTTTCCTTGAAAAGAGAGACCCCGATTTCCAGAAATTTCCCAAATTCCCCGGATAGATGTTAAAGGCAAGTTATACTCCTTATATACTTCATTTCAAAGTCCCTAGCGGAACTTCTCGGGGTGTTCTCACGCAAAAGGAGACCTATTTCTTGAAAGTGTGGGACGAGCATAATCCCGATTGTTTCGGGATAGGAGAATGCGCACTGTTTAAGGGATTGGGAGCAGACGATCGTCCTGATTATGAAGCTATGTTGCAAACGGTTTGTCGGGGTATCGACCGAATAGATGAAATAGATTTGTCTACATGGAGTTCTATCCGTTTTGGAGTGGAGACCGCCTTACTCGATTTGCAGCATGGCGGACGACGCATGATTTACCCGTCTGAGTTTACTGCCGGGAAACAAGCGATTGAAATAAACGGATTGATATGGATGGGCGATAAGCGCACTATGGCTTCCCGTATCGATGAGAAATTAGCGGCCGGGTTCTCTTGTATTAAGTTGAAAATTGGAGCGATAGATTTCGATGATGAATGTGAATTGCTGGCTGCAATTCGGCGACGATATCGCCGGGAGGATATAGAGTTGAGGGTCGATGCCAACGGTGCGTTCTCTCCTTATGATGCATTGGAACATTTGCAACGTCTTTCGGCTTATGATTTACATTCGATAGAACAGCCCATACGAGCCGGACAATGGGAGGCGATGGCTCGGTTGTGCGAAGAAACTCCTCTACCGATAGCTCTTGACGAAGAATTAATCGGGATAACCGATTCCACCGAGAAATTAGCGTTATTGGAGACGATTTCTCCGCAATATATCATTTTGAAGCCTTCTTTGATAGGGGGATTTTCGGGTGCGGAAGAGTGGATCGAATTTGCTCGGAATTGTCGTGTGGGTTGGTGGATAACATCGGCATTGGAATCGAATGTGGGATTGAATGCAATTGCGCAATGGACGGCGACATTGCCTATAAATATGCCTCAGGGATTGGGAACGGGAGCTTTGTACACCAATAATATACCGTCACCGTTGGAGCAGATAGGAGATGAGTTGAGATATAATCCTGATAAAACTTGGATTTTTTCGATGGATTCATGGAAATAAGGCTAAATCATCGTATTTGTCGTAGTCGAGAAGAGATACTCAATGCTTCTACACCCGAAGTGGCTGCTTTTCTCGATGAGTGGTTCGCACCTTCCGATTTTGTTTGGGGACATACTTCGGGATCGACCGGAACTCCAAAGCCGGTAAGATTACTGAAACGAGATATGGAGGCTTCGGCACGGTTGACCAATGACTTTTTCGATATTACCTGTCGTTCGGTAATGTTGTTATGCCTGTCGCCCGATTATATTGCCGGTAAAATGATGATTGTAAGAGCCTTGTTATCCGGTGCTGATTTGTTGGTCGTAACTCCTTCGTCGTTGCCTTTGACGACAATAGACGAGCCTATCGATTTTGCCGCGATGGTTCCGGCGCAAGTAGTCGAATCTTTGAAAAGTACGATGCAGAAATCAAGACTTTCTCGTATAACGTCTCTGATAATAGGTGGTGCACCTTTATCTCCCGGTACTGAGGTGGAGCTGGAAAAACTTCCTGTCGATATGTATGCTACTTATGGTATGACCGAGACAGTTTCGCATGTCGCATTACGCCGTATCGGTGACTCTTTGTCGTTATATTGTGCGTTGGATGGTATATCTTTTTCGATAGATGAACGAAATTGTTTAATCATTCACGCTCCGCACTTCTCTGTAAAAGAGTTTGTAACGAACGATGTGGTTGAGTTGGTAGATTCTCGGAATTTTCGATGGATAGGACGGTATGACCATGTGATCAATACGGGAGGGATAAAGGTTTTTCCAGAGTTGATCGAAAAGAAAATAGCAGGTCTGTTTACACGCCGTTTTTTTGTAACGTCTTGTGACGACCTGAAATGGGGTGAATCGGTTGCTCTCGTTATAGAAGGCGAGGCTTTGTCTCTGGAACAAGAAAAAATATTGCTGGAAAAGATTCGGGCAAAAGTAAATAAATATGAGTTCCCACGTAAAGTATTGTATGTGCAGAAGTTTAAGGAGACGTCTTCGGGAAAAGTTATACGGAATATTTAGTCCTTTTTCTTCGTTGAGAAAGAATTAGAAATATAAAATTTATGATTTTATTTTGATAGTAATAAAAATGTATTTGTATTAACTTGTCTTGCCGAATACTCAAATTATATTTACCTTTATTGCAAATTTAATATATCTCTAACATTTTAATATTTTACCATGAAATTTTTTCAAAATTTAGTATGGGTAGCCATTTTTTCGTTATCGGGTACAGTGGCCGCTCAAACACCTGTTTATCTTGATGAAACCAAGCCGATGGAAGACCGAATAGAGGATGCTCTGTCGAGAATGACGCTCGAAGAAAAAGTGGCATTGTGCCACGCACAATCCAAATTCAGTTCACCGGGAGTGCCTCGTTTGGGATTGCCCGAAAATTGGATGACCGACGGTCCTCATGGAATTCGTGCCGAGGTCATTTGGGACGAATGGGACCAAGCAGGGTGGACGAACGATTCTTGTATGGCATTCCCGGCATTGACTTGTTTGGCAGCGACTTGGAATCCTGAGATGGCTCTGTTGTATGGCAAATCGATAGGCGAGGAAGCGCGATATAGAAATAAGAATGTATTATTGGGACCGGGTGTCAATATCTACCGTACTCCGTTGAATGGTCGTAATTTTGAATATATGGGAGAGGATCCCTATTTAGCTTCGGAGATGGTGGTTCCTTATATCGAAGGGGTACAGTCTAACGGGGTAGCAGCCTGTGTGAAGCATTATGCGTTGAATAATCAGGAATACGATCGGCATGCTGTCAATGTGGAGGTTAGTGACCGGGCTTTATATGAAATTTATCTTCCAGCGTTTAAAGCTGCTGTACAAAAAGGAAAGGCTTGGGCTATTATGGGAGCCTACAATCGTTATAAGAATCAATATTGTTGTCACAACCAATATTTGTTGAACGATATTCTCCGAAAAGAATGGGGATTTGATGGTGTCGTAATATCGGATTGGGGTGGAGTATTCAATACGAAGGAGGCTGCTTATAATGGTTTGGATATGGAGTTCGGGACTTGGACAGATGGTTTGACGAATGGTAAAGGAGATGCGTATAGCAATTACTATTTGGCGCAACCATTTCTTGATTTGTTGAAAAACGGGACGATTCCGGAATCTGTTGTCGATGGCAAAGTTCGAAATATATTGCGTCTGATGTTTCGTACTACGATGAATCGAAACAGACCTTATGGCTCTTTCAAAACCCCGGCTCATGCTTCTGCTGCTCGTAAAATCGCCGAGGAAGGCATTGTGTTGTTACAGAACAAAAATAATGTATTACCCATTCGTTTGTGCGAAACCAAACGCATCTTGGTTGTCGGAGAGAATGCGATAAAGATGATGACGGTAGGTGGCGGAAGCTCTTCGTTGAAAGCCCAATATGAGATATCCCCATTGGACGGATTGAAGGCAAGAGTCGGAGATGCTGCTGAGGTGATGTATGCTCGTGGATATGTCGGTAATATCGATGGATCTTATAATGGGGTGGTTTCCAAAGTCAATCTTGCTGAATCTCGGTCTGCCGATGAACTGCTCGATGAAGCTGTAAATAAAGCGAAGTCGGCTGATTATGTCGTTTTTGTCGGCGGTTTGAATAAAAATAGCCACCAAGATTGTGAAGGTGGAGATCGCACATCGTATGGGCTTCCTTATGGTCAAGACCGAGTTATCGAGGCTTTGTCTCAGGCCAATCCCCGCACGATAGTCGTATTGATTTCGGGAAACAGTGTGGCAATGCCGTGGATAGACCAGGTCCCTGCCATCGTCGAAGGTTGGTATTGCGGTAGTGAAGCCGGTAACGCATTGGCTTCTATATTGGTGGGCGATGTCAATCCTTCTGGAAAACTCCCGTTCAGTATGTATGTCAAATTGGAAGATTATCATGCTCATTCATTCAATGATTCGATTGTTTATCCGGGGTTGAATCACCAACAAATTTATAAAGACGATATTTTTGTAGGCTATCGTTGGAGCGATCTTCACAAGAAAATACGACCGATGTTCAGTTTCGGTCACGGATTGAGCTACACGACATTTGAATATGGTAAAGCCGAGATCGATAAGAAAGTCGTGCGACAAGGTGAAAGCCTCCGGGTTCGTATCCCTGTAACCAATACAGGCAATAGATCTGGGGCGGAAATTGTTCAGTTGTATGTGAGTGATTTGAAATCGAGTTTACCCCGTCCGAAGAAAGAATTGAAAGGATTTAAGAAAGTTGATTTACAACCGGGAGAAAGTCAAATCGTAGAGTTTGAGATAGACGAGTCGAAGTTCTCTTATTTCGATGATAAGAAACATGCCTGGGTTGCGGAACCCGGGAAGTTCGAAATATTGATAGGATCCTCTTCGAGTGATATAAGATCGAAGGTCGCGTTTGAGTTGGAATAATTAATCTGTGTAAAACAAAGCACTCTCGACAAATTTGTTGAGAGTGCTTTGTTTTACTTATTATAGCCCAAGTGGGATATTATCCGAATTTGCTAATTTTTCGTAACCGTTCTTCATCTATAATTTGTATGCGTCGGCCATCGACTGTTATGATTTTTTCGTTTGTAAAACTCGATAGGGTGCGTATGGCGTTAGATGTTGTCATGTTCGATAAGTTAGCTAAATCTTCACGAGCCATATAGATGTTGAGTGTAAGTCCATCTTCTTCGACACCGTAATTTTCTTTAAGTACCAATAAGGATTCGGCTAATCGTCCTCGAATATGTTTTTGTGTGAGATTGACTGTGCGGGCATCCGAAATGCCTAAATCGTTGGATAGTTCTTTAATGAAAAACCAAGCCAAGCCGTTATTTTTGCGAATATGTTCTTCTACTAACGGCATGGGCAAGAATCCCACAATAGAATTTTCAATGGCTGCTGCTGCCGTTACATAAGGTTCGCGAGAGAAGTATGCCCGATAGCCGAAATATTGAACCGGTCGAATTAATCGAATAATTTGGCTCCTGCCCCCAACACCGTCTTTGTAAATTTTTACTTTACCTTTTAATAAGCACATTAGTTGTGCGGGATTTTCTCCCTCACTGTAAATAATTTCATTCTTTTTGAAATTCTGAATTTTAAAGTTTTCGGCGATAATGCGTTTTTCCTCATTTTCAAGAAGAGCCCAAAAATCAGACATTTCTTGTTGTAGTATGGATTCTAATGTGCTTTTTTTAACCATTTGCCTTATAACTATGTTTTACAGCACAAAAATATATAAAAAATTGATACATTGTTCCTTAAAAGAGGAAAAACTATAATATTTAATAGTAAATCGGGATTTATATCAATAAAAAATAAGGAGCGTAAATGATTTTTTCGCTCCTTATTTGTATAAAGCAAAAGTGTCCTTATAGGCTGTTATTTATAAGATATCGTTCGGCATCCATTGCCGCTTTACAACCCGATGCCGCCGCAGTGATAGCCTGTCTATACCGGGGATCTGCGACATCTCCGGCAGCGAATACACCTTCTATGTTAGTTTCGGTTGTGTGAGGTGCAGTAACTATATATCCGTTTTCATCGAGGGTAATGGAATGTTTGAATATATCTGTATTAGGTTTGTGTCCAATGGCAAGGAAAAATCCGTCTATGGGTAAATCGTAACGCTCTTCATGCGCTGTGTCTTTGCCTTTAACCAAATGTACTCCTTCCACTCCGTTTTCTCCGAACAATCCTTCGGCTTGAGTTTCAAATAAGATTTCTATATTAGGATTTTCATTGACACGGCGTTGCATGATATTGGAGGCTCTTAGAAAGTTTTTTCTGACGATTAAGTAAACCTTAGAGGCTAAGTGGGAAAGGTATTCTGCTTCTTCGCAAGCCGTATCGCCTCCACCTACTACTGCGACTATTTTTTTTCGGTAGAAAAATCCATCGCAAGTAGCACAGGCCGACACTCCCATGCCTGCATATTTAACCTCATCTGGGAGTCCTAAATATTTGGCCGAAGCACCAGTAGAGATGATTAAGGCATCGGCTTCTATAATTTTTTCACCGTCTATGGTTATACGATATGGTTTTTGAGAAAAATCGACAGCAGTGGCAATTCCTCGGCGAATGTTTGCCCCGAATCGTTCGGCTTGTTTTTTCAAATCTTCCATCATATCGAATCCTGATATACCTTCGGGGTATCCCGGGAAATTTTCTACATCGCTGGTCGTTGTTAGTTGTCCGCCCGGTTGCATGCCTTCATATAGAACTGGTGATAGGTTTGCTCGTGAAGCATAAATAGCTGCCGTATAACCGGCCGGTCCTGAGCCTATAATTAGACAACGTATGCGTTCGTTTTGTTCCATAATTTCTATTTATTTGTGTTATTAGCGTAAATCGATAAGTTCTGCTTTTGGATATTGCTTTTTGTTAAAAACAAATGTCGAGTCTGGAAAGTTTTGGTCGGTAGCATATTTTGATAAGTTGATTATGCTATATGTCCGATCGCTATAATAGAGCTTAAAAGAGCTTGGATTCCACGTAGTTGTATTGATAATAATTATAATGTGGTCTATATTTGTTCCTTTCTTCTTTGGTGTAAGTTCTGCTATACTTTCTTTGGAACTTTTTGACTTTAATGTTTTAATGTAGAAGTCTTTTTTGTAGTTATTGATGAGTATGTAGGGATTGACTGTTGCGATTTCTTCGGTCGTTGGTTCGGTTAGGTTTACTTCCTCTGTTGCCTTTACGTATGCCCATTGTTGTAAACCATCGTACCATACAGTCATAGATGTTGTATTCCAGTAAAATTTGTTCTCAGATAGTTTTATAGTTCCGTTTTGTTTTTCTACGGGTTCGTTCAGTGCATTAAAAACGGTCAGTGTAAAAGTAGCCGATATACCGTTCGATTGTTGGAATTTACCAACGACTTTATCTAATGCCTGTGTACCGTTTTGTGCATGTAGAGGTTTCATGCTTAATAGTAGAAAAAGTACAGAGCAGTATAGTAGAATGCGATTTGTTTTCATTTCATTAATTCTAATTTGTTTTCGAGAGCCATAATATCCACAATCAGTACTTGTCGAGGTTTACCCCCTTCGCTTGGGCCTACGATACCGGCAGCTTCCAGTTGATCCATCAGTCGTCCCGCTCTATTGTATCCGATGGAGTAGCGTCTTTGTAAAGACGATGTGGAGGCCTGCCCTGAAACGACGATCATTTTAGCGGCTTCCTCGAATAGGGGGTCTCGGTTGATTACATCGTTTCCATTGCTCCCTGCGTCACTGTCGGGATTTTTATATTCTGGAAGTTCATATGGTTCGGGGTATCCTTGTTGTTTGCTGATATACTCACAAATTCGTTTTACTTCGGGAGTATCGATAAACGCACATTGAATACGTTTCAAATCACCACCTTCGGTAAATAACATATCACCTCGTCCGATGAGCTGGTTTGCTCCGGGAGCATCGAGTATAGTCCGTGAATCGACCATTTGCATGACTCTGAAAGCGATACGTGCCGGGAAATTTGCCTTAATGTTACCGGTGATAACGGTCGTTGAAGGACGTTGTGTAGCTATGATCATGTGAATACCGACAGCTCTCGCTTTTTGTGCTATTCGAGCGATGGGCATTTCGACGTCTCTGCCTGCCATCATAATTAAATCAGCGAACTCATCGATAATCACCACGATATAGGGCATGAATTTGTGTCCGTTATTCGGATTCAGTTTTCTATGGATAAACTCTTCGTTATACTCTTTGATTGTTCTCACATTTGCTTTGGCGAGTAGGGCATATCGATTATCCATTTCGATACAGAGAGAATTTAAAGTGGCGATAACCTTGTCGCTGTCGGTAATTACGGACTTTTCTGCGTCGGGTAATTTAGCCATAAAATGTCTTTCTATAACCGAATAGATACTGAATTCGACCATTTTGGGATCGACTAATACGAATTTTAATTGAGCCGGGTGTTTTTTATAAAGTAAAGATGTGATAATGGCATTCAGCCCGACGGATTTTCCTTGTCCGGTAGCACCAGCCACCAATATGTGAGGCATTTTACAAAGATCTGCTATGCAGACTTCGTTTGTAATACTTTTTCCTAATGCAAGGGGAAGTTCATATTTACATTCTTGAAATTTTTTGGAAGCTAAAACAGAATACATGGAGACCATTTTAGGGTCTTTGTTTGGTACTTCGATACCAACGGTTCCTTTGCCGGGAATAGGGGCTATAATGCGAATCCCTAACGCCGATAGGCTGAGGGCAATATCGTTTTCCAAACTTTTTATCCGGGCTATTCTTACTCCGGGTGCTGGTTTTATTTCATAAAGAGTAACGGTAGGACCCACAGTCGCCGTAATGGAACTGATTTCTATATTGTAATTTTTGAGGGTTTCGGTGATCAGTTTTTTGTTGGCGGACTGTTCTTCCATGTTGATCTCCACCTCGCTGTTTTCCCGTTTGTCCAGTAAATCGAATGTCGGTCTTTTATAATGCGAGAGGTCTTTCGTAGGATCATAATCTTCCATAGGAGCTTGTGTGGCTAATACTTCGGTCTCAGCCGTCTCGATGACAAAGTCGGGGTCACCGGTCTCGATGGTAACTCGTTTAGTCTCCTCTTCGATAGGAAGAATATTTTCTTGTATATCTTCGAGTGTAGGGATTTCTTCGGTAGGGTCATCGGGATATTCGGGCAATGTATTTACAATATCGTTTTCCGATGAGGGTATGTTTTCAGTATTTTGGGTTTCGTTAGATTCCGTTTCCTTATTGTCATTTTCGTTATCTGTTTCTGGGTTATCCGTCCTGTTTTTTATTGCTTGGATCGCCTTCCCTGTGAGGTCGACGGACGATACTCGTCGAATATATTCAATGGTTTTATAACTTAGATGGACGAGCAATATGATAACGAGAGCTATAATGAACAGAGCCGTTCCCCATGGTCCTATCCATGCATTGAGCCATAAAGTCGCATAATACCCGTGATATCCCCCTAAATATAGGAAGGTGTTGTTATAACTGTGCATGAAAATGAATCCGAAAAAGAGAGACAAAACTATTATCGACAAGGCACAGCTAATCGTAAATCGTATCATTCGAGTATGGGCGACTTTCATGAATCGACGGCCTACGACATATAACCATAGAGAAACGATGAAAGCAGATATACCCATCCAACGATTTATCATGAGGTTGGATAAGTATGCCCCGAATGCACCCGTCCAATTTTGAATCTCGTTTCCAATGGAAGAAAGTTCTCCTACCGATAGATTCTCAACTTTACTTTGGTCGATGCTTCCTGTAAAAAAGAATGAGATGAAAGAGATAGTCAAATAGAGGGAGAATATGACTAAAATGACACCTAAAATGAAATTTACACGTTCATTTTTAAATATGTTTTTACGTATTTCTCTTTCATTCTGAGATGTATTGTTTCCCTCTTCGGGTTGGGCTTGTTTTATTTTATTTTCTTCTAAGTCTGTTGTAGGCATATTATGAGAATACTTCGCTTTGGATTTTAGATTAGATACAAATGTACAAAAAATACTTATTCTCAACAATATTATGAGTTTTTCCAAAAGTAAGATGTGAATAAAATGAGGACTGTAAACAGTTCAAGCCGGCCGATGAGCATGATGATTGACAAAGTCCATTTTCCTAAATCGGGGATAAAAGCATAGTTACCTGCCGGACCGGTTGAACCGGCCCCGGGACCGATATTGCTGAGGCAGGAAAGTGTCGAACCGAATGCTTCTTCCATAGACAACCCCAATGCCGATAGGATAATAGACCCTGCTATAAGTACCATGACATATACTAAGATAAATGCTAATATTTTGGATACTATTTCGTGAGATATGGCTTTCCCATTTACGCGTACAGGTAATATAGCATTGGGGTGTATGACTCTGTAAAGTTCATTTTTTGTATTTTTGGCGAGGACCACCAGCCTGTCTATTTTTGCTCCTCCACAAGTGGAGCCGGCACAAGCTCCGAAGAACATGAGTAGTAAAAATATAGTTGTAAAAAATGGACCCCAAGCGACATAGTCATCTCCGGTGTATCCGGTTGACGTAACAATTGTTACAACCAAGAATAGCGATCTTCGAAAAGTATCTTCAAAGGCTCCGTTTTGGTCGGTTATGTATAGTCCTGTAATGACTAATAAAGTGGCGCCTAATACAATTGCCGTGTACCATTTGGTTTCTTCATTGTGTAATAGTTTTTTGAAATCTCCGGTTACGGCTCTATACACCAAAGCAAAATTTATACCTGCAATAAATGTGAATATAGTCATGACATATTCTGTGTAAGAGGAGTTCCAAAAATTTATACCGGCTTGTTTGGTCGAAAATCCACCTGTTGCCATGACGCAAAATGCTTGACAGATAGCATCGAAAAGATTCATGGGACCCAACCACAATAGGAGACAGAGGATAATGGTGAGTATGATATATACACTCCATAATTTTTTTGCTGTTTCTCCGATTTTAGGTTTCAATTTTTCGGTTGTTATGCCGGTTACTTCGGAATTAAATAAAAGTAATCCACCCTGATGGTTGAGCATGGGCAGTATGGCGATTGTTAACAAGATGATACCCATTCCTCCGATAAAATGCATGAAACTGCGCCAAAAGAGAATACCATGTGGAAGAACGTCTACGTTTTCTATAATGGAAGCTCCTGTCGTTGTTAGGCCGGATACCGTTTCGAAAATAGCATCTGTAATACTCAAATGATTGGGCATTAAGCAAAATGGGAGCATCCCGAAAGCCGAGAAGAAAAGCCATATAGAAGTTACCAGTAAATAACTTTCACGCTTTCCTACATCGTTACGGGAATTTCTAAAAATGTAGAATAAAATACCACCAACGATTGCAGTTATTGATGCCGATTTAATAAAGGCCGGCGCATCTCCTTCTCCATAAATAAGAGCTACGACAAACGGAACGAGCATGAATATAGATTCCATGCATAGTAATATTCCGATGAATTTCAGTATGACATGAAAGTTAATTTTGGGCATGATATTCCTAATTGAAAAGCTTCTCTATTTTATGTAATGCTGTGTCGAGACAGAAAATAACGACGTGATCATTCGGTTGTATCCATGTGTTTCCGGTTACGACCATGCCGTGTCCATTACGAACCAATCCACCGATTGTTAAATCGGACGGGAGTTTTAGGTCTTTTACTGCGGCTTTGGTAATTTTAGAATTTTCTTTTGCAACCAATTCTACGACTTCGGCGTCGGATAATGCGAGACATTTAGCATTTGAGGAGTCTTCGTCGAGCAACAATTGGAAGATACGGCTGGCCGCTAGTAATTTTTTATTGATGATATTTCCTATATTTAGCCGTTCGGCAGTAGAGATGAACTGGATATTTTCGACTTCTGCAATAGTCTTTTTTACCCCTAATTCTTTGGCGGTTAAACAGGCTAATATATTTGTCTCGGAACTATCGGTTAATGCTATGAATGCATCCATGTCACGGATTCCTTCTTCTTTCAAAAGATCCACATTGCGTCCGTCTCCTTGAATAATGATTATATCGTTCATGTATTCGGCTAATTTATAACTCTTTTGCTTGTCGCATTCGATGAGTTTTATTGCCATATTATCAGGCGCGTAACTCGATATGCGTATAGCGATACGGCTGCCTCCCATGATCATTATTTTGTGAATTTCTGCTTCTGTTTCACCTGAGAGTTTTTGAATTTCTTGTATATGATTAGGAGTCGTGGTAAAGTATGCGATGTCTCCTATTTTTATTTCGTCGTTTCCTCTTGGAATAATAGTTTCATGTATACGTTTGATGGCCGCGATGTGAAATTGGCTTTCGGCTGTTGTGAGTTCATAGAGTTTTTTATTCAGAATTTTAGCGTTGTCGTGTAATTTTACACTTAGTACGATTAATTCTCCATTACAAAGTTCAAACCAGTTGCGTGTCCAAGTGTGTTTTAATGCGGTTATTACTTCTTCTGCGGCTAGTTTTTCGGGATATATCAGTTCATTTACTCCCAGATTTTCAAAGAAGGCTTTATTTTCAGGCAAAAGGTATTCGTAGTTGTCCACTCTTGCCAGAGTTTTTTTTGCGCCTAGTTTCGATGCCATTGTACATGCCATGATATTACGAGACTCGAAGGGCATGACAGCAATAAATAAATCGGCTTTATATACTTGGGCTTGTTTTAATGTTTGGAATGCAGTAGGGTTCCCGATGACAGTCATTAAATTATAATTGGCATCGAGTTCTCGTAGTTTTTCTTCATCATTGTCGATTAGAATAATATCCTGTTCTTCTCGGGATAACAGTTTTGCTAAATGTGTTCCAACCTCTCCGGCTCCAGCAATGATTATTTTCATAATTATTAGTTCTCTTTTATTTCTATGATTTACCAGTTACCAATAATTACCGAGTAAATATTTTCTTCATCTATACCACATAGTTGGTGTAGTTCTTTAACTGTCCCCTGTGCTATGAATTTATCGGGGATTCCTATTCGTTTTATATGGGGTGTATATCCATTGTCGGATATGAATTCTAATACAGCACTTCCGAAGCCTCCTGTTATGCATCCATCTTCTACGGTTATGATTCGTTTGTATTTTTGGGCTACTTCGTGAAGAATTTCTTCGTCAATGGGTTTGACAAAAATCATATCGTAGAGAGCTGCTTTTACACCTGTCTTTCGGGCCCGCTCTACGGCTTGTCGTGCCGCGACACCCGCAGTCCCGATACTCAGTACGGCTATCTCATTTCCGTCATAGAGCTTGCGACCTTTCCCGATAGGAATTTCGTGCATAGGGCATTCCCAATCGACATGACTTCCGCAACCGCGAGGATAGCGAATGGCAAACGGCCCGCGGTCGGATAGTTGTGCTGTGTACATGAGATGTCGCAGATAATGTTCGTTCATAGGTGCAGCAATAGTCATATTGGGTATGCAACGCAAATAGCACATATCGAATGCACCGTGATGGGTAACCCCGTCTTCTCCCACGAGTCCAGCGCGGTCGATACAAAATGTTACCGGTAAGTTTTGTATGGCAACGTCGTGAATGACTTCGTCGAATCCTCTTTGGAGAAAAGTCGAATAGATGCTGCAAAATGGTTGTAATCCTTCTTTGGCCAAACCAGCGGCAAAGGTGACGGCATGTTCTTCGGAGATACCGACATCAAAAGACCTTTCGGGAAATTTCTCCATCATGAAACAGGTAGAACTTCCCGTTGGCATTGCAGGTGTGATAACTGTTATTTTATCGTTTTTTTTAGCCAATTCGACAAGCGTGAGTCCGAATACATCTTGAAATTTGGGAGGTTTTTGCTCTTCTGTTACGGTAATTCTATCGCCCGTTTCTGGATTAAAACAGCCCGGAGCGTGCCAAATAGTCGGTTCTTTTTCGGCCGGAGCATATCCTTTCCCTTTGATCGTACGTAGGTGAAGTATTTTCGGACCGGTCATATCTTTTATATCGTTGAGTTTATTGACGATATTAACCACATTGTGCCCGTCTATGGGACCGAAATATCGTATATTTAAACCTTCGAAAATGTTTTGTTGCTTGGTTAGCAAAGCTTTTAGGCTATTGTTGAAACGTAAAATGGCCCCCCTGTGTTCATCGTCTATCAGATTTAGCTTACGTAGGGTACGATAAGCATCGTATCTGAGTTTATTATAGCTTTTCGATGTAGTGATGTTTACTAGATATTCGTTTAGCCCTCCGACATTATGGTCGATTGCCATATCGTTGTCGTTCAGTATGATGAGCAAGTTATTGGGACTGATGGATGCGTTATTCAATCCTTCGAAAGCTAATCCTCCGGCAATGGAGGCATCTCCGATGACAGCAATGACTTTTCTTTCTTTTTGTTCGTGTTTCAGTTGTGTAGCAATGGCCATGCCTAATGCTGCTGATATAGAATTAGATGCATGCCCGGCAATGAAAGCGTCGTATTCGCTTTCGGCTGGGTTTGGAAATCCACTCAATCCGTTGAGTTTACGACAAGTATAAAACCTGTCTCGTCTTTCAGTTAAAATCTTATGCCCGTAGGCTTGATGTCCCACGTCCCAAACTATGCGGTCGTATGGAGTGTCGAATACATAGTGTAAGGCCACGGTCAATTCCACGGCCCCCATGCTAGACCCAAAATGTCCCGGATTATGGGCGAGAGTATTGATAATGAAATGCCTGATTTCGTCACACACTTGGGGTAGCTCGCTAACCTGTAATTTTCGTAAATCGGCGGGTGTGTTTATTTGTTTCAGTAGTTCTGTATTGTCGGGGTTCATTTTTAGTCTCTTTTACGTAAATACAATGGTACTATTTACCTTTACTCTCTTGCTTCCATCGTTTGTAGAGTGGAACGAATACAATGATTCCTGAAGCAATGATAGCGAACAGAGCTTGCCCGTCGATGCCTCTTCCCCTAATTAGAAGAACGCATAAGAATACCCATAATAAGGCTATGCATGAAATACGGAACGTATTATATTTTCTCATGTTAATCCATAGGTTTGTTAGTGCGCTTATATATACGCCTAAGTTAACCTACAAATATAAATATTCTTTTGCAATCCATGAAAATATTGTATCAATTTCATTTTATAAAGTTGGTGAGGCAGGGCGTGCGTGAAATGAAAAAGGCTTGCGTTAAGCAAGCCTTTTTCATGATTTTGAGCTATTCTATGTTTTTTCTCACTTGGGTGAGGTATTCTTTCATTTTTATGGAATCTTTACGCTCGATAATATCGAGGAGAGACGATAACTGTTTCTGTATTCCCCGCACTTGGTCGGGAGTATTGGGATTGAAAAGAATTTCGGTTAGCAGGTAGTCGTCCTCCGAAAGTAGCCCCCTTGCTATGTCCATATGTTTTTTGAATGTCGTGCCGGGAGCCTCTTGATGTTTCATAATCGAGGCGAACACCAACGTCGAAGTGAATGGAACCGAGAGCGAATAAGCTATGGTTTCGTCATGCTCTTTAAAACTGTATTCGAATATATTCAATCTCAGGCGCTGGTAAATATCTTTGAAAAAGATTTTGCCCATGTGGTCGCCTTCGGTAATGATGATTGTATTTTGTGTACTTAGGTCGCTCAAATTAGCGAATGTTGGTCCGAACATAGGGTGTGTCGATACGAATGGGTGTCGGGCTTGGGCATAAAATTCGGGTAATCCGGTCTTGACCGAAGCAATATCCGATAGGATTGTGTGAGCCGGTAAATAGGGAAGAACGGTTTGAAACGCTTCTATCGTATATTTTACGGTTGCCGCATTGATGACTAAGTCGGGCGTAAAATCTTGTATTTCTTCTGGCCGGGTCATTCGCAAAGTATTGAATGCGAATCTCAGTCGATGAGGGTCTATGTCGTATAGGGCGATTTCATGGTCGAAACTGAGTACATCGGCAAAGAAAGAGCCCATTTTTCCGGCTCCGAGAATTACTATTTTCATCGTTTTTATTTATTAATAATATTCATTTGTTGATGTACCGATTCTTCGTGAATGGCTTGCATCACTTCTTTCATGAATTCTCCGCTCATTCCCAACTCAACGGCTTGTGCCATGCGTTTTTGTAGGATTTCGTCATAGCGGTTAGTTTGCAGCACGGGCATACTATGCTCTTTTTTATATTGCCCGATTTCTCTGGATATGCGCATGCGTTTGGCTAACAGTTCGAGCAGTTGATTGTCGAGGTTGTCTATTTGGTGACGTAGTTCCGATAGGTTTTCTGTCGTCTGTGTGGTCTCTCGTATTACCAACATGTTGAGTATATAGTCCAGAGCGTCGGGGGTCACTTGCTGATTTTTATCGCTCCATGCACAATCGGGGTCGCAATGGGATTCAACGATTAGTCCGTCGAATCCCAGATCCATCGCTTGTTGGCTCAATGGAGCTACAAGTTCGCGTTTACCGCCGATGTGGCTAGGGTCGCAAAAAATAGGAAGATTGGGGAGACGGCGACGTAGTTCGATGGGAATGTGCCATTGAGGCATATTGCGGTACAACTGTTTGTCGTAGCTGCTAAAACCCCGGTGTATGACTGCCAGTCGGTGGAGACCGGCGTTATAAATGCGTTCGACGGCCCCTATCCATAGTTCTAGGTCGGGATTTACCGGATTCTTGATAAGCACCGGAATGTCTACACCTTTCAGTGCGTTGGCTATTTCTTGAACCGCAAAGGGATTGGCGGTCGTGCGTGCTCCGATCCATAAAATGTCGATACCATGTTTTAATGCTTCGAATACGTGTCGTTCAGTGGCAACCTCTGTTGCCGTGTACATACCGGTTTCTTCTTTGACGTGTTTTAACCAAGCAAGGCCTTCTACGCCTATACCTTCGAATCCGCCCGGTTTGGTACGAGGCTTCCATATACCTGCACGAAATATTTTAATGCCGCGCTCGGCGAGGCTTTTCGCTGTGGTCATTACTTGCTCTTCGGTTTCGGCGCTACATGGGCCGGCTATGATAATAGGGCGTTTAGAGTCTATTCCGGGAAGTAAAATTGATTGTAAATCTTCCATAATGGTATTGTTATTTATTTGATTTAATTTTTTCTATACGGTGTAATGCTTCTTGCATCTTTTTTTCGGGGGCGCAAAGCGAAATGCGAATATATCTGTTCCCTCGACTTCCGAAAATGAATCCCGGAGTAATGAAGACGTGCGCGTTGTATAATATTTCGTCGGCTAACGATTCGGCATCTGTTGCACTATCGGGAATTTTTCCCCATACGAACAATCCTGCTTGTGAAGGATCATAACTGCAACCGAGAGCTTTCATGATTTTTTCTGCGATATCACGTCGGTTACGGTACACTTCGTTTAATTGGTCATACCACTCTTGACCGCATAACAAAGCCTTTGTCGCAGCCGTTTGTAGCGGACGGAATATTCCTGAATCGATATTACTCTTCACTTTCAAAATCCATTCGATAAATTGAGGGTTGGAAGCGAGCATACCGATTCGCCAACCGGACATGTTGTGAGATTTGCTTAAAGAATTCATTTCGATACAAATGTCCTTAGACCCGGGGACTGCCAGTATACTCATCGGATTGTCGTTGAGAATGAAACTGTACGGGTTGTCGTTCACGATGATTATGTTGTGACGCTTCCCGAAATCCACCAGCTTGGTAAACAATTCCATAGATGCTTTGGCTCCCGTAGGCATATTGGGATAGTTGACCCACATTAACTTTATACGATCGAGCGGTAACGATTCTAATTGCTTGAAGTCGGGTCGCCAATGGTTATTTTCGTCGAGGTCGTAGGTGAAAATTTCGGCTTCGGCCAGTCGGCTGACGGAACTGTATGTGGGGTATCCCGGATTGGGAACCAATACCCCGTCTCCGGCATTGAGAAATGCCAGACTGATGTGCAATATACCCTCTTTGGACCCTATAAGGGGTTGTATTTCTTTTTGAGGATCGAGTGTTACATTGTACCATCTGTTATACCAATCGGCGAAGGCTCGGCGTAGTTCGGGTAGGCCTATGTAAGGTTGGTATCCGTGAACATCAGATTTCCGGCTCTCCGTACACAGGGTTTCAATCGTTTCGGGGTGGGGCGGCCTGTCAGGCCCGCCTATGCCCAGACTGATAATATCCAAACCGCGGGCATTTAGTTCGGCTATTTCTTTCAACTTTTTTGAGAAGTAGTATTCGCTTATGTTATTTACCCGATTAGCGGGTCTGATATTAAAGGGGTTGATTGAATTCTGCATATTCTCCGAGTATTTTAAAGTCTTTTGTTAGAGGTCTTATTGCTTCGAGGGATTGTTTGTATCGAGTAAAATTATCGAATGTAAGGTCTATATAAAATCGGTATTCCCATTCTTTCCCGATAATGGGCATGGATTGTATTTTGGATAAGTTGATGTCATAGAAAGAAAGTATGGTGAGTACTTTTGATAAACTGCCTTGTGTATGTGGTAAACTGAAAACAAGTGAAGCTTTGTTTATGCGTTTGCCTGCTATTAAAATTTCACGGTGAAAAGGATCGGCAAGAATTAGAAAACGAGTGAAATTTCGTTTGTTGGTTTCGATACCTTCTGCCAAGATATTCATGTTGTAAATTTCGGCAGCCAGTTTGCCGCAAATGGCGGCATGGCCCGAAAGATGACGGTGCGAAATTTCTTGGGCACTACCGGCCGTATCGTCTTTTTCTACAACTTTCATTTTAGGGTGAGCTTGTAAAAAATCACCGCATTGCATTAATGCCATGGGGTGAGAGTTCACTTCGAGGATATCGTCCATAGTTTCTCCCGGTAGTGCGGCCAGTACGTGAGAAATACGTAATTTATATTCTCCTATGATACTTAATTCACTTTTTCGTAATAGTTCGTGATTCTGTAAAATGCTGCCTGCAATGGTGTTTTCAATGGCAATGATACCCAATAAAGAACGGTCGTTATTCATGCGGTCGAACATTTCGGGAAATGTCGAGCAGGGAACCGTTTCTATTTCTTCTTCCCCGAAATAAGATCGGGCGGCGGCCTCGTGGTAGCAACCGGCTATGCCTTGTATGGTGACTTTTTTATTCATAAGCAAGATAAATAAAAAATCCCGTTCGTATTGAACGGGATTTTATCATAAGTTTCTTAATTGTTTTCTATTTCTTTTTTTTTGCATAAAACCCCGTTTCTATTTTTCTCCAAAATAAAAATAAAAGTAAAAGTAATATGCAAAATCAAAATTCTTCATTGCCTGTCAAATATGAGTTTGATGTTGCAAATGTAATGAAATCATTTTTGAATCCAAACAAATAGTTATATATTTTTGAATAAAACGAGATTTTTTTTATCGCATCGTTTTGTATATGGTATTTGAAACTTGCTTTGTATGTGACGAATAGGAGAAAATTTTGCATAACGGCGATGTCTACGGATTTTTTCGCTATCTTTGTCGTGAATGTAAAGGTAAGTTGAGCCGGGCGTGACTAAATAAATTGGTTTCCATCTTCGGTTACACTATCTTTGAAGTACAAATAATTATGTATTTATGGAAACTTCGGAATTAACACTTTTTTCTGCAATGTGTGAGTCTTTTTGTACGGCAGTGGAGAAGGCGCGTGCAGAGGCGATGTCCTTGACCGATATGTATGTGCAGGTGAAATACGATGAACAGTTGTTTTCGGTATTTGATGATACTGAAAATATATTGGTGCAATCGGTAATTGATGGATTGGACGAGTGGCGAGATTCCAGTGGAGAACGTTCGGATGCTGTGATAATTGCTTTTCTGAGGAAGGTGTTGAGTCATGAAGATGTGAATCTTGCTTTACATTCGCTGGATATTATACCACCTTTTTCTGTCGTGTTGGTAGATAATGAGATGGAGCCTGTCGCCGATTTGATTACATTGGACGATGAGAATATCTATTTGCACGATGATTTTTGGGAAAAAATGGATAAAGAGCTTGACGATTTTTTTGAACAATTGATGTCCGATACGAAATAAGGTGGGGTATTGGGGTTCAAAGGAGGCTGCTCTTGCAGAGTGGAAAGTCTTTTCACGATATAGGTAGAAAGAAAAAAATTAATAATAATTTGATTATCGAAAGATAAGCACTAATTTTGCGCTCTCAAATTTGCACGCTTTTTGTGGAAAGTTGAGAATAAATTTGTGAGTCTAATTTAATAAAATCATAAGAATGAACGTTTCGCATCAAAACACTGACAACCTGAATGCCGTGATTTCGATTGAAATTTCAAAGGCTGACTATCAGGAAAAAGTAGACAAATCTCTTCGTGCTTATGGGCAAAAAGCGAATATTCCCGGATTCAGAAAAGGGAAAGTTCCTTTTAGTATGCTCATGAAGATGTTTGGAAAATCGGTTCGAGTTGAAGAAATTAATCGTTTGGTTTCCGAGTCTCTGTACAATTATATTCGTGATAATAAGCTCAATATCTTGGGCGAGCCGATGACCGCAGAAGATATGACTGTCGATTTGGATACACAAGACGATTTCACGTTCCGTTTTGATGTGGCATTAGCCCCCGAATTGAATGTAAAGGTCGATAAAAAAATAAAAGTACCTTACTATACGATTACTGTCGATGATGACATGGTAAAACGTCAGAATGAATCCTTTTTGTCACGTTTCGGTAAACAGATTTCGGTAGATGAGTCTACCGATGAAAGAGACCTTATCAAAGGTTCGATGGTAGAAATGGTAAAAAAAGGGACTCCGGTAGAAGGGGGAATTACGGTCGAAAGTACCATCGTTTCTCCTGCATATTTCAAGAATGACAAGGAAAAAGCTAAATTTGCCGGCGTGAAGAAGGGTGACAAAGTGATGTTCAATCCTTCGAAAAGTTGTGATGCTTCGGTCGCAGAACTGGCCTCTATGTTGAATATCGATAAGGAAAAAGCTGCCAATGTGACATCGAATTTCGAGATGACAGTGACAGATATCACACATTTGCAACCTGCCGAATTGAATCAAGAATTATTTGACAATGTATTCGGTAAAGATGTTGTAAAAACAGAAGAGGAATATTTTGCTAAACTTCGTGAAATGATAGCGCATCAATTGGTTCCTGAAAGCGATTATAAATTTTCGATTGATGCACGTGCTGCGATAGAAAAGGCAGTAGGTGAGTTTGATTTGCCCGATGCATTTTTGAAACGTTGGTTGTTGGCTACCGATAAAAATCGTAAAGCTGAAAATATCGATGAGGATTTTGCGAAGATGGTTCCCGATTTGAAATGGCAGTTGATTAAAGAACAAATCGTAAAACAATTCGATATTCATGTCGATGATGCCGATTTGTTGGCTTTGGCAAAACGGGTAGCGGCAAGTCAGTTCGCACAATATGGTATGACAGGTGTTCCCGATGATGTTCTCGAACGTTATGCTAGGGAAATGTTATCGAGCAAAGAGTCTCGTTCGCGTCTTATTGACCAAGCTACGGAGCAGAAGATTCAAACTGCCATTAAGGAGTCTGTAACGCTTACGGACAAAGAAGTGACGATGGATAAATTCCAGAAAATGTTTGAAGTTGCCGAGTAATAAAATCGATATAATTATCGATAGCCCCGAGACGTAATGGCTTCGGGGCTTTTCATTGTTTGAAATCTTCCAATATAGTTAATTGATGCTTGTAGTTCGGTTGATGTATTATTTTTTGTGAAGATATTGGCAAAAAAGACCGGGCAGCAGAATTTTATTTGGGGTATAATTGTTTTTATTTATATCTTTGACTAAAAATAGGGATTAAAAAAACAATCTAAAAACGATATAATTATGACTAATGATTTTAGAAAATATGCGGTAAAACATTTGGGTATGAATGGACTTGCCCTTGATCAATATGCGCAGTTTACCAGTAGCTATCTTTCCCCTTCTATTATGGAGGAGCGCCAACTGAATGTAACCCAGATGGACGTGTTTTCGCGTTTAATGATGGACCGTATAATCTTTTTGGGAACTCCTATCGATGATTATACATCGAATGTTATAGAAGCACAGTTGCTTTATCTCGATTCTGCCGACCCGGGTAAAGATATATCTATTTATTTCAATACTCCCGGAGGGTCGGTATATGCCGGGTTGGGTATCTACGATACCATGCAGTTCATAAGCAGTGATATTTCTACGATCTGTACAGGTATGGCCGCCTCGATGGGCGCTGTATTGTTGGTTGCAGGGACAAAGGGAAAACGTTTTGCTTTGAAACATTCCCGGGTTATGATACATCAACCGATGGGAGGCGCACAAGGTCAGGCTTCGGATATAGAGATTACGGCAAGGGAGATACAGAAACTTAAAAAAGAACTCTATACCATTATAGCCGATCATTCGGGAAACTCGTATGAGCGTGTGGAGAAAGATTCCGATCGTGATTATTGGATGACTGCTCTTGAAGCCAAAGAATACGGTATGATTGACGACGTATTGGTAAAATCTATGAAATAATATTCTAGGAATGGCTAAGGGCGAAAAGTGTAGTTTTTGCGGAAGAGGAGAAAATGAGGTAAGATTATTAATGCCGGGGCGTGACGGTTGCATTTGCGACGAGTGTGCCGAGCAAGCCTATCTCCTTTCCGAAGAATATTTGCATAAAAAGAAAAAAGCGAGTTCCAAATGGACCGTATCCCGAGAGGATTTACCTAAACCGGAAGAGATAAAAACATTTCTCGATCAGTATGTTATCGGGCAGGACGATGCCAAGCGTTATTTGTCGGTTTCGGTCTATAACCATTATAAACGTGTTTTGCAGGTAGCCGATAATGATGATGTTGAGATTGAGAAATCGAATATTATTATGGTCGGCCCTACCGGAACCGGAAAGACCTTATTGGCGAAGACGATTGCTCGTTTATTGAAAGTTCCGTTTACGATTGTCGATGCTACTGTCTTGACCGAGGCCGGTTATGTGGGCGAGGATATCGAAAGCATTTTGACCCGTTTGCTGCAAGTTGCCGATTATGATGTCGAGGCGGCTGAGCGAGGTATTGTGTTTATCGACGAGATCGACAAAATTGCTCGTAAAAGCGATAATCCTTCGATTACCCGTGATGTCAGCGGTGAGGGCGTACAGCAAGGTTTGTTGAAATTATTGGAGGGTTCTATCGTAAATGTTCCGCCGCAAGGCGGGCGTAAACACCCCGAGCAGAAAATGATACCAGTGAATACAAAGAATATTTTGTATATTTGTGGCGGGGCTTTTGACGGAATAGAACGTAAAATCGCCATGAGGTTGAACACCCATGTCGTAGGTTATAATGGAGGTGGTAGCAATGGTCGTATAGATCGGGAAAATCTGTTACAGTATATTGCGCCCCAAGATTTGAAATCGTTTGGTCTTATTCCTGAAATTATAGGACGATTGCCCATTTTAACCTATTTGCAACCTTTGGACAAGGCCGCGCTACGGAGAATTCTGGTAGAGCCTAAGAATTCGATTATCAAACAATATATCAAACTTTTCGAAATGGACGGAGTGAAACTTTCGTTTGATGAGGATATGCTTGATTATGTTGTCGAAAAGGCCGTAGAGTTCAAGTTGGGAGCCCGAGGATTGCGCTCTATTGTCGAAACGATTATGATGGATGCTATGTATGAAACGCCTTCTTCGACAAAAAAGAAATTGCATATAACACGTAGCTATGCAGAAAAGAAGTTAGAAAAAGCAAAACTATTGGCAGTATAAGAAAAAACAGCAAGAAAAAATTTGGTAATTAAGAGGAGTTGGTTATAAATTTGTTTGACCGATAAAGGTCGGCGAATATACATAACGAGAAAGAGAGTAACCGTATGGCAAAAGAAGTAAATTTGACTGAGGAACTGAAAAGGAATTTCGGATTCGATACATTTAAGGGAAATCAGGAAGCGATTATCAGAAATTTGCTTGCCGGGAATGATACATTTGTATTGATGCCTACCGGAGGAGGGAAGTCGCTTTGTTATCAATTGCCGTCGTTGATTCTTGACGGTACTGCGATAGTTATTTCGCCTTTGATTGCATTGATGAAGAATCAGGTCGATGCTATGCGGAATTTCAGTGCCGAAGATGGTGTCGCTCATTTCATAAACTCCTCTTTGAACAAAACTGCGATAGACCAAGTAAAAACCGATATTTTATCGGGGAAAACCAAATTGTTATATGTTGCTCCTGAATCCTTGACGAAGGAAGAAAATGTTGATTTTCTTAAACAGGTGAATGTGTCGTTTTATGCGGTAGATGAAGCCCATTGTATTTCGGAATGGGGACATGATTTCCGTCCTGAATATCGACGTATCCGACCTATTATTAATGAGATTGGTGTACGTCCTGTAATAGCTCTTACCGCGACTGCGACTCCGAAAGTCCAGCATGATATACAGAAGAATCTGGGCATGTTGGAAGCTACTGTATTTAAGTCGTCGTTTAATCGTCCTAATCTTTATTATGAGGTTCGCCCGAAAACAGCGAATATCGATAAAGACATTATTAAATATATAAAATCGCAGGAGGGTAAATCGGGTATAATCTATTGTTTGAGTCGAAAGAAAGTAGAAGAACTGGCAGAATTGTTACAGGTAAACGGAATTCGTGCGCTGCCATATCATGCCGGAATGGACTCTGCGACTAGGACTCAGAATCAAGATGCATTCTTGTTGGAGAAAATAGATGTTATCGTTGCCACGATAGCCTTTGGTATGGGGATTGATAAGCCCGATGTCAGGTATGTCATACATTACGATATACCCAAAAGTCTGGAAGGCTATTATCAAGAGACGGGACGAGCCGGTCGAGATGGAGGAGAAGGTCAGTGTATAACTTTTTATATCAATAAAGATTTACAGAAACTCGAAAAATTCATGCAGGGAAAACCCATTGCCGAGCAAGAGATTGGTAAACAGCTTTTGTTAGAAACTGCTGCTTATGCCGAATCTTCTCTTTGTCGTCGCAAGATTTTACTGCATTATTTTGGAGAAGAGTATGAGGAAGATAATTGTGGAAATTGTGATAATTGCCTAAATCCTAAAAAGCAAGTGGAAGCAAAAGATCAACTTTGTGCGGTTCTTGAAACTATTATTGCACTGAAAGAAAAATTTAAAGCCGAATATGTGATAGATGTCTTGTTAGGTAAAGAAACGAGCCAAATACTTTCGTATCAACATGAAGATTTAGAGGTGTTTGGAAGCGGACAGGGTGAAGATGAGCGCACGTGGAACGCCGTCATTCGACAAGCATTGATAGCCGGCTACATAGGTAAAGATATTGAGAATTATGGACTATTGAAGGTAACGAAGGCTGGGCATGCGTTTTTGAAGAATCCGGTTTCGTTTAAGATTGTCAAAGATGTCGATTTTGACGAGGTGGAGGAAGAAGTGCCCATGAAAGGTGGAGCTTCTTGTGCGGTCGATCCCGAGTTATATTCTATTTTGAAAGATTTGCGAAAGAAAATCGCTAAACGATTGGAACTTCCTCCGTATGTGATTTTTCAAGACCCTTCATTAGAAGCTATGGCGACAACCTATCCGATTACAATTGAGGAGTTACAAAATATTCCGGGGGTAGGAGCAGGTAAAGCGAAACGTTACGGAGAAGAATTCGTTAAAGTCATCAAAGCTCATGTGGAAGAAAATGAAATTGAGCGTCCCGAAGATTTAAGGGTGCGTACGGTTGCCAATAAGTCGAAATTGAAAGTATCCATTATTCAGGCCATCGACAGGAAAATTGCACTTGATGAATTGGCCGAGTCGAAGGGCCTTGAATTTGGAGAGTTGCTCGATGAGATAGAGGCGATTGTTTATTCGGGAACGAAAATCAATATCGACTATTTCCTGCACGAGATTATGGACGACGAGCATATCGACGATATTTTTGACTACTTCAAGGAGAGTGAAAGCGATAGTCTCGAAGATGCCATTGAGGAGTTTGGTATGGAGTATAGCGAAGAAGAAATTCGTTTGATACGTATCAAGTTCCTTTCAGAGATGGGAAATTAAAAGCCGAGAAATAATAGTAAAAAAGCGACATTCCGATAATCGGTTGTCGCTTTTTTATTTTAGCTTTTGGGGTGATAAATAAATAATTTAAAAATCTTCATGTATAGATAATAGCTTGCCGAAAAATAATTATCTTTGCATGCAATAAAATTCTAATGAACCCCATTATGTCATTTGTTGCAGAAAAAGTGGTGATGGACGGATTAACTTTTGACGATGTTTTGTTAATCCCCGCTTACTCCGAAGTCCTTCCTCGTAATGTCGAGTTGTCGACGCAGTTTTCACGCAATATCCGATTAAATATTCCATTAGTTTCGGCAGCCATGGATACGGTAACCGAGGCGCAATTGGCTATTGCTATCGCTCGTGAAGGAGGAATTGGAGTCATTCATAAAAATATGAGTATCGAGGCTCAGGCCCGTCAAGTTCATGCTGTTAAACGAGCTGAGAATGGAATGATTTATGACCCTGTGACAATCAAGTGTGGGTCGACGGTGCGCGAAGCGTTGTCTATGATGAGTGAATACCATATAGGAGGGATTCCCGTAGTGGACGATAAAAATCTTTTGGTGGGTATTGTAACGAATCGGGACTTGCGTTTTGAACGCGATTTGGAAAGATTGGTAGACGAGGTAATGACCAAAGACAATTTAGTGACGACTTCACAATCCACCGATTTGCAACAGGCTGCGGATATTCTTCAAAGGCACAAGATAGAGAAGCTCCCGGTTGTCGATAAAGACGGCCATTTGGTAGGGTTGGTTACTTATAAGGATATAACGAAAGCCAAAGATAAACCGTTTGCTTGTAAAGATAAATTAGGTCGGCTGCGTGTGGCTGCGGGGGTCGGTGTTACGGCCGATTCGATGACTCGTGTGGATGCGTTGGTAGAAGCCGGAGTCGATGCTGTCGTTATAGATACGGCGCATGGACATTCTAAGGGCGTAATCGGTGTATTGAAAGATATAAAAGCAAAATATCCCGATATCGATGTCGTTGTGGGAAATATTGCGACGGGTGAAGCTGCTAAATTTTTGGTGGAAGCCGGAGCCGACGGAGTGAAAGTAGGTATAGGTCCCGGTTCCATTTGTACGACCCGGGTGATTGCCGGTGTCGGGGTTCCTCAATTATCTGCCGTTTATGACGTGGCGAAAGCATTGAAAGGAACAGGTGTGCCATTGATTGCCGATGGTGGAATTCGTTATTCGGGTGATATTGTAAAAGCATTGGCTGCTGGGGCTTACTCGGTTATGTTGGGCGGTATGCTGGCTGGTGTTGAAGAATCGCCGGGAGAAACGATCATATTCAATGGACGTAAGTATAAGTCATATCGGGGTATGGGATCTCTCGAAGCGATGGAGAAAGGTTCGAAAGACCGTTATTTCCAAGCTAATGAGACTGATACTAAAAAATTGGTTCCCGAGGGAATTGCGGCTCGTGTTCCCTTTAAAGGATCTTTATATGAAGTGGTTTATCAGATGGTCGGCGGTTTGCGTGCCGGAATGGGATATTGTGGAGCTAAGGATATAGAGGCTTTACATGATGCTAAGTTTACTCGTATTACCAATGCTGGTGTAGCCGAAAGTCACCCTCATGATGTGTCGATAACCAGCGAGGCTCCGAATTATAGTAGAGGATAACTTTTCCGATAAGGAAGGTGGATTTTTATTTTTGGGAAGAATACACTATTTTAGTGATTACGATATAATTTTCTTATATTTGAAGCGTTAAAATAGTGTATTATTTTTGTTGATAACTCGGGACTATCAAGTCTCAATAAAATGTAGTGCATAACACAATGAAAAACAAATGGCTCTTAGCGGCTTTGCTTGCCGGAAATTCTTGGTTTGGAGGGTGGGCTACCGATGTCGACCCTGTTATTATGAGAGTGAATAATAAAGATATTCACAAATCGGAATTTGAGTATATCTATAATAAGAACAGCCAGCAACAAATCGATCATAAATCTCTCGATGAATACGTTACACTATTTAAGAACTACAAGTTGAAAGTTGCCGAGGCCGAAGCTATGGGGATTGATACGACTTCGGCATTTAAAAATGAATTGGCGGGGTATAGAGAAGAGTTGGCTAAACCCTATTTGATCGATGCTTCTGTTGATGACCGTTTGGCACATGAGGCTTATGACCGAATGAAAGAAGATGTGGAGGTAAGCCATATTCTCATAGGATTGAATGCTCGGATTCCTGAGGACCGAGCCGAGGCAAAGAAAAAAGCCGAATCGGTATTGGCTAAAATCAAGGCGGGTGAAGACTTTGGAATGTTGGCAGAGAAATTCAGTGAAGACGGATCGAGGCAGAATAAGGGATATTTAGGATTTATTAGAGGCGGACGTACGGTTTATCCTTTTGAAAAGGCTGCTTTCGCATTACAAGCGGGAGAAGTTTCCGATATAGTGGAAACCCAGTTCGGATATCACATTATAAAAGTACATAGTCGTCGTCCCAATCCGGGAGAGTTTCTATTTTCCCATATCATGATATTGGTGCCTCGTGGTGCTTCTGATGAAGTAAAAGCGCAGAAAGAATCCGAGATACGAGCCATTTATGAAGAATTGAAGTCGGGAGCCGATTTTGCTACGATGGCAAAGGAGCGGTCGGAGGATAAGGCTTCTGCCGTACGAGGTGGAGAATTACCGTGGGTGAGTAGTGGACAATTCGTAAAAGAGTTCGAGGATGCTGCATTTGCTCTTAAAAATAAAGGAGATATTACAGAGCCTGTATTATCTCCCTATGGTTGGCATATCATTAAGTTAATGGACCGGCGGGATATTAAGCCATTTGAACAAATGCGCTCGGAGATTACGCGAATGATGGCACGAGACGAAAGAGGTAGCATGGCTCGTAATGCGATGGTGGCTAAATTGAAAAATGATTATGGCTTTTCTTTGGAAGAATCGCAGCAGGCGAAGTTGATGAAATTGGCTGGCGATTTAGGTAAAGTCGATTCTTCTTATATAGCGGCTATTCATAATGACCAAAGTGTTTTATTCTCATTTGAGAACCATTCATATACAGTGGCCGATTTTGCCTCGTTTTTGTCCAAAGGCCGTGATGTGACGGTCAATGCACCCGATTATGTTTCGACTATGATTGGTTATATGGCCGATATGGAAATATTAGATTTCGAGAAGGCTCATTTGGAAGATAAGTATCCCGATTTTCGCAATTTGATGAATGAATATCGAGACGGCATGTTGCTGTTTGAAATTAGCAATAGGGAAGTTTGGGAAAAAGCATCGAAAGATACCGAGGGCTTGCAGAAGTTTTTCAAGAAAAATAGGAAAAAATACAAATGGGATAAACCTCATTATAAAGGATTTTTGATTCAATGCTGTGATGCGGCTACCGCCGATGGCATAAAGAACCGGATTAAAGAACTCGATGACGATTCTGTAATCGTCGTGTTGAATCGAGAGTTCAATACCGACTCTTTAACAAGAGTAAAAGTGGAACGAGGTTTGTTTGTTGAGGGAGATAATGAAAAAATTGACGAATTGGTATTTAAGGGAGCTCCGGTGAAAGCCGATGAGAAGTTGCCGATAGCTTTTGTGTCTGGTAAACTATTGAAGAAAATGCCGGAAGCGTATACCGATGTGAGAGGACAAGTGACGGCCGATTACCAAACTTACCTTGAAAAAGTTTGGGTGAAGAAACTCAATAAAAAATATCCGGTAGAAATCTATGAAGATGTCCTAAAAACAGTTAATAGGCCGTAGTTGCCATTATTTAGTTGTAATTTAGCGGATATTTATGTAGGTAATATAGATGTATAAAGTCTCGATAATAGTATTATGCGCAGCATTTTCGGCATGCCTTTTTACGGCATGCCGAAGTGGGTTACAGAGCGATGAAAATTCATTGGTACAAGTGGGCGATGAAATACTATCGCGTCAAGAGCTTGCCGATGCCATGCCAGAGGGACTTTCGCGCGCTGATAGTACCGATTTTGCCGACAAGTATATCCGTCGATGGATTTGTGATGTATTATTATATCGAATGGCACAAAAGAATATTCCCGATATAGAACGTATTGATGCATTGGTTGAGAAATACCGACGAGATTTAGTCATATTCGAATATCGTAAGAGATTGGTTAATGAACGGGTGACGAAGTCTTTTGATGAACAAGAAATGCTGGATTATTATGAGCGAAACTCAGAAATGTTTCGTTTGCATGAAGCCATCTTGAAAGGGTTGTTTCTTAAAGTACCGGAGAATACGCCCAATCTTGGACAGTTGAAAAAATGGTATTGTTCTACAAATCCCGATGGAGTAGAAAAGATCGAGAAATATGCTTTGAAAAATGCGGTGATCTATGACTACTTTTATGACAAGTGGATACTGTTTGAAGAAATCGTCAATAATATTCCATACGAGTTTGGAGATGCTGAATCCTTTTTAAAGACACATCATAAGTTGGAATTTAATAAAAACGGATATTGGTATTTACTGAATATTACAGAATATCGTTTGCCGGGAGAAGAAATGCCTTATGATTTTGCTCGGGCTCAAATTCAGGAAATTTTGACAAATAGCAATCGGTTGAACTTTGATCGGGAGCTGGAAGAAAATCTGTATCGGGATGCCGAGAAGTCGGGTGATATAAAGTGGTTGTATAAAGGTGAGAAATCTATTGAAAAAGAGAGTATAAAATAATTGAATTATGTGTAAAGTTACTGATTGGCTTTTATTTTTCTTTATGGCGGTGTCTTTGCCGGCTTTTTCCGATGACAATGTTATCGATGAGGTTGTATGGATAATAGGAGATGAAGCTATTTATAAGTCTGAGGTTGAAGAGCAATATCGACAAATGCAATACGACGGACAACGTATTGATGGCGATCCTTATTGTGTAATACCCGAACAGCTTGCCGTGCAGAAACTTTTTCTGCATCAGGCGAAACTGGATACGATTACAGTTCCTGATGCTACTGTTTTTCAACAAGTAGAGGCTCGTATCAATTATCTGATCGCTAATATCGGGTCGAAGGAAAAAATGGAAGAATACTTTAAAAAGCCGGTAACCGAAATTCGTGAAGAGTTGGCGAATGTTATTCGTGATCAGGGAACCGTACAGGAAGTACAACGAAATTTGGTAAAAGATGTAAAAACCACACCGGCCGAGGTGCGTAAGTTTTATAATCAATTGCCGGCCGACAGTATTCCTTATATTCCCATGCAGGTAGAAGTCCAAATTATTACTTTGAATCCTAAGGTTCCGCAGCAGGAAATAGATAATGTGAAAGCTCGATTGCGTGATTTCAGCGAACAAGTAAATAAAGGCGAGCGGGATTTCTCTACTCTTGCGGTTCTTTATTCCGAAGATCGGGGATCTGCCATGATGGGGGGAGAAATGGGCTTCGTGAGCAAAAGCAATTTGGTGCCGGAGTTTGCCAATGTCGCGTTTAACTTGAATGACCCGAAGAAGGTTTCTAAAATTGTGGAGACCGAATATGGTTACCATATTATACAGTTGATAGAGAAGAGAGGCGACCGTATAAATGTTCGGCATATATTACTTCGTCCGCACGTTTCCGAGAAAGATATATCCGATGCTTTGGTTCGTCTCGATTCGTTGAGGGTAGATTTGATAGATAAGAAAATATCGTTCGATGAAATAACCCAATATGTTTCGCAAGACAAGGATACTCGCAATAACAAGGGACTTATGGTAAACCCTCAAACCGGAAATTCTAAGTTCGAAATGGGACAATTGCCCCAAGATGTGGCTAAGGTGGTTGCCGATTTGAAGGTGGGCGAAATTTCGAAACCGTTTGTCATGACCGACGAACGTAAAAATAAAGAGGTGGTTGCAATCGTAAAGCTGAAAAACAGAATAGATGGACATAAAGCCAATATGTCTGATGATTATCAAACCTTAAAAGCTATTGTAGAGGAAAAGAAGAAGACCGATATATTGAATGAGTGGTTGGCTAAGAAGCAGAGCGAGACATATATCCGCATAAAAGAAGGTTGGCGAAACTGCGAATTTAAGTATGACGGTTGGATAAAGAAATAAGATCGACTCCAATGGGGCATCAAAAAAGAATAAGAGATGAAAAGAGAAGGCATAAAATACTGGTTGGTATTTTATGCCTGCTTACTCTTGGTATGTGGGCGGCATCGGGCACTCCCGAAAAAAAACTTCCTAAACAGGACGATCCCGATAAAGTGTACTTGGTGAATAGTGACGAACTTACTTTCGATAAGGAGCAGAGTGCCGATTATCGAGTATTGAGGGGAAATGTTGTCTTTCGGAAAGATAGTATGTATATGTACTGCGACAGTGCATATTTTTATGAAAAAGACAACTCACTCGATGCATTTAGTAATGTTCGCATGGAGCAGGGCGATACTCTGTTTATTTATGGAGATGTGTTATATTATCGTGGAGATGAGCAGATAGCTCGACTGCGGAATAATGTGCGCATGGAAAACAGAGATGTAACTTTGTTTACCGATAGTTTGAATTATGAGATGATTCCGAATATCGGCTATTATTTCGATGGGGGCAAATTGGTTGATTCTCAGAATGAATTGACTTCTGTATATGGTCAATATTCCCCCGATACCAAACAGTCGGTCTTCAATTTCGATGTGCAGTTGGTGAATGAAAAATATACATTATATTCCGATACGCTCGAATATAATACGCAGACTAAGATTGCCGATATTGTGGGTCCTTCGACTATTGTGTCGGATAGTAATATCATTTATTCGTCGGCGGGTTGGTATAATACCGAAACTGATAAATCGATGCTTTTGGATCGTTCTTTGGTTACGTCGAAAGGACAGAGCCTTACGGGGGATACGATTTTTTACGATAGGAGATCGGGATTCGGCGAAGTGTTCGGTAATATGGTGCTCAACGACTCCATTCGTTCGGTGATTATGGAAGGACAATATGGTTTTTACAATGAAAGAACCGAGTATTCGTTTGCGACAGATTCGGCACGCTTGTTGGTGTTTTCGCGAGGCGATACGTTGTATTTGCATGCCGATACTCTTAAATCTCACTTGGTATTGCCCGATTCCACCCGTCTTTTGCAGGCCTATCATGGTGTGAGATTTTTTAGGATAGATGCGCAGGGAGTTTGTGATTCTATGGAGTTTACGTCGGTAGATTCGCTTCTTCACATGTATAAACTCCCTATCATTTGGAATGAAAATTATCAGATAACCGGAGATACGATTCGTATACACATGAATGACAGTACGGTCGATTGGGCCTTGATTCCTGGGTCTGCTTTTGCTGCACAGCATAAAGATTCTGTTTTTTATGATCAAGTTTCCGGTAAGGAGTTGAAAGCATGGTTTGAGCAAGGGCAGTTGCGTCAAATAGATGTAAATGGCAATGCTCAAACGATTTTCTATCCTCAGGAACGGGATTCGACATTGACAGGGCTGAATAAAGCCGAAAGCGGATTTTTGAGAATGTACTTGAAAAATCAGCAGATGGAGAAGATAATTATTTGGCCTCAACCGCAGGGAAGCATGACTCCGTTGGACTTGATAAAGCCCGAGCAGCTATATTTACCGGCCTATAAATGGTATAGTGATTTGAGGCCGGTAAGCCCCGAAGACATATTTCGAAAACCAGAAGTGAAAATAGAAGTTGTTGAAGAGAAAAAACATCGCTTCAATCATTAAGATTTGGTCGAATTATGAGTGATATCATACATTTATTGCCCGATTCTGTGGCTAATCAAATTGCAGCTGGAGAAGTGATACAACGTCCGGCCTCGGTAATTAAAGAATTGGTGGAGAATGCTGTCGATGCGGGAGCTACGTCTATTCAGATTATTTTGAAAGATGCAGGACGTACTCTTATTCAGGTGATAGACGACGGCAAAGGAATGTCTCCGACCGATGCCCGGTTAGCCTTCGAACGCCATTCGACTTCTAAAATTCGTTCGGCCGACGATTTATTCTCGCTACGTACGATGGGGTTTCGAGGAGAAGCGTTGGCTTCTATCGCCGCTATTTCTCAGGTAGAGCTTCGTACGCGCAGAGTCGACGATGAGGTAGGCACTTGTATACGTATGTCGGCTTCCCAATGTGAAGGGCAGGAGGCGATTTCTACTCCTGTGGGGAGTAATTTTGCGGTAAAAAATATCTTTTTTAATGTGCCAGCACGACGTAAATTTCTTAAATCCAATCAGGTGGAATTGAGCAATATACTCAATGAGTTTGAGCGTATGGCATTGATTAATACTCAAATTAGTTTTATTCTCGTCCATAATGACTCGGAATTGTATAATTTGCCGGCTACCAATTTGAGGCAGCGTATTGTTGCACTTTTTGGTAAGAGTCTTAATCAGCAGTTACTTTCTTTGGGAACGGAAACGTCTTTGGTGAAGATTTCGGGTTATGTGGGGCGTCCCGAAGCTGCTCGCAAAAGAGGAGCATTACAATATTTTTTTGTAAATGGCCGGTATATGCGCCACCCATATTTTCATAAAGCGGTGACGATTTGTTACGAACATTTGATACCGGTCGGTGAAATGCCCAATTACTTTATCAATCTTACGGTCGATCCCGAGACGATTGATGTGAATATCCACCCGACTAAGACCGAAATAAAATTTGAGAACGAGCAGCCCATCTGGCAAATTCTTTCTGCCTCTGTAAAGGAAGCATTGGGAAAATTCAGTACGGCTCCCTCTATCGATTTCGATATGGAAGATGCACCGGAAATTCCAACATCGAAGCCGGGTACACATGTTCTTCCCCCTACGGTTCATGTGGATACGACGTATAACCCTTTTCGAGTAGGAGGTGGCGGTTCTTCTGTGAAGAGACCGAACTATGATTGGCAGCAGCTTTATAGCAGCTTTAACAATACAAAAGAAGGTTCGACCGTTCAGCCCGATTCAGACAACGATTTTCCGTCTAAATTGGATTTCTCTGATGGATATGTTTCTAATTTTTCTAGTGAAGGGGAACAATCGGTTTTTCCTGAGTTCGAGTCGAAACTGAATCAAAGCGGTAGGATTGTGTTGCAGTTGAAAGGGAAATACATTATGACTTCTTCGGCTGAGGGGTTAATGGTGATAGATCAACATCGGGCTCATGGCATAATTTTGTTTGAGCGTTTTATGGCGGGAATATCCTCTCGCGAAATGGCTTCGCAACGTATTTTGTTCCCCGAAATCATGCAATTGACGGTCTCTCAATCAGAAACTTTACATGGAATCTGGGAAGAATTGATAGCACTTGGATTCGATTTAGCCGATATGGGGCAGAATAGCTATTCTATCAATGCGATACCGGCCGGTATAGAAGGGATAGATGTACGAGACCTTATTGGGCAAATGCTTGTAACTGCTTCGGAGAAAGAACATGATGCAAAGGCCTCGTTGCAAAAGCGTATGGCTTGGACTTTGGCCGAGACTGCTGCTGTACCGGTGGGACAGTCTCTTTCTCAGGAAGAAATGTCGTCTATGGTCAATGATTTGTTATCTTTGAAAACACCGGCTTATACGCCCGAAGGCAAATCAGTTTTTATTATCATCTCGTATGACGAGTTGCAGAAACGGTTTAATTGATTGAGTTATGTTGATTTTGTTGTCTCCGGCAAAAACGATGGTAGGGAGTAGTAGAACTACTGTCCCTTTTGTTACCGTTCCGTTATATAAAAGTGAGGCCGAGCATATAGCGATGGAAATGGCTGGTTATTCGGTCGAAGAACTGTCGGGTATGCTGGGGATAAATCGTAATTTGGCCTTGCAGACGAAAGAGAGATATAATGTATTTCATTCGCCCGATGTGCATGGATTACCGGCTCTTTTGGCCTATACCGGTATTGTCTTTCGTTACATTTCGCCAGCCGATTTTACCGAGGCCGATTTTGAATATGCTCAGAATCATTTGCGTATGGCATCGGCTTGTTACGGACTGACTCGGCCGCTCGATGTAATAAAACCCTACCGCATGGAATATGCTGTTGAATTGCCTTCGATGGGTATTCCTGTTTCGGAATATTGGAAGCCGCTTTTAACCGATAAATTGATTGACGATACAAAAGCGGCTGGTGGAATATTGGTCAATTTGGCGAGCCGTGAAATCCAGCAATCGTTCGATTGGTCTCGAATAAATAAAAGGGTACGAGTAATCACTCCCGAATTTAAAGTATATAAAGGCGACGGGTTTAAGACAATCGTGATATACGCGAAAATGATGAGAGGGGCGATGACTCGTTATATCCTAAAAAACAAAATATCCCACCCCGACGATATTTGTTCTTTCTCGGCAGAGGGCTTCCACTTCTCGCCCGAACATTCGAGCGAAAATAATCCTGTATTTGTCGTTTAATCAGCGCTGTTGTCTTATTATATAAATAGTTCCGGTTCTTTTCTTGTTTCGCATTTTTCCTTGAAAGCCCGAATAGATAGAAATAATTTCAGTGGATTTATTTTTCTCGCATTTTGAGGACAGACGGCGATACATCTCATGCAAGAGATACATTTGCTTTCGTCCGTCATTCGGGGATTCTCTGGGGAAATTGCGTTAGTGGGGCATAATGCTGCGCATTTCCCGCACTGTGTGCATTTTTTACCGGCACGAGGTTTCAGGGGTACTCCGTTATATATTTTATAATCAGCATTTCCTTTCACTTGTATTTCTGTGAAACTCTCTCCATTTTTCAGTTGCACCAATTTAGTTTTGATTTGTTCTGAAAAATTCTTTAAGATCGTTTCATCGTCAGAATCCGGACGACCTTTGGCATAAACCCTCATGATAGAATGCTGGGCAATACAGGCGATACAAGCAACGGTTTGAAATCCGTTCGATTCCATCGTTGTCTTTAATTCAAGTAAAGCATCGTCGTAATCCCGATTCCCGTAGACGACCACGAGTATAGCCGGGGTGTTATGCCCGGTTATACGTTTCAGTCGATCTATGGCTACGGAAGGAACTCTCCCTCCATACACGGGAACAGCCACTAATAGGGTGTCTTCCCCATTTAGCTCGTAAGAGTTCTGTTGCCGTGTATGGTCGGTAATATCTATTTCCGTAGCCTGAGGGTCTATCTCTTTGCCGATGATATAGGCAGCCTTTCGGGTTCCACCCGTCGGGCTGAAATAAACGATGTGCATTTTTTTATTGTTTGTTTCTACGCTCCTGAACAATGGCATCGAGAACTGCGACAGTCGTTAGGTTGACAATATCTCTCGTCGAGCTGGCAATATCGGTGAAGTGAATAGGCTTGTTCAATCCCATTTGTATCGGGCCGATAGACTCTGCCACACCCATTTCCAGCATCATTTTATAAGCCGAGTTCGCCGAACTTAAATTCGGGAAAACAATCGTATTTACTTCTCGCCCTTTCAGCTTGTTGAACGGATACGATTTGTCTCGGAGTTTATTATTGAGGGCAAAGTTCATTTGCATTTCTCCGTCGATGATGATTTCGGGATATTGTTCGTGTAAAATTTTAATGGCTTCGTGTACTCTTAGGGGACTTCCTTGATTATCCGACCCGAAGTTCGAATAGGATACCATAGCGATAACAGGATCTTTGGCAAAAAACCTTACAGAGTCATAGGACAATTTTGCAATGTCGATTAATGTTTCGGTAGTCGGTTTCCGATTGATGAGTGTATCGGCGAGGAAATAAGTCCCGCACTTGGTGTTCATGATGTGCATGGCTCCGAAATGTTTGTATCCTTCGCGTATACCTATAACCTCTTTCGCAATCTGTATAGTCTCTGCATACTTGGAGTATGTGCCTGTGATGAAGGCGTCGGCTTCTCCGGCTTCGACCATCATCATACCGAAGTAATTGCGGTCGAACATCTTTTCATGAGCTTCGGCGTAGGTCATGCCCTCGCGTTGTCTCTTTTCTGTAAGAAGTTGTGCGTAGCGGATACGGCGGTCTTCTTCGTTCGGATGCCTCAAATTGATAATTTGCATGCCCGATAAATCGACGCCTATGGACTCTGCCAACTTCCCTATTAACTCATCGTTCCCTAATAAAATAGGTTTACAAATGCCCTCTTTCATTGCCGTAGAAGCTGCTTGTAACATATTGGCATGATTGGCTTCGGCAAACACGACACGTTTGGGCTCTTTGCGGGCCATTTCGGTAAATTCCCGTAACATCTTGTTGTCATATCCCATCAGCTTTTTCAGCCGGTCATTGTAGGCGTCCCAGTCGGTGATGTGATGCTGGGCGACACCGGAGTCCATCGCTGCTTTGGCGACTGCGGGGGCTACTGCGGTCAATAGTCTGGGGTCGAGAGCTTTGGGGATAATATATTCGGGACCGAACGAAAGTCTCTTTATTCCATAGGCCGAGTTGACAACATCGGGTACAGGTTCTTTGGTTAGTTTGGCAATGGCATACGTAGCGGCCAGTTTCATCTCTTCGTTAATGGCGGTAGCGCGAACATCGAGAGCTCCTCTGAAAATGTAAGGGAATCCCAATACATTATTTATTTGGTTGGGATAGTCCGACCGACCGGTAGCGAATATCAAATCTTTGCGAGAAGCCATTGCTTTATCGTAAGATATTTCGGGATTAGGATTGGCCAATGCGAATACGATGGGCTTTTCATTCATGGATTGTACCATTTCTGTTGTCAAGACATCGGCCACGGAAAGTCCCAGAAAAATATCCGCTCCGCGCATGGCATCGGCTAAGGTCTTTATATCGGTTCGTTCGGTGGCGAATTGCTTTTTTGCCGGCGACAAATCGGTGCGGCTGGTGCTGATGACCCCTTTGCTGTCCACCATGACGATGTTCTCTTTTTTAATGCCCAATCCCATGTATAATTTCGTACAAGAGCTGGCTGCGGCTCCGGCGCCGTTAACGACGAGTTTCGCCTCTTCTATTTTTTTCCCTTGTATATCGAGAGCATTTAAAAGTCCGGCCCCGGAAATAATCGCTGTTCCGTGCTGATCGTCGTGCATAACGGGGATATTTAGTTCCTCTTTTAATCGGGTTTCTATTTCGAAACACTCGGGAGCTTTTATATCTTCCAAATTTATACCTCCGAAAGTGGGGGATATGGCTTTTACTGCGGCAATAAATTTGTCAGGGTCTTTTTCATTGACCTCAATATCGAATACGTCGATACCTGCGAATATCTTGAATAGCAAGCCTTTCCCTTCCATGACGGGCTTTCCGGCCAAAGCACCGATGTCGCCTAAACCCAATACAGCCGTCCCGTTGGAAATGACTGCTACCAAATTACCTTTGGCCGTGTATTCATACGCCTTTTCTGCATCTTGTTCTATTTCAAGACACGGTTCTGCTACTCCCGGAGTATAGGCTAGGGATAGGTCTCGTTGTGTACTATAAGGTTTGGTAGGAATTACTTCTATTTTTCCAGCTTTACCTTCACTGTGATATTTTAAGGCATCTTCTTTTGAAACTTTTGACATAAGTATACTATTTAGTGGTTTATCTGTTTAATTTGTATTCCCAAAAGTTAAATAACTTTTAATTTGTAAGCATATCGAGTACAAATGTAGCAAATTTATCTCATCTCTTATGTTAAGAAAAACATTTCTTTAAAAATAAAAGTTTTACAAGGGGAATCAGCTCTTTCGATATTCTTTGGGTGATAATCCGATTTGATGTTTAAAATATTTACTGAAAAAAGTTTGTGAAAGTTCAGTTCATTGCTGATTTGCTGAATCGTCATACTTGAATTTTTGAGTAATCTTTGAGCCTCCAAAATGACATACCTCTTTATCCATTCGCTAGCCGATATGCCGCTATTATTTTTTACGGTTGTAGATAAATATTTGGCTGTAATACATAGCTTGTCGGCATAGAAATTCAACTGTCTATATTTTTTGAAATTTTTTTCTACCAAATCTAAGAATTCGTAGGTAATATAGTCGGCTCTTGTCTTTTCGTTTTTTTTGTAAGAACTTATTTGTTTCCAAACTGTCGAATAGAAAAGTGCTACGGTAAGGTGTTGTATCGATTTTATTCGGAAAGGATTATCAGTATCGGCTATTATCTTTTTTATGTAAGCACAATAGTCCAATAATGCAGTTAAAGTTTCCTGAGATAAATGATGAGATATATTGTCCTGCCGGGGGAACCTTAATAATAAAATTTCATTTTTGGAATACGATGCGATATTGCTGGCGAAGTTTTTGGTAAAAGCAATGCAAATGATATAAAAATCTTCGCTGTTACTATCGTGTTGTAAAATTTGATTGGGATAAATGCTGATTACGCAAGGAGCTATTGCATTATACTCTATGGAATTTATTTTTCCTTTAACCCAACCTTTCAGGACAATACATAATGTGAATGCTTCTGCTTTGTAAGGATAGTTGAATTTTGATAAATCCGAGATATTATCTTTATTAATCTCTATCAAAGCGAACTCGTTATCGACATGTAAAACATGTTTGTAATGATTGAAGCTCTCGTTGGGAATATCGGTTATGTGAATGGTCATAAATATTTTTATTTTTTCGGAGCAAAAATAGTCTAATAGTCTTGTAAATAATCTTGAATGAGAAAAATAGACCTGAATAGGGGGATAAAAGGACTCATTTGTATGTAAAGATGGATTTATATTTGCAGCCGAAATAAAATCTCTGAAAGAGAATTTGTAATAGAATGAAGGATATAATTTTTATTTATTTTATTTTTTCATTCTTTCCAGCTATTATACAGAGTTTATGCCTAAATTTGTAGCATTCGAAATGTGTTTGAAAAATCCCTGTTTATAGGGGTTATAAAGGTTTTATGTAGGTATTGATTAAATTTATCAATAAGTTGTGTTTAATAATTTTTAATATAAAATTTTAACTCGACTTGGAATATCAACGTTGAAAATAATTTTTGTTGCTTATGAAATTGACTAAAAATTTTATTCAGCCTATCGCAGGTGCGATGCTTTGTATTTTTTTATTTTCCTGTGGAGGAAAAAATGCCCAGAATGGAGGCGGAATGGTTCGCGAATATGCCGTAATGACATTACAGCCCGATTCGATGGAGTGGTATAGCAATTACCCTGCTGCAATTAAGGGTAAGCGGGATATTGAGATACGTCCGAATGTTAGTGGCTTTATTACAGATTTGAGAGTCGATGAGGGGTCTGTCGTAAGAAAAGGTCAAGTTCTTTTCGTTATCGATACAGTCCCGTACAAAGCTGCATTGAAAGTCGCCGAGACTAATGTAGAGGTAGCGAAAGCCAGTACCGAAACCGCTCGCCTTACGGCAGAAAACAAACGGGAGTTGCAGAGACGAGACATCATCAGCGAATATGATTTGCAAATGGCCGAAAACTCTTATGCTTCGGCTAAGGCCCAGTTGGCTCAGGCGGAAGCCCAATTGGTAAATGCCCGTAATAACGATTCCTATACGAGAGTTATCAGTCCGCTCGATGGAGTAGTGGGAGAGATTCCTTTCCGTGTGGGGAGTTTGGTGTCGCCGTCTTCGGCCACTCCGCTTACCACTGTTTCGGATAATTCCGAGATGTATGTTTACTTTTCGATGACCGAGCGGCAAATTTTGGAATTGGTGGCACAATACGGTGCTGAGAATTTTTTGCAAAAACTTCCGACTGTATCGTTGAAACTTTCCGATGGTAGTATATACCCGTTGAAGGGGCGGATCGAAACGGTCAGTGGAATTATAGATACACAGACAGGCTCCTCGAATATGCGTGCTACTTTTGAAAATCCGAATAGGTTGTTGCGTAGCGGAGGTTCGGGAGTTATCATGATTCCTATGAAAAACGACCATGCTATTTTGGTTCCGCAAAAAGCTACTTACGAAATTCAAGATAAGAAATTTGTTTATGTTTTAAATGACGACTCTACGGTGACTTCTACCGAAATAACCATTGCATCGATCGACAACGGAAAAGAGTATATGGTAACTTCGGGATTGAAAGCCGGGGATCGTATCGTGACAGAAGGTGTCAATACTTTGAAGGACGGCATGACTATTAAGGCTGCCGGTTCGCAAAATAATCAATAACAAGAACTTCAAATAGATAAAAGATTATGAAGTTAGATAGATTTATCAACCGCCCGGTATTATCGACCGTTATTTCCATTTTTATGGTCATACTGGGTGTTATAGGACTTGTATTTTTACCGATTACACAATATCCAGATATTGCTCCTCCTACTATACAAGTTTCGACAACTTATACAGGAGCTAACGCTCAAACCATATTGAATAGTGTTATAGCTCCGTTGGAAGAGTCCATAAATGGTGTGGAAAACATGCTATACATGACTTCTACGGCAACCAATACAGGATCGGCGTCGATCAACGTATATTTTAAGCAAGGAACCGATCCCGATATGGCTGCCGTGAATGTGCAGAACAGGGTCGCTAAGGCTCAAAATCTGTTGCCGGCAGAAGTAACGCGGGTGGGTGTGATTACCGAAAAACGTCAGACGAGTATGTTGATGGTATTCTCTCTGTTCAGTCCAGATGACCGGTACAGTTTGGAGTTCCTTGAAAATTATGCAAAAATTAATGTCCTCCCCTTAATTCAGCGTGTATCTGGTGTCGGTGCTGCCGATGTTATGGCGACAGACTATTCTATGCGTATTTGGTTGAAACCCGATGTTATGGCGCAATATGGTTTGATGCCGGCGGATATTGCAGGTATTTTGGCTGAGCAGAATATCGAAGCCGCTCCCGGTCAGTTCGGAGATCAGGGAAATCAATCGTTCCAATACGTTTTGACCTATAAAGGCCGTTTGCAAACCCCTGAGGAGTTTGGTAATATGGTGATACGAGCAAACGACGATGGGCAAATTTTGTACTTGAAAGATGTTGCCGATATTGAATTAGGTCGGTTGACCTATGGGTTTAAAAACTTCCAGAACGGGCATAATGCGGTAAGTGCGATGGTCTATCAGGCTGCCGGATCCAATGCCACTGCAATTATCGGCGATATTACAAATTTGTTGGAAGATATAAAGAAAGACCTTCCCCCCGGAATGGAAATCGAAACGACTTTGAATGCTAACGACTTCCTGTTTGCTTCGATTCACGAGGTAATCAAGACCCTTATCGAAGCCTTTATTTTGGTGTTCTTTGTAGTGTATGTCTTCTTGCAAGATTTCCGTTCAACGTTGATTCCCGCTATCGCTATTCCGGTGTCGTTGATCGGTACGTTCTTTGCCTTGTATTTGATGGGATTTAGTTTGAACTTGTTGACTCTTTGTGCATTGGTTCTTGCCATTGCGATTGTGGTCGATGATGCCATAGTGGTCGTCGAGGGAGTCCATGCTAAGTTGGATCAAGGATATAAGTCACCCCGTAAAGCATCTATCGATGCCATGCGCGAGCTTTCTGGCGCTATCATTTCGATTACGTTGGTGATGATGTCGGTGTTTATTCCGGTAAGTTTCATGCCGGGAACTTCGGGAACATTCTATCGGCAGTTCGGTCTCACGATGGCATTTGCCATTGGTTTCTCGGCGATCAACGCATTGACGCTGAGTCCGGCTTTGTGTGCTATTTTATTGAAACCTCACAATAAAGACGGACATGAAAATAAAAAAACATCGTTTATCGATCGTTTTCATATAGCGTTTAATGCAGCATACAACACGATGCTCTCCAAATATAAAAATGGGGTTACCCATTTTGTCCATCATAAAAAACTTTCGTTTGCGGGAGTTATCGTAGGAGTTATTGTCTTGGTTATTTTAATGAACATCACTCCTACGGGACTTGTCCCGAATGAAGATACAGGTACGATAATGATTACAGCCGATTTGCAGCCGGGAACTTCTCAGGAACGTACGGAGAAAATTCTTATGGAGGTAGATAGTATTATCGCTACTCATCCGGCAGTAAAAAGTCGTACACAAATTTTAGGATTCAGTTTTATCGGTGGACAAGGGAATACCTATGGCTCTTTTATCGTGAAATTGAAAGATTGGGACGAACGTACCGGAAAAGGTATGGATGCCAATTCTGTAATCGGGACTCTTTATATGAAGTTCGCTACGGAAATAAAGGATGCCCGTGTATTGTGTTTTGCTCCGCCTATGATTCCGGGGTACAGTATCAGTAATGGTTTCGAGTTGAACTTGCAGGACAAGACCGGTGGTTCGCTGGATCATTTTTATGAAGTCGCTCAAAATTTCTTAGCTGAGCTGATGAAGCGACCGGAGATAGCGATGGCCTCGACGACATTTAATCCTGCGTTCCCGCAGTATATGGTCGATGTCGATGTCGCCAAATGTAAACAGGCCGGTATTAGCCCGAGCGATGTGCTGGCGGCTCTACAAGGTTATTTGGGAGGTATGTACTCTTCTAACTTTAACCGTTTCGGTAAATTGTACCGTGTCATGATACAAGCAGAACCGAGTGCTCGGGCCAATCCCGAAAGTCTGAACAACATAAAAATTCGTAATGGTTCCGAGATGGCTCCGATTACCAATTTCATTACCTTGAAAAAGGTATATGGTCCCGATAATATCAAGCGTTTCAATATGTTTACGGCTATGACTATTAACGGTAATCCGGCCGACGGATATAGTTCTGGTGAAGCTATTAAAGCTATCGAGGAAGTCGCCGCCGAAACATTGCCGGTAGGTTATGGATATGAGTTCTCGGGTATGACCCGTGAAGAGCAGGGTTCGAGCAGTGGTACGACAGCTATTATCTTTATGTTGTGCTTGGTATTTGTTTACCTGTTGTTAAGTGCTCAATACGAAAGTTACATTTTGCCGCTTTCGGTAATCCTCTCGATACCGTTTGGATTGGCCGGTAGCTTTATATTTGCATTGATGATGGGAGTCGAGAATAATATCTATTTGCAAATCGCTTTGATTATGCTTATCGGTTTGTTGGCGAAGAATGCGATTCTTATCGTAGAGTTTGCGTTGGATCGTCGTCGTACGGGTATGCCTATTATCAATGCGGCCATCGATGGAGCGGCAGCCCGTCTGCGTCCTATCTTGATGACGTCATTGGCGATGGTTATCGGTTTGTTGCCTATGATGTTTGCCAGTGGAGTAGGTGCTAACGGTAACGGCACTCTGGGAGCCGGAGCCGTGGGAGGTATGCTCATCGGTATGATATGTCAGATATTTATTGTTCCGGCTTTGTTCGTTGTCTTCCAGATTATTCAAGAAAAGATTAAACCTCTTAAATGGAACGATCTTGATAATTCGGAGGTTATTTCGGAGATTGAACAATATTCCAAATAAATTTGAGGTAACTCTATAAAACAGAGAATATATGAAACGAATTCTTTTATATACCGTGTGTGGTTTAGCTATGCTCACTATGTTTAATAGCTGCCACATATATAATAAATATCATCGACCCGATGTCGATGTAGAAGGCTTGTTCCGAGATACTGTCGCGGCAGGCGATACCCTTGCGGCAGATTCCTTGAATATGGGGAATTTGCCGTGGGAAGAAGTCTTTACCGACACGATATTGCAGAATCTCATACGCATTGGATTAGAAAAAAATAGCGATCTGCAAAGTGCCATGTTGCAAGTAGAAGCGGCTCAGGCTAGTTTCAATGCCGCTCGCTTGGCGTTTTTGCCAACGTTGAATTTGACTCCGCAAGGCGGTGTAAGTAGTTTCGATGGTAGCAAAGCCTCATGGACTTACAATGCGCCGGTTACGGCAAGTTGGGAGATCGATATATTTGGAAGAGTGCTGAATTCAAAACGCAATGCAAAAGCTGTATTAATGCAAAGCGAAGCGTATGAACAAGCGGTTCGTACACAGATTATCGCTACCATAGCTAATGGTTATTACACCTTGTTGATGCTCGATAAGCAACTCGCTGTTACGGAAGAGACCGCTTTGTTGTGGGAAAAGAGCGTGGAGACGATAAAAGCGATGAAGATTGGAGGCATGACAAATGAAGCTGCGGTAGCGCAAAGTGAAGCGAATAGCTATATGATTGCGGCTTCGATACCGGCTTTGCGGCAACAGATAAGAGAAGCGGAAAACAGTTTGTCCACATTGCTTTATCAAGCGCCCCAATCGATCGAGAGAGGAACGTTTGAAGACCAGAAACTCCCCGAAATGTTACAAGTGGGAGTCCCGGTTCAATTACTTTCCAATCGTCCCGATGTACGGTCGGCAGAGCTCTCGTTGGCTGCGGCATATTATACTACGAATATAGCGCGGTCTGCCTTTTATCCCAACTTGGTAATTTCGGGATCTGCCGGATGGACCAACTCTGCCGGGAGCATGATCGTTAATCCCGGAAAAGTGTTGCTGTCTGCGGCTGCATCGTTGGTACAACCGATATTCAATCATGGCAGTAATGTCGCGAATCTGAAAGCTGCCAAAGCTCAGCAGAAGATGGCTGCTATTAATTTCCAACAGACAATCCTTAATGCAGGAAAAGAGGTAAGCAATGCTCTTTATCAAATTCAAACGACAAAGGAAACTCTTGTAAATAGAAATCGGCAGGTTGCTTCTTTGGAAAGAGCTGTTGAAGCTACCGAGTCGTTGATGAAGCTGGGTACTTCGACCTATCTCGAAGTCCTTACGGCTCAACAGTCGTTGTTGAATGCCCAGTTGTCCCAGATTTCCGATTCGTATCAATGCATGGTCGCTGTCGTCAGTTTGTATCATGCCTTAGGCGGAGGACGGGAAATAGAGGAAAATACGAAGTGAAAATTAAAAATAATATACTATGATTAGTCCGTTAGCGTACGTCGATTCCAAAGCGGTGATTGGGAACAATGTGACGATTCACCCCTTTGCTTATATCGATAAAGATGTTGTCATTGGAGACAATTGTGTGATATATCCATACGCCAGTGTTTTGGCGGGAACTGTCATGGGAAAAAACAATCGGGTTTTTCAAGGTGCTATTTTGGGCGCCGAGCCGCAGGATTTCCATTATAAAGGCGATGCTACCCGGTTGTCTATCGGGGACGATAATATGATTCGAGAATATGTTATCATCAATAGAGCTACGACTCCCGAAGGAGAAACTGTCATTGGAAATAGAATTTGTCTGTTGAAAGGAACACGTATCGGACACGACTGCCGTGTGGACGACGATTGCATTTTAGGTATCGATTGCGACCTCTCGGGAGAGTGTCATATTCATAGTAAAGCAATTCTCGCCGGACGTGTAATCGTGAAAGAGCGCTGTCGGGTAGGTAGCTGGACTTTGGTGAAAAGCGGTTGCCGTACGGGTAAAGATATACCTCCGTATATTTTAGCTGCACATAATCCCATTACATACAAGGGAATAAATGCATTTATTCTTAGACGGCGAGGATTCGGTGAGGCTACTATCGAGAATATCGCTTTGGCTTATCGACAAATATATCAGTCGGGTACTAGTCTCGAAAATGCAGTGCTTCGTATTAAAGAAGTGGTGGAGCCAAGTCCCGAAATTGATTATATTCTATCTTTTATAGAAGATTCGAAAATGGGTATAATTGCTACCTATGGAGAAGAAAAATAAAGTAGAAAAGTAGACTGAAAGAAACCCCGGTTAAAAATAACCGGGGTTTCTTTTTATAAATGCCTATTCTCTTTTTTCTATTTTAAATATATAAATATTTGATTATTATATAATTATGTGCTTTCTGGATAGCCTAGGTCTAATAGCGTTTGTTTTTATTAACGAAATAGCACATAATTAAGCGGTGAAAACTATTTTGGTTTCCAAAGTTTTCTATACATTTGCCGCGATAATGGGATAATTATTATGAATACAGAGTTACAACAGCGAATTATCAAGCAGGCAACCCGTATGTTTTTGTGTAACGGAATTAAATCTGTTACAATGGATATGATTGCGTCTCAATTAGGTATCTCGAAACGGACTCTTTATGAAAACTTCAAGAAAAAGAACGAGTTATTATTGGCTTGTTTGGAAAGTCAGGAAATGGAAAGAAGGGCTCGGTTGGAGGTATATTTTGCCAATCGAAAGAATGTGATTGATTTGTTGTTGAATGTTTATGAAGATATCCTCCGTTTCATGCGGAATACAAGCCCCATGTTTTTTGTGGATATGGAACGATATTATCCGAGAGTTAATGATAAGTATGAGAATGATAAGGAATGCCATAAACAAGCTACGGTCGATTTATTGAAAGAAGGTGTCGGTGAAGGTGTGATACGAGCCGATATCAATATGGAGATTGTAGCGACGCTATTGACTTTTCAATTTGAACTTTTAAAAAAATCAGATCAAATATTTAATTCTAAATATACTTTTACCGAGATTTTTGAAACGATATTTAAGAGCTTTATTCGAGGAATAGCTACTCCGGAGGGAGTAAAATATACAGATGAATTTTTTGAGGAGAATAGATAAAAAGATGGTAAAAACTTTAATGATGAAAAAAGAAGTATGAACAAAATGGCGATCGTGCACCGGGTCGGTGCTATGTTGATGCTGTTCCTTTTCCCCGGAATATCTTGGGCTCAGGAACAGAAAGTTCAATCGGTAACTCTCGATTTGAAAACAGCTATCGGTATAGCGCTCAATGAGAATCCAACTATAAAGGTTGCCGATGTGGAAATAGAGAAGAAAGATTATTCCAAAAAGGAAGTTATTGCGGGTCTGTTTCCTCGAATCGATGCTTCTGCTTCATACAGTCGCACGATAGAGAAGCAGACTATGTACATGGATTCAAAAGCCTTTAACGTAGGAGCTATGTTTGATCCGGTGTTTAATGCCATGTCCCAATTGCACCCCGAATTCAAGGCTCCTGATCTTGGGGGAGGAACTAGCTCCTCCGATGGAATGAAAGTCGGTACGGACAATACCTATTCGGTAGGATTTAGTGCTTCGTTGCCGATTATCGCCCCCCAATTGTGGAAAAGCGTTCAACTGTCGAGCGCCGATGTAGAACAAGCGGTAGAAGCCGCCCGTTCCTCTCGGTTGAGCTTAGTCAACCAAGTAGAAAAAGCATATTATAACCTGTTGTTGGCGAAAAACTCCTATGATGTTATCAAAATGAGCTATGACAATGCCAAGTTAAATGCAAGGGATTACAAAAATAAGTTTGAACAGGGAACAGCTTCGGAGTACGATGTGTTAAGGGCCGAGGTGCAAGTCCGTAATCTCGAACCTACATTATTGCAAACCGAGAACAGCGTCAAATTGAGTAAACTTCAATTGAAGGTTCTGATGGGTATGGATATGACGGTTGATATAGAAGTGACCGACAAATTAGACGATTATGAGGCATCCATGTATGAAGAGACTTTGAATATCGATACCTCGCTTGAACAAAATACCGATTTGCGTAAATTGGATTTACAAACGGCCTATTTGAAAAAGGCAGTCGACGTACAACGCATGGCTTGGTTTCCCACCTTATCGGCGACAGCCAATTATAATTGGATATCGATGAGTTATGGCGGTATGTTTGATGACTTCCGATGGAATCCCTATTCTACGGTAGGACTTTCTTTATCGTTGCCGATATTTCAAGGTGGGGCACGTCACTTCAAAGTAAAACAGGCTAAATCGAATGTCTTGCAGTTGGGACTACAACGAGATAACTTGGTAAACTCTCTTTCGATGCAAGTGCAAATGTCGATGGATAATATCCAGAAATCTATAAAACAGATTGCTTCCAATAAAGAAGGTGTTCGACAAGCCGAGAAAGCATATTCCATCATGCAAAAAAGTTTCGAGATCGGTTCTGCTACCTTTGTAGAGCTTAATGATGCCGACTTGGCATTGACAAACTCCCGTCTCTCCTATAATCAAGCCATATACGATTTCTTGGCGGCAAAATCCGATTTGCAATTGCTACTGGGAAATACCGATTTGGAACAATATAAACAAGTGGAAAAGCAAGATAAGTAACCCATTCATAGAATAATATAAGAAAATAAATATATGAGAAGAAATCATTTTTTTAACGTAATGGCTGTTTGTGCGGCCTTGTCGTTTGTCGCTTGTTCCGGACAGAAGGAGACTGTCGAACAAGTTGAGGAAGAAACTGTTCAACTTGTGAAAATTGCTAAGGTTATGGAGCAGGCTGTTCCGCAGGTCGTTTCATATACAGCTACGGTAGAGCCCTATAAGCGCAATTTGATTAGTTCGTCTGTTCCCAATCGTATCAAAAAAATATATGTAGAAGTCGGTGATAAAGTCTATGCCGGACAAAAATTAGTAGATTTGGATCAAGCCAATTTAGCTCAGCAGAAGTTACAGTTGGACAATTTGGAGTTGGAGTATAACCGTGTAAAGGAGCTTTTTGCCGTAGGCGGAGCTTCTCAGCAGCAAGTAGATCAGTTGCGTACGCAATATGAGACGACCAAGACCGCTTATGAAAATTTAAATGAAAATACGGTTTTGCTAAGTCCCGTAAACGGTGTGGTGACTGCACGTAATTTTGATAATGGCGATATGGCCAGTGGAGCTATTTTAACGGTGATGCAGATACAGCCTGTAAAAGTGTTGGTCAATGTGTCGGAAAGCGATTTCACGAAAGTTAAGGTAGGTATGCCGGTCGATGTAAATGTCGAGGTATATGGCAATGAAGTTTTCAAGGGAAAAGTATCCTTGATACACCCCACGGTAGATGCAACCACCCGCACATTCGTGACCGAGATCAATATACCCAATACCGATAGCCGTATCCGTCCGGGCATGTTTGCCCGCGTCAATATCGACTTTGGAGATGTCGATCGAGTTGTTGTTCCCGATCAAGCCGTTGTAAAACGTTCCGGATCTGGCGATAGATTCGTTTATGTATATAAAGACGGGAAAGTGTCGTTTAACCAAGTTCAATTAGGGCGTCACATGGATAAAACCTATGAACTGATCTCGGGAGTGGAAAATGGAGCCGAAGTCGTGATCGCCGGTCAATCTCGATTGAAAGATGGGGCCTCTGTGAAAATTGCAGAATGATTTTGAGATACCTAATTAACTAATTCACACATTAAAGAAAAATTATATGAGTCTATATGAAGGTTCGGTAAAGAAGCCAATTATGACATCGTTGTGCTTTGTCGCAGTGGCCATAATGGGGCTCTTTTCCCTTACAAAGCTGCCGATCGACCTTTTCCCGGATATCGAGACCAATACGATTATGGTCATGACGGCATATCCCGGAGCCAGTGCTGCCGATATTGAGAATAACCTTACTCGACCTTTGGAGAATGCATTGAATGCGGTAAGCGATTTGAAGCACATTTCTTCGGAGTCGAAAGAAAACATATCGTTGATTACTCTCGAATTTGAATTTGGTGAAGACATCGATGTTCTCACCAATGACGTGCGAGATAAATTGGATATGGTAAAATCGGAATTGCCCGATGATGCCGAAAATCCCATTATATTCAAATTTAGTGCCGACATGATTCCTATCATGATGCTTTCTGTACAAGCAAATGAAAGTATGCCGGCATTGTATAAAATTCTCGATGACAACGTCGCCAGTCCTTTGGCTCGTATCAGTGGTGTCGGCTCTGTCTCTATCAGTGGAGCACCCGAGCGAGAAATACAGATTTATGTCGATCCGGTCAAACTCGAAGCCTATAATCTTAGTATTGAAGCCATTTCTTCGATTATCGGGGCAGAGAATCGTAATATCCCCGGTGGTACTTTCGATATAGGATCGGAAACTTATTCATTACGGGTGCAAGGTGAGTTTAGCGATGCCGCACAAATGAACGATATTGTTGTCGGTAATTTCGGAGGAAAGGCAATCTATTTAAGAGATGTCGCCGTTGTACACGATTCGATCGAAGAACGGGCGCAAGAAACCTATAACAATGGCGTACAAGGGGCGATGATTATCGTCCAGAAACAATCTGGCGCAAATTCTGTGGAAATCTCAAAGTCTGTTATGGAGGCATTGCCTAAATTGCAGAAAAATCTTCCTAGCGATGTGAAGTTAGGTGTGATTGTCGATACTTCGGATAATATCCGCAACACGATTGGCACGTTGGAGGAAACCGTCGTTCTGGCACTGTTGTTCGTCTCGCTTGTCGTATTCCTCTTCTTAGGAAGATGGAGAGCTACATTGATTATCGTTATTACAATCCCTATTTCGTTGGTCGCTTCGTTTATTTATTTGGCGGCTACGGGAAACTCGTTGAACATCATCTCTCTTTCTTCTCTTTCGATCGCCATCGGTATGGTAGTCGATGATGCCATTGTGGTGCTCGAAAACGTGACGAATCACATTGAACGGGGAAGCGAGCCAAGGCAGGCCGCCATACATGGAACCAATGAAGTGGGACTTTCTGTGGTAGCATCCACGTTGACGCTTATCGCCGTGTTCTTCCCGTTGACGATGGTAACCGGTATGACCGGGGTCCTTTTCAAACAATTGGGTTGGATGGTGACAATTATTATGGTTATCTCTATTATATGCGCTTTGTCGTTGACTCCGATGCTCTGTTCCCGCATGTTGAAATTGCAGCCCAAGCAGTCTAAACTTTTCAAATTGCTGTATGGACCTGTCGAAAAGGGGTTGGACAGCTTTGATAACGCCTATGCTCGTTTGTTGCATTGGGCTGTGGGACACCGTTCCGTAGTTATTGTTTCGTGTATGTCGTTCTTCCTCCTCAGTATATTCTTGGTACGTTTCGTGGGAACCGAGTTCATGCCTACTCAGGATAATGGGCGTATAGGCGTGACAGTTGAAATGCCCATCGGAACACGTACGGAAATTTCAAAAGAGATAGGTATGCGGTTGTATAACCAATGGCTGGAAAAATATCCCGAAATTGAAGTTTGTAACTTTACGGCAGGACAGGCCAGTACAGACAATACCTTTGCTTCGATGAGTAAGAATGGTTCTCATATTTTGACTTTTAATATCAGTTTGAGCGATCCGGGAGAACGGAAGAGAACACTGTCGGAGATTTGTGATTTGATGCGTAAAGATTTGGAGGAATATCCCGAAATCAAAAAATCACAAGTGAATTTAGGTGGTGGTATGTCGGCTATGGGTGGTGAGACCATGCTTGATTACGAAATCTATGGTTATTCGTTCGAAGAGACCGATAGTGTAGCAGCTCAGCTCTCTGCTTTACTCCGGGATATAAAGGGTGTCAGTGAGGTTCGTATTAGTCGTGCCGATTATCAGCCTGAGTATCAAGTGGATTTCGACCGAGAGAAATTGGCTCTTAATGGTCTTAATTTGGCGACAGCCGCTACTTATTTGAGAAATCGTATTAATGGAGCTACGGCTTCCCAGTTCCGTGAAGAAGGAGAGGAATATGATATTAAAGTAATGTATGCTCCCGAATATCGTACGTCGATAGAAGACATAGAAAATATTGTCGTTTATAATGCTCAGGGAAAAGGCGTTCGTGTGAAAGAATTAGGAACGGTCGTAGAGCGGTTTGCCCCGCCGACGATTGACCGTAAAGACCGTGAGCGTATCAATACGGTTTCGGCTATTCTTTCGGGAGCTGCGATGAGCGAAGTTGTTGCTGCGGCTCAGGAAAAAATAGACCAAATGTCGCTTCCTTCGGGTATCAGTATACAATTGTCCGGTACTTATGAGGATCAACAGGATTCTTTTGGCGACTTATTTACTTTGATGTATCTCATCGTGATTTTGGTGTTCATTGTAATGGCTGCCCAATTCGAGTCATTGACCTATCCGTTTATCATTATGTTCTCGTTGCCCTTTGCATTCTCTGGTGTATTCTTGGCCCTGTGGTTATCGGGCAATACGTTGAATGTGATGTCGTTGATCGGTGCGATAATGCTTATTGGTATTGTGGTGAAAAATGGTATCGTGCTTATCGACTATATATCGTTGAACCGGGAAAGAGGTATGGGAATACGTGAAGCCGTTGTAACAGGTGGACATTCTCGTTTGCGTCCTGTAATCATGACGACTTTAACTACGATTTTAGGTATGGTTCCTATGGCTATCGGTACGGGGCAAGGTTCTGAAATGTGGAGGCCGATGGGTACGGCTGTGATCGGTGGTTTGACAGTATCTACGATTTTGACATTGATTCTCATACCTGTACTTTATTGTGTATTTGCCTCTGTCGGTGTGAAGCGCAAACGCAAGAAACATCACGAACGACTGCTTCAAGATGTAAAGATAAATTCTAATAACTAAATCAAAATGTTCTGTTTTCCTTTTCCCAGAATCGGAAAAGGAAAACAGAACACTAAAAATATAATTCGATATGAAATCTGTTCTTATCACTTTTGATCAAGCTCACTATGTGCGAATTATCGAACTGTTGGATAAACTCTCTTGTCGGGGGTTCTCTTATTTCGAACAGATGAGAGGACGTGGTTCCAAGACAGGGGAACCCCACTATGGCAGTCATGCATGGCCTTCCATGTGTTCTGCCATTATAACCGTTGTCGAGGATAGTAAAGTAGAGCCGCTGTTGGAAAAACTGCATCAGATGGACGAGGCTACTCCTCAGCTTGGGCTACGGGCCTTTGTCTGGAATATAGAGCAAGCAATTTGACGGGTTTGTGTCCGAACATCACACACCCACCCAGAGGCTGCATCGAATATTTCGGTGCAGCCTCTGGGTGTATTAGGCCGTGAGGATATCTCAACGATTTGTCGAAAGGGGATAATTTGTAGTCCGATTGTCTTCATATTTCGGTAAAATCATTATTTTTGTATTGCATAAAATTGTGTACTATGAAACATTCAAGCATTTGGAGCTGCCTCATGATTTTTTCAGTAGTTGGTATCTCCTTATTGACATCGTGTGGGAGAAGTGGAAAAGTGGAAATCACTCCCTATATTCTCAACTTGCATTTGAAATATACGCACATTGATAATTTCGAGCACGGTATAGCTCGGGTGAGCATGGATACTAAGACTGAGTCGGGTCGCGAGACAGCTGTCTATGGTTGTATTGACGAGAGGGGCAAGGAGGTGATACCTTGTATTTATGAGCTGGTATTTGTCGAGCCTGGTGGTATCGTGGCTCTTTCGAAAGAGGGGGTGTACAAACTTTTTGTCTATCGCGACGGTGGGGTAGAGGAATTCTCCCTCCCGTCAGGTATTCAGCCGATAAGCGGTTTCTGTTGCGACCGTAGTGCGGTTTGTGACGAGTATTATAACTATGGTTATATCGATTCCGAGGGGAACCTTGTGGTGCCCTGCCGGTATGAACGTGTGAATGATTATAACGAAGGTTTGGCCGTAGTCGAACAGAATTGGAGAAAAGGATATGTCGATACCGACGGTTACGAGGTGTCTCCTGTCTCTTATCGGGGAGCAGAAATGTTTAGAAATGGCCGCGGCTGCGTGCAGAACGAGGCAGGACTCTATGGCTACGTCGACGAGACGGGCCGAGAGGTAATTCCCTGTCGGTTCGAAAAAGCCATCTCCTTTTATGGCGAGGTGACCCCGGCGTGTCTCAATGGTCTCTATGGTTTGATCGACAAAGACGGCGAGTTTATCTCGACCCCGCGTTATGAGGCGATGGGTATTTGTGACGTTGATGTGTTTTATTTCTATGAGAACGGTCTCTATGGCTTTGTCGATGCCGAGCAGAAAGAACTGACTTCGGCACGTTACGACCGGATAGGTGAATTATTCAGCGAGGGGCTGATTGATGTGGAACAGCAGGGTAAACATGGATTCATAAATAAGCAGGGCGAAGAGGTGATACCCTGCATATACAGTCGGGTGAGCCGGTTTGAAAATGGCTTTGCCCGGGTGGCTCGCAATGGGAGGGTAGGGTATATCGATACCGCGGGACGCGAAGTCTTTTTGCTCCCCTCTAACAGCTATGCGAGCACTTATCGCTCGGGCTACGGTGTGTTCTGTTTTAAAAGCGGTGGTGAGATATTCATCTTTGACGAGGAGGGTAACAGGCTCGACAGTAACGGTCGGGAGACTCCGGGTACCATCTCTGCTGGTAGTGAGACACCCGCCAGTGGTAACGTGGGTAGTGACGTGGTGTCTATTCCCGCAGTTTCGGCACCCGTTTCGTCGGGTAGCAACCGGAGCGATCCAGCCCGTCGGGTCGAGTGGGAAATCCGCCGCAGCCGGGCCATTGAAGAGCTGACCCGCTTACAGATGAAATTGATCGAGGACCCCAATTCGGCTGCTATCAAGCACAACATACAGTCGCAGCAGAACATCATCAATACTTGTAACGAGATGATCGCTATCTATCAGTAACAGGGTGGACATTTCCTGTTTCGTGAGGGGCTGTTGTTTCTTCGTGCGAATTGGACTATCTTTACCGAGTCTTAAATAGATCTGTTATGAAAATTCTTCTCGACGTACATACTCACACGGTTGCTAGCGGACATGCTTTCAGTACTTTACAGGAGATGGTTCGCACGGCAGCCGATAAAGGCCTGCAAATATTGGGTATTACGGAACACACGGGTGGCATTCCGGGAACTTGTTCACCCATATATTTTCGGAATTTACCGGTAGTGCCGCGGCTGATGTACGGGGTGGAACTCTTATTAGGCGCCGAGATAAATATAGTCGATTATGAAGGTTCTCTCGACTTGGAAGAAGAATATTTTAAATTTTTGGATATTCGCATAGCCGGACTTCATTCGCTGTGTTATCGGCCGGGAACGGTCGAGCAGAATACATTGGCTGTGGAAGGTGCTATACGTAATGGTCATATCGACATTATCAGTCACCCTGGTGACGGTACGGCCGATCTGTTTTTTGAACCGTTAGTGCTGGCTGCCAAAGAGAACGGGGTGTTGTTGGAAATAAACAACAGTTCTCTCAATCCATATCGCCATAAGGAGAAAGCGAGAGAAAATAATTTGGAAATCCTGCGTTTGTGCAAACACTATGAGCAACCTGTCATTTTGGGGAGTGATGCCCATATCTCTTTTTCCATCGCCGATTACAGATGGCTGTATCCTCTGTTGGTGGAGACTGAGTTTCCCGAAGAGCTTATTCTCAATGATAAGCCCGATGTGTTCAAAGCTCGATTGAGACGCAACCGGGAGGAAATGGTCGTTTAGAATTTCGTCATTCCATATTTATCGAATGTTTTCTTACGGGAAATCCATAGGGTGAGCAAAACCGATATGAGCGAAGAGGCGAAGATGGTTATCATTAGCATGATTTGATATTTGATGGCTACGCTTGGGCTGCTGCCTCCTAAAATTTGTCCGGTCATAGTTCCCGGAAGGGCGATAAGTCCCATGACTGCCATTGATGCGATCGTGGGGTTGAACGATTTGATGAGGGCTTCACGCATGAAGGGGGTCAGGGCTTCGCTGGGAGATGCGCCGTTCCCCAACAGATAAAGGTATAATTGTCGTTCTCTGTTTAGAGAGCCGTAAAACGAATTGAGAGCGATAACGTTGGCCGATAGCATATTGCCTAAAATCATACCACTGATGGGAATAAAATATCGGGCGGTAAAGATTTTTTCCGGGCGAACGACTAAGCCTAAGAAATAAAAGTCTATGACGAGTAGTGAGACGAGAAATGCAACGGAAACAGCCATGAATAAAGTTCGTACGGGTAAGTGGGTTCGTTTTAGTGCGGTCGATGAAGCTATGATTATCATGAGCAATATCCATAACAGATTTATCCACAGTTTATCCCATAAAAACAGGTATTCGAGATAAAATCCGATGAGGAAGAGTTGTACGGTCATACGTAGCGCGGCGATGAGCGTGTCTTTTACCAAACCGGTACGGTAACGGTAGAGAAAATAGGTAGGGATTATCAATAACAGAAATCCCAAAGCCATGTGTCCGTATCCGATATTTATTGTTTCCATAATCAATCTCCGATGTATATTTTTCGGTCGAACGCCTCTATGAAGCGAGTGTCGTGCGACACCATCACTACGGTTGTTTCCCGCATGGCGTGAATGTAATCGATGATAAGAGAAATAGAGTCGGGATCGAGAGCCGAGGTAGGTTCGTCCAAGAGAACGATTTTTTTGTTTAACAAAGCCGTTATCATCAGCATAATGCGCTGGCGCTGTCCTCCCGATATTTCAATAGAGCGTTTTCCATACAGTTCGGGTTCCAACCCGAGTCTTGCGAAATGATTCAGGACAGTTTCTTTCATAGGTCTCGACGGTTGGTTTATTTTTAGCCTGAAAGGGGCTGCTATCAGTTCTTCGACTGTTTCAAACGGGAGAGTGAACTCTTGGGGCAACCATGCGGTTATCCGTCGTATTTGTTGTATGGCAACGCTGTCGAGGATTTTACCGTTTATACGGATAGAGCCTTCGTCTGGTAAAACAAAGCCGGCTACCGAAGCAAGAAGGGTGCTTTTACCGTGTCCCGAAGGTCCGTAAAGCACCACTTTCTCGCCGGAGCTGATGCAACACGAGAAGTGTTGCATCAGAGGCTTGTTGTCATAAATGAAAGTTATGTTGTTGAATTCGATCATTTTTGTTGGTCGGTAGTTGTAGCTTGCGGCTTCAACCAACGGTCGAGCCAACGGAAGAAAATTCTTTGCCACAGTACACCGTTCTGAGGCTTCAAAATCCAGTGGTTTTCATCGGGGAAGATGAGCATTTCTGCCGGAACTCCTCGGAGTTTGGCTGCGTTGAACGCCGACATACCTTGCGAGGCAAGAATGCGGAAGTCATATTCTCCGTGAGTGATGAGTATGGGGGTATCCCATTGGTCTACGAATTTATGCGGCGATGTAGCGAACGTACGTTGTGCCGTGGCATTCTTTTTATCCCACGGAGCTCCGCCCATATCCCAGTTGGCAAACCACATTTCTTCGGTTTCTACATATTGTTGTTCGAGGTTATAGATACCTGCGTGGGCGATAAATGCTTTGAATCGTTTTTGGTGATGTCCGGCTAGCCAATAGACCGAGAATCCTCCGTAGCTGGCGCCAACTGCGCCCATGTGGTCGCCGTCGATGAACGGTTCTTTTTTCATTTCATCGGTCGCACTGAAATAGTCTTTCATGTTTTGGCCACCGTAGTCTCCGCTGATTTGTTCGAGCCATTCTTGACCGAATCCATAGAGACCCCGACGGTTGGGTGCGATAACGATATATCCGTTGGCAGCCATTAATTGCAGATTCCAACGGTAAGACCAGAATTGGCTCACCGGTTGTTGAGGTCCGCCTTGACAATAGAGGATAGCGGGGTATTTTTTAGAAGGATCGAAATGGGGAGGATAAACGATCCACGTAAGCATCTTTTTGTTATCTGTCGTCTTTATCCAGCGTTCTTCGACTTTACCCATAGTGATTTGATCTAGAATATCTTTATTCTCGAAAGAGATTTCCTTTACTTCTTTGCTTTGCGGGTCGATACTATAAATTTCATCGGGCTGAGACAGAGAGTGGCGCATGGCGATCAAACAGTTGTCGTTTACGGGAGCCAATGAGGCATAATCGTAATATCCGGTCGTGATTTGTTCGATTTTTTTATCGAGCCCTACTTTGAAAATGTGTATTTCTCCCTGATAGGCCGAACGGATATAGAGAGATTTTCCGTCGGGACTCCAAGCCAATTCATCGGTGCTGTAATCGAAGTCGGAGGTCAGGTCTTGTTTTTCTCCTGTTTCCATGTTCATGATGAAGAGTCGATTTTTGTCCGATTCGTAACCCTCGCGTTCCATGCTGCCCCATGCCAGATATTTCCCATCGGGCGAGAACGCCGGTGTAGTATCGTATCCCATCATACCCTCGGTAAGGTTTTTGGTTTCTTGGGTGGAGAGGTCATACAGATAAATATCTGAATTTGTCGATAAAGAATATTCCATACCGGTTTTCTTTCGGCTGGTATAAGCGACGGCTTTACTGTCGGGAGTCCATGCGAAAGATTCGATACCACCGAATGGCTTCATGGGAGATTCGTATGGCTCTCCTTCCATAATGTCGGTAATATCGGTTAACTGTTTACCGTCGAATGAAGCGATATAAGGGTGGGGTATCTCTTCCACCCACTCGTCCCAATGCTTGTACATTAAATCGTCGATCACACGTCCTGTCGCCTTATCGAGGTCGGGATAGAGGTCCGAGGCTTTCTCGCTGTATTTCACGTTGCCGATGAAAAGTATATGTTTCTCGTCGGGCGAGAATAAAAAACCGTGGACACCTTTCTCATGGTAGCTTATTTGTCGGGCATTGCTACCGTCGGCATTCATAATCCATAATTGTGAATCTCCGCTCTTTCCCGACAGGTATGCTATTTGTTTGCCTCCGTCGATCCATACGGCATTACCTTCCGATTCGGGAGTACAAGTGATTTGCTTTTTGTTTTGTCCGTCGATGTCCATGACGAAGAGCTCACGGTTGCTTTTGTTTTGTTCCAGATTTTCGTAAGAGACACCATACAAAATTTTACTCTTGTCAGGAGAAACTACGGGACCGCTTACTCTGCCGAATGCCATGAGCACTTCTGTGGTCATGATTCCATTCTCGACTTTTACGGGTTGTTTGCCGATTACGTCTCCGGTTTTTCCGGTCGGCTGACAGGCCGTTACCAATAAAGTTCCTGCCATCATCATACAATTTAGTTTGTTCATAAATAACGGTTTATAGTTTATTTATTGTTCGGTTTTTTCTTTTTTTGTCTACTCTTTGTCTCACCTACGATTCTTGTCGGTTTTCTCCACGGGGTGTTCCCATATAGTTTTTCCGCCAAATCGTTTCTGTGCATGCGTTTGAGTGAATTTTGTATGTCGTTTCTCTTTTCGGGGAGATACCAGAAGAAATATTTGCGTTGGTTTAACTTCTCTTCCGGTTTTCGGGCTGTGAAAACTTTCTCACCGGTGTAGGGGTGTATTCCTGTATAATAAATTTCGGTGGACAGAGTCATAGGAGTAGGCGTAAAATCCTGTACTTGTTCCAATTTGAAATTCATTTGTTTTGTCAAAGCCGCCAATTCTGCCATATCTTCCTCTGTACAGCCCGGGTGGCTCGATATGAAATAAGGGATAATTTGCTGGTTCAGACCTTTCTCCTTGTTTATTCGTTCGAAAATTAGTTTGAATTCTTCGAAGAGAGAGAACGAGGGTTTGCGCATGATGTTGAGAACTCGGTCCGAAGTGTGCTCCGGGGCTACTTTCAGTCGACCGGAGACGTGACGGGATATGAGCTCCTCTGTATAAAGCCGAGTACAATGGTTTAACTCATTATCTTTGTGGCGGTGGAGCAAAAGGTCGTACCGTACCCCGCTGCCGATAAACGATTTTTTTATGCCGGGTAGGGCATCGATGGCTTGGTATATATCCAATAAAGACGAATGGTCGGCATTGAGATTCGGGCAGATTTGAGGAGCCAAGCAGGAAGGCCGTTTACACTTTCGGCAAAGTTCTTCATTTGCCCCGTGCATTCGGTACATGTTTGCCGAGGGGCCTCCCAAATCGCTTAGATATCCTTTGAAGTCGGGCATATCGATGATTTGTTTTACCTCTTTGAGAATGGACTCTTTGGAACGGGAGGCAATGAATTTACCCTGATGTGCCGAAATGGTGCAGAATGCACATCCGCCGAAACACCCTCTATGCAGATTGACCGAAAACTTTATCATTTCATATGCTGGAATTGTTTTCCCTTTGTATTTGGGGTGGGGCATACGGGTATAAGGAAGGTCGAACGAGGCATCTATTTCCGTTTCGGTCATGGGCGGGTAAGGAGGATTGACCATAATTGCCCGTTCTCCCACGCTTTGCCAAAGTCGCTTAGCGTGGTATTTATTGGATTCTTCCTCGATGTGCTTGAAATTTTCCGATTGCTTCCGTTTGTGGAGTAGGCATTCTTCATGTGATGCGAGAACGATATTCCCTTCGTCTTCCATAACGCGAGGCATATTCGAAAGAGGTTGCATGCTTGCTGTTTGTGGAATGTCGTCGAGCTGTTTTATGTTCTCACCCTGTTGTAACCGGCGGGCTATTTCGATAATGGGACGTTCCCCCATTCCGTAAATTAACAAATCGGCCGGGCAGTCAGCCAGAATGCCGGGTAATAGTTTGTCTTGCCAGTAGTCGTAGTGAGTCAGGCGTCGCATAGAGGCTTCGATTCCCCCAACGATAATCGGAGTGTCCGGGAATAACCGTTTTAAGATACGGCTATAAACGATTGTAGGATAGTCGGGTCTCATGCCATGCCGGCCATTGGGAGTATAAGCATCGTCGCTCCTCAATCTCTTGTTTGCGGTATAATGGTTCACCATCGAGTCCATAGCTCCCGCCGAAATACCGAAGAATAACCGGGGGATACCCAATTTTTTGAAATCCCGCAAATCGTCTTGCCAATTAGGTTGGGGAACGATAGCCACTCTCAATCCTTCGGCTTCGAGTGTGCGTCCGATCACGGCAGCACCGAAAGAGGGGTGGTCCACATAAGCATCTCCCGAGAATAGGATTACATCGACGTAATCCCAGCCTCGTAAATCCATCTCCTTACGGGTGGTCGGTAACCAATCTTGTAATCGGTATTCTTTCATTTTTTTGTTAATAGAGTCCTTCGATTTTTCCGTTTACTACTTTTATTTGATGTGCTTGCGGATGCTTGGGGAGACCCGGCATGCGTAGCATCTCTCCGGCTATGGCTACGATAAAGCCAGCGCCTGCATTTAATTCTATATCGTTGATGGCGAATTGAAAATCTTTAACCAACCCGTATCGTTTCGGGTCGGCTGAAAATGAATATTGGGTTTTGGCGATACAAACCGGTAAATGATTTAGGTTCCAGTTCTTAATTTGTTTCAGCTTCTTCTCGGCTTTTTGACTGAATACGACCTCTCCCGCACCGTAGATAGTGTGTGCGATCTTTTCTATTTTTGCAGTCGGGGAATCGTTATCGTTATAGGTGAAACGTAACGGACGAGACGGATTGTTTTCTATCTCTTCGACAACGGCGTGTGCCAAATCGGCGGCCCCGATACCGCCGTCGGTGTAAGCGTTGTTCACAACGCATCTTATGCCTTTTTGTTCGCAATGGCGCATGATGAGTTCTATTTCTTCATCAGTATCGCTGGTGAAACGGTTGAGAGCCACCAATACAGTTTGTCCGAAAGATTGCAGGTTTTCGATGTGTTTATCGAGGTTGGCGAATCCTTGAACGATACCCTCTCTATTCGGTTTCGTTATGTCTGCTTCGGGAACGCCTCCGTGCATTTTCAGCGATAATGTGGTCGCCACGAGGACTGTCAAATCGGGACGAAGTCCGCTTTGACGGCATTTGATATTGAAGAATTTTTCGGCCCCCAAATCGGCTCCGAAGCCTGCTTCGGTTACGACATAGTCGCCGAAAGTGAGAGCCATGCGGGTGGCTATGGCCGAATTGCAGCCGTGAGCAATGTTGGCGAACGGCCCTCCGTGTACGAGTACAGGATTATGTTCGGTCGTTTGCACCAAATTGGGTTCTATCGCATCGTGTAACAAGGCGAGCACAGGGCCTGTGATACCCAAATCGTTTACCGTGAACGGCTCTCCATTATACCGATGTGCAACGACGATACGGCCGATGCGTTGTTCCATGTCTTCCATATCTTTCGAGAGACAAAGAATCGCCATGATTTCCGATGCAGGAGTAATGTCGAATCCTGCTTCCGCGGGAATCCCGTTGTTGAGTCCCCCCAATCCGGTCACAATCTGCCTTAGTGATCGGTCGTTCATGTCCATTACCCGCCTCCAAAGTATGTTTTTCAGTCCACTGCCCTCGGCTCGGTTCTGGAAAATATAGTTGTCCAACTGTGCGGCTATTAAGTTGTGAGCCGACGTAATGGCATGGAAATCTCCGGTGAAGTGCAGGTTGATTCTTTCGGGAGGCAGTACTTGTGCGTACCCGCCGCCGGTAGCTCCGCCCTTAATCCCGAAACATGGACCCAGCGAAGGCTCTCGTAAAGCGATGATGGCTTTCTTACCGATATGGTTGAGTCCCATGCCCAATCCTATGCTCACGGTCGTTTTTCCCACACCGGCTTTGGTTGCGGTAATAGCGGTTACCAATATGAGGTGGCTCTTTTTCGCTTTATGGTCGTCGATAAGTTTGAGCGGTACTTTGGCTATATAAGGACCGTAGTGGAATAAGTTTTCGACAGGAATACCCGCTTTGCGGGCTATGGTATCTATTTCTTCCAAGACTGTGCTGTCGGCTATTTCAGTATCACTTTTCATAAATTCAGGTAGTCGTGGTTGTTTTTTGATATAAATCTTCTAGTTTTATAAGCTCGTCCCGATATTGTGCCGCTTCGATGAAATCCATTTTTTTTGCCGCTTCGACCATCTGTTTGCGAGTACGTTCGATGGCCTTTTGCAACTGTTCTTTCGACATATATTTGACGATAGGATCGGCGGCGACATCTACATGTTCCCGATATTCGTCGCTGTACGCTTTTGTCGGTTTGGTCGCTTTGGACGGTTGCGCCTGTTGTTTTGTATCTGCATTCGATATGAGCACCGAGCTCTTCGACTTTTGTATCGCTTGGGGAGTGATATGGTTTTCTTCGTTGTAAGCTAACTGTTTCTCTCTCCTTCTATTGGTCTCGTCTATGGTTTTTTGCATGCTTTCGGTGATTCGGTCGGCATACATGATTACCCGCCCATTGAGGTTTCTTGCGGCCCGTCCTACGGTTTGTGTCAGCGAACGATGCGAGCGGAGGAAGCCCTCTTTATCGGCATCGAGTATGGCCACTAACGAGACTTCGGGCAAATCCAATCCTTCGCGTAAGAGGTTGACCCCGATAAGCACGTCGTAAACACCCGCTCGTAAATCGTCCAAAATTTTAATACGATCGAGAGTGTCGACATCGGAGTGGATATAATTACAGTTGATGTCGAGCTTGGCGAGATAAGCGTTCAGCTCCTCGGCCATACGTTTGGTTAGGGTCGTTACCAGAACTCGTTCGTCGCGTTCTATCCTTAGTTGTATCTCTTCTAATAAATCGTCGATTTGGTTCAGGCTGGGACGTACCTCTATGACAGGGTCGAGCAATCCCGTCGGACGGATAACTTGTTCGACGACGATACCTTCGCTCTTTTCCAATTCATAATCGGCGGGAGTGGCGCTTACATAAATGATTTGCCGAGCCAATCCTTCGAATTCGTCGAATTTCAAAGGCCGGTTGTCTACGGCGGCAGGCAGTCGGAATCCGTATTCTACCAAATTCATTTTTCGGGATCGGTCGCCTCCGTACATCGCTCGGATTTGCGGTACGGTCACATGGCTCTCGTCGATAATCGTTAGGAAGTCTTTGGGAAAATAATCGAGTAGGCAGAAAGGTCTGGTTCCCGCTTCTCGGCCGTCGAAATATCGGGAATAGTTTTCTATCCCCGAGCAGTGGCCTATTTCCCGAATCATCTCCACATCGTAGGTCACCCGTTCGTAAAGCCGTTTGGCTTCTAAGTTTTTTCCGATAGATTTGAAAAATTCTACTTGTTTACCGAGATCGATTTCTATCTCTCCGATAGCTTTGTCTATTCGCTCTTTGGTCGTGACGAATAGGTTAGCCGGAAAAATTTTGTAAGCATCGAATGTCCCCGTGCTGTTTCCCGTCGCAGGGTCTATGGTACGTATCGACTCGATTTCTTCGCCCCAGAACTCGATACGGACAATCACGTCGTCATAGGCGAGATAAATGTCTACCGTGTCGCCCTTCACTCTGAAATTACCCCGGCTCAGTTCTATCTCGTTACGGGAGTACAGCGAATCGACGAAATGTCGCAATAGTCGGTTCCTTCCGATATTGTCGCCAACCTTTATGTCGATGACATTGCTGTGAAAGTCTTCGGGATTCCCTATACCGTATAGGCATGAAACCGAAGATACCACGATAACGTCCTTGCGACCCGAAAGAAGGGCCGATGTGGTGGATAGCCGCAACCGGTCTATCTCTTCGTTGATGGCCAAGTCCTTTTCGATATAAGTGTCGGTCGAGGGGATATAAGCCTCCGGTTGATAATAATCGTAATATGAAACGAAATATTCTACTGCATTTTCGGGGAAAAAACTTTTGAACTCATTATATAATTGTGCGGCCAGAGTTTTGTTGTGGCTTAAAATGAGAGTCGGCTTCTGGACCCGCTCGATTACATTCGCCATAGTGAATGTCTTTCCTGACCCGGTTACACCCAATAGAGTCTGATAGGGAGTCCCGTCGAGTATTCCCCGACTTAACTCGTCGATAGCCTCCGGTTGGTCCCCTGTCGGACGATAAGGTGAAATGAGTTTAAAGTCCATTGAAATCGATTCTTTAATAAGATTCCGGGATTACAAAACAAAGGACTAAATAAACCAGCAGGGCGAGGCCTATTGTCCCGATAGATAACAGTACACAGATGATACGGACCACGGTAGGGTCTATACCTAAATATTCACTTATACCTGCGCATACGCCGCCTAACATGCGGCCGTTGCGGGGACGGGTAAGTTTCTTTATCGTATTCATTTTATGTTTGATAATTTTTCAGAATACAAAGATAGTGAAAGGTGAGAGCAGAGACAAACGGAAATGAAATTTCCGATTGGGCTATGCCGAACCGCATCCTGTTTTCGCTATTGTGCAAAGATAGAGCAAAGCGGAAGTAAAAACAAGATGTTTACTTATTGCTTACCGGATTGTGAAACGTCAATCGTCCTTTTGGTTAGTTATGTATTTCTTGATTGCATTGATAAATAACTGTCCATAGGCTTCGCATCTATGAGACCCTATGCCGGGAATTGCCAGAAATTCTTCTGTCGTGGTGGGCTTGTCAGTGGCCAGTCTGACAAGAACAGCATTATTTGCAATCATGTATACTGGAATATTGTTTTTTAGGGCAATTTTATATCTAAGGGAACGAAGTCGTGACAAAAGAGCCATATCGGTTATTATCTTTTCTTCAGGGTCGGTAACTACCATAAATCCGTCTTTCTCAATAAATTGTTCGGTATATTTGACGAGGTTTTCGGCCTTTCTTGGATATGCAGATGATGAATTCCTTTTCTTTACTTTTTCTACGGGTGTCATTTGTGGAGGAGTAGTGGTTTCCTTTATCTGGGGTGATTTTGAATAGGAGGGTTTGGTGGCAGAAATATCTTCTATTCCGAATTCGCTTTTTCCCCAAGCTTGATAGAGCTCCCGATTTAGCATTCGGCCACAACCCGATTTGTCATCTTTATAATTTGTGCAACCTAAAAAGTATCCTTTTTTCCCTCTCTTGACTATTAAGAAGCCATCTTCACACCAGTCGCATTTTTGGATAGATAAATCTCTTCCTCGACGGTCGTTAGTCATAAAACCGCATATTTCTTGGTCGTTGGTACATATCCATAATTTTAAGCCATAGTTCTTATTCCATCTTAATTTCATTGGGTAACCACAAATAGGGCATCTGTTTTGTACTGTAATAAGCTCATTCGAACTGACTTTTAATTCTCCTTTTAGAGTGACGTTAGGATAGCTTTGAGTGTCACTTAATAATTCTTTGATAAATTCAGACGGTCGCTTTTCGGGTGTAATAATGAATACTCGATTCTTTGTGCGAGTTAAAGCGACATAAAATAGCCGCCTTTCCTCGGCATAATTATACGATTGATCGTTGGATACGACAAGGTTCAATATAGGGTCATCATCTACTTTTGAAGGGAATCCATATATATCATCTTTTGCGTTAATAATGATTACATTTTCTGCACTAAGACCTTTTGAACTATGTGCGGTTAAAAACTGAAGTTTGACTTGTTTATTATACTTTGTGGAGTATATTTTCCCTGTTTTCTCATCATAGGTGAAATTAGAAGATACACAAAGATGTCTAGCATCGAATCCATATCTTCCGATAAGAAGAATAGACGTTACTCTATGTTTGATTTCTTGATTGTTGTATTTGATGATATCTTCAATCGCTTTTTCAACTTCTGCAGCGAGGCTGTAGTACCGTCCACCTTTTTGCCTTTCTATAGGATCTTCGCTATAAGTCCGAATGATGACAGGATTGCTAATTCGTTTAGGTGATATTAGTTCTTTTTTTATTTGGTTGGAGTTTTTTTGTATAAAGGTTCCTGCGATATCTATTATTTCTTGAGCATTACGATATGTATGGGTAATTTTTAGTTCTTGAGCATAGCTTACCTCTTGAGAAAAACGGGTGAAAAGAGGAAGTATGGAACCGCTGAAAGCATAAATAGATTGCCAATCGTCGCCTACGGCTACGATTTTTGCGTGACATAATTGGGATAATTCTCTAATTAAATTATATCGTTGTCGTGATATATCTTGATATTCATCTACAATTATATATTTAAAGTCAAGCAAGTCTCGACTTATTAGCCTCTTATGAATTATGTCAGCAGATTCGTTAATCATATCTTGAAAATCAATGCAGTGATTTTCTTTTAGGGCTTTTTGATATTCTAAATAACAAATGCTACAAATTTCAAGAAATAGGTCGGTGCGTATATTTTTAGTTGATGCCCTAAATTTGTCAAATTGTTCGAGTTGATACCCTTGGGTTTTAAAATTACTAATAAAATTACAAATTAATAAAGTGAGGCGAAAAATATATTTGTTCTCTTCGTTATCAGCCAATTTTTTGTAAACTTCTGTTGCGGGTTTAGGCCGAAGAGTGTAACCTCGTTGCAATAATTGTTCCTTGAGGTGATCTATATAATCTCTATGGTCGTTGTATCTTGAAAATGTGTATATCAAGTCTGTTCTATGGCTGCGGTGTAATAGTATTTTATCGTTAATCCGAGATTTGTATTTATTTAGTTCTGCTTGTGTGTAACGGTTGCTTTGTCCACTTTCTGTGATACCGAAATGTTCAATATAAGAACTTTTGTCGCCTTGTTTTATTTTGAAATCAGGAGTGTATGGCTTGTTTGCATCGAGAATGCGATATTGATAAATAGGCTCGTATTCATAATCTATATTGTTTAGATACAGAAAATTTGCGATTCTAACTTCTTCAAGAGAGCGTAATACTTCATTGTTTAGAGTTAAAGCTTTTTGATCCCTTCGACATATTATTTGCTGCATATATTCATGAAGATCGCTTCGAAGAGTGGAAAAGTCGGTATTTGAAATAAATTGAAAGTAGTCGTTTAGCTTATCTCCTTCATAAGGAGCTGAAAAATAAGAACCAAAAAATAAAATGAGTTTATCAACTAATTGGCTGTTAGATAATACTTTGCTTTTTAAGTATCTGTTTATGACATTATACATGTATCCACTGTCTACAATTCGCTGGTTTTGTGTGTCACTTTTCTTTAGAATTGTATATCCAGTGGAGTGAAATGTGGTAATAGGACAATCGATATGCAGATTGTCGTTTATGCGTTCTCGAAGTTCTCCTACGGCCTTGTTAGTAAATGAGATAATCAATATTTTTTTAGGGTCTATCCCCTGTTTTTCTACAAGGTATCTTACTTTTGCTGCTATGGTGGTTGTCTTTCCTGCTCCTGCGCCAGCAATGACGAGTGTGTGATCTTCATCAGAGAGAACAACTTCTCGTTGTTCATTGTCTAACAATATGGCTGAGTCACATTCTCTAAGGATTCTATCCAAATAATCTTTCTCTGAAACAAGGTGTTGAGAGATATATTTGTCATTGTGCGTTTTGATAATAGATGACTCTTTTTGTAATTCTTTTATATCGTTGTATGCGTTAGAAAAATAGATAATTTGAGCTTCATCTAATTTGTGCTTTTTAATATAATCGTTTAAGAGGTTGGATGATTCCAGTACTTTGAAAAAATCGAATAGACGTTTATACTTTTCTATCAAATGTTTATAGTCACTTCTGGCTATAAATTTATCTTCAGACAATAAACCTTTGAAAGAAGTATTAAAGGCTAAAACTTGTGAGTATTCTGCAGGAACATCGCATTCGTTGTCTGGCAATGAAACCTTTCTACTCCTTGGTATGATAATCTTTTTTAGAATTTTGAGTATTTCCATTGTTAGTGTATCTTGGTTTTGTAAGAAGCCGATTTCTATTTTGGCGTTTCAAAGATAGATAATAATACGAGGTAGAAAAATGTTTATGAGAGTAAATTCTTTTTTTGGGGGTATAATGATTCTTATTATTCGTTGGTCGATACAAGCGGGAATATGGCCGATAAATACTATCCATTTATCCCGGTCATCGTTAAATTTCTCTTATTTCCTTTCTATATTCGTGTGAAATCTCTAACTTTGCAAACTGATAAATAAATTAATAATGAGAAAAGTAATCTGTTCGATAGTTTGTGCTTTGCTCCTTGTGTCGTGCGGCGAATATAATAAGATACTGAAAAGTACTGATTATGAGCTGAAATACGACTATGCTAAGAAGGCGTTTGAACGGAAAAAATATATGCAGGCTGCGACCTTGCTCGAAGAGTTGGTTGCAATTTTCAAAGGAACGGATAGGGCAGAAGAGTCGTTGTATTTATTGGCTCGGAGCTATTATTTGAATAAGGATTATATTACGTCTGGCGAATATTTTCAGGCGTATTATAAAAATTATCCCAAAGGGGAATATACCGAATTGGCCCGTTTTTATTGCGGATATGGTTATTATTTGGATTCTCCCGAGGCTAAATTGGATCAAACAGGCACTTATAGAGCAATCGATGAAATGCAGCGTTTCCTCGATTATTTCCCGAATAGCGAACGGGCTAAACAGGCACAAGATATTATTTTTGAGTTACAAGACAAACTTGTGTATAAAGAGCTATTGAATGCCCAGTTATATTATAATTTGGGTAATTATATGGGGAATAATTATCAATCGGCTATCATTACGGCGCAAAACGCTTTGAAAGAATATCCCTATACGCGATATAAGGAAACTTTGTCCATGTTGATTTTGAAGTCGAAATATCAAGAAGCGGTACAGAGTATCGAAGAAAAGAAACCTGAGCGTTTTCGCGATGTCATCGATGAATACTATTCGTTTATCAACGATTATCCTTCGGGAGAATATTCGAAAGAAGCCGAGAATATATTTAAAGTGGCGAATAAATACGTAAAAGATTAATCTTTAAAATAATGGATTACAAGAAAACAAATGCACCGACAAACACCATAACACGCGATATGGTGGCGTTGTCTTCCGACACGGGAAACATTTATGAAACGGTTTGTATTATTGCCAAGAGAGCCAATCAAATTGCAGTTGAGATGAAGACCGATCTTGAAAAGAAACTTCAAGAATTCGCTTCTTGCAACGACAATTTGGAGGAGGTTTTTGAAAATCGGGAACAAATTGAGATCTCTCGTTATTATGAGAAATTGCCGAAACCGGTTCTCATTGCTACGCAAGAATATATAGAGGGTAAAGTATATTATAAAAATCCCGAGAAAGAAAAATCGGCTATTGAATAATAGTCTGTAAAGTATACCTGCAAGCCGCACTATTCTGTATGATGATGGTGCGGCTTGCAGATTTCTTTGTCTGTCGGTAAAATCGTTTTATTAGTTTGTTACCGAGAAAAGTAAAAAGCTCAATTAGTTCATTAAAACTATGATTAATAGAATATTAATCCGTTCCAAAGTCGTTCAAATAGCCTATTCGTATTTCCTGACGAAAGACAAGACTGTTATGGAAGCTGAGAAAGAATTGTTTTTCAGTTTCGAAAAATCTTACGAGTTGTATCATTTGTTATTGACTTTGATGGTCGAATTGACCGATACGCAAGCTGCAAGGGTGGAAGCTGCTCGTATGAAATTCTTGGCGACTCCCGAGGAGAAGAATCCCAATATGCGCTTCGTTAATAACCGGTTTATCGAGCAGTTGAGGAATTGCGACGATTATAAAGATTACCACGAGAAGAAACCTGTGACTTGGACCAATGAACCGAAGTTCCTGAGAGACTTTTCGGAGCGTATCGTAAAGAGTGAATTGTATAAAGAGTATATGGATTCTTCGGACGATTCTTATGAAAACGATTGTGAGTTCTGGAAAAAAGCCCTTAGGGCTTTGATTTGTACCGACGAGGAGTTGACGGAATTGTTAGAGCAAAAGTCTTTATATTGGAATGACGATTTGGAGATTATAACGACATTCGTTTTAAAAACGATTAAACAATTTAGTGAGGAAAACGGAGGCCCGCAATCGTTGTTACCGATGTTTAAAGATGATGACGATGCTGAATTTGCCAAAGAGTTGTTCAGGAATACATTGATTCATGGGGGAGAATATCGCAATTATATAGAAAATTTCATCAAAAATTGGGAGATCGAGCGTGTCGCTTTCATGGATATTGTGATTATGATGGTGGCTTTGAGCGAGTTTCATAGATTCCCTTCGATACCGACAAGAGTGACTTTGAACGAATATATCGAGTTGGCAAAGGCTTATAGTACATCGAAGAGCGGGCAGTTCGTAAACGGTGTATTGAATGCGATAGCCGATAACCTTAAAAAAGAAGGTGTTCTAACAAAAGAATAATGAAATTTGTTATATATTTGTGCACGGGTTTTAGGATCCAAGTATAAATTGTTTATTAAAAGCTAAATTATGACAGTGTTATCAATTTTTTTACAAGCTGCAACGGGGAGTGGAATGTCTAGCATTCTGATGATGGTTGCATTGATCGCTATTTTTTATTTTTTCATGATTCGTCCTCAGACGAAGCGTCAGAAAGAAATTCGCAAGTTCCGTGAGTCTCTCACCACCGGCGACAAAATCGTTACGGCAGGAGGTCTATTCGGAAAAATAAAAGAGGTTAAATCCGATTCTTTTATTATTGAAATAGCCGAGAATACTCGTGTTCGTATTGCCAAAGATTCTGTTTATCCTTCTGCTGCCGAAGCTAAGGATAGCGGAGCCGATCAAGCTAAGTAATCTATTTTTTCAAAGGACTCCTTTGCAGGAGAATAAGAAGATAAGGTTTTTTATCAAGGAACATCGGTTCTGTCGATAAAAAACCTTATCTTTGTTGTATGTAGTCGTTGCATGATATATGGAAGAGAATATTTCAGACCGCATAGTAGCAAAGTTTAAGTCGATTATCCAGAGGATTGGTACTGCATTCCGTCAGGAACGCACGCGGGAATTGTTTACATTTTTGGGGTTTGTTCTCCTTTCGTTGATATTCTGGTTTATGCAGGGGCTGAATGAGGAGGTTGAAAATTCTTTCAAAATACCGATAGAACTACAAAACCTTCCCGAGAAAACGACTCTTATTAATGATCTCCCATCTCATATCGAGGTGAGAGTACGGGATAAAGGTCCTGTTATGTTGGGGTATGCGATAGAAGGATTGTCCCCGTTACGGATTAATTTTCAGGAGTATGATAAGGGGCGAAATTCTTTTTTGTTGCTGTCGTCTCAGCTTGAAACTATATTGCGAAAGTCCCTCCGTTCGTCAACGAGTATTGTTTCGATTATTCCCGATACGTTGAAAGTGATGTACACACACAATGCCGGTAAACGGGTGAAGCTGGTTGTGAAAGGTGTCGCATCGACTACACCTCAGTGTGTACTGAGCGGTGATATGACAGCCGATGTCGATTCGGTGATGGTTTATGGAGAGTCTTCCTTATTAAAACGAGTTAAAGAGGTTTATACGACCGATTTTGAAGCAAAAAAGTTGAACGATACCCTTCGCACGGTTGTCAAGATAGCGAAGATTCCGAATCTTCGAATTGTTCCTGAACAGGTGACCGTCACCATACCTGTGGAAGAAATGACCTCTAAAATTCTCGATATCCCTGTAATCCCGCAAAATGTACCTTCGAATTGGTCTCTTATCACATTTCCTTCGTCGGTGCAACTTTCTTGCATGATGCCGTTTAGTAAGTTTGCGGCGGTCGATGAAGATAGTTTTTTATTGGGAGTCGATTTTCTGGATTTGTCGCGGCGGCGTCTCTCTGATAAATTAGGGGTGAAGATATTGAATGCACCGGAATATGTCCGAAATATAGTGTTGTCGCAAGACAGTGTCGATTATATTTTGGAGCAGAAAAGACCTGCATTTGTAGTTCCTGTCGATTCTGCCAATCGAGTAACACCCGATTCGATATGAGACGTATAGGTATTACCGGTGGCATAGGTAGTGGCAAGTCGGTTGTCTCTCGGTTGCTGCGTATAATGGGATATTCTGTATATGATACAGACTCGGAAGCGAAGAGGCTGATGGAATCTTCGTTGGAAGTCGTGCAGAAACTATCGGAGTGCTTTGGGAGAGATATATATCATAACGGTCGATTGAACCGGGGTTTGTTGTCCTCTCGGGTATTTGGAAAGTCGGATAAGATAGTATTGCTTAATTCCATAGTACATCCGGTGGTACGCTTCGATTTCTATCGATGGTCCGAATCTCTAAACGAGGAGATATGCTTTGTGGAATCGGCTATTTTGTATGAATCCCGGTTTGACGAACTGGTAGATGAAGTCTGGACGGTGACAGCACCGGAAGAGTTAAGAATAAGTCGGGTTCGCCAGCGTAGCGGTTTGACCGAGGAAGAGATAAAAAAGCGTATGGCTGCTCAATTGTCCGAGGAAGAAAAACAGAGAAGAGCTGCTCATATTATTTGGAATGACGGTAATGTATCTGTTATCCATAGGGTTTTATCTTTATTGAAGTCATTGGAATGAGAATTTTTCGTTTTGAAGACGGTTAAACCGGACAAGAATATTATTTTTGTGGTTCGAATGATTTAAGTAATTAAATATAAAACGAAAATTTTATGTTAAAAACGATTTTATCTATTTCCGGTAAACCCGGTTTGTTCAAATTGATATCTCAGGCAAAAAATATGCTGATCGTGGAATCTCTGCAAACGGGGAAACGGCAACCTGCTTATGCCCATGAAAAAATCATATCGTTAGGAGATATCGCTATTTTCACCGATGAAGAAGACGTTCCTTTGAGTGAAGTATTGAATGCGATAAAAGAAAAAGAAAATGGAGCGAAAGTAACATTGGATATCAAGAAAGCCGATAATGAAACATTGCGTGCATATTTGGCGGAAGTGCTGCCTAATTTCGACCGTGAACGTGTCTATCCGACCGATATAAAAAAATTGATAAGTTGGTATAACTTGTTGGTCGAAACCGGTAACACCGATTTTGTGGAAGAAGAAAAACCTCAAAAAGATGCCGATGTCGAGAACACGGCAGCAACGGACGATTCTGTAAATGAGAAAGAGGAAAAGTCCAAGACCAAAAAGGCAACAAAGAAAAAAAGCAGAATAAGAAGCCATTCTAATGAACGGTAAATATAAGCCTGTGCGGTTTCCCGTACAGGCTTTTTTATGGATCGAGGGTGTGTATCCAAGCTCCTTGTGTGCGAATATCGTGGCAGGGAATACTATTTTCGAAACAGTCGTTTTGTAATTTAGTGGCTCGTCTGGGGTGAACATCGGGACCGATGATAAATTGCCGAACGGAAAATAGTTTGAGTATGTCTTCTATTCTGCCGTTGAACATCTTGCCGATAATAACATAGTCTATCGTTAGTTTTTTCCCTATTGATAGTTTATCCCATTCTTGTTTACCGAGGAGGACGAGCCGTTTCCCATAAAATTGGGCGAAGGGATAGTCTATAAAGCCGGTGTTGTCTTTGGTTCCGGGGGAGCCGTGTTGGAATATTTCGTATTGTGTCTTTCCGTTTTTCATACGGTATTCTTCACCCACTACCCTTTGACCGGAGGTGAGGGTGTCGGATAAGAGAATATAACAACGAGCTTTGTCGCTGAGTTGAACGACTGTCGATTTTTTACTGTCATATACGATAATTTCTGGCTGGGGCGATTTATAAGTGTACAAGTCAAAAATGAGAAAACCGATACAAAAGCCCAGAGTCAACCAAAGAGTCTTTTTCGAACGATTCTTGACGGTTATATAAGATAATATGCCGCAAATGAAATAAAGCCATAGATAGCGAGCTTCCAACCATACGCTTTCGATGTGGCTCCACGGTAGTTTGTATACATGCAGGCTTATCTGTTGTATATATTGCAGTAAAAAATCGACGGTATTTCCTAACCAATCATAGGGAATATGTAGGGCCGAGAGTAACAATAGGAAAAAAGAGAGTCCGAAAACAACGGGTAAAAGAGGCAGTACGAAAATATTACCGATTAGAAATAATAGAGGAATAGTGTGAAAATAATAGACGGCAATGGGTAGGGCTCCGATTTGGGCGGCGATGGATACTGCGACGCAAGAACTAAGCCAACGAACGACAAAGTAGGGTGAATTACCTCCGATATTTAGTTTGGAGTAGAATAGCAAGATAGCGGTTACTGCCGAGAAACTCATTTGAAATCCCACATCGAAAATGAGGTTTGTGTCGTACCATAACATAAAAAATGCTGCGGCGAAAAGTGCATTGAGAGAACTGTTGCGTCGGTCGAGAAATTCGGCTGTTAAAAGAAAGGATGCCATGATACAAGCTCGTACGGCCGATGGTGACAAGCCTGTTATATAAGCATAAATCCATAAAACGAATAAAGTGAATAGAGGTCTCAGTTTTCTGCAAGACTTGAAAAGAGAGAGGGGAAAGAACAAGAAGTAAATCAAAGATGCTACGACTCCCATGTGAAGTCCGCTTACGGCTAACACATGTGAAAGTCCGGCTGCCGAAAAGTATGATCTTAGGTCTTGTGGAAATTCCTGTCGTTCGCCTAATAACAGAGCCCTCAATAAAGGAGTACTGTTTTTAGACAAATTACAGGATTGAAGTTGGTCGGAAAGATGTTTTTGTAGATCCGAAGTAGCCTTTCGAAGATTCGATTTTGGTTTTTCTCCGATATATTTCCATTGTTTCCCGGTCAAATATTGACTTCTCGATATACCATTGTGCTTCATGAACGAGGCGAAATCGAAAGCATAAGGATTGGTATTGGACGGTATTGCTTTCGGTCGAAATTCAAACCCGATGATGTCGCCGTATTCGAGCCGTCGGGCTTGAATACCTTTTTCAAAATAGAGAGCTATTTTTTCTTTATATTTCACGATCGACCCGTTTGTATCCGACAGGGCTGTTATCGTAACGGGACAGTAGTAAGAGTTCGTTTTTTCTACGGCTTTGTCGTTTACGTGAGCTATCGCGATAGGATAAAAACCGGAAGGCTGTTGGGATATGCGGTTTTGAGTGCCATGTAGTATCGCTCCGATAGAAAAGACGATCAGGAATAATCCGACTCCGAAAATACTTCGTTTGTGGTATTGTTCTTCGATACTGTCTCGTTTTATGAATGAACTCCATAAAACTAAGCCGCATAAAGCGGGAATGAGGTTTCCCCATATCGGTGGACATAGGAACTCTTGGTACAGGATACCTGCCAATAGAGGTACTAACAACCGTATGAATGGAGTGCGGGCTGCCGATAGGGAGGAGCTATTCATAAGTCGATTGTTTGAATGGGGCTTATGTTCAGAATCTTCGGGTCATATAGCGCATGAAATCCGATTCGACACCACCGGTTTGACCGGTATTTTGAACGAAGCAGAATTCCCGTTCGCAATCGAAGTCGCTGATTTCGATAACTTTCAATTTTCCGTCAGCTATTTCCGATGATACGGCTTGTATGGAAACAATCCCCACGCTGTCGGTATTGTATAAAAACCGTTTGATACCTTCGGTGGTTCCCAATTGCATGATAATATTGAGTTGGGATAATTTCAACTGGCGTGTACCCAATGCTTTTTCAAAGACCTCTAAACTGCCCGACCCCTGTTCTCGAATAACCAACGGAATTCTTTTCAGTTCCTCTATCGTTATTTCTTCAAGTTTGGCCAATCGGCTGCGCGTACTGGTTATACAAACCAGTTCGTCTCGCATAAAAGGGGTGTAATGTAGATGTATTTGTCGGCTGCAACCCTCGATGAGTCCCAAGTCGATACGATGTTCTTCGACTGCTTTTTCTATATCGCTGGAATTACCATTGATTAACGAGAGTTTTATTTGTTTGAATTTCTGTTGAAATGTAGCCAGATAGGGCGGAAGCACATACTGAGCGATCGTTGTGCTTGCTCCCAAACGGAGCTCTCCGATGTGACGCTGGGTCAATAAGTTCATCTCGAAATCGAGCTGTTTGTATTGTTTGAGAATTTTTTCGGCGTGGCTTAACAGCAGTTCTCCGTCGGGGGTCAGCGTTATGTGAGTACCCATTCTCTCGAACAGTCGGGTGCTGTATTCTGTTTCAAGTTCTTGTATGTGCTTGCTGATTGCCGGTTGACTTACATATAGCTCTTTCGAGGCTTTGGTGAAGCTGAGGTTGTGAGCCACACTGCAAAAAACTTTTAATCTGAAATCTATCATGATAAGAGTCAATTTATTCGTTCCAAATCTTCCATGCCGCCAGTGCTTGCAAATGAAGCATTTCTATTCCGTTTTTTATTTTGCAACCCAGTCGGGCTGCTTTTTGGAGAAATAAAGTCGTTTCGGGATTGTAAATAACGTCGTAACAAAGATGTTCGGGGCTTAGTGCCGTGTAGGGTATGTTCGGAGATTGGTCTATGTGAGGAAACATGCCTAACGGAGTGGTATTGACAATGATTTTGTGATTATCGATTAGGTCGGGAGATAAGTCTTCGTAACTGAGTATATCTCCTCTTTTTTGTCGGGAAACGAATGTCGGTGTGATATGCAAGGCTTTTAGCCCGGCATGAATAGCTTTTGATGCACCACCGGTTCCGAGAATAAGCGCTTTTGTCATGTGGTCGTCCAATAACGGAGCGATAGAATTGGTGAACCCTATGATATCGCTATTGAATCCTTTGAGAAATATCTTGTCTCCTTGCCTCGTAATTTTGATGACATTGACCGCTCCGATTTCGCGAGCCAAAGGGTGCAATTCGTCGAGTAGGGGGATAACTGTGGTTTTATGAGGAATCGTCACATTCAATCCGCACAATTCATGGTTGTCCGAGATAAGCTGTCTCAAACAGGAAATATCCTGTATCTCAAAGTTTTCATAGGTGGCGTTTATATGCTCGTCTTCAAATTTTTGTTGGAAAAAAGAGCGGGAAAACGAGTGCCCCAAAGGATAGCCCACTAATCCGTATTTTCTTTTCATAAAGCCGATAAATTAACCGTTATATTTAGATGCCGATAATATTTCCCCTCCATTGTCGGTCGTCTCGATAATTTCGATCGCTTCTTTTTTCTTTTCGTTAGCATAAGCCTTGATGATTTGAAGTCCTATCCAGCGGCCCAATCGTCCCGGTGCATCTTGATGAAGTACCGATACGAAAGGGGCCGGCTCGATATACTTGTTGATAAGCATCGATTCGGTATTGAACAAGTGCTTTTTACCGATAAGTTGTTTCCATATTTCAGCTTCGTTCTCTTTGCACCATTGAGCTTGTTTGTCGGAATATCCCAATAGGACATATTCGTTTGTTCGAGGAAATATCTGAGACAAGCAATAAAGAATTTTCCCTTCGTATATCATTCGGTCTAATAGTGCGTTTCGCTGTGATTGGTAGGGATATAAAGTGCGTAGCCAAACTTCGACGACATCGATGGGAATGCGGTTGCTTTCATGTAAATTCCGTTCGTAATTATAATAGCGTTGTTCATAAAGGGGATAGTTTTCTCCCAAATAACAGTCTAAGGAAACCGATAGCAAAGTGGTATCGATTGTGACGATCGATTGGTTCAGTCCCGAAATGTGGGTAAGAATGCGGGGACGTTTCTGAGGAGCGAACAACTCGTTGTATCTTAGGAATGCGTTCTGTAATTCGGTAATCCATACGGTATCGTTGGAAAATTTTGTTTCTGTATCCGCATACAACTGGGATATAGCCTCGTTGGATAAAAACATTTTTAATCCTTTTTGGAACGATGGAGCATCTCCCAAACCGAGTATGTGTCGACAATAAACCGGAAAAAATGGTGTGTATTTATCTATAAAAAGAAATATTTGGGCCGAGTCTGTTTCTTGGACGTAAGAAGGTAGTCCTTTATCGAATCGTTCTATGGTTACGATCGGATTACTTGAATGGTTCGATATCTCCGATGCTTTTCCGTTGCAAGCGATAAAACAAAGGGTAAGTAAACTTACGACGACGGCATATTTGCTTGTTTTCTCGGGTTGTATCATAATACTCTCTTTTTATGTCTCTTCTGCAAATTTACTTTTTTCTTTTGAGAAACCCATAAAGAACATTTTTGTTTTGTTATACGGTGTATAGGACAATAAATATCTATTAATTCGAGGCTTTTTCGGTCTTTATTCGTACCTTTGCGATATATGTGAGGAACAGGACGTGCTTGGGCATAAGCGATAAAGCTTGTTTCTGTTCTTGGTTTACACTATCTTTGCATATAATGAGTAATAGTTTTTTTACTTATCGGGATTAAATGACGGATTATAATTTATGAAGCATTCATATTTCAGCCGGAGGTTATTGTCGGTTTTTATGGCTTTCGCTTTGGGACTTTCCGTCTTGCTGGCCAAAGATTTTGTCGTGGTGATCGATGCCGGTCATGGCGGGCACGATCCCGGCTCTCTCGGCAGCAAGGCGAAAGAGAAAAACATCAATTTGGGAGTTGCCTTGAAATTGGGACGTCTGATTGAAAATAATATGCAAGGTGTGAAGGTGGTCTATACCCGTAAAAAAGATGTTTATTTGACCTTGCAAGAGCGAGCTAATATAGCTAATAAGGTTCAAGGCGATTTGTTTATTTCTATTCATACCAATTCTTTGGATAAAAAGTCCCCTAATCGTAGGAAAGTCGCCGGTGCTTCTACTTGGACATTGGGGTTACACAGAAGCAAGGAGAATTTGGAAGTCGCAAAACGGGAAAATTCCGTTATATATTTGGAGAATGACTTTTCGACTCGTTATGAAGGATTCGATCCGAATTCGACCGAGTCGTATATTATTTTTGAATTCATGCAGTATAAACACATGGAGCAGAGTATAAACTTTGCTTCGGATATACAACGTGAATTTGTTTCGACTGCCGGCCGAGTGGATAGAGGTGTAAGACAGGCTGGATTTTGGGTACTCGCTAAAACGAGTATGCCTGCGGTTTTAGTGGAGCTCGATTTTATTTGCAATCCGACGCAGGAGAGATTTTTGAATTCCGAATCCGGTCAGGAGAAAATGGCAAAGTCTATATACAATGCTTTTGTCAAATATAAATCAGACTATGACCGCAAGCAAAATGCCGGCAAAAGGGTAGAGGAGTCACCGTCTTCTTCCGCCGTTGTATCGCCTGATAAAAAGACTCAAACGGGTGATTCGAATGTGGAAGTCTCTGAACAAGCCGAGAAATCCGGGGTTACTTATTATAAAGTACAGTTCATGGCTTTGCCTCGGAAATTGCCGGCTAATTCCAAAGAATTTAAAGGGCTTTCTCCTGTCGAATATTATAAAGACGGAGGAATGTATAAATACACCTATGGAAAATCTACCGACCGAGACGAAATACAGAAACAATATAAAAAAGTAAAATCTTTGTTTCGCGATGCCTTTATCATAAAGTTCCGTGATGGAAAACGGGTCTATTGAAAGGTATTGTGATGCTGAATAAAAAATAGAATATGAAAAAGTGGTTTGGAAAAGAAGTTAAGATAGCACTATCGGTTCTTGCGAGTATTTTGATTTTGTATGTGGGAATTAACTATTTGAAGGGAATCAACGTAATGAAACCTTCTAATTATTATTATGTACAATTCCCGAATGTTGCAGGTTTGGCCCAGTCTGCACCGGTATTTATCGATGGATACAAAGTGGGACTCGTGCAGGAAATCGTTTATGATTATGATGCGAATGGCGCGATTAAGGTGCTGTTGAATCTCGATAAAAAATTAAAAATCCCGGTCGATAGTAAAGTCTATCTCGAAACCGATATGCTTGGAACGGCATCGATTGTTATCGATCTGAACCCTCATGTGAGCGAATACTATGATCATGGAGCCGTTATTGAAGGGGAAGTGAAGTCTGGACTAATGCAAAACATACAAGGAGAGTTGTTACCCCAGTTTGCTTTGCTGTTACCGAAACTCGACAGTATTCTTTCGGGATTGCAGACGCTAGTCAATGATCCTGCTTTATCTGCTTCGGTAAAACGTATCGATCATATTACCGCTAATTTGGAGCGTTCGTCCGTGCAACTATCACAGATGATGAAAGACGATGTGCCGGCTATTCTCGACAATGTACAAGGAATAACGGCGCAGGTAAATCAGTTCTCGGGAACTTTGAATTCGTTACCTCTCCAATCTACTATGATTTCGGTTCAGAAAACTTCCGATAATTTGCAGCAAATAACCAATCGTTTGACTTCTCCCGACAATAGTCTGGGACTATTGTTGAACGACCGGCTGCTGTACGATAAAGCGAATGGCGTTTTGGGGAGCGTAGATTCTTTGATGATTGATTTAAGACTCAATCCGAAACGTTATGTTCATTTTTCTCTATTTTGATTTCGTGAATATTTTTATTATTTAGAATCATTATAAATAAAAAGAACTGTGTAATTTTTTTGTAATCTTCCCAGAGCTACGCTTATATGTGTTTATTTCCAAATTTCGTATAAAGGGAACGATTTTTGTCGTAGAACATGTGGAAGATTGTAAGATATTGTAAATAAGTGTGATAATAATTTTCTATGTCAGATAATTTGCTTTGTAGGGTCGGTGCTTATAAACGCCTTGTAATCAATTGTTTGTGCTAGAACTGTAAAAAGCAAATATTTTTGAATTTGTTTTTGATGAAAAATAATTTGAATTTTGTACTCACAAAAGTTTTTTGATAGAAGATTTACATAAAAATGGGTTCAGAACAGCATGTTCAGTTGTGGGACCGATGTTTAACAATTATCAAAGACAATATAAACGAAGAGGCTTTCGATAGTTTATTCAAGCCGATAGTCTCTTTGGGGTTTGATGATAATGTGTTGACTTTGCTTGTCCCTTCACATTTCGTTATTGAGCAGATTGAGGAGCATTATCTCAATTTGCTGAAAAAGGTTCTGCCTCGCATATACGGGGCAAGCGTAAAATTGTTGTATCGTGTACAAATCGTTCGTCAGCCGGAAGCTACCGTCGATTTGACCGCTACTACTAAATCGACTGCCGTAAAGAAGATGCAGCAGTCGATGCCCAATCTTTTAGACCCTTTCAAACAACGCGTTTACGATGAGCTCGATCCCCGCCTGAACCCTATCTATACTTTTGAAAGCTATTATCAAGGGGCGAGTAACATGCTGGCACGTACGGCAGCAGAATCTATTGCTGCAAACCCGGGGAGAAACACCTTTAATCCGTTGTTTTTATTCGGTGAGTCGGGGGTTGGAAAAACCCACCTGATTCAAGCGATAGGATTGCGTATTAAAGAGAATAATCCGGCTTCTCGTGTGTTATATTTATCGGCTCATGATTTTTTAGTGCAATATACCGATGCTGTTCGTAATAATCGGGTGAACGATTTTATCAGCTTTTACCAGAGTATAGATGTTCTGTTGATGGACGATATTCAGGAATTTGCCGGGAAGACCCAGACGCAGAATACATTCTTCCATATATTCAATCATTTGCATCAGAGCAATAAGCAATTAGTGCTCACTTGCGACAGACCTCCGGTTGAGTTGGTGGGTATGGTATCGCGCCTGCTGACTCGTTTCAAATGGGGGTTGACGGCCGAGGTCGAACGCCCTGACTATGAATTACGATACGATATCTTGATGAGTAAGGTTCGTCGTGATGGATTGTCTATTTCCGAAGAGGTTATTGACTATATAGCTCGTAATGTCACCGATAATGTGAGAGATTTGGAAGGAGTCATTGTATCGCTTATGGTACGTTCGAGTGTCTTGAAGAAAGAGATTTCGATAGACATGGCCGATCAAGTGTTGGCTGCCAGTGTAAAGATGACTCAAAAACAGATCACCATAGATTCGATAAAAGAGGCTGTTTGCGGATATTATGGACTGGAAACGTCGAGATTGTTGGAGCGTACTCGCAAGAGAGAAGTGGTCGTTGCTCGCCAAATGTCGATGTATTTGGCAAAGAAATATACTGCTCTTTCGTTGGCGGGAATCGGTGATGTGTTAGGGAAAAAAGACCATGCTACGGTTTTGCATGCTTGCAAGACTATATCGGAGCAGGTAGGTGTCGATAAAAAATTGCGCAGCGATTTGGAAGAGATAGAGCAGCGTATTCAAGGATAGTAATATAAATTACTCGAAGAAAAATAAAAGAGCTCCTGAGTAAGGAGCTCTTTTATTTTTCTTCTTCAATCAGGTAAACGGAATCCCTGCTTGACGATGAAGTCAAGGAATGTTTTTGAAAATAGTTCATTGTCTTTTCGGGGAGAACGTACGTCTGTGAAGACTTGGGCTAAATTCTCTTTATGATTCTCTTCGATATATTTCTTGTTTTCTGCCAAATTCTCTTTTTCGAAGTAGAGCCGATGTATTGCTTCGGGGGTATAGTCTTGATATGCTTCGTGGTGAAGAATCGCTCCGATGGGAAGTCGTTCTATTTGCGCAGGTATATCTGCGGGATAACCTACCGTAAGAGTGGTAATAGGAATGACAAACTTGGGCAGATGCAATATTTCCGCTATCTGAGGAGCGTTATATGTGGTAGTTCCCAGATAACAGCAACCCAATCCTGAAATTTCGGCTACTGTACAAAACTGTTGAGCTACAAGCAATGCGTCGATAGCTGCCGTGACGAAGGATTGGAAATTGTCATATCCCGGTTCTGCATGGTTTTGCTCGCACCATTTAATAAATCGGTTGAAATCGGCACAAAAAGTTAATACGACAGGGGCGCTGGTTACAGTGGGTTGATTGAAATGAGCCGGAGCTAACTTTTCTTTGTTCTCCTGTTCTCGGGTTATGACGACACTGTAAACTTGCATATTTTGCGTCGTGGGGGCTCGAAATGCTGTTTCGAGTAACTCATTGAGTAATTGCTCGTCGATATCCTTATTGAGATATTTCCGTATGGTTCTTCTTTCTTTTAAAGACGATATCATATAAAGGTAGTTAAAGGTTAGATGTTCGATTGCAAAATTAAAAATTTATTTGATAAGTTATTTATTTCGGTTACTAATTATTAGTAACTCTTTTTATTTCTTCTCATTGTAAAAAAAGAAAATTTATAAACTGTTTTTATCGAGGTGTTTCTTTTTATATTACTCTCGTTTTTACAGTTGATTTTTAAAGTTGGAAACTTTTTAAGCTTCTTGAAAATATAATGTTTTGATAACTAGAATATTATTTGTTTGATTTGGGAAACTTTTTGAAAATTGAAAATTTAAAAATGATATTGTTTGCGTATGTAGAATGTTTTTTATAAACTTGCACCGTAAATCTTTTTCATCAAGAAACCTTTGTCTAAATTAAGTAAATTAACGAAAACTGAAAAACATTTTATCTCGTGGAACCAATTGTTTATACTTACGACGAAGCATATCAGGCCTCGTTGGAGTATTTTAAAGGTGATGAGCTGGCGGCCCGTGTGTGGGTTAACAAGTATGCTCTAAAAGATTCGTATGGGAATATTTATGAAAAGACTCCCGACGATATGCATTGGCGTATCGCTAATGAAATTGCTCGTATAGAGCAAAAATATCCTAATCCTCTTTCGGCACAGGAACTGTTCGATTTAATGAAAGGTTTCCGTTATATCGTACCGCAGGGAAGTCCTATGAGCGGTATTGGAAACAATTATCAGGTAGGGTCGTTGTCCAACTGTTTTGTAATCGGTCTCGACGGAGCACCGGATTCCTATGGAGGGATTATAAAAATCGACGAAGAGCAAGTTCAATTAATGAAACGTCGGGGAGGAGTCGGTCACGATTTGTCTCATATTCGGCCCAAAGGGTCTCCGGTAAAAAACTCGGCTTTGACTTCTACGGGTTTGGTTCCGTTTATGGAACGCTATTCCAATTCCACGCGTGAAGTTGCTCAGGACGGTCGTAGAGGAGCTTTAATGTTATCGGTTTCTATTAAGCATCCCGATTCGGAATCGTTTATTGATGCCAAAATGGTCGAAGGACGGGTGACAGGAGCTAATGTGTCGGTGAAAATTCACGATGATTTTATGGAGGCTGCCATTGCCGGAAAAGCTTATCGGCAACAATATCCCATCGATTCCGACGATCCGAAAGTAACGAAAGAGGTCGATGCGCAGGCTATTTGGAAAAAGATAGTACATAATGCTTGGAAGTCGGCCGAACCCGGAGTTCTATTTTGGGATACCATTATCAGAGAGTCTGTTCCCGACTGTTATGCCGACTTAGGTTTCAAAACAGTGTCGACCAATCCTTGTGGAGAAATACCCTTGTGTCCTTATGATAGTTGCCGTCTGTTAGCGATAAACTTGTACTCCTATGTGGTCAATCCTTTTACGAAAGAAGCTTATTTCGATTTCGATTTGTTCCGTAAACACGTAGGATTGGCTCAGCGAATGATGGACGATATCATCGATCTCGAAATGGAGAAAATCGATAAGATCATAGAGAAAATCAAATCCGATCCCGAGACCGACGAGGTAAAATGTACAGAGCTTAACTTGTGGTACAAGATTCAAAAACGCACTTTGCAAGGGCGTCGTACCGGCGTGGGCACAACTGCCGAGGGCGATATGATTGCCGCGTTAGGACTTCGTTATGGAACCGAAGAGGCTACCGATTTTTCTGAGAAAGTACATCGTTCGTTGGCACTTGCGGCTTATCGTTCGTCGGTTTCGATGGCAAAAGAGCGTGGGGCTTTCTCGATTTTCGATGCCGGTAGGGAAGTCGATAACCCGTTTATCAATCGGTTGAAAAAGGAAGACGAGGAACTATATCGGGATATGTGCAAGTACGGGCGTCGGAATATTGCCTGTCTGACTATCGCACCCACGGGAACAACGAGCTTGATGACACAAACTACATCGGGAATCGAACCAGTATTTATGCCCGTTTATCGCCGTCGCCGTAAAGTGAACCCCAATGATCCAGAGGTTCGTATCGACTATGTCGACGAGACGGGAGATGCTTTTGAAGAGTACGTGGTTTATCATCACAAATTCATCACTTGGATGCAGGTGAATGGTATCGAAGTGAAAGAGAATTATACACAGGAAGAAGTCGATGCGTTGGTGGCTCGTTCGCCTTATTATAAAGCTACGGCTAACGATATCGACTGGTTGCAGAAAGTTCGTATGCAAGGCCGCATTCAAAGGTGGGTGGACCACTCGATTAGCGTGACGATCAATTTACCTTCCGATGTCAGCGAAGAGATGGTGGGTCAGCTATATGTAGAGGCATGGCGTTCTGGCTGTAAGGGGTGTACTGTTTATCGCGATGGTTCCCGGTCGGGAGTTCTCATCTCAGCCAAGAAGGAGGAGAAGAAACCCGTTGCGGCTATTAATCAACCGGCCGAGACATTGGTCCGTCCTATCGAGTTGGAGGCAGACGTGGTTCGTTTCCAGAATAATAAAGAAAAATGGATTGCCTTTGTCGGTTTGAAAGACGGTAAACCGTACGAGATCTTTACCGGTTTGGCCGATGACGATGACGGTATTTTTTGTCCGAAGAATGTAGTCAAGGGAAAAATTGTGAAAGCTGTGAATGAAGATGGTACGAAGCGGTATGACTTCCAGTTCTCCAATAAGCGTGGTTACAAGACTACTATCGAGGGGTTGTCCGATAAATTCAATCCGGAATATTGGAATTATGCCAAGCTGATATCGGGAGTTCTCCGGTACGGAATGCCTATTCCGCAGGTATTGAAATTGGTTTCGAGCCTTGAATTGGATAGTCAGTCTATCAACAGTTGGAAAAACGGGGTCGAGCGAGCGTTGAAGAAATATCTGCCCAATGGGACTAAGGCTAACGGGCAGACTTGTCCTCATTGCGGAAATGAGACGCTCATTTATCAAGAAGGCTGTCTCATTTGTACGTCGTGCGGAACTTCCAAATGTGGATAATATTCGAGCGACAAATATAGACCAAAAGGCAAAAGCGAACTATCATAGGTTCGCTTTTGTTTTTAGAAAAAAGGTATGAAGAAGAGCATTTGTTTTGTCGGAAAGTTCTTACCTTTATGATTAAAATATTGGATATAGCGATGAAAATAACATTCGAGATATATTATCATACTCGATGGGGCGAAAGTTTATTTCTCTCCGGGGACATAGATGAGCTTGGTGCGAATGAAGATAATCGGGCTGTTATGATGGATTATCAAGGTGATGGGCTATGGAAATATACAATGGAACTTCCGGCCTCTGCAAAGAAGTTCCATTATGAATATCTGGTAAAGTCCGGGGAGGGAATCCGTCGGGAATGGGGGAGTCCTCATAGTTTCTCTCCGGGGAGGAATGCCGGGGAATATCGTTTGGTCGATCGATGGCGCGATGTCCCTGCCGATTTGCCTTTTTATTCATCGGCATTCATTCAAGGTATATTCTTTCGACAACACGCCGATTCTGTCGTAGAAACGATAGAACCGGGGACGCTCACCGTTAAGGTTGACGCATCGCAACTAAGGCCCGATGAGAGGCTCGTTATGGTCGGCGACTGTCCGGAATTGGGCGATTGGGACGTTTTGAAAGCCCCGTTATTGAATGATTCTGCTTTTCCGGAGTGGCAGATAACCCTCGATGGGAGACAACTGAAATTCCCGTTCGAGTATAAGTTCGTTATCGTGCGTACCCATCAACGGGAAGTTGTTGCTTGGGAGACGGGAGAGAACCGTATTTGCCGGGAGAAACCGCAAAATCCTTCTGAGGCCGTGGTGGTTTCGGGACTTCGTTTCAACGGTTCCGAATCGCAGTGGAGGGGAGCCGGGACGGCGATTCCGGTATTTTCTCTCCGTACGGATTATGGGTTCGGCATAGGGGAGTTTATCGATTTGAAATATTTGGTAGATTGGGCGTTAAGAACAGGGCAGTCGTTTATACAGTTACTCCCGGTGAACGATACGACGATGTCGGGTACATGGCAAGACTCCTATCCCTATAATGCCAACTCTACTTTTGCTCTGCATCCGCAGTACCTTCGGTTATCCGAAGTCGGGTATTTGAACGACGAGGTGGAGCAAGCCCGCTTCGATGCGTTACGAGAAGAATTGAACCGGTTGCCCGATGTCGATTACGAGCGGGTGAACCGTGCGAAGATGGAATATTTGAGATTTTTGTTCGAGGAGCAGGGCGAGGCTACGCTATCGAGCGACGGATTCAAAGCCTTTTTTCGGGATAATAGCTTTTGGTTACGTCCTTACGCAGCATTTTGCAGTTTGAGAGACCGATTTGGAACTGCCGATTTTAGCTGTTGGGAAGAACATTCGTTTTACGATGAATCGGCCATTGCCGACTATTGTGCCGTGTGGAGTCCGTGGTATAAATCGGTCGCATTGTATTATTATATTCAGTATCATTTGCATGTTCAATTATCCGAAGTCAAGGAGTATGCCCATCGGGCAGGAGTGGTTTTGAAAGGCGATATTCCCATAGGAATCAGTCGTACCAGTGTCGATGCGTGGGTCAATCCGCAACTCTTTCATATGGATAGTCAGGCAGGGGCGCCACCCGACGATTTCTCGATAGAAGGCCAGAACTGGGGATTTCCAACGTATAATTGGGAGGTCATGGCTCGTGATGGATATGCGTGGTGGAAAGCCCGGTTGCGCAAGATGTCGGAGTATTTCGATGCTTATCGGATTGATCATATTTTGGGCTTTTTCAGAATTTGGGAAATTCCGTTCAATGCCGTTCATGGTCTGCTGGGACGCTTTAATCCGGCGTTACCGTTCTCTCCCGAAGAGTTGCAGGGATACGGATTCCGTTTTGATGCTTCGTGGCAAACGGTTCCTTATATTCGGGAAGATTTTTTGGACGAGATTTTCGGGGCATATACCGGAGAAGTGAAAGAGCGGTTCTTGGTACATAAGGGAGACGGACGATGGGATTTGAATGTCTTGGTCGATACTCAGCGTAAGATAGTCGGATATTTCTCCGGGGCGAGTGACGATATGAGTATTTTGATAAGAGACGGGTTGATGCGGCTTATCGACGATGTCCTTTTCCTCGAAGATCCCGATCGTCCGGGGTATTATCATCCCCGTATCTCGGCTCAGCATACACATGTTTATCATAGTCTTGATGAAGATCAGAAGTCTTGTTTCAATCGTTTGTATGACGATTTTTATTACCATCGTCACAATGTTTTTTGGAAAGACGAGGCATTGCGGAAGTTACCTGCTCTCATCTCGTCAACCGACATGCTGGTCTGTGGCGAAGATTTGGGAATGATCCCGCACTGCGTTCCCGAAGTGATGGAGCGTTTACAGATACTCTCGTTGGAAATACAACGAATGCCTAAGGAGTCTTGGCGCGAATTTGGGGATACATGGGCTTATCCTTATCGATCGGTATGTACGACCTCGACTCACGATATGTCGGGAATAAGGGCATGGTGGGAAGAGGATAGAGCTCGAACACAACGATTTTTCAATGAAATTCTCGGCGAACAGGGCGAGGCTCCTTCTTTTTGTGAACCGTGGATTTGCGAGAAGATAGTCGAGTTGAATCTCTTTTCTCCTTCGATGCTTGCTATTTTACCGTTACAGGATTGGCTGTCGATAGACGGGCGGTTACGTCGGGAAAATCCGCAGGAGGAGCGGATAAATATACCGGCTCATTCCCGTCACTATTGGCGATACCGCATGCACTTGTCGATAGAACAGCTTTTGGAAGAAGGGGTATTTAATACCCGCCTTCGGGAATTGATTGAACGTAGCGGGAGATAGGGGCTTTTACAAGGCATATCCCTCGAAATCGTATAGCACTGTCGACAGATAACGTTCTCCCGTATCGGGTAAAAGTACGACGATTGTTTTGCCTTTGTTTTCGGGTAATTGAGCCAGTTGGGTAGCTGCGAAAACAGCTGCTCCGGAGGAGATACCTACTAATAGACCCTCTGTCGCTGTCAGTTCTCTACTGGTGCGAATGGCATCGTCGTTGCTTACGGGGATTATTTGATCGACCACGGAAGCATCGAATGTCTTGGGAACGAACCCGGCGCCGATGCCTTGTATTTTATGGGAGCCGGCTTTACCTCCCGATAGAACCGGTGAGTCTTTCGGTTCTACGGCTACGATTTTTATAGCTGGGTTGTGTTTTTTAAGTCCGGCTCCTACGCCGCTGACGGTTCCTCCCGTACCTACTCCGGCGACGAATATGTCGATTTTGCCCTCGGTGTCTCTCCATATTTCTTCGGCCGTTGTTTTCGCATGAATGGCGGGATTGGCAGGGTTTTCGAATTGTTGCAGAATGATGCTTCCTTTTATCTCTTCATTCAGTTCTTTCGCCTTTTGAATGGCTCCTGCCATACCTTCGCTACCGGGAGTAAGGATTAACTGTGCTCCCAATGCTTTGAGCAGATTGCGCCTTTCCATGCTCATCGTATCGGGCATGGTCAGTATGAGCCGATAGCCTCTTGCTGCCGAAACGAATGCGAGACCTACACCCGTATTTCCGCTTGTGGGTTCTATAATTGTGGCATGGGATTTCAACAGCCCTTTTTGTTCGGCCTCTTCTATCATAGATAAAGCGATACGGTCTTTTACGCTCCCGGCCGGATTGAAGTATTCCAGTTTAGCGACCAGTATTCCGTTCAACTCGTGTTTTTTATTGTAATTCGAGAGCTCCAATAGAGGAGTATTCCCTATCAAGTCGGTTAGACTTTTGGCTATTTTCTTCATGTTTATATGTTTATAGTGATACAAAGATAGTGCAAACGAGGACAGGAGCAAATTAATTTGATGATACCGAGTGGGGCTTATATTTGTTTTAGTATTGAAAGTCTGTTAATCTCCCTTTTCGATACGTTCTGTCTCACTTTTATGTGCGAATGTTTCTTTGATTGCAAATACACACAAAGCTCCCGCGAATAACAGAATACCCGAAATCCCCAACATGACGGGCTGGCTACCGCCTAACCATCGTAGCAGAGAACCTCCTACTAAGGCTGCGAGAATTTGGGGAACACAGATCGTGCCGTTGAACAGTCCTAAATAGGCTCCCATGTTTTTCCCCGAGACGGAATTGGTGAGGATCGTGAAAGGGAGAGCCAATATGGCTGCCCAAGCACAACCGATGAGGAAGAAAGGCAGGAACATCAGATAGGCATTGTGAATGAAAGGAACCAGTATGAAACCGGCTCCGCCGATAAGTAGGCTGAGACTGTATGCCGCTTTTCTGTTTTTTATCAAGGGGAGAAGCGGAGCCCAACATACCGAGCCTATGGCTTGTATGGCGAATAATACGCCTGTCCAGTTTCCGGCTGATTGGTAGCCGGGAGAAGCCGGATCGGTCGAGTGCCAGACGTTGTCGGCGATGGCTCCTGTGGAGTAGGTCCACATATACATGAAAGCCGACCAACAGAAAAACTGAACAAGACCGACCGTCCAGAAAACTTTCGGAGCGTGGCGCAGCAGGGATATGAAATTATTCTTCTCTGTCAGTTCTTTGTCCGAAATTTGGTGAAACTTCCGGAACTCCGCAGGTGGCATTTCCTTTACCCGTATCGAAGAATAGAGGGTGCACAGTATCAATATGGCTGCCCCTCCGTAGAAAGAGAAAATTACCGAATCGGGGATAACTCCGGGGGCTGCGATATTTCTGATTCCGATATAGGTGAACAGGATAGGAAACAAGTAGCCGACTAAACTTCCGGCATTGGAAAGGAAACTTTGTATGGAGTAAGCAAGTCCTTTTTGACGTTCGTTGACCATATCGCCTACCAACATTTTGAAAGGTTGCATGGCCATATTGATAGATGTGTCCAACATCATGAGGGCTATTAACCCGAACCACATTGCATGGATATATCCCTTGAATGAAGCGGCATTGGGCAATAGGCACATGACTGCTACGGCAATGGCCGAGCCGGCGATAAGGTATGGAATACGTCGCCCGAAACGATTCCAAGTGCGGTCGCTCAATGCGCCCACGATAGGTTGTACGATAATTCCCGCTAACGGAGGAAGTATCCAGAAATAACTTAAATTATGCGGATCGGCCCCTAAGGTGGCGAATATCCGGCTAATGTTGGCGCTTTGAAGAGCATAGGCTATCTGAACGCCGAAGAATCCGAAACTGATATCCCATAGTCTTCGGAAACTTAAATCGGGTTTTACTCTCATTCCATCGAAAAGAGAGGAGCATTGGGTTTATTGTAAATCCGTTGTCCTGTTTATTCCGGGAAGGTCATGCCATACAGTTTCTCTATTTCCTGAGGCCAAAGGTTCTCATTCGGGGTTTCGAGAATCAACGGTATGTTATCCAAACGCTTATCTTGCATTAATCGTTCAAAGAACCCCATACCCAATACGCCTGCGCCTAAACTGTCGTGACGGTCTACACGGGAGTCGAGTCCTTTTTTAGCATCGTTCAGGTGCATTCCTCGCAAGTATTCGAATCCGATAATCCGGTCGAATTCCCGCCAAGTCGCATCATATCCTTCGGCTGTCGCCAAATCGTAACCTCCGGCAAAAGCATGGCAGGAATCTATGCAGACTCCTACACGACTTTTGTCCTCTATCCGGTCGATGATAACCGCTAAATGCTCGAACTTGAATCCTACGTTACTGCCTTGCCCGGCCGTGTTTTCTATAACGGCGGTAACCCCATCGGTCTTTTCGAGAGCCAGATTGATCGATTGGGCGATACGGGCTAAACACTCGTCGGTCGAAATTTCTTTCAAGTGACTGCCGGGGTGGAAATTCAATAGTTTCAATCCCAGCTGTTCGCAACGTCGCATTTCGTCCAGAAAAGCCGCCCGAGATTTGGTCAGCCCTTCTTCCTGAGGATGTCCGAGGTTAATTAGGTAGCTGTCATGCGGTAGTATATATTGGGGTGAGAATCCGTATTTTTCGCAATTCTCCTTGAACAGTTCTATGCTTTTATCCGATAACGGAGGCGATTGCCATTGCCTTTGATTTTTTGTGAACAAGGCGAAGGCTTTGGCTCCTATGGCATGTGCGTTTACCGGAGCGTTTTCTACACCGCCCGCAGCACTTACGTGGGCTCCTATAAATTTCATGATTCTGGTCGTTTTTGTTCTTTAAGCAAAACTACAAAAAAAGCCGATTGCTGCCGAGATGAATGAGTTAAGATTTGAGATGGTTCCTGAAAACTTCTTTATCTTTGCAAAAATGCGAAAATAGGCGGCACTCGGCATAATCAAATAAATTTGTTTCTGCCCTCGTATGCACTATCGTTTGTCATAACGAAGATAGGATGCGGTTCGGTATAGCTAAATCGGAAATGGGGTTTCCATTTGTCTCTGCACTCACCATTCACTATCTTTGTAACTACAAAGTATAGAGTATGAATAAGGTATATTATTGGATATTTTTCCTGCTATTGCTCACCGGTTGTCAGGATAGAACGGATTCGTCGTACGTGATTGCAGGAAAAGTGGTTAACTCGATGACTGACGGGAATGTCGTTTATTTGTCTCATAGTAACGGAGATGAATTGGTGAATTTGGACAGCGCGATAGTCGATGGCGGAGTTTTTTCTTTTCACGGAGTACAAGAAGAACCGATTATGGCTTATCTGCGGTTTAACCGTTATCTCGATTCTTTGGCTGTGCCCGTGTTATTTGTGTTGGAAAATGGAGCGATGGAGGCGGTAATGGATACTTCGTATTCGAGTGTCGCAGGGACGGAGCAGAATAACATATTCGAGGAATATAAACGGGAGGCGTATCGCCTCGATTCTTTACGCCGTTGTTTGTATAGCCATTACGTCGAACAGGTGGAGAAGCGTATGATGGATGCCGGTTTGGAACAATCGATGTGCGATGAGGATTTTCGTTTGAGCAGCCAAGAGGAGAAGCTGGCCTACCGGTTTATTCGACGGAATCATTATTCACCGGCTGCGATATGGGTGCTGGAACAGATGCAAAGCCGTTTCGATGAAGATGAGTTGCGAAGCCTTTTGTCGGGGTTCGGTGGGCGAAGCAAGAATGCGCAGGTATTGTCCGATATTTCTTTGCGCTTGCGTAACGCCGATAAAGTCGAGCCGGGAAATCCGTATGTAGATGTTCCATTGATAGAGTATTCGGGACGGAAAGAGAATCTGTCGGGATATATAGGATATGCGAGATATACGGCTATCGGCTTTTGGCGTTCGGATAGCGAGCCTTCTTGCCGGGATATGACGAAATTCGGAGAACTGTATCGGGCGTATGGTTATCGGGGAGCGACCTTTTTGTCTGTTTCGTTGGATAAAAAACGGGATATATGGCGGGAAAAAGTGAGAACTTTGGGATTGCCTTCACATCAATGTGCGGCCGCGGAACCCGATGTAATCGAAACCCGATATGCTCTGGTGTCGGTTCCCGATTTTATGCTCATAGCCCCCGATGGGGCCATCGATTCCCGCAACCTGACGGTGACACAGTTGGAACAGAGGTTGCAAGAACTGTTACCCTATCGGGCGAGAAGAGATACTGCTGTGTCGTCTGTACCGGATACCACCGGATTTGTAAAACGATCGTCAATATAGTTCCGTCTCCATCATATCCGGCAATGTCGTAGCAATGAGATTTTTCATATTGCAAATATTGGTAATTTATCTAAAATGGGAGTCAAGGCAAATGTTCTACTTTGCCTTGACTCTGCATAGAGATCCCCTCTGCCTTTAATCTTTGAGATTGGCGAAAGGTCTGTGTCCCCTGTGCTGTTCTTTGAATCGGGCGATGAGTGCGGTTTCGATCGCTTCGGGATCTTCATCGGGAGTAGGTTTCCAGCACAACAGCAAATTGCCGGAATTTTTTATTTGCCAAATGTATCGGCCGCCCCAGTGCCCTATATTTTGTCCATTCCCGAATTTCAGATATTGATTTAATCGTTTTCTTAGGGTTGTTCCGGCTTTTCCGATGTAGACCACACAAGTATTTTTTACCCAGTTGGTTCCCAATTCGGTTATCGACACATTGGGGTCTTTCCCTTTAAAGAATCCTCCTGTACCGCGGGAGAGAAACTCGGGCATATTTCCCTCTGTATAGACAACCATATACACTCCGGCTGTTCGGGGTATTGCCGTACTGTTGGCTTGCAGTTGTACTACCGGAATGAATCCCTCGAAACCGGCGGCTTTCAAATCATCGATAGTGTTGAATTTCATAGCTGTATCATTTAATTTGTTTCACTATATTGTAGTTAAGTTTGTTTTAATAAATTAGATTCCCGTTTTCATCGAGATAAAATATTTGATTTTCGTTGTTCATTCCTTCACATCCATTTCTTGCTTGGTATTTTGGACATATTAAGCATGGCTCCGAACGAAACTGTTCCGGAATTATACCGGTATCTTCACAAAACGGGCAACAAAGAGTTGGTTGGTTTAATATTTGTGTTTGGATTGTATATTGGTTTTCCTTTGCTCTTTGTTTATTCTGTTTATCCAATTTTTCTTTTTCCGCCTTCCCTTTTTCAGATAAAGGGATTCTCCATTGTTTTGGAGATTTTTGCGTTTGATAGGCGTGAGGAATCAGTCCTGATTCTACTATTTTTTTCAAGGCTTTGTTATCAGCGATTAAACGAGTAGAGGTAAGTAAACGATTAGCTTCCGCTAAAAGCATATAAGGCTTGTTTTTTTGTATCAGCTGAATATCTATTGCTTGTATGATTTTTTCGATATTTCCCATAACGATAATTTTTGTGTAGAATGTCTGGGTGATTGGTAATAACAAGTCTTGGGGTATTGTATTTTATTCGGTATTTTATTCGTATCGTTAATGATTTTCAGTACTTAGTCGCACTCTGTTTCAATAGGTTTGTTTCGTTCAGTGGCTTGTCGCAGCGTATCGTACAGGCGGGTGCGCAGGGTGTGTGGCGCGACTACTTCGACCGATCGGCTGCGGGAAAGCAGTTCCATGACGAAGTCGTTGGTAATGCGCAGTCGCAGTTTGACGGTGATACCTGTTTCGTCTTCGGAGAGTATTTGTTGCGAGTGATGCAGGGGTAGTGTTTTCACAAAAGCTCCATCGACCGAATCGTATTTAAGAACGATTTCTTCCACGGGGTCTTCGGGATTGTTTCATATCCCGTAACTGTCCCGAAAGAGGGAGGGGATATGTGTTCGTCACGGAGGAATTGTGTATCTTCGAGAATATTTATCGCCGAGATACGGTCCACTCCGAACGATTTCAGTTTGCCGTCGGTGTCGTAGCCGATGAGATACCATCGGTATTGCGATTCTTTCAAGAAATGGGGCATGAGCCGTTTGTGAACGATTTTTCCGTTATGGCGTATTAAGGTGTAGTCGAATTCAATGGGATTCCTTTTCCGTATCGCTTTTAGGAGGGGAGCGATGAGTTCGTGCCGTATGGCATTCCGGCGATGCTCGGTGAGGACGTATTTTTGCAAAACACTGTCGGTGTTGATAGAACTGAGCAGCTCGAAGTTGAGCAGTAGTTCTTTGTAGTTGTCGGTCATCTCGTCGAGTTCGGCAATGTAGTATCCTCGTGATTTGTCATTACGAATGACTATACCGAACATTTCGTCGATAAGTCCGAAATCGCGCTGCATAGTTCGTTGCGAATAGTTCGAATCTTTGTTGTCGTATAGGGCGAGGGTATTCTCTACATGTGCGATGAGTGCGTCTGTCGGGACGTATCGAACTGCCGATAGTTTGTTGATGAGTATCGCCAAGCGTCGTATTTGACTGAGTTTTGCCATATCTGTTTGTTTTTGCTTCTTGTGCAAATATAATGATGCAGAACGACAAAACGTGTCGTGTTGATAAATAAGTGGGAATTTAAAAAGAAGAACGCCCGATTTTGTCGGGCGTTCTTACTATAAGACGTTTCGATGATTATTCGGCAACGACTTCGAAGGGGATTTCTACGCTGACTTCTTTGTGAAGTTTTACGATAGCTTTGTAGTTACCCACTTCTTTAACCGTATCTTTAATAACGATTTGTTTGCGGTCTACGATATGTCCCAATTTTTCGAGGGCTTCGGCAATCTGAATGTTGTTTACAGACCCGAAGATAGTACCGGTCGAGCTAGTTTTAGCACCGATGGTAAGAGACACGCCTTCGAGAGCGGCAGCCAAAGCCAAAGCATCGGCTTTGATCTTTTCGAGCTTGTGGGCGCGTTGTTTCAAATCTTCTTCGCGAACTTTCAATGCAGAAGGAGAAGCGATCACTGCTTTTCCTTGCGGGATAAGGTAGTTGCGACCATATCCGCTTTTCACTGTAACGACATCGTCTTTGTAACCGAGGTTAGCGACATCTTCTTTCAATATTACTTGCATGCTAAATTCCTCCTTCGTTTAATTATTTCATCATATCAGTTACATAAGGGAGCAGCGCCAAGTGACGGGCTCTTTTCACAGCTTGTGCAATACGACGTTGAAATTTCAACGAAGTTCCTGTGATACGACGGGGCAAAATCTTGCCTTGTTCGTTCAAGAATTTTTTCAGGAATTCGGGATCTTTGTAATCGATATACTTGATACCGTTTTTCTTGAAACGGCAGTATTTTTTCTTTTTGATGTCGACCGAGGGAGGGGTCAAATATCTGATTTCAGATTGTGCTTGTGCCATTTTTTAGTTCTCCTTTACTTCTTCTTTGTTAGACGATTTAACACTTCTTCTCTTTGCTGCGTATTCGGCTGCAAATTTATCCATTCTGAATGTCAAGAAACGGATTACACGTTCGTCACGACGGAATTGGATTTCCAATTTAGCGATGACAGAAGGTTCGGCGTCGAATTCCAACAGGGTGTAGAACCCGGTGGTCTTTTTTTGGATAGGATAGGCGAGTTTGCGCAATCCCCAGTTTTCTTCATTCACGATTACTGCGCCTTGTTCGGTGAGAATCGTTTTGAATTTTTCTACCGCTTCCTTCATCTGTACATCAGACAAAACGGGAGTTAAGATGAAAACGGTTTCGTAATGATTCATACTCGTTTAGTTTAACGTAATTAGTATAATGTTTTTTATTTGCGGGGGCAAAGGTAGGTATTATTTTGTAATTATGCAATGATTTATACTCGTTTTTTGAGGGAACATTCACTCTTAGAAGCTGTTTTAAATTTATTGAGAAATAATATTATCATTGCAGGCAGGTATGTTCCGGCCATATTGCGCCCCTGTCTCGCATCTTGAATTCCTTGATTTTTGTCAATAGCCCGCTATTGACTGCCTATCTCGGACTCCGATCTGCTTCAACATAGGTCTCAATCTGTCTCGGAATAAATTTAAAACAG
>ERZ827522.21-NODE-21-length-234863-cov-4.675778_pt1 | contig 234863 bp, 251 predicted proteins | sample MGYA00519580_ERZ827522 | MGnify/ENA primary metagenome ERZ827522 (study PRJEB31778, sample SAMEA3449340) | human gut metagenome | biome: human gut; feature: human-associated habitat; material: faeces | place: United Kingdom | collected 2010/2012 ... | reverse complement strand
CGTAGCTCAGTTGGTTAGAGCATCTGACTGTTAATCAGAGGGTCGTCCGTTCGAGTCGGACCGGAAGCGCCATTTGCCGAATTAACTCAGTTGGTTAGAGTAGCTGACTCTTAATCAGAATGTCCGGGGTTCGAGTCCCCGATTCGGCACCATAAGGGCCATTAGCTCAACTGGCAGAGCGGGCGGCTCATAACCGCTTGGCTGGTGGTTCAATCCCACCATGGCCCACCAAAATTTTGATGCAAAGCGTGTCGGCGTCAAAATAATCAATCTGCATTCCCGAGCACAATGTGGTAGACGCGCAACAAGTGCTTGTAACTCAATTGGCAGAGTAGCCGACTTTTAATCGGCAGGTTCGGGGTTCAAGTCCCCGCAAGCGCACCAAACGTTTGGCAGTTCGTAAAACTGTCACAATATGCTCCTGTGGTGGAATTGGCAGACACGACACACTCAAAATGTGTTTTTATATGGGTTCGAGTCCCATCGGGAGTACCACGTCTTGCAGTACGATAACTGCTATTCATGGGTTGTTAGCTCAGTCGGTAGAGCAGCGGACTGTTAATCCGCGTGTCGCAGGTTCAAGCCCTGTACAACCCGCCATATGTCCAAGTGGCGGAATGGCATACGCGCTGGTCTAAGGAACCAGTTTTTCTGTGGGTTCAAATCCCACCTTGGATACCAACGGCAGCATAAAAACTGCCATATATGCTCTTGTGGTGAAATTGGCAGACACGACACATTCAGGATGTGTATTTTGCGGGTTCGAGTCCCGCCGAGAGTACCAGCGTTCGGCAATACGATAATTTGCCATCATATGCTTCAGTGGCGGAATCGGCAGACGCCCCAGACTTAAAATCTGGTGTCAGAGATGGCGTACGGGTTCAATTCCCGTCTGAAGCACCATGTAGGGGTGTAGCTCAATTGGTAGAGCAACGGTCTCCAAAACCGCGTTGTGTGTGTTCAAATCGCATCACCCCTGCCATATGCGAATGGTCCCGGACGGTTAGGGTGCGGACTGCAAATCCGTCAAAAGCTGGTTCGACTCCAGTCGTTCGCTCCAAAAGCGCTTTTTGCATTTCAACGCAAGGGCGCTTCTTGTTTTTTATGCGTCTCAGATTGAGATTTGTGTAAAAACGGTTGAACTTAAGTGTGTGTTATTGTATTATATAATAAAATATAAAAATAAATTGGATGATTCGATTTTATTATAGGAAGTAGGCGGAGCAGATTTATGACTGTTTTTTTTATGCTGTTATATGCTTTTTGGAAATTGATGACGTATCCTTTTACGCCTTTGGCTCATTTTGTGTTTAAAAAAGAAAAAGATGAAAAAAAACGAAAAACAAGAGAATCTGTTTTTCTGTTAATTTGTTTAATTGTTGGATATATTGTTTTTAAGTCTCCCGATATGGTACATACATATATTATGGAGAATTATGAATACTCTGAATTTTGGATGAACTTTTATAAGAATTATAATTTGATTGTTCATCTTTGTGCTTTGGCTTATACTGTTGCTTTGGTGGTAGGACCAATTCGCTTTTTCTTTTTCACAGGCAACCATAAAGCTCTTACTCGTGATGATATTCAAGAACTAAATGAGGCAAGAAGAAAAAATGCCGAAAAGGATAAAGCTTACTGGAATGGCTATTGGGATGGTTTCATAGGATGATACGCAAGCACCCATGCAGCGTAAATTTCACAGTTGATTTCTCAGAGGTGAAATACAGTGTACAAGTATAAGGATGATATTTGCGTCATTCCCGATGAAATCAAACGTATGAGTGAAGAAGAACTCAAAACGGAAATTGCTCGTATTGAGCAGAACTCAACGCCGAAAAGCGGTTCAATCCTAATTGCGTTACCGTATCATCTCAAATAAGCACTTTTCTTGCTGCTGATATCAACTGCAGCATGATTTTATAATTGCGCAGCGCAAAAAAGCCCCGTAAGACATCCAAATTTGGATATAGTCTTACGGGGCTTCGTTGTTTCGATAGCTATGCCGCCATCTTTTCGTTAATGTGGTTTCCAGTCAATTAGTGTTCTAAAGACATCAGAAGCCGATACGTTTTTATAGCAACACATTCTATCAAAAGCAACTATCATCATTTTTTCGTATTCAGGTAAAGCCATGTTAATAGGAATGGTGATGGCAAGAGAACTGTCCAGCGCTTTTAGTACAACCACTCCTTTTATTTCTTTTTGCTTTTCTGTTTCTTCCCAACCAGTTGAGAGAAGATAATCATAGAGTGTATAAGGGTTTACTGTGCAACAATCATACGGAGCGTCATTGACACCACCAAGCATCAGATAGGCTCGTCTGTATTTTTTGGTTCTTGATATGTCTTTTTCGGTAAGAGGTTGCGGAAGTCTTTTTGTATCCATGTTGCTGCGCAGGTCAGATAATTTGACCTTGACGGCAGTACGATTCTGCTGGATACGCCAAAGATACTCAGCATAAGACATGCCTTTTCTGTGCGTTAAGACGTCTACGGCATCTGCAACCTCCTTCGGGAACTCCGCTCTGATATCTTCTATGGTGACGGAGGTATCTTCTACCGTATCATGCAGGAACGCGACGGCTTTTGCTATCGGGTCACCTATTATACCATTTGCTACAACAGCGACATGGGCTTCGAAATAATCTTTCCCAGCCTTGTCCTTTTGCCCTGCATGAGCCTTGATTGCAAGCCGTTCAGCCTTATCAACCATCTCTACAAGTTCTTGTTTTGTCATATTCATCTCCTAATTTATATCTTAACTCATTTTCTGTATTATAACTTTCTAAAAGTTAAGATGCAAAATACAAGTCAAAAACAAAAGTGGTGTCACAGTTCCAAAGAAACAACGCATAGCTGTGCAGTCGGAAGAAGCTGAATTGAAACAGGAAGACGGAAGTACGTAGGGTCTACATCTTTCATACCAAACCGTGTTCTATCCAAAGCGTCTGCGTCCTTAAGAATATTATAAAGAAGTTTCACTTTTTCTTCGGCCTTAAACCCAAGCGATTTCATAGCTTGCATGGAAATGTTGTCATCAATACAATGATATTGTACCAAGAAACTGGTAATCGCATCGGGAGCTGAGACCTCTTTCTCGTAAATCTTTGCAGATGCCGCACCATGCAGGTCATCGACATCCTCGTTTATTCGGCCGACATCGTGATACAATATTGCATCACAAAGCCGTTTTAGGTCTTTTTGTGTGAGGTTATATTCTCCTACATAAACTACCATAAGTGCATCAAAAAGAACTCTTAACGTATGTGTCGCGTCATGGTCACTGCTGTTATTATCCATGTAAACCTTTTTTATCTTTCTTCTATAAGTTTGATACAGGGAATCAAAAGCGCTATAATAATGACCGACACTGTCAATTCCATAGAGGACTTGTATCTTTTCATTTTTTATAGAAGAGGGAGAAACAATTACTTCTTTTTCTGCGTCAGGGAAGTATTCGATGATAGCAGACTTAGGTATTGTTGCAGTGATGATACGGCTGTCTTTGGGTGACGGGAAACGGCATGCAAAGAATGTTGCTATTTGTAAGCTGGTTGTCCAAGAAAAGGTATTCGTATAAGGGGTCGAATCATCGCCCTCGCCGCGATAAATTGTTACAACATCCGGTAAAGCTTTGGTTTTCATTGCGGTTTTATTCTTTGCTTTCTCGGATTTTTTAGCAACGACTTTCTCAAAGTCCTCCAAGTCCAAATGCGCAAATCCGTAATCTTTGTATTTATAGAAAGAAAAGAAAAAATCATATAATGCAGCAGACGGTTTTGTTCGTTTCACATAAGCTGCCAACACCGACATACTCAAACCATCACTAAGGCCATTTATATAGCGGGAAAGCTGGTTTTTGCCGAGTGTTTTGATATTTGCTGCAGTAGCGAGAACTCTTTTTTGAAATTCCTCATCAGATTCTTTGATGGATAGTCTTTTGTCACCGTATATTTGAAGATTCAAAACAATGGGTATTTCAAAGCCAAGTTCTCCATAATATAAGGTATCAAAAAGATTATCAGAAAAATAAATATTTTCAATAGGAAGCAGAGGGTATCTTTCGGAAAATTCTTTGGCCGTGATGCCAACACTATATCCATTTTGAGCATACCGTTTCATATCTGTTCTGGTTTGAATCTTAGTCAACGGTACCAATGAATCCAATGATGCTTGGTTGCTCCGTCTTAGAATTTCTGCAACATTCATTTTGATTTCTCCATTTCACTCTTTTCTTATATTATACCACAAAAATGCGGGAAAGTAAAATTGACCAACGGCAGAAAATGTGGTATAATATAAATAGAAAAATCAGTTGTACGAGGGGTCTCTCATGACATATATTTGCTGCGTTGACGATTACGCAAGTCTTTCTTTTAATAAAAGAAGAAATAGTTCTGACCGTTTCGTTATCGAAGATATCATCAATACGGTAGGGGAAGCTCCGCTGCGAGTTGATACCTATACAGCTAAACTGTTTCGAGATAAACAAGTTCCGTTATTGATTGTTGATGACGATTGTCTTGAAAACGCAAAAGACGGTGAATTTGTCTTTGTGGAGAGACAGAACCCATCTGCATATCTAAAAGCGGGTGACCAGCTTATTCTATATCATTGGAATAGGCATTATCCATCAGATAACAGGTTGAATCTGACCGGCTGGAATGCACTTGAAATAACGACAGGAGAGTTTGCGGGGTACAGCCACGAAAAGATAACAAAGACAAAAGTTGTTTTGCAAGACAAAGTTGAATAAAGTCCTTCCGAATTATTCCAAAAACATATAAGAAAGCGAGAGTGATTTTGTGGTTGTTCAGTTTACTGCCAAGCATTATGATTTTTTAAATCATGTTTTTAAGGTCATGAAATCCTTTTATAATAATAACTATACTGACATTTGCTTCGAAATCGGAAAGACCTATGGCGCACCTGAGGAAGATATTAAAAAGGCAATCGGCATTTTCGATTCGTTGCCTATTACAGCACCCGTTCCTGCAATGGTGAATAGCATTGTATTCATCTCTCGAAAGGTAATGCTGAACAAAGTAGATGTCACTCAGGAACCGTACGCCTATGAAGTCGACCTTGAAGAAAAAGAATGGCGAATCGTTTCTACCGTTTTGGACACCTATTCAAGATTGCTTATGGGGCAGTTTTTCGTAATTTATGAACAGTTGGATATTCCAGATAACGGAGTCAAGTCCAATTACGACCTCGTTCTGAAAGCAAACCATGATGCTCGTTGGAATGGCGTAGGTGTTGCACAAACGCGGGATTTGTTGATTCCAAAACTGAAAGAAATGCGTCTTGGCTGGAATGGGAATTTCGGCATCGCAAATGCTGATAATGCCTATAACAGCAAACTCGCATATGAGATGGTTAAAGTTCTGGAAAGCTGCAGTCGTTACGAGTGCGGTATGTTAAAGGTCACAGACGAACCGTTGATTAAGATTGTTGGAGGGCCTAAAATAGTGGCATTCTGATATTGCGGTTTGCTGCAAAGTTAATACAATATAGATATACGACAAATAGAATGTATTTAGTTCTTTTGAGCCATTCTAAATACGTCGTATTTGAATGCGCTGCGTGAAATAAAAACGCAGCGCTTTTTTTGTATCAACGTTTAAAACGAAAGGAGACGCTAATATGCGTATTATCAAACGTTCCGGCGAAGAGCAGGAGTTTAACCCCAAGAAAATCAGTGTTGCGATTGGGAAAGCCAATGGCAGCGTAACAAAAGACAAGCAATTCCCGGAAAACTATATTCCGGCCTATACTGCACAGGCTGTAGCTGCCTGCGAAAACCTTGGTCACACGCCTACCGTTCAGGAAGTTCAGGATATCGTTGAAGATGTTCTGATGGACAGTGGATGTCATGAGGTGGCTCGTGCTTATATCAAGTATCGGTATACGCATGATGCCATGCGCCAACATAATACCACCGATGACAGAATCCTGTCTTTGATTGAGTACAAGAACGAAGAGGTCAAGCAGGAGAATTCCAATAAGAATCCTCAGGTCGTTTCTGTTCAGCGAGATTATATGGCAGGTGAGGTAAGTAAAGACCTTACCATGCGTATGCTTTTGCCGAAAGATATCGTCGAGGCTCACAACGCGGGTATTATCCATTTCCACGATGCTGATTACTATGCCCAACATATGCACAACTGCGACCTGCTCAACCTCGATGACATGTTGCAAAACGGCACGGTGATTTCCGGCACTCTGATTGAGCGTCCACATCGCTTCTCTACTGCTTGCAACATTGCCACCCAGATTATTGCGCAGGTTGCATCTTGCCAGTACGGAGGTCAGAGTATCAGCCTTACTCACCTTGCCAAATTTGTTGATGTAAGCCGTAAAGCAATCGGCAAAGAAGTTGACAAAGAAAATGCTGAACTGCATCTGAATTTAACAGAATACCAGCGCAACGAAATTGTTAACAGCCGTCTTCGTAAAGAAGTGCGTTCCGGCATTCAGACGATTCAGTATCAGGTCATTACTCTTATGACCACCAACGGACAGGCTCCGTTCATCACTGTATTCATGTATTTGAATGAAGCAGGGAAGGACGAGGTTCTGAAGCACGACCTTGCTATGTGCATTGAAGAGATGCTTTGCCAGCGCTATGAGGGCGTTAAGAACGAAACTGGTGTCTACATCACTCCCGCATTCCCGAAACTGATTTATGTGTTGGAGGATGATAACATCAAAGAAGGACAGCCTTACTACTATCTTACAAAGATGGCCGCAAAATGTACTGCACGTCGCATGGTTCCTGATTATATCAGCGAAAAGAAAATGCGCGAGTACAAGCTGTCCAAAGGTGAGACAGAAGGAAACGGCGATGTGTATACCTGCATGGGTTGCAGAAGCTTCCTGACCCCTGACCGTACCGGTAATGGCTGGGATAACGTTGCAAACGCCAAAAATTATGACGGTAAGCCGAAATACTATGGTCGTTTCAATCAGGGCGTTGTCACAATCAATCTCGTTGACGTTGCGCTTTCCGCAAATAAGGACGAAGATGCTTTCTGGCGTATCTTTGATGAGCGCTTGGATTTGTGCCATCGTGCATTGCAGTGCCGTCATAAGCGTCTGAAGGGTACACTCTCCGATGTGGCTCCTATTCTGTGGCAGTATGGTGCGTTGGCTCGCCTTAAAAAGGGTGAGACTATTGACAAGCTGCTCTACAACGGCTATTCTACTATTAGCCTTGGTTACGCAGGTCTGTACGAGTGCTGCATGGCAATGTACGGCAAGAGCCACACTGACCCTGCTGTGAAGCCTTTTGCCTTGAAGGTTATGCAGCATATGAACGACAAGTGCAATGAGTGGAAAGCAGCCGAAAACATCGACTACTCTCTCTATGGCACGCCGCTGGAATCCACGACCTACAAATTCGCCAAGTGCTTGCAGAAGCGCTTCGGTATCATCAAGGATGTTACCGACCATGAATACATCACCAACTCCTACCACGTCAATGTGCGGGAGAAGATTGATGCGTTTAGCAAGCTGGCTTTTGAGAGCGAATTCCAGCGCCTGTCTCCGGGCGGTGCTATCAGCTATGTTGAGGTTCCTAATATGCAGGATAACCTTGAAGCTGTTATCGCTGTCATACAGTTCATCTACGACCACATCATGTACGCAGAGCTGAACACTAAGAGTGACTACTGTCAGGTCTGCGGTTACGATGGCGAAATCCAGATTGTGAAAGATAACGGCAAACTCATTTGGGAATGCCCGCATTGCCACAACCGTGACCAGCACAAGATGAACGTCGCCCGCCGCACCTGCGGCTATATTGGAACGCAGTATTGGAACCAGGGGCGTACGCAGGAAATTGCCGAGCGTGTAATGCACCTTTAACAACCGTAGGTTGTTATTTTAACTACTACAACCAAAAATAGCTGCGATTTAGTCACAGCAAACTAAATTCGTAATATTACTTTTTTCGCGTCTAATCGTTAAATTGCCGCCTCTGCACAAACGCAGGGGCGGTTCTTTTTTGCGCAAAAAGCAATTAAATTATAAGCTATTTATTGTCATGAATGGAATTTTCTGGTATTTTCTACAATTATATCGTTAATAAAGGAAAAGTGCGTGTCAAGAAATTTGCAGAAATCTACAACTATATCGTAAATAAAGAAAAAATTGTAAATCTACAACTTACCTGAAACAAGCAAGCTGCTTCCACTGTCATAGGGAGGCGGCTTGTTTATATACCCTATTAAAATGAGGCTATCCTCCGTCATAGGAGGATAGCCTCCTCGAGACAGAAACTATTGCGTTTTGCTGCAAGGTGAATATACTTGAGAAAACAACATAAAAGGAAGTGTACATATGGCAATAAAAGCACCCATCGAGCTCTACAGACGCAGTATACCAGAAGGTCTAAAGACCAAAGACCTGTTTTTTGTGGCTTTGCAGGATAGACTTACTGTCATAAAACCGAAAGAACTCAACAGAAATGAAATTAAGATTGTCGGTTATGTTGATGTTGAACAGGGCGACTTTACCGGCATTCAAAAAAATTGTATTTATCTTGGGAAAGGCAATGATAGAATACCTTTTGATGTCTACAACAAAAATGGTCTCAAAATTGTAGGCTATATTCCTGTCGAAGGAGAAAACGCATATATTGCTGTTGTTAAACCCATGAGTCCTGTCTTCGTTATCTTGTTCGGTACTTTGGCTATTGTTTTTCTCGTTGCGTTAATTGCTCTCGCTCTCAGTCATAAGTATGTGATGCCCATAAACGAAGCCAATACTGCTGTTGTGAGTAGTGCATCTTTGGTAGAAAATACCGATATGCAGGCAACGCCTGAAGAAGCCAATTGATTTTCAAACTGAGCCACTTGTGAATAGCTATTGTGTTTTGCTGCAAAGTACATATACTTAGTTTATACTAAAAATAAAACATGCCATAATAGCCCACAACAGGCCAGAAAATCGTAATCGACATTAGACAGTCGCTATTTTCTCTACGGAGAAGATGGTGGCTGTTTTTTTTGTTTGCAAAAAAAAAGAAAGGAAGGTAGTCAATATGACTTATGAAGAAAAACATGAAGAAAACCGTGAAAATGCGGATTTGTCAATGATTTGTCCGAAAGTCGCTTCCATGTGGAGCGTTAAAAACAATTATTCCACACACGAGGTATCTGCAAACAGTAACAAAATAGCAGTTTTTGTGTGTCCTGATTGCAAGCAGGAATTTGAAGCACGAATTTGTAATGTTGTCAGGTCTGTCGAGCAAGGCACTACTGGCTGTCCTGTTTGTGCTGGCCGAAAAGTTGTTTCCGGCATCAATGATTTGGAAACAGTTTGTCCTAAGGTCGTTCCAATGTGGAGTGTCAAAAACGATTATACTCCTCGCGATATTCCTGCTCGCTCATCCAGACGTGCGTTTTTTATTTGCCCTGATTGCAAACAAGAGTTTGTAACCAGTGTCCGTGCTATGGAACGAGCAGTTGTGTATGGAAATAACATCTGCCCAGTATGTCGTGGAAGGCATATTGTCGCTGCGGCAAAAGAAAACAAAGCTGGATTTTCAAAACCTATCGGTACTACGTTAAAAATGCAGGATGGCAATATGGCTACCTGTGTTTCTTACCATGGAGTCAATAACATTGATGTTCAGTTTGAAGACGGATTTGTTCTGTATCACGCTCGTTGGAATCAGTTTGTTCGTGGTATGCTTCGTCATACTGTAAAGACCTATACAAAGTAAATCAAAAACAAAGTGATTATATGTTGCTTGGTTTATGACAGTTATCATTTCCTTCTAAAAGAGGATGATGGCTGTTTTTTATTATTACAAGCCTCGAATGTTACGAGGAGAAAGAGAAAAATTATGAATGCTTATTTGAATGTTATGCACACCACTACCTGCAACTGCGCTGCTTGCGCTCCGGTCCCGACTCTTGGTATTAAGATGCCGTATGAGGAAGAGAAAAAAGAGCTAGTTAAGACCAGAAAAGGTCGCCAAAAGCTGGTTGTTGGTGAAAATGACTTGGCTACGGTTGCTCCTAAGGTCGCCGCAATGCTGAGTGAAAAAGACAAGCACTTTGCTTTTGAGGTTACTGCAGGAAGCAAAAGAAAGCTTGTTTTTGTTTGCCCTAATTGTGGGCAGGAATTCGAAGCTACGATTCAGAATGTTGTTCGTTCTGTAAACCACAACCTCACGGGCTGCCCTGTTTGCGCAGGTAAAAAAATTGTTCCCGGCGTCAATGACCTTGCGTCGAAGTACCCGGAAATTGCTGCTATGTGGAGCGGTAAAAACAAGTTATCCGCGTCAGAAGTTGCCGTCAAGAGCAACAAAAAGGTCTTCTTCAAATGCCGTGATTGCGGAAAAGAATTCGAAACCAAAATCGAACATGTTGTCTATGCTGTAGAAAACGGAACCACTGGTTGCCCTGTTTGCAACGGGCGCAAGGTTGTTCCCGGTATCAACGACCTTGCTTCGAGATACCCAAAAGTTGCCGCCATGTGGAGTAACAAAAACGAAAAATCTGCCTTGGAAGTTACTGCCAAGACCGATAAAAAGGCAATCTTCAAGTGTCCTGATTGCGGCAAGGAATTCAAAGCCCAAATCGGAAGTGTTGTCGATTCTGTAAACAACGGTTTCACTGGCTGCTACGACTGCAACAGGAGGAGAATTAACGCCATTTCCAAACCGGAATGTTTCGTGGTGCGTTTTATGCTGTCGTTTGCAGGTGAAAACGGAATTGCTAATCCTTTCTCTGATGTTCGAAACATTTTGGGCGAGAGTAGCCTCTTGGGACTGGACTTTGTGGACCACATCCAGAAGTTCTGCGCTGAATACAACGGCAAATATCCGCACGCAGACGCTGCCGAAAAGGACCGTTTCAAATTCGAGGCTGCAAAAAAAGCGGGCTACACGATGATTCGTGTTCAGGAGCCGGGGCTCGAAGTCCTTGACCCTAAATACGACATTGTTATGCCTGAAGGGTTTTACCGTAACGGCAAATATGATGCTGAAATCATGGAAGAAGTTGGTCGTAAAGTTATTCACCTGTTGGAAGAAATTTACGGTCGCAAGGCTTCTCCTGAGATTTGGGCGTTGAACAACTTTAAGGAATTCGAGATTTGGTATGATGCCAACAAGAAGGAACTTGAAGCCAATGCACGGAAGAAAGGTCCGAAGGGCAAAACAGCAGCGAAGATGGCTGCCTGATAGATTATAAGACCTCTGACACATCAGTTGTCTTTTTACATAGATAGCATTTCCTGCCGTTCACCCCTGACCGGGTGGGCGGCTTTTTTGTATGTACGTATATTTCTTATTTACAATATAGTTGTAGTTTTAGAACTACTATTTCTACGCACACTTTCCTGTGTTTATGATATAATTGTAAAAAGGCTATTGCATTTTGCTGCAAAGTTAATATACTATAAGCATACTAAAAATAAAACTAAATCACGTGAAAATCCAAGTCGATACGAAAGTCGCCATTTTTTTGATGGCGGCTTTTTTATTTGTAAAAATGGAGGGTAAAAGCATGAAAGTCATGAACACTGTGGACTATCTCAACGCTACCGAAAAGAAGGCTCCTGCCACCAGCAACGACATGTTCGCCTTGCTGACGCAGATGGCAAGCCTTTCACCTCGTCCTATCGCGAAGTGCGATGATGGATTCAACCTGTCCATTCAGGCATCCTCTGCGCATCACTGCGAGAAGGGCGAAAATGGCATCTACAAGTCTGTCGAACTCGGTTGTCTTTCTTCTCCGGAAGAAAGCCTCTCTGAGTACGAAGACTGGGACGATTCTTCGACGTATGGCTACGTGCCTGTTGAGATTGTCGATGCTATCATCGCAAAACACGGTGGGATAATCTTGCCGGACTAATCCGTTATCACAAATATAATAAAAGGAGATATGAGTTATGTAGAAATTTAATAAGTTTTTGAGAAGTACCAAAAATTTTGAGACCGCAAAACGCTTCGCTTAGTTGTTTGGAAAAGACATAGGCGCAATGAGAACGGTATCAGCAGGATTGTTGGCTGTCTTACTTGCGAGCAATATGGCAGCAGCGGAAATAGCCACATAGCAAGTGGTTGGTGTCATCACAGCTTTTGTTGCTACAAGAGTCATTGCATATATCGCAGAGTTTTTGCGATTTAAAAATTATAGAAAAAACAGGGTCATTGCTGTAATTGATGTTTTCATCGAGGGCTATAATGCAAGCAGCATCAATGATATTGTGAAAGACGTCATTGGAAAAATCCCTGACGTTTTTAAGAAGTAAAAAATAAAAAGGCATTGTGCTTTGTGACAGAAAGTTCAATGTCTTTTTTTTGCATTATAATAAAAAGGGGAGAACCAGTTTCCCGATTCTCCCCAAGTATATGTCCGCAAACACATACCGCAATTTATATTTATATTATACCTCATATTCTATAGTAAATCAAGAAAAAACGGAGGATTTATGATTCGTTTTAGAAAAGATGTTCGTCCTTATAATTGCTTTAGCAATTTTTATCCTTGCACCGTCGCCGTTGATGGAATGCAATTTAGGAGTGCAGAAGCTGCGTTTCAGGCACAAAAAGTTCCTTTAGAAAAGCGCCGTGATTTCATCTTCTGTACGCCATCTGCTGCAAAACATCTCGGCCGCCATGTTCCATTGCCTGCCGATTGGGACGATGTCCGGGATGAAGCCATGCACAAAGTTGTTTATGCCAAGTTTTCTAAGAACGAGAACCTTCGGCAAATTCTATTGTCCACCGAAGACGAAGAACTTGTCGAAGATACTACCGGATGGCACGACAACATCTGGGGCGACTGTTCGTGTCCTAAGTGCCAGTACATCAAGGGACGGAACAAGCTCGGCAAAATCCTGATGCAGGTGCGAGACGAAATTAAAACAGGTAAAATGCAGCATCCATAAAAACATCTTGCCGTCTGCTGCAAAGTAGTTATACTGAAGTCATCTAAAAAATAAAAAGCAATAAGCATTCAAAATCGATATACCGCTATCTCACACGAGATGGTGGTATTTTTGCTTTAGAAAGGATGTGTTTTCGCTGTAATTCATACTACACCAAGACAACCCAAAAGTAGATATAACCGTCAGACAGCAATAGTTGTCTGGGAATCAACAACAGTATAAGCCCCAATGCTGCTTATGCGTAATTTTGCGAAAGGAAGTAGAGAAAAATGTTTGCCGATATTGATGCCTCTAGCATCGTAAGTCTCATTGGTAAACCTGTCTGGGTATTCACTGAGGCTCGTAAATTCAATAGGAATGGTCGTATTTATACGGCATCTAATGTACACAACGCCATTTATAAAGGAAGTATCCAAACGATACAGATTGAAACCGTACCTGTTTCGCAGGGCCCTTCTAAAGGATGGCTTCCTGCATGCTTTGCCAATGTTGCCGTTTCGATTCCTGATGAAAATGGAGTTAGCAAATATAGCCTTTATCTCGAACGGCAGCTTCTTAATGTTACTGTTTTTGAAACAGAAGAAGAAGCCAAACGAGAGATGGATGTTTTTGCTTCTCTCAAGGATACCTGTACCGGCACTGAGATGCAGCTGCGGAATTCAAAGAAAAACCTTTCCCTGTTCAAACAATTGGAGGAGAAATCGTCTTTGTGGAATCCAACCACCGATTTTGGCTCTTCTTTCCTACAATCTGACTATGAGGCTCTCTTAATTGATTGCGAGAAAATCATGGAAACGAAAGACGCTCTCAAGTGGATTTCTTCCAGTTTCCATATTCCGGAAGAAAAAATCACAATTTTATTTGATACGGAATGCTTTGAAAAGAACTGCTTCGGAACATACCGTGTCAAAAGCCGTGAAATCCGATTTCCTTTGTATGATTCCCAAACTCGGAACTATGTCCACTTTGGCGTAGATGACAACGGGCGAATGGTTCATAAGGAAATCATCAATGGAGAAATTAAACCTTATAACACCTAAAGGAGAAAAAACAATGGATAATACTACTAATCCCGTTATCGACACCAAGAAGAATGCTGCCAAGTTTTACAAGGTCGTTGAAACGTACATCAAACGTGACGGTATCAATGACCTCATGGACTGGCTCGGCTCTACCGACTTTTTTGAGGCTCCTGCCTCTACAAGATTCCATGGTTCCTATGAAGGCGGTTTGTGTCAGCACAGCCTGAATGTCGGAAAGTGGCTGAATAAATTGGCAGAGGGGCTTTACCCCGGTCAGTATACGAAGGAAACGCTCACGCTTGTTGCATTGTTCCATGATGTCTGCAAGGCAAACTGCTACAAGACCAGTACCCGTAACGTAAAGAACGAACAGACTGGTCAGTGGGAGAAAGTTCCTTTCTTTGCATGGGAAGAAGTGCTCCCGTTTGGCGGCCACGGCAGTAAGTCGATGCATCTCGTTGAGAAGTTTGTAAAGCTGACCGACGAAGAGGCTTCTGCTATCAACTGTCATATGGGTTTTGCCAACCTGATGAGCAGTGATGTTGGCGGCATTTCCAGTGCCTTCACTTACAGTCCGCTCGTGTTTCTTACCCATGTGGCAGATATGTTTGCCACTTACATCGATAAGTGCTGAGAGGAGAACATATTTATGAAAATCAAACCTTGTCCTAAATGCGGTTGCTGCGAATATCTTGCAACCGCTCATGTGACGCAAACGTGGCTCATCAATCAGGATGGTGACTTCGTGGAATCTAAAACCGAGTGTGACGAAGTTTTGCACGCTCCTGACCCTGATGACATCTTTACCTGTTCGAATTGTGGGGAAGAAATCCCTCGCGATTTGATTACTCAGTAAGAAGGGAAATAACATGGATAAAAATGGTCGTGCAGTTAAACTTGCCAAGGATACACTTGATGAAATCGGCAATTTCGGCTTCGATAATGAGGCTTACGCCGAGACTATCTGCCGGGGACATCGTACCCTGCAGCAAAACTGGATGCGTATGTCTTTGAAGACTATTGCTAAGATGGCCGAAGTAGGAGACAAAGGTCTGTACGATGACCGCAACGAAAGTGCCGTAAAGATGGCACAGAAGATTCGCGATGCCATCGGCGACGATGTTCTTCCTTACATTTGATTTCACTGCAAGCGCTCGGCCCATTAGGGTCGGGCGTTTGCTTTTTGCTGCAAAGTAGATATACTGTGAGTATCCAAAAAATAAAAATTACTACGAATTAGAAATCGATGTGTCGCTATCTCTGATGAGGTGGCGACATATTTTTATGTAAAAAAGGAGCGTAAAATATGTCTACTAATAATCGCGAGTTTGATTTCTTTGCTCTCATGGCAAGTCTGGAAGCTCATATGCTTAAGGACCCTAATGTTCGTGATACATCTCCCAGTGAAGCCTTGGAGAACTATTTTTCTCGCAAAGGTAAACGCAGTCAGCGCCGCAAGAATGCGTTCCGTGCGCAGCGTCATCGTCGTGATGTGATGGCAGAAAAGTTCGACACCACATCAAAAAACGATGGTATTCTGCGCAAGACGTACAAGGACGGCTACGCAAAATTTGAAAGTTCTCACGGTCGTGTGAAGAAGGAAGATAAGAGCAACAGTTATCACTGCAAGCATCCTCGCGAGCGTCGCCGTATTGAAGCCGCGAATAGCAAGTTGGCGGATTATATGCAGTCTGATATTTGCCTTGACCTCTATGATTCTGTTTTCGATGACGATGATGACTACGATACCTATATGGGACAGCTTTTTTATGACAATCTTGTCTATTTCCTTTGTGAAGAAAGTGGATGGTCTGAGGAAGATTTGCAGGGTATCGGCATCGTTGAGATGATGGATATTGCTTATGAGCTTGGCGCAGGAGAAAAGCTCGGTATCAACAAGAGAACTTTTGCTGTTCCGTGCAATGTGCGGGCTTATGATGGACATATTTCTGTCGAGTGGATGTATGACCGTCTTAGCAGCAAAGCAAAAAAGCTTTTGGATGTTTGCCGCTCCTATATTTATGATGACAACACGGACTGGGATTATTCCTTGGATTTTAACTGCTAATTTGAAAGGAAGATAAAATGATTCACGAATATCAGTTCAGTATCGACTCTATCGATGCTGCCAACAAAGCAACGCATACCACCTATGCAGAAGACAGTATCTGCAACGGTCTTGCGAAAGGTCGTCGTATGCTTGATAAACTGTTTAAGGACGGTGCCCTCACTGCAGAACTGTGGCTCATGGGCGACCCCGCCGATGGTCGGCGGTCTTCGTTGAAGGCATTTTTCGACAGAGGAGACAACAAAGTACGCAAGGTGGAATGTTGAAAGTATTTTCACTGAAATTCCATTCAACATAATTTGACGTTCAAGGAGGATACAATTGGAAAATAATGGTTCTGTGACTATTGCAGTAAATGACTTTATCCATTCGCTTTACGCATACAAGAACATTTCTTTGTATGATGCGAATCATGTTTTTGATGAAGAAAAGTCTGTTCGCTGGAATAGGGAAGAAGTCGAACGACTAAACAACTCTTACGACAGCAGGCTTAGCGAAGCCTATACACAGGCTCGTTCGGAAGCTGCTGCTTTAAGCGCTCGTATTGCAACTGGCAACAATAGCGAAAAAACTCTTTCGCAGACTGCACAAGATATTATTCAGGACGATTTGCTCGATGAGCTTTTGAAAATCACTGATGATTTGAGTAGTAGCGATAATTCCTTAGAGCGACGCACTTACGCCATCGTTAATAAGTATTTGCAATTCGTTAAATCGATACTTGTTATCGAGGATAAGAATAAGCAGGAGCAAACCATTTCCGGCGAAAAGTGGCTGGACATTCGCGCTCCATTCTCTTTTCATCATAAAGATGTACTGTATTCGAATATTTTTACCGCTATCGCAGCAGTAAAATACGGTATATCTTTCGGCGAAGATACATCTTGTATCGAAAGTACAGCCACGGCAGCAAAAACGAATGCCTATATCCGCAAGAATAAGCTCAAACAAGTTGAGGATTGGGACAAACAGCGCGAGGAACAAATCACAGCAATTTTCGGTTCTGCTTTAGGCGAAGGTCTTTATGAAGAACTTCTGGCAACAGATAAGAAGAAAATCCTTGCCGCTGATAAGAATATCGGCGAATACGGTTCCATTCTCATGGCGATTCGGGAGAAAGCGCAGGAATCAATGATTGCAGATTTTCTGTCAAAGCAAAACCCAACCAAGCTGAAAAAATAAATCTTTCGCAAAACACCTCTTGTTATTTGCTGCAAAGTAAATACACTATATGTATTAAGATAAATAAAACACAGCATTCATAATGCTTCAAAATTTGTCTTAATACGTGAAAACGGCTATCGCTCTTTGAGTGGTAGCCGTTTTTTTTGTTTATGGTTTGTTGCTAAAGCAACGAGCCTCCATTAAATAAAAAGTGAGGAAAAAAGAATGAGCAAGAAAATCAAGAGCATCAAGACGAAGAATGTCAAGTCCACCTCTGCTTCCGTTGCGACCAACGCTACACCCAACTTCTCCATCAACAGCAAACGCGAGATTCTTCCTATCTCCACGACCTCAAAGGGACTTTACAGCATGGGTAGAACCAACTGCTTTACAATGAAGAAGCTCGATGAGTTTATTACGAACTCGATTGAGGCTCGCCGAGATGACAAGACCGTTCCCATCATCCGCGTTGTCGCCGACTACTCCACTACTTTCAGACTGTGGGAACTTGCCGTTGTTGACTATAACACTTGCGGTATGACAAAGAAGGAGCTTTTTTCGAACTACTTCTGCGTTGGTGGCGAGAGCGGGGAAGGTGAAGGTCATATCGCTGGATTTGGCAGCACCGCAATCTTTACACTGACCCGTGGTACGCATCCGTTTTTCGTTGCATCTCAGAGCCATCTCTCCAACGACGCCTATTGCGTCAACGGAGGCTTGCAGGACGACCCTGTCACGCATCAGGCATACACCTACATTGAGCCGTGCAAGATGGAGGATTTCCTGCCTGAAAGTCTGAAAAACAAAAAGTACGGAACGCCAAACACCATTGTTCGTGTATACGTCGATGAGGAGACCATCCGCGATATGCTGCCGAATCAGAAGGGCTATAATCGCGAGACTAGAGCGATTGACCCTCAGACCATTCGTCTTGCATTTGCACAGCACATCTCTGTCGTGTATCGCGAGAAAATTTGTGGCCCCAACCCGATGGCATACATCTATGTTCAGGACTTGGAGTTCCACAAGACCAGCAGCCGACTCGACCTTTCCCTTGAAGATGATAAGACGAAATGGAACCGTCCTATCAAGGCATTTGATATGGATGCGGCCATTGCTGCCACCTCTGCGCAGAAGGCAAACTATTCCGGCACTGTTGTGTGCGGCAACGACTCTGTAAAGTACATCTACAAGTTCGGAACCGTTGACCACAATTACATCGACCACTTTGGTTTTATGGGCGTCGCACCTCTTTATGGGTACTGGGATGGTTCCATGAACAACTCCGGTTTTGATGTGATTGCTCACGGCCAGTCTATTGCCTCGAACCTGATTGAGGAGATTACAGGTCGTAAGCGTCACCCGTCCATGAACCATCTTATCGGTGAACTCATTATTCTGAATGCGCCCAAGGATAAGTTCCGGGTAACCGCAGATAAGAGCAGCCTTGATAAGAGCGATAAGACTTGGAGTCTTATCATCAGCGACATTAAGGCAAACAGCATTCTGCCCGCCTGCAAGACAGACGCAGGCACTTTGCGCGATATGTATGCGATGTATGCCAAGCGTTGCAGCAGCTGTGGTCTGCGTTTTGTCCGCAACTACTCTGTCGGCAGCAGCACCGGCACGAAGGCTCCCGCTATCATTGAGGTCGTTCTGCCTGACAACAGTATCGGTTATTACCTTCTGATGTGCAAGGCAAACGAGACTAAGAGCGGTCCTTCTCTGCGCGATGCGATGCCTCTGATTTCGTCCATGTTGATGATGGAAAGCAATGGCAAACGCGTTCTTGGCGCTTACTTCATTGCCGACCGTTTCTCGAACGGCTTCGTTCAGGACGTCAGCCGCCTCGTTGAGCCTATCAACCGGAACCGCACTGACCGTTTCGAGATTCGTGTTTGCGATACGAACACTCCGCTGGTTTTGGCTGTGCCCGCAGTTTCTGCGCAGGCAGCACCGGTGAATATCAATGTTGGTATCACCATCAAGAAAACCCGCTAAAAAAGCAATCTCTGCCACTTCTTTGTAATAGGGATGGCAACTTTGCGAGAAAGGAAACACATGGTAAATATCGGAAGTGTAGGCTATACATTCGATGGCATTGGTATGCTGATGATTGACGGCAAATGTGTTGACCGTAAAGAGGCTATCTCTGTCATTGGATGCAGCTCAGAAGATTTTGATAATCTGATGCTTGGCAACGCAAAGGGAGTTGAAGAGTCCGGAAAGATTCTTTTCCCGAATGCTACGCTGGCACAGATTCAGCTTTTCTGCTTGCAGCAGATTGTTGCGACCAGTAAAGCTGCATAAGTCAATGTCCGCTGCTCTTTTGAGTGGCGGATTTTTTTTTGTAAAAAAGTATTGCGTTTTGCTGCAAAGTTAATATCCTATAAGTATCATATAAATCAAAGTCTTAGACACCTTACTTTATCATTTCGAGCTTTCCCAAAAAGCTTGTAATGATAGCGTTGGATGTTTTCGTTTATAGAAATCGACTACAGTCGCTATCTTCGCAAGAAGATGAGCGGCTGTTTTTTGTTTTTATAAATGAAGTTAGACCTTGATGGCTATGATAATCCGTCCGTTTCTTATCACAAATCGAATAGTATCTAAGGAGGTACTTTTATGAACGCAATTTTCAATATCCTTTCTTTGGCTTTCTGGTACGGTTTTGTTTGGAAGAAGGTCGCTCATCTGCTTGGTGTGCGATACATCTCCATCGCCGACCTCCTTGCCTCCGCGAAAACCAAGGTGGTTGCCGCCGTTGACAACCTCGACCCCGAATACTGCTGCATCGCCTACAAGGTGTGCCGTGTTTCTCAGGGCATCGCTGGTGTCGTGGCCGTCTATAATTTCTTCGCAACGCGAGGGAATATTCTGGACCATGCCTTCGGCCTCATCGCTTCTATCTTGTTCATTGTGGGGATGAATAAGGTGTGCAAGCGAATTACCAAGCGCTTCTAACGAAACACTTGGAACCACCGCTGCTGTCCTTCGGGGCAGCAGTTTTTTTGTACATAAAATCAAGTCATAAAAAAGTTAATGCAATTTACACTTTTATGTTGTATAATAACAACCATATAGACAACATAGGAGATATTACAAAAAGTGTTAGGAGAATATAAATCATGGCGAATATATCTAATATGACACGTCAAGAATTTATTCAACTTCTTGAAAAGCGTGAAAAAAGGAGAAAAAAGCTTCGTCGGAAACGGCGGATTATCACTTTGATTCTTTTTTCGTTGGCTGTATGTATAACCAATACTGTTGTGGCATTCGCTGCTGAACAAGACACCCCACAAACGAAAATCACAATTAAAGTAGCAGAACCTGTCAAACTTGTCATCAAGGTTGCAAATCAAGATGGAAATGAAGAAACTTATGATGTAGTCCCCACTGATGATTCCTCATGTGTGCAGGAAATCATTTTTGACAATGTTGTTTTGCAAACGAACTTTGAGGAAGGCGAAGAACAGAAAAAAGAAGATACTGCCACTGTATCGAGTCAGGGGGATGATACCAGTGAACCCGTATCGGATGAGATACAGGAAACAGATGATGTTCAGGAATCTTCTGAAATCACTGACAGTCAAGACGTCGTATCGATTTATGAGGATACTTCGCAATACAAGAAGTACATGAATCTTTCGGATACCCAAAAAGAATATTTTTCTGATGCGGCCGAGGAATTTGGCGTAAGTGAGGCGATGGCTATAGGCATCTGCTATAACGAGTCCCGATTCGCCCCTACAGCCACAAATGTCAATACGAATGGCACTACGGATTGGGGAATTGCTCAGTGCAATGACACGACATTTTCTTATCTGAATTCAGTGCTTGGAATTTCTTCCATGTATGATGTTCTTGATATGCAGACCGGAATCCGCGCTTGCTGCGCTTTGTTAGCGCATTATAAAAGCATGGGATTGTCTGAAAACGATATCCTGTTAGCGTATCAGGAGGGGCTTGGCAATTACCAAGATGTTAAACAGGGCAAGGAAGAACCTTGGAAGGCTTATTACAACGTTTTGAAAAATATCGAGATTTATTCAACCTTGGTGAAAACCTAAGATGTATAGCGGTCTGTTGTCAGACCGCTATTTCTTTTTGTTGCGTTCTATTTTGATTGACTAATACGCCGTTTTCTGGTATAATATAAGTATTCGGTAAGTATGGCGCACTTTCGTGCCACAATGCAAAGGAGTTTTATTATGCACATGAAGAAAGCTTTATGTGTTTGTCTTTCTCTTGCTATCGCGGGTTCCGTTTTTGCGGGATGCAGCAGAGAACAAACACCGGAAGAAATCGAAGCTGCAAGTCTTGCTGCAGTTACACAGGAAGAACAGGCAACCGGAATGAAGCGTCTGGACAGCCCGAACCTTACGGATTACGAAAAGCCGTTGGCCAATTTCGTTTCCGGCATTCAGGCGAAGGATGCCGCAAAAATCGCAACAGCGCTTGGCTCAGTAAACATCTTTGGCGATACTCTTGATGGCTGGATTGTCAGTAATAACTATGAATCCTTGCAGACGGAGGATTTGCATGATATTAAAATCCAGTCCAGCAAAGACGGAAAAGTCGCAACAATCAATGTGTTCTTTGAAGAGCCCAATGAAGATAAGAGTAACTTCGTTGAATACAAAAGCGATTTTGACGGTAAGGAGTGGAATATCACCCCTCCGACCGGACTTTCTACCGACTATACCTTTTATGCGCCTGTCAGCTCCGTAAGTATCAATGATGTCGATATGTCGACATACGCCGCCAGTGACAGCAATTATGGATACGCGTTCAATCTTCCGAGAGTTATTGAGACGGACAGTTCTCCTGACTGCGTGTTGAATACAAGTATCGGTAAGTATTCTGGTAAAATCATCAACGCAAGCACATCTTCTTATGGCTCAGCATTGCCGATTGCTATGGCTGTGTTCACAGAAGACCAGAAGAAGGAAATCAATCAGTATTTTGTGGACTGTGCGAACAGCGTATTTGATATGATGCGTACGGGTGCTGATAGAGATTCTTACAGCGCATATTTGCTTGATTCCAATGCAGTATCTGCCATCTTCGATGTAGACGGAGATGATAAGCAAGCTGCTATTGCAAATGAAGCAAACGCCGTATCTCGTATCGAGGTATTGAGCGCCGAATCTGTGGCAGGATATCCTGATGCTTACATTTACCACTTTTCCAGCAGTGATTCCATCACTATGAATATTCGTTATAATGCAGTCTTGTCATCCGGCGAATGCCATCGATGCGCTGCTGTGACGATGACTTATACGAATGGTTCTTGGAAAATCGCAAAAATCAATTCTACTAACTCACTGTTCACGAATTTAACCGCATTCAACCCTGAATGGTGAGAATTTGAGTAAGGAAGGAAGTGATTCCGCACTTATCTTTGTGTGAGAGATAGTGCGTGGCATATGATTGGTGGACTTATCATTGCAACCATGGTCTGCATTGCTTTGTCGGGATTTTGCTTTATCGGGAATCAGTATGATTTGCTGCCAAGCTTTATTCTTGACGCTGGTCATTATGAGTTCGTTAATGTATTGTATTGCTTGTTTGCGATTGCGTCCTTTTTGTGCGCCTTGATTGCTTATAGGCTTTATAAGCGGGAAAAAGAATTTACAAATGGAACTCATGTCCCAACATTTATGGATTACATACGAGCAAATCAAAGTGAGTATGAAAAACTCTTTGAGGAATATCAGGGGGAAGAAGAACAGAAAAGTGAAATTCTTGTTCCAAGTGATGTAAAAGACAAGTTAGAAGAAGAAGACAGACAGAAAAAGCAACAACAGATTATTTCCCCGACTCTTGATGTTAAAAAAATCGGAGAGGGTGTCAAGGAACCAGAAAAGCAGGAAATCCAAACGCATTCTGCATCCGAAGTGGCTCATGTGACCGTTCCTTCGGAGCCTGCTCCCGTGGAAAGCCTGCCACCAATTTCTGTGCCCGTCTTCAAAGCCAAATCCATTTCAACCGTTACAACAAAGACCCCTGTCGCAGCGGAACCCAAGCCAGAACCCATTGTCCCGCCGCCTCCCATTCTTCCTAAAGTTTCTGTTGCTCCAAAGAAGGTTTCTGAAAAGGTAAGCGATGCTCTTCCGCCGTTCGACTTAGCTGTACAGGCATTAAAGAGCGCCGGTGTATCAGAAGCTCTTTATGCTGTCAACGAAAAAAAAGAAGGTGCTGTATGCTCGCTGCATAGTCAAAGTGAATGGTTTATCTTTAATTATGAGAACGGGAAAATGGCAAATACAAAGATTTACACTGATGAAATGGAAGCTGTAAAGGCGTTCGTTCATAATGTAAACGAACTGGCAAAAAATAAATGAGTTTTTCCCGTACATCTGTACGGGATTTTTTATTCTGTATTATGAGGTATTTTATGGCTAATAACAAAGATGTTTATCGAGTACATGACATTCAGAAAGATACTCGTGTTTTTCTGACAGTCTCCGACATTGCAAAAGCATTGGGCGTGACAAAAAATGCTTTTCAGACTCAGGTAAAAAATGATGTAAATTCTGTACCGTTTCCTGTAATCAAAATCGGAGATGTTATTCTCATTCCTCGCAAAAAGTTTTTAGATTATCTGGGATATGATTGCTACTCAGGAGAAAATGACTACTTTGGGTATCTTGTTCCTGATGAACCGCCCACTGTATTGCCCAAAATGTAATGGAGAATTTCTATGTATTTAATTATTGCAGAAAAAAGAAGCGCTGCCGAAAAAGTTGGCTCCTGCATTAAAGGGGAGTCTTTTAAGAAAGGCGATGGCTTTATTCAAAGCCAAAACTACTATATCACATGGTGTGCCGGACATCTGTATACGCTTCTTGATTTGGAAGAATATGACCCGAATTATGACCCGAATGAAAAACATAAGTGGACTATGGATGGACTTCCGTTCTGTCCTCCTCGTTTTCGATACAAAGTGTCCCAGCCAAAGGGAAATGCATCGATGTGTGCCACGGTAAGAAAGCAAACCAAGGTCATTAAAAAGCTGGCAAACGATGCATCTGTCTCGGCCATCTATCATTGCGGAGACTCCGATAGAGAAGGAGAGGTTATTGTTCGCAATGCTGTTCGTGCATTATTGAAAAGCAATAAACCGATTTATCGCATTTGGCTCAACTCCTATACAACGGAATCGGTCATGAAAGCACTTTCTGCAAAGGAGCCAGACAGTAATTATGACGGTTGGGATAATGCAGGTCTTGCGAGAGCGCATGAAGACTGGTTGTTTGGTATTAACGGGACGCGGTACTTGTCTTTGAAATCAGGCGTTCTTTTGCCTTGGGGACGCTGCAAGTATATCATTACAAAAGCAATCGTCGATAGGGAACGCGCAATTACCAACTTTGTTCCTGTGGACTACTTTGCTGTTGTTTCGAAGACGAATGTCAAGGGATACGATATTGAACTGACAAGCAAAAAAACATTCGATAAGGATTCCTCGCCTGATGCTGTAGCTCTTGCAAACAAGTATAATGCAGCGGGCGCAAAGGTCACATCCGTAAAGAAAGACCGTGTTACTGTAAATCCCGGAAGACTGTTCAGCACAACAGAACTGCAGGCTTTTGTTTCATCGCATTATAAGGGCACGGACCCCAAAGAAATTGAAGCGTCTTTGGAAGAACTTTATCAAAGCGGCTATACTACGTATCCAAGAACGAATTCAAGTTTTCTTACCGCAAGCGATGAACATGATGTAGACCTTGCCATTAACGCATTGAAGCGTGCTGGTTTTCAAAACCTTGTCAATAAACCAAAAAAGAAAAGCATTTACGATGATAGTAAGGTTGACGGACACTCTGCTCTGACTCCTACCAGTAATATCCCTGATATTTCAAAGCTGTCCCCGGCACAGAGAATAACCTATGAATGTATTCGTAATCGATTCTTGGCTGTTTTCTGTTCGGAAGATTGTTTGGCAGATAAAACTGTTATTACTATTCGTTGCGATGATGAAGATTTCCAGCTTACCGGAACCATCAATGTGGCAAAAGGTTGGTTGCAGTATGAGCCGTTTGGTCAAAAGGACAAGGAAGTACCTCCCTTGAACGACGGGGAATCCGTTCCTGTTGATTTTAAACCCGTTAAAAAACAGACTACGCCGCCAAAACGGTTTACTGTCGCCTCTTTTGGTGCATGGTGTAATGCTCCTTGGCGTAATGAGGATGATTCCGAGAAAACCGATTACACAGATGAAGAATGGAAGCGTATTTTGCATGAGGCCACTATTTGTACGGATGCAACGCGAACGCCTACCATAACAGAGTGTCGGAATGTCGGGTATATCAAACTGTCTAAGGGAACGTATTCTCCCGACACGAAAGGGTATCAGTTTGTTGATGCTTGTGAAAAGCTTGGACTTACATTTACTGTCAAGGAAGTCATGGATTTGTCTATGATGCTGTTTGATGTAAGAAAAGGAACCAGAACCATTGATGAATGTGTAAAGACAGCAATGGAGAAGTTGAATCTTATGTTTACACATAAAAACGCCGAAGTAGAAAATCTTCGCCCCGAAAACACCCCCATTTGTAAATGTCCAAAATGCGGTGGCAATATTATCGAGTGGAAAGAATCCTATTCCTGTTCAAATAAAGGCTGCCCTGCTGTTGTTTGGAAACACAGCAAGGTTCTTGAGAAAATCAACGGTAAAAAGAAGACATTCTCAAAGAAGGACGCCATCGCATTGTTTTCCGGTAAGCCTGTATCCGATAAAGGCTGTGTGAGTCAAAAGACGGGTAAAACCTATGACTGCCTTTTGTATCTCGACTTGACCGGAGAAAAGGCACAAATGAAAATCACATTTGATTCAGCAGCCAGCACCGGCAAAAGTGTTGGAGTATGTCCCGTATGCGGAAAGAAAATGGTGGAACGTCCGAATAGCTTTAGCTGTGAGAATTCCTCTTGCGGCTTTACTATCTGGAAGGAGACGAAACGATTCTCTGATATTTTGAAAATCGACGCAGAAAAGGCCAAGCAGCTTCTTGACGGGAAGGGCGTACCTTTTGAACTTACAAACAAGAAAAACGAAAAATACACTACCAATTTGCTTCTCACTGTAAGTGTTTATAATGGGAAACATTATCCGAAATTCGATTTGCCTGTAAAGCCTCCAAAAAAGTATTGAAATTTCCTTGCAATTTGCTGCAAAGTAAATATCATAAAACCATAATATAAATCAAATTTTAAGAGATTGCAGCCTCGTGTGGGAGGGTCTGCCGCTTTATACATTCAAATTCGGTATTTTAAGCCGCTATCTGTTTAAGGATGGCGGCTTTTTGTCGTCTTTGAATGTTTTTCTTTTTTATCTCGCTATCATTGCGAGTTTATATATAAACGCAAATCAAAAAAACAACCCGACTCTTAAAGGAATCGGGGCAAAACTCGAAAGGAGAGTTTAAAATGTTCGATGAACTCGAGTGCAGCTCGTCTGAGTTGATTAGTCTGTACGACTATGACCCGATGCGGGAGTATGAACTCCGGCTTGAATCCGAAATCGAAATCACAAATGAAAAACTGTGGTCTAATGAAGATGAGGATGATAAGCCCAAGAAGCGTCGCCGTTCCAGTGGTCGTCGTAAGATGCGAACAACTAAAAAAGCCGTGTAAACGTAAATCCAAAATCATTGAGGAGGTAAATCGCAATGAAGAAGAACAGCAAAACCGTAGTGAGTGTGGATGTTTCTAATGTTCGCACACGGAACACCTGGGGCTCCGTAAAGCCCTACACGCGTGTTGAGATGCCCAAGACTGCTTATAAAAGGCAGGGGAAAGGGCGCACTCCTCGCGGCGAGCGATAATATCGCTATTGGCAGACTGGTTTTGTACCAGCCTGCCATTTTTGTTCTCAAAATGAACGCACAGTTGTATAAAACCACTTTTTGTGGTATAATATAAGTAAAGAACAAAAGTATTCGTTTGTGCTATGTGTGAAGAGGTGAATTGAATTTTGGATATTAGCGCATTGAAGATAGCCCCTGCTAAAGCAGGGCAATTAAGAAATAAAGGAATCGGAACGGTAGAGCAATTATTGACCACTTATCCGATTCGATATCAGGATTATAGAAAAAGAACGTCATTAACTGAACTGTCAAACCACATAGGCCAGTCGATTACGGTTGTTGGTGAAGTATGTAATCTTCGTGGAAATTACCAGAAAGGTATGGTTCTGTGTTCGCTCACGGACCATAAAGGCAACTTTGTCAATATCGCATGGTTTAATCAGATTTTCATAATGAAGCAACTATGGAACGGTTGCAATATTCTGGTTCATGGGAAGCTCGCCTACAACGATACATATAAAAATTATAATATTGCCGGACCTACTTATTTCTCTTTGAATATCGGAACAGGGGATGACCTTATTCCTGTGTATCCAAGCATCAAAGGAATGTCCAGCAACTATTACAACGACTGTCTGATAAAGGCTCAGAATCTCTATGCATTTACTCCGTCAATTTTGAGGAATCCCATCAATACAGCTACTGAGGAAAATTTGAAGTTACTTCCTCAAAGAGATTTTATCAGGATTGTACATCATCCGCAGACTGATGAGGATTTAAAAGCTATCGAGAGACGAAAGGCTGCCGAAGTTCTCATTCCATTTGCGAAAGAGCTTACAAACAGAGAATCTGTTATCGCTGCACCAAGATATACTGAAATCAATCTTGCAAAAACAAATAATCTGATTCACAGCGTTACAGCTTCTTTGCCCTTTGAATTGACCGAAGACCAAAAATCTGCGGTCAATGCCTTGCTAAGTGATGTGAAAGCTGGCAGAAGAATCAATGCTCTGATTCAAGGCGATGTTGGCTGCGGCAAAACAGTAATCGCGGAGCTTATCTCGGCCATTTTTGCTGTAAATGGATATCAGTGTGTAGTTATGGCTCCGACCAAAATCTTGGCAACTCAGCATTACGAAGACTTTAAAAAGCTTCTCACACCTGTTGGTATTGAGGTAGAGCTTTTGGTTGAAGGGCAAAAAGCAGCCGAGAGAAAGAAAACTATTGCGCGAATCAAAGACGGTTCTGTGAAAATCATTATCGGAACAAGTTCTGTGCTGTCGGAGAAAGTTGAATACAAAGACCTTGCGCTTTTGATAACAGATGAAGAGCATCGGTTTGGTGTTGCACAGCGAGAAGCTTTAATGGAAAAAGCCAAGGATGGAATCCATTGCATTAGTATGTCTGCTACACCTATTCCGCGCAGTTTGGCATTAGCTATAAATGGAAATAGCACGAGAATCATCGATGTTAAAACTATGCCGAGCGGGCGAAAACCGGTACAGACCATTCTTTTTGGTAACGAGGAGAAAACATACGAGGCTATGTACCGTCAAATCGCAGAAGGGCATCAATGCTATATCGTCTGTCCTTTGGTCGATAAGTCAGACTCGGAATCTATGGAAAATGTAGAGTCCGTGGATGAAACTTATCAAAAAGCAACCGATTACTTCCAGACGCATCATCCCTCTGTAAAGATTGCTGCTATCACCGGTAAAACAAAGAAGGTTGAACAGCAGAAGATTCTGAACGCTTATGTTGCTGGCAATATCCATGTCCTGATTGCAACAACTATTGTCGAGGTTGGCGTAAACGTTCCGAATGCTACAGTTATGGTCATTAAAAATGCCGAGCGATTCGGACTAGCACAGCTTCACCAGCTAAGAGGGCGCGTCGGTAGAAGTTCAACACAATCTTATTGTGTTTTGCTCAGTAAGGACAAAGAGAATCCTCGGCTTCTCACTATGGTGAGGACGACGGATGGATTCGAAATTGCGAAAGCTGACCTCGAACAAAGAGGTGCTGGAGACCTGATTGGCGTTGAACAAAGCGGATTTAATAAAGTTCTGACCTGTATGGCGCAGCATAAAGAGCTTTACAATGCAATCTTGTCAGAAATCGGAAAAACAATTTGAGATGATAGCTGCCAGTGATGGCAGCTATTTTTTGAAAACTTTTTTAGAAAAATACTTGCTATTTGCTGCAAAGTAAATATACTCAAGACATCACAAAAATAAAACACTCCTTAACGAGCCACGCTGTAATTTATAATCAGCTTTAAAGCTGCTATCTCAAACGAGATGGCGGCTTTTTTGTTTTTATTTTTGTTTTTCACGTCGCAAGACGAATTCGCGATGCGGGGACGCGGATTATATAATCCACTCTTTTGAGTGGTTTCATCGGAGCGATTCGATGTTTTATTTATAAAACCACTCATCGAGTGGCAGCGCTGAAGTGATTTGGCGAAAAAAATAAAGAAAAAACAAAAAATAATTTATGTACTGGAGGTACACTGCAATGACAAATACGAACATTTACACCCGCCTGAACAACCTCGTTTGCGCCCTTCGTGCCGACGAAGACAACTGTGACCTTGTTGGAACTGTCAGGGATACAGTTGATTCGTGCCGCAATTATGTCGGCATGGTCGACCGCATGGAAGCGAACATCCGAACGGCTCGCGAGACCATGGATGCTGAGGATTTTCGTCGCAGAGTTCAGACTCTCGACATGAATCGCCGCACAGCACATGAAGGGCTCATGATTGATGTTAACATGCTTAACAAAATCTGTGCCAACATCGGTATCCAGCCTGTCGCTGATGTGGACGAGGACAACCGCGAGAGCTACTACTCGTTCGCCAAAAAGGTTGCTGAGGCAGCTGAGTTAGGTGAATTCCAAGAGTGGTAATTCTCTCCTCAGACAAGCGCTTTCCCTCACGGGCAGGCGCTTTTTTTGTGCCTCCTGTTGTGGTATAATATAAGAAAAACCATAGCGAAAAGGAGACAATCATGAGTAACATTGAAAGAATCGAAAAGCTCGCTTCCGCTGTTGATGTAGATATGCAGGAAGACGTGGAAAGCGTTGTTATTAACGCCGGAAAATACGTTGCCGCTGTAACGGAGATGGAATGCTCCGTCAGAAACATGCAAGGCTTAAAAGGTCAGGACTATCGTGACAGGGTAAGTCAGACTGATGCTGCAAGAACGCGTGCGCATAACGCGTTTATCGATGCAGTCAATCTTGCTAATCGTTTGGCTGAATCCGTCAACGCTGAAAAAATCTACACCGGAAGCTCCGAACGACGCGCATATGGGGACTTTGCCTTTGCCATCGTAAAGGAAATCTTCGAGAGTCGAAAGTAACTCATGCCGTCCCGCTTATTGCGGGGCGGTTTTTTGTTGCTATTTGCTGCAAAGTACATATAATTCAATATATAAGATAAATCATAGTCTTTTATTCTATCTGGTAACGACAGAAAAGTTTATCTTATATTCAAAATCTGATTTTAGCAGTCATCCTCTTCATGCAGGGTGACTGCTATTTTTTGTGAAAGGAGAAAACTCATGGATTATAAGAAATTCTATAACCAGCTTATGAACAAGGATTTCAAACCGAAGCCGAATACCTTTTTTACTTCTGGTGAGTACAAGAACTATTCTGAGGTTCAGGTTGGTGCTGTTGTTTCTACCGCAGTGGATTACATTCGTAATGTGCTGCACTTTGACATCCCACAATATGAAATCATGCGTCGTTCATCTGTGCCTGTTTTTGTCCAGTATAACGAAAACGGAAACACAGCATACACGGATGGTTCCAAAATTGTAATGAATGCCGCCAATGACCTCGTTGCAAACTACAAATCCATCTACATGCAGCACGCATCACTGCAGGGTATGCTGCGCCACGAGACTGCGCACATCCTGTTTACGGACACTTCTGTAATTGCCAAATGGTGTAAGGCTCTTGTTTACGGGAGTATGCTTCACCAGCCGGACAATGTGAACACTCCGGACGGCAAAGAAATCATAAAACGCCTTGCGGATGACCCTGTCTTTGCGGGTGTCTATGCTAACCTTGCAAAACGCATTGAAAACAGTGTGGAAGACGGCTATATCGAGGCTGAGCTCGACACCATCAATGATGGTATGGGTGATACGATTCGGTATCTTGCAACCACAAATGCAGCCATGATTGAACAGCTGATGGATGCGGACGGATTCAACTATGAAAAGTATGACAGCAAGTTCAATGCTGTCGCAACTTTCATCCTCGTGTACGCAAAGTTCGGTTATGAGTTCACTAATGTTCCTGAGGACATGGTGCCGTTCTTTGATACACTGAAAGGTATCATTAAGGAGTGTATTTCCAGCCGCGTACCGACTACCAGAATAGCCAATATCAACAAGCTTATGATTGCCATGTATCCCGTTCTGAAAGAACAGATTGAGAATGTCAGTGATGCAATCAACGACCAGATGCAGTCAAGTGGTCCTTCCGGTGAGAACAATGACAGTGAAGGCCAGCGTGGTGAAGGGTCTGGTTCCGGCTCTGACGGTTCTGATGAATCCGATGAATCCGGTTCGTCTGACAGCCAGTCTAAGTCCGGCAAAGGCAAGCAAGGCAATGGTGCTGGTGGTTCTATGAGTGGTTCCGATACCATCCTTATTCGTTCCGATAAAAAGACGGACGAGAACAACGAAAGCGGTTCTGACGAGGATAGTGACAAAAAGGGAGAAACATCTTCCGAGAAGAACGATTCTGCCAGCCAAGATGCTTCTGATTCTTCGACTGGCAAGTCCGGGTCTGACAAAAAGGACACGAGTGATGGCAGCAATTCTTCCTCTAAAGGCAATAAGACGGATAGTTCTGATAAAGGCTCCGGCTCTGATTCCAAGAATGCAGACGGCACATCCGAAACGGATGCAAAACCGAATGGGAGCAAGTCTGATGAAGGGAAATCTGATAAGGATACCAAAGCAGAGGGCGGCAAGGATGGAAAGAATACATCCGCTGAACCTAAAAAGATGACTGCCAAAGAAGCCGAGAAAATCAAAAAGGAAATCGATGACATTTCTCAGAAAGTTCCTTCTTCGGATAACAATGATTGCACTGATTCTTCGTGCAAGACTTCTTCCATCTTTAACAGCAACAATGTTGGAACTGATGCGAAGAACAATGCTGGTGAAAATGTGCGTCAGCAATCCAAGCAGGAGGTAGGCAAGAATCCTCAAGACAAGGAGATTCGGAATATTCTGGGTGGTTCTGGTCTTCCGGAAAAATCAGCCTATGATGATGTCACTTCGATTGTTAGCGACATGCAGAGAACCGCTGCGGAAGCAAAAACCGAAAAGCAGCGCGAAAAAGATTTGAGAGAGGAAGCTGCCGAGCTTACCGATAAGTACAAAAATATGCTGGCTCAGCAAAAGCGTCCTGATATCGGTTATTTCAACCAAAAAGCGCGTTTTCTCGATGGTATAGGAAGCATCAGCATCACTCGCGTGGTAACACCTCCGGTAGGCGCAGAAAGCGTTTATCAGGCTGTTGCGGGGGTGGTCAAGAGTGTATCCCGGCCTACACAAAGAGAAATCATTAAGGCTATCAAGGACAAGAGAAACGGCTATAAGCTTACCGGCCTTACAATGGGTCGGAGAGTCGAAGCCAGTCTCATCCATCACAATGATGGCAAGTGTTTTTCCAAGAGCAAATCTCCCGAAGATGTTCCTGAACTGTGCGTAGGCGTTTTGCTCGACCAGTCCGAGTCTACAATGGGTGAGATTATCAACTATGAACGCTTACTGGCGCTGACTATCGAGGATATGTGTCGTTCGATTGAAATCCCCGCGATTATCAATGGATACAGCGGTGGCGGTGGTACAGTAAGGATTATTTCCTATGTTGAGCCGAATTCCGTAGACCGGAAAAACGCTCTCCGGTTGACTTCTATGCGTGCTGATGGCGGTACTCCTACCGCAGAAGCGCTTGCATATATGCTGAACCGGTTGGAAAAGCGCTCTGAGCCTTCGAAGATTTTGTTTGTTGTTACTGATGGAAACAGCAACAATAAAGCATATCTTCCGATGCTTCTGGCCGAAGCTAAACGAAATCATATCATGGTTATTGCTGCAGGCATCGGTGCTTGTCGCCAAAGTATTCATTCGGAGTTTCCTGAAAACTTCTTGGATATCAGCGATATGAACAGCATGCCTCGCAACATCTGTAATATCATCAAACGTAAACTTGTCAAATAAAGGAGGACGAGAATTATGTTGTACGGGCTGATGCAGTCCGATGGGAAAATCATCCGCAAAGAGGCTGAGCTCTATAAGCTTCTTATCACAGCAACCGACAAGGATGGCAAGCGTTTCAACAAAAAGACTTCTGCGACCGTAAAGGTTGGAGATACCGTCTATCGTGAACGCTATGTATCCGCCATTTTTGAGTGTACATGCGACACATCCGATGGACAGTCTGCACGCACTCATCTTGGTCATACTTACAAGAAAACCGGAATGATTCGCGCCCCGTTTAAGGTGGTTGCTATCGATACCTAAAAAATATGCCGCTGTCTCGAAAGAGATAGCGGTTTTTTCTTATGTATGCTGTTTTTTTTACACCCCTTATTTCGCTAAATTCATATTTAGCGAAGTTATGCCACGCTTGTTTTTATGTGGGAATTTACTCCCCTCGCTTTCGTTACTTGCATTTTTTAACGCAAATTTGCAGGACTTAATGCAAGATGTAGCTTTTAGTTTTGCAAATATTGCCAAGCGTCTGCACAAGAGCGATTCTACAGTCTCCTTCGAAATCATTCGCAACCGTTATCAAGTTAAAACCAGCGCCAACCACACCGCGCTCTGTGCCCGTGTAAATGTCTGCACAATGGCAAACCTTTGCAACACCGATTGTAACCGTACAAGCTGCGCTGATTGCGCCGAGGTCTGTCATGTGACCACCGCCAAACTACCGGCTACGCCATTGCACATATCATTCTTGCAAAATCTATCGATGACTGTTACGATTTTCCTAAAACATATTTATCTTTTCGTCTTATTATATTATATTTATAGTATAGTTGTCATCGCAAAAGAAGATATAAGCTCTGAGTTTATCGCTCATGTAAATACATATTGTGTAATGAATATGGTATAATCCGATTTGTATAACACAAACCAAAGGAGAAAAATTAAGTGGAGAAAGCATCGTACAGTCTTAGCGCTATCAGGCATTGCAAGCAATTAGTACAAAACACTTCTTGGAGTACACGGTTAAAATCAGAACACTATACGAGAAGTTCGGAGATAAATAGCTTGTTTGCTTCGTGCCAAGAACTCCTGAACAGCATACTGTTTTGCCCAGACCTCTCCCCTGCTTATGACTATCAGCAAATGGTCATTTCCAAAAAGTATACAAAAGCCCAGCTCGACAACCAGCTACGCGTTTGCCGTTCTTTTGTAAATGCTCAAATCTCGCTTATTGAAAATGCGATAAAAGATAGTTCTGTGGATTGCGTGCCCTAATTGTTTCTCATACAAGGCAGTTCGCCAAGCCGGAGGCTGCCAACAAGTCGAAAGCTAAGCACTTAGAATTGACACACTTCTGTCCATCGCAGAGTGGACTTGCCCGGCGTAGGAATTGCAAAACATATAACTCTCCCCTCCCCTATTGCGATTACAGCCACCAAATGTAGCAAACCTGTTTGTGTTAGTCTTTCGGTCAGAAACAGAGTCCTTCCTTGTGCTGTGGTGTGACAGTTTTCTACATAGATTAACTCTGAGAGTTTTTTTGTTTCTGTTGCTCCAACAAGATTGCCTCGGCATAATTCGGCAAAGTTCGTAGCGCAACTATAGCCTTATAAACCCGTTCTTGGTTGCAATATCGAATTCTGAAAAGACTCACCCCGCATCGAGGTGAGTGGTATGAAAAAAAGATATTCTTTTATGCGGTTTTCTCCGGCATATACGATAGAATCGTATATAGTGGCAAAAATCTGACAAATTCGGGTGCAAGGTGTCTGCGCACTTCTGCAAATACACACCATTTTATCGACATCTCAGACAAACTGTTCGAGTCAGAAGCGCTTTTCGGTAGTGTTGGCAGTGCTTGCTGTCTCTCAGAGTTACATCGCCCACAATACCAGCGCCGTGACTACAGCAACAGCTACAAGCTGCCGTTACCAAAATAGCCATAATCGTTTGCCATAGTACACTACCTCATTTGCTATATTTGTCCTTGTTCCCTGTGAGAATATCTTCGCAGACAGACGCATACTCCGGCAGCATCTCCAAAAACGGCGTCCAGCGCAGACGCACTTCCTTGGTTTCCATCTCATCCAGATTACTGCTGTCATTCCAGCTTTCCGTTTCCAAAACGACATCGGTCACAATTTCGCTGAACAGACGGTACGCTAAGCTGTGCGTTGTGTGGAAGCTGCAATATTCCTCGCCCAGCCGCTTATCTGGATTTATAGTCATAAGAACATACCCGATTTTCTCGGACCAGACAAGGTCTAAGTTGGAATGCCGGTGGATGTACCCGGAGAAAGCATCGGCAATACGGTCCATTTCGGCATCACGCTTTATATACTTAACATTCATGGTGCTTGTCCTCCAAAATCCTTATAGTCTCAATCTCGGATGCGCCGAGCACAGGAGTGAAGTGGTGTGGCTCGATTACAGAGAGGTACGCATCTTCCGTACCGTTCTCAGGATAGAACTCATCCACAACGCCGCTATGCTCCACGGTATCATTGCTGCGTGTCCATGCGATTCGAGTTCCACAGGAGCATTTTGCCATTACATTGATAATTTCATTTCGTATCATTATTTGCCTCGCATCATTCATAGAAAGGGAGTTTTTTACTAAACTTTGTAGCCAGCTCTCGTGCTGCGATTCGTTCCGCAGCCAGATGGTATCGTTCATCACTGTCTGGCTCTGTAGCTTCAACCTCTGCTTTCATTGTGTTCTCGTACTGAAGCAACGCTCTGCAGATGACATCTATATCGAACTGCCGGGTCGGGCCAAGGTCGTAATATTTGTTTCGTCCTGCGGGAAGTGTTGGGATGTTCATACCTGTGCTCCTTTCTCAGTCTCCTTCTTTGGACTCTTCGGCTTCATACGGTGCAGTGTATTTGCACTCAGGGAAGTTCTTGCAGCCATAGAATTGACTGTCCGGCTTCGGACCAAACTTTGCAACGCGGAGCACCAGAGCGCCGCCGCACAATGGGCAGACCTTTCCAGATTCTTTCTTTTTCTTTTCCAATACGTCTTTCGGAATAGAATCTGTCTCAATCCACTTACGGAATTGCGTGACAGACATACTGTACTCAATGCCGTCTTTGTCTTTCAGGTCGATTCTGACGGCTCCGTCAATGTAGTTTGTCAGCATGTATTTTCTTCTGTTTTTCAGTGAGAGGGGTCCACGAATATATGTGTTCAGAAAAACAGATTATACAGCTGTTGGGAACAAGCCTGTGGCGTGGATAATTAGAATAATTTGTCATGTCAATTGCCTCAAATGCAGTGAATTTGGCTGCCATAGTCAGTGATGTACGCTCCAACTATGTAGTTGGGGTGTTTTTCTCTCTTTACCAAAATTATATCAAACTGCGCATCCTATAATTTGGACTTCCAGCAAGAATACATCATCTTCGGGATAATGTACAAAAATTACAAGCAATTTTTGCCATGCAACATTTAAGACGGATTGTATTTGTTTTGCTTTTCGATAGCATTCCCTTCTTGCTGTCTTGTTCTCAGCGCATCCAGCAGCCGACGAGATTCTTAACGAGATAATTGCCAATTCCTTTTTCTGTTTTTGATTTTTTGTTTTCAGAAAACACATATTACTTCGTACCGTGTAGAACTGTGCTGTCTATAACAACTGTAATTTCTTAGTATGTTCGATGTCCTATTCCGCGCAATCTGACCAAAGAGAGATTTTTACACTTCAAAACCGTAAAAAACTACGTTTAGATATGCTGAGAACCCATTCGCTGCTCTCCCCTTCCCTGTTTCTAATCAAACCTCCTTGTTTATAAAAGGAGTTTTTTTGTTGCCCTTTTTTAAAAAATGCACTTCAAATAGTACGCAGACGAATACTATCTGTTAAACTATTGCAGATAAATACAATATGTAATGTTGTAATTCTCTGTTTTGTTAGTTTTTTTCTCGTCACTATTGTTATTTAGAACACATTTTCCAAATTATTTGAGGTACTATTGCAGATTTTGAAAAAAGAAACTCCTTTTATCAAAGCAAAGTCTATTTTACTTTTGCTCTGAGGACTCTCTGGTATAGCAGAGAAATAAGCGAAGCATCACAAGATTTCTCGTAATTTTTAAAAAAACTTCTCCCTTTCTGATTTAGAAAGCCATTAAAAAACGAGCATTTTATTTCGATACTTCGTTGTATTTACTTTTTCTGTTTTTTAAAAAATAAAACTCCTTTTATTGTGTAAAGCTCTTTCCTTTACACGCTTATCCTCGTCCGCTCTCCTTCCCTGTTACTTGTCTTGAAGGGAATTCTTTCCGCCAAGAACAAGTTTTTGCCGGAATTTAATATTTTGAAAAAACAAAACTCCCTTTATCAAAATGCAAAAAAGTAACTCCCCTTATCAAATCTAAAAAACAAAACTCCTTTTATCGAAATTTATCGCGCAATCTAAAAAAAGAAACTCCGTTTGGTTCAACAAAACTGCTTCGTCATATCTTATTTAGTCTTTTGTTCCACATATAGGATAATATACGATTCAAATCATAACACTTCACCTGTATTTTACGATGCAACGATATAACGCAAGCTATTTTTTAAAAAATAAAACTCCTTTTATTCTTCATACCACTCCCCTACCGTCCATACCAGACGTAGCTTTCCATTGCAAAATCCAATTTTTGAAACAATAAAACTCCTTTTCTTAAAATTTGAAAAAAGAAACTCCTTTTATGAAGGGCTCAACTGTCGCGTTTAACAAGGAAAAATAATGGTAATGCTGCAATCAGGTTCGTTTTGCGCAGGAGTAGTACGAGATACAAACATTCTGCGTCCAGAGCTCATTTTTTAAAAAAAATCTCTCCCCTTTATCTTGTGAACAGTGTTTCAAAAGCACACAATTTATAACGGTATATCGATGATATATACTGTCCTATTTTAAAAAAAACAAACCTCCTTTTATGGCTGACGCCATCGCTATAAGCCCTTTCACCTCTCCCCTTCCACACCAGTGATGCAAAAAGTATCACGACAGACATGGAATTCTCTCAGACTGTCCATAATTTTTGCAACAAAAGACTCCTTTTCTCAAATTTTGGAAAACAAACCTCCCTTTCTCAAATTTTGAAAAAAGAAACTCCCTTTGTCAGCACTCCCCTACCCTTCTCCTTTGCAGCGATAAAGACAACTGATGTCTGACGCCGCGTATGGATGAAGCAAAATATTTTCTCGGCCTTAGTTTTACGGTGGAGTCTTTCTTTGAAATTTTAAAAAACAAAACTCCTTTTATCGTATCCGCTGGCACTCCCCTCTTCCTTGACAGCGTACAGAAAATACCATTCAGTCAGGTGCAAATCATCTAATACGGCAAGTTATTCTGCCATGTGAATGCTATTTGTCAGTCATGCTCTATCTCAAAAGGAGTTTTGTTGATTACAATATTATCAAAAATTCTCCCTTTGACCCATCAATTCGACTCCCTCCGAAAGTGAAAAAAACTCCTTTTGAGCATCAACAAAACTCCCACCCTACATATATATAATAAATAGAAATAAAGAGATAAAAAATAAAATTATTATTTTTAAAAATAACGACAGACAATAAAACTCCCTTTACCACAAAAGGGAAAATCTTATTGACAACTTCCCCTTTATGGTGTAGTATGTACTTACGAAAAAAAGCCGAGAAAGCTTATAACGGGCGTTGTAGGATGTCGGGCTTCATCTAATAGAAAGCCGGTTACTATTTATGGCAAAGGAAAAGAAAACTGTTATCGAGGGCGAGGTTCTGGATAGTCAGAACCATCACTCCCCTGCTCGGAACAAACTATCCGTTACGAGTATGACGGTAGTGACCAAAAGTAATGAGCTGATACAAAAGACTCGTTACTCTCTTCCAAAAACACAGCAGAAGTTGCTCCTTGCAATGATTGCGCAAATCAACCCCAAGGAAGATACTGACCCGAATAAGGTCTATACGATGTCTTTTAGTAATTTCTCCCGTCTGACAGGTGCAGACACTCGCAGCTCATCTTACAGGACTTATCTTAAAAATACCATCAAAAAACTGGCCGACTCGAGTTTCTGGGTGGATGATGGTGCGAAATCCAGTGACTTGTATCGCTGGATTAGTGGCGGTACGAATATCGATTTCGAGAATAAGACCATCAATATGCGATTTTCTCCGGAGATATTCCCCTATTTAACGCAGCTCAAATCCAACTATACAAGCTTCGATGTAGAATATTTGCTTAAAATGAACAGCACATATTCTATGCGTATTTATGAGATTATCCTCTCTTATGATAACGGCGAGGCAGATTACGGATACACCAATGGCATCGTATTTCAGCCTGCAACGGATGAATTTCTGAGAGCCAAGTTTCCCAAAAGCGCAAAGCGTCTTCATGGATTCAAGTATAAGGTTTTCAATATACAGGATTTGAAGCTTCAGCTCTCCCCTGCCCCGGATGATGGCAAGGGTGGAAAACAGGATAAGCCCTTAACGGAAAAATATGCGAGCTACAAAGATTTTGATAAAAATGTTCTTACCAAAGCAAAAGAAGAGATAAATGCTGTTTCCAATCTCTGGTTTGATTATATCCCTGCACGAATTGCCGGAGAAGGCCGTAAGGGATACCAGCTGCTCTATTTGTTCATTCGTTATAAAACAGCTGAAGAACTTGAAGAAATCAGAGAAAATAGTGTAGTATCCATCTATGATGATATTATCGTAGAAGACCGCAAAAACAGAAAACATAAAGATTCTGTTGCTGCTCCTGAAATTAGCAAAGGACTGATATCTGCTGATATTTGCAAATTGTCGGTGACAAGAGCAACCAGAGAACTTGAAAAACTGGCGGACTATGAATCCATTCGAGACAAATTCGGAAATGATTTTGAGTCTATGATATCAGGTGTCCTTGTTTATGTGGCTAGAACATTGACAAATAAGAACCCAAGGAAAACAGACCTTGCAAAAGAAACTTTAGATGCTTTAAATCGTGTTTTGGAGCATAATGAAAACCTTAAATATTGGGTTGTCGGCATGGCTCAAATGATGATTGAAAAAAGAGATGCTGGCAAGTTGAAGTCAGCGCAATACAATGCAGCTATCGTAGTTAATGCGATTGAAGATGTTAAAATTATTGAGGATGGAAAACAGAAACTTAAAGCGATAGAGAGCGGACAGGCTGATAAGTTTAATCAGCATTGGATGAGTCAGTTCGATGAATAAGACACCTGCCCCCTATTCTATTTGCTAATTCACAACAACAGCAAAACACTCCCGCAGCCAGACGGCACGGGAGTATTTTTTGCGCGAAATTTAGGAGCAACAGAAACTATTGATTCTTGCGTTTTTATTTTTGTATAAAGGTGTTGAAAAAATCTACAAACATGGGAACAACAGAAACATTTGAAATAAGAGTTTTCGCTTGTAGAAACCGGCGACATTTATCCCCTATATATTGTTGACATTACCTTCTAACATGATATAATTATAGAATAAACAGCAACAGAAACTTTATACTTACATATTTTACTTGTGAATTGAACGGAGATAAAAATGAGCGCTAAAATCATAACTATAGCTATTGAAAAAGGCGGCTCTGGAAAAACGGTGACCGCCTCTAATCTTGCATACCTGATGGGTGATGAAGGCAAAAAGGTGCTGTGTGTGGATACAGACCCGCAGGGCAATTTGACATTTGCTCTTTCTGGCGGCAACAGTATTACGAGCGGCATTTATCATGGCAAAGCGTTGTATGATTTGTTTGACGGATTCAGATACACCCATACGCGTGACTATATCGTAGAAACAGAATATGAGAATGTTGATATGATACCGGCGAGCAGTCAAACGCCTCGCATCAACAAGCGTCTGCAAGACTTATATGAAGATGCACAGCAATTTAAGGATGGAGACCCAAAAAAGCTATCGAGCATGGGTGACTTCCTTCTCTATTTCTTGAATCAGGTGCGCGATGATTACGACTATATCATCATCGACACGCAGCCTACTCGCGACAGCCAGATACTCTCCAATGCCATCGCGGCGGCGGATTATGTGCTGATTCCGATGCAGTGTGATGCTTTTTCCGAAGATTCTGCTTTTCGCACCTATTCGATTTGCAGTAAGTTGAGCAAGGACCCGGCGTCCAGACTCAAAGGTATTGGTGTAGTTCTTACGATGGTAGATAAAGGCGCGGCAACGCGTGAGACGCGGGAGGAGTGTAAATCAGAACTTGGCTCCGCACTCTTTGAGGCGGAAATCCCGATGGCTTTGGCGGTCAAAAGCTCTGTAAGAAAATGCGTGCCGGTTTGTTATTCGGCGAGAACGCAGCCCGTAGGCAAAAGTTATGCCGCTCTTTACGAGGAATTGAAAGAACGCCTTGATAAGCTGGAGGAGAACTGAAATGGGTATGAAGACTAAGCCGTCGAAGGCCAGTGCAAAGAAAGTTGTCATGCCGAGCAAGGAAGCAATCATGGATTGCAATAATAATGAAGCAGGAGAACTCTTGCTCAGTAAACTCGTGAACGATAAAACTATCGAGTACGCCAGCAGAGATATCATGCTCTCTGATATAAGGCTCAATCCAGATAATGAGGTCTTCCGGCAGGATGATAACGATGAGGATATCAAAACTCTTGCGGAAGATATTGAAAGGAATGGACTGATGCACAACCTTGTCGTACTGCCGCAGCAGGAAGGCAAGAATACGGTGTACATGTTGATTTCCGGTGAGCGTCGCTATCGTGCTCTTAAATATCTGGAAGAAAAAGATGCGAGCTGGAATACGGTAAAGCATTGCAATGTTATCACAAGCGATTTAACAGATAACGAGAAAAAGGTTTTGCTTTACAGTGCCAACCTTCAGGTTCGCGGCGGATTTGGTAATGAAAAGATTCGCCGAAAGGCAATGGTCAGCTTTATTGAATGCCTGCAAAAAAGCCCATACAATCTGACCGAGGCACAAGCAAAGAAAACAATCAAGAGCCTGAGTCCGGAAAATACCAAAACGCTGGATAGGGACATCAGAACAGAAAGAAACCTTTGCGCAGAACTTAAAGTGTTACTGGACGGAGGGTATGTTAGCAGAAGCGAAGCGGATGTCTATTTGCATTTCCCCAATGACAAGCAGGTGATGATTGCTGAAAAGCTGGAAGGACTATTCGCTGTAGATTGCTATTCTGACGCAGAAAGGCCAGACGAGCGTAACAGCGTTGAAGTACGACGTGACAACCTGCACATCACATTCCGTGAGGCGTTGTTTGCTGCAACCAAGGCTGGAACTTTTGAAGAGCTCGATGCAATGTTCGCAAAAGCTTTGGAAGATTATGAAACAGGATTGAAAACACTCAATGACAAAGCTGCTGAGTATGCTGCTGCGAAAGCAAATAATAGCGAAAAGCAGATGGAAGAGTTTGAGTACGATAATAAGAATCAGGCCGCAAAGGAAAAGAACGATAAGAAAAAAACGGTAAGGGCAGAGGTATCTAAGAACGCTGCGGAGACCGTTGTTCAGAAAAAAGCACCGGGAATCAAAAATCAGCTCGATGCAATTATCAACCGTAAAAACTATGTAAAATCCCTCAGAAAACAATCCCCGGAAGTTCTTGAACAGGATATTCGTGCGTTGAATGAAGTTATTGCAACAGCAACAGTTCTAAAGGAAATGATTGAAAAGGCACAAAGACAGGACGAAGAGCAATGAATTTGAGCGCGGAAAAACCAAATCGAAGGCCCATTCGGTTATGCTCTGCAGTTTATGATGCGATTGACAGCGAGGCTGCGTACCGTGGCGAGAAGGCGGGCACTATAGCCAATCGGATACTTGCTGATGAGCTAGATAAGGTCGCAAAGATAGGAATCAAACATTGCGTTGTATATGGTTCAAACAAATACAGAAGCATGACGGGGACCGACAGGGAAGGGGAGGAATGGTATATACTTCCCGCAAAGGAAGAAATAGAAAAACACCTTCCATCTAAAAGTGTAGGAGGTAAATCAAAGCAGGTCAGCTTTTACTTGTCGGACAAACACCTCGCCCTGTTGGAAGAAATTGTGCGTTTGCAGAACATAATTAAAACGGTAGACTTAGATGGCAAGATTCATACATTACGATTCGCGGTCGTTGGATTATTGCTTAATAATAAGCTGATTCGTGAAACAGGCGATTATAAAGATAGACCGGGAAAATCCCCGGTTTTAACCGTGGAACGAAAGGTCGTTTCTATCTTTGGTAGATAGAGACAAATGAACTTTTAAGAAACGGTTTCTGTATAAGGAAGTCGTTTTTTGATAGACATTTGCTGCAATGTAAATATAATAAACACGAAAGAGGGTGATAATTTGAAAATCACAATGCAGATTAAACTACAACCAACAAAAGAAGAGATTGCACTTCTGGATTTTACAATGCAGGAGTATCACACCCATAGAGATAGACTCGGCGCAGTAAATATTCTTACTGCCTGAGGTATTTGGTAATAGAATACCTGTCCATGGAGCTATATGCTCTGCCATGGGACGGGGTGATGGCTCACCCCTATGGCGAGGACTGCCAACTCTGCGACAGAAATGTATGCAGTTTAATCACTTGCTAAGAATCCCATGATTTCAATCATGGGAGAAGTCAAGAGTGTTGAACTTTGCTGCAAAGTCTATATAATGGAATCATTAAGATAAGTCATAATGTCACGAACTACAGAGCGAGTGAAACGATGGGTTTTCTTAATACAATAGTTTACAAACGGTCTTCCTTAGCGGCAGACCGTTTTCTGTTGTGAGAGGAGCGTGAATATTTGAAAATTACCAAAAAGGAAAATCAAAAAAAGGTCGTTTATAATTTCGCTATTATTTCTTATCAAAAAGAAGACGAAAAAAGGGTGATTTTGAAGCGACTAACGATTCCGTTGGCGTGTACACCAATCGAGAGCTACGAGGAGTTTTGTGCTGTTGTAGAGTCGATTGAAAAACAGTACAACCAGAAATATGGAGATGCAACAGTTCTAATTGCTTTGCCGATGGATTTTTTCCGCTTTATTCAGAGATGTGATTGGCTTAAACAGACAGCTGAAAATGAGAAGCGTCACATTGTAGTTTCCATTACAGTAAAAAATAAGGCAGACACATCTTTTGTATGGCAAATTTTCAATACCGGCTATGGCAGTAGGGAAGTAGAAGCAAGCATTAAGGATTTTTGGCAAAGCGCCAATGGGCTAAAGAAAGTAAAAGACGAAATGAGGAACAGGGGGTATCAGGACAGCGACAATCTTTATGTGGATAATGTAAGGATTTTTGATTCCACCGGAAACGAAGGTTGGGATGACACCAATGTTCTCCTGTTTGAGAAGGAACAGGAATTTCTTAATAAGGATACTTATATGAATTTCTATCAGGAAATTCCGAAGTCTGTTTTCAACAGCGGACCTGTCGCAGACAAAAAATAGTATGCCTATAACGCCGACCCTCCTTGTTTGGGCCGGTGTTTTTTGTTGAAATGTAAGGAGAAATGAAATACATGAAACTCAAAGATTATTTAGAGGATAACGGTGTTGTTCTCTGGCAAGAAAATTCAGTAAATGGGCCCCAGCAAACAAAGTCGCTTGCTATGTACGATTATGTGGAAGGATTGGACCGCGTTCTTGGAAAAATGGTTTGGATTTGCGATTACCGTGCAAACGAAGACCCCAAGAAAAAACCAATTCGAAATATCGAGCCGACCCCGGTCGTCGTAACAGATGCCAAGGAAACGAGCAAGGATATTTATTATTCGCCCGTTTATTTCCGACCTGTAAAAAACGGAAAGGTCTCATCCAAAGTCATAGCCCCGATGGACAATACGGGATTTCGGTGCCATACAGGAGAGTCGGTAAACATTTTCTACACCGTTGAGGATTGTGTAAAGTGTTACCGCGAACAGGTGCGGCAAGCGAAGGCGGTTTACGAAGAAGAGCTTGCACGTATCACGAAGTTGTTTGATGAAAGAATTAAGAAGCTGGATGCATCACTTGTTCCGTTCGAGGACTACAACTGATAAATTTACAAAAAGCATAATAATTGTGCGATAGTTATTATCTGCACTTCTAAAAACGGATTTCTCAAACAGAGAAATCCGCTTTTTTCACAAAAAAGGAGAATGAAAATGAAAGTAGCTTTTCTGAAATGTTGGCAAGAAAATTACCCGGAAGAAGGACCGGAGCTCACATGCGCTTTTCTCGACGACATAGAACGCATAAAGAGAGTTTACAATCGCAGAACTTTAAACGATGCTTCGGTGGATTGCTATGTCCACAATGAGCAGCATGTAAATGCGTCTTACGGGTATCTAAAGGCAGGCGTTCCTGCAACGGTCGAGGAGTATACGCCGCTGCTCAAAGAACTGTACGCTGTCGGTTACGACAAAAACAGTATCGAAGTATGCCAGGATTTCAAATTCTGATGTAAAAAAAAACGCATAGAAAGGAAATAAAACATGGATAGTAGTTGGAAGAATCTTCAGATTCGCATGGAGGCTGCTTGGAATATGCGTACAACCCCTAAAACCAAGCGTCCTAAAACCGGTGATATCATCAGCAGCGCACATTCCCTCGATTGGAATAAAAAGAAGGTGCGGCAGCTTCAGCAGCAATGGAACGATGAAGTAACCAAACTTGTGGCTGACCGCAACAAAGCTATTTCGGATGTCATGGTTGATATCCTCACGCTCATCCGAATGGATATAAAAAGTGCATCTTCTGTCCTTATCAGTCATGATGCAGCGAAAATGCTTTGGGAAAAGGCGTATGAGTATGGTCATGCAAATGGCTTTACCGATGTCTATTGTGCCATTGAGAACTACGAAGAAGTTGTCATCGAAGCTTTGAAAGGGAAAGAAAAGTAACTTTGTAAAGGAATGAGAAAAATTTATGGATTTATACGAAGTTGAAAGTAAAATCAAAGAGTTGGAAGCATCCTACAATAAAGAGGCAGACAATCTTATGCAGGAGCTCAATGCCTACAAAAAGAAGAACCCGATTCTTCCTATGTATGGAGATGACCCGAATGTCGACAAGATGATTGCGAATAAAAATCGAATCATCCGCAGTCAGTACACTCGTCGCGAAAACAAAATCCACAGACTGTGGGAAAAGTTCTACGATGATGTCACGGACATTGTCACAGCAGAATATAATCTTCCCACAGATGTAGCCAAACTCGTTGTACAACAAGTGCGTGACCGGGATATAGGGCGCAGCGAACTCGCTTCTTATCTGGACCATTATGCAATCTTTGCCGAAACGGTTCTGGACGCTGTGTTTTGACGTACTCCCACCCCTTACGCAATGGGCTTCCTTGGCGCCGATTCTGTGAACCTCTTGCGAATCTGTGCGAAGTGGCTAAAATTATAAATGTACGATAGATAACAACGGCTCACAAGGTTAAGAGAAAGTAAAAATTAAGCAAGTCTCATCTCGTTTTTTTGAGGCTTGCTTTTTCAATGTTCGATATTGCTAAAGCCGCTAAAAGTGGTGTATGATAAATACTACAGCGGCTACACTGAAAGGAACAGAACTATAATGACTGAATATATCAATACCTACAATGAACTCTGCGAGAAGGTCAAGCGCTGGAGCGCAGCGTATTATGAGCAGGATGCTCCTGCCGTAACAGATGAAGAGTACGACCGTGCAATGCACGAGATTCGTGACCTCGAAGCCGCGCATCCGGAACTCGTCACCTCCGACAGTCCCACACAGGTAGTCGGCGGCAAGCGCGTTATTGGCATTCCGGTTGAACACCGTGTCCCGATGCTCTCACTTCTGGACGTCTTCTCAGACGCCGAGGTGCGCGATTTCGCGGCTTCTGTAGCGAAGGAATTCCCTGATGCCACCTTCTCTATTGAGCGCAAAATTGACGGCCTGAGCCTGTCTCTGGTGTACGCTAAGCCTGTCGGTTCTGACGGAAAGCTGCGGCTCGTACAGGCGTCCACTCGCGGCGACGGTCATGTCGGTGAGGATGTTACTGATAATGTCAAGGTTCTTGGCATCCCTGTCAATATCCAGATGCCGGACGATATCTGGAAAATCGAATTGCGCGGCGAGTGCTATATGAGCGAAGAAGACTTTGAGGCGACCAACGCCAAGCAGGAAGCAGCAGGGAAGAAGCTGTTTGCCAATCCCCGCAACTGCGCCGCTGGTACACTGCGCCAGTCGGACCCGGCTGTCGCAAAGGAACGGAACCTGAAAGTGTTCATCTTCAATGTGCAGAGTGTCAATGACGAGGATGATTCCTCTGAGTTTGCCGACTCTCACTGCGACCAGCTTAACTATCTGCGCGATGTTTGTGATTTCAAAACCACCTACTACGCGCATTGCAATGATACCGACAGTATCCTCGTCGCTATCCGCGATATCGGGGAGCATCGGTATGATATCGATTATCCCATTGATGGCGCTGTCATCAAGGTAGACGAAATCGACATCCGCAAGAAGATGGGTGAGCGGACCAAAACTCCTAAGTGGGCTATTGCTTTCAAGTATCCCGCTGAGGAGAAGGCTACGGTTCTTCGCCGCATCGTATTGCAGACGGGTCGTACTGGCCGCGTCACTCCTGTGGCGGAATTCGACCCGGTACAGCTCGCCGGAACCCGTGTTGAACGTGCTACACTGAACAATGCGGATTTCATCAAAGCTTTGGATATCCGTATCGGCGATACCATTGTGCTGCATAAGTCCGGTGATATCATCCCGAAGATTACCATGGTCGAAAAGGAGAAACGTCCGGCAGATGCCGTGCCCTATGACATGTCAAGTCAGGTTTGTCCTGTCTGCGGCGAGCCTATCGCGTCTGTGAACGGGTCTGTGGACCTGTATTGCACGAACGATGCATGCCCCGCCAAGACGGTCAACCGCATCATCCATTTTGCCTCCAAGGCTTGCATGGATATCAAGGGGCTCGGACATCAAATTATTCAGGATTTAGTCGATAACCGGCTCATCTCTAATCCCGTAGACCTGTACTGGCTCTATGAGGATGAATCCGAACTCATCGACATGTACGGTGAAAAAACGGCCAAGAAGCTGCTTACGGCCATCGAGAACTCCAAGACCCAGAACGCAGACCGTGTACTTAAAGGTCTCGGCTATCGTCTTATCGGCGGTCATGTTGCTCGTGCTCTGTTTACTCAGTGCAAGGCAACGGACGGAAACCTGCTCGGTTTGTCTGCCTTGTATGTGGATAACATCAAGGATTACAACATTCCCGGTTTCTCCGATGCCATCTACGCAGCTCTGGATGCCATGCTCTCTGACCCTATGTTCAAGCGAGAGGTCACGGCACTGTACAAGGCTGGTGTCAACCTCGATTACCATGCACCGACTGCGTCCGCGAACGGTTCCGCTGAGGATGTTGTATTGCTTTCCGGTAAGACTTTTGTAATTACCGGAACCCTGCCCACGATGAGCCGCGAAGAGGCCAAGACCTTTATCGAGGCGCATGGTGGTAAGGTGACCGGCAGTGTATCCAAGAAGACCAGCTATCTGGTTGCCGGTGAAGCCGCAGGCTCTAAGCTTGATAAGGCCAACGCTCTGGGAATTCCCGTGCTGGACGAAGCAGGGCTTAAAGCCATGGTAAACCAGTGAGGTGGCACTATGTACGACACTAATCGGTTTATCCGTGCCGCCGAGCCTTGCGCGTACCATGAAGCATTTGCCGAGGATATGAGACGCTGCGACAATGCACTTGGTATGGGCGGACTCATGAGCATCAACGCAGAATGCTGGCTCGAAGTATTGAACAGCATGACAGATGCTCAGATTGCCGAGTATGTCAACACAAAGTATAAGCCCGGTATTCTGAATCCGTTCATGGACACCTCGCTTTACATCAAGCACTAATTATATCCGCCGTTCCACCTTTCAAGGTGGGGCGGCTTTTGTTTTTCAAACAAACCTGTGGTGAATGTATCGATAAGATTTGCGAACAAGGTGGATTTTTTCTTGCGTTTTGCTGCAAAGTGAGTAAGATGAATTATATAAGATAAATCATAGTACCCATATGTAAATGCAGCAAAATGGCTTATCTTATATTCAAAATCTGACAGAGAAAGCAGCCAATTCGTATGAATTGGTTGCTTTTTTTGTTTTTAAAAAAGCAAGGTGAAAATTGATGAAAGGTAAGAAAACCAGACTATTTGTAGATATGGACGGTACATTAGCAGAATGGCAGGAGGGAACACCTCTTGAAGAAGTATGCGCTCCGGGTTATTTTGCACAACTACCTCCCAACGAAAACATGACAAAGGCAATGATTCGGTTCTGGGAATACAGCAGAAAGAATGACATCGAAATCTTTATTCTTTCGGCTGTGTTCGATGATGGACATTCCATCCGTGATAAAAACGCGTGGCTTGACCAGTATATTCCGTTTATTGATGCCGAGCACAGGATTTTCGTTTCCTGTGAAGAACCGAAAACAGCATACATCAACGAACATCTTGGCGGCATGAGCGAAAGCGATATTCTTATCGATGATTACTCCAAGAATATCAAAGAGTGGATTGCTGGCGGCGGCAAAGCAATCAAGATGTTTAATCGTGTGAACGGGCGCAGCGGAGCTTACTTTGGCCCCTATACCTGTTCGTGGCTGCACCCAGATATGATTGTGGAAGATATTAAGCGTCACATCAACGATGCTTGATAATTTGCTCATATAACAAACTCATAGATAGGAGGAAGAAACTATGTTTCTGACAAAGCAGGATTTCCAGAAAAATGTATCGCGACATGATGGGAAAAGCAAGATTGTCGTAAAGTTTCACGGCGTGCCCATTTATACATTTTGTCAGGATATCTCCTTTAGGGAGAGCATGATGCTTGCCGAAACCATTGTGTCAGAGATTCTTGATGGTAAAAACAAGACAGCCCTCATGAGAATCAACGACATTCTGGAAAAGGAAACAAAGACAGAAAAGGAGGGCGCATGAGCGAATATCACGATGAAGATGGGTTTACATGCCACGCTTTGGTCGGAGGCACTGTTCCCATGCGAATCGATACACGATATCATGCTTTGCTTGCCTTAAAAAGAAGAACCAAACAGGATATAAGTAACGAAGAATGTATGGCAGAATTAAAATCGTTTTTCGAAAAGCCTGTAATGACCGGAGTTTTGGAAAGAACACCGATTACACACTTTGCGGCAATTTACGATGAAGGAAGCCATCTTTGCTACTTTACGCGCATCAATAAAAAGAGTATTTTTGTCGGCACTGTTTTGAAAAAACGAGAAGACAAGATACTTGTCCATCCAGACGATGAACGCTTTATAATCCGAAAAAATGGCTCGCTGGCTCATGTTAAAAGCGAAACAAATGATTGGTTTATCTCGAAAACCAAATGGAAAAAGGATTGCAAGGCAGCTCATATCAAAAAGTTCGCATAAATCACAATGGCCTCGTGCATTTTGCACGGGGCTTTTTGTTTTAGGAGGTTCTATGAAAAAACATATCGTATTTCCGTTCATTCTTTGTATGTGCATGTTCTTGACGAGCTGCGGTGTAAAGATGACCGGAGTAAAAATCCAGAATGTCGGAGAACTGACAACAGGGGACAGGCAAAGTCTTGTACTTGATTACGAGTTCAATCACGACGGCAGCGACAAAGAAAAGGAAAAAGTTATTGATAAGACACAACTGATTTTTTCCTCGGACAACATGAGCGTTGCAAATATCGTAGGAGACGGAAAAACAATTTTGGCTGGAACGGGCGGAACGGCAACTATCACAGTAAGGAGTTTGGACGGTACTATCCATGATAGTATAAATGTTACGGTTTTGGCTCGACCGAAGGAATTTTCTATTCCTCACGAACTCACATTGACACTTGGTAGTGAAGAAGTTAGCACTATCACCCCGACTGTCCAGCCGGAAGATTTTGATTATAGCGGTTGCGAATATTCTTCAAGCAACGAAGGTGTAGTAACGGTTGACCAAGATGGAAACCTTACACCCGTTTCGGCTGGAACCGCCTCGGTATATGCAAAGCTCCCCAAATTAAATATCGAACGAGAGTGCAAGGTAACCGTAATTGCTCCTATTGAGAAAATCACTCTCAGCAAAAGTGACGCAAGCATCAATGTTGGCGAAATGGTAAAGTTGAGCTGCACTACCTATCCGGAAACACCCGACACCTCTATCCTGCAATGGTCTACAAGTGACAGTTCCATAGCGACCGTCAATGCAAGCGGGACCGTTACCGGAGTAGGGAAGGGGATAGCCTTTATCAAAGTAAGTTACAAAGATGTATATGCCGTATGTGCAGTAAGCGTGAACAAAAAAGAATCCGAAACAAAAACAGATGGTTCACTGCCGCAGGGAAGCGGAGCACATAATGATTGGTATCGCCATGGTGACAGTTCCACATTTGATGCACTGTTGAAGGCAGTAAACAAGTATCGGCAGGATAATGGCATTCCCGCCTTACAAAAAGCAAGCAGTCTTACTGCCGTAGCCAATCAGCGTGCAGACAGCATGGTAGATGGCTCTAATACCGCTTCCGGGTACAAAGAACTCCTTGCTCAAAACGGAAGGGCAGCAATCGATGTAGCACAGGCATGGTATAATACTGATTATTACAGAAGCCTGATGCTTGATAGCAGTGTTACTACTTGCGGTATTGCAGTTGATTATGATGGCGATGGATGTTCGATGTGGGTTATGATACTCTCGTGACGGAGGAAGCCATGACAAGAAAAACAGCAATGACAGCAAAGGCTAAAAGCACAACAGGCGCAACATCGCAGACTGCAAAAACAACAAAGGCAACTGCGCCAAAGGAAAAAGCAAAAAAGCCGATTCCTCCAAAAAACTCCGTTAATTCACCGGACAAGAAACCGTCAGCAGACAAAAATGCCGATACCAAGTTTCCGGGCTTTCAAAAAAGAAATATTGCCGGAGAAAATGTATCGGTGAAGAAAATCGGCGAGTTCGGCATGATAGTGATTCACTATCCGACCACAAAAATCAGCGACATTTTATTGTCAGCATGGAACGATAGGGGAGAGACTGTGTTTTACAAGAAGGCAGTAAAAGCAGCGCGTATTGCCGGAGTGCAGGGACAAATCGCCGAGGCTGAGAAACTCTTGCAAACTGCTGCAAAGTAGATATACTAAAGACATCCAAAAAATAAAACACACAGACAAATATTCAAAATCGATATACCGTTATCTCACACGAGATGGCGGTATTTTTGTTTGTGTAAGTGTTTTGGATGAAAAGACATTTTTATCCGTGAGTAAATCACACACATTCAGCAAAGGAGATTTCAAATGGAAAACAAGATTTGGAACGCAGTCGAAGGCTTTGACCCGAACGATTCTTTGATTTGCTATCGCAAAACTGAGAAAAACGCAGATGGTACGGCCCGCCTGATGGATACGCTTTATATGCCGCTCCGCGCTATGCACGAATGGTTTTTGCGTTGCCATCCTGATGGTTCTGTTCTGATTGACAAGGAGTTTACGAAAGACAACGGCATTCACGCTGTCGTTCGTGCTGTTGTCTCTTATGACGGCCGAGAAGTGTCTGATGGCATCTGTGACGGCTGGAAGGAAAGTCGTGACGCCAATGGTGTTACGGTTCTTGATAAGAACTATTTGAGCAAGGCAGCCCGTCTCGCTAAGCGCTATGCCTTGTCCGTTGCCGGTTTCGGTATGCCGGGCGATGCAAAAGTGACCGATAGAACGCCTATCATCGAAGTTACGTCCGGTGTCAATATGCCCGATGAAAGCATGGGAATTACGATGGAAGTTCCGATTCCTCCGATTCCCGGTGTTACGATTTCGGCACCCGCTCCGGTTGCCGCGCCTGCACCCGTTCCGGCACCTGCGATTGCATCCAGCAATCCCATTACCGACGCAAATGCCAATCTGGCAGCAGCACCTAAGAAACGCGGTCGCAAGCCTAAGGCTATGGTTCCGCCTATCGATGTGCCTACGCCTATTGTTCCTCCGATGTCCGTTATGGTGGAGGACGAGGACGCCAGTAAGCCCGCAGATGTTCCGGCAGTTCAGGAAACTACAGCGGCTCCGGAAGTTCCGGCAGAAACTAATGAGAATCCTGAACCCCTTGATGGAAATGCGCAGGCGGAACTGCTGGCAAGCGCACAGCCTGAGCCCAGCATGACCTATGAACAGGCGTTGCAGTGTACGATTCCTACCGGCAAGTACAGGGATATGACGATTGATGCGGCGCGTCGACTGGACGGCAACAACAAGGTCATTCCTACGTTCTTGAAGGGATGGTACAAGAACATGCCGATTCAGAAGGCAGCAGCAATTATCGCACGACATGAAGGGCTCGATTATAAAGAGCTCGAAACCATCACAATCGAGTAAGCCGGACAATAGTCCTCGCTTCTCATAAGGAGGATATATGTTCGATTATTCTATTTTGGAGGTAGTCCGTCTTTGCGGGTTGGAGACTGTGGGGTCTCCTTCCCGAAAAGGCGAACAGAAAGTAAAATGCCCGTTCGTAAGCGGAAAAACATTTGATGTAAACGTCACGACTTCCACCTATAAGTGCTGGCACGATTGCACAGGCTGTCCGGGTAACGGAAAAGGCGGAGTTTTGGCATTGTATCGAATGTTTCACTCGGAATGCGAAACCAATAAGGATGCCGCAAAGCAAATTCATTCAGCTCTTTACGGTGACCTGAAAACCGGCAGTAAGGATTACGAGGCGCGTAAAGCACAAATTATCAAGCCGCAAAAGGAAGTGCAGAAAACCAAATATGCAAGTCCCGACGAGATTGATGGTGCATATCGCGTATTGCTTTCCTTGCTTCCTTTAAAAGAAAAGCATAAAAGCAACCTGTTATCCAGAGGTATGTCGGCAAAGGGTATCGAAGATGGTCTGTATCGCAGCATTCCCGAAAATAAAGAGGAAATGTATGCATTGATGCAGAAACTCAATGATATGAACATCAAACTTGATGGCGTTCCCGGTTTCTACAAGAAAGGCAACAGCTATCGAATCTCCTTGCCGGGATTGTACGATAAAAACGCCAAAACATTCTTTTATGGTTCCGGGTTCTTTGTTCCTTCGTTTGGGCGAAACGGAAAGATTTTCTCTATGCAAATTCGTATGGATGATACTTATCTTTCTCGTTTCCCGGCAAAGCAGGCAAAACGCAGGCGTTATATTTGGTTTACGTCTTCCGGTTACGATTCCGGGTGTCAGGCAATCAACCGCGCCACATACGGCGTTGTAGATGGAACGCCGCGGAACACCGGTAATGTCGTCTATGTGACGGAAGGAGCATTGAAGGCACAGGTAGCACATGATATTGACCATAAACATCGTCAGTTCTGTGCTATTTCCGGTATTGCAAACAGTGAAGCGTTTCGCAAATTCGTAAGAACACAGAAAAAAGCAGGCTGCAAGATTCTTGTTGATGCTTTTGATATGGACCGAAACGAAAAAGATACTGTCAAGAATGCCATTGATAAGCTTTATGCCATCGCAGAAGAGGAAGGACTTCCGCTTCAACCGTTTGCTTGGGATGAAAGATTCAAAGGCATTGATGATTATCTGCTTCATTGTCGTGATGAGCGTATCCAGCAACAAATCATTATGGAAATCTGCAAAACAGCGTAAAATAAGGGCGTGTATCTTCGGATACATGCCCTTTTTCTTTTGCTTTTCGCTGCAAAGTTCCTACAATAAAAGTATAAGAACCGATTCTGGAGGGAACTTCATTGATACACTTAACTTTAACCCAAAAAATCAAGGAAAAACTAAAAGAAGCACAGTCGTTTATCGCAAGGGCAGAACGCGGGACGATTTCTAATGGAACTTGTATTTCCGATTACATCAAATTGGATATTTTAGATAACTGCATCAATGTAACTGTTACGAATGGAGCAACACAATTTTTTGAATCTACGATTGAGTGCGGTGAGGCTGCCGGAAACGGCGAAGTAATTGTAGAGAGCCGGATGCTGTTTTCCATCATTGGTAAACGAGGAGATATCATCCTTGAACGCAAAGATAATAATAGCCCGCTTACATTTATTTCAAAAAATTCAATTATTGAAATCGAAAACGCCAATATAACCTTCCCAATGATTCCTGATTTTGATAATAATGCGAAAGTCGCAACATTGCCGATAGGGAAACTCGCCGAAGGATTTGCCAAAGTCAACTATGCGGTGTATAAGGGTGATAATCCATCACTTTTACTGTATTCCGGCGTAAAAGTCGCATCCAAGGATGGTGTGATGACATTCATTGCTACAGATGGTTCGCGTATCGTGTGCGCTAATGTTCCGGCAGATACAACAAAGAAAAATAGCGAAATAGTGATTCCGCAATGGTTATCTGGATTTATCTGTTCAAATCCATGGGATAACCCTGAATCGCAGGCGCTTATTACTTATGACCAAAACCATATCTCTGTTACAGTTGGAGCATTAAGCATCGTGTCGTGCCGTTATCTCGGTCAATTCAGTGACATGACAAAGGTAATATCAGAAAAACGTTGGTGGATGTCGGTTTCTGCAGACGATTTGAAAGAAGTCATTCAAGAGATTCTTACACTGCTTCCATCAAGAATATCACAGGCAAAAAAGACAATTTTTGAGCTGGAAGAAAACGCTTTATGCATTAGAACAGCACAGAATATTGGTACAATAAGGGCAAGAGTCCCATGTACATTCAAAGATGAAGATATCCCGGAAGAATATATCAACGCTTACAATCCCGCATTCCTGCTTGAATCCATCAATGCACTTCCCAAAACAACCAACAAATTGATTCTCGGATTCAGTGAACGTGGAAAGCCCATGGCTATCATGTCTTACGATGACCCAGACTGTCTTTGCCTGATTGCAGCTGTCCGATTCCGTGATTGCTAACTACATATTGCATTTTGCTGCAAAGTAGATAAAATCGAAGTATAACAGAAATAAAAAACGAATAACTGATTCGCAATGTCAGCAGAGTATTCTGTCTTTGAAAATAAATCAAAGATAGGTACTCTGCTGTTTTATTTCTGTCAAACAAAAAAAGGAGAAATTTTATGGCAAAGGATATGAAAGTTAAAGATTATGTTGCTCAAATGCAGAGTGGACGCAGTTTTGTAAAGGCAAAGATGGACAGCGCCGGAATCGGTAAGGTTCATCTGAGTTTCGTTGAACACAGTGGCCGACCGAAATGCGAACAGGTAGCTGCCATTGAGGGTTATCTGAATTTCGAGGGCGCAGGCAGCGTTTCTCAGCTTTATTATCTCGTGATGTCTCGCGACATCCGAAAGAAGTATGCAAACAGCGTAAAGACTGCTCGCGAGACTGGTTCCAAGTATCCCAATGCTATTTGGGATAGCAATGGTGGCAGTTCCGAGAAACGCGACGCCAATGGAAATGTCATCAAACCGTGCCGCTATTACGCTGTTCAGGTTTCTCCCGGCAGCAAGAGCGATATCGTTCTTCAGGTCATGGAGGGCGAAGGCGAGGTTACGGAGACTGGCGGTTATATGCTGAAAAAAGGTGCAACTGTAAAGCGCATCAATGTCCCGTTCACATTCCTTGATTTCTGCGCTTTTGTCGTGGATATCCATGACGCAGTAGCCGCATACAAGAGTGTGCATGCTCAGCTTGGCTATACGGGTTCCGAAATCAATGAGTTCACTCCGTATAAGCCGCGCAATGCTGTGCAGCAGGAGCCGATGAATACCACCGCAACTATGCCTCAGGCTATGCCGCAGACATCCGTTCCTGCACCTGTTGCCACGCAGCAGAATGCTGAAAAGCTGTCCGTTGTCTTCGTTATGTACGACAGTCTCGGCAAAACGATGCAGGTCACGGATTCCGCACAGAATGTCATGACGATGTTTGGCAAGATGCGCAAGGCACTGTATAAGAATACGCCTGAGCATTACGCGCTCGTCAATGACAAGTATACCCTTGAAGCAGTTCAGAGCGCTCTTTATTCCGGCGCACCGACTATTCCTACCTGTCGTTTCCTCTCTGAAAAGCAGGACAAGGAATGCTATGTCTGCGTTCGCCGCGTGGAGGTAACTCGTTATGAGTCCTAACCTGCAGCGTAACGATTATGTCATCTATACGGATGCAAGTTATCGAAATGATAAGAGCGGAAGTAATGCAGGCATTGCTTTTCTTATCTATAATTTTGAGATGAAGCTCGTAGATGCTCAGTGTAAGCATGTATCTGTATCCTGTATTCAGGAAGCAGAAGCGAAAGCAGTTGAGTTTGCACTTCAAAATCTTCCAGCAGACGCCAAACGAGTAAAGGTTCTGAATGACAACGGTCCCGTTGTTGATGGAATTACCGGGTATAGCGCAATTCCTGACGGCGCGTATGGAACAGTTTACTCTATTCGCAAATTCATTGACCGTCTTGCCTGTAAGATTGCAACGATTCAGATTCCGCGTGAATCCAATATCCTTGCTGATTCTCTCTCGAATTATGCTTTGGATTGGCCGAACGATACCGGAATTAGCTGCATTGAACATCTGAACACAACCACTTAAATTTATGGCCGCTCCTCGTGAGCGGTCATTTTTTCTTGCATTTTGCTGCAAAGTTAATAGAATATGCTTATATGATAAATAAATGCGCTTGTCGGAATCTGTGTTTTTGAATAGATACCCTCAGGCGCATTTGTTTTTTATGAAAAGGGGGTGAAAGTTATGGATTTGTCCAGTATCGGCACATCTATCGGCCAGTATATTCGTCAGGGTATTGATTTTATTCTGAATGTCAATAATCTGCCCATCACTATCGGTATGGTCCTTATCTTCTGTATCGTTATGTTCGTTATGAAGGGTACGAAGCATATTATTGATTCTGCGTTTTTCTTGGTGTTGGCATTCTTTGTGATTTCCTGTCTGTGCGGAGAATTTGGCATAGAGTTGGATGTCGCAAGCGTTATCCATCAGTTTATCCAGTTTATCCTGAATGTTTTCGGCGGCATTGATTTGCTGCACTAAAAGAGAGATAGCCCCCTCGTAATGAGGGGGCTTTTTTGGTGTTATTATGAGAAAAATATTTGACAAATTTGAAAGAATTGACCCGTTCATCAAGATGGCGATGGAGTGTCTTGCTATCTTTATCGCACTTTGCGTTCTTATGCAAGTAGTGCTTTATGAGGCAATCATTCCTTCTGGTTCTATGTACCCGACAATAGCTTACCCATCGCTTAATTTCGGGTATCGATTAGCATATAAAAACAGTGAACCGCAAAGAGGGGATATTGTTTACTTCAAAAGAGACACGGACAATGTAGCCGAACAGCAAGTCTACATTAAACGAATTATTGGTGTCCCCGGTGATGTTGTTGAAGAAAAAGACGGAGTGTTCTATTTAAACGGAGAAGTATTGAAAGAAGATTATCTGAACGAAGAACCAGAAAAGTTAAACTTTGGACCGTTCAATGTGCCTGATGGGTGTTATTTTATGATGGGTGACAACAGAAATCATTCCTATGATTCGAGATATTGGGATGAACATTATGTTCCCCTCGAAAATATCATTGCCAAACATATTATTTGTTTGGGGTCTGTAGAACTGCAAGAATCGCTCGATAAGTCATCTTGACCATTGCTGCAAAGTGTTTATACTGAAAGCATAAGAAAAATCACAACAACAAATCAATCATAATGCTTTTATCGCCTATCCCTATCGAAAAGGGATAGGCGATTTTTTGTTGCCTATAAGGAGGAAAATAAAATGTACAAATGTCCGTATTGTGGCTCAAAGCGTGTTTTTCGATATATCCATGATTGTGATTGGGGTGGGGGAGAAAATTACTATCCCTTAAACCCCGTAGAAGGCACAAATATTTACAACGAATCCGACTTGGATGACCCTACACCGCCCGACATTGATATCTGTCATTGCCGGTATTGCGATATGTTTTTCGAGCCAACCAAAGCGGAAATGTGAAAGGAAAAATAATATGGCAAAGTGTCAGTGTGGCCGCGAAATGCTCAAAGCAAATGGCTGCAGATTCAAACGCATTGTTGTTCATGGCAAAAACACAAAGTCTTATGACCGCATCAAGGTTGGTGACCCCGGTGACTGGTACGAAGAGTATGTAGGGACTCCGGAGGAAAAGAATATCCGCTGCGGCGATTGCGGAGCAAAAATCGGCTTCTATCATCACGCGAATTGCGATAACGAGAGATGTCCGATTTGTGGCGGCCAGCTTTTAAGCTGCAGCTGTTTTGATGTTTCTGAGTCCGTCGAGTGGAGCGTTTAATGCGAATCAAAAAATAACGAGGAGGTGTTGATTATGATGCAAAAAGAGTTCGAGGAGCTCACCGGTGTCATCGTCAGCAATAACGAATATGCTTCGATAGAAAGGGAGTATATGAGCTGCGAAGACGAAAAAAGAATCTTCTGTAAAAAGTGGGTTAAGAACGGTGGTGCTGCCATGCTTGCAAAGAATCGGCTCGCAGAAATCGAAAGATTGAACGCGCAGGTTCTTGCGCTGAAAAATGAAGCGTCCGCCCTTCGAGAAAAACTCGACAAAGTACAGAAATGGAATCTTGTGGTCGATAGCAAAAAGACCCAAACAGAGTACGAAGAAATTGAACGGGATGCGTCATCCGGTATCGGTCGTTTTCTTACGAACGAAGAAGCCATACAGATAATTGCTGATGAAACAGGCTTTGATAAAGACAAGATTATCATTCGCCATAGCGTTTCTGCGTATGAGGTGAGTAATTCCGGAGAGACGAGGAATACGAAACAGATTCCCAGAGAACCCATTTATGTTTCCAGCGACTATATGTACATCCGATTCGCCGTAAAGTGCGGCGCATGGTTGGACGAGTATGAGTACATCGATGATGACTTTTCTCGTATCGACTAAACAAAAAGCAATTTATTGTACAAAGGAGTAAAAAATGATTAACAAGTATATTGTTGTATGTCCGAATTGTGGTACAAAGCTGATTACGGTATGTTCCAATGCAGCTTCCGACACCTATTGCCCGCAGTGCTATCGGCAGTTACCTCCAGAGCTTTACACGAAAGAACGAAACAATGATGAGGCTCTGGAAATCATTGCAAACAACGAAGGTCTCAGTGAGGGCTTTGCTGAAACCGTTGTAAACCAGATGGCAAACGACGATGAAGCCCCGCACAATGCCGGTTCTCAGCTCGCGAGAGCTATCAGCTGCAACGATGTGAACGATGCGCTGTTGGCATTGACTGGATGGTCTGTTGACAGTCTTCTCGATATGGTTCCGCCTGTTGTAATGGATTGCCCTGATGGTTTCGTGAATTTTACGGGCATGACAGGGTTAATTCCCGAATACGCCTCCGCTATCGTAGAGGTGTTTGAGAACTACCTCGATTCGCTCAATGTTCGTATTCCTTGCAAAAGTCCTGATGAAGAAAAGGAAAGGGGATGCGGAGACAATGACGCAGCGCTGTACGGCAGCGAATACTGGGAGATTGTCGATAACATCGAAGCATGGTTGAACCAAAACGAAGATGAAGCCTGCAATCTTTCGGATTACTTTATCGAGACAATCAACGAGTTCCTTGATAACAAGGGGTTCGGAAAGTACAAACCGGATGCAGAACAGTGCGGCAAGATTAAGGAGAAGGTCGATGCCATCCTGAAAGCCTGATATCGGGTCTTGCGTTTTGCTGCAAAGTGAATACAATGAAAACACTAAGATAAGTCAAAGTATCATCCGATAGATTTATTTTAGTTCGTAATCTGACAAAGAAGCAGCCATCTCCTTCGAGAGGTGGCTGTTTTTATTTTATGAAAAGGAGTCTGCTATGCTTGTAAAATTGCTCACCTATACCCCCGAACCCGATAAACTTGTAGCTGCTGCTGCAAAACTATGTTATTCCGATGCCCATATTGAAACCATTATGGACGGTTTGACCCCTGAAAAAACCGATGCGTTTTTGAAAAAGCTGAGTTCCATGGGACATCAGAGTCCTACCGAACACGCTTACTTCACCTTCGGCATTGAAGGTGTTTCGAGAACGCTCCTCGCACAAATCACACGGCATCGAATTGCCAGTTTCAGCGTTCAGAGTCAGAGATATGTTCGTCTCGATGATTTTCGGTATGTGATTCCTCCTGTCATTGAAAATGACCCGGAGGCAAAAGCAACATTTATCGAAGCAATGAATCGAGATGCCGAAAACTATCTCAAGGAAGTTGAACGTCTTGAAGCTATCCACACAAAAGTGCTTATGGAAAATGGCGCTTCCGAAAAGGACGCTAAAAGAATGGCTTCTAAGTTTGCAAACGAAGATGCACGATTCCTTTTGCCAAACGCCTGCGAAACCAAAATGGTTGTAACGATGAACGCAAGAAGTTTGCATAACTTCTTTGCTATGCGTTGCTGCAATCGAGCGCAATGGGAAATCCATGAACTTGCGGACAGAATGCTGGTTGAGTGCAAAAAAGTCGCTCCGAACCTATTTTTGGATGCAGGACCGAAATGTATGTTCTCTTCGTGTCAGGAAGGCCCCATGTCGTGCGGAAAAGTAAAAGAAGTAAGAGAAAAGTACAAGGCACTGTAATACGGAGGTGCATCTATGCTTATCAAAAGTATCATGTGGGATACGAACAATGACAACGAGGCCCTTGCTTCTTTGCCGGATGAAATCGAAACCCCGAACTTTTTACATCAGGAAGACTACAAGACGATGGATGACTTCTTTGCGGCCGTCGCTGAATGGCTGATTTACGAATTTGGCTGGTGTCATTTCGGATTTCAGGCTATTGTAAACGATAACACCTATGATGTCTCCTATTCCTATACCCCTGATTAAATACTCTATAACAAGAAAGGAAATTAAATTATGGGACATACGATTCAACACTATGATTATCCCGGAAATGCAGATACGAAAAAAGTGGAACAGGAGTTGGCGAACTATGTTGCCAAGAGATGCTTCCAAGAGGGAGGTCATCTCAGCAAAATCCGTTGGATTGATTCTGAACCATGTGCCAATGAAGATGAAGCACGCATAAAAATCGAGCACTTAGATAAGGGATGGTATGATTGCATCGCAGTAAAATACTATGACGCTTACAATATACCCGAAACGGAGAAAATTAAGGCGCTGCGAGCAGCCAACACACAAGCCTATTGCAAGTACAACGAACTTGCGTCTGCATTCCATTTTACAAATGCAAAAGCGGAATATATCGGCTGCAAAAATTGCGGCTCCAAGATTGCGCGAAAGTACCTGCGAAGAAATTTTTGCCCTGTTTGCAATGCCGATTTGCGCCCAGAAACAACGCTCAACCGCATTGCTGCTCTTAAAGTAAAGGCAGATAAGAGTTCGGATACTCTTAAGGCAGAACTGACAAAGCAGGCAATGAAAGCAAAAAATGTGCGCTGGTTGGTTAAAATCGAATTTCACGAATAAATAATAAATAGAATAAATGAGAGGAATTAAATATGAGTGGTACGAGAATTAAAGTCCTTTTTCCTATTGATGAAAATGTTCCAATGAACAAGTGCTATGAAGCAACATCAAACGAGTCGATGTACAATGCCTCTACGCTCGATGTTCTCGAAGACGAAGCCGAGAAAGGGCATACCTTACGGGATTGCCTGCACAGCGGTAATGAGTGCTTGAAAAACAAGGTACTCGAATATATCTACGACACCATCGTGAATATGTTCAACTGTACTTTCGAGAATACGAATGACGGCATTACTGGTACGGACGGTTTGTATGCTGTGAGTGAAACATTCGACAAAAGCCTTTGCAACATCTTGGGCGAGGATGTGCCTGACAGCATTCTGCAGATTGCATTGGATATGCAAACTGACAACTTGACTGCTGTCGAAAACAAGCTCGAAAAGATGCAAGTTCTCGGAAAAACTGTGAACCAGAAACTGATTTCCAGCTTAGCAAGAACGCTGGAAGAGAATAATAATGGCTATCTCATTGCAGAAGCTGCGTTCATTATTTCTGGCGGCGTTACTGCCGACTGTTACAGCGCGTTCCTTGCTCCGAACAGTTACAAGCTGAGAGCGTGGCCGAATCAGAAACAGATGAAAGATATCATCAATCATCCTGAAAAGTACGCTGTGTTTTCTATTCAGTTCAGCTATTGATTGGGAGGTTTACATGGATAATACAATCGTTTCTCCTGCCGAATACTTCGAACAGGTAAAAAGTCGAAAGCAGACGATGACGGCTGCCGGACTTTCTCAGTTATATGAGAACTGCCTTGCTCTTCTCGAAGAGTACCAGCGTTCCGGACAAATTGCTGCGCAGAAAAAGCTGCTTTTCCACATCGACAATATTACACGAGAAAAGAAGCTGCTTGACCTCGGCATTGATACCTTTGTCTACAAGAGTGATGTGGACGATTTCATTCACATGGTAGACAATAAGGTCGTCAAAATTGTGGAGCTGGAGAATTATCAGCGGCGGATTCCAGAAGAAATCATTCAGAGAATCGAACGCTGCAAGGGCATTTTCGATAAGATGTATGTAGTCTTTACGGATTACACAAAACGCGAAGAGCGAAGAGTCGAGGCCATCAAAAGAGAAAAAGACCCCATTCTTTTTGGAACTTTCCAAGATACCGCAACAAGAACCGTGGTAGAACGCTTTTATTTCATCGGTGATTGGACAGATGAATATTGCGATTTAACATTGGATAAAATGGTTGCTGTTGTCAAAGAAAAGGCCGACAGGGACATCGTAAAGAAGTTCTCTACGCCGGAAAGCATCCGCGAGTTGAGCGACCAGCTTAACAATCTGGATGAGTCCATGAATGGGTTGTACCGCCAGCGCGAAAAGGCTCCTGCGCCCAAGAAAGGGTTCTTCGACCGAGTACGCACAGCGTTTCGTTTTCTGAAAGGAGAATGAAATGGCAAAAGTGGATTTGACCGAGGATGAAGTCTATTCGCGGCTTCGCTCTGTTTCTAATTCAAAAGGAAACGGCATTTACGATGCTTTACGTTCTGCCGATATTCCTTGGGACTTTTCTTCTCCTTTTACTTTGCTTCGTGTCGTTCGCACAGAAGCAGAATTGACACCGCTGGTTTTTACTGGTGATGCAGAGACTGTCAACTTTATGAAAGAGGTTGCGGAGGTAGAAGAAGGGAAGAGATGCGATTGCTGTGGTCAGCTTATCACAACACCCTTATGGGATATGCCCTATGGTTCATTGTGCGATGAATGCAGCAAGCGCCTTAACGAGCAGGTTCACGGCAAATACGAAACGCCTTGGCAAAAAGTAGAACAGGGAAGGGAAGAGCCTTCCGTTCCTTGGTGGTTTGACCTTTGATGTCAGAAAGGAAACAAATGAGTAAATGGAATGTTTTTTGCAACGAAAATGCTCCTTATCGTATTTATTATCGCCAAATTGAGATTGATGGATATGAGATGTATGTCATGTTTCCGCTGCCAATGACTGGCATGGAATGTGGCTGGGCAGTATCGCATGGTGCAACTACGGCAGCTACCATTCAGGAAGCTGTTCAAAAGTTTTATCCCTTTATGGTAGAGTATATCTGTGATAAAGAGGATTCCGACAACGATACACAACAATACATTCTCAAAAACCTCAATTCTCTTGGCAACTCTGTGGATTTTTGGGGCAGGAAAAATGACCGTCAACATGTCATTGACGGCATGAGCGCAGCGCAGAAATCGCAGCTTTTGTGCTACATTCTGCGAAACTATGAAGCCTTTGGCAAGATGACTTGCCGTGACTGGAAGAATTGGCTGCTGGATGACGCTGAACCTCAGTTTGGTATCTGGTTCTGATGGTATTAAAAACGGCAGACAACATTTTGACCCCAAACAACAAGAAGAGGAGAATTATTCTATGAGTTACGGTTTTAGTATGGGCTTCGCGCATGCAAACAGCTTGCAGGAAGCCATGAAGATTGCGCTGGAATATACGCAGTCTCAGATGACAGAAAAGAATGTCAAAAAGACTATCAAGGACAATCGGTATTATATTCCGTCGGTTCGTACCGGATACATTGCTGATGCAGAAAGCAAAACACGCATGGCTGATGTGCTTGCAGATACTGCCGACAGATATTGGCTTGAAGCATTGTTTACTTTCCGTTTTCTCTATTGGGAGGAGCACAAGCTGCTCGGTATCGTCATGATGCCGTCTGAAAGTGCAAGTGAAAAATGGCCGCTGAGTGTATATTTTCAGAATTCCTGCGACCATGATTATCCGTTTTCCGAATGGAAGGAAGGCAATATCCCGTTCTTTATGAACGCCGCTGCAAAAGCTGAAAACTATACGGCAGAAGAAATCCGTGAAAAGGTTGACTACGAAATCGAAGATGATGACATCGAATATTTTCAGCGCAGCACCTGCTATGATGATATTTTCGAGACCCTCGCCTTCGATTCGTGGCTTTATAACCATGATACGGATGTGCCGTTTGTGACCTTTGCTCTACAGGGAATCCGGAATGAAGCAGAGCAATACCGGTATCTGCAATGGTTGAAAGACGATATCATGAAAATTTAATGTATATGGGGCCGCTTCGTTTTGAAGCGGCCTTTTTCAGTCATCTCGAAAATGATGTTGCGGTTTGCTGCAAAGTTACTATAATTTAGATAAATGATAAGTAAAAGTACACGGGTCAAACCGCGTATACCATAAAATCTAAATACGTCATGGGAAGCGTCTATCTCGATTCGGGATAGGCGTTTTTTATTTATCGTTAATCGGGAGTGTTCTCAGCAGAACGCTCTTTTTTTGTTTAAAAAAGGAGATAAAAATGACCAACAACAACATTCTGACCCCGAACAGCGAATATTGGAAGGACAACGCAATCGAAACCTTTAAGGGCAACAGCGACCTCTTCGTTGATTTCCTGCAGGAGCGTGACCGTCATTCGGCATGGATTGAAACGCAGATTACTGACGTTCAATTCGAGGCCATGTTTGCGGAGCCGATGTACATTGCAGATGATGCAAAGAAGTACAGTATTCCCGCAGAAATCGTTCAGGAAGCCGCCAATAACAGTAAGCTGTACGGTGTCGTTCGCGGCAAACATATTCCTGTTGGACTTGCCGCCACGGAAAGTCTGATTGGATATTCCAAGCTTATCCGTGAAGGATACAGCTGGATGCGCCGCGTCAATCCTGTTAACCTTGCAAAGGCAATCAACAATGGCATTGACACGATTCGATACGACGACCGCCGCTCCACCAAATGCCTTGTAAAGGTCGGTGATGAGATGATTCGTTCTGTCGTTTCAGCTCGTTATGCGCCGATGCCGTCTGGTGACCTGTTCAACTACATCAATATGGATTATCTGCCTGAGAACTGGGAGAAGGCCCAGTTTATGTCTGGATATTGGACGCATGAACGCGTTCGCGGTATGTGGTCTTTGGCTGAGTATCGTGACACTTTCATGAAAACCATCGGCATGAATGAGCTTCTGGCGGGTTTTTTCCCGGCATTGTCTGTGGAGAACTCCGACACGACTGCTTCTTCCATCAAGATGCGTCCGATGTTCATTCGTGATGATGGCTATGAGTTCCCGTTGCTGAACAAGACTCGTACCATGCATATCGGTGCCGAGACAATCCATGAGCGTTTGGAATCCGACCTGCGAATGGTCTTTGCTAACTTCAAGGATTCGGAAAATATGCTGTTCGAGCTTGCGGCTACGCCTATCACGTACGGCTACAATACCCTGACGCACTGCCTGAAGCAGTCTAAGGTGAACATGCCTGTTGAACAGGCGCGAGAGGCGGCTCAGGTATTCTTTACGGATAAGGGCAACGGTCCTTGCACGGCAATGGATGTCTACATGGCAGTCTGCGATGCATACAACTATGTTGTCCGCGACTATCCCGAAGATAAGTTGAAGATTACGCGTGCTTGTGATGCAGCCATAAGTGCAATGCAGAGCCCGTGGCAGCTCCTCGACAAGGACACCCCGGCTAATCTGTAAGCAAACAAATAGTCAATTTACCCCGTTCAATAAGAACAGTTGAACGGGTTTTTTTATTGAAAGGAGAAAATCACAATGGGTTTTGACGGAACCAGTAAAAGCAGTCGCGCACATGGTCAGAGCATTCGGTATTGGGAAGCTACTTCTCCGTATCTGGATGCGCTGAAAGCCAAGGTCATCGATGCCGCATCTAAGCGTGCAGTTGATTTTCTTGACCCGCTGAACTATCCCGGTCCCGATGTTCTTGTGGACGCCGCATCGTTTGTGGACGATGAAGTGTCTACAGCAGAGGAAAAGTGGCTGGCTCATCGCCGTCTTTATGTCGGCGGTTCTGATTGCAGCGCGGTGCTTGGTAAAAACCATTACAAGTCAAATCTGGATTTGTATTATGACAAAATCGGAGCCAACCCCATCCCGAAAGAGGAGACGGACGGTGAGAATATCAACCTCATTACCGCATGGGGGCATATGGCCGAGGAGTATGTCGGGCTGTGGTATCATGTACAGCATCCCGATGAGGAAGTTATCACCGATACGAATATGTATACGATGGCAGGTCACCCTTACATCGGCGGTGACGTTGACGGCATTATTAAGATGCCTGACGGTCACTATGCTCTGCTCGAAATTAAGACCACAAGTTTCTTTAATAGAGAAGCATGGGCAAACAACGCCATTCCTGTTCCTTACGAGATTCAGCTTCGCCACTATATGGCTATCATGGGTCTGTGGGAGGCAGTTATCGTATGTATGGTTGACCGCGATACATTCTATGTTCGCCATTTGGTTCGTGACCTTGATGCGGAATACGCGCTCGTGAAAGCTGTTGATTCCTTCTGGAAAGACAATGTCGAGAAGCATCATGAACCGAAGCCGTGCGGTACGCCGGAATCCATCATTAAAGCGCTTCGCAAATACAAGCTCGGCAACGGTATCGATAAAAAGATTCCCAATGTCAAGCTCGGCGATGAGTTTTATACGAAATGCGTTGAGTATGATACGGTGGATGAACGGTACCGCGAAGTCAAGGCAGAAGCGGACCGTTTGGATGACTTGCGCAAGGAGATGACGATTCCGCTGATTCAGGCGATGGGTCAGGCTCCTGATGCGTATACCACAAGTCCTGACGGACAGACGATGTTTGTGTTGAAACAGACAGTCAGAAAAACTACTTCTTCCGACAAGAAGTACGCGGAAGCAAATCTGCCTGAGGATGTTTACAACAGAATCTTTACAACGAAAGTCAGCGCACCGTCGCTCTCTATCAAGAAGAGCAGCTGTGCTGGCAAGGCAGGTATCCCGCAGATGAATCCGTAAAGATATCACGAAAAGAGGAAATGAATGTATAAAACCTATGAAGTCATTTCTGCGTATATCAAAGAAAAAGAAATCAAAGCTTACGAGGATAGAAGACGCGTTGCTGATATCGTAGTTTCCGATTGCGATGTCGATGGTGCGTGCAAAATTCTGGAAGCACTCGGCTATCAGCAGTTATACCGAGCGCGTTAATGAAAGGAGAATAAAAGTGGCAAAACAGAAGACGAAGACTAAGGCAAAACGCCACGTCAACATCTTCTGCATTGCTCCGAACAGTGACGCTTCTCAGCGGGAAAAGTTTGGTATCGGTCTGGCACTTAAAGGCATTCGGGCCAAGTGTTTTACAGAAGACGATGCCAGACTCGCTGGAGCGGATTACATTATCCGAACCTCGATTATCGAGGGGATTATCCGTGCCGCCGATATCGTCACCGTTGACGGTGATGAGGTGACTCCCGCTATGCTGAATCAGATTCAGAAAGCGGTTGAGATGAATAAACCTATCTGGTGTGCAGAAAGCGTGAAAGCAGCTGTTCGAGACAGCAATGTGAAATGTTATCCCGGCAAACTCGATGAGTTGTGCTGGTTTATTATAGATAACTGAGGAGAGAGAAGTGGCAAACATTGGAGATACGGTTAGTTTTACCGCGAGTAAATATAAAAATCTATTTGTGAGCGACGATAAGCGTTATACGATTGCCTATTTTACCGTCAATGCACGCGATGCGAGATTATATCTCCCGCAAGACGCAAAGACAAAACAATACGGCACAACGCATATGTTTATCGTAAAGGGTTTTATCCCGGATGGAATTGATAATATTGCGTATGAACTGACTGGCTGCTGGAGTATCGATAAAAATCGGAACCAGCCGTACCTTGATGTTCAGAAAGCCAATATTTCAATTCCCACTCGCAAGAAAAGCGTTGTTGCTTTCCTTCGCTCCAACTGTAAGGGCATTGGAAATGTAAAAGCAACAGCTATCGCCAATGCGTTTGGCGAAAACACTTTATCTGTTTGCGCAAACGAGCCTGAAAAGCTGAAAAAGAAGGTTCCAAGTCTTACAGACAAGGACCTTAAGGCTTTAAAGCACGGGTGCCAAGCATTGACATATAAATACGATATTCGGTGTTTTCTTGATGACAAAAATGTTGTCCTTCCGGATTACCAAATCGATGCGATTGCAGACGAGTACGGCGCGGAGGCACTTAATGTCATTAAAGAGAAACCGTATAAGCTGATTACGCTTCTGCCTTTTCAAACTTGTGACAAAATCGGACTTGCAATGGGAGTCAGTCCCAATGCTCGTAGACGATATGTTGCAGCACTCGTAGAGGCTCAGAAGCAGTTATGTCGGCAAAACAATACTGTTTGCGTTCGTGAAGATTTGCTGGTTGCGGAAGCTTATAAGCTGCTGAATCATCACAACGACGAACTGATGAAAATGTCGGTCAAGTTGTTGGTCGATAACTATCGGTTCATTCGATTTGGTTCTTCTAAAAGCGGAAATTGGATTTATTCCAAAGACGATTATACGGTTGAACGGAATCTCGCACGCAAACTTGCCGCGTTCATCAAAAGGGGACCCAGCAAGCAAAAGGAAATCGATGCGGCTCTTACAAAATGGAAGAAAAACTCTCCCATTCAGCTTTCCGAAAAACAGGAAGAAGCAGTACGCAATCTTGCTTATCCCATCTCCATCGTAACGGGTGGTCCGGGTACTGGTAAGAGTACAACGCTTCGCGCTTGCTTGGAAGTGTACAAAGAAGCATTCAAGAAAAACGCAACGATTCTTTGTATGGCTCCGACCGGACGCGCATCTAAGCGTATGGCTGAATGTACGGGTCTGCCCGCACAGACTATCCATAGCGCCTGTGCGCTTGTTCCCTCTAAGGCAGCCGGCGGTTTTACCGCTCAGGACGATTGCAAAATCAGTGAAAATCTGATTGCTATCGATGAAATGTCTATGGTCGGTATTCACCTTTTTGATTTCGTTATGAACGCAATCGAGAATGAACCCAACAAAAAAATCATCCTGCTCGGCGATGTGGACCAGCTCCCTTCGGTAACACCCGGCAATGTACTCTTCGATTTGATTAAATGCAATCAAATCAAGTATACTGTTCTGGATAGAAACTACCGTCAAGGCTCCAATTCCACTATTGCGGATGCAGCATACGCTATCAATAATGGGATGTCCAATCTTCCGACTGATGAAACATTTCAGTTTATCGATTGCCATAATCCCGACAGCGAAAAGGAAACGGAAGATATCTCGAATATCATTATTCAGAAGTATCAGGAGGGAGTAAAAAAGTATGGCCGCGATGGATGTATCGTCCTTAGCCCTACTCATTACTACAAGAGCAGCAACAGTTCTCCTCTGTGTACGGATATTATGAATAAGAAAATTCAGGATATCGTAAATGAAGCTAAAGAAGGGAAACCAGAATGGCGAGCCAAATCCACCAAGTCCAAGAACGGCGTGGATGTAAGCCGCGTATTCAGAAGGGACGACCGTGTAGTCCAAATCAAAAATACGCCCGAAATCATGAACGGCGACCTTGGCACTATCGATGAAATCATTGATGATGATGGTGTTTACACGTTCAAAATCACATTCGATGACAAACAAGTCGAGTACGATGTCAAGGATATGCAGAATGTGGAACTTGGTTACTGCATTACAGTTCATAAAACGCAGGGTTCTGAATTTCCCTGCTGTATCATGCCCGCAAGTATGACTCAGAAAGCAATGCTGCAGCGCCAGTTGTTTTATACCGGCGTTACTCGTGCAAAAAAAGAGTTTATCTTTGTGGGTGACAAGAAAGCACTGGATTTAGCAGTTCGGACTAAGACCGAAGAACGTCGGTCGATGCTCCCGGCGCGAATCTGTAAGGAATGTGTTTGAAAAGTGGGTGGCTGCAGCAATAGCTGTGGCTGCCCACTTTTTTTGTTTTCGGTGGGGGAGGGGAGAGCGCATAAAAAATTCGTTTTGTGTAAAGAACAAATGCATTTTGCTTAAAGAAATCCGTATTGAAATTATCCAAAAATAAAGTATCCTAAATATAAGGAAATATTATGTGATTTCCTTAGTTACACAAGCTGACACCTCTATGTGGTGTGTAATAGGCAACGCGACATATAACGTGTATGTTGTGGCAAAGGGTCAGCAGAATGTGATGATTTTTGACGAAAGGAGGAATATACCAATGAATAGTTTGGCTGTTCGTAAGAACGATACCAAGAACGTTGTAGCGTTTATCGCTATTGCAAGTCTTGCCGCTTTTGCTGCGGTTCTCGTCAGCGTAAATCCGGCTTTTGCAGCTCAGGGTATTTCAACGCTGTTCGGTGAGGCTGGTAAGATTGCAAATGCAGTTATGGCTGGCTTTCAGGGCTTGGTTCTGACCGTTGCTATTGCCGCAGGTGTTTACACGATGATTCGTGGTCTGATGGCAAGTGACCCCAAAGAAACGGCACAGTACAAGAACCGCTTCATTGCAATTGTTATTATTGCGTTTGTGGCGTTCTTTACTCCCTCCATCATCAGTTGGGTTCAAACTCTGGCAACTCAGATTAAGCTCAGCTAAGTCAAAAACAAAATTGGGCAAGGGCCCAGCCCGTAGCGGTCTTCCTACGAATGGGAGGACCGCTTTTTTAGGTGCCAAATTTAAAAGAAAGGTGGAAAATAAAGCATGCAAATAACTGCTATTGAAAAAAACAATAGAAAAAAGAAAAATATGAAAAAAGCAGCAATTTCAGCCACGGTTATCTTTGCGATGATGACGTGTCTGTCTTTTGCTTATGCTACCAGCATCTTTGAAGCAGTCGGTGATGCATTATTTTCGGGGACGCTCATCCAAAACCCATTAGATGTTATTGTTTCGTCTTTTTTACTGCTTGTTTTTAAGACAATCATCCAATGTGTCGTCAATGTGCTTGATATTGTTATTTCTCCAATAAACGAAATAACAACCATGAAAATGGCAGAATTAGCACAATATTTGCCATTTGCAGAATATAAGGTCCAAATCAATGAAGGCGAATTTGCGTTCGATTATACGATTGCGTCAAAAGTAAACGACTATATTATCGGTATAGGTGTCCTTATCTGGATATTGCTATCTTGCTTTGCGATTTTAATTGATTTTTATTATGTCGCATCTGGTGATAAGCGAGCAATTCCTGGCAGCAAGTTGTTTTTGTCTATTACAATTACAGGTGTACTGACATATAAAGCGCAAGATTTAATGTTTTTCCTTTTTGACAACGAAATCAACCCGTTAATTTCGGAATTTTTGGACATCGCGCAAAAAGACCAAACCGGAATCTTTGAAAACATGGGAAATAGTGTTTGTGCAAGTTGGCAGGGCGTTCCGGGTATACTTATAGCACTTGTTATGGTCTTGATGATTGGCATAAATTACATTAAGCTTGCACTGGAAATGGTGCAGCGATATCTTATCGTTGCTGTTATTTGTGTTTTGTCACCCCTTGCTTTTGCTACAGGCAGCAACCAAGAAACAATAGACATTTCTAAGAAATGGTTCAGAATGTTCTGGTCACAGTGTGTTTTGCTATTTCTGAATGTCTGGTGCGTTTATGTAGTACGAGAAGGCATGATGGCAATAGGAGACAAAAAGGCAAATCAGTTACTTATCTGGGGCCTTATTGTATATGGCTTCATTAAAGTAGCACAGCAACTTGATGATTTGCTGCAAAACGCCGGACTTAGTATTACCCGTCAAACATCTGGCATGTTGGAAGATTTCCTCATGATGGGTAAATCCATGATTGGATTGGCTAGTACAGCAGCTACCGCAGCGGCAAGCGGATTCCAGTTCAAACAGGATTCTGCGAATCTTAGAGAAGGTCTCGCAAACGGCACCAAGACAATGGATGATTATAAGCGACACATAGCAAATACCACAGCCAATATGGCGAGAAATCCGCTTGCGCTTGCAATGATGGCTCCTCAAATGGCAAGAGAATATGCTGCTGCAAAGGGAGCAGAAGCAGAGTATAAACAAAGCGTTGGCGATTATTTGAAAATGAAGAGTCCTGACAGAAGCAAAGCAACTGCGCCAAATTTGAATTCTGCAGCGGGAAGAAGCCAAATTAAAGACGCACTTGCGAATAGCAAGGATAAAAAAATTGCCGACGCCGCCAAAAACGGCGAAGTAACAAAAGCATACACAGATTCAAATGGTGTTATTCATGCTTCGCTTCAAACCAGAGATAAAAATGGCCGAGCAAATGGTATGTACGATGTCGCCATTAGCGGCAACGGAAAAGATGTTATGTCTCAGGTTGCCTCTGGTCGTGAAGTGACAACGGATGCAAACGGTAACAAACTTATTAAGGATGATAAGCTTGGCACATTTGCCTATAACAAAGAAACTGGAGCCTTTGAACAGATAAAGGATAAGGATGGAAATGTTCCCCAAAACCCGTTGTCTGTACAGGTTCCTGATAAAGTTGACAAAAACAATGTCGAAGAAGTCGCGGATTGGGCAACCAAGACAGATGGATTCGATAAAGCTGTTCAGGAAAAAGAAGCAACAGACAACTATTTTAATGCCACCGACGCAGGACGTCTGAACATGGATTCAAGCGATGTCAATCAGGACCAGATGAATAATATGGCACGCCAAGAAATCAATGACCAATTCATGCAAGAAGGTGCAAACGGAGAACAGCGGCCTGCTGTTGGAGAAGACGATAAGCTTGATGTTTCTGTAAATAAAGAAACAGGCGAAATGACAGCAAAACACGCTATGACCAATGATGATGGCACTATTGCTATTCAAAACTACAAGAAAGACGAAAATGGAAATTGGCAAACTGTAGGTCAATCCGAATACTATACTGCAATGGGAGATAAGCCTTCTTATCGAAACAGTGAGGGAGAAGTATTCGCTGGCACACAGGTTGGCACTTCTGCAGACGGCAATGCTATTATGCGCTATAACCAAATTAGCGCAGACGGCAATGTCCTCGAGAACGGAAAATCGTTTGAAGTTACGCAGAGCGGAAGTCTTGCTAATTCGGATGATGCTGCAAGTAAGGTTGAGATGGCGCGTCAGGCATCCGAATCGCTTGGTGCAAAAGCAGTTGCTGCTGATTATGACAATGCAGCAAGACTTTATAACGGCAATGGTGCAAATGTACCTGAAAACACGAATTTCAACAGTTCCGAAAATCTATATGCTTCTCAGCAGGCTATGATGGGCGCAAAAGGAACAAGTCAAGATTTGAGCCTTCTCTCAGATTATACAGCTGTGCAAGCAGACGATAACGGTATCCGAGATGGTGTTCATACACAAACCTTCCAGAACGACGATGGTACGCGCGTAAAAGTTCAGCGTGATATGTCTTCTGGCGCTGTTAACACAACCATGAGCGCGGCAAGAGTACAGGATGATGGTGCTGTTAAAGTTGAGAGACTTACAGAAGATTCTTCCGGCAATGTTTCAAACAGTCATTATACCTGCACGCCGAATATCAACCCGCTTGATGCAGATGCAAAAACAACACCTGTGACGGTAAATGATTCTGTATCCGGACAATGTTATCGGGTTGATGTACCTACAGAAATTGCAAAGGACGGAACTGCTCTTGCAAATTATATGGCAGGAGACGAGGGTATTCACGCTATTGATACCGCTAAGCAGGACGCCGCTACATTGAAAAATGCTGTTGTTAATTCTGATACTCAACCTATTCCGGAAGATACCCGCATCAACCCTGCTGCCGCTTCGTCTGTATTCTATGAAGCCGCAAGCAGCGGAAACTGCAACCTTGAAAGCTTGTCGAAAGCTGCTCAGAACGGAGATATTGAGGTTTATCCCGCAGAAAGCGTTGTAGATGGCAAACCTTGTGCCCAGATTATTTATCGTGACCCCAATACCGGACTCAAAACTGAGGTAGGCGGCTGCTTGGAATACAAAGACGGTAAGGTTTCCGTTACCACGACATCTGCACCTATGGCAACGCAGTCTCAGGCTCAGGTTGAAAAAGACATGCAGGAGATGACTACGGCTATGATGACTCCGGCAAATACCGGAGACGGGAATGCTGACCGTGACACATTGATTCACCAGCAGGAAGCGTACGATAAATTCACTGGCGCAAACAATGCTAACTATTCTGGACCTATTGGCGCAGCAGCTATGGCAAAGGCTGCAGGCGTAAATACAGAAGGATATGTTCCTACAGCATCGTTTATTACTGGTCAGGACGCAACCCTTGTTCTTGAAAAAAGCGTTCCCATCCCGGAAGATAAAAAGCAGGACGTGATGCAGTGTAAGGAATACACCTTTATGAAAGCCAGCGGCAGCCCTGAAATGAAAGAGGCCGAGAAAGTTACAGTTTCCAATGGCGTTGGCGGTGTCATGCGCTTCGATATGCAGAACGGAGATACATTCGAAGTCTTTGGTATCAACACTGAAACAGGAACTTGCAGTGCAAGAAAGCGTTCCAAAGATAGTGACGGCTTTGGCGAAACGGTTGCTCTGAATCTCGGAAAAGGCAAAGCAACAGAAGAAAATATCCTTCGGTCTTTTATGGCTGCAAAAGCAAAAACACAAGAGAGCGATATCGATACTTTCTTTGGAAAAGAAAATTTCGACAATTTGCCCAGCAAAAAAAGAAATGCTCAAAAGAGCAAAGGAAAAGGCAGAAAAAAGTCTGACAACAAGTAAACTGTAAAATGCCATGTCAGAAGTCATTCTTGGCTTCTGGCATGGAAACTGCACAAAACCAACAGCCTTCACGCGGCGTGCAGTGAGCAACGTATAGTTTTATACGGCCAATGTTGAAATAACAGAAAGGTGGAATGGTTAACATGGCGCAACAACAATATGGCGACAGTATGGCACAGGATGCATCCAATGTGGCGAATGCGGCTGTACAAACAGCAAAAGATGTAAAAACTGTTGCTGCTGTTGCCGGAAATGTCGCAGCGGGCAATGTTGCCGGTGCTGTAAAAGAAGTCATAAAGAACCCGGAATTCTTAAAAAAATTACTATGCGTTGCACTGGTAATTGGATTTTTCCAATTTATGCTTATCGCAGGGCCTTTTATCGTAGCAATCGCTATGCCCGGAAGTATTTTTTCCGCTGTAAAAGATGCTTTTAATCATAAAGAAGAGAATGTCTTGGAAGGATGGGACATGAGCGATGCGGATGATTCCTTAAAAACAACAGCAAACGGGTTTTATGATTACCTGTCAAGCGAAGGAACCGAGTCAGAACAGTCATTTTTTACATCGAACACGGCAGACTACGGAGACAGCCCTTCAACAGATGCTTTTTGGGGGGAATCTAATCTCCAAATAACAGCTTTGGATAAGTATTTTAGAAAGTCTTATAAAAATGCTGCAACCAGAGCAAACAATAAATATAATGACTTGGTAGATGAAAATGCTCTTACACAACAAGCACTCGATGATGGAATTGAAAGTGCCGATTATGTTAAGTTTGTCACCAATAATATGACAACCGATGATAATAAAGGATTCCAGAGAGTTTCCTTTTATATCATGGCATTGGACTCTTATAAGTACACAACAAGCAATGATGACAGTCAGGAAGATGCCGATACAGAACGCTTAAAACGAATGATAAAAAAAGCAAAAGAAATCAGCCCTAATGGTCTTCTTGATGATGCCATTACCGCACTTTCTGCATTGGGTATCAATATTGATTTAGGTAGCGATAAGCTATGGGTCGTAAGTACAGACACCACGTATGATGATGTAAACGATGTCGTTGGTTACGAAACAATCAAAAATTGGGTTGTAGATGAATATGACAAAAATGGTAAACCAGTAAAAGGTCACGAAGAAGATACAGGTGAAATAGACCCCCAGCGCCCCATTACAAAAATGGTTCGTACATATACCACAACAATATCTCTTGAATTGAACTCAAATATTAGAAATTCGCTTTATGAGAGTTATGGAATTGACCCAACAGAAAACATTGGTGACCACAGTGATGCTTTTAAAAGCACGGAAAGCCCTAACTATTCAACAACAGAAAACCTAAATGGAAAAACTATGACTGCTGCTGATATTATCGAGCAGCAGGTAGAACAGTACATGGAAGTATATAATGTTCCCAGAACAGCCGGAGGAACTGGCACAGACATCGGAACTATTGGCCCAGGTGGTTCTGGTCAGGTCAGTAATATGTCTGATGAAGAAATCCAAGCAATTCTGGCAGCAACCAGCAACGGTAATTATACACCCAAACAACAAGCGCTCGTGAGTAAATTGCAGGACGCATTAAACAGTCCTCTTGGTCTGACAGGATATATGAAAAGTATTGGTTGTACTGTCGCCACAAATTATTGTCAAGCTTTCGTTGCAGATTTCTATTCTAAATGTGGTCAAGCGCGTATCAGCTTCGGCTCCGCAATCAACGCATATAACACAAGCGCTATTTGTAAGAAAGGACAGCAGGGTTACGATACGCCCCCTGATGGTGCATCTGTGTATATAGGCGCAAACCATGTTGGTATTTACATCGGCGGCTGTGTCATCGACAGCGTCTATGGACAAATTCAGGTAATGCCATTTGAAAAGTGGAAGAGCCAAAAATACTACCAAAGTGGTGGCGGCTACTTAGGTTGGGGCTTCAATGGATGGGATGTCTCGTAATATTGACCAAAACACAAAAATGTGGTATAATATATACATAGAAAGGAAGTGAGTACGCGATAATTCGCGTAAAATTATGAAAAAAAGAACAAGCCCTATTGCAATTGTTGCAGCAATCATTGCAGTTATCGTTATTATTCTTGTTTTTGTTGGTATGAATCGTCACAAAGATGATGTCAATCATCAGAATAATGAGTCCGTTACGTCGTCCGCAGAAAGCGAAAGCGACGGTTCAGACATGGCAAGTGCTGAAACTGCAAGTGGCATTGATAACAGTGACATTTCTACCTCGCTCCCCGGAAATATTGTAAAAGAAGTTTTAGAATCTGATGATACGAAAGATTCTGAGCGTGCGAAGGCGAATGTAGTTGCAGAAGCAACCAATATCCCAGACGGAAGCGACACTTCTTTCGTAGAATTCTCGTATGAAAATCCGGAAAGTTCTGATGTATTTCGATACGATAAGAGATACGTACATATGCTGGACAAATCGTACTTTGATTTACAAAAAGAGCGACAAGAGAAATACAACCTAACATTGGCATCGTCCAGTGACGGGAATCCATACATGGTTTTTGGCGGAAATTGCTACGTTTATGACGGAACAGATGAAAATGGCAATGCAAAAAAATACATCATTTCCGGTGCCGATGTGGTCGAATATGATGGAACATTGAATCCGTTTAATACGCATCCCATTCTTCGCAAAGAAAATACCTGTGAACGCATTTATCTTTTCGACGATGAAACAAAGAAAAACGAATTCTTGGAACGTCGCGCACAAGGAAAAGAATTTCTTCAAAACGGTTCAACTGACGATGAGTGGAAAGTCATTTTGAACGGAGAATATCTGCCTGATGCGTACCCCATTATCGATGATAACGGGAATTTAAACCTGTCTTTGGTACAACTGGCAACTGCCTACAATCCCTTGTTTACAAGAATAGATAAGAATTACGTTTATGTGGCTACTGATTGGGGGCTGTATTCTGTGCCTAGCACAGAGTCCGACCAAGCTACAAAGGGAAGCTGTGACTTCTCTAAAGATGAAGACGGCAATGATGTCTATTACGTCACCGATATGGGATTTGGCGGAGTATCTGGCTCGTATGGTGTAGCAGCTAAAGCACCAAAAACGAGAGAGTATTATTGGGTCACGCCGGATGATTTAAACACAATTCTTGGCTGGACAGTTTCCATTAAGGGTCGTGTTATCAGCGTGTGCAGCAATCCGCTTGATGATTCTGACTTGACAGGCGTTATTCAGAAAGTTTCTAAAACATACTACGACCTCAACGGAAACATCATCACTGACCAAGAATAAGACAAAACATAAATCGTCGTTTCTGTGAAAAAATCTATTCGTTATTTCGTAAAGAAAAACATATAGCAATTCAAAATCATTCGATATATACTTATTATAAGCGAATAGTATATAAGCACATTCCCCCTCGGAGTAATTCGAGGGGGATTTTTTGTTGTTTTTTTACAGCAAGAGTGTGCTGACGGCATCAAATGAGGAAGATTACCAAATGAGTAGTTATATGTTGATTCACGGAGATTGCATGGATTCATTCGGGTTGATTCATGACCATTCTGTCAATCTCGTTCTGGCTGACCCGCCATACGGAATAACGCAAAACACATGGGATGTTGTGCTTCCGTTTGATGATTTTATCGAATGCGACGGAAAAAATCTCAATTATGAGAAATATTTACTGCATTGCTTCAAAAAGAACATTCCCTACAAGGACGCCAACGAGGAATGGAATAAAAGAAAGCAACAGGGAATTTGGTCACAACTGGACAGAATCCTTGCCGATAGGGGAGTGGTGATTCTTTTCTCGGCCGGGATTTACACGAAAACATTGATGGAGTCTACTACAATTCCTTGGAGATACAATCTTATCTGGCAGAAGACGACTCCGGTTGGATTCCTTAATGCAAACCGAATGCCGCTTCGAGCACATGAAGACATTCTTGTTTTCTACAAAAAACTGCCGACCTATAATCCTCAAAAGACAACAGGACATCCGAGAAAGGTCTCAACGGTCGAACATAAACGAAATTCTAAGATGACAGAGGATTACGGGAAATACGCAGCAAAAGGTTATGACAGTACCGAACGATTTCCCACGAGCGTGCTGACATTCGCTACTGATAAACAGAAATATGCGGCGCACGGCACACAGAAACCGGTGGCATTGTGCGAGTGGCTTATCAAAAGCTACACAAACGAAGATGATACCGTTCTCGACTTCTGTATGGGAAGCGGCTCGACAGGCGTAGCAGCGAACAATACGAAAAGGAATTTTATCGGCATCGAAAAGGATGCCGATTTTTTTGATATTGCAAAAAAGCGGATAGAGCTTTGAGGAACGATTATGAGCTTTGATATACTTGGCAAAGACATTGCTGTATTATTCATATTGGCAGTAATATTTGGCGTTGCTACATATTTTTATGTGTTGCACAAAGGAAAAAAGGAAAAAAGAACAGCAAGCATAGAGGATAAAATTATTCTTGGTTTCGAAGTTCTTGCATTTTCTTTTACATTTTTTATCTTTTTTCCTTTAGTAGTCGAAGACATGTTTGATGCAAATGGAAGCAATTCTGCCTTATGGCATAATCTCGCCGCAATAATTAGCTATGGTGGTGCAGCGTTTTATCTTTTCTGTGGTCAAATTAGTGGCGACTATTTTACAATGCAAGAGTTTTTGAAAAAACATAAAAAACATAAAACGAGAGCTCAAAAAAAGAGATGGAAACGAAAAAAATAAGTCGAAAGCATTCTGTGCATTTAAAAATTAAAGCCGAGCAGTAAAGAAAAAGAAATATTCGACTCCTCCGATGTTACAGCATTGGAGGTTTATTTTTTAGGGTATTGCAAAAATGGGTGATTTGAATAAAACCATCTGGTTTTACAAGTATCCGGGATATCGAAATCCTAAACGCAACTTCCCCGGCTGTGCGCATAAGAGGTGAAAAATGCAAACTGCACTGACTTTTGTGGCAATACTTACCATGGCGATGCTGCTCCTTTGCGGAACGCGGCCTGCATTTATCCTTTTGGTTGTTCTTGCTGTAGTATCAGCGGTCTGCTGCATTGTGGTTTCTTATATTTTGCGAAAGAGAACTGACGAAAAGAACACAAAAGACGCAGTGCTGCAAAAGAAAATCGCAAATTGGCGTAAAGTCCGGCGTAGGAAGCTCAGAAGTAATGCCGATAGCGATGATATGTTCGACGCCTGTGGAGTAACGCAAGACATACGATTGTCTCTGGAAGAGGATGAGCAATTTTTTGAGGAGAATCACAAAATAGAGGAGCTGGAAACTCAAATCAGCTTGTGGAATCGAATTGGAGACTCTTTCAAACACCTGTTGAATAGCTGCGTAATCCTTGTTTGCCTCTTAGCGTTTTCGTCTTTCGTCGTTTTTGCATATAGCTATGTATGTCGTTTGTGGGGGTGAAGAAACTATACATAATAGCATTTTAAACACACGCGTGCGTTCGATAAATGCACGCGAGCGTTTTTTGTGCATTTCCGCGTATTTATCGCTCATTTTTTGTGAGGAGGAGAGTCAGTGACTCAACCGATTCAGGCTGTTCAGATTTGTTATGAGCATCAATTTGGTGCTGAAAGAGAAGTGCTACCACATGAGTGAGTTGATTCTGCTGTCGAAAGAGATGGCAGGGAAATACCGGTATGTGACCAGCCTTGATGAGTTGTGGGGAATTCTGAACGATAAATAATTGATTTTGACTCCTCCGATGTTACGGCATCGGGGGTTTATTTTTGAGAGGCATAATATGGAGAATTTGATTCGCTTGGACATTTCCAAGATTCCAAAGGAAGTTCTAAAAATCCTCCTTAAAGACCGTTCCACGAAGAAAAACATTCTATGGGGGACAGACAACTACAAGGACGTGGACAGGCAGTTGCCGATGGATGACTTGATGGAGAACGACTCTGATAAGGTTTTTGGTTTTGAATCCGATTTGGAGGCTCACAAGCAAATCAAGTTAAAGACCATTTTGGATGAGCAGCTTGATATTCTTCGCCCGCGTGTTATGAAATCCGATAAAACAAAGGCCGGAAGAACCAAGAATAAAGCAGAAGTGTTCACTCCGTCTTGGATTTGCAATAAGATGAACAACTACTTGGATGACGACTGGTTTGGTAGAGAAAATGTGTTCAATGTCGCAGAGGACAAGAAATGGTGTACCAATAATGACAAAATCCAGTTTTCCGGCGATGACGACTGGAAGAAATACATCGAATCCACTCGTCTCGAAATCACTTGTGGTGAGGCCCCTTACATAGCAAGCCGTTACGATACGACTACCGGCGATGTGATTCCGATATTCGACAGAATTGGAATGCTGGACAGAAAGCTCCGTGTCGTCAAAGAGAACTGCGTCACAAAAGCGGAATGGTATGAATGGGCTTTGAAGAGTCTGAAGTCTGTTTATGGCTATGAATACCAAGGGGACAACCTTTTAATCGCGCGACTCAATGTATTTATGACTTTTGTTGAACATTACGAATATAAGTTTGGAGCCTTTATTGAAGGCATTCCCATGGACATCCTGAAAGAAGCTTCCGAAATTGTTTCTTGGAACTTCTGGCAAATGGATGGGTTGATGGAATGCTGTCTGGATGGTTCTGAGGTGCATATAAAAGATTGGACAAAAACTCGCAGTATAAAATACCGGAGCATCAAAGATGAAACCCAAAAGGGAAAGAAGGTAAAGAAATGAAATTCGATTACGCAATCGGGAATCCGCCGTATCAGGAGCAAATCCAAGATACAAGTGATAAACCCGTTTATAATTACTTTATTAACGCATCTCATCAAATCGCTGACGTTTCTGAGTTAATTACGCCCTCTCGATTTTTGTTTAATGTTGGTAAAACGCCAAAAGATTGGAACAAACAAATGCTTAACGACGAGCACTTTCGTGTTTTACATTACGAACAGACGAGTAAGGACGTTTTTCCGAACACTGACATTAAAGGCGGTGTAGTAATTACAGAGTACAACAATTCCATAAAAAGAGAACCTATTGAGGTTTTTACAACATTGCCAGAACTTAATGAGATTAGAAAAAAAGTCTGGTCTAGTGCAAATTGTGTTAGCCTAAACACAATTATGAATACTGCATACAAATTTAAGCTTGATGCTTTATACGCTGACCATCCAGAATACAAATCTGTAATTGGAAGCAATGGTAATGAAAAACGATTGATTAGCAATGTTTTCGCATTATTAGATTGTTTTCGCAATACAAAAGAATCCAATGATGATATTTTGATTCATGGCTTGATAAATAACGTTCGTATCAACAAATGGATTGATAAAAAATATATTGATTTAAATCATTCTACATACGGACGTTACAAGGTGATTCTCCCAGCGTCCAACGGTTCTGGAGCCATTGGTGAGGTAATTCCAACACCCCTAGTCGGGGAACCCCTAGTCGGGTTTACACAAACATTTATTTCTGTTGGATGGTTTGACACAAAAGACGAAGCTGACGCTTGTTTAAAGTATGTGAAAACGAAGTTTGCGAGAACTGCTTTAGGTGTCAAGAAAACTACTCAGAGTAGTACGCCCGATAAATGGCAGTACGTTCCTATCCAAGATTTCACGCCCAACTCCGACATTGATTGGAGCAAATCGGTTGCTGACATTGATAAGCAGCTTTACAAAAAGTACGGCCTGTCCGATGAAGAAATCGTCTTCATCGAAGAAAAGGTAAAGGAGATGACCTAATATGGGCAATATAAATATTCAGACGAGCAAACCTGTTGTTCCAAAGATTTACGCTTACACTACTCCTGAAATTGCCCGTCACGACGGCTGGACCAAGATTGGCTATACCGAGCAGGACGATGTTAAAAAGCGTATTGACCAGCAGACGCATACGGCGGATGTTACCGCAAAGTTGGAGTGGCAGGGCAACGCTGTGTATGAAGGCACAAATGAGACCTTCAAGGACAAGGAGTTCCATGAATATCTGAGAAAACTGGGATTTGAACAGGAAAATGGTAAACAGAACGAATGGTTCAAAATTATCCCCATGGATGCTAAAAAGAACTTCTATGATTTCAGAGAAAATCACGGACAGCTTGATGCTTCGATGCTTCCGTCTGCTATGCCCTATGAACTTCGTGATGAGCAAAAGGATGCTGTCGTGCAGACGAAGAACTATCACGACACACACGAGAATGGTGAGTTTTTATGGAACGCAAAACCCCGTTTCGGTAAAACCCTTACCGTCTATGATTTTTGCAAGACCATCAAGGCAAAAAAGGTCTTGATTGTCACGAATAGACCTGCCGTCTCGAACTCGTGGTATTCTGATTATATGTCCTTTATGGGCAAGGAATCTGGATATGTATTTGTAAGCAGCGACAGCAACTTGAAGGGCAAGTCTTTTGTCCTTACAAGAGAAGAGTTCTTGGGGCAGCAGAGTGACAGCGATGACATGGCTCGCACGATTGAATTTGTTAGCTTGCAGGACTTGAAGGGTTCCATTTATTTCGGCGGTCAGCATGAAAAGCTGAAAGAAGTAGCGGACATTGAATGGGATGTTCTTGTCATTGATGAGGCCCACGAAGCGATTGACACGGTAAAAACCGATGTTGCTTTCGACCGGATTAAATGTAAGTTCACATTGCATTTGTCGGGCACGCCTTTCAAGCAGCTTTCCAATGATAAGTTCGGTTCTGATGCTATTTTTAACTGGACTTATGCCGATGAGCAGAAGAAAAAGCACGAACTCGAAGATGCTGGTAATTCTGAGAATCCGTATTCAAATTTGCCGCAGCTGAATATGTTCACTTATCGGATGTCCGATATCGTAAAGGATAAACTTGCTGAAGGTATTGATATCGACGGCAACAAGCGTTCTTGGGCATTTGATTTGAACGAGTTTTTCGCTGTTAAGGATGATAAGTTCGTACACGAGGAAGCGGTAGACAAGTTCTTGGATGCTTTGACCTCCTACAAGAAGTTCCCGTTCTCTACCCCTGAACTTCGTAACGAACTCAAACATACCTTCTGGTTCTTGAACCGTGTGGATTCTGCCAAGTGTCTGGAGGTAAAACTTCGCAATCACCCGGTTTTTAAGGAATACGAAATTGTGCTCGCTGCCGGTGACGGTAAAAAAATCGATACGGGTGAGTACGATACAGCTGGCAATGCAAAAGCATTTCACAGGGTAAAAGATGCTATTGCGAACCACGACAAGACAATTACGCTTTCGGTCGGCCAGCTGACAACGGGCGTAACTATCCCTGAATGGACGGCGGTTCTTATGCTCTGCAATTGCAAGAGTCCCGCCATTTATATGCAGACTGCATTTCGAGCACAGAATCCTTGTCTGTTCCATATCGGTGATAAGCATTTTAGAAAAGAGAATGCTTATGTATTCGATTTTGACCCGGCGAGAACGCTCACGATTTTTGAGGAATTTGCAAATGACTTATCCGCCGATACCGCCGTTGGTCGCGGTGACTTGGATACAAGAAAGGCTCACGTAAAAGAACTCTTGAATTTCTTCCCCGTTATCGGTGAAGATGAAAAGGGCGAAATGATTGAGCTTGATGCTGAGAAGGTATTGTCTATCCCCGTTAAGATTCACGCGCAGGAAGTCGTGAAGTCCGGGTTTATGAACAACTTCTTGTTCCAGAACATTGGCGGAATTTTTGCTTCTGTTGAAGCGGTTCAGAATATCCTCAATAAACTCACGGCAGTGGGGAAGGATGAACAGCTTACTATGACAAAAGAAAAAGGAGAAGAACTTGCTGGTGACGTAACAGAGGAGCATGTTATCGGTCAGACGCAGAACCTTTTCGGAGATAAGCTGTATGACATTGAAACGGAGTTCTCTCAGAGGGTTCAGGATATAATGCCGACTGAGGATGGGAAACCGTTGTCCGAAGTGTTAAAGGATATGATGCAGCCTCAGCTTGATGGTATTACATCCAAGGTTAGTAAAGAGTACGGGCTCTCCAATGCATCTGCCACAAGGTTGAATAAGCAGATTACGGACGTTCTGAACAAGAAAATCGACCTTGTTGCTGGACGGCATGAAATTGCTCGGAGCAAGCTTAACAAAGAACAGGAAAAACTCGACAAAGAACTTAAAGATGGTGCTATTAGTGAAGATGATTACTTAGATAAAGCGATAGACATTGAAAGAATGCAAAACCAGCTTAAAGAAGATATGAAGGCCAACATTACGGAAACTTTAAAGGGATTTGCTCGAGATGCTGCTGAAAAGTCCGTCCGCGCTGTCGAAACGCAAAAGCATGAAATCGAGAAGAAAAACGAAGAGGACAAATACCGGGATAAGCTGCGCGGGTTCTGTCGGACGATTCCGCTGTTCTTGATGGCGTACGGCGATGAGAATACATCGCTGAAAGTATTCGACCAAGTTGTTCCGGCAGATGTGTTTGAGACGGTCACGAGCATCACTTTGGACGATTTCAGATTCCTTCGTGATGGTGGTGATTACGAGGAGGATGGTATAACCAAACATTTCGATGGCCACGTATTCGATGAAGTTGTATTCAACGATTCCTGCAAGGAGTTCTTGCGGCTCCGCAGTAACCTTGCCGACTACTTCGATGAGAACCAGACTGAGGATATCTTCGATTATATCCCGCCGCAGAATACAACTCTTATCTTCACTCCCAAGAGCGTAGCATCCATGATGTGTGATATGCTCGAAAAAGAGAACCCGAACTGCTTTGATGATGACACGAAGACTTTCATTGACATCTATATGAAATCAGGCTTGTATCCCGCCGAAATCATCAAGCGTCTCTTTAAGAGTAAGAAAATGAAGGCTCTTTACCCCGATGCAAATGACCGCTTACGGCACATCATCGGAGAACAGGTCTATGGTCTTGCTCCTACGGAAATCATCTACAAGATTGCTACCAACTACATCCTTGGATTCGACAAGGACGGAAGCATCATTGGTGGTAAGCACCACTTTAGGCAGTACGATTCGCTGCCTGCTGCGAAAAGCGGGACCTTAGAGCAGGAGCTGGATAAGGTTTTTGCGGAATAATTTGTGCCCCTGTACGAAAATACAGTGGTTTTCTTTGGGATTGGTTACCCTGCGTAAAAATACCCACACGGATGAGGCACCATTCTGTTACTGAGAAGTGTAAGACTGGGTTAGCCAGCAACCTCGTTGAAGTAGAATCCCACGATTTTAATCGTGGGAAGTGTCAATGATGAAGCAGGTAATGACATAATGAACACGCTTGGGGCTGGATAGGCACTTCTTCATACCTGCAACGGTTGCTGACAGAATGTTCATATAGCGATTTATCAAAAATGTTAATTGCTGGTGAAATGCGTTTTTTTGTCAAGGAGGTGACAAGAGCACATGGGTAACCGTGAAAAAAAGACACTAAAGGAAATGAACTTGCGTACTGGGATGAAAGTGTGAATTTTACTGGAGATAACGGCGAGTACAAGGAAATTGGCTGCAATCATTTCGAATGATTTAGTCGCCGCATTCTCACTACTTTGGTTGCAGAAGAATTCACATCCACGAAAAAGTCTATTCGATTTTTCGTAAAGAAAACCATATAGCATAGCGCAAAAATTAGTATATAATGAATATAAAGATAAGTGTACTCAAAAACACTTATCTCCGCAAAGTCCTGTTCGAGTTCACACATCGGACAAGGCTTATTTTTTATGTTCAGAAAGGAGTGTGGGAGAAACATGGTAATGATTTGTTTCTCTTTCGTCGCACACAGGAGGTGTTGACGCGTGAAAGAAAAGATAACAAAACTCAAAGACTGGTATAACAGTCTGAATTCCACAAAGCAAAAGCTGGTCAAGTACGGTATTATCGCTTTTCTGAGCTCGTTCCTTGGTGGATACTTTGCAGAAAGTGCTTATAGAGTATCTACGAACGGGTTACTGGGAGCTGATAATACCAGCATCAATTTTCTACTTTGCCCAATCTACGCACTTATCAGAGCGAACGGTCTGATTTACACCCTCATTATTACGTTAGCCATTTCCGGCTTCCTATTTATAATGGAGTTCAGAAACCAAGACCTTGCAAAGGAAGCGCATGAGGATGACAGAGGTGTTGCGGTCGCCGCGAATCCTCTTTATGGCTCCGCTGACTGGATGCAGCCGGAAGAAATCCATAAGCATTTCGAAATCGGCCCGGTTAAAGATGTGGAAGGAATTATTCTCGGCCAGTTGGATAAAGAAGGCAAGGAAGCCATTTGTTTGGCAAACAACTCTCCCGGCAACAGAAACATCATGATTTTCGGTTCTCCCGGTTCCGGTAAGTCCTACGGCTTTGTTCGGTCTGCTGTATTCCAGTCAGTTAAGAACCAAGCCTCCATGGTTATTACCGACCCCAAGGGAGAAATTCACAATGATATGCGCAAGTTCCTTTTGGATAACGGATACGAAGTAAAGCTGTTCGACCTTGTTGACCTGCTGTATTCCGATTCTTGGGATTGCGTATCCGAAATCATTGACCCCAAAACAGGCAATGCAAACGAACTGCGTATTGCCGAATTTGCAGATGCTATCATGAAGAACTCCGGTGAAGGCGATGAGTTCTGGGACGGCGGCGAAGCCAACCTTTTGAAAGCTATCATCTTCTATCAGGCATATCGTAATGAAAGCGCCAAAGTAGAAAAATTCACCAAGTCTATTATTGAACTCTGTAAAGACCTCTCTATCGACAGCAATGACTGCCAGCAATTCATTACTATCATTCAGGATGAATCTACTATTATGAATGATAAGTATTACTGCGTAAGAGAACTTGCAAAGAGAAAGGCCGAGCAAGACCTCGAAAACGGGCAGCGTGACAGCGCTATCGATGCCTCGTTGACCGGCGATGAATATGTATCGGCATGGGTCGAAAAGTACATCGCAGACATCGATGACTGGGTAGACCGCCGCGCACCGCTTCATATCGATGAAATTTATCGTTTGCTTTTGAACAACGACCTTGCAAAATGGGAAGAGTGTTTCAAAGACATTCCTCTGGATAATCCCGCACAGCTTGCATGGTCAATCTTCAAGCAGAACTCTGATAACGCAAGACCTCAGTTCATCACAGGACTTGGTCAGCGCATGCAGCTGTTCCAGATGCGCGATTTGCGCCGTATTCTTCGCAACAAAGATATTGACCTCGCCTCGATTGGCGACCATCCTTCTAAAAAGAAGACGGCCTTGTTCTGCGTCATGTCTGATAAGAGTGCAGCCATGAAGCCTATTACTTCTTTGCTGTTCAATTTCCTGTTCAAGGATATTTCCGACGCAGCAGATACCTATGGGCCCAAGACCCGTAATACAGTAAACATGATTCTGGACGAGTTCGTTAACATCGGTATGATTCCGAACTTTGAAGTTCTGATTTCTACCGTTCGTTCTCGTAAAATCGGTATCTTTATGATTTGCCAGACATACTCACAGCTGCAGGAAACCTACGGTGAAACAAACGCCGAAACCATTATCGGTTGCTGTGATACTTTGTTGTGCCTTGGCGTTAACGATAAAACGACTGCTGATTTCATTTCTTATAAGAGCGGTGTCATGACAGTCGTATCCAAGAGCGTCAAGGATAATCGTCCTACGGTTCTTGGATATCGTCCTATGAATCAGGGATATTCCTTATCTCTTGGCGAAGGCAAGCGTAATGTCATCAACCCCGATGAAGTTATGGCAATGCCTTTTGAGAATGTTTTGCTTTTCAGACAGCACGCAAAAGTGCTGAAAGCCAACAAGTTTGGTTATAACCTACATCCGATGTTCAAGGAGTTTGCCGTCAAGAACGAAAAGGGCGAACTCGAACTTGAACAGATGCCTATCATCAGCCTTCTGCCCAGCCGCAAGAAATATGCAGCGACAGAAGACAGAGACGCATTCAGTGCCGGTACCAACAAAGTTAAGACGGGTGCCGATTTCTTGAGTGTGGCAGCAAGCAATCAGGAAATCGCTTCTACACAGAGCACGGAGAGATTCCGTCAACAGCAGAAGCGTACCGAGATTCCGTCTGCTGCCGATATGATGAGCAGTGCCGTAAAGACTGAAACAAACACAGCAGGGAAGGGGACTGCTACTCAGTCCAAGAAGAAAAACAAGTTTGGCATCTAATCCCCTTATATAACGCGCAAGACCTTATCCGTTTTTGGATAAGGTCTTTTTCTTTTGTTATTACCGTCCCCACACGGTAATGTATATAAATTTCTATTTACAGAAAGGTAAAGTTTATCATGGAAGATACTATGAATCTGAATACTCCCGAAGTGGCTGAGGCTGCTGTCGAGACCCCCGTTGACGAAGAGGCCGCTTTCGCCAATACCGCCGAAGAGGTTGCTGCCAATCCCGATTTCGTTGCCGCCGACACCGCTTCCAATGAAGAAGATGGTGATGCTAAGACTGAGGCCGTTGACGAAGATGCTCCCGAGGAGGACGCAGAAGCTGCTCCTGAGCGCCGTCTTCCCAAACTGGGCCGTTATGTCGATTCCGGCAACGACCTGATTGAAGCACAGATGCCCGATATGGTTCAGGCTTCCGATGAGGACGAAATGCGTCGTGCTATCCGTCAGCATCGCGTTCTGTATGCAAAGGTCGTTGCTATCGAGCCCATGGGCGATGGCATCAAGATTGTTGCAAAGCGCAATACCATGCGTGTCGTGTTTGTCCCTGAAGATTTCTTCAAGTACAGCCTGATGAAGGATATGGATGGTCTGAGCAACGAAGAGAAGACCATTCGCTACAAGCGCAAGGCCAACCGCATGCTCGGCGCTGTCATTTCCTTCATCCCCCGCGATGTCGGCTACTTCACCGATGATTTCGGCACTCGCATTCCTTTTGCCGTTGGTTCTCGCGCCGACGCGCTTGCTCAGCTGCAGAATCGCTACTTCTTCCGCGCTACTCCTCAGACTCGTGTCGAGGTCGGCAGCACCACTACCGCCAGCGTTCTGTCCTGTGGCCCCCGCTATGTCATCGTCGAGGCTTTTGGTGTTGAAGTGAGCATGGGTACCGGCGCACTGTCTGCATTCGAGTATATCGAAGATGCCTCCAAGAGCTTCAAGGTCGGCATGGGTATTCCTGTTGCCGTCGAAGCACTGGAAGTGGATGCTCGCGCAAAGACCGTCAACATCCGCGTCAGCCATTCTCTGCTGGAGCGTATGTCCGCCAAGGTTGAGGGCGTCAGTGAATCCATGATTGGTGGTCGTTATCTGGCTACCATCGTCAACGTCACCGACAAATACTACCATGTGGTTCTCGATGGCCTGAAGATTCGCGGCGTTATCCCCAAGACCCAGAACATCTCCAACGAGATGCTGATGATTGGCGACAAGGTTTCTATGCTGGTTCGCTACATCAACAAGGAGCAGGCGCTGGTCATCGGCGGCTGCCATAAGATTTAACCGAAACGCCCACTAACACAATCGCTTAGTTTGGTTCCGGAGGATGGTGGGGTCCTTCGGAACCTGTTGCTTATAAAAATTGGATGCCTCCACGTGGCAAGCAACGGGCAACATTACGCCACACCGTAATGGCTAAATCCAAAGAACTTTGAAAACTCAGATTTCTTCAACATCAACACTTTTATCCTTAGAGATAAAGCGACGGCAAACACAACCGGACTCAGCAATAGCACGGTCCTCCTCATCCAGATGGCTGCAGCTCTCCTCGCGCCAGCTTTCGTCGGCCATCATAACATCCTCGAAACTAACAGTATTATTCATCATATCATTCATCATCGCAATAAACTCCTCTTTGTTTCTATACTTATATTATACCACAAATCCGTGTAATAGTCAACTGCGACAAAGAGGAAGAAGGGAGATATATCAAATATGGGGAACCATAACGAACAGGAAGTATTTAGCCCTACGACTAAGTACGGAAGCGTGGTATATAACGGATTCAGCGAGAACGCAACATATCTGATTTCATTTCAAAAGAATTTGTTTTTCATGGGCGTTGTATGCACAGTTGTAATGAACTGTAAGCAGCCAAAAAAAATATTCTCCATGCTTACCAAAAACAACATAGCAAACGATGAATGCAAAAACATCAATGTGAGATTTTTAAGCCAGTCTCAGGTTGGAGTTACATTCCGTGGTATTGTAGAGTATCAGGAAGACAAGGTAAACACAAAAAACGAATGTATCAGATGCGCCGATGTATACCTTAAAGAAGCAAGACGAATCGTTGCAAAATGCGGAGGTATCAACTGATTATGGCACAAAGAAAGGTATATTACATTCCAGATAACTTCGTTGACGATGAAAAGATATTCGGCGGTAAGTTCCGGAAGAGAAATTTTATAGAAGCTGTTATTTTTACACTTCCTGTGCTTGGGCTTTTTTGGCTCATTAACTGGGCAACTGGAATAGGCTGGGGAACGCTTTTCTATCCTACATTTCTTTTTGGAATCGCCACATTCTTTCTTTTCATTATCGGATATAACGGTGATTCATGGGGCGAAACTTTGCTCCTTGCACAAAAATTCCGTTCTAACAAATTCAACATTTCCACCTATAACCCGCGCGTTAAAACTGAATTAACTGCTGATTATCTTGCCAATCCGAATGCAAACTCCAAAGCCGAGGCTATCCGCAATTTCATTAAAAACCTTAATGATGTACTTGCTGGTGCAAGAGGACAGAGTGAGATTGCTGATGACTTGACCAGTGACAAAACCATTCTCTGGTATGTTGAAGATGAAGGTATTATCGAAAAGCCTGAATCTTTAAAGACTGCCGCAGAAATCAAGCAGGAAGAAAAGGATGCCAAGAAAGCGGCTAAACTGGAAAAGAAAAAGCAGAAAGAGTATCTCAGCACATTAGGACCCAAAGAGCGCAAGATTGCAAAAGCCAGATTTAAAGCACAGGCTCTTGAAAAAGCAGAGCGTGACCGCAAACGCCGCGAAGAAGAACTTCGCATCTATAATGAGGCTATTGCGAAACGCGAAAAGGAAGAAGCCGAAAAAGCCAAAGAAGAACAGACTTTGTCGCAGCTTGAGAAGGATAAGGAGAACAACAAGAAGCTTTCTGCTCGGCAAGCCGCTGCTCAACGCCGTGCTGAGATAAAGAAGCTTCGCAGAGAAAATACACTAAGAGAAAAAGAAGAAGCAAAGGCCGCAAAGAAAAAAGCCAAAGAGGATGCCTTAGCTAAGAAGCAGGCGGAGAAAGAAGCTAAGAAAGAAACATCTCCAAAGAAAAAACAAGCAAACCAAAATAAAGCTGGGGTTGCTGCCGCTCCTTCTGTACAGCAAAAGGAACAACCTAAAAAGCCGTTACTTATCAATCTCGATAAGGTTTCCAAGAAAGAAAAACAGCAGGCAACCCAGCAGACGGCCGCACCGGCTGTGCAGGAGCAAAAGCCGCAAAAATCGCAAAAGAGTGCGATTGACAGCATCTTGAAAAAGGAAGCCAAAAAGAAAGAAGAGCCTATCAAGGAAGAAAAACAGGCAGAGAGTAAGGCGGAAGTTACCAAACCTGAAAAGAGAGAACCTGCTATTGTCCCTGTTATAAAAGCGAGTTCTGTTCAGGAACAGGCTACTGAAAAGCCTACACATCAACCTGTAAAGGCTCCACAGAAAGAAGAAGTCACCGTTACAGATAGCAAAAAAGCTGATGTTCGCGAGGTCCCTGATTTGTTGGATAGTCATAATGTGTTTTATGGCATTGGCGCAAGCCAAGGGAATGAATTCGTGCTGGATGATGATGAGAAGGGAGGAAACAGTTTATAATGTTTGGAAAAAATAAAAAGGAACAGAACGATGTAGATAAGTACCTTTCCAAAAAGCAGCGTAAAGCTATTGCTCGCGAGGAAAAGGATAGAATCGACCGCCAGAAAGCTCTCGAAGAAATCAAGTATCGCGAAATCAAGGGTACACAGGAAATGCTCCCTGTTTACGATACCTATCAAGGTGTTATCGTAACCCGCGATGGACATTTCTGCAAGATTATGGAAGTTAAACCTCTCAACTTCATGTATCTCTCTCCGCAAGCGCAGAACAACATTATCAGCCTGTTCAGCCAGATGCTTTCGGCAACACCTTATAATATGCAGCTCATTTCCTACGCTCGTAAGGCAGATGTGGATTCTATGATTCGTGCTGTCGAAGACCTCAAAAAGAACGAAATGAATCCCGCATGTTTCCAGATGCAACAGGAATACGAAAACCTTCTTCGTTATAGAGCCGCGCAGAACGGCGTTACTCGCCGCTTCTTTGTCGTTCTTGAATTCAAAGCAGACCTGCAGAATGATGGCACAGACATCAATAAGGTTGTTGGCGATTTGAACGCAGCAGCAAGTAGATGCCGTGGATACCTTGAAGACGCAGGCAACCAGTTCATTCCTACCTGTGAGACGGATGAAGGTGTGTGCGACATTCTCTACCAGATGATTTGCCGTAAGGAAAGCGAGACGGTAGCGTATGATGTTCATGCACGCGAAGTTTTTCTGAAATACGAAAAAGCGGTTGTTGAACAGGGGCTTGGCTCTATGCCTATCATCACAGCACCTGAAACCATCGCTCCTAACTGGATGGATTTCTCTCACTACAACTACGCTGTCATTGATGATAAGTTCTATACATTCGCCTATATTTCCGATACCGGTTACGAAAAGAATGTGACTGCCGGATGGTTGAATCAGTTCATCAATAGCGGCGAAGGCGTTGATGTCGAGATTTTCTTAGACCGTCACACACGCGATGAAGTTTACAGCAAAATTGGTTTCAACGTCAAACAGAAAAGAGCAAAATCTCTTGATAGCCATGATACGGATTCCGACTTCCACGAAATCCAGAACGCCATCGGTGCTGGTTCTTATCTGCTGGATGGATTGGCTGCTGGCGAAGATTTGTTTTACGCCAGTGTTCTTTTTACTATCACTGCCGATGACTTGACAGAACTTGAACGGCGTTTCCATGAATTTGAAAAGAACGCAAAGGGTTCTGGATACAAGGTCGTCAGATGTGATTTCAGAATGCAGGAAGCATTTATGTCTTCCTTGCCTACATGTTCTCTCGAAAAACAACTTTATAAACATTCTAAGAGAAATGTTCTGACCTCTGGTGCTTCGTCTTTTTATCCTTTCGTATCCTTCGAAATGCAGGACCCGAACGGTATTATGATTGGTACCAATACGGCAAACAACTCCTTGGTTATCATTGATGTTATGGATAGAAATATCCATCGTAACTCCAATGGTGCTATCCTTGGCACATCCGGTTCCGGTAAGACATTTACCTCTCACTTGTTTGCACTTCGTTTCCGTATGCGTCGAATTCAGACATTCATTCTGGCTCCTGTTAAGGGCGAACGCGACTACGGTAACGGTTGTTATCGAGTTGGTGGGCAGTTCGTATCGATGTCTCCCGGTTCTCCCAATCACATCAATATCATGGACATTCACGCACCTGACCTTTCAAACATCGATTCCTTGGGCGACGATGATGCCAGTAATGCAGCGCAGATTTCTTTGCTTGCACAGAAATCTCGTACCATTCTTACATTCATCAAGCTTCAAGCACCTGACCTCACATTGGAAGAAGAACAGCTTGTTGACGGTTGCGTATATGAAACTTATGGGCGTTTCGGTATTACCGAAGATAACATGTCTATCTATAAGTTTGGTACAAGCGAGTACAAGGAAATGCCCATTCTTGAAGATTTGTACAATACCATGAAGAATGTGCCAGAACTTCGCCGCGTCTGCAATATCTTCAAACCTCTTATTAGCGGTTCGCTTTCTTCGTTTAACAACCATACAAACGTTGACCTTAGCAATCTCTACATTGTTTTCGACTTCGATGCGTGCGACGGCAAAAACAAAGTTATGGCTCTTTTTATCGTTCTGGATTTCTGTTGGAGCAAAATCAAAGAAGATTCCAGTAAACAGAAAGCCATCTTCATTGATGAGGCTTGGAACCTTATCAGTAAATCGTCCAACGAAATGTGTGCCGATTTCATCAAGGAAATCTTCAAAACCATTCGTGCTTACAATGGTGCCGCTTTCGTAATGACACAGAACGCTTCCGACTTCTTTACGATGAACGGTGGCGAATATGGCCGAGCAATCATTACGAATGCTGATACAAAGATTATCATGCAGTTGCCGGAAACGGAAATCGAAATCCTGCGCACTGCTGTTCAGCTTACTGACGATGAATGCAATAAAATCCAGCAGCTCCATCGTGGTTCTGGACTCGTGATTGCAGGAAGCAGTAAACTGTTCGCCGACTTCACAGCTTCTGATTTTGAGGCCGAGGTTATCTCTGGCGATATCAAAAAGTCAAAACGCTAAAAACAATGACGCAGAATCGAAAAATTCTGCGTTTGCTGCACAGTATGAGCACCTCCACGTTGGTGTGCGGCGGATAACGGGAAATCTCGTTAACAGAGCTCATAAAACCACCTTATTTTGACGTCGACTGAAGACATTTTTAAATCAGCTTAGTCTACGTCGAAATCCGAACAGATTTATGCGTTAACACGCGCATAAAATATAACATTTCTATTTTTGACGCAGACTGAAAAAGAACGTTCACTCAAAAATAGAAAATCACTCAAAAACAAGAATTTGGAGGTTTTTATCATGGCTGCTGCTCATAACACTGTAATTAAAAAATTGCTTCATGATTTCGGGGCTCTTCCGGCTGAACTGGTGGCAAAATATCTCACTATCATGTTTGGTGAGTCCATGACTTTGCCGCTGGCGAATCAGACAATTTATGCGGCTGTACGTGAATTTGTGTGTTATCAGAAGGACGGATACCTGCTTGCCAACAGCTTCGTCAAAATCGACAGCAAAATCGAATCCGGCGCACGCGCTTTCTGTGTTTTCCTCGAATTCATGGAGCATGTCCCCGGATTCACTTATTGCCGCCCGTCTTCTCCGTGGCAGTTGGCGTTCGTTGCTGGCGATGTTACTTATTATATCGTTAATATTTCGCGTGGCAGCGAGTATCAGATGGGTACCATTCTGAACAGCTTCGGCGCTGATGAAGATTTGCTCAAAAATTCACGTAGAATCGGCATTCTTGAAAACGGAGCCGATATGTCTCTTGTTCCTTACTGTGGTATTATGCAGTTCTGCACAGTTGACGATAACTATGACATTAAGGTGTACGCACCCGAAGACCGCAACACCATCGAAAAGGCATGGGCAGATGTCCAGCGGAACTAATAAATTCCTGACGAATCCAGGCGATTCTGGCATCCTGTTTAAGGGAGCGGAATCGCCTTCTTTTTGTATGCAGGATAAATTCGACAGCGCAGCAAAGCATATCAATGAAGCACAAAAATATATCGAAAAATCGCAGAAAAACACGCAAAAGGCGCAAAAAGCAATCCATGAGCTTCTTTTGGCGCAATATGCACTTCGAGATATCATCAATTCAAGTGATATGCCACGCACAGAAAGAATGCGGTTGGAATCCCAAAGCGTACCTGATTCTTTATGTTCCGTAGCGCAAATAAATAACGGTATATTGCAAATTTCATATCCGTTTCTGCTTGGAACATACAGTAATTCAGATTCGAATGATTCATCAGCCACATTTATTGAGAAAAGTATTGGCGTAATGACACGCAATAAGCTCGATTTATTTCTCTATGAACATCCGAATTTGGCCTTTCCGGATGGTTTCCTGTACCTGATTTTTAAGAGATTTATCCATCAAAACGGGAACAAATTGCTTGTCTGTGATAGCAATAATATGGAAACAGGGGCTATCACAAACGCAGTTTCGCAGGCTATCGGCAGGTCAGATAATGCCTATTCTATGGGGTTCGTTTATACAGCATCTGTTGACGAATATCCGCACACAGAAGTGACGCTTATACAGGCGTCTGACCTTCCTGAATGGCACAGATATATGGGTACCTGAGCCCAAGGAAAATCAACACTAAAAATGTAGATTTTTATGGATATGTATTCGGGTACCCAAAAATATCAACATTTCACACACCAAAATAATGCGGTGTTATTGCACTTAACGCATTTTCTTTGCGTTGAGGTATGGAAAGGAGGGAACGCCTGAAATATGCCAAAGCCGACCAAGGTAAGAATCCTCGAATATCTATATACAGTGAGTAGTATTCCGAGAAAGCAATTAAAGCTGGCATTTCAAGATGTGGCTTATAACACAGTATTCAGAGCAACGAAAGAACTTCTGGATTCTGGTTATATCGAATTGCTCTCGGTATCAAAAGGACCAACCAGAATCAAGATTACAAAAGCTGGCATGGATTATCTTTCAAAACAAAAAGATGCAGTTATGCAAGCGAATATCCGAAGCACAGTAACATCTTCAAGCAAGAAAGAGCGTATCGAACGAGTTCAAAAAACGATTGATATGTGTGTGGCTTCTGGAATCAAAACGTCACAGACATCTAATATCAGTTTTTCTATTTTCTCACAAAAGGAACAAGACGAAGATACTGTTATTGAGTTCTCCAACTTGTTTGTTGATGAGGCTGTATTCTTTAGAGCTGACGAAATCACGAAAACAATCAAGGCAGAGAATACTTTCGGCGAGGAAATCACACAAACGCAAAGCAGAGTTACAGGGTTGATAATCAATAAAAATGGCTTATGGTTTGTTTATCATTCTCTCGATAAGTTGATGAAGTTCACAAAACAAATTGAACTCACATTCACAGAAGCTGTTATCCGGTTTATGGAATCAAGTTGGTTGGTTCAGCAATATCCAAACTTCTTTGGATTCTTATCCGCAAAGCCAAAAGCCATCATCATTGGAAATACGCCGTCCATGTTTCCAAAAATCTTTACCGGTAGAAAATGGGGCGAAACGGAATCCGATAACAAACAAAAGCAAAAAATAGCTGCTCAAATGGGTTCCTATGAAAACTTGAAATTCATTTACTCGTCCATCGAATTCGTGCCGAATAACGATTGCGGGCGAAACTATCTGCACAGAACTGTTTACATGACACAAGCTGAAATGCTTGATATGTGTAAGACATGGGCAACCAAATTTGATTATGATTGCGTAGCCGCCAACGGCATGTTCCAACTTATCCATACGGGTACCTCTACACGCGTAGCCATTTTACTGACGCTTAACTTCGATATGCTAATCCATATCAGAAATTTACCGGAGGGTACCTCAATCATCATCGATAAGGTCATGGCCGAAGCAGTAAGCCGTGTGCTTGGCGCATCTCTTGTCTCTGCATACGACTTTAATCTCAATAAGCTCACTCCTCATAAATACAACAACAATGGCATTCGTTGTGACGGTATCAACCCTCTCACCAAAAAAGGACATCTGGAATAGATAGAATACGGGTACCTGAATGCCGGGTACCCTTTTGTTATCGCGTAGCCCCATACACAGAGAGAAAACAGAGATAGAAGAAAATACTCTGTTTAATTCTGTGTCGTAAAGAGAGAAAGGAGAAAGTCCCATGAATAATAACCTCGAAGCAGGCGAGTTCAATATTGAGCTCAAAGAAGAAGAACCCGTCTGGATGGATAAAAAGCGGTATACAATTTTTGCATTGCCGATTTCCTTCACAACCTATTACTTGACTCCAACAAAGATTCTCATCGAATCCGGATTATTTACTACAAGAGAAGATGAAATCATGCTTTACAGAATCAGAGACATTTCTGCGACGCAAAACATCTTTGAAAAGTTAAATAAAACAGGTACGATTCGAATCTGTTCTTCTGATGTAGGGACACCGGAACTTCTGATTCAGCATGTCAAGAATTATCGAAAAGTCAAAGAGGCAATTTCGCAGGCAGTGGAAAAAAGCCGGAAGGAAAACGGAATCAAAACGACAGAGATGCTGAGTCCACATCATAACCATGACGAGATGCCTCCGATGATGGAATGCCCGTTTTAAAATTTCAAATTGAAAAAATGGAGAGAAACCATGAGTATGATGGAAGCAGTGTTTAAAAAGCAAAGAAAAGCCTTTGAGAAGCAAGTGGAAGAGCAGAACAGAGGATACAGAAAGCCTCAGAAAATAAATATTGAAAGAAATATTCAGTATGGCGAAGATAAACTTCAAACCCTCGACATGATATTTCCAACAGATGCAAAACCGGATATTCCCGTCATCATCAATATTCATGGCGGAGGACTTGTAATGGGTGATAAAGACTTCAATACAAGATTCAATATCAGGATGGCGCAGAACGGGTACCTTGTAATCAGCGTAAATTATAGACTGGTTCCGGAGGTGACTGTATTTGAGCAGATGCAGGATGTAATTGACGGAATTGAGGCAGCAAGAAAACACCAAGAAGAAGAAAGAGAAGTTCTGCGAGCCATATGGGGTGTAACGGAAAATGAAGTAAACCAAATCAACAAAAGAAAATCAAAGAGAGATTATGATTGGGGCGTTCCCGTATACCTGACGGCAGATAGTGCAGGCGCGTACCTTGCGTTGTATATTCTCGCTATTCAAGGCAGTCCTGAGGTGGCGAGAGAATTCAAGGTAAGACCAATGACGACAAGAATCACAGCTGCCGCATTTATTAGTGGAATGTTCTACACAACCAGAAAAGATAAGATTGGCTTGTTTATGCCGAAGTACCTGTATGGACGCGGATATAAAAAAGCCGGGTTTTATCCGTACATCAACCCAACCAATCCAGAAATCATTAAGTCACTTCCGGCAACGCTGTTTGTTACCAGTAGAAGCGATATGCTGCACTCGTATACGGTTGATGTTTATGAAGCTGCCGAAAAGTACGGAAGATATTGTACATTGATTGATTATCCAAAGAATAAGCAGTTGACGCACGCATTCAGTGTGTTCTATCCAAGTCTAAGCGAAAGCGTTCATTTAATGGACGAGATATGTAAGTTTTTTAACAACAATAAGATAGCTTATCGGTAAAATGCATTCATCCTTTATCAAACAGTCATTCAAAAAACAAGAGCGATGAACGGGTACCTCATAAAACGGGTACCTTATCCCATAGAAACAGGGTAGGGGAGACAGGGATAAAATGGGACATGTAACTATCAAAACAAAAGTCATTGCACTGGCTGTGCTGGTTGTCGGAGTTATCGGCAGCTATAATGTCAGCGTAAAAGGGCTATTACAGAAAGATACGCAGACGCAAACGGTAGATACAGTTCTTGAATTCCAAAGGGAGATTCTGAGAAGAGACATTGCAAGGTATCCCGTTGAGGTAATGCTCGAAAACGCCAAGCATCAGATTGTTCAAAAAGAAGAAGCTGCAAAACTGGCAGTTCAACAGGAAGAAGAAAGACAGAGAATCCTGAATTCAACAACATATGTGTGGAGTGAGGTATCTACACCAACCTATGGGCAAAGCTACGCATCTATAACTTGTGACGAAATTGGACTCAGTAGCAGGTTATATTGGGGAGACGACCAGTCCATGATAAACACCGCGCAAGGTGTTTATGAGTATACGGGTACCTCGCAAATCGGGTACCCCGGATGTCATCTTCTTGCAGCACACAATAGCAGCGTGTTTTCACTGTTACAATACGCAAGTGTCGGGGATATTTTTACCGTAACAACAGAATATGGCCGATACGCCTATGAGGTCGATTCCTGCCGAAGCGGGAATGTAACGGCAGATGCAGGGACGATTGTGGCGAGTGACGGCACTGTACTTGTGAATCTCGGAGACTCGGATGACAGGCTCTACATGTATACCTGTTATCCGTTCGGATATTATGGGGCAACGAATCAGAGATATGTTGTAAGGGCAACCTTGATTCCGGAAAGCGAGACGATAAATCTGAGCGCATTGTCCACAGATGATGATGGTTACATGAGTATAAATGAGGAATAAAGAAAAGAGGGCAGTTTTGTGAACCACGAAAACATAAAGGCGCGGAACGAGCAGATACTTAACGATTATGTTGCAGGAATGTCTGTAGAAACGATTTCTGAAAAGTATCAGCTGAGCAGTTATCATTGTTACAGTATTCTGCGGCAGCTGGATTACAGAAAATATGAGCGCACTGCTGTAAAGTCCAGAAGCCCGTTTCCAGATAGAAACCGGCAAATCATTGATGAATATCGCAACGGCGTTTCGGCTACCGAGTTGACAAAGAAGTATAATCTGAGCCGTGCGAGAGTTTATAAGATTCTGAGTCATTCTGATGAGTATGTAAGTCATCGCGTATCTGGCGTGTTAACTTTGCGTCGTGCGAAGATAATTGAACGCAACAAGAAAATCATAGCAGATGTGAAGACACATCCGAATATTCCAATTACAGAGATTGCTTCCAAGTACAATATCTCTCCAAGCATTGTTTACACAGTTCTGCGCACTCAATAAAAAAGCAAAGAAAAACATCTCGTCAAGGATTAAATATAGATAATTATCTCAAGAAAAAAGTAAAGCCCCGGAATTTCGAAGAAAATACATAGATTATTGTTTTATTACACAATAAAGGAGGTGCAGATGCAATGTTTGAATTTGCAGCAAGCTCTATTCTTGGCGCGAAACGCTTCGTTGGCGTCAATGAAAATCAAGAAACCGAAACTTTGCTCAGGCAGAACTACACCATTGAGGAGCTGGAATCAATGCAGTTCGTTGGTGAAGAACAACCACTTATCAAAAGAAACGGTGTCATCTTTATTCGTGACGGCACAGTTGTGCGAAGATATAACGCGAAAAGCGGAAATTGGGAGTTTATGTTTATTCCACGTTACACCTGAATCGAGTAAACACAAAAAAGGAGAAACGCTGAATAACGCGTTTTGTAAAACGATGGCAAAAGAAATTGTTCGCAAAGAACCAGATAAGAAGTATCTCGGACAGCCATGTTCTGTCACATGTGTGGGTACAGCGTATGACCATATACATACATGGCCTTTTACGATTATCAAACCGGAAGGAATGAGATATGACGGGTACTTGAGACTAAGGGATATGAACCAATTTGCTCGCGAGTATCTTCCTATTGCAAAAAGGATAGATTTCAAAAAGAACGAACGCCCACGGCTAAAAGAATTTTTGCAGACAAACGAGACACGCTGCTGCATATGTGTTCTCGGCCATTATCTATATGCAGATGCGCAGACATACTGGTCGTTCTTTGATAATGACGATGATAAAGTAATTGCTGTGTGGTATTTGAGAGTACCATCTGCGGAAATATGAAAAATGGAAGCGGTACGCAATAAAAAAGCATCTCAGAAATGTTTGGATAGTGGCCGAAAGATTGATGGCACGCTGCCGATACCGGACAAGAACTTTGCAGAGTATATTGCTGCGGCAGGTGCAGGAGCTTGGGTACCTCGGCATTTCACGATTAAAAGGAGGAGGAAATCATGGCAGCCAAAAAGGATAAGATGATTCCGTCTGAGAAAGAACGGAAAAGAGCACTGAAATATGCGACCCCGGCAGGTACGGGTCGGATGTGGGTAACAATGGGAATCGCCTTTATAATTTTCGGCATTATCTTGCTGCTGATTCCGATTGGCCTTGTCATCTCGGAGGCATCAGCGCAGAGATACGACCCCGAAAGCATCCATACGGCAACACTTGTATTCTACCTGCTTGGCGCATTCTTTGGTTTCTGCGGATGTTTTTGCGTTATCTTTGGCAAGCTTGCCGTCAAAGCATTTGCTAAGATGCTAAGTAAAGGTGAAATTAACTATCCGGTAGCGGAATGCAAGACGCCCAAGAAGTTACTACTTCAAGAAGCGGCAGCCATCAATCAAAGTCCTAACGCTCCGCTTACCGCTTCTGTGTTTGGGAACTGGATTGATTTTGAAGCCGATTGGCAAAACTGCCTTTCCATTCACAATGGCATCTTGCAGAGTCATCAGATTTTCAAAAAACTGATTCTCGTACAAGACAATTTTACTTACAAAGAGCTGGACTACGAGAATAACTCGGAACTCGGCGTCGGAGTCAAAACATTTGCCGCAGGAAGTACAACGACCATCGGCAAAATGAAAGGCCACAAGCTCATTTACAATATCGGCATGAATCTTTCCAATGGGAAGCTTGGAGTTAACAGCTATTCCATCGATACGGTAGACGTCACGAATGAAGTACATAAGTGGTTAGCTGACCACGGATATACACGTGTTGAATAAGAAATAAGAAAGCCCCATCCGTAAAGGACAGGGCTTTCTGTTTACTGTAACGCAGTTTATCAAAATTGTATAAACTGCAATGCGGAGTTGTGCTCCTAGACGTAACTTTCTCCGTTCTTATTTCAATCATATTTATTTTAGCACGAATCAGCACGGAAATCAATATTAGCCATAAACAAAAATCAAATTTCATGGAGGACAATACGAGTGATTTCCAAAGAACTGTTTTGTAAGACTGTCGCAGATATTCAGACACAGGATACGAGAATGAATGAGTTTGGCGATGCACTCAATAAAATCTGCGATACATCCGTAGTTTTTGATGTCAACAATCTGTATCTGACTGCCCTGCTGCGAATTCTCAAAGAAGAATTGAACGATAGAGCCGACATCATTCAGTGGTGGCTCTACGAAGATGTACGCAAGTGTATCTGGTATGACTTTCAGGATGGTCGTCGGATGCGTTACGATATGCCAACAGCTGAAACGCTATATGACTATCTTACAATTCCATTTGAGAAGCTCAACCTCGTCAAAGAGGAGGATGAAAAATCGGATATTTGCAGAGGTGAGTCATGCAGATGATTTTTTGTGTCGTCCTGATAATAGCAGCGGTCTGCATCGCAGCACTTGTCTGCTATGTGGTATCCGGGAAGGTGTTGCAGGAAAAAATCAAAGAAAGAGATACCAAGAAAGCCGTTCTTGCAAAGAAGAGCAAACGCTGGCACGAAAAAGCCGTAAAGCGGTTCAAGACAAAACCCAAAAATAACCCGGAATCAGAAGATGAGTTCAACAACAAGGGTGCTTATGAAACACTCGTTTTGACGGAAGAGGAACATAGACAGTTTGACGAAGCAGAAAACGAGATAGATGGGCTGACTGATAAGATACGGCAGTTGGAGGAAATCCACAGCGTCACCTACCGAGTGGTTTTTGCTTGCTCGGTCTTATTCGTTGCATCATTACTCGTTTTTACAGTTACCGGATTGGTGCAAACCTAAAAGGATGAATTGACATGAAGATTTTGACAAAAGAAGTCTTGGCAGAATTTATTACGGATTCCAATCAAATCTATATTGCCGGAATGTTGAGCGACAAGATAGAAGGCGTATCGTTTTACGCAGAGTTCATCCGCAAGCCCATGATTCAGAAAAAACACAAGGTAGAACTTCTTTACAGCGCAGTGAGCGATATTCAGGATGGGCAGGAAGAAGAAAACATCAGCCTTTTCCACGATGAGCTCAATTTTATGGGTTACATTGTAGACAATGAGACATTTTATTTGTTTGATGCCAAGAAGGAAGATGCTGAACAGCTCAGATTGTTTGGATTCGAGGCAGGTGATATGCCTGAGAATCTAAAAGAGATGATGAAGAACGAGGTAGAGGAGTATATTCGCAATAAGTATATTCCCACAGAAGCAAGCGTCGCTTTGTTTTTTGTGCAACGGCCAGAGCAGGAGATAAGAGATGCAACACTTTCCGCTGCGCATAGTTTCGTGACGGGAGAGAAAGTGAATATGGTTGAGCGTTTTATCATAAACGCCAATCTTTGCGATGAAGCCGCGTATGCTTTTTGGCTTGCGGACAAAGATAATTGGCTCGAATCGCTGCTGCAGATGCGTAAATACAAAAACGACTATTATGATGTCGTCGATGACAGGAGCATGAAGGAAACTGTTGTTTACGAAAAAGTCATAGAACGGATTCTCGCAGATAGCATCGAATCTGACGAAAAGTATTTCCGCCTCAAAAAGCTGTTTGAACTCATCAAGGATTACAAGGATGTCAAATTGCTTATCAAGCGTCAAGCAAAGGATGAAAAGCCGGTCGTTGCCCATTGTGATGTGTTCTCTCTGACATACATCAATACATTCAAACAAGATGGCTTGTATCTGCGTGACGGAGAACTCTGGGTCAATCCGAGCGCCGAACCGTTCTTCTCTATACAAGATGCGCTCGATTTCATCCCGCTTGAGAATATCTGCGGAGTCCTTCTTCCAAGCGGCGAGGTTTACCTATAATTCGAGAGGTAACACAAAATGTTCAGTATCAGCTTACTTATTATTGCGGCGGCCATCGTATACATGGTCGAAGCATACATCCATACCTATTATGCCGTAGAGTATATGCACGGAACAACTTTGTTTTTTGTGCTGCTCGCGCAGTACGGTGTTCCTGTCCTTTTTCTCCTTTTGTGTGCGCATATCATCTATAAACAAACCGAGAAGAAAAGAGAAAAAAAGCAGAGTGAAACAGACACGCAGGCAGAATCTAAAGAAGAGAAATACCTGACACAAATCAATGCTGTAGTCGGAACGAAAGCCATATTCTCGGAACAGGCAGACCAGATGCGGTATCAAGTCAGACGGTTCGGACAGAAGATGGCTACAGCATACAGCATGACACAGGACAGCAAGACTTCCGGTGAGCAGGCAAAATGTCTGATATTACTCGCGTCAGCGGAGAAGATTTTTTATGACCGTTTGGATGATGCGATTCGTTCTGCGTCCATGTTCGACGAAAATGAGTACAAAGCATTTTGCAAAGGCACAATTTCGTTCGGAGATAAGGAAACAGCACAAAAGAAAAAGGAAATCTATAGCGGGATTATAGATACCATCAATAAAGTAATACATGATAACGAACGGTTGATTTTAAGACTCGACTCGCTCGCCTATGCACTAAATCAGCGTTCAGCGCAAAACCCGTGGGATACGGATGTTGTGCTCGCAATGTCAAAATTGGATTCTGTTATCAGCAAAACAGCTAATGACATTAAACAAGACGAAGAAATCAGTAAAGAAGTAATGCGTCGATTTGATGCATTGAAGTAAAGGAGAAAACTATGAAAAAACAAATTTGTGCTATTGCTGCTGTCGCTGCAGCAACTATGCTTCTAACTGGATGCGCTGCACACCAGCAGAACAACACTTCAGAACAGACACCTACGACACAGACCCAAAGCAACACCGCTTCGTCTGTTAGTACAGAGACGACACCGGCAAGGGAAAACTGGTCGCTGCTTGACCATCTTCCGGAGTGGTCAGACGGTACAGTTACTCCAACAGTTACAGCTGACCCGAGTAGTGGCATTCCTTTTTGGGAAAATCCACTTAATGATGATGACTGGACAAAGAGCCTTTCTTTGGACGGAGCACCTAACTTCAACGGTGTAAATGTATCGTTGGAGGAGTTGAAAGCTCTTCCCATCAGTGGGTACATGGCTCTTAATCGAGAAGATGAAGGGTACAGCATCAAAGGAACAAGCAATGAGTACGACGCGGCCGAGGAGATAGACCGCAATATTCAAGACTATTGTGTTACGGGAGAAGAAGGTAACTACTACCAAATTGGTTCATACGCTACGGATGGCTCGTATGCAATAATGCTGAACGAAGATATTGCCAAAGAAGAGAACATGACATTTGGCGATGCGTTCGATAAGGGTTTGTACTACAGCCGTATCAACATCTACGATTTCGACTGGTTTCCGGCATACGATAGCACCGCACAGGAAAAGTTCGAGGCTCTCTATGAACATTTCGGCAACCCGTCCGGTTTGTACTGGAAAACGACTACTTTTGGTGGTATGGCATTCAATTCTTTTGACGAACTGAAAGCTGCAACTTATGAGGATGTAGGAGAAGCTAAGAGTTATTGGCTTGTCTGGGATTGTGATGGCTATACGCTCGCAGCAGAATGCTATGACAAGTTCGATGGTAAAGAAACACCGCAGGAAACTTCTGTAACTTCTATCTATGTTTTCCCGGATGCTGACGAATCGTACATCTCTCATGTCGATGCAAGCGGCATCGTTGACGGCTATGTCGGTTCCGGTTCGGCACCGCTGTGTTTGAGCGGTATCAAAAGCGGTCAATGAAAAAGTCAGCAAGGAAGTAATGCATCAATTCGATACACTGAACGGAGGTAAATAACAATGGCAAAGAAAGGTGTATTTCCGGTAATTGCCACCATCGCTATCGTTGGCGTCGTGGTTGGCGTTTTTTCGCAGACGGTACTGCGTGATGCAAGCGTCAGTACAAATACAATGACTTCGGAACAAGCATATGCGGATTTGAACAGCAAGACAAAACGCATTGGCGTGCAGGAAGTATCCGTGAATCCGCAGCAGCTCGATGTATCTGAGTTTCTGGATGCAAAAGACGAACTCCCTGATATTGAATCCTCCTACCCGTTCGTAATTGCAGGAAACGGTGATGTGAATATTGAGATTTTCTCTTCCGGCGAGAAAGCGGCAGAAACAGGTTCTGATTCGTTCCTGACCAGCATGGCAAAAAAATTCAATGCACAGCGCAATACGACATCGGACGGTAAGACTATGAGTGTTTCACTGCGTTCCGTTCCTTCCGGTACAGCCGCTGAGTATATTTCAACAGGAAAATATCAGCCTGAATGCTATACGCCTTCTAATACGCTTTTCGGGGAACTCGTAAAGAACGAAGGTGTAGAACTTACCGTAGAAACAGACCGTTTGGTTGGTAATGTGGCAGGCATTCTCGTATCCAAAAAAACAGGGGATATGCTGCGAGCAGGCTATGGCGAAGCGTCTGTAAACACTGTTCTGAATGCAACCATCGACGGAAAAATGATGATGGGATATTCAAATCCCTATACCAGTGCCACCGGTCTTAATTTCCTGCTTTCCGCATTGGCAAGCGGCGGCAACGATAATATCGTCGATGCGGCAGCAGTAGAAAATTTTCAGAAATTCCAAGCAAATGTTCCGCTTGTATCCTTTACTACACAGCAGATGGTCCAGTCTGCTGACAAGGGCGTTGTAGATGGTCTTGTAATGGAATATCAGTCTTATCAGAATGACCCGACCTTACAGCGCAATTATGAATTTATCCCATTCGGTGTACGACATGATAACCCACTGTATTCCATTGGGAATATCTCGGCCGAAAAGAAGGAAGTTATTGCTGCGTTCGTTTCCTTCTGCGCCCAGAATCAGGCAGAAGCAACGAAGGACGGGTTCAATGGTCTTGACGACTATGCATATACCGGCAAGGTATATGACGGCAATACCATCGCACAGGCTCAGAGTGTCTGGAAGGAAGAAAAGGATTCCGGTATTCCTATCGTGGCGGAGTTCGTTGTCGATACTTCCGGGTCAATGCGCGGAGAACCTATCAATGCACTGAAAACGGCCATGATTAACACCATCCAGTATATCAATGACGACAACTATATCGGCATCATTGGCTTTGATTCGGATGTCAGAGAATACCTGCCAATCGACCAGTTCTCTCTGGCTCAAAAAACTCTGTACAAGGGTGCTGTAAATTCCCTCGACGCGAACGGCAATACAGCTATGTATAACGGTCTTTGCGTTGCGATGGACCGTATCTATAAAAAATCTCAGGAACTCGGCGGAAATTGCACGCCAATCATCTTTGTCTTGACGGATGGTGACAGCAATACCGGTTACAAGTTCTCTGAGACAAAGGATATCATTGCAGGCATGAACATTCCCATCTATACCATCAGCTACAACTATGCAGCGGATAGTCTTTCGGAGCTCGCTTCCATTAACGAAGCCGCATCCATTGTTGGAAACAGCGAGGATATTACCTATAAGCTCCGCAACCTGTTCAATGCAGAGATGTAATAACTCAAAAGCGCGGTTTCATCCGCGCAGCTGCTCATAAGACAGCCTCCACGCGGCGAGCAGCGGGCAACGGGAAATAGTCCCGGCGAATCGTCATAAAAAGGAACGCGTTATAAAAAAAGGAGTAGCAGAGCATTTATTGCGGCCTAAAACACAAGTAGCTATAGGCAGTATACTCTGCACACACAATTCATGGAAAACAACGAGACAAAGAACAGCATAGTGCGGATGTTTGGTAAAGTTCCGGAAGCCATGCTCATCATTAACAACAGCATCTATTGCGATGAAGAAACTGATGGACTGTTCCACCATGAAATGGGGATTACAGACAGCCTTTTTAGTACAGAACGAATTAACGAATATATAATTCGCCGCCCATATCCTAACAAACAAGTTTGCCAAGTGTCTAAGAAAATTGGAAGAAATGTCTTCAAAGCAGGATATCCAGTTCTTTACAATGATATGTCCGAATTAAATGGCCGGAAATATTTGGCATTCGATGCTTGGGTTGGATATGATGTTCCTCCAAAAGATTTGACTACTGCACCTGATGCTTGCCATATCTATATCCCGTTGGATATTCACGCCACAAAAGAGAAACCATATGTTCTTTTTCGTTTTAAGTTCCTTCAGACGGCAGTATTACCAGATGATGTTGATTCAACGGACGAATTCGCACTGCCAACCCAGTTTGAATTCGGATTTTATGTGGAGACATATGAAATTGGGGAGAATGGATATATATATCCTACACGGTGGGAGACACGCAAGCACACGATGGGCTGCCATGCCACGGACGACAAATTGCTTGCGCTCGACGAATCTTTGACAGACAAAGAACATAATGTATATGTCTATCATCCAATCGATGTAAGCGGAAGTGCCTTTAATAATACCGATTTTTTGCATTTTTAACGCACAAAAATGGTTAAACAATGTCCAATCGTTTTTCGAAATAAGCAAGAAGGAAGGGATTACCATATGAGAACGCAACAGGTTCCAAACTCTCCCTATTTCATCCATTACGACGATAACGGTTATTGCTGTATATCCAAAAGCAAAGAAAGCCAAGAATCCATCCCGGAATCCGAGATGCAGGAGTTTCTTGACGCAGTAGCCAATGGCTTGCTCTACATTGAAAAGGAACGGAAGAGCAGATACCAGCGTATTGACGAAGCTGAAAAAACAGCTTTTGCCAGAGGCGAAGCGGAAGGCAAAGAAGACAAGCTCATCGCCACAGTCAGGGAACTGGAGGAAAAGCAAGCGTTAAGGGAAGAGCAGGAGAACAAACTATACCACGAAGCGCTTAGTCACACTATATCTTTCAGAAGCACGAGAACAGAGGGGGTTCGCCTTAGTCGTGGAGGATGGTGAGCAACATGATAGGAAGCATTCCAATTCCAAATACCAGATTTTATCTGACAAGCATCGACGGTAAGAAGTGGTTCATAACAGAATATTACAGAACCGCACCATTCAATCCTGCAAAAGAAACATACGACCTATATAAAGCGTTTGCGGAAGCCTTCCGAGAAAACGAGAGGGAAAAGCAGGAATTTCCTGAGAAGCTCGAAGAAGCTGCGAAAAAAGCCTACGGCAATGGCTTATACGCCGGACGACATAGCAAATTATGAAAACGAATCAAGAAAATCAACAGCTTTGCGAAATATTTTTTACATAGAGACCGGTTTTTTTGTAGACATTTGCTGCAATGTAGATACAATAAAAACGAAAAGAAGATAATGCTTTTGAAAATCAACAGCGAGGCATAAAAACATGAGCATCACAAAAATCGAAACAGCCTCCGGCGTAACGCTGGTTCTCAATGGCAACACGATATTTGCTTCCGATGATACCTCGTACTGGCTGCAGGAGTCCAAAATTATCGGCGGAAATGGACATGTATACGGGCATGCACAGACTATCCGAGATGCTCTGTGTCTGGTCTTGGCAAAGTACGGCGGACTCAAAGGTAACAGTACAAAGCAAGTAAAGCAGGCAAAGAAGGTAAGCCAATGGTAATTTGCACAAATTCCGGCGTGACGATAACCAACTGCAGCAACATACTGATTGCGTCTGACGGCAAAACATATACCCTCAGCGGACAAATGCTGCTGTGTGACAGCAGAGTCATCAGCTATAATTGTCGGTCAAAAGAAGAAGCGCTTGGCACGGTCGTTGGGCTGTACGGCGGTCGAAGATTTTAGAGAGGTACAACATGCAAAGGACGAGGTTGTCGAAATGGTTGTAGCTCTCTACAACGGAAGAAAAGAAGGAACACAGGCATAAATTCCCTGCAAAAATATATGCCGTTCACCTTTTCTGGTGGGCGGCTTCTTATTTTGTGAATACAGCAATCTGAGGAAAAAGCAAGCTGATTTTACCAGCACTTTGATATTCTGTGGCATGATTTCCAGCAGTTTGATACTCTGTTGGCAGTTGCGCAGCCGTGCGAATTGCATACAATGGAAATTAGAAGGCAAAAAGAACGATGCAAGGATGTATTTACAATAAATAAGGCGCTTGTTTTTGGTGCTTGTAAAACAACATGAAATTCAACGAAACGCGAAGAAGATACAAGAAAAGGTGAATAAAATCCGGCTGAGGCGGATAAAACTTGCACCGAGTAGTTTGAAGTCCGGACAATGGGACTCGTGAAATGATAAAATGGGACTAGGAATACCTAAAATCAGACTTAATCGAGAAAGCAAAACAATGACATAAATCTGTTTAGGAAGGATATGCACAAAATGGCAAGAAGAAAAGCAAACGGCTTGGAAAATCAGATGTCGCTCATGGACATGATGGCATCGGAAAGCCCAGAATATGCCGAAGAAGACCCGGCAGAACTCTTGGACACCGGCGAGGACATGGGGGACAGTGAAGGGCAGACGGATAAGCCATTCAAACGCGTGGCGAACAAGACCACGAAGGCAAAGGCGAGCATCTCCACACAGACCTTGAAGGTCGTAAAAGCAGTATATACAGATACTGTCGAAACAAATTGGGAAGATTTATTTGATGGCTTCGACAGACTCTATGCCATCACTTTTTCTTCTGGCATTGAATTCGTAAATAAGGTCATTAACAAGTTCTCGTATGCAGAAGTCGTGTTTGGTTGCGAAAAAATCATCGCTAACGACATTGCTGCCATTATGTCGGTACAAATTGACAGCGTTCAAAGGCTTGCAAAATCCAAGTCGGCAGGGAACCTCGCGAACCGGCTCAATGACAGGTCATTGCAGCTGTATGTGTCACGGGATACAAAATCACACGAAAAAATCTTTATTTTAGAGAGTGCCGACCATAAGCATGTCAGAGTCATTACCGGCAGCGCAAATATGTCAGCATCAGCGTTTTATGGCATCCAGCGAGAAAATATTGTCTGCTTCGATGACGAGGCGGCATTTGCACATTACAAAATCCTATTCGACACTTTCAAAGAAACCTGTTCCGATAATGTCTCGTATAAGGCAGTCGTGAACACAATGGACAAAGAGGATTATCTCAAAGAAAACATCGAGGAAGTCCCTGTTTTTCAGTCAATCGAAAAGCAGAAATACATTTTCCTTGAACAGGCACAGCCTGAGGACGAGATAGAGTACGAGATTGTTGCCGATGTGAAGAAAATGCAGGAGCTCGTTAAGCCAATCATGCCGAAGATGCCGGTTAAGGCAAACCGTGTCGTGGTAGCACCTGAACCGATGCGTGTCTTCGCAAAACGATATTCCGAGACTCGGCGCGTGGCAGCCGAAACCGTTAAAGAGTTCCCGAAGCTGCATATCGACTATGATGCCGGGACTATGGCCTTTAACGGAGAAAACATTGACCTTAATCCGAATCTCAGTGATGTCACAAAGAATATCAAGAGCATCCAGAAATTCTTCTCCGGTATGGATTATTTCTACGGCGATGTAGAACAGGCCAAAAAGGACTACTTCAAGTACATGACTTGGTATCTGGCTACACCGTTTATGGCATATTTGCGGTATTTTGCATCAAGGAATAACTACGATACGAAACTGTTCCCATTGTTCGGCGTGATGTATGGTGATTCTAACGGAGGCAAAACAACATTTATCAAGTTTCTTGTAAAACTCATGTGCAACGAGACCGTAAAGATGAATACCACAGAAGATTTCACAGCTACGAAAATCGATGGTCTGAAACGAGTATGTGAGGGACTGCCTATCAATATCGATGACTTGGCAAAGACACAGTTCCAGAGCCACTCGGAACGTATCATAAAAAACGATGGTTGGGGAGTCTCGGAGCGGCTTATCAATTATCCGGCCGTATCCATCACATCCAATAAAATCACTTCTCTGACGAAAGACCTCTCGAAACGCGCTATCATCTGTCGAATCGGTGCTAAAATCGACAACGAGCGCGGTGCCAAGAACTCGAAACGGGTGAATGAGAGTATGTCGGAGCTGACTACAGCGTTCTACGGGGAGTATGTCCGACGAATGCTTGTTTGCATCGATGAGATGACGACGGAAATGCGTGAGAATGCAAACGGCAAAGAATATTTCCCGGATATTTTCCGTGCTTCATCCAGCGTGATTGCGGATATTTTCAAAACTTGTAACATCGATTTGCCGGTATATGCGTGTATCCTTAGTTACGATGATTACATGGGAGATAAAAGCATCGGGCGGGCCGCGATTGAAAAAATCGAACTGGCATGGCAGGCAGACCCGAGTAAATTCCGGGTAGACAAGAAAAAAAACCGGCTCATTTATTCCTACCCTCAGGATGGGCCTTGGTATGAACTGAAATACATTGCAGACGAGCTGCCGAACTCCCTCGAAGCAGAGATTTCTGGTGGCAACCAGCTTGTCATGAACTACGAGCAGGCACAGGAATTGTTCGGAATCAAGTTCCAGCGCTGGCTGGGAATCTTTAACCTCTAATACGAAAGGCAGGCCCTTTTCTGAGCCTGCCTTTTGATTTCGCAAAAATGGTTGCCCATTCGTGCGAATTGCGTACCATGAAGTATACAGGCAAGCGGTATTGCCGCTGAAAACAACTATTGCGAGAAAGGAAAGATTATGAGCGAGCAAAATTTAGAACAGAAAACAAAAATGCTGCCGCCCAGATAATGGGGAGCAGAAATGTAGAAGCCAAGCACCGAAAGGAGAATCCATATGTGTTGTCTGAAAATTGATACTGAAACGCTGCTGGCGAACTGTCTAAACACTTGCAAGACTTATTCGTTTTCACCGGATGATTTGCAGCAAATTGTAAGACTGATGGCAAACGCCACAGACAGGTATATCTTCAGCGACACCGGCGATGATGCGCTACATGAGATTTTGACACCTCCCACGATTGAAATCGTGGGATTCCTGGGCGGCGCGGCAAGGTTCATCACCAAACCGTGTCTGAAACAGCGAGTTATGCGGTTTCCCACCATACGCTACGGGTGTAGCGTATGACGAGCATCCAGCCTAAAAGGTTGACCAACATACTTGTCTGCATTCCCAGTTCTTTTAAGTGCATCCTCCGAAGGGAGTTTCACCTCTTGCGAGGCAGCTCTTTAATGAGGAAGTGTCGAGTCCCCAGAAAGTTATTGTTTAGAATCCAATGCTTGCAGGAAGAGAGCTTCCAACCGCCTGCAAGCGCCGCTTTGTATTTTCGTGCATTTCTAAAAATGCAGGAAAAGCTGAATTAAGGGTTTCCATATTGTACTGCAAAGATTCGGTATCTATATGTTCAAGCAGGAAGGCGGAATATAAGTCGCGCTGAACTATATCGCCGCTGCGGAGGCGAGCCATTCGTTCAGATAGTTTCTTTTTGGTATAACTTTCGTCTGTATGGTCAAATTGCGAGGCTTTTGTTTCAAAGGTGCTGACCTTAATAACACTGCCTCCGTAACGGTTTGCCTTTTTCCCCAGAATGGAGATAAACATTGCAGGCGCACAACGACTTAACGATTTACCAAACCGTTTTTTAGTATGTGCTCTGCCGGTTTTTGAATTGATTTTTGTTTCTATACTACGCTTCTGCAGGGCTTTATAGTTCATATCTTCAACGACGAACTCATTGCCATGGGTAAGCAATTCGTTTGCGAGAATGTTATGCTCCATTTTGCGGATATCAGCTAATTTACGGTACAGGTTACGCAGTTTTGCACGCAGGCGATAATACCGTTTGCTGTATTTCCACTTGCGCTTTTGTTTTTGCCCATGCTGCCGCTTTAACCTTTTGATTGTGCCATCCGGATTATAATATTTCGGATTCGTAGCGCGGCGCGAACGGTCCATTGCACGAAGCGTAGAAGCGATTTCGTTCACAAGGCTTTTCGCATGCGCTCTTGCAGCCGGAGCAAGCACGCGAAGGTCACAAACATCCTTACCGCTAAAGGCAATAGTTTGAGTACCGATATCTATACCGACACGACCCTGTTTGACAGGATGTTTTGCAACGCCGTTGTTGTCACACTTAATGGGAGGATAGCCTTCAAGGACAATTTGGGCATAATACTTCCATTTGGTGCTGACCCATTTGCGAATTATACGGCAGTATTTAACGCCGCATTTGAGCGCTTCCTGTTGATACCATCCCGTTTGAGTGTCGGGATTTCGCAATGTCACTGGGAATGTATAATCCCCATAAGTGATGTGCAACTTGCCTTTGCCAATGGAAGTTTTGACTTTTGCTGTAGCAGCAGCAATCTCTTTTTCCATTTGTGCTTTTACTTCGTCGGGAAGAACAACTTCTTCGCCTTCTTTGGCGTCTGGTTTTCTGTACGCAGCAAAGTATTTTTTCTCAATAGAGTTTTTAGCTTTTGTCTTGGCAGAATTGATAACACTTGTGGTGTGATTTGCTGGACGAAGCATTATTCCGGTAGCATTATTTTTTCCTGATATTGAAGAAACATATTCCAGTTTCTTGTAGTGGACTTCCTTTCCTTTATCAAAAAAGAAAGATGACCACGCAGTCCAAACCGCAGTAGCAATCGACTGCGCTACATGAGAATTGATAGCATAGTGCTTTGCATAGGGCACGACCATCGCATGAAAGGCATCCTCAGAGAAGCGGTACTCTTTAAGCATTTTCTCGCGTTGCTTAAAAAGTGCCTTCTGCTCATCGCTATCGGGAGCAGCTTTAGCAATAGCTGCCATTAGTTCACGATACTTGCGTGTCTTACGCAATTGATGCCACATCTTTGTGGTCGCATTTACAAGTTGATTATAGATAATGCCGCATTTCTTGAATTCTTTATTCAGATAGTCTTGTTCATTAAGACCTATAACCATCGGCAGTGTCAACACAAATGACGGTGTGCTGTTTTTGCTCCCGAATGCCATGATTACCCTCCTCTCGTTTTTTGTTCTTCAACATAGCGTTGAATTGTATCATTGGACACATCGCCAGCGGTACTTACAAAGTAGCTGCGAGTCCACATTTGCATAACCGTGTCAGGGAAAAACTCTTGCTTGAGTGTTCTTCCGGTGGTTCCTTTAATAATTTTCATGATTTCCGCAGCACTTAATGTGGGCGGAGCATTCACGAAAAGATGACAATGGTCAATATGACATTCCATTGCCAATATCACAATGTCGTTTTGCTCACAGATTTGGGATACAAGCTCCTTGAATCGAGCCTCAAACCCAGCTACAAGAAACAGTTTTCTCCGATAGCGTGGGCAAAATACAAAGTGATAATTTATCATAGAAACGGTGGTTTTGGTGCGTCTGTAGTCTCTTTTCATGTATCTATTATACCATATTTTAGACAAATATTTGTTAACGGTACATGAACTTTATAACATAACACCGCCATATTTCGATTATATAAATTAACCCGGAAAAAGTCATTATTATCGGCCTTTCATCCCACGGTTAAAACCGTGGGCTTTCTCGGCCTTCATTTTGTAAGAAATGGCACTACTTACTTTTTCGCAGCTACTTCAACCTACCCCAAAAAAGAATTACAAGTGCCCCTTGCGCATCCGTGCGGCTTGAGGTATACTATTTACGGAATCAAAAAGAATCATCTTTTGCGAGAACTCCGCTACTGGCGCAGTTCTCGTTTTCTTTTTATTTAGAACAGAAAACAAAAATGCTGCCGCCCAGATAATGGGGAGCAGCATTGTTTTTTGTAATAGCCAGAGGGTATAGGTATCAGTTAGACATCAGACACGAACGCCCATTTCGTCAGCCTTGTCATCCTCGACATCCAGATAGTAGTATATGTCACCGAACGTTAAGCCTAACTCATCAGCATACTTTTTCAGGGTATCGGAGAACACTTTCAGGTCAAATCCATTACCGGGATGCTCTTTCTGCCATGTTTCGATTTCCCGCTTCGAGGCGGCAACACAGGGTCTTTCTTTCTTATCGTCATCATCAAAGGTAAACCCATCTACCAGACGGCGGGGGGTATCGTCCGGAGCCTCATTTTGGATGACATAGGCGACAATGGCAGCTTTACTGTTATAGTCCGAGTTCTCCGCAAAGAAATCCTCAATGTCGCCATGGCGGACAACGACATTCTCGTAGAAATCCTTGATTTCACTGTCGGCGTACTCGTTCGTCATGACTTTCTTATGCTTTTTAAGGAACTTGATGAAGGTCTCATCACTCAGGTTGTCCGTATAGAATCCGAGAGCATCCACGCGGACTTTTACGAGGCTGTTGAGGAATTTCTCCATCTTTTCAAGGACATGCTTTGCCGTAAATGCCTTCTTCAGGTTAATGGTATAGTAAAAGACAGGGAAGTCTTTAATGTCAACACCGCTATCCTTGAAATTCTCTCCCACTTTGTCGATAGGCTTGTGCAAGAAGGACGCATATTTGTACAGTACATCGACATCGGTGATATAGTCGGTAATGTACAACTCATTGTTTTTGCTGTAATGCCCCAAAAGTCCGACGGCCGCAGAGAGGCGGATACCACGCTGGAAATTTGTCCAATCGAAAGTGACGGGGGAAATGACATTCGCAACAGTACCGTCCTCAGAATACTCGACGGGAGCTGAGCAGCGATGAATACCGAAGAGGTCATAGCCGTCCTTATGGATGCTCATGTACTGATTCTCGAGGATGACGAGATTATACAGCGGCAATGCCATCGGAATCTGCGCTTTCAGGAATTCAAGAAAATAATTGACGTTCTCGCGAATCCATGTGTAGTCGTCCACGGTTTCGATGCGTTTCTTTGACTCCACGACATCTTCACCCGGAAGCGGCTCATAACCGCATGCCTGACGAAGCTCGTTTTCCGTCACGGCATCCGTTGCCTTGGCGATTTTCTTCAAGGTAACCTCAGTAGGTTGAGACTGTGTTTTACCGTTCGCAAGACGGTTCACATATACGCGGCCGAGATGCGATGTCTGGGAGAACTGCTCCTGTGTCCGCGTACCGATGGCTTTCTTGACGAGCGCCGCCAATTTATCAGGGTCATACCCGGAATTGTTTTTGCCGTCACTCTCGAAAGCTGAATCATTCTTGTTCAGCCAGCCGTCAAGAATCGAATACCCGATATCATGTAAGGAGGCGCACACATGTCCGTCAATGTTCCTGTCGGGTTTTGGTGTGTGTTCATTATCCTCGAGGGATTCCACATTCTTGCATAATAGCGCACGCTCATTAGCAAGAAGTATATCGGGAGCGTTTAATTCAGCAAGCTTTGTAACGCGTTCATTGCCGTCTTTGAGTCTTCTGGTCAAAAACATAATGTCGCTGAGTTGGACAGGAGAGAATTTTTTAAAAACATCTGTACCGAGTTCGATTTCAGTGATGACAGGGAGAGTAACAGATGTATCGATGTCTTTGGCGTATTGCAGGATAGCATCGACGACAAAGTAGCAACTATTATATGCCTTGTAATCAATATAGACAATGGTATCCGTTTTCTTTATCGGGACAATCGTGCCCTTGCCATCCTTGACGCCGTAAAAGGCCGAGACAGTCATGAAGTCTTCAAGAACCTTCTCATCGACGCGCAATGCCTTGGCAATCACCGGCAACTGCTTGCGAAGCAGAACAGGGGAGTTCAATTTGATAGAAAACATATGACGGCTCCTTTCGAATGTAACATTTTGATACATTTTGTAATCCTGTGTTACTATTATATATCGTTGCAGATAGAATTTCAATAGGAGAAGCAACAAAAAAATACAATAAGATACATAAAGTTACAAGAGCGGATGGCAGTCAGGCGGATAATGCACAGTCAGAACGGGAAAACCCAGCGGCGGCAGCCCCCTCCCTGAGCAAAGCAGCGAACCGGCGACAGAAGTCTCGACATATATCCTGAATACCAACACCAAGCGCTTTCATTATCCCTCCTGCAGCAGCGTGGACGAGATGAAGGACAAGAATAAGCAAGAGTATACCGGAACGCGGGATGAGTTGATTGCGGATGGATACAAGCCCTGCGGCAGGTGTAAGCCATAAAGTAAAAGACCGCATCTTGTCAGTATGCGAAATTCGCGGTATCATGGGAAAAAGAAAAGGACTACGGAATAATCATATTGACATTTAGTAGTGCATGACATATAATATGAATACGTTAAGGACATACACTTAACGAATCATAGTTCCCATAATAGTTCTTGGTATGGTATAAGATGCTATCGGGGATTATGACTGAAAAACCGCTTCGTTTATGTGAGGCGGTTTTTTGTTTTTTAGCCAATCTTTTACAACTTCTGCGCCTTCCAAGTGCGGAGATTGTGAGATACAGGCTTAGCTTAGTAAAAAAGCATATTTCCTCAGAGGTCACCCAAACAGGTGGCCTCTTTTTTATTGCCGAAATCTGTCCATCCAAGGTGGGGTATGGTATAATAAGAGACAGAAGAAAACAACGCGAGGGAGCTGCCATGAAATCGAAAGCGAAGAGAAACAATAATCGCCCGGCATCATTCCGTGAGAAGTGCAGGAATGCATTTGGTGGAGCGCTAAAAGGTCTTGCGGACATCAACGCAGCGGAGAAAGAGAATGTAGCAGCGTCCTTCGACCTCGATAAACGCAGCGTAGAGCGACGCATTGATGCTATGGAGAAGAACCGTGCCATGGCAAAGCGTATCGCAGAGGGCTGCATTAAGAGCGACCCAAGCTTCAACTTCGATGACGACTGGATTGCAATAAATATTCTGATGGACCCACCGTACAATGTCGGTGAGGAGATGTTCTGCTATTCTTTGGCGGCGGCTATCTGGATTCTCGATGCGATTCGGGCGAACCAGAAGATGGATGAGGCGCTGGCACTCCTTCCGAAAGACAAAGATAAACTGGATTCCGTGCGCCTGCCGAAATGCGTTTCGCCGTGCTACAGCGAAGCAGTGCTGCGGAGCATGGTATACACCATCCTGCACCGGAACGAGGACTGCACGGGACTCGTGAAATCCCCGAAAGACCCGACAAGGGTATTTGTCACGGACGGATATACGATTGCTGGTAAACAGCATCAGGATGTGCCATCCAGAAGGGTGTTTGAGGGAATTCTGGCTTTGCTACCGGAAGACATGGTCGATAATGCCGTAAACACGTTCGCGTTTATGTCAAAAGCTGCGGTGAGCCGGTATTTTACCTGCCGAAACAAGTGGATAAAGAAGGAGATAAAGTATACCAAAGAATTCAGAAAGAAAACAGAAGAGCTCAAGGCCATTTCTGAGGAAAGCGTCAAACTGTCAGAAAAAGCAAAAGCTACCTTTGCCGGAAAGAGTATTCAGCAAAGAATAGAAGGTGTCCCGCTTATTGACGATAAGATGCAGGTTGCAGCAGATGTATTTGACCTCAAAAACCGCAGCGATAATATCATCGATGAGATAGAGGCGATTCAGGATGAACGCGATGCACTCTTTGACGAGATATCCGATTTCCAGAATGACAGCATTATAAAATCCTACTGGACGGAAGAAAGCTGGGCAAAACGATATCCGAAACTCGTAGCAAGGTATGCGGCGCGGTATTCAGTGCCGGACCCATATGAGATGTGCTTTGCCTTCTACTATCTTCTCGACCAAGGTGATGACCTCGCATGGTTGTATTATCCGACCAGCGTCATCCTGTCATTCTCTGCCGCCCAGCTGCCGTGGAGTGGAGGAACTGTGAAGGAATTGAGCGACAAGAACGGAGCTAACACTGCGGATATCATCGACGTTTTCCCGCACATTGACATTTACCATGAACTCCATACAAAGGATAGCTGGATGGTGCCGATTTCTTGGAACGATATGAGTCTGCACCCGCCTCCAGATACGAAGCGGGAGGACAATCTGAGATACACGCCATCAAAAGCTATCTACACCTTTACGAACGGCGCGATAGTGCCTCGCAATACGAGAAATATTGATGCGTTTGCGGAATCTCTCTATGACTGTGGCGTAACGACAGATGAGGGCAAAGCTATCTATGGAGCGTATATCTCTGTGCTCTCTAACCTCGAAGAGCGGGTGAATTTCAGGGATGATACAGAGTCTCTCGAAGCACAATGCAAGGAGTATGAGAAGGAACTCGAAAGGCTCCGGAAAGAAAATGAGCAGCAGAAAGAGGAACTGTACAAGACAGAGAAGGCTTTGGCAGATAAAAATACCCTCTTAGAGAAGCAGGCAAATAAGAGAAGCGTAGAAAAGCAGGAACTCAACGACCTGCGCGAACTGATTTTCGCTCTGACCAACGATGCAGGGGAGGAAAAGCCCAACCAGAAACCGAACACCGCGTTCCCGTACCATACCCAGAAGAAGCATGTGGTGTTCGGCGGGCATCCGACATGGCTGAAAGCTATCAAGCCGATGTTGCCGGATGTCAAGTTCATCGAAGGCGTTCCGAATAGTGAACAAATCAAAGGTGCTGAGATGGTATGGCTGCAGACGAACTATATATCGCACAAGGCATTCTATAAAATCATTGATATTGTCCGCAGTAAGAATATCCCGCTCCGATATTTCACCAGTGCCTCGGCAACAAAAGGTGCGGAACAGGTAGTGGCGGCAGACAGCGGTAAATGACCGCTTTAGAAACGAAGGACAAAGCAAACTACTACATTGTCGGGTATAAATGGCTCGACATGGAAGGCTTAGAAACAAGAGTCAGACAGAAAGCTTAACTGAAACAGCTCAACGAAATCGAAGCATGGGAGAGAGCAAGTCTCCTCCTCAAAATAAAAAAAGTACACAGAATCGAAAGCATCGTAAAAATGTTCCTTTTGTGCGTTGATTATAAACGATAATTGTGGTATAATATAAATATCGGAACGGAACCGTTCTGTACCGCAAGAAACGAAATAGCAATACATAAAGGAGCATCCTTATGAGTACCACTATTCTGAAATTCGAAGCCACCGCATTTCGCCCTCAGGACGATGACGCACCCGATTGTCTGGCAGCTTCCATCAGCATTCCCGTTGAGGAAGACGATGAGGTCATCGGTAACACGATTAACAACGAGGACCTGATTGTGCATGCTGTCGGCGCACTGCATGACCTTGCGACATATATGCGTCCTGAGTGGCTCGATGACGAGGACATCAGCATGACCCTTGATATTTATCTTGGCGGTGCAAAGTGCCAGTCTCGCGGCGGTATTATCGCCATGAAACCTGAAAGCTACACTTTCGACATCGAAGACTAAGGCGTATTCTTTTGCCGTTCACCTCCGGGTGGACGGCTTTTATTTTAGGTAGATATATCATCGATTGCTCTTCTGCTGTCGCGGTAATATAATTTAGATAAAAAGGAGATGATACGGTATGCGAACTATCGCGCAGAACATTTGCTATTATCGCAATAAGAAACAGCTTACCCAGAAACAACTTGCGGATAAACTGAATGTGTCTCACCATACGATTTCTAAATGGGAGTGCGGAAATAATATACCATCGGTCGAGGACTTGAAGCAACTGGCGCAGATATTCGGGCTCACGCTCGACGAATTAACAAACGATAATGATAAACTTGCAATTAAGGATATTCGTACGCTTTTGGATATCGGAGAATCCAAACCGGAAAAGGAGCTGCCGGAGTTGATTTTCGAAGCATATCAGCAAATTTTTACAGTGCGAGGATTTGTGCCAAGCACATATAAAAAGCAAACCTACATCATGGCGCAAATGGCGTATGCGCTATATTATTACCGAACGATGACACAAAAGTATAAACAAGCGGGTGTGAAGGTCAAAGCGGAAGAATTAAGAAAAGATATTGCCGCAGGGTTCACGTACAGTATGTTCAGATATAGTCCAGAGTCGTTGCAGGAAGAATATAAGCTTGTGCCATTGGACAGTTTTGCTATACAGTTCTACGCATCATTCGAATTGGCATGATGGATAGTTCCTTTTGTTGTCCGTTCACCTCCGGGTGGACGGCTTTTTTGTGTCGAAAACCCGTAGTAGTTAGTACCATTTGCCAATAATGATTGCAAAAATCGCATTTTTGTGGTATAATATAAACATAGGGATTGAAAAACAAGTCGAATCAACGATAATATTTTTGGGGAATATCAATGAAGCAATTTCTTCCTCTTATTCGCGATGTGCTGCTCATCCTAATACTTGTTGTAGGCATTCTGTTGCTCGATAGAAATGACAAGATGGTAGACGAGATACTGGAACGCGCCACAAAGGCATCTGCACAAACAGCAGAAACAGCCGAAACGGCAGACATAAGCACAAATACAACTACGGAAACCGCAGCCGCAGACTATAACTACATTTATTTCCGACACAGTAATCAGTGGGTCACAAACAAACTGATTTGCTACGAAGTGGTTGATAACGGGCAAAACATAAAATTCTCAGCTGAAAACAGTGCCGGAGATACACTGAGCTATTATACAAACATGGCAAATGTTGTACTCATGTATAGAAACGAGAATTAACAAAAAAATCATCACAATAAAAGCAAGGAGAACAAAGTATGCTGACCAATATTATGGTTCTCAGAACCGTCAAAGAAAATGCAAATAAAGCTGTTCTGGACGCATTACCCTCGATTTTATTTGAGGGCTTGCACAATGACAAGGATGTGCAGAAATACTACCTGCAAGGCCCAGCAGCTGAGTATATTCCTGTCAATATACCGGATGAAACTGCAAAAAAGTTTTCCAAGTGCGCCACAGCACTGGCTATGCAGCTCATCCTTCTCAGCAACAAGACAAAAGGTTTCTTTGGGCCTGAGATAGTAAGTGTGGAAGGCAAGGATATTCTGACTGCAAGAAACATCATGAACCCCATCATGGTTGAGAGAAACGCGAAGTATTATAGCACAAAGCTGAACGATGAGGTGTATGACGCACAGTACGCAGTCAGTGAGCATGTGATTGAATGCTGGGAAGATGGGCCTGTCCCACCGATTGTCATTAACAGTTCCATCTGGGCTATCGTGGAAAGCACTGCGGCGCAGATGCAAAAAGATAACCGTTTCCTGCGCAACAAAGAAATCCGCGACACTGAGTTTTTGGAAGTTTCGGCTCGCATTTATAACGAGTTGCTTGGATTCGCGTCAGAAAAATTCGATATTTTGAACATCAAGGAGTTTGTATGAGCGTTAAGCATGTTAAAGGTGATATTCTGACAACCCCGACGCGGAATGAGGATACAGTCATCTGCCATCAAGTAAATTGCTGCGGCGTGATGGGCGCAGGTCTTGCTAAGCAGATTCGCGACAAGTGGCCTGTTGTATTCGATGAATATAAGAAAATCTGCGGAACTGACAGACTCGGTGATTCCCAGACAGTTCAGGTTGCTCCACAGCTGTTTGTCGCTAACCTGTTCGGGCAACTGAACTATGGCAGAGATAAGCGCCAGACGAACTACGCGGCGCTGGCAGCGGCTATTTTTGGGGAAATGAAAGTACATCCTAACGCCACCTTCCGCATTCCTTACGGTCTCGGCTGTGGTCTGGCAGGCGGTAACTGGGTGACGGTGCTGGACCTTATCGAGGAAGCCGCCAACGCTTGGAATGTCAATGTTGAGATTTGGGTACTGCCCAAAAAGTGAGGGGTCAATATGTACAATACAAGCTATAAGTGTGTCAAGCCGTTCGATGTATGGCTTGATGCCATTGGTCCAGATGGCAAGAAAATTCCATATCGCGTCGAACGTGGAACCATCTGGCGCTTGGAATGGTGTGGCGGCGAGCAGAACTTCAAGGAACTTTCAGGCCCAAATAAGATGCACATTACACTGCCGGATGAATATGTTGAGAAATACTTCAAGAAGGTTTGAGTATGGGGAATCATTGTCCGTATACAAACGGCAATGTCGTCTACCTGAAATGTCAAGAGTGTGAGGACAGAATCTGCGAAAAGGATTGGTTCTTTTGCGGAGTTGCAGGAACGCCGTTATCGATGACGAAGTCCCGCACGCAAATGTCAGAGTACCTCGATAAGATGCTGGCAAAACGGGAAAAGGTCGTCATTGCAGCAGAATCTGGTAAGAAGATGACTGCTTTGGCGGCTATGTACGCCAGCGAGCGAGAATACTCTTTCATTCCCGTCACAAACGATGATTTGCCCACATACTTATCTAAACAGCAGCAAAAGGGCTGCGTAATTTTTGAAGGAGTCGCAGATGAACGAGAAATCGAAAACACCTGTCGTGAGCTGCACATACCGCTGCGGCACTGTAAATTGGAGGAAAAATAAATTTATGATGTGTCAGAAACTGGTTCGGGATAATATCCCGGCTATTATTGAGAAAAACGGTGAAACTTGCGTGACTCGCAAGCTGACCGACAAAGAATATGAGACTGCTCTGGCAGAAAAGTTGCAAGAAGAAGTCAAGGAGTTGCTGGAAGCCTACACAACCAAGGAACGGAGCGTTCTGGACTGCGCTGAGGAGATGGCGGATGTGATGGAGGTCCTGTACGCTATGGGCAAGACTTGCGCTGTTTCCAAACGAGAAATTGAACAGGTACGGAGCCAGAAAGCAGCAGAGAAGGGGACGTTTAGTAAGAAAGTCTTTCTGGTTTCGACCGAAAAGTGAAAGGAGAGAACCGTGACCCAGCAAGATAAAGTTCGGTTAATCAGAAAACTGATTTTTGCCAAATACAGTCAAGACCCCACACATTTTTGTCGGTGTGTGGACGAAATTGCACAAACCTTGGACGAGCAAGGCGACAAAGAAAGCGCTCGTGCCATTCGCAATACTTCCCGTGACGGCTATGTAAAATCGTACTACGAGGCAAGTCGGCAAACGCAGCCTCCCGGTAGCCCATTTGTCAGCTATAAGCCTGCATTCGTCATTGACAACAAGGATATCGCGTTGTGGCACGCGAAGCACGATAATCCGCCGATGCGTGTTCGGCACATTTTAGAATACATCGAAAACGGGGAAATGGTCGGAAAAGATGTGCTGGAATACGATGCAAGCACAGATAAGTGGCACCGTATTGTGGAAGAATGTATTCCATTAGAGTAAAATACAGATTCGAAGTGATATTTTGAAATGGTGGATTCCTTTGAGGCACGATTCCAAAAGGCTGTAAAAGAGTCCTCTCTTCCTGCAAAACCCGATATGCAGAAAATCGAAGAGCTGTTAGTTGCCATTAACAAATCTTATCTGAGTCGAACTATGTAAAACCGCCTTGGCCGAAAAGTTGCAAGAAGAAGTCAGAGAACTGCTGAGAGCTTATTTATATATGGAAATAATTACTGTACAAGGGATGGCATGCTTAGGAAAAAGTACGCTATGCAAACAATTAGAAGAGGGCCTTCCAAATTGCAAGCACTTTTCCTTAGATGAGTATAAAGAGAATATGTGGGACAAGTTTGGGTTTGATTCCGTTGAACAGAGGGAGTATCAAAGCAAACTTGCAAGAGAATTGTTTTATAAGGATATAAACGAAGCTGTAAAAAAAGCGTTGTACGACTATATTTTAATTGATTATACTTTTTCAGAAAAATATTGGGATGAGTTGTTAAATAATCTGACGAATTGGGATGGGAGAGCAAAAACCATTTACTTAAAGCCAGCCAATTTGCAGGAGCATAGAAAGATATGGGAAATCCGTAGTAGAGATTTTTCTGTCAGACACGCAGGACATGGGGCAACACATTATCATGATGGTGCAGGTAGTGACTATGTAAACAAGTATGACACTAAAGTATTTAATGTGATGCCTGTCACAAAGCAAACGTTGGAAATAAGCATCTCTTTTAATCCATATGCAAGAAGTGTACCATATAGCTCTATCATAGATTTTATCAAAAGCGTCAACAGCCCCGCCTAAACCGGTTCGCCGGTTATAGACGGGGCTTGCGGAGTTACCCATGAGTCCAGTTGATTAGCCTCGGTGAACGGCAGCTTCAGCTGCTGAGAACTCCGTTATGCATTTGATGAGAAATCATCTTCATAATATAGGCACCCCGATTATGCTCTACAAGTGTCGGGCTCTGCGGGCAGCGTATGCATGAAGCCAGAAGACAACAGAAAAAGGGACTTTCTCTAAAAGATTCATTGTGTCGGCTGAAAAAATAAATTGAGGAGAACGGCGTGAATATTACGTTTTGTAACGGGATGCTTTTGCAACTGGACCTGTCGACCAGTAGCCCCACCATCGTATCAAAGCAAGGAATCGGGACGGCAACCATAGATTTTTATAACTATTTTTCGTGCTATCGTTCATCACCCAAAGAAGAGTTCTTGAACTTGTTAAGCCGCCCAGACAAAGAAGTCCTTGAAATTATTTCAGAACAATCACTTGCAAACCAATTCTTTCTCGATTATGCGAACAGTCACCAATGCATTAGTACCAAAAATCAGCAGGATTCCACCAAGGAGGCTCTAACCTACACCTGCAATCTTATTCAGAGCGCTTTTTCGGACTTGAATGCCGTTTTTTCGGAATGTTCCAATGTCAATAAAGCCGATATGCTGCAATCTGATAAGGCTCTTAATCTGTTCAAGTTTGATAAATTTGCAGCGTCCTTTGTTCTGTTGGATAATAAAATTGTTCTGGGATACACGGTTAATTCCTTGTACGAATATCTCAAACTCGATTTTTATCACGCAAATCTTTCACCGGATTCCGTCAAGCATATTAGTATTTGTCCTTACTGCGGAAAGGCTTTCCGTATGAACCAGCGTAATAATCTGTACTGTAGTAAAGCATGCAAGGATAAAGGCATCAGGGCGAATAATAAAAAAAGCCCATACTATTCAAAATACCGCTACTTGCAACAGTACCACAACAGACAGCTTAACAGGCTGCGTTCCAAAATGGCAGATTCGTTGCCAGAAATGCAACAGCTGCAAAATGCCTACGACACTTGGAATGAATGGGCGCGTACAGAATACGAACAGGCAACAAGGGACTATAATCTCGGACAACAAAAAGAACAAGAAAGTGTTGAGGATTTCAGCGAACGATTGAAAAGGAAGTGGAAAACTCTGACAGAAAAGTACCTTCGTGATAAAACAGTATACAAATAAGCATATCATACATTTGGTGCGTTTGTACTACATGATTTCGCGAAAGCAGTTCTGACACACAATGCAAATTACCAAAACACTATCAAAGAATCAGGGGTATTTACATAAATTAGTAAACCACCAATTTTCGTAAGGAATCCAACCAAAAATAATAAATACCCATAAAAAGAAAAGGGAGTCGCATTTCACGACTCCCTTTAATCATTGCAGAATTTTCTTCAGTTGCATGTTCACGATTCAACTCAACTCATCTGTAAGAACCGCCTGTGCGGTCTTGATGAAGTCTCCACTAATCCTAGGCTCACATTTCGATATGCACCACTCCGGGCGTGCTTCGCGGGTCCCCATATCGAATTGGAACAGCACGCGAAATCACACCTCACTTTATGGAGAGTTTAATACAATTTTAGCTTTGTAGGCTCTCAAGAAAAATAATGGCCTCTTGCACAGTCGAAAATGTCTTGCATTTCGTACACAACCAGCGATTTCGCTCGTCCGTGTCCTCTAAACCGGGCATTCCTTCTTGTAAGAGATTCTGCAGCACAATTGTAGCATTCTTCACCGCTGTCGGATAGTTCTGGGCAATACGCGCGGTAGCATCGTAGTTGCCCTTCCTGTAGGCCGGTTCTACGCGAACGACCTGAGCCAACATTCTCTCTTTATCCGGGACCGTCAGCAAAGGAGGCGCGAGCTGTCTGTAGTGTAGCATCAACCAATACTCGATGCAGCCTGTTGTCATTAGCAAACGGACTCGAATCTTCGGGTCTTTTCTCAGCTTCCGCAGGCGCTTGATGATTTCCAAGCGGTTAGTCCAATTGCCGATATCCTTTTCTTCGACATCAAAGAAGAACCAAATTTCGTCGATGGCATCAACGTAATTACGGTATCCGGGGTCTTTTTTGAAACGATTGTCCGCATCATCAAACAAACCGGGGGAAGATGGCCGTTTGAACACGGCAACATCACAAAACTTGCTTTTGAGAAAGTCTGTATACGCCTGCTCGCTTTCTCCTTCACAAAATACACAAATGCTGACCTTCGACTTTTTGAATTTGCGAGGCATTATTCTACCTCCTCAATTTCTACATTGGGAGTTGCTCCATATTTACCGAGAAGGTATCCTTTGCGAATGTTCTCTGTCGTTCGTGTTGAGAAGTCACTGATGCTGTACAATTCCGAAACCCCATCATCTTTGTTCTTATCAACAAAGTAGAGTTGGTCTTTACGAAGCAGTTCCATGCTCAACAATTCAGTGCTGTGCGTCGTAAATATAATCTGCGCACCATTGAGGTTTGTTCTTTTGCTCTGGAACTTGGACACAATGAAATCAACAAGGGCAGGGTGGAGTTCTTTTTCAATTTCATCCACCAACAGCAACCCGCCCTTGGACAAAACAGACTCAATCGCAGGGGCGAGTGCCATCAGTTTTCTGGTGCCGTCGGATTCATCGGAGAGTTCCATCGAATAAGTGCAAGGTCTTCCGCTGCGTTCCTCACCTTGATGGATAGAGGTTGCTGTAACCTGCCCCATCTTCAAGTGAGTTTCTGAGTTGTTAGAAGTCTCAGAAAGCAAATGCATGAACTGCACGAGTGCTGCTTTGACTTCATCCGGGATATTCTCCGGCAAATCCGCCTCTTCGTTGATTTCTTTACTGTTGATTTCGAATTTCATATCTTCGATACCAACGTCAGCAGCCTTTGCGTAATCGGAAATTGCTTTCAGCATATTGGAGTCATTGGAGTATTCGAGTAACTGACGGGGAATATCCGAATAGTCTCTTGAAAAATAGACCATTTGACGGAACCACGACATAGCCTTGGCACAAACCTCATCGTTCATAGTGCAGGCAACAGAGAAAAACAACTGATTGTCTGCTACAACCTTACTAATCAGATTTCTGCGTGACTTTTCAGTTGTAAAGGTAAAAGTCTGTCCTTCTCTGGCAAAGACAAGTGCCTTCTGCTTTTTGGGCGCATAATACAAGGACTCAGAATACACCTTTTCTTTTGTGGCAGCAAAGCTATACCAATATTTGATGTCGTCTAAGGTGTATACGAAAGAAAACTCGGTCGGCTCCGATGCGGAATAATCATTCAGTGCAAACGGAACAACGGGAATTGCTGCATTTTCGTGCTGGGTCTTTTGCGCATTCTTAATGAACTGAACGGCAAGCCAAAAAGCACGAATAACATTGCTCTTGCCGCCGCCATTCTTTCCGTAAATGGCAACGCCGGGCAAAATTTGAATCCCGCCAAAGGGAATAAGCACACTTTTCAGTGTACCGGAGCCGTTTGCCTCCATAGAAAGGACTGCTTCATCACGGAAGGAGCGGTAGTTTTTCACACTAAATTCAATCAGCATATTCTCACCTCTTCTATTTAGTAGTATACACTTAAAATTTCAGAAATACAACGGATTTTATCAAAAAAATTGATTTTTTTGTTCCAATTTCATTTTACAAAACCAAAATGCAGAAAATGTCTATAAGCAGAGAAAACAACGAATAGTTTTCGTTGCAAACCAAACATTCGTGATTGACTAAGTGTGCGAATCGTGGTATAGCTGAACTAAACCGTAACAACAAAAAACAAGCCCCAAGAGGTTATTACCCATTATCGGGTAGCAGCTTCTTTGGGCTTTTTTAATATAACGCAACCACAATGGGTTGCAACAATCATTAAGTCAAAACACGAATACGCTTACTGCCTTTCAATCCTTTGTTTCAATCTAACGCAACCCGTGCGGGCTGTAACAGCAAACTTGTACAAACGAGGCAACAAGTTGTCATGTATTTTGTACAATATCTGCCTGTTCTTTTAACCACATACAATGGTTATATATTGTTTACTGCAACAAGAACACAATCTTTCACTATATTGTTTGGTGCGAAGCAGCCGATAAAATAATAGATGTTGCCAATTCGCACGATTCCCGCCTTATTTATATTATACCACAAATTCACAATAAAATCAACTTTAGCAGCCCCAGCGTTTGCAATTTGCTGCAAAGTAAATATACTTAGGTTATCCTAAAAATAAAAGCACAAATAAAATCATCGAAATCGATATACCGCCACCTCTTTATGGGATGACGGTATTTTTTGTGCAAACACATTGGGACAGAAAGGAATAAAGAAATGAAGAAATTGTACAATCGTTTTCTCGCGCTGGCAGTCGCGTTGGCCCTCGCTCTGAGTCTTTGCTCGTGCGCAGAAGTGGAAAGCGGCATCCATGATATGGATAGCAGCATCACAGGACACACCTACACTTGCGAGTTTTACTCCAACGATGGCGAAAAATTCATGACGCTTACAGGTGACAAAATCGACATGACACCGAATATTGTACGAGAGCATACATACAGTGATGACGACGGTTGGGGCTACATCAACACGCTTTCATCCGTTGTAACGATTACCGTTGACGGAAGACAAGTAAACAACTGCGGTTCAACGGTAATTTTTGCTGAAGAAGGACTCACTCCAGATGTCAATTTCCAGATGCAAGATATCCACAGCACAACAGATGGAAGTCTTGGAGAGAATCCGCTCATCGCAAACATTGTAAATAAGTTCCGGAACGCATACGGTAAGCCGGTCGTTGTTGTAATTCAAAGCCAACTGGGTGACCCTATCTGCGCGTACAGCGGAAAAGATGTATACTGGGAGGTATGTGAGGACCTGCCTAAGACGACCAAAATCATGATTGATGGCCGTGCGTTGTATATCCATAGAGCAACTTTCCAAACAATCGACCGCGAACTATTGGACGAGTAATAACAATAATACAGGGATGCCGCCATAATGACGGTATCCCTATTTTTTTGTCAGTTTGTCAATAGCGGACAGACAATATTAAAAGTTTCGTTTTGAAAAAGTAGAATTAAAGGTTTCGTTTTGGAAAAGCCGAATTAAAAGTTTCGTTTTGGAAAAAATCCAGCAGCCAAGAATACGCATCGATGCAACATTCGAAAAAGTGGAAAATAAAGCACCTACGCATTATTATGATTGACCATAACAATAAAATGAGGTATAATAAATATAAACGGGAGGCAAATTATGACCAAGGATAGTATGCAGATGCAAACCCCTTATTTTTCGGTGGTAGAAGGCTTTAGACAGTTTATTCGCGATTCAGTTCGCACAGAAAAGGACCACTATAGGTGGGTCGATTTGTACGGTGAAAAGGGTCTGGATGACCCAAACCCGAAAGTGGTTGAGATTCAGGACGAAAAGGCAGAGCAGCTGGCAGTTACGTGTGCAACACTTGCGTACCTAACACTTTCTGTGTACTATGGCAGAAACAAATTCGCCGATACAACATTTGCAGAGCTTGAAGGCGAGGACTACTCTAAGTTTTTGAGGCAAGCACATTATGAAATGACAGATGAGCATGGACAGTTCGGCATATTCGGATGGGATGGTCTAATCACCCAGATTGCAAAAGACTGCATGCCGGACAAATATGTCGGTGACAATAAGAAGGCGTCGCTCGTATATACCAACATGTATTGGAGCGTTTACAACGCAATGAAGTCTCTGAAGGACGGCAAGTCAATTCGACGTATGATTGACGCTCTGCTGGATGACGGAGACAAAATCGGAAATCTTGGATACAAGTATTTCAACGATGCACTTTTGTCGTATGAGATGAGTACAGATTGATAGGGGGATACCAATGGGTCAATACGCAAACATAAAAGATGCTTTTCTCCACTGCGATGTGGATAAACTCATCCTCGAATACTGCAAAATCCCCGATGGCGAAAGTAGCAAAGTTACCATCGAGCGTGCAAGTGCGGAAGTACATGCTGCCATGGAGAGAATAAATCAGACGGAACCTGAAAAGACCGAGAAACAAAATCTTCTTATTGTCTGCAAAACTTACGAGGAAAACGGAGAGGATACGTTCTGCGTAGAGGCCGACGACATTGCGGAATGGAAAAAGAGGAGAGCATCAAAGAGTGAGCAGCCAGAAGAAATCGGGGACGAAATGCTCACATTTATGGATACTGATGCCATATTCGACGCAGCGAAAGCAGTTGACGTTCCGACTAAATATGCCATCGAGTTTTGCGAGTGGAAGGATATCCTGAGCTGGAAACTGGCAGAACTTAGCATCGCGTGGTATGGATTCGAATTTTGTTTGGCCCGCGTACTGTGGGAGATGGTATTTTTCGGTGTTGAACCAGAGAAAATGGAAAAAGCCGTCGAGAGAATCAAAAACAGTCTCGACGAAGCAAAAAAAGAACTGGAAAACGATAGCGCTCCAAGAACATATAAAAGTTTCGAGGATGTTGTAAAAGAAATTCTCGGCGACGATTACGATGAAAACTGGTATCCGGAAGAGGAACGCGAAAGAGATAGACGCAACCTTGCAATCGCAAGCTACAAGTGCTGCAAAGAATACGAGCGAATCCTTAAAGGTGAAGTTCAGGTGTGACTCATTTCGAAAAACCCAGAAAGTACAGACAGAAAGATAAATGAGATACAGTTTTTCAACCACAAAACTGCATCTCGTTTCAAAAACGCAAAAAAACAGCACACATAAAATTTAGTGGGTGCCATTTTTGTAAAGGAAGTAACGCAATGAGACGAACAATGGTCGTAAGCGTATTTGCGGGCTGTGGAAAAACATGGCTCACAAATCACCAAAATCAATATGGCTATTCGATGCGGGATAGTGATAGCTCTACTTATGAGAAAACTGCCGGATGGGAAAAAGAATACATAAATAGCTTCATGGAAGAGGCAAAATCAGGAAAATATGATTTCATCTTCGTTTGCCAAACGGAATCCGTCATAGACGAAATGGATAGGCAGAAGATTCCCTATGTAATTGTCGAACCTGACAATATCGTATGGAATGAACAAGAATCCAAAGAGCGAGCAAAGGAAAGACAAATCATTAAGCAGCAATGGTTCGGCAGGTTTATACTTCGAGATAATTCCCATATCAAAAATTTTTCAAAGTGGCTGAACCACATGAAAGATATTTATGATGAACGAACGGGACTTGGTTTCATCGTAAAGCATAATCCGGCATCGTTTTTCGTTTTAAAACAAGACCAGTACCTTTCTGATATCATTGATGACCTGTACTGGAAAAAACAGCATTGTGATTCATATATAGTTTAAGGGGATTACTTATGGGCTGGTATCATGTAAATCGTATTGGCAAGGGTATTTGCCTTGGCAATGTGGATGAGATTCATTACAATGAAAACTTCATCGCAAAACATACACCAACAAAGGGTGAAGCGTTGGAATTAAAGCAGCGTGATATCCGTGATGACGAGCTGGAAGGCTACGAAGCATGGCCTTTGTACAAGAAATGGATAGCAATAACGCAAGATGCATGGTCCTTTCATCGAGAAGTTAATGACGCAGGCTGCTGCGCAGATGAGTCATCACAAATTTACTCGGACGCGTTGCATTATATTTTCGAAGAGTGCTATGGATACCCTCTGAACAGCTTTTTTAGCACTCATGACTATGACGGGAATGCAATGATTTTCTGTGATGTGCTTTGGCCGCCAAAGGAATACAATGAGGCATTGGCAGCCATGACCGAAGAAAAGTTGCAGGCGCAGCTCCGCGAGTTCCTTGTTGAGGTTACGGGCGATAGCAAATATGCATCGTTTCCGCTGCGTGTGTGCGAGGAATATATCAAGGAATAAAGTGGTGTGAACATGAAGCAGAACGCAGCGTTAGAGATGTTTGAGTATCTGAAGGAACATCTCATTCCTTTAGCTAAGGATAAGGGCGATAAGGTCTACGAAAGCGATACGACGGTCCAAATTGCTCGGCCAGAAAACAAAAGTGTCTGGGATTGCGAAAAAGAAGTCAAACAACTGCTTAGTAAAATCGGTGCATACAGTGCATCAGTGAAGAATAGTATAAATTGCGTAATCATAAATTACAGCCAAACGGCGCAGGCGGTCTATATCGGTTTCTTTGTTGCGGACAGAGTCACGTACGAGTACATAGAGGAACGTTCGTTCAACACTTTTATAAAAAACGAAAAGCGCATAAGAGGATTCTCTTATAGCAAAGACGGTATTTTATATGGGCATTCCACGCCGCGTGCAAAGCCAAAGGAGTTCAACCCGTCATTTTCAATGTACTTTGCCACAAAAGAAACCAAGCACTGGCCCTGCACGATGAAGGATTTATTCTCCATTCACACATATGATGGTCTATTCGAGAGTGTTGTATATTTCATTATGCTTTTCTTTGGTGAGACGAATCCGCTCTGGAAGGATTTAGCAAAGGACTATACCGAACAGTCTGCATATAGTGCCATACCTCTCACTGTAATCGATGAGTCGCATTCCAAAAGAGAACTCATTGCAAAATACTACGGAGAAGACAAAGCATTTAAGCGGAACAATAAAGAACCCATTGGATATGGCATTTTCTTGGCACGAGCATCCAACGTAGTAAAACCAGAGCAACTGCAAAAGCTGTTTGGGTATGACCCCGGATACATTTCTATTGGACGAGCTAAGAACGACTTAGTAAAACCTCTTACACGATATATTTATGATGCTCTTCCGGAAAATGAGAAGGCAAAAAATCCATCTATTCGAAATAGCATTGAGGATGCTATCGTGATGAGCAATAATAGGAGACAACTCATTCCTATTTCATTTACGTCCGTTAAGAAAATCAGAGAATGGCATGATAATATAATCCCGATTGGCACATATGTAACAACCGAGAAAATGAAAATCAAAAAAGACTCTAAATTTAAAAATCTGAAACTGCCAAAAGACTGCGTAAGATTAACAACGACAAGACAAATGGTCATGGAAGGGAATTTCCAACACAACTGTGTCGCTACATACATAAGCAAAGTAAATAAAGACGAGTGTTCCATTTGGTCGCAAAGAAAGCCGGACGGAACACGCAATACAATAGAAATCGGTATCGAGCACGGAAAATACTGCATTATCCAGATGTGCGCTTTTGCAAATCAGGAACCCATGCAAAAGGATTTAGAAAAAGTGCAAAAGGCAATCGATAAATGCAACGATAGGAGAAATAAAGAATGCCTCAGAAAAAGTGTGTGACCATTTATGGTTACAGCGACGACCTTGTCGAGATTGAAAACTCGCAGTACAAGGAGGACGAAATCGACTGCTACGACAAAGCAATCCGATTCTTTTTTGTAGATGGTACCATCATCTCTATTTGCTACGTAAAAGGCGGTGTGTGGAAAATCACGCACGAGGCTATCGGAAAAGCATGGTACGAGCTCACTCGTTGCGAAGATGATGATGACGACGCATATAGCGATGTCTTCAAAATTGACTCTGAAATCATCTCGTACGAAGTCTTCACGCCAAAAGCAAAAGCTATACAGAACATGCAAGAGCAAAATCGAGAAAAGTCAGAGAAATTGATTCCTAACCATATTCGTCTCATTTTCTTTGGCTTTGAGGATACGCTGTTTATAAGCTGTGCCGACCAGAGATTTGGCGATGATGATATTATCGCAGCCTCTCTGCTGCAAGCGGAAGCAAAAAAACAGGGAAGTGGATACAAAGTATTCGATACCATCGGAAAACCAAATCAGCTTATGCGGAAATTTGTTGAAGAGGAGACAGACAAAATTCCCAAGTTCTGCATCACCTTGACTGCTGACAGTATTATACCCAAGTTCCAAAAGCAATGGTTGGATAAATACTATCCCGGAAAGATTACCGATTTGGTAGGAATCAGCTCACCGGAACGCAAGATGAAAACCATGCAAATCATTGCGAGTGCTTATGACGTTCCGATAAACGATGTACTGTTTGTAGATGGCGAGCGAGACAAGGTCGCACAAGCAATCGAATGTGGATTTTGCGGTATGACAACAATCGAAGTAATGACGAAAATGTACGAAAAATACGGTGAAAAGCATTGAGCAAAACAGCTTTGACAAGAGAAATTGAGAAAGCATTGCACTACTGGCATCCGACGAACTACGGCGGATTCAGAGTTGACTCATTCCGTGATGGCATTGAGGCGATAGAGGTTCCCGTTGCCTGCGGAAGTGTTAAAGCTGGAATCGTTGATTTTGTTCGAGTGCAGGAGTGTTTTGTGCAAGAAGAAAAGTACGGTATTTGTAAGTTCAAAGAAAAAGGTGCGATACACAATGAACCGCGTCCAGACTTCTGTACGACATTTGGAGAGGCAAGTAAGACCTGTTCGGAACGAATGTGCAAATACTACAAGACAATTCATAACTACACGATAGATACACTGATTATCTGCGTGGAAATCAAAGTATCTATTTCTGATTTCCACTCAAACCACGGACATAATCATGTCGGACATTGCAATTATTATGCAATTCCCGCTGCCATGTACCAAAAGGTCAAGGATTTGATTCCGGAAAATATAGGGATATTGATTTTCTATGAAGGCAACGAAAAAGGCGAGGGATACTGCGGTATCCGCAAGAAAAGGGAATGCATTCCACAGGAATTGACCGAAGAAAAACAGAAATGGCTCATCATGTCTGTTGCAAAGCGAGCCGCAAAAATCCGCTAATTCAGCCTGAAGACTTTTCAGCAGCTACTCCAGAATGGAGCGGCTGCTGTTTTTTTGTGCCCATACCATAAACCGTTAGAATATCTTTTTAGGGGCGCAAACCGGCAAAATCCGCAGAAAAGCTAAAACTCAACTCGACCAGATATATTGTCTTCTGCTGCAAAGTAGGTACAGTAGTATTACGAAAACTGGAAAAATAATGCAATGCAGGAGATATTTATGGAAAAGCAAAGAAAACGAATGACAGCATGTTTAGTGCTTGCCGTAATCATCATCGCGATAGCAGCCATGGTGCTGATGGATATTGCTGCCACAAAAATCACAGGCGTGCAGCTTGACGTGCCGGATACCATCGAATGTTCGGACACTTATACGATTATACCGGAATTCTCTTATGCGCAGAGGGCACCAAGCGAAAAACGGTTGGAAAAAGAACTGGAACGCCTCGGTATGCACTATTCGTCTGATGACGATACGGTCTTAACAGTAGACGAAGAAGGTATTATCCATGCGGTGGGAGTAGGAACAGCACATATCACGTATGCTGACAAGAACGAAAAGCTTGTTGCTACAAAAGCAATCAGTGTAGTTATCTCTCCTAAAGAACTGATTATACCAGACACAGTTCGCTTAACACCGGGGATGGTGGAACAGCTCAATCCGAGCATTGAACCGGCGAATGCCACATATACAGACATTCAATACATATCTGGTGATACAGCGGTTGCTGCGGTTGATGTGACGGGAAAAATTAAGGGGCTTGAAAAAGGAGAAACAGTAGTCACAGCGAAAATAAAAGGAACAGACATAGCAGCGGAAACAACCGTAATCGTACAACCGCAAATCGAAAAGATAGAAATCAAAAACGGAACAATCAGAACAAAAGACGGAGATACAGAACAAATACTGTATTCTATCGTTCCGGAAGACGCATTCATTGACGGTATTTCGTTCCAATCAGAAAATCCGGAAGTAGCAACGATTGACGAGAACGGAACACTCACGGCTGTTGCAAGTGGAAGCACGACAATCACAGTCACAGCAGGTGATGTCAGTGCGACTTGCAAGGTGATTGTTCAGCAAAACATGAAAGCAGAAGGTCCTATGCCGGGGCGTATAGTCATACCTGAACTGAATATCAACACAGGGCTCACATATGGCTGTACACAGGAGATTACTGATGCAGCTGATTCAGCCGCAATATGGGAAACAGGTCAGGGTATTACCGTAGCCGACCATTGGAACCAAGGAAATTATACAAATATCCAATACTCCATACCGGGAAGCACAATTGCCTATATCGACGGCACAAAGTACATCTGTACGGAATGCTTCAAAGGACACAATACCGGAACATGTATCACAGACAACGCAGGCAACGATGTCATGAATACGCTGGGTGCAGGGAAAGCGTTGCTGTATACCTGCAACGGATGCTGGCAGAATGTGCATGTGGCTATTTATCAGGTCGCTGCAAGCTGATAGCAAAAAAGGGGCGAATTGAGAAAAAACGAGAAACAATTCTGCGCGTAATCGAGATTGATTGAAAACAGCAAATGTGGTATAATATAAATAACATAAAAAGCACGAAAACAAAATAACCGCAGAAAGGTAAGGACCTATTCATGAGTACAGAGCTTGTCGCTATCGAAAAAATCGAAATCAGACACGGGGACAAAAATGCTGATGAAATCAGAATGGAACTCGTAAAGTATCTGCATCAATTTTTGGATTCTGCCAGCATCGAATCTATGGCGCTGCACGACTTGGCAATCAGTATCAACGGGGAGATGATTCTGTATCTCGTTGATAAGACAGGCGGAAAAGGTCTTCGCGGTCTGGATGAAGACTGGCAGAAAGACCATAAGACAGTTGATTCCGTGAACATGATTCTGAACGATGTAGATGTGACGGTCGTACTGTCGTATGAAATGATTCACTATTTCAGTAACGATACATTCTATGGATTTAATTACTGGAGCGATGTATTGCAGGGCAACACAAGTGATGCTGTGATTTACCATGGTTTGGAATACTACGACTGTGAGTCCAGTATTTCTATGCTTCATTTCGAAAACGGCGTTCTTACCGATTCTCCCGATTATGTATCGGAGAAAAAAGTGGCCGACATCCCTGCATGGTTCTGCTATAACTTTGAGTTGGACTTGGAGGTCGATGACGAGTTTTCGGCTGACCAGCGTACGAGAATTGAGAAGGCGCTGGATTCCATAAGAGATATGTCAGGCATTGAGGATGGAGACTTTGCCGACATAGACGAAACCACTCTTCATATTTTCTCCAGTATGACAGTCAAAAAGGAGCAGGTCTCCGTGTTTACCGATTTCTTGACCACAATCAGAGAAATTGCGGTAGAATGCGACGCCACACTGGATGTAACAGCAGAGTTCGTGCCTTTGGATTTCGAAGAGTTTGCCGCTATGATTATGGATTTTGAGAATGGAAAGGCGGTACCGAAATATTTCCGGTATTGATGGTGTCAAAACTGTCATGACATATAATGAGGCATTTCCGCTCTGGGTAGCAGAGGTATACCGGAACCACGGCTATGAGCCGGACACATGGTACGGGTCAGAGGTTGCTGAAAAAATGCACAAAGAGGCTTTGGCAACCTACAAAGGTCCTCCAGCCACGATGCTGGATTATGTCGAAGCCATCCCGTCCGAGGAAGAGTTCGAGTATTTGGATTACGCAATTCAACAACTGCGCAAAGATAACATTAACCTGAATGCACTTCCAGACAAGGAACGCTGGGCGGTAATGGATAGAATCATTGCGGAATATGCAGAGCATAAGAATACTCATACATCCCGCGCCAAGCAGGTACAAAAGACCTCAATGCAGGCAGCGCTGGAAGAAGAGCGGGAGGCTCTCTCACAGACTGCTCAGCGCAATGCGAGCCGGTACAGTGAGGCAGAAGATGCCACGAAAGACTTTATAATCGGGTAAAGGAGTAGACAGAATGGCTATTCAACTTTTTCCGGGGGTCTGACTAATTCACAAGTACGAAAATCCATAAAGGAGGTGAGTCACTTTGAAAGTACATAAAGGCTATAAATTCCGGCTTGAGCCTACAGAAGAGCAGAAAGTAAAAATCAATAAAACGCTTGGCTGTTGCCGCTTTGTATATAACTCTATATTAGATAGGCGGATAAAAGCCTACAAGCGACGCGGCGAAAACATGAGCTATATTGATACGCAAAATCTACTTCCTCAAATGAAGACCTATCTTCCTTGGCTTGCAGAAGCAGATAGCCAAGCACTCAAATATAGCTGCCGTCAGTTAGATAATGCATACAAAGGCTTTTTCAAAGGCGGCAAAGGCTTCCCCACATTTAAGCGAAAGCGAGGAGAAGAAAGCTATACAACCACCAATGCGGAAGGCATTAAGGTAGACGATAAGCACATTCAGCTCCCAACACTTGGAAAGGTGCGCTATCGCAAAAGCCGCAACATTGAAGGTCGTATTTGTAAGGCAACAATCCGTCGTTCAGCAAGCGGCAAATACTATGTAAGCATTCTTTGTGAAGTAGAAGTAACACCGCTTCCTGTTAAGAATACCGCTATCGGCTTGGATGTTGGCATCAAATCTTTTGCTGTTGACAACAATGGAAACGAACATCCAAACCATAAGTATCTACAAAAAGCGGAAGCTAAACTAAAGCGTGAGCAGAAAAAGCTGTCACGCAAAAAGAAAGGCTCTGCCAACTGGGAAAAGCAGCGCATCAAAGTGGCTCGCTGCCACGAAAAAGTAGCTAACAAACGAAAAGATATCCTACACAAATTGTCATCTACACTGGTGAAAGAAAACCAAATTATCTGTGTAGAAGACCTCAATGTAAAGGGTATGGTTCGTAATCATAACCTTGCTAAAAGCATTTCCGATGCTTCTTGGGGAGAATTTTTTCGACAGCTTGATTATAAATCTAGTTGGACAGGAAGAGTAGTTGTGAAAATACCAACCTTTTATCCAAGCAGCCAGACCTGTTCCTGCTGCGGATACCAGAACAAAGAGGTTAAAAACCTCAATGTGCGGCATTGGGTCTGCCCGAAGTGTAATACATCACACGATAGGGATAAAAATGCAGCAGAAAATATTCTAAAGAAAGGAATGGACATGCTGGCTATGCCAGCCGCCTCATAACCACAGGCGAACAGTACGGTCAGGACGACCGAATCTTAAAGTCTGTGGAGAGTGAGCCTCTATCAAAGGCTGCGGCCTGCGGCAAGCTCGCTCTATGAAGCAGAAATCCATACTGAGTAACGGGGCAACCCGTGAAAAGTTGGAAGTCCGATTTACGGTCACAGCGACGAATTCTATACAGAGGCTGAGATTGTTCGGCACGAAATTGCATCAGCGAGGAATTGAAAAATGAGCAAAACCACGAAAATTAAGGGCATCATCTTCCAACATGGTGATGACGACTACTCGGTCTGGATACCGGACATCTCCAAAAAGGAAAACGAGAAGTTTCTGAAAACACTATTGGCGGTCTTTGAGGATAATGGCTGCTCGGTGCGCAGCACAAAGAAAGATATCCTCGATGTCATCCGAGAAAATACCTGAAACGAAAGGAGCTGCGAGCATAAACTCGCGTACAAGATATGGTTGATGCTAAAACGAATGATTCCCAGAAGAAAATCTATGTGCTCGACACGAGCGTTCTCTTGTCTTCTCCGTATGCTATCTTCGCATTCGATGAACATGTCGTATGGATTCCATACAATGTAATCACAGACCTTGACGCAATGCGCAAAACCACGAACGAGGCAAGCAAGAACGCACAGGAGGCGCTCAGAATTATTGAGGAACTGCGCGAACGCGGAAACCTGCGCGAAGGCGTGCCTCTTAAATCCGGCGGCATTGTCTGCGTCGGGAATAGCCGGAGCCAATCCCCGATTGAAGCAGCGCAAGCCCTGCCCTCAAATAGAATCGTCATCATCGTTTCTAACAGCACTGCGGTGCGCATCATGGCAGAAGAAGCTGGATTCAGAGCCGAGGTCTACCGTTCTGACAGCGTGGATACCGAGAACCGCTATCTGGGTCGCACGGTAGCATACTGCTACAATGACGACATTGACCGGTTTGGTATCCCGAATACCATTCCGGTATCAGAGGCAAAGGCAGATTCTGAATACATCGAGAATGAGTTTGTGACAGTAAAGCGAGCCAATGAATCCACACTCGGCATCTATCAGGTAAAAGGCAATAATCTGGTCAGATTGAACTTTGACGCAATGCATCCATACGGCGTAAAGCCTCGAAATGCAGGTCAAAAAATGGCAATGCATGCACTGCTCGATTCGCTTGAATCTTCTGCGCTAACAATTTTGATGGGCGATGCAGGCACAGCAAAGACATTCCTGTCCCTTGCTTGCGGTCTGGAACAGACGGTAGGGGAAGACCCCAAATACCGGAATATGCTTGTCGTTCGCCCGAATGTAAAGTTCGATGAGACCGTTGGATTCCTCAAAGGCAGCGAGGCTCAAAAAATCAATCCGCTCATTCGTCCTATCATGGATAACCTTGACCAGCTTACAGCGGTGAACAGTGAAGATTATGGCACAAAGCAGGGCAAGGGCGGCAAGAAGAGCAAATTCGCAACGGAAGAGGCCGAAGATAAAATCGTGGCCCCGAACTCGTATGCGCAGTACCTTTTCGATTCTGGGAAGATTGAAGCGCAGGCGATGGAATATATGCGCGGTCGAAGTATTCGTGACCGGTATATGATTATCGACGAGGCTCAGAACATGACCCCGCTGCAGGCGTTCGGCATTATCAGCCGCGCAGGTGTCGGTACGAAAATCATTCTGACCGGAGACCCGAATCAGGTAGATAACCCGCTTCTGGACTCTAAGACGAACGGTCTTACCTATGCTGCAAATGCTATGAAGGGCAGTAAGGTCTGTACGCAAATCACATTCGAGGAATCTGAATGTGAACGCTCGGAACTTGCGAAAGAAGCAATTAAGCGCATGAAAATCAAGGGGAAAGGTAGAGAAAGCCGCTGATGCGCTGGTTCACATCCGATACGCATTTTGCAAAAACCGGGGATAAAATCCTTCGCCGTGAAATGCGTCCCTACAAGACCATCAAAGAATATTGCGACGACCAAATCAGAATTTGGAATGAGCAGGCGTCAAAGGACGATGTCATCTATCATCTTGGCGATATGTGCAACTACAATGGCACAGAAAAAGATTTCCTGCCGGGGTTAATGCTTGTGCAAGAAGTCAATGCAAAAGTCATCCTCATTATTGGCAACAACGAGGAACGCGTCATGCAATATTGTTTTGAGAACAATTTTGAAAAATTCAGAGATTTCTGCATAAGACACGGATTTCTCGATGTAAAACAAAATGATACCATCTCCATAGATGGCGCAAAACTGTACCTTGTACACAGGCCAATCGACTGTAAACCGGGAATGCTGAATCTGTATGGTCATGTCCATCGGCAAGGCGGCATTTGGAGTCCGTATGGGTTCAATATCTGTGCTGATATGAACCATTTCAGGCTGTACAGCGAAAACGATATACGTTTCTTGATTTCGCAGAAGGCAGCATGGGACAACGATGCGGATACAAAGTTTTTAGCAGGAATAAAATAAAAGATTTTTTAAAAAATTCTTGCCATCTGCTGCAAAGTTAATATAATAAAAAAGCACAATAAGTAAAAGGTTCATGGCGCAAGCTATGAACATCACCATATTAACAATCGGGATACCGCTATACATCTTTGTGTAGCGGTATTTTTGTCGTTGTTAATACAAGACGAGGAGGTACTAATGCGAAAGCACGAAACCTACGAGGAGGAGTACGAGGAGTACGACCTCCCGACCGAACCTCAGGATGAACCTGAGGACCCGCAGGCCACCATCGAGCAGACGGTCGTCAACGGCCACTGCATCTCCATCGAGAAGTTCTTCGACGGCTTCTCTGTCGGCGACTACGTAAAGTCGCCCTCCGGTCCCGTGGACATCCTCGCAGTTCGTGACTGCGACGGCTATCCGTTCCCCTACACCTGTGCGACCATCGATGAAGCACGCGCAATCTATGCGGCGTGCATCAAGGCCGCCAGCGAACCGTGGGAGAGAAAGGAAACTGAGGAAACTCAGTAACCCGCGTACCTCCCTGCAACCCTTATGGGTTGCGTTAGATTGAAACGCAGGGATAACCTGCGAGTAGCGACGGGTAGCTAAATGCTATCAGAGAAAATCATACTGACATATGATTTCCTCAACCTGAGCCTTGCAGAAATGCAGGGCTTTTTTAATTGACCAAACGGCAGAAAGGTGGTATAATATAAGCATGAAACGGAGAAAAATATTAGATGATAAGCAAAATTTTACATTCGGCAATAGAAAACAACAACGGAAAAGTAGTTGTTCTCAGTATACAGAAAAAATGGTTAGATAAAATCAAGTCAGGGAAGAAGACACTTGAAATCCGAAAGTCCTCTCCATGGGATTTGCAGTATCCTTTCGCAGTCATGTGTTACGAAACAAAAAAGGAAGGTGGTTGCGGGAAAATCGTTGCCGCCTTTGTCTGTAACGAAATCGAAACGCTGCATTGCTTCGAGGATTTAGCATACACGGCAACAGGGGATGAAATTCCAGCAGTAACCAAAAGGTTTTGCGAGCAAGGCTGTATGAGTCAAAAAGAGCTGTATGATTATGGGCGAACCACTGGCCGTTTGTACGGATGGCATGTGTCTGATGTAGAGTTGTTTGATGCAGAACTTCGAGAAATGGGTGTGCGCCGCGCACCACAATCTTGGCAGTACGGAAAATACAAGGTCTGACATCTCCCACGGTTAATTTAGCATCAGTGATTACGATTTTACCATCATGCTTTTCTGCAACGAAAAATGGCCTCCGGAAAAATACAATAAAGCGTTGGCGGAGCTCACCGAGGCAAAGCTGGAAAGGCAACTGCAGGAGTTTTTGTTTGAAATTACGGGTAATGAGAAGTTCAAAATCAAAAAATTGGAACTCTGTGAGGAAATACATCAAGGAATAAATTTTTGCAGGCCAGCACAAACACAACAGAATGATTGTATTGACATTCAGTAACGCATAATATATAATGTGAGATGTTAAGGGCATCCTCTTAACGAATCATAGTTCCCATAATGGTTCTTGGTATGGTATAAGATGCTATTTGGAACTTTGACTAAAAGCCGCTTCATTTGGTTGAGGCGGTTTTTTGCTTTTAGTCCCCCTTTTATAGATTGTCGGAAACGATAGTCTCTTTTTGAATACTCCTGAAAAAACCGGAAGGGTTGGCAATATAACAAGGGCAACAAAAAAAGACCTCTTCTCCGTTTCGGAGAAGAGGTCTTTTTGTAACTGATTATTTTACCACGTCTTTTGCGGACACCGAATCGAGCACGGAATCTAAAGCAACCAACACATTCTCTGTTTGTGCGTCGCTCAAACCAGCCGCGTTGCAGGCTTTTGGGATATAACCTTTGATGATATCGCTGAGGACTGCGGAATCCACAATCTCATAGATGTCATCTTTGCTGCAGGAAGCCAGAAAGTCGAGAACTCGGATTTTAGCCGCTACTTCCTCTGCGGTCATTTCTCCCCGCTCTATGAGCTGCCGGTAACCGGCTTTAAGCAAATCGAACTGGGTCATGGTACACACTCCCTTGTTTTACTGAACGCGTTTTCATCTAGCTTTTGCCAGTTCTTTGAAGCGATTACAACGCTGCTCCAATGCTGCGCTCAGTATCTCAGCACGGTCTAGCTCACCAAATTGAGCTTCTTCAAAAATTTCCTGCACATCTGCTTTGATTCCAGACAACGCATCGAGGTCGATATTCCGGATAATTGGCATTGCGAGCCGAATCTGAAGCTCGTGTGTCGCTGCAAACGGTTTTGCCGGAGCATCTGCCAAAGCATCTATCTTGGATGCGTATTGGTCAAACCAGAGGCTGGTCCCGCTGTCAAAAATCGGAGCAAGTCCCTTCCATTCCAACGTCACTGCATCTCGAATGGCTCCAAAATTTCCAAAATGGCGGTCTTGGTTGCAGATAAGATAGTCGAGAACCATCATCTGCTGCAAACTCTGCTGCGCATCTGGAATTTCCAGCTTCTCGCAGCAACTTAGAAAATGGTCATATGCACTTACGCCGACCTTCTGTGGAAATGCCGAAAAGATATAATAGGCACTAACAAAATCTTGCCTATCACTGGTCATGTTAGGGCATACACTGTACGGCTTCCCGTTTTCCCGCATCAGCTGATATTCCACATGAGGAATGCTCAACTTGCTGCATACCAAAGAGGCTACAACTTCATTGAACGGCTCCTGCTGAGCCATTCCACTGCCACCCTTTATCAGAACTCGCTGACCGTTCAATATTTTCCATTTCTTTTTCAGCCAACCGTCTGAGGTATTGCAGGGTGACACAAGATTCAGTGTATCGTCTTGCGGCATCTGGCCGAAGAGAATATTTCCAACATCGTCAGAGAATGCATTGTCGTAGAAGTTGATATCCTTCCAATCCAACGGCTGGTCAACAGGATTAAGCCAGTATTGGTCTGACAAGCTTAACGAAAAGCATTTCATCATCAAAAGATTTGCAGAAACAGACATTTTTTTCTGTACCTGCATATCTTCTAAGGCATGGCGGAAACCGGAACGGCTGGCAGGAATAGTACGGCCTGCGAGCCATTGATTGAGGTTTTTGGCAAGGTCCTTAAAAGAAGCTGTGTTTAATCCAACAGGCAGATGCTCTGGATGTATCACATCTTCAACGCGATATACTGTACCACTCACATCATTGATGTACAGGACAGCCACCGATAATTCCCGATGCATCAGAATGTATTTCATGCTCGCCACCACCTTTGCTTTTCTTTTCTTATTATTATAGCCGAATATCGATTCTTTTGCAACGAATATCGAACACAAAAGAGCACCTATCTGAGAGACTAAACTCTAAGGCAGGGCCTTTTCTGTATCATAACCTCAAAAACTGAACAGCTGCCTGCGAAGTCGGCAAAAGTTTGTGAGCAGTTTTATTTCTGAGATATTTCGGTTCGATATCACGCATACCAAAACGAACCATATCCGGAACATCGGCGTCTTTCAGAACGAAATATTCTTTTTTGCCGTTTATTAGCTGATAAAGATTGACCAATAGAGCAAAATGTGGTATAATATAAACATAAAGTATAAAAAGATATCCGTATAATAGAAGATGGGAGGCGCAATCGTGAATACGCCATTATTTGTCGCGACAATAATATTGGTTTTAGTAGGCGGCATTATCGGTTTCGGGGGAATATTGGCTTCGTTTTGTATCCCATACTCCCCGTACTTTGACGGGAAGCGCGTTGTAACCTATAGCGAAATCGAAGATATGCGGCACCTGTGTGACGGCGTTCTCGTCACGGGTGAAGTGATGGTAGTGGCTGCCATGATACTGATGTTTGTGAATATCGGGTAGTGAATGCGAGCGGCAAATAAGCATGGTTGCACCGTCCTATGAGTACATTCGAGCCTACAGAAAGTACCGAGATACAGCTAAAGAAAGGAATGGACATGCTGGCTACGCCAGCCGCTTCATAACTACAGGCGAACAGTACGGTCAGGGCGACCGAATCTTAAAGTCTGTGGAGAGTGGACCTCTATCAAGGGCTGCGGCCTGCGGTAAGCCCGTGCTATGAAGCAGAAATCCATACTGAGTAACGGAGCAACCCGTGAAAAGCTGGAAGTCCGAAAAAATACTATGGGAAGACAGGAAAACATTGAAATTTTCGAGGATACATTTGCTCTGTGCAAGCGAAACAGTACGCTGCGCGACGCCATCGAGCAAAGCGCCAAAAAACAGAAGCTGTATCCGAAAGGTGTCGAATGCACAGAGAAGCAGGCAATCACCTATGCTCAGCCTGCCAAAATCATCGTGAGCCCCAAGCGCACACTGGAAGCAGCAATGCCTTACGCCTATGCCGGAAAGAAAGTCTGCATCCACAACTTTGCTTCTGCGGCAAATCCGGGCGGTGGTGTGACGAAAGGTTCTTCGGCACAGGAAGAGGCAATCTGCCGCTGCTCCACACTGTATCCGAATCTCAAAGAAGAAATCCTTTGGAAGGAGTTCTATGCGCCCCACCGCCGCCAGCAGAACCCACTGCACAATGATGACTGCATCTACACGCCGGGCGTCATTGCGTTCAAGTCCGATACCACATATCCCAAGCTATTACCAGAGGACAAGTGGTGTTCTGTCAATGTACTGACCTGCGCAGCCCCGAATCTGCGGGAGCGCCCCAGTAATAGTATGAACCCCAATGACGGAAACACGACTGTGCGCATCAGCCAGAAAGAACTGCAGGCGCTGCACGAAAAACGGATGAGAAAAGTGCTTGATATCGCATGGAAAAACGGCAATGAGGTTGTCATACTTGGCGCATTCGGATGCGGTGCGTTCAGCAACCCGCCGTTGGCTGTAGCACAGGCAATGAAGGCAGTGGTGCAGGAATACCGGATGAAGTTTGAAACTATTGAGTTCGCTGTATATTGCTCGCCGCGAGATGATTCAAATTTCCGTATATTCCAAAATGTTCTTGGAAAACTCTGATTGTGGTTGCGTTAAAGTAAAATATGTAAAAAAAGACCATCCAACGAAAGAAAGATGGTCTTTTTCTTATGTGTAAATTGACTAATAACCACAAATGTGGTATAATATAAGTATAAAGGATGATGGCTTGTACGCTGCAAACAGGAGGGGCTATGAATCAAATTAACGCTGTAACTATCGGAAAACTCATCGCGGCGCACCGTGAAGGCGATGAGGAAAAGTTCAAGGCATACGTCGATTTTATCGCCAAAGCCTATGAAGAACAGGGGAACGACCGCGCCGCACATATCATCCGCAGCAACTATACAGGCAACTATAACGAGCAGGGGAAAGTTGTTCTGGATGAAGCAACAGAACAGACTACATACTATGAGACAGGCTGGTATGAGCCTGATGTTTTGGGGTCCGGTGGCTCCTATCTTGGAGTTACCAAAGCAACTTCCGAGGAAGAAGCATTGCAACGGCTGCTGAAACACTCTGCCGACTATGCACATCGTATCACTCTATATAAGAAGGACGGCAAGACGATAAAGCGGGAAGTTGCCGAATATGACCAGTGGGAAAAGAGGTGGTTAACATAAGAAAGACGGCAAAATCGTAAAGCGGGAAATCGCCGAATACGACCAGTGGGAAAAGAAGTGGTCAACAACCCCGCCTAAACCGGCTCGCCGGTTATAGACGGGGCTTGCGGGGCAACTCGTAAGCCCGGTTGATTAGCTTTGGTGAACGGCAACTTCGGTTGCTGCGAACTCCGTTATGCATTTGATGAGCAATCATCTTCATAATATAGGCACCCCGATTATGCTCCACAAGTGTCGGGCTCTGCGGGCAGTGTATGTATCAATGACGCAAGCCATTGATATGTATTACGTTAAAAATCTCTAAGGGTAGGAGATGTGCGGCTGCCATGTCGAAAGGCTAAAACAGTGCATAACATTGGCGAAGTGGACCACAGGGCGCAAGCCCTGACTTATAGTTTTATTACTATTTTACGAAAGGAATGCCTTGCATGAGCACTTGCGTTTGTGTTCTCAGCAACAATGGTGAACGCTTAATGCCTACCATCCGTCTTGGCAGGGTACGCCATCTTCTGAAAGACGGAAAAGCAAAAATCATTAAGCATCATCCATTTACTATCCAGTTACTGTATGACAGTAAAACAAACACGCAGCCCATCGAAATCTGTGAGGATGTTGGCTACAACTACATCGGCATCAGTGTGAAAAGTCAATCTCACGAGTATGTATCTGCGCAGTATGATACATTACAGGATGAGAAAGCCTGCCACGACAGTTGTCGTAAGTTGCGCCGCACCCGCAGAAACAGACTGCGTTACCGTAAACCGCGTTTCGATAATCGCAAACGCGGCGAGGGTTGGCTTGCTCCTTCTTTGAAACATAAGAAAGAACTCAATGTCAACGTTGTTAAGATGTATTGTACAGTAATGCCTATTACTCATGCAACGGTTGAGGTTGGCTCTTTTGATACGATGCTTGTAAAAGCAATTCAGGAAGGAAAAGTCATTCCTGAGGGAGCAGACTATCAAAAAGGTCCTCGCTACAATTTGGCAACCTTGCGGGAAGCGGTATTTTACCGCGATAACTATGTCTGTAAAATTTGTGGGCGTAAAGCTACAGAAGGTGCGATTTTACATATGCACCATATGTTCTACTGGAAAGGTCGTCACGGCAACAGCCTGAACGAACTTCTAACAGTATGCGAAAAGTGCCATACGCCTGCCAATCACCAAAAAAGCGGTAAGCTTTATGGTTTCGGAGAAAAGATTAAATTTGCCGACCTTTCCGGTGCAGCTTTTATGAATACTGTTAGGTGGCAAATCGTCAATGAACTCTACGTTGCTTTTGGCAAGCCATTTGTTACAATCACTTACGGCGCAATGACAAAAGAAAAGCGTATCGCGCTTCAGCTTGAAAAAAGCCATAACAATGATGCATATGCAATGGGTGAATTTCATCCAAATCTCCGTTGTATGTTTGAGCACTATGAAAAGGCAAGGCGTAACAACCGTATCTTTGAAAAGTTTTATGATTCTCGCTACATTGACATTCGTACAGGAGAGATAGCCACCGGAAAAGAACTCTTCAACGGTAGAATTAACCGTAACCACAAAAAGGATTCGGAAAATCTACACAAATACCGTGGCAAGAGGACATACGCAGGGCATCGTGCTCTGTTACGCAAAAAGGTGAATCTCAATCCGGGTGATTTAGTCTCTCTCAACGGAGAAAATCTCATTGTGCATAGCACTCATACCAAAAAGAATGGTGCTGTAAATGTAGAGTTCGAGACACCCGCAAAAAGCGGTCAAAAATCCGCAAGCCTTAAAAAGCTTAAAATTGTAAAAGCAGCAAATTCCATACATCCCGCATGGAAAAAAATATCTTAATCATTAAAAGAAAGGAGTAGCAGGGTATTTGTGCTAACTGAGTACACTTCAAATTGCCTCTTGGTTAGTGCATTCCTCACCGCCTAAGTCGCAAGCGACTATAGACGGTGTACCCTGCACACATAATTTAATGAGGTGGAATGTATTTTCTCTCGAAGCCGTTAAAGAGGCATTAAAACCAAAGTTTGTGCTGGAGAAAGTCCGTTATGTGACGGACGACGAAGAGTACGGTGAAGGTGAGTCTACACGCCTTGTTTTCCGCAACGTAGAAGAGATGCCGGAAATCGACCACATTGAACGAACCATCTCCACATTCTTTCGGGACACCTATGTTCACTTCAAAGACAAAAACATCAAGCCGATGCGCCTTTGGCAGGATAATCTCAACGAAAGCGAAGACCACATTCGCTATTCCACAAACCATCTCGTTTCACCATCGCTGGAACTCATTGGCGAAACATACATTTCTGACGAGAGCTACACACACAAATGGCTGGTAGCTCAAGGAGGAACTGAACTTCTTGAGAGAGTATCCATCACTATTGATGTCGATGTAATTTACGCCTATGACAATGTCAATAAGGTTGAGGAAAGTTCCGAAGATGGCGAGGTACATGGCGTTCTCATCAACAGTACGATGTATCTGCGCGAATCGGAAATCAAGCAGGTTGCTCAGCTTATCAAGGACGAAAAGCTCCGCAACCGTGTATTGACGTTGATGCGCTCTCATCGCCGTATTGTATCGGACATTCGGGAAATCGCATCCGCACAGATGCTGAGTCAGGTGTGAAATCATGAAGCATAGAATCTCAGAAATCGGCGTTCAGATGCTCGAATACCAAGAGCAGCTTGCCCGTGAACACAAATACAAGCCTATCCCTCGTACATTCTTCTGCGATGTGCGAGCCGAGTTTCAGAAAACATTGCCGGAATGGTGTAATATATCCGGAGATACAACTCCGCTCGAAACCACCGATGGCACTATCATTGCGAACGGATACAACCGTATCGTGATTGGTGACTACGGTGCGTTTGTTGAATTTTCCCGCGTACAAGCCTATATGCGCCGCCTCAAAATCAAGGAAGGTCAGGTTTATCGTATAGAAGACCCGCGCTATGCTGAGCATGTCAAATATCTCTGGCTCACGGCAGATGATAGTTCGGATGTAAAGGTATACGACCAGAAGCGTCCGGTAGAATATGCGGATTATAAGCCGGGGATGCTGTATGTCAGTGTATATGAGGTGTTCCCACACATCTAAGAAAATCAAATAAGAAGTTCTACCCAGTTCAGGGTGGGTTTTTATCGAGAGTGCCGCAAAGACTGCTGGCACACGGAGGTAACCGACAATAACTGACTCAGACAAAGCAATTGCATTGCGCCCATCATACTGGGCAAGCGTTTCTGGCGGAAAAGATAGCCTGTATATGCTCAATTACATACTGCACAATCTGGACAGATACCCGCTTGACGGCGTGGTTCACTTTGAACTCGAAATCGACTACCCGTTTATACATAACGTTATCGACTATATGGAAACGGAGTGTAAGCGAGCTGGCATCCAATTTGTGCGAATCAAGCCGAGGAAAACGTGGGAAGAATTGTATGATAAATGCGGCTTCCCAACAAGAAAAGTAAGATGGTGTAACGGCCACTATAAACTTGATGCAAAGCGGCAACTATCCGAATGGCTGAACGAAGTCGGTTTTTATGTAGTAAATTACATAGGCTATTGCGCCGATGAAGAACGCCGTTTTAACAAGCGGTTGAGTGCCAAAAAGTTAGAGATATACCCTCTCGCAGAAAACGGCATTAACGAGGATGTGATTTTGGAATGGGCAAAGACGCAGCCGATTTTCAACAACTACTACAAAACCAACAAGCGCTGCGGTTGTATGTATTGCCCTATGTCCTCGTATTTGAATTTCGCATATCTGTATAAATACTACCCCGAAAATTTCCGGTATATGCTTGAAAAAATGCGGGAAACGGAAGAATTGAGAGAGAAAGAGCTTGGTAGACCGTTCTCTGTGATTTCATCGAATCCCAAATACAATGCGGATTACTTGGAACACATTGTCAAAACGAAATGGCTCAAAAAGCTCAATGAAATGGAGTGTACAACAAAGCAAAAAAATATCGCAGCAGCAAAAAATCGGATTGAGATAGGTGGGTGAAAATGTGCAACAGGAAAATGATGACTTGTTAATTCACAGCGAGTACGCCAATGTGAGTGTTACGCTGTTTTTCCATATAAGCAAGATGCCGGAACTCGGAGGAAGGCCGGGATACATCTACCGGACCATTAGTATGGTGGACGAGGCAGAGAAGCTCAAAATCGATGAAATCGAAAAGGAAAGACAAAAGCTCGCAACAGCATATCATCTTAGCATCGATGATGTAAAACCCATTACCGCGCAGGCCGCAGAGCTTTTGAAGGCACCGATTAACGGCATCGCAAATTGAGGGGACAATATGAATGACTATGAACGAGCACTGATTCGCTATGTTGTTGATGGCGACATTCGAAACGCTCAAAAACAAGCAAAAATCATCTTAAACAAAATAGCGACCGAGAAAGATAGAAAATTCAAAGAGTATCAGCTAAAGAAACTCGATAATAAAGGCCCGGAACTCATTGAACTGCCCTATAATCTGCAGAAGATTATCGCCGCACAGGATGTCACGAATTTCCCTGAGGGCAGATTTCTCATTCGGCCGGAGGAACAATCTGTTGTCAATAAACTTCTCAATACAAGAGTTGCAGCATTGCGGTTGCAGGAACTGGGAATCCACTATACTTCTTCTTTGCTTTTGACAGGGAAGCCGGGAACAGGAAAGACAGAACTTGCACGGTATATTGCGCATGTGGCAGATTTGCCTTTTGTCGTCGTGAAGTTTTCCGGCATCATCAGCTCTTCTTTGGGACAGACTCAAACGAACATCGGAAACATGTTCGACTATGCGAAGAGAACGCCTTGTGTTTTGTGCATTGATGAAATCGATGCGTTGGGTACGATGCGAGGGAAGAAAGACGACGTGGCAGAAATGAGCCGTGTTGTAATCGCTCTCATGCAGGAGCTCGATAATATCAAAAACGATGTCATCGTAATCGGAACGACAAATCGCCCTGACCAGTTGGATGAAGCCTTGATTCGCAGATTCGTTCAGAGACATGAGGTCAAACCCCTCAATCAGGATGACATTCGGGAATTGGTGAGGAAGTTTAACGACTCTGTTGGGTACCCCATGGATGACATCCAAATGGATGTGTTCTGCTCTCAGTTTGGAATAGAAGCTACTGCCAACACTGTGATTTCCGCATGCACAGAACGAATCATTGAAAAAATTACGGAGGAAGTAAAGCAGGAACAGGCATGATTGGGCATATTCAGCCTATGTGAAGGACGAGGTGCCTATAATGACTAAAAAGCCAGAAATATGAGTTTACGCGGAGAGTCCTTATTCGAGGGACTGAATTTCAAGGAATTGTTCGGAAGAGAACTTGTTGTCGATAAAGAGTTTTTGAGCTATGACGGCATTCTGTTGCTCTGTGTATGCAAGGACGAAGACGGAAAATTGTATTTCTGTAACTGCACAGAAGTACGAAGCGAAGAGCGCTGGGTTCTGTATCCGGCAACGAAGCGACAAATAGAGCAAATCGTCAGCAAAAGCAAAACCCCGGCCGAAGTATTTCAGGATAGCCGTGTAGTGTATATGTATACCATCGGCTTAGATACAGGCCGAGGAACATTGAGGGAACTGACTGTCGATGAACTGTCAGATGCAGACAGGCTTCCGGAAGGAGCGTATGTGTAATGAGCAAGCACGAACTCGGCGCAGACCGCGTTCTCCACGAAGGAGCTGGCTACCGCGACAAGTACAAGTTCAAGAGCCAGAAGCCGCCAGTCGGCAGCAGGGAAAATCCGTCCGACCCGAAGCAAGAGGGGACAGATGCGGTGTATATACCAGATACCGCCAAATGGATGAAAAAATAAACCACAGGTTGATTGACCAGAACAACAAAAGTGGTATAATGTAATCAGAACGAAACGAAAGGAGACAACCGAAGATGCTACACAATGTTCGCGCTATGTCGTTTAGTGAATATAGTTACGAGTCTGAGTTCGAATCCTACGAATCCAGCTTTGTTTCTCATACTCATCGACAGGCAAAAACAGACCATGTACAGATGCGGTGCGTCTCCAAACGATAACTGCATTTTCACACGCTGCTTGTCGAGTCATTTCGACAGGCAGCGCTTTTTTGTTGCCTGCAATATAGAAAGGCAACAAGAAAATGAACGTTCCAACCATCGATATCCAGCAAACAGGTGCCAATATCAAGGCACTGCGAAAAGCAGCAGGCATCAAGGTCAAGGATGTGGCAGATACGCTCGGTGTATCCACACAGGCGGTAGCCAAATGGCAAGCGGGCACTGCACTTCCTACCATCGACAACCTTGTGATTCTCGCCGCGATGCTCGATACGAAAATTGATGACATCCTTGTCATCGCATAAACCCTCGCCGCAGGATTGCGGCTATATATGGCCCGTTGGACGAATTGGTAGAGTTGCCGCCCTTTCACGGCGGAGGTTATTGTGGGTTCGAAACCCACACGGGTCACCATGCTTCTGTAGCTCAGTTGGTAGAGCAGCGGTCTGAAGAACCGCGTGTCGCTGGTTCGATTCCAGCCGGGAGCACCACGAGGCTTAATGCCTCCTTATATGTGCCGGTATGCAAGTGGTTAAAGTACGCGGTCTGTAAAACCGTTCCGTTACGGTTCGCTGGTTCGAATCCAGCCCGGCACACCATAAGGCCCCTTCGACAAGTTGGTCTAAGTCGCCACACTCTCAATGTGGAGTCAGCAGTTCGAGTCTGCTAGGGGTTACCATCGCACCTGAAAGGGTGCAAATCTGCAGAGGTCGCCTAACGGTAGGGCAACGGATTGCTAATCCGTCGTCGGCTAATCCCCGGCTTGTGGGTTCGAATCCCGCTCTCTGCGCCATATGCTCATGTGGCCGAGTGGTCGATGGCAGCGGTCCAGAAAACCGCCGGTGAGAAATTGCCCGAAAGGTTCGAATCCTTCCATGAGCGCCAACAAAAAAAGAGAAGCCCCGATGCCTTAGTGCATCGGGGTTTTTCTCTATCCAACATGGCTTTTTACCATTTCAATCTAACGCAACCCGTGCGGGTTGCAACGGCCTTATGGTGCGCCGGGTAGGATTCGAACCTACATTTCAATCTAACGCAACCCATGTGGGTTGCAACAGCAAACTTGTACAAACGAAGCAATAAGTTGTCATGCATTCTGTACAATGTTTGTCTGCTTTTTGACCAAACAATATGGTCAGATACTACTTACCGCAATGGAATCATATCCTTTCATCATATTATTTGGTGCGAAGCGACCAGCAAAAATAGCTAATCCGCGAAGAATAATTATATTATACCACAGAAGGTATGAATGGTCAAGTCGAGCGAAGAGCCGTTGAGAACAGTGCAAGAAGTTGAGATAAGCGATGTATCGAAAAAGTAGGTTGCATATCAGGTGATGAGAATTGAAAAGGAGACCGATTTGTGGTATAATATAGACAAGAAACTAACGATACGAGGCAAAAAAAGAGGTGAAAATTATGCGAGTTTTGGTAATCCCGGACTGCCATTTGAAACCGTGGATGTTTGAAAAGGCAACAGCTATCATGAGCGGCGAAAGGACAGATAATGCTGTTTGCTTAATGGATGTTCCCGATGATTTTGGAAAAGATGACCCGGATTTGTACAAAAAAACATATGACGCGGCAATTCGTTTTGCCGAAAGGTTTCCGCAATCTTTGTGGTGCTACGGGAACCATGATTTGAGCTATGTATGGAACAAGCCGGAAACCGGATTCAATCCGGCAGTGCGCATACTGGTTCGCGAAAAGCTGGAGGAGTTAAGGCGCACACTTTCATCGCCATCTCAGATTGCCTACGTCCACAAAATTGACAAGACGTTATTTATGCACGGAGGCTTATCTAACTTCTTTGTACATCGCTGGGTAACGCAAAGTGGACAGAAAGCGATTGGTAAAACCATCAAGGAAATCAATAAAATGGGCAGCGGCCTCATGTGGGATAGCGCATCACCTATTTGGTACAGACCTCAATTCGCTCCAGACAACGATGCTTCCAGATTGTTCAGGGGAGGGAAATACCTGCAAGTTGTAGGCCATACGCCTGTTAAGGATGTGATTCTGGAAGGCGGGGTACTGTCTTGCGATACCTTTTCTACATACCGTGACGGCACGCCTTACGGTTCGAGGGAGTTTTGTATTGTCGATACTGATACATGGCAATTTGAAACAGTTCCGACCAAATAAATCACCCCTCCTTCAGATGTGGGTGGTAAACAAAAATATTCCGATTAGTTTATGATTTGTCTTTTACAAAAAGAAGTAGAGAGCCTCTCCACAAAAGAGGCTCTCTACTTTAGTTAGTTTTATTATCAATCAGGGGTTGTTTGCGGGACGTTAAGATGCGTTAGGAAAATGTGACGCACCAAACACATTTGCCATTATACTCAAACCAACATCCAACACCAATTTGTGTGTGTGCAGGATTCATAATAACTGCATAGTGGGAAGGACTGTTTTGCCATACAGAACATACTTCGGAAGCACTCTGTTGCCCTTGCGCCAGAATTTCCGGTGTTGAAGCTCCATCATGCGTTAATGTATTGTTTTCAATTTGATACCACGCACGGTCTTGCGCGATGGAGCAAAGAGAACCACTGACGGACAAGGCTGGAAGTTCACCTGCCGCACGCATTGCATTGATGTTCGCAACGACTGCTTGGAACGCGGAATCGGAAGAATCAATATACCACCAGTTTCCATCTGTAGCAAGACTAAATGGAAGAGCACCATACTCAAAACTGGAAGACGCAGCGGGAGCAGATGCAGAAGAGCTGGTGTCGCTCGAACCACCATTAGAATTGCCATTAGTTCCGGAAGATGCGGAACCAGTAGACGAATTACTCGTAGAATCAACAGTTACAACACACTCAGCAGAAACATCACCGACAGAAGCCGTAATCGTTGCCTTGCCATCGGCAATAGCGGTAACATTTCCTTCTTTATCAACGGTTGCCACATCGGGCGCATCAGATGCAAAAGCGATGCCATCAATAGATGCACCATCCGGATTTGCGGTAGCTGTCAACTGAGCAGTACCATCTTTCTTCATCTTCAGAGAAGTGTCACTGAGTTCAATGCTTTCAATGTCTGGTGCAACGGTTACAATGCACTCTGCGGTAATGTCGGTTTCCTTAATGCTGGCAGTAATCGTGGTTTCACCAATATCAACCGCATTGATTTCGCCATCGCTGTTGACAGTTGCAACATCTTCATTGGAAGAAGTGAATTCAATTTCAACATGGGTTGCATCTTCCGGCTGAACAACAGCTTCCAACTTAGCTTTGCTGTTGTTTTCCTTTGTGAGAGTGATGCTGTCTACCATATCAAGACTGACAGGTGTTACAACGACCTCTACTACCTTGCTCGTGGCAATCTTACCATCTTTACTGGACATTGCAACCTCTGCTGTGCCAATGCCAACCGCAGTGATGTTGCCGTTTTCATCGACGGTCAGAACATTTGGGTCACTGGTGGTATAACTCATTCCCAACTTATCCACAAGTTCATCTGCCTTCGCAGCCTCCGGCGTTTCACCATCATAGGCATATTCAGGTGTTGCCATAATGCTGCTTCCTTTTTCAAGTGTATCTGGAATATCAAAAGATACTCCGGTAACACTTACGCCACATCCCGCAAGGCTAACAACCATTGCGCATGCAACAGCGAGCGATGATAGCTGTTTCGTAATTCTCTTCATGATTTTCGCGAATTTTCCGCATTAAGACTGCAAAAATTTCGCATTGGCCACATCCTTTCATATAAAATCCATATCAAGTAAACGCAGGTTCTTGCGTTTACATACGAACTTGATTCAATACTTATATTATACCATACCTACGGCAAATAATCAAGAACAAACGGCAAAACCATATAATCTTGTCATTTGCTGCAAAGTAGCTACAATAAGAGCATCAAGATAAGTCAAAATATCATTCCTTGATTTATTTTGGTTTCAAAATCTGTATCCTAACGGCTATCTCAATATGAGATGTTGCAACCCGCATGGGTTGCGTTAGATTGAAATAGCGACAGGCCAGAAGTAGACTGGTAACCCCCACGCAGCGCTCTCTCCGTATGGAGGGGGCTTTTTCCTTGCCATTTGCTGCAAAGTAGCTACAATAAGAACATCAAGATAAATCAAAATATCATTCCTTGATTTATTTTGATTTCAAAATCTGTATCCTAACGGCTATCTCAATATGAGATGGTCGTTTTTTTCTCGCGAAAGGAAGTCTTTCATAAACATCAATCGATATACGCTTCGCAAGGAGCGTTCTTTGCAGAAAATCATAAGCAAGCAACCGAAACCCAATACCACCGCAATCGGAGTTTGCAGCGAGACGCAGGTTACGCATCGCATCATCACGCAAAGAAGTGATGACCATAGGAAAAACAATACAAGAAATTGGAGGAAACAACAATGACTTACAACAACTATCTGACAGACTGCCTGACCTTTGCCAAAGAAACCGCTAAATGGGCAGCCCTTGACCATTATTCGGTTTATACCACCAACGGCAGCGGGTGGAAAGAAAGCTGCGACAACAACAACGGCGGCATTGATGTTAAGTGGGCTTTCCATTGCCGAGCCAAGGAAATCCGGGACGCAGCGCCCCAGCACTACGCCGATGCCATCATCGAGCTTGTACAACTAGGCATCGATGACGAATGGGACGCAGAAGCGATGCAGTCCATCGTTGACCAGTTTTCGTGATAATAAAACAGAAAGGAGTTGAAGGCGCATTCATCCCACGACTAAAGTCGCGGGTCTCCTGCGCCAAACGTATGAACATCAATCGATATGCGCTTCGTAAGGAGCGCTCATTACAGAAAATCATTAAGAATCAGCCGAAACCCAATATAACTGCAATCGGAGTTTGCAGCGAGGCACAGGTTACGCATCACATCATCACGAAAAGAAGTGATGAATGCCTGCCCATCTCTGCGTTTGTTCCGAAACACAAGGAAGGGGATGGCAAGAAATTCCCCGTTATCATCGACATCTACGGCGGCAATTTCGTTGCAGGACGCAGTGCTCTGAACACAAATTTTGGGGCATGGTGTGCGGAACAAGGATATCTGACCTTTATTCCGGAATACACCCCAGTTCCTGAAACGAACTTGTTCGGACAGCTCGGCGACCTTTTGAAGGCGTTCGTTGTCATCCATCGCTGTGCAGAACGGTATGGTGCGGATATGTCCAGAATGTATCTGGTAGGTGACGGTGCAGGTGCTGCACTGGCTTGCCTTGTATACGCTCTTCTCTGGAACCCTGTATCCATGCAGCATCTCGAAGATGAACTTCCGTTCGATGTACCGCAGGAAGCAAAACTCACGTTCAAGGCTGTCTGCTTGCAGAATTGTATCCTTGACCTTTCCAGCAGAAAGATAAGCACAATCGCGCCCTATCTCATTGAAAAGGATTGGAAGAAGACCAGCTACGCCGAATGCCTGTCACCTAAGACTTACGCCAAGATGCTGCCTCCGTGTTTTCTCGTCACGAGCATCACTGATGCTCATAAACGTGACACGAATCAGCTGGCTTGGCAGTTGAAGTTGAAGGGGACGAGATATTCTGTATATTCCGCAAACAATCTCTTTGCGAAAGAAAGCTTTGCTGCACGGCATCCCGAAACTCGGTATTCGCAGACTGCCAATACGGCTATGCTTGCATTTTTTGAAAATAAATAACACAAAAAAGGGAGAAACTACAATGGCTAAAATGCGCACAAAAGAAATCATTCCGGAGAAAACTCCGCAGAAACGCGGAACGGATAGCTACTCTTACGAGAAAGCCTGCAACGCAGCAAAGAACTCCGGCACACCCACATACCGTTTTGCCGTGGGAGACAGGGTTCAGGTTGGACAGCTTCCTAACTGTGTTGTCGAAGAAGTGATGGATGATGGTGCAATGTATCTTATCCGCATCACCACCACAAACCACGTCGAATATTCCTGCTGGGCTTGGACAAGTGTTCGCCCACTGGATGATGACAAAAACACGCATTTCGCAAAGCGCAACTCTGCACTATCCCGTTTGCACTACTCAAATCGCAGCATGCACTCCCTACTCAGCTATCATTACCTGTTCGGTGTTGATTTCAACCCCGATTATCAGCGCGGTTCTATTTGGGATGAGGAGGACAGAGAGAAACTGCTGGATAGCATCTTCGCAGGACGCGAAATTGGTCGTTTCGTCTTCAAGCAGTTGCCCTTTAATCGTACAAACGACGATGGCAACTACTACGAAATCGTCGATGGTAAGCAGCGTTTATTGACCCTGCTTGCTTTTTACGAGAACCGATTCCCGTACAAGGGTGTGTTTTACAACGACCTTTCCGTTCTGGATAAAAACTGGTTCATGGATGCTTCCATTGGTATTGCTGAACTTGACCAGAATGCGACCCGTGCGGAAGTTCTGGAAGTTTTCCTCGCTCTGAACGAAGGCGGTAAGCCTGTCGCAAAGGAAGTTCTCGACCATGCACGCGAACTGCTGAAAAATGAAGCAAACAATAGCGAAATGTAACTACTGCGAACGCGAAATGCTAACGGTCAACGACTGCTTGTATAAGCGCGTGGTCGTTAAGGTTTCCAAAAACAAAGAAATTGTTTTTACGTAAATTAGTAGACCACCAATTTTCGTAAAAAATCCCGCCAAAAATAATAAAATACCAAACACAAAAAAGGAGAATCACAATGGCTAATTATCACAAAAGAAACAGCATCCGTGCGGTCCAGTGGGACCCCGAAAACGCGCAGAGCTTCAAGGACATCAAGAAGCTGGTTACCGAAAATCCCGGTCTTGGCTGGAAAGTGAGGGATAATATCATCCACAACTGCGTCACCATTTACAGCTTTACCCATGACGTGATGCGTATCATGCCCTACGAATATCTGGTGGAGGGCAAGAAAAACAGTCTTTTCATCGTTCCAGCTGAATCTTTTGAACTCATGTACGAGTCGGACGAAAGCAGAAAGTGGTGAAATACAATGGCTGAATTTAAAAAACCTTACGACAAAGCTTACGGATTCTGGCATGTTACCACGGAAGGTGACTGCGAGGGCCGCTCCATCACCGACCTTGGTGTCTTTGAGGGAAATATCGATACCATCGCGTTGGCGCTCGCCGACAGGTGCTACTATTACACCCTCTATTTCACCGCCGTAGACCCCACCGCCTATGATAAGACCCCGAAAAAGGATGAAATCAACATTTCCATTTACGGCGCATCCGGCATGTATGACATGACAAAGGAAGAGCGTTTGGACGCGATGCGAAATATGCTGAAAGACCGCCCCGTCTTTGTGCGGGATGGCGACCACGCCGATACCTTCATCATCAGCACCAAGCAGGAATCGCGCGAAAAACGCAGGCAGAAGGTTCTCGATAAACTGACTGCCGAAGAACGCGAGCTTCTCGGCGTTTGACGAGACGGTGCAAATTATGAAGGACCGCAACTGGGAAATTGCGTTAATGCCGGAATTTGACAGCGAAGAGGCGTTTGACGCTTATTTTGCAGAGAAAACCGCAGCAGTGGCACCGTATCGCGATAGACAAGGACGGCTCGTTCTGGACGATATCCATGACTTGCCTCAGGTCGTTGAGAAGGTGTTTGCTGGGCATCCGGAATTCGCGCATACTTTTTTCCACGATGACGGTTAAGCATTTGCATCTTTGTGTAAGTCAAATACTCAATGTTAAACAGGAGCGTACAAAATGACAAACGCAAAAGAAATGGCACAGAAAGGTTTTGATACAGGTTTCACCGATACTGAGGGTCACGAACTTCATGTGGGTGACTATGTTCTGCTTTGTGGAGATATTGGAAAAATCGTTTTCTCATGTGGCGCATTCGGCATCTTTATTGCAGATGAAGTTCCTTGGGATACCCTTGAGGAACTGGTGCGAAAAGACAGTGGAAATCGCCCTTCTTTCTTGTACAATGACAACTTCATCAGCTTTTGGGAGATTGTCTGGAACTTGAGTGAGGACACGGACGAGTCGTGCTTGCCCTATGTTGAGAGCATCACCGCGACCGGCGGCATTTTCACCGATGAGAACGGCAATAAGGATGTCTTCATGGGTTGCATCAACGGTTGCTCCGCCACATTGACTCAGTGCGAATACACCTGCGGACGCTACTGCACCTGTGATGCCGTAGCAGTGGCAAACGACTTGCTTCGCGACAACGAGCTGAAGAGCTGAAATAAAAAATACTTGCAATTTGCTGCAAAGTAAATATGCTGTAGATACTCGATAAATAAAATCTTTAAAAAAGCTTTGTCTGTGCCTCCCCACAGCCATGACAAAGATTTTGTTGTCGTTAAAAATATAGGCCAACCGCTATCCAGTTTCTTTCTGGATAGCGGTTTTTCTATTTTCAGTCTGCGGTGCCTCCTATGAGACGTCTTGCAGTTTATATAAAACCCTAGCAAACTCTACCCCATTTTCCCCACAAGTGAGGTGGAGAAGACGTCAAACGTCCCGGATTTAAAAATAAATGCGGGCATCAAAACAAATCATTGGAGGTAAATTACCATGAAAATTCGTAGCAATTATGATTTCCGTACCGTCGAGGAGTGCAAGCAGGATGCCAAAGAGATGGTAAATCTGCTGAAAATGGAGCGCACTTGCGGCAACGCAAAAGAACGCGCATCTCGTCTGAATGACGAAGTATACAACCGCAACTGCGGCTACATCAAAGGTAGCAAGGTCAAGTATAATGAACTTGACTACGTGGAGTATATGCTCCTCTCTGGTCACGCCTTCCAGCGTGCGAGTGAGCGTGGAATCGACGAGAGCAAACTCGAAAAGCTTGCTTTTGCCGTGGTTAACAATTTCGATGCGTTCTGCGAAATTGACAACCACTGTGTTCTCCCTGTGCGTGATAGTCGCGGCCGGACTATCGATGGCACTGGCGAAAACGGCAAAACCGCTACCGTTGTGCAGGTGGAGGGAAGCAATATTCTCCTCATCACCGAGCGCTACGCTAACGGTATTCGCGTTGCTTCTTGCTGGAACACGCAGAAGCGCCGTTACGGACTGCAAGAGCATGACGACTACATCTTTGTCCGCAAAGATGGTAGCGTCACGCACAAGCTGTCTCGTGACGTATTCGTCTTCCCAAAGACGAAGCGTGCCTGAACGCTCTTCGGCAAGAGTCTCCCCAAAAGGGAGGCTCTTTTTTTATTGCCATTCTTAGCTCAAAATATGTTTTCTAAAAAGAAATTATTGTCAGCAAATACAAGATAAATTTATTTCGAGAAATCGATTCCAAATTTCGCATAAGAAATTTTTGTGTTTCTAATCAATAAAATTTCCAAAAAGAAATTATTCCAACTTTTTAAGGAAATGTAGCAAGAATTCCCCCTAATTCATGTGGGAGATGAATTGCCGCTTCACTGTGTGTTATTGATTATTCATTGAAAATATGATATAACATAAGTATGAAATCAAGACCGTATGTAAACGCAAGAACCTGTGTTTACAATCTGAACTATCATATCGTTTGGTGCGTAAAGTATCGGCGCAAGGTGTTGACGCAGCAGATTTCCGATTATTTGATAAACGATATCAATAGTATTGCTAAAGAAAAAGGGTTCACTGTAATTGAAGCAAAAGTTGGAGATGGTGACCACATTCATGTGTTTGTATCGGTTCCGCCGAAATTTTCCATCACAACTATTGTTTCTTACCTAAAAGGGATTACAGGCCGTCATTTGTTTATGGCTTTCCCAGAAATAAAACAAAAGCTGTGGAAAGGCCATCTTTGGAATGATAGCTACTTTGTAGAAAGTATTGGCTCTACAAGCAGCGAAAATATCATTCATTATATAGAAAGACAATCAAACCATTGTATGTAAGAGGTGATAAGCAGTGCCTGCACAAAAGCTAAATAGAGCAATAAAATATCGTGCGTATCCAACGTCGGAACAGCAGGTTCTGCTTTCCAAAACCTTTGGCTGCGTACGTTTTATCTGGAACCATATGCTTATAGATGCACAGCAATTTCTGGATGAAGCGGGAACTTTTTTTGTTCCTACACCTGCCAAATACAAAAAGGAGTTTCCGTTTCTGAAAGAGGTGGATAGCCTTGCTCTTGCAAACACGCAGCTTGATTTGAAAGATGCAAACAAGCGGCATCTGGAGAGTCCCAAAGCCGTTGGTGTCCCAAGATTGAAAAGCAAACACAGGAGCGGAATGTCGTACACAACAAACAACCAAAAAATGCAAAGCAAAGACGGCAAAATCAAGAATACCGTTTATGTTGTCGGCAATCTTGTTCATCTGCCAAAGGTAGGCAACATAAAAGTTAAAGTACACCGTCAACCGGATGCCGACTGGGTACTAAAAGGCGCTACCGTCAGCTGTACCCGCAGCGGCAAGTATTTCATCTCACTGCTGTACGAGTTTGAGAAAGACATCCAGACTGTTGTTCCCACCAAGGAAACATCTCTTGGATTGGATTACTCTTCCCATGACTTTTATGTTGACAGCAACGGCAAAGTAGCCAACTATCCGCAATTCTATCGTCAGAGTGAAGAGAAACTTGCAAAAGAGCAGCGCAAGCTGTCTCGTATGAAAGTGGGCTCCCACAACTATGACGAACAACTACATAAAGTCCAGCTTCTGCACGAACATATAGCCAACCAGCGCAAGAACTTCTGCCATACGGTAAGTGCTGTGATAGCCAAGCAGTATGATGCCGTATTCGTGGAAGATATCAATTTGCGCGGATTAGCAGGTTCTCTGAAGCTTGGCAAATCCACAAACGATAATGGTTTTGGTATGTTCCGCGCAATGTTAGAGTACAAACTCACATCGCAAGGAAAGACCTTTGCCAAAATCGATAAGTGGTATCCGTCCAGCAAGACCTGCAGCGTATGCGGTTTCGTGAAAGAAGACCTCACGCTTGCTGACCGCATCTGGACATGCAGCACCTGCAATACAACACATAACCGTGACCACAACGCTGCCATAAACATTCGCAATGTAGGGTTATTGGGACTGTATCCCGCATAATCCAATTCTCACCACAGCTATGCCGCCTGCAACAACGGTGAACGCCCATTGTACTCGGTAACACGGACAGAAACCGTGCCTAACAGTCCGTCGAGTGGGAAAAATTGGAATCCTGCGGGACTACAAGCCCCCTCCTTCAGGTGGGGGTAGTTGACAGTTAAAGTCTGAACTAAGTTTCTCTTGTGTTTTGCTGCAAAGCGAATATAATAAAGATGTACCATAAATAACAGTCGAAACGACAATAAAAATTGAATCTATAGCCGACATATTCCATCAGATAATGACTATATAGCTTGAACAATAATAAATACTCGATACAAGAAAGGAAAATAAATGGATAAACAAGATGTCGAATATCGAATGTATTCACTAAAAAGCATTTGTGATATTTTCGATGAGCTTTTGTCATATAATACGGGCGATGACTTTTGGAAACGATGTGTCTGTGAAGCCTCCATTCATGACCTCGAAACCGAAATGTGTGATGGAGAGGTAGAACAATGTCCGGAAGAAATCTCCTTGCGTGAAGCGCTGAAAGATGTTATTTTGCATCGTCTTGAACCGTACAAGGATATAAAACCATCCGTTATCAATGCAAACAAGGTCAATGAAATGCTCAATATTACATTGAGAAATTTCATGGATGACATGAAAATTGAGGATATGAACAGAGAAGACCTGCATGATTTGTGTGGTAGCTTCCGGTTCCTATTATCCAAAAGGTGTCCAATTGCTTATTCTGCAAATTACAGCGAATATCTGAAAGATGTCAAAGAACAAGGTATCAAAGACTATGCAGATGAAATCGTTGCACTGTACACACTGGTCGAGCAGTACAAAAAATACTAAACACTGTCATTAACCATTAACAACCGGCCGCCCGCTTAACCGCGAGCGGTTTTTATTTTGAGGAATGGGTTTTTCTTGCTATTTGCTGCAAAGTGAATACAATAAAAACATCAAGATAAGTCAAAGCGTCATCTACATGATTTATTTTGATTCATAATCTGTAAAAGCAGTCATCTCAAACGAGATGGCTGTTTTTGTTTGCAAAGGAGGATACGAAAATCGCATGCAAATCAAAGTCATGCACCGAGAACAATGCTTTGCCGCAGCTGGAGGGTATGGTCAAGAATACAACACAGAAAACATCACCATTCCAACGATGATTATTTCTATTTCGTGTTTGGACAAGGCCATTTCTAATAGATTGGAAAAGTATCGCAGGGAAAACAAAAACATCATCAATGTCGTATATGTGCAATTCGATGATATTGATTCAAGTGAAACCATCAATGGCGAAACACCAATGTCTGAGTCGGATGCAAAAACAATCGTGGATGCATTCATGAAATACAAAGACAGGGTAGAACAAATCATAGTCCATTGTGATGCCGGATATTCGCGTAGCCCTGCTGTTGCAGCAGCACTCGCGAAAGCACTTGGCATGAGCGATGAAGTCTATTTTTCCAGTGGTCAGTATTGCCCAAACCGTCATGTTTATCGCATGATGATGAATGAACTGGCAGCCAGAAACTTTTTCGATTGAAAAGAAGAAGGAAAATTTATGAAAACATTTATTCTCGAAAACATCTACATGAGCGATATGTCCAACCCGTCCGTTTATTCTACAGACCGGTTCCCCACATTTGAATCGGCCATGGAAGAAGCTCACAAGCAGTTCAAGGAAGAAGCAAAGACTTATCGCAAATCCTACGGAGCTGATAACATCACCACTGAGGAATACTATCGCGACCTCTACATCAAAGGTCACGATTTCACGGATTGGTGGACAGTTGTTGAGGTCCCGACTGCCGAGGAGGAAGACGAATGAGCACACAAAGCTTTATCGGAGTTCTTTGCAAAGAAGGAATCATCAAGTTCGTCTATTGCCATTCTGATGGCTACCCGTCTTATCTTGGCAAGATGCTTCTTGAGCATTACAACACCCCGGAACTTGCAACAGCACTCGTTGACCTTGGAAGCCTTTCGATGGTTCGCGAGCGTCTTTCCCCGGACGAGGGAGAAACGCACACATTTGATACACCTGTTCGTCACGGTCCTAAAGGAGGCGTAACAACTGCCTATCATCGGGACAGAGACGATGACTTGGAAATCGACAGCGAAGTAGTCGATACTCCTGTGGTTCTAAAAAACGCTGAGACTCTGTTCTGGAACATCCTCAAAGAGGAAAACATCACCTATGGTTATCTGTACAATGTTGCAGATAAACTCTGGTATGCCGCTGATACGGTTCAAGACAACAGCTTCTTCGTTCTGGACGAAAACTTTATTAACGCTCACACTTAACCAAATAAGGAGATTCATTATGAAAATCGCAGAAATTGCTTTTAAAGTAAAGCCCGGTAGTCAGATGTACGAAAACTTTTTTATTCAGGAAGAGGAGGAAACCAAATTCTTAGCCTTGGCTTTTCGTTTTATAGACAAGTATTTTGGCAAAGAATGCGACCACTCTTTCAAAATAGCGCCGCAGCTTTCCGTATCAATGTCGTCCGAGGAACACGAAAAGTTCAAACCGCAGCTTCTGAAAAAGGTTGATGTGAGTGGTACACGCACCATCTGGACATTCAGACAAAAATCTGACATGAACAAAAAGTGGCAGGATGAAGTCTGTAAGCATATCAGCGAAAAACGCCTTTACGCAAATCGCTGGTGGCATTTTGATTTCCCCGGCTATGGGCGCAAAAGCGTGGCAATGTGGGATGATGGTTGTGGCAACGTCTACGGCTACTATTATGCTGAAAACGCCAACATCGACGAAGAAGCTTTGCCGAAAGATATTGAACTCATTAAGTTGAGTCAATATTACGCTGCCAAAGAAAACTTCGAGAACATTGGCAAGAAAGTTGAAGCCGCTATGAAGGGCTATCTTGCAAACAGCAAGTCCTGCATCTACACGGTTGGGTATACCGATGCAGAAGGGAAAACACAGGAAATCCAGTTCGAGATTTCCCATGAGTGCGCGTATGGTACTGCTGTCAGAAAACTGATTGGTAAATTCAACGAGTTCTGTAAGGAGAATAATCTAACACTGGACAGCTTGACATATGTCAAACGCGCAGATTCAAACGAATAAAAAACAAGACAAAAGGAGATTTGTATATGTGCGCAGTAAGCGAAAATATTTTAAACCTCAAAGAAATTTACAGCAACCGCAGCCACTATCATCAGTGGGTGAACAGCCTTGGAGAAGTTTTTCTCCCCGGTTTCGGCGATTCGAGCGTCCTTAAGGGCACCGACTTGCTGCCTGAGCTTCCGGCGATGGCGCTCTCTGCCGTTAATTTTGACAGCGGTTTTTCTGAAACAGTCATAACTATCGAAGGCGAAACGGGTGTTGCCGTTCATGTGTTGTATGATTATGACTGGATTGGAACCGAAGCTCAAATCAACAGCAACAACAAATTCCTGAACGATATCATTGTGAATGCATTCGGCGCTACGCTGCCTGCACTGGCAGTATGCCTTCGCAATGGCATCCGTGAAGCTATGCACAACACCAAAGATATCGCTTGGAATCCGTATTTTACCATGCTGACCGGAGAAAATACCGACCCTGATGGGCATGAAATCATCGTCTTTGTGCCGTTCACTGCGGATACTGCAGACAGCAAGAATCTTTTCGATATGAAGGCAAACTCGCTACGCATCATCGAAAAATATCTGGCAGAGAACGCCTACGGCGATGCAGTTCGTAAGTATCTTCATGGTCTTGTAAAGGCCATCTTCAATGTTCCTGATGTGGGCAAACAGTAAGTAGGAGGAAAGCAATATGGTTGTACGAAACATTAAATGGGATACCGATGGTGACAAGGAAGTATTTGATTCGCTTCCGCAGGAAGTGGTGCTTCCGGATTATCTCACCCCTTCAAACTACGAAGGCAAGGAGGAATTCCTTGACGATGTGTCTGACTGGCTGAGCGACGAATACGGTTTCTGCCACTTCGGATTCGATGAACCTGTAGAAGAGTGAGGAGGCTATCAATGTACAAAGTTCTTGACAATAATGAACGGCTGTTTCAAATCAAGTTCCTGACAGGAACAAGAAAGACGGTACTCATCAACGAGAAATCGTGCAGAGAAGTCCCCGATAAAGAATGCGACGGTGTTCTGTTCGAGCTGTGTTGCGCAGTTAATGCAACTGAAGCAAAAGGTCATATCGTCACGAGCGTCGTTGAGCTTTGCGAGGATGGCAGCACACCGCGAGTAGCATTCCGAAACACGAAAGAGTACCGTGCAGCCAAGCAGGTACAAGATAGCGTTTCCACTCCTACTCGCATCGAACGCATTCGCGCGATGGATAAGTTCCATTTGGGTGTCTTGCTGAACGATATCCGACACGAGCCGCAAAAATATCCCGAATGTCATATGGCGTGGATAGACTGGTTGAACGGTCAGCCGAAAGGGACAATCATCGGGAAAAACTTCTGAGCGCCGAAATATTGCTAATTGCTGCAAAGTCGATATACTAAGTATATCCGAAAAATAAAAAGCAGCACCAAATATCACTATTCAAAATCGATATACCGTCATCTCGTAAGAGGTGGCGGTATTTTTGTTAATTGGAGGAAATTATATGTTTACAGCAACTAAAAAACAGCAGCATTATCTCAAGCAGCTCGCAGCTCTTCAGTTTCCCGGCAGTATCGATAACCTCAGTACAAGGATGCCAATCTATGCTTTGGAACAGCAGCTTCCGAAAGATGATACCATGAAGTTGGATGACGCTGTCATCGAAGGCCAAGATATCGAGTACAGCAAATTCTATGACGAAGATGGCTGCAGCTATTCGTCGGTCAGCGAACTTGTAGAAGTACAGCTCGGCCATGACGATGACGATTCAATTCGGGAATACAACGAGGAAAACCCAGACTTGCCGTACATCCCGTACGAAAAGCTGCGGGAAATGGATAAGAAGGATATTCCGGAATTGTTGTTGTCTGTCGTTGATGAAGCCGACTATGTAGATGCATACAAGGAAGTGACCGATATCGCATCCTACAATGTAGAGGTCGTTCCTATGAGCAGCAATTACGCAACTATGGGATTTGCGTTTACACAGCAGGAACTCAAAAAGTATGAAAAGTCTATCGACAACCATATTTTCTATCCTTGCCGCTATTACGCGCATGCAGGGGAGAAATTTGGCCGAAAAGAGGGTGACTTCTATCCTATCATGGAGTTTATCCATGCGTATGGCGAACAGCTTCTGGTTGACGACCTTAAGCGGTTCGATGTCAAGGTGATGGAACTCGCTACTGCGGAAGAGGTGGAAAATCTTTATCGAACCGCTCCCAATGAGCCGTATCAGGCCGCTTATATCAAGGTCATGGATAGAAAAACGGATACGGTATATAGCCGCATCTATGTTTTCTGTGCAGGCCAAGAAGAGAAGTGTCTCAACGGAGATACTTATCTGAGCAATAAGCAGCATTATGTCTTGGTCAAAAAGGGTGACGATACCTATAAGGTTCCTTATCCGTTTGACTGCGACAGAACCGTTGAGGCTCTGAACAGGAAGAATAGCGAAGAAGAAGCGTTGACCGCAGCGCAGCGGCTGTTCTTCTGGACGGAATACAAAAAAACTATCAAGTTAGATTGAAATGATTGAAGCAAATAAGCCAAGAAATTGCAACCCATGTGGTTACGTTAGATTGAAATTGGACCGAATATAAAGAACATAATAAAGATATCTAAGGAGAAAAAATATGAACACTTATAATGTCGTGGTTACCGTATCCACCACTGTTTGCATCGACGCCGAGAACCCTGATGATGCCATCGAAAAGGTAAGTCAGGCGTTAAACAACGGCGATGTAAACATGAGCACTGATATCGCCAACAACATCGGCTATTCTATGCGAAACGGCCACTATGAGGTGACGGATGCCATCCCGATGGACGAGGACTACGATGAGGACTCTGGCAATGAAGAAGACGATGAGTCCGAAGAATGGGAGCAGCACAACCGCCGCGAAGTCGGAGACTTTCATCCTATCATGGAGTTCCTGCACAGCGCCGGTGAGCAGCTTCTGCGCGAGGATATCAGACGGTATGACATTAAGCCCGCCGTTATCAGAACGAAGGAGGAGATGCACGAATTCTACCGTACGCAGCCTGATGAGATGATTCTGGCCGCATTGGTGGAAGTCGATGACAAGGTATCCGGAAAACACTATTGCAGTATTCGCGTATGGTGTTCCGGGCACGAGATTAAGACACGGTCTATGGGTTCCTACTATGTCCTGAATAAGCACTATCTGACAGTCAATAAGGATGACATGGTTGCAACATACCCGTATCCGTTCTCTTGTGATGATGGTGCCAACACGCTGTTGGAAGCCAAAGATACGGATATCCTGACACCCGTGGAGCGCCTTTTCCTCTGGACCGAATACAAGAATCCGAATCCCATTGAAACCAAGAAAGAATAAGGAGAGTTTACCATGAATACCTACAATGTTGTCATTTCTGTTTCCACGACGGTTTGCATCGACGCCGAAAGCCCTGATGATGCTATCGAAAAGGTAAGTCAGGCGTTAAATAACGGCGATGCAAACATGAGCGCTGATGTCGCCAATAACATTGGCTATTCTATGCGAAACGGCCACTATGAGGTGATGGATGCTATTCCGATGGATGAATAAGGAGGGCGGCTTATGACAGTTCCCAGTATTTCCTGTCCTTTTTGCGGTATCACGATGCAGGCTGTCTGGTATCGGGAAAAAGAGCTCGATGCTCATGGTATTCCCACAGGGCGAACATACAAGGCGTGCAGCTGCCTGCTTTGCGACTCGTGCGGGTATAAAGAAACCGTAGACGGTTCGTTCGATGAATCGTACAAATAATGTTAGGAGAGAAAAAATGATTCGATTTTATATTCAGGATTTAGATGATTTTGAAGAGGCTTGTAATGCTCTTGACTCCTGCGGTGTTGAATTCGAATTGGACGGCGGTGACCGCATTATGGTTGAGAAGGAATTCTACCGGGATGCGCTCAACGTTTTCGACGAATATGACATCGATGCTAAGGAGGTCTGAACTATGCTGCGGCCAAACAAAATCAGTCCCAAGAAACCTTGCCCGTTTTGCGGTGCCTTCCTTGAAAACGAAGCACCCAGCACTATCTGGTGTCATCCGCAAAACAGTTGCTTGCTGAGCCTCCGTGGCATTACCGGAGACGACCAAGTTGCTCAGTGGGATACGCGCTACGATGCAAAGGGAAAGAAGGTGGTTGACGATGCTGAATAAGATTTTCGCTCGCGAAATCCTTGAAACCTGTCTGACACGCGGCATCCTACACGCGGTCAATGATGGCGTTGCAATTTATAAAAGTAGACCGGGAAAACCCACGGTTTTAACCGTGGGATGAAAGGTCGTTTCTATCTTTGGCAGATAGAAGTGAATGAGTCTTTAAGAAACGGCTTCCGTATAGGGAAGCCGTTTCTTTTTTGTGGACATTTGCTGCAATGTGAATACAATAAATACGAAAGAAGGTGATAATTTGAAAATCACAATGCAGATTAAACTACAACCAACAAAAGAAGAAATGGCACTTCTGGATTTTACGATGCAGGAGTATATTTTACTTGTGAATGACATTCTTGACTACGCCATTGCAAGCGATATCATGCCAAGACTGACATCCAAGACGATGATTGCGCCGCTGCCATCAGCATTAAAGGCGCAATGCTATGTGGACGCAAAAAGCATCTACAATAAAACGCTAAAACATAAAAGCAGACTACCCGTTCTCAAAAAGCCAGTGGCAATATGGAATAACCAAAACTATATAATCAGCGATGGATATGTAGCATTTCCGCTTTTCGTGAATAACAAGATTACGAAAACAAAGATAGCAGCTATCGTTCCACAGCGAGTATTGGATATTGCTGCTACTCATAAGTTGGGTACACTGCGTATCACAAAAAAGAGTGATAAATATATTGCGCAAATTGCCTATGAAGTAGCGGAACCTACTGTCAAAGCTGATGGTAATGTTATGGGCATTGACCTTGGTGTTAAGTGTCCCGCTGTAGCAGTTACCAGTAATGGCAAAACAAAATTTTACGGAAACGGTCGTCAAAACAAGCAGAAACGCCGTAAGTTTGCTGCGAAGCGCAAAAAACTTGGCAAAGCGAAAAAGCTGAAAGCTATTAAAAAATCTCGCAATAAAGAACAGCGCTGGATGACAGACCAAGACCATAAAATAAGCCGCGCCATTGTGAATGATGCTGTTGTGAATGGCGTAAAAACCATCAAATTGGAGGAGCTTTCCGGCATCCGCCAATCGGCAAGAACAAGCCGTAAAAACAATCACAGCCTTCATAGTTGGAGTTTCTATCGTTTAGCAAAATTCATTGAATACAAGGCTGCCCTTGCAGGGATTGAAGTTGTATATGTCAATCCAGCTTATACAAGTCAGACCTGTCCCTGCTGTGGGAAACGCAATCACGCAAACGATAGAAATTACGTCTGTTCTTGTGGGTATCACACCCATAGAGATAGACTCGGCGCAGTAAATATTCTTACTGCCTGAGGTATTTGGTAATAGAATACCTGTCCATGGAGCTATATGCTCTGCCATGGGACGGGGTGATGGCTCACCCCTATGGCGAGGACTGCCAACTCTGCGACAGAAATGTACGCAGTTTAATCACTTGCTAAGAATCCCACGATTTCAATCGTGGGAGAAGTCAACCGGCTGGCTGGTATGTAGATAACAAAGAGGATATCGTCTCAGCGATTGCCACTGACCCAGAGGCAATAAGGGAAATTAAACCGTATCTGGTCAAAGCCGGATACCCGTTTGAGGAACGTGAAGCGTTTTGGAAAAATACTTATCAGAATATTTTTTCTGACAAAAATTAACAGATAATCAAGAGCAGCTGCCAGAAATGGCGGCTGTTTTTTGTTGTAGGAAACTGCAAAATTATGATATTTGCGATAATTGACTAATAGTATTATATGTGGTATAATGTATACACAAAGCGCAGAAAGACGAGCAGCAGCCCACAATGTTGCATAACGTAAAATACAGTGCTTCGATATTTTTTAGTAGAGGTTCGAATGATTCAGGAGGAATACTTAATAAAGGCGGAAAAAGGCAAATGGGCAATATGATTGCTTATGTAGAAGTAACATGGAATGAAAAAGAGAACAACAACAACTTCGGATATAGATTCGAGGTTCCTATTCCTTTGACCTTTACGACGGAAAGCGAGGCTGCAAAAAAGAAGTTTGCATTTTTTATTAGAAAAGACGGAATTGAAATCTGCGATGAAAAGTTCGCAACAGTAGGATTCTGCCCTTGCACAGATATCATTGTTCATCCGTTCAGAAAAGCAAAAACGGAATTTTCGTCATACGAGATGAAGAATATTATGAGCAAGTTGGATTTCACGTTGTCTGAGGTTGATAACAGCGCAACCGTATCGTATAGCAAGGCTTATCAGGATGTAAAAGCGAACAAGCGTAAATGGGGCGAATATCGCACCTATAAATGGAAAACGAAAAATTGATTTGAGTTTAGGTTTTAGATAGAGGTCATCGTCATTTTTGGCGACGACCTCTATTTTTTTTGATGCATTACACCACAAAAACGCTTGCTATTTGCTGCATTGTAAATAAAATAGGGACAAGGGAATAACCCAAATATTGCAAAAAAGGAGAAACGACATGCAAAAATGCGAATCGCGCACCAAACGCGTAATGAGTGCCATTATTGCTGGTATGATGGCGTTACAGGTGGTTGCCCCGACCATTTCGTACGCAGATGATACTGTCGCATCGACAGCCTCTTCAGAAGACAATAGTGATACTAAGATAGACCCCGGCGTTCCGGTGCAAACTGATACAGCATCCAGCAATACGGTTACTGAGCCGGATAGCAGCGAAAGTCTTGAAGAAACAGCCGATTCCGAGCAAACAGGCAAAATTCAAGATGATACCGTATCAGACAGTCAGGGGAACGAAACAAATACACAAGAAGAGACAGCGCAGGATACAGTTCAGCAGAACGATTCCGGCTCGGAAACAACAGAAAGCGAATCCGTTCGAACCGTAACTGTAACGCTCAATAAAAACGGCGGCATCTTCGAGCCTGAGTGGCTGGAAACGGCCAATGAAGACCCGATTGCTACTTATCTTGGCACAGAAACAAATGATATTGCCATAGAAGATACCGGAGATACGATTGTAGCCACTGTCACCGACAGAGACAGCATCAGTATCCCTGTTGCACTTTCCGGCGATGATTCTCTGTATTTTACCGGATGGGATGTATCTTCCGGCAGTTATGACGCCGATAATGAAACGCTGACCTTTGATGATGGCGTTGATGCGTATGTATTGACTGCTGTCTATAATTCTGTTGCAGATGAAGACCAGCAGCTCATTGAGAACAAAGAAATATTCGACGAATAAGCTGAGAAAAATGTATTGCAACAAAAACTCAGTGCTTCCGGAATAAGTCTTTATGAAATGCGTCCATCTGATTCTTATAATCAGCTTGACCTCATTATTGATGGACTTGCATTCACATCCGATGACGGACTTGTACAGACATTTACTGCACCTTATGACGGCGACTATACTATCACTGCATACGGTGCGAACGGTGGTACAGGCAAAGGTAAATACCAAGGCTATCGCACGCCGGGGCGCGGCGGTAAGGCCGAGGGAACGATTCATCTGAGTGCAGGTCAAACCATCCACATCTATCTGGGTGAAGCTGGTGGTTACTGGTCTACGAACCGCACCTTTGGCGGCGGCGGTGGTCAGATTGATTGGGATAGAGCATGGTTTCCGGATGAAGACAACGGTCAAACCGACCGCTATCATGTTTTCGGCAGAGGCGGCGGCGCTACCTATGTAACTGTCGATGCTTGGACAATGGACCAAGCAGGAGAAGCTGCACACGATTATACTGATGCTGAAAAAGCACAGAACGATGCAGCAGCGGAGGTCGCTAAGAATCATGTTATCTTGCTTGCCGGTGGCGGCGGCGGTATGGGCGAATCCGGTGGTACTGCTGGCGGCGGCGGTCTTGAAGGTCAAGGTCCCGTTGCAAACCGATATTATGCAGGCGGTTTTCCTCCGTATTCCAATGCTTTTTCCTATGACGCCACGGTAGGTGGCACGACTCCCACGAATGGTCGTGTATTGACCTATGACGAGCGTGTTGATGCTAAGGTTTATCCGGCAACACAGACACGCGCAGGCTTTGGCTACCATTACACCATTTTGGGTGAGTTGTACGATGCAAATCCTGCCAACCGCGACCCCGTTTCTTTGCTGTTTGATGACGGACAGGCTCGTAACTATGGTTCGTTCTTCTATGGAGCAAACGGCATCACCTGTTCTGGTGCTGGCGGCGGCGGTTGGTTTGGCGGCGGTACAGACTACGCTTTTTCGGGCGGTGGTGGCTCTTCTTTCGTCAATACATCCGTCACCATTGATGGAAAACAGGTAGAAGTCAAGGATGCCGATTACGAAGTCGGTGGAAATATGAAATATGACTCTACCAATTCTGCACCTTACCTGATTAACGGTCGCGTTCTGATTCACATGGTCGGTACTACGCCGAAGATGAAGACCATTATGATGGAGGCTCAGAACGAAGATATCAGTTCCAGCCATGTGGATGATGCTGATGTCTATGGTCAGAAAGCCTATTTGAACAAAGGACAGGATGTTGCCAGCACAACGATTGCCTACACAGCTATCACATACTACAACATGGGCGACTTGATGACTGTGAACCCTGTCTGGGAATACAGCACAATGCTCAGCCCAACAGACCGAGATTGGAACGACTCCGTTGCAAAATCCATTGATAGTCGGTTGTCTGTATCGGTAGCAAATACCAATTTAGGTGTTCCAAATCCGGGAGATAAATACTACAACGCAGACTATCCCGGTTGGTATGCTGTAAAAAGTGTGATGACTATTACCAACCCTGTCAACACTATGTACAGCACAGAAAGGCTGACGAAGTATTATTTCCGCTGCAAGGGCATTGCAAGTTACACACTAAGCAGCGGCACAAAAACGATGTACGATAAAGGCGAACGTGGTGAACTTGCCATCGACTACAATATCTACATCAACCACGAAGGCGTTCATGTTTACTCTGACCGGAACATCATCAATGGCACTCCCACTTCAACTGTCGATGACACGATTGCCGCAACAGCAGGAAGAAGCGCCTCTACGTGGCAATATCCGCACATGGCATTGACTGATGTAAATAACATCAATACAATTCTTATCCAGTTTTCAAGCCATGGATTTAACACAAGCGACTCTATTTCCTACGACGCTTCGTATGCAGATTCCCTTGGCATTACAGGAAGTGGTAACCAGTATTCCTACATTTTCAAAGCCAAATCCAAAAACAGTGTAAGCACGGCAAACTGGGAAAAATTCCTGCAATCTATCACTTACACAACATACGATGCAGCAACATTTACATCCACGGGTGTATCTGGCGGTGTAACCATCTTCTGGTATGCCGACGAAAATCTGTGGGAGAACAATATGTTCTATGATTCTTCCAGTGGCCACTTCTACGCTTGCATCAACACTGGCAACAGCATTACATGGGGCGAAGCAAGAAATCGCGCTTTATCTATGTACAATAGCGCTTTGGACTGTTATGGTTATCTAGCCCACATTACAAGTCAGTCTGAACAAGATTACTTGTACACCCTGATGGATAAGAGCACACAAGGTTGGTTGGGTGCAACTCGTAAAGTTTCAGGAAATGAGTGGGATTGGTATTGGCGCGATGGCCCCGCAAATGAAACAAGCGAACCTTTCTTCCGCCAAAACGCAGATGGCACTTATGGCACACTGCTTTGGGGCTATGAAAACTGGGACAGTAAAACGGAGCCAAATAATAGTGGAGGCGTCGAGTGGTGCATGCACTATTATGGAAGCAATAGAGGCGTATGGAATGATTATATCGATTCTAATGGCGCAGTTACATCTTTCATTGTTGAATGGAGCAAAGATGGTCTGGTAGGTAATGACCACAGTGTTTCCGATACCGATGTTATTGGCACGCAAATCGTTGCTGAGCAGGAACAAAAAGTAAACAATGGTGAAGTGTCCGGTACTGTGTGGGCAGAAAACGACTATAACGGTCTTTTTGCTACAGATGAAGCAAAACTTCAGGATATAACAGTTCAGCTTATTTCTGACAATGGCACAGTCGTTGCAACAGCACAGACGAATAAGCTCGGCCAATACGATTTTACAGGTCTTGCTCCCGGAAATTACTATGTGAAGTTTACATCGCAGAGCTTTGTTGGATACAATGCCGTGCCTGATGGTGGAAACTCTATTGTTCAGCAGGCATCTAAGGGTATCAACGATTCCTATGCACAGACCCCCGTATTTGCTCTGACTTATAACGATGTTCTTGAAAAGAGTTTTGGTGTTTATGTTCCGAGTACCGTAAGCGGTTTTGCATGGGATGATGCGAACCAGAACGGCATTTATGATAACAGAGAAGCTAAAATTGCGAATGTCACCATCACACTGACAGATGCAGACGGTAACTCTTTGACGGATGTTTACGGCAATCCGATTGCCGCAGTTCTCACCGATGCAAACGGTAACTACAGCTTCACAAATGTGCGCCCGCGCAAAGAGATGAAGCTGACATTGACCTCCTCTAACACAGTAGACATCAGCAACGCTCGCGTCTCTCCCATCCCGGCATCCGGCGATGTAAAACTCACGAACAAGGCTGAAAAGTCTATTGGTATGCTGGAGTTCAACGGTGCGCCGACCTCTGCTACTACGGAAAAGAGCGGCAGCATGCTGACCTCTGCTACGATTGGAGAAATCTACATCAACAGCATGTCCGGTACAGGCATTACTCCCGTCAACGCAGAATATAAGAACTTTGCATTGAGTGCCAACAACTCTATTCGCGGCTATGTCTGGGTAGAGAGCGACTATAACGGTATCCTTGACGGCTGGCACGAAACGCAGGCTGACATCGATATTGAAGAGCCCGTTCTGAACGGTGTGAAAGTCACACTGAAAAACGCAGCAGGTGCAACTGTCGCAACTACTTATACAGATTTTGCCGGATACTATGAGTTCCTTGCTCTGAAACCCGGTACTTACAAGGTCGAGTATGAGGAGACAGATAGGACCGCTGCCGACAAGAAAGTTCTGCCGGAAGAATATGATTATTTTGGATTCACCGTTTCTCCAACAGCAACCACCGATAAAAAGACTCAGATGGGCAACGATTCCACGGCTGTCATACAGAACAACAAGGTAGCCAAGGCAGTATCGAAAACCTATCAGATTCCAGATACTCGTGTTGTAAACCTGAGTAATGAGAAGGATTTCTATGTCAGCACAGCCAACTGTGCGCTGTATATTCCTTCCAAGGTTTACGGTTACATCTGGCAGGATGACAACTACAACGGTATCCGCGAAGCTAACGAAACCCAAAATGTAGAAACACATATTTATCTGCGCCGCACTACAAAGTCGAAGTTTGCCGATGCAGATGAACAAGGAACAAACATCAGCGGTCATCTGCTGTATAAGTCTTACAATGTATTTGGTGAACTTATCGGTAATGGTGACTTGAATACGGCGACAGACGGTTACTACGAATACAATTGTCTTGAACCCGGCATCTACTATGTCGTATTTGATAATACATACGATTGCTACGGTCAAACCCTTATCAACCAAGGTAATGATGATACGCTGGATTCTGAGGCACAACCGAATATCTCGCTGGACCGCAGCCATATGTACTGCGCATGGATTGGAGATATTGAACTGCCCGTCAACACAAAAACAGAGTACAATGTGCTCAGCAAACACAACGACGCAGGTTTTATCCGTCTGTTGACAAGCTTTGATTTGAAGAAAGTCGAAGACCTGTCCGGCATTCCGTTTGAAAATGTAAAATTCGACTACGAAATCTACTCGAAGGCGGAAAATTTCGGAAAATCTGTATTTCCAGATGGCCGTCATCAAGGAGCTCCTCAAATCTATGAAGGAGCAGAAGATTCAGGAAAATCCGTATTTTCGGATGATTCGAATGAGCTTTACACAACAGCGTCTATAGAGACTTTTGCTCAAGCGGAGCATCTTATTACTGATAAAGATGGTTTGATTCATTTTACAAATCAAGATATCGCCACCTATCATTTAACAGAAACAAAGACTCTGCCCGGCTATGTGCGAGATACAAAAACTCATGTTATCAAGGTTATGCCGGAAACAACAGTCGAGAACAATAACCTTGTTTGGAAAACCTACATTTCGGTAGATGGCGTTCGCCAGACCGACAACCTGTATACACTTAAAAACACAAGCGAAACAACAAACCTGACAGTCACCAAGAAATGGGATGACGCCAATGACCAAGATGGTATTCGTCAAAACGCAGTCATCACACTGAAAGGTACCGTTACATTGCCTGATGGCAAAACAGAAGCAGTTCCGCTCCAGAAAGCGTATACTGCACTGTTTAAAGCAACGGATACTTACCTAACTTACACATTCCGTTCAATTCCCGCTTATTATAAAGGACAGACAATCCAGTATACTGTCATCGAAAACCCGATGGATGGTTATACCACTACGGTAGGCGTTACAACAGGTTCTGCTGATAAAGGCTACGCTATCACCGTTACAAATAAGCATGTCCCGCAGTTTGACGACTTTACGGTTACTAAAGTCTGGGATGACAGTAATAACATTGATGGTATGCGCCCCGACAGTGTTACTATCCACCTGAACGGCTCGGATGGTTCTTCTACGGAAGCAACATTGAGCAATGCAAAGGATTGGAAGTATATCTTTAAGCATATGCCGTTGTTTGATGCGAACGGTAACAAAATCACCTATACAATTACAGAAGATGCAGTAGCAGGGTATACCTACACCGTTACGAACGAAGGCCGCTCGTTCACAATCACGAACAGCCATGTGCAGGAAACATTCAGCATCCCCGTTACGAAGACTTGGGAAGACAATGGAAACCAAGATGGCGTTCGTCCGTCTGCCATCCACGTCACATTGATGGGTTCTGATGGAAATGTGTATGAAGCAAACCTGACAGCAGCAGGGAAGTGGAAATACGAATTCAAAGACCTGCCCCGTTACTGGATGGAAGGTGTTGCGATTGACTACACTCTGAACGAGGAAGCAGTCAATGGCTATACCTATAAAATCGAAGGCGATGCCGATACCGGATTCACAGTAACTAACGAACATATTTCTGCCGTTACGAATGTTGTTGTCAACAAGTATTGGGAGGATGCCGCGAACCAAGACGGTGTGCGCCCTGATTCTGTGGCAGTCACACTCTCTGGTTCTGACGGAAAAACATACAAGGCAACGCTTACAAAAGATACCGGTTTCTCGAAGACCTTTGAGAGCCTGCCTGTATTCTTCAATAACGGCACTAAAATCACCTACACAATCACAGAGGATGCCGTTAATGGATATACCGGAAAAATCACAACCGATGATACCGGATATATCCTGAGCATTACGAACACGCACGCACCGGAAACCATCCGTAAAACAGTCACGAAGACATGGGATGATGGCAATGACCGAGACGGCATTCGCCCCACTAATGTAAAGATTGAGCTGTACGGTACTGATGGAACACGCCGCACGCAGTATCTCACAAAGGATAATCATTGGAGTTACAGCTTTGAGAATCTGCCTAAATACCAAAACGAAGGTACGATTATCCTTTATACCATCAAGGAAGAAGACGTAGACGGGTATACACAGAAATCCGTAACTACCACAGCCGGTTTCGACCTTACAAACACGCATGAGATTCAGACAGCAGACTATGAGGTCAAGAAGGTATGGGTTGACGATAATGACCGTGACGGTGCTCGTCCGACCTCTATCACCTTGACGCTCACCGGTTCTGATGGGTCCAAGTACACTAAACAGATGACAGCAGTCGATAATTGGAATGCAGCAACATTCGAGCGTGTTCCAATGTTTAACGGCGGAAAATACATCACATACACACTGACTGAAAATGAAGTTCCCTCGTATATGAATTCGATAGAAGTATCGGAGGACGGAAAGCATTTCACAGTCACGAACACACATGCACCCGACCATACCGTCATTAACATCACAGAGGTATGGCACGATGAGAATGACCAAGATGGTATTCGTCCGAGAAAGATGATAGCCGTCGTTGTTGGTTCCAACGGAAATCGGCATGAAGTGCCGCTGCATTCTTCCGGTGACTGGCATTATACCTGCGATGACCTTGTGAAGTATTGGAAGAACGGTCAGCTCGTTGATTATACCGTGGAAGCGGTTACGATTGACGGCTATACCTCTGAGGTAAAGAGTCTCGGCAATAATGTCTTCGAGGTACACAACACGCATATTCCAGAAACGATTTCCAAGACTGTCACTAAGACTTGGAAAGACAACGAAAATCAGGATGGTATTCGTCCCGCATCCGTAACGGTAACACTGACGGGAAGCAATGCAGTATCCAAGACCGCTACTCTCAATGAGGATAACGGCTGGACAGCCACATTCGAAAATCTGCCGAAGCGCGACCATGGTAATATCGTTGCGTATAATGTGAAAGAATCGGATACAGCGGGCTATGAGGCCAGTGTCGTGAAGACGGAAGACGGATTCCAGCTCATCAATGAACACGATTCCGAAACGACTATGCGCACAGTAACACTTGTGTGGCGTGATGAAGATAACCGGGATGGCGTTCGCCCTGATGCTGTCACCTATACACTTCACGGCTCTGATGGCAGTGAACAGGAAAAGACGGTAAACAAGGATGATGCTTGGAATGATGTAGTATTTGAGGACCTGCCTGTATATCAAAACGGTCAGAGAATCTCTTATACACTGGCAGAATCCGCTATTGATGGTTATGCGAATGATATTCGCAGCAGCGGAAATACATTCACTGTAACCAACACGCATATTCCCGAGACTGTCAATGTGGATGTCACGAAAATCTGGACAGACGGAGAAAATCAGGACGGTAACCGTCCGGATTCTATCTCTGTCATTCTGACAGGCAGTGATGGAAAACGGTATACGACAACCATCACGGCAGCAAACAACTGGAAACATACATTCCTGAAACTGCCCAAGTTCTTCAACGAGGGCACGCAAATCGAATATACGCTTACAGAAGATACCATGTCCGGCTACAGTGATGTGGTTGAAAAGAGAAGTGATTATGTATTTGTTCTGACGAATAAATACAGCCCTGCAACTGTTGATGTTACCATTGTCAAGAAATGGGACGACGACAACGACCGCGATGGTATGAGACCTGAATCTGTTGATATCGTATTGAATGGCAGTGACGGAAAACTCTATACAGGAACACTTTCTACGGAAAACGGGTATACCTGCGTATTCCAGTCTGTTCCGAAATACCATGACGGCGGCACTCTTATCAACTACACGATAGCTGAAGAGAAGATACCCGGATACACTACGACGATAGCAAAGGATGCATCCGGCTATAAGTTCACACTGACCAACACGAAACCCATTGAGACGGTCACAAAGACTGTATCTAAGGTTTGGGAAGACAGCAACAACCAAGATGGTCTGCGTCCGTCCGCTATCACGATTATTCTGACAGGTGACGATGGCAGCCGCCGCGTAAAATCGGTATCTGCAGCAGAGAACTGGACGACAATGTTCGAGAATCTGCCGAAGAACCAGAACCACGGTCAGAGCATCCAGTATACTGTATCGGAGGCATTCGTTTCCGGCTATACGGACAGGGTTGCTCAGAACGGAGATAACTACACCATCACCAATACACATACGCCCGCTGCTACTGAACTTTTTGTCACAAAGACTTGGAAGGATAACGGAAACAACGACGGTATGCGTCCAGACGAAATCACTGTCACGGCGCATGGCTCTGATGGCCGCAGCTATACCGAAAAATTGAATGCTGACAATCAGTGGTCTGTCATGTTCTCCAACCTGCCAAAATATGCAGATGGCAAGGTGATTGAGTATTCGCTGACCGAGGAATCTGTTCCGGGGTACACATCTTCTATCACACGCAACGGTAAGTCTTTTGTTCTTATCAACACGCATGTAGATGAGACAAAGAATATTACTATTACGAAGGCATGGAACGACGGGAATAACCAAGACGGGCTGCGTCCGAAGACCATTACGGCAGTCGTAAACGGCAGCGATGGCAGCGCACGATTCGTTCAGTTGTTCGAGGGACAGAACTGGGCAACCAACCTCAATAACCTGCCGAAATACAAGAATGGCACGGAAATCCAGTATACTGTGAAGGAGAACGCGATTCCCGGCTACGAAACCGAAATCAAACAAACGGGTGATAGCTACGCTATTACGAACTCGCATACGCCTGCCGTCGTTACTGTCTCTGCTGTAAAGGTCTGGGATGACGCAAACAATCAGGACGGTATTCGCCCGTCTCTGATTCAGGTCACTCTGACAGGTTCCGATGGTTCTGTGCGTAACGCAGCAATCACGAAAAACGATGGCTGGACCTATCAGTTCAAGGACCTGCCGAAATACAAGAACGGCATGAAGATTGACTATACCTTACAGGAAGCCAACAGCAATCCGTATACTTACGAGATTGTAAAGGGTTCTGATGAATACAGCTTCACCATCACAAACAACTATGTACCTGCTGTTGTGAATGTCCCCATCACCACCGTTTGGGATGACGATGATAACCGCGACGGTATCCGCGCAAAAGAGACTGCCATTACATTGCAGGGCTCGAACGGCAAAGTCTATCAGCGTATTGTGACAGGAAAAGACGATTTTGCAACAGTGTTCGAGGATGTGCCGAAGTTCTTCGATGAAGGCAGGGAAGTGGTATACACTGTCACTCAGAATGAGATGAATGGTTATACTACCAATATCGCCAACACCGACAAGTACACATTCCAAATTACAAACACACACGAACCGGAGCGATTGGCTAAGACGGTTACTAAAGTCTGGGATGACAACAACAATCAGGATGGTCTGCGTCCGAACACATTACGTGTTGCTCTGACAGGCACTGATGGCACTTATATTGAGAAGAGTCTTTCTACGGCGAATAACTGGACAGAAACATTTGATGGTCTGTACAAATATTTCAAAGAAGGAACTCCGATTCAATACACCATCGATGAAGAAATGGTTGGTGGTTACGAGAAGGAAATCTCCGAAAAGGATAACCTTATCACTATCACAAACACACATGCACCGGAAAAGCTGGATTTGATTGTAAATGTCGTTTGGAACGATGCAAATAATCAGGACGGATATCGCCCTGACGCTGCGACTATCCATATGAGTGGTACTGATGGCACGCAGGACACGAGAGATTTTACCAAGAGCTCTTCTTGGACGGCTATCGTGTTTAAGGACCTCGACCATTACAAGGACGGCAACGAAATCAAATACACTGTAACAGAGGACGAAATTCCGCAATACACAACCAGCATTGCCGTGAATGGTAATGTGGTAACGGTTACGAACACGCACATCCCGGAAATCACACTGCGCAATATCAGCGTGGTTTGGAAAGACAACAACGACCAAGATGGTCTGCGTCCTGATACCGTCAGTGTCAAACTCAAAGGCAATGACAAGTTCATTGATTCCTCTGAACTGAACGAAGATGTCGAGTGGAAACATTCCTTTACGAAGCTGCCTGTAAGAGAAAACGGAAACGAAATCACTTATACGGCAGAAGAGAATGAGATTCCCGGATATACGACCAGTATTGAAAAGACGGATACGGGGTATGTGTTTACAAACACACATATTCCGGAAACTGTAACAGTCACAGTCGATAAGGTTTGGAAAGACGCAGAGAACCAAGATGGACTACGTCCCGACGCTATCCAAATTAGGCTGATTTCCAACGATATCGAAAAAGATGCTTATCTGGACGCAGAATCTGATTGGCATCTCGATTTCGAGGGTCTGCCAAAATACCGTGACCACGGTATCCTGAACGAATACAGCGTGCAGGAAGTAGATGTGGACGGTTATACCAGCACGGTTACAACGAAAGACGGCTACGCCTTCACTATTGAGAATGACCATGTACCTGCTGTCATTGATATCCCCATTACAGAAGAATGGATTGATGATAATGACCGCGATGGTCTGCGCCCTGATTCTCATACTGTAATTCTTGTTGATGGAACAAACGCCATTGAGGAAGTTGTTCTTGATAAGAATAACGGATATGGAGTCGTTCTGAAGAATATGCCGAAATACAAAAACGGTGTTGAAATCAACTATCAAATCAAAGATTTCAAGGTCGATGGATATACCACTAATATCATTAAGAGCGACAGTGTAAAGGATTTTAATATTACCAATACACATGTTCCCGAAATGGTAACTGTAACTGTGACCGAAGGATGGCATGACCAATCCGACTACGATAAGATTCGTCCGGAGAAGGTCACTCTGACGCTGACTGGTTCGGATGGCAATGTATATGAGAAGACTGTAACCAAGGATACTTGGACTACTGCATTCTCTGACCTGCCGAAGAACAGCAAGGGAGAGCAAATCATTTATACTCTTACACAAGAGGGTATAAAGGGGTATAAGACAACCATTACCGACAACGAGACTGGTACGATTGCGGTCATTAACACACACGAACCCGTTAAGACCATCACTGTTACGGTTACTTGGAATGATGAAAACAACAAGGATAATATCCGCCCCGATAAGGTCACTGTAAAGCTGGCTAACGGAACGACGGCTGTATCTACAAAAGAAATCAATAACGATAGCTGGAAGCATGTCTTTGAGAACATTATTGTTTTCAACGGTGATGGTAAGGCATCGTACACCGTTACGCAGGATGCTGTGAATGGTTATACAACAGAAATCAAAGCATCTGATGATGGCAATACCATTGAAATCATCAATACACATGTTCCTGTTGCTCCTCCGAAGGAAGAACCTAAGCAAGAAGAAACTGCAACGCCTGCAGCACCGGCACCTGTGGTTGAAATCAAGACGGAGCCCACAACAACAGTAATCGAAACACCCAATAAACAGACAGGCATCTCGTTTATGGACGGGTTGTTTGGCTAAACACAAATAGAAAAGCAGCGAACGGAAATTTTCTGCTCGCTGTTTTTCTTGCCTTTTGCTGCAAAGTAAATATACTTAGGTTATACCAAAAAATAAAAGCAAACAAATATTTCAAAATCGATATACCGCCATCTCGTTGTGAGGTGACGGTATTTTTGTTTGCTACAGGTGCGGATGGCAAGTAAACATGGTTTCACTGGTTGCTTCGCACCGAGTATTAGATAGAAAGGATATGATATAGCTATAGTAAATGGTACCTGACTATTATGTATAGTCAAAAAACAGACAGACATTGTACAAAATGCATGACAACTTATTGTTTCGTTTGTGCAAGCTTGCTGTTGCAACCCACACGGGTTGCGTTAGATTGAAATTGTGTAATGGAACAACATATCTGCTGATTTTGTTGGTTGCAACCCGCACGGGTTGCGTTAAATCAAAAAAAGAGTCTGCTTAATGCAGGCTCTTTTCTTTTTTCCTTTTTCGACAGTAAATGCGACAAGAAATTCTTCAATTTCATCGTCGCAGAGCACATCGAAAACATAAAAACGATATATTCAACATAGAAATATAGAAACGACCTTTCATCCCACGGTTAAAACCGTAGGTTTTTCCGGTTTACTTTTATAAGAAATGAAAGAAAATGGCAAAAAAGATAGACAAACAAGCTGTTTCGTGTTGAGTAAATGTGCTATAATATATGAAAAAATGGAATGGAGTATAGTAATATGCGGTACGAATTAACAGCATATCATGGTGATTCTATATCCGTCCCCCAAATAGTCTTTTCACGACTAAGCCAAATTGACGGAAACACACTAAAAGTCATATTACATATACTGCAAACAAATGATACAGACCCCAAAACGATAGCTCGGTCACTTGGCTTACAAAGCGCAGAAACAGCAAAGCAAGCATTGCAGTATTGGGCAGGAGCAGGACTTTTATCGAATGGTAATAGCACTATATCAGAACAACCAAAGCAAGAAAAAGTCAATTTGGCAGAACTAATGAACGACCTGAATGTTGCATCCATTTGCCAAGGAGCACAAAATGTTTTTGGACGAGGTCTGAGTCGAAGCGAGATACAGCGTTTAGTTGGGCTGTATCAAAACGATGGATGGAATCCCGATGTAATCTTGCTTTGTTGTGCAGAAGTATCAAGATTAGGGAAAAATAGTGTTGCGGCTGTGGTCCATCTATTAGCAAAATGGAGAGAAGAAGGTATCGAAACAGGAACTGATGCGGAAAGATGGCTCAAACGAGCCGAGCGAAGAGAACAACTCTGCATTGAAACAGCAGAGCAATTCGGACTGAATGCCCATGACTTAACCACTTGGGAAAAGCGAACCATAATAAAGTGGTATGAGGAAATGAACATTGGAAAAGAGATGATAGATGAAGCTATTTTGAGAGCAAACGGAAAAAATACAGTAAGATATGTAGACGGAATATTGCGAAGATGGAAAGCGCAAGGAATTACAACAATTGATATGGCACGTAAGCAAGGACAAGTTGCTGGCAGTAATATCATTATGACGGAAAGACCAAGTACAAATACCGCAAGCAATGCAAAAGATATGTTCAATCAAAATTGGACAGCCATTTTCGATGAAGGAAATTAAGATGCAGACAAGAAATGAACTTTTTCATGCAGCGCAACAAAAGATTGCTGCATATCGACAACAAGCAATAATGACGGCCGAAGCAAAAAGAAGCGCTGCTTATAGCAATCCATTGGTCGTCGAAGCAAATAAAGCACATAATCGGGCAGGACTGAATTTGGCGAAAGCAGCAGCTATCGGTGGGAATATAGAAAAAGCAAAGAAAGAACTTGTAGAGGCAAACCAAGCATTAGAAGATACCCTTAAACAAGCAGGGTACAGCGATGCCTCGTTTTCTCCAATATACCATTGTCCTAAATGTCAAGATACAGGAACAAAAGACGGAGTTCCTTGTGAGTGCGTTGCAAATGTTGCTCGTTGTCTGCGAAGAGATGAGATAAATGCAGCAAGTCCGCTTGGTCTGTGCCAATTCAATACATTCCAAGTAGAGCGATATAGTGACCAGCCAGAAAAGGAACTTGGCATCTCGCCGCGAAAATACATGGAAAAGCTATTAAGGTACTGCCAAAATTACGCAGAAAAATTTTCACAAAACAGTCCAAATTTGCTTTTTATGGGCCGAACGGGACTTGGAAAAACACATCTCGCTCTCGCTATTGCAGATTCAGTCCTCGGAAAAGGATACGATGTTCTGTATACCAGTTCTGCAGCTTTGGCGGCACAATTAGGAAAAGAGCATTTTAATTATGCCAATAACGATGAATGGCTTACGGCGTGCCAAGAGGCAGATTTGTTAATTCTGGACGACTTAGGGACAGAATACATTACCCCGTTAACAATCAGTGTTTTGTATGAACTTATTAACACACGCATGCTGACACACAGACCAACGATATATACAACCAACATCACAGACCAGAATATTTTTGTCGCTCGATATACCGAAAAAGTCTCCAGTAGAATGCTGGGCGGTTGTAAAATGTTCAAGTTTTTCGGAGATGACCAGAGATTAAAATGAGCGCCCGCTGTCTGGTTCGCTTGCAATTTGCTGCAAAGTTCATATACTTATATTATTCCAAAAAATAAAAGCAAGCAAACATTCAAAATCAACATACCGCCATCTTATTATGAGGTGACGGTATTTTTGTTTGCTACAGGTGCGAATGATAAGTGAACATAGTTTTGCTGGTCGCTTCGCACCGAGTATTATATAGAAAGGATATGATATAGCTATAGTAGATAGTGTCTGACTATTACGTATAGTCAAAAAAGCAGACAAACATTGTACAAAATGCATGACCACTTATTGCTTCGTTTGTGCAGGTTTGCTGTTGCAACCCACACGGGTTGCGTTAGATTGAAATGTATGCCACTGCAGGAGTTCGTCATGTGTTTTAAGTTGCAACCCACACGGGTTGCGTTAGATTGAAATCCCGAATGTACTCATCGTCAACCGCAACGGCAAAGACGTTGCAACCCACACGGGTTGCGTTAGATTGAAATCGCGTTTAGCGAAAAAAAGCAAGGAAATACCCCCCAGTTGCAACCCGCACGGGTTGCGTTAAATTAAAAAGAGCCCGCACGTACTGTGTGGGCTTTTCTGTGTATATGAGGAAATTACTCGGCAACTTTGTCATCGTCCTGCGGCTGAACATCGGCTGCGTTCCCGGCAGACAAACTGCGCAGGCAGGACTTGAATTCACGAAGTTCTTTCTCGGTCAAACCGTCGAATACAAGGTGAGCGTAAAACTCTGCACGACTTGTGGTGGGTTTGAAGGTACGAGCGTAAGTTTTCCCGGAACGGATAAAGCTATCCTCTTCAATAATGCCCTTTGCCAGAAGAGAGTTGACCATCGAAAAGATAGAACGCTCCTTCCAAGTCATTGTATCGGCATCCTTGGCTTTTTCTACGATGGAAGCCTGAGACATGGAAGATTTTGCGTTCCACAGAATATCCATGATGGAACGCTCAGAGGGGGTCAAATGATAAGACATCGGTTTTTTAAACATAGAAGTATCCTCACAATAAAAAATATCGAGCTTTGGTTTTATTATAATTACTTTGTGTAAAACCGTCAATATAATGTTATAAAAATCGATAAAACATTTATTTTTGCAATCCTATATTGACGGAAGGACGATATTGTCAGTTGCTGCAAAGCAAGTATACTGGAATTATAAGAAAAGTAAAAACAAGAAATCAAAAAAAATAAAAGGAGCCACCATGCAGAAATACAAAGTTGTTGTAACAATTCCCGCCATCATCGAGGTCACCGCTGAAACAGCACACGATGCAAACGAGCTTGTGAAAGAGATTCTGGCAGGGCACGAAAAAACGAAAAACGCTGATGTGATTCAGAGCGCCGTACATAAAGCCATTCAGGACGGTCGCGAAAACACATATGTACAGACGCTGCACATCCGTAAATAGTCTTCCAGAAACGGATTATAAAAAGAAAATAACCGTTTTGTGTAAAGAAGCGGTAGTATAAAACCAGAAAAAACTATGGTAAAATAAAGACATCAGAAGGTGACTTCTGGTATCCTTCCCCCTAACGAGCGCTCCTGTATCCACCACAGGGGCGTTTTTTTGTTGCAAACTTGCACAGGTACAACAAGATAAAGACAAAATGTCACACGCGTGTGAAATCATGCAAAGAAAAAAGCACGATTAGCTGTGTATTGATTGACTATAAATATTATATGTGGTATAATATAAACATGACTAAGAAAAAGACTACAACTAAAAAACGCACTACGAAAAAAAGTGTAAAAAAAACAACTCCATACGCAGCTGTAAAGCGAAAGACGGGTGGGGCAGTATTAAAGTCTGCCAAAATTACAATCGGCGAAAAAACTGAGATTGTAGGGCGCATCGAGAAACTCGTCTGGACAAACGAAGACCACAGCTGGTCTGTCGTAAAGTTTAAACCCAAAAAGGGTGCAATCTTCACCGCAAAGGGAAGTCTTATTGAAATCACACCCGGAATGCCGTTAAAACTATATGGAACATGGATTGAGACGGATTTCGGCGAACAGTTTGATGTGGATATGTCGGAAATCACATACACGGATGCCACAAGAGAAGCTGTCGTCAATATCCTCAGCAGCAGCTTCTTAACTGGCAGCGGAGAGACTAAGGCAAATCTGATTTACGATAAGTTCGGAAAAGACACCTTTACCATTATCGAATTCAATCCCGAACGGTTAACGGAAGTATATGGTATTGGTGAATATACGGCAGCAACGCTTCATGACAGTTACATGAAGAACAAGTGCAAGATGGAACTCGCTGCGCTGCTGAAACCGGACGCGAGCGATAACCTCATCAACAAAATCATTGAAAAATACGGCGAAGACAACGCAGTAAAAACCATCAAAAAGGACCCGTATATTCTATGCAGAGGATTAAAGGGTATTGATGGTATCGCATTCGGCGGAGCTGACCGCATTGCAGTTCGTAAAATCGGTATTGCACTAAACAGTCCTGTCAGAATTGATGCTGCCATCGAAGCAGGAATCATGAATGCAGGCAGGGAAGGGCATTGCTATCTTCCTTATGAGGAAATCTACAGTCATGTACGCACTGCCTTGCAGGAGGCTCAGGGCGGAACAGTGACCGAAGAAGAGGTCAAAGACCGGCTTCGTGTAAGCTTGAAGGAACAGCGCATCCTGATTGAGAAATCGGGGAAAAAGTTTCTTGTCTATACAAAGGGCATGCACGATTTGGAATGCGATATCGCAGATAAGGTATCGCAGCTTATTCTAACAAAGAGTTCCATTCCACAGGTAAGCGATAAAGACATTGATACCGGAATCAAAGAAACTGAAAAACAAAACAAATTCACGCTGGAAAAGAATCAAAAAGAAGCGGTCAGGTCTGCATTAAAGAACCGCGTCTGTATCATCACGGGTGGTCCCGGCACGGGTAAGTCTACCATTCTTGATGCCATCTTAAAGGCTTGGTGTAAGAACCACAGCAAGGAAGATGTCCTTTTGTGCGCACCGACCGGACGCGCAGCGACCCGAATGAGAGAGGTTACGGGATTCCCATCCAATACGATTCATATGAGCGTCATGAATAGGCCAGGTACAAGCGGCATGAACAAACTTGTCGTATGTGATGAGGTATCCATGGTTGATGTCAATGTCTGCAGCATGCTGTTGAGTCTGGTATCTTACGGCGGACGACTCGTTCTGATTGGTGACCCTGACCAGCTTCCTTCGGTCGGAGCAGGAAACGTGCTGCACGACCTCATCAACTGTCAGCAGATTCCTGTTACAAAACTGACCATTGGACACAGAAATGTCGGCGCTATTGCGTACAATGCCAATGAACTAAATCACTGCCATGGCGTGGATGATTTCCAGCTCGATGACACCTTCAAGTATATTGAATCTGACTCTGAAAATTTACAGGCACATGTACTGGAAGAATATTATAAGATTGTGGATAAGTACGGCATCAAGGACACTTGCTGTATCTGTCCCATGAAGAGCAGAGGTTCCACATCGACAAAAAAACTTAATGACATTATCCGCGAAAAGCTTAATCCGATTCCGGCAGACAAAGCAAATATACTTTCTGTAAAAGATTCGGAGTTCAGACTCAATGATAGGGTCATGCTCACGAAAAATACAAGAAACGCTGAGGGTGCAACGAGAATGCTCGTCAACGGCGACCTTGGATTCATAACAGATATACGCTGTGTGCAGAGAAAAGTAACCGTCACATTTGATGATGGAGAACGGGGTATTTTCGAGTTTTCGGAGTTCTGCAGAAAATTTGAATTGGCGTACGCTTCAACCATCCATAAATGTCAGGGACAGGAATATAAAGCGGTAGTGATTCCGTGTTCAGGAGAGCATTATATCATGCTGCAAAAGAACCTACTGTACACAGCCGTTACAAGAGCAAAGAAAGAATGTATCCTTATCGGCGGAAAGAAATATATCAAAATGGCTGCAGAAAACGAAGCAGCGGCGCAAAGATATACCATGCTGGCATGGAGAATCAATCATAATGTGTTGGCGGCGCACATATAAAGATTTTCAAACCCCACTTTATGTATCATTTCCTCGGTTGTGTGATATTGCGTAAGCGTACGGCGAAGACTATTAGCAAAAAAGTCTCCGGAAATTGATTCATCGGCGAGATGCTTTCGTGATAGTTCATGAAGTTCCTTGACGATTTTTCCACGAAGCATAATATCTCGGATACATTTCAACTGTCCTGTTGTAGTATCAACGCCAAGTATCAAAAGAAGAGTAGGCGTTTCTTCATCAAGCGCAGGTATTTTGGCGTCCCGACCTGTCACGCGGGGTTCATAGGCAACACGTTCCCAATTATTAGAGCCGAAGGAGTGCATAAAAAAGATGCACTCATTTACCTCGGCGACAATGGCCTTGAATCCATCATCCTCGATGCTGTGCAGCAGTTCATCCGGAAAATCTCTTTTTCCGTAAAACAGGTACCAAAACGAGCCTTCGTATTGCAAGGAAGAATAGTCTTGGTGTAGACGCCATTCGTCTTTTTGCTGTCCAACATAAAATTCCATAATATCCCCCTTTTTATTTTATTATACCACATTATAGTCAACTTTTCCAGTCGAGAGTCTTTTACGGCTCTCGGCTTTTTTGCTGTATCGGTGAGTTTTCATCTCTTTTTTACAAATACAAAATGGACATTTGCTGCATAGTTCGTAAAATAAAGTAAAAGGAGAGAAAATATGAGCACTTTTACTGTAAACTGCCTTGATAGTAAGGCGCATTTTGAGACAGTTTCTTTCGATAATATTGAGTACAACAACGTCAATGACTACTCCATGACCAGTATCGAAGAACTGGCAGATAATATCAAGAAAAACGGTCTTTTGCACAACATTGTTTTGTCAAAGCAAAAAAATGGGAAATATAAGATTTTAGCTGGAGAAAGACGAACTCGTGCCATTCAACTGCTACACGAACAAGAACCAGAATCGTGGATGACAACGGAAGCACTCGTTTATGATGGACTCACAGAAAGACAGGAAGAAATCATCATGGATTCCTCGAATCTGCAAAGTCGTGGAAATGGCGGAGATGAGGTACAGCTTCGTAAGGCTACGAATCGCTATATCGAAAACATGAAAGCTGAATATGGTTTGTCTGATAAGCAGGCACTGAAAGCAGCTACAGACATGTATAGCGGCAGTGGAAATACGATTCGCGTCAACCAGAAAATCGAAGAAAATCTCAGCCCCGAATTCACAGAGGAACTCGATTCCGGAAACATCGCAAAGGGCGATGCGGCAGTTATCGCCGACATGGAAGATAATGAACAGGCTGAACTGTTCGCTGATTTTAAAGATGCAGATGATGACGAAAAGGAAGAAGTCATTAAAGAGGCAGTAAAAAAACAAACCGCAAAAACAAAAGCCGACAAAGAAAAGAAAAAAGCCTCCAAGAAAAAGGACGCAAAAGAAGACCCGCTCCCTGTTAACACAAGCGAACTTCCTCCTACACAAAAAGCAAGAATCAATTATCTCGATAAACTCAAAGCAGCCTTGGAAGCAATAAAAGAGTTAAATAATCCTGATACCGTAGCGCAAATTCATCGGCTGGATGAGGCGGAAGACGCAACAGATGATACTCGTATTCTTCCCGTTGTGCTCAACATTTCCATGGAAACAACGGCACTAAAAAACGCCATCCAGCAATCAGATGGCGACTTTGATGCCGGAATCGACCCGGTATACGGGCATCATCGCGGCAATAAATACGAAGATGGGTATATCGACGGTTCTTCTTGGGACGATGATGATACATGATTTTAGCGCAGGAGTAGTTTTATGGCTATCGAATACAGTTTGAACAAAATTAAAAACTTCTTTGTAGGAAAAGATATATTAGGCCGAGATGCAATCGTACATTCAAGGGTCACCTTTCTTATGAAACGGGTACCTAAAGAAATGGCAGACGCAACAAGAGCCGGGTACCTCAGTCATGCCTCATGTTTCGTCAATTTACCGTATCCGGCTATTGGCGACTGGGATGACCAGATTCCCCCTATTATTCGAGTCGAAGAGTTCACGTTGACCGAAGAGGGTAGGGAACAGCTCGATGAACTCTATGATGTCAATCTTGTGCAGGCAGACAAGGATGATACGCTGGATACATGGCAGTCGCAGTGGGAAGAGGAAGCAGGGAGTATCTGCAGTAGTCTTTGCGATACGCTGATGGAATCCATCAATGTATCCGGTGAAAATGTCGCGCTGCTCAACACCTGCAAGCAGTATTTCACATCGCATGAATTCGGAAATCTGGAAGGCAAGAATCTAAGCATTGCTTTATTGCTTTCGTATGTTATTGAATATATCGCTCGTGAAAAGTTCATGTACAGCAATGATGAATTGAGCCGGTTCTATCTATCCGGCGTTACAGAGGAAGCAGGATGGGTGCGGTTTTCTTTTAGTGATGGAGAGCGAAACAATTTTGATATCCGTGCAGATGGATTTTTCCCGACATATGTGTCCATTGCCAATGGCAAAAGCGATTGCAGAGAACTGGCGGATGTGACAAGTATCTACTCGCTGCTGCAAATCAGTAAGGCAAGAACAGAACATCTTGAAGAATGAAATAAAAAACACGCCGTATAGAAAAACTATACAGCGTGTTTTTTACTTTAACGCAACCCGTGTGGATTGCAACGAAAATGATGATGACTGTCAAGGAGACCCCAATTTCAATCTAACGCAACCCGTACGGGTTGCAACTCACAAAATGAGTTGTAAACCTATGGCATTTCAATCTAACGCAACCCGTGTGGGTTGCAACCCATTTTTATGCATTTCCGGGACAAAAAGATACTTATTTCAATCTAACGCAACTTTTGTACAATGTTTGTCTGTTTTTTGACCATACAATATGGTCGGATACAGCTTATTGCAACGGAATCTTATCCTTTCTTTATAATATTTGGTGCGAAGCGACAAGCAAGGCTATGTTCGCTTGGAATTCGCACTGATTGGCAATATTTACAATATACCACAAAAAGACAAAATAATCAATACATAATGTCGTAATTGATTGACCATAATACACAAAATAGGTATAATATAAACAAGTAAAACTTTAAGGAGATGTCGATTTGGAAAATAAAATTACTGCTATTGTTACGTTCATTTTCTTTTTTCTGATTACATTTATGGGCGTCATTATTATGACCCCGATTGTTGATGCTTTTGCCGGGCAGTTACCGGCAGAGCTTTGGTATGGAATTGGCACTATCGGCTCTATAGTTCTGGCAGGTAATATGTCCATTCCTTTTATTGTGAAAGAATTTGCGGAGGATTCAAATTGAAAAATCTTAACCTTACTCTCTCGCTCACCGAAGCGGGAAAGTGCGCGACAAAGTTAGCACAGGGAATCGACGGCCCCGTATATGCAATGAAGATGCAGAATGGAAAGTATATCTGCGGTCTATCTTTTATTATTGCAATTGCCGGAAGAAGCGCATTCGGTGATGAGTTTGATACGAACGCAACTTATGAAATCCTTGTTCGTTTGACAGAATTGAATACAGGGAATGCCATCGACTTGTACGGCATGACATTCAATCCGAAAGACTATATTGTCCACTCGAAAGGTGGTACAACATACTGCTATTTTAACGAATCTGCCGAAATCAACGATATCGTCTTGCCGACAGACCCAATCTCCGCAAACAGCAAATATGTCTTGAAAACATTGGTTCGCAAAAAGGAAACTCCCAAGCCGAAATGGTTTGTGCAGAACATGACGCCGGTTTATTTTGAGGAGTGTTAATTCACAATGTTCCTGCACACAAAAAAGGAAGATACGAGCTATACCTGCCGCATTAACGCTACGAATGAAAAGGCAGCAAAAAGCTGCAGCCAGCTCGGATTCTCGACGCCGACCCTCGTAATCGGAATTAAAAACGAAACCTCCCAAACAGTCGATTTCTCCAAAACAGAAAATGTTGTTGGTCTTGTCCATCTCAACATAGAAAAGACAGAAGACGAATCAAGAGGTATGTCTATACAAGATGCGCAAACCATCAAGGATGTCGTGAATGCTATTGTTGTACATGGCAAAGTCAGACACATTATGATTTATGAATGTGGCGAAATTAACGAAGCAGCCGGTATATCGTATGGTCTGCAGCATATTCTGAACGGCACAAAAGCTCCGAAAAGAAAAATCAACGAATTGTGCTACAAAAGAATCATCGAATCCTACGGAATACACAATCGATAAATTCCTGATGCAGCGACTTTCTGCGTGTGTTTTATGATTGACTAATTGGGCTATATGTGGTATAATATAAGTATACCGAGGAGGGCGCAATGAGCGATATTCTGTATGATGCTCAAGGCATCGCAAAAAGTCGAAAGATACGCAAGAGTGCCGTAACGGCTGTTTTGCTGTGTACGGTTTCAGCCGTCATGTTCATTGGAGCTCACCACCTTTTGATAAACAGAGAATTTGTGATATCAAGCATAAACGCTTTCCTGCAAAGTGACACATTAAGTAAAGCGTTTGATGTCTTGCGTTTTGTTCTGATTGCAGGAGGTCTCGTACTTATTATTTTCGGAATCAACAAGATGTGGCAAGCTGTTGCTCATGCGAAGGATATTATCAGCACAAATAGGTACCACAGAGACAGCATAATCGAAGACATTGATTTCAGTAACGATTTCCCGCAGATGTACCGTTAAGGAGAATGATATGAGCGAAGATAAAGAATTAAAAAGCTATGAAGAATATAATGAGAACAGCATCGAAAACACAGAAATTGACGCAGATGAAGACGACATCGAAGATACCGAGGACACAGTCAACGGCAGCAACGATGTCAACAAGTTCAGTACGGCATACGAAAAAGAAACCATCATCAATTTCAATAATGCAGAACAGAACGCCTCATGCTACACACTGAATATTCATAAGCGTCAGATGCTTTTGAATCTTGCGGAAGAATATCCAGATGATGTAAAAATCATCAGCAAAAGAGACGACATGGTGGAAGTTACATTCCCCAAAAAATGGGTCAAGATTCGCCCTCCCCGCAAACTAACAGAAGAGCAGCGTGTAAATGCCGTGGAACGCGGCAGAGCGTTGGCGGCTCTTGCAGCAGAGAAACGGGCAGCGAAATCGAACGAAATCGATAACGGGTAATTTCGCCATGATTTCGGTAAGGCGCTGCAATCGCTGCGGTGACTTGTTTGATGTCGACAAAAACAACCTATCTTCTATCTGCCCTAAGTGTCTGGAACGCGATGCAATCGAAAGCGAGTATCGTGCAAGACAAGATTTCTGGGGCGATTCCGCGCAGAGCGATGCGGATAAGTATTTCGCACCGCGTTGGTCAGGCTCATTATCATTCATCGAGAGGGATGGCGAAGTTCCTCCCGATGATTTTATGGAAGAAAAATTGGATAGATTTGTCGCAGAAGCCACAGCGAAGTATTCAGAAAAACGAAAAGAAGAAAATGACAGCATCTTGGCTGCATTTTTAGAAAAGAAACCAACAGTTCCCAGAACTCAAAAACAAAGTATCAGTAAGACAAACGATACCGAGCAGAAAAGCGAAAAGGACAAAGTGCAGGATGATTTGCTGAAACAACTGTTCGGGTGATGCCGCCGACTTCATGTTGGCGAGGAAAAAGGATGATTTATTTGCAGAATTTAACGAATGAGTTTTGTGAACTCAGAAAGCAGTATATCGACGCCAAGTTCATGACTATGAATCCCATGCAGAAAAAGGCTATCTACAATGTAGATGGCCCTGTTCTTGTGTTGGCAGGAGCCGGGAGCGGCAAGACGACGACCATTATCGGACGAATTGTTTATATGGTCATGTTCGGCCATGCCTATTACAGTACAGAAACGACATTCCCCATCACGGAAAATGATATCAAGGAATTGAAATCTGTGCTTGCCGGTACTGGCAGTATTTCCGAACACCTGAAATCAATGCTTCAAGTAAAGCCCGTCAGCCCTCAGAATATTATGGCCGTTACCTTTACCAACAAGGCAGCAGGAGAGATGAAAAAGCGTCTTGAAAGCAAGTTGGGGAAAGACATGGCCGAAAAGGTATACGCCAAAACATTTCATTCTGCATGTGTCGGTATCCTGCGCGAATATGCCATGTTCGTTGGATTTAAGCGGGACTTTACCATCTATGATGAGAAAGACTGCAAGTCTGTTCTGAAAGATATCTATAAAGCAAACGGCATCAAGGAGAAAGAACTCCACAAGGACGATGTTCTGAGCCACATCTCCATCTGGAAGGATAAGATGATTACGCCGGACATGGCTATTTCACAGAGCACCATTTCTTCCTACAACACCGTTGCACATCTTTACAAGGAATATCAGGAACGCCTGAAAAACGCCAATGCAATGGATTTTGATGACCTTATCGGCAATACGATTCGGCTTTTGAAGGAACATCCGGACATTCAAGCAGAACTGCAGAAAAAAATCCAGTATATCATGGTCGATGAATATCAGGACACGAACGCGTCTCAGCATGAACTGCTGTCTCTTCTGGTTTCTCCTGAGCACAATATCTGTGTTGTCGGCGATGATGACCAGTCCATTTATAGTTTCCGTGGTGCCGATGTCGATAATATCCTGAATTTCCCACAGGAATTCAACGGGACGCATATCATCAAGATGGAACAGAATTATCGTTCTGATGGTAACATCTTAAACCTTGCCAACAGCCTGATTGGGCACAACACCAAGCGACACAATAAAAACCTCTGGACTTACAGAAATCCGGGAGTCATGCCGACATATACCTATTATGCCAGCGACTACGACGAAACGGATTCTATTGTTGAGGATATCAAGGATTATATCGCAGCCGGTAACAATTACAGCGATGTTGCCATCCTGTACAGAAACAGTCGTCTTTCTTATGTCATAGAACGGGCTTTGGCGAGAGAAAAAATCCCTTACAAAATCGTCGGCGGCTTTAAGTTCTTTGAACGTGCAGAAGTAAAGGACATCATTGCGTACCTGTGCGTCATTGCGAACCCGGCAGATGACCAGAGATTGAAGAGAATTATCAATGTTCCGGCTCGTAAGATAGGTGCTGCGACCGTAGATAAAATTGCCACTCTGGCACAGCAGTATAAAGTCAGCATGATGGAAATCATCCGCAACGCAGACCTTTATCCTGCCATCGCGAAAGCAAAGCCTGCTCTTGATAGTTTTATTAAGATGTATGACACAATGTGCCTTATGGCAAACGGCAGTACACTCGGAGAATTGACGCAGAGCGTTATCAAGTATTCCGGATACAGAAAAATGCTCGAAGACAAGGGCGTAGACGGAAAAGACGAACTGCAGAATGTCGAACAGGTCGTTGTGGCCGCAGAAGAATTCGAACATGCACATATCAAAACCAACCTGTCGGAGTTTTTGGCTGAAATCTCGCTTCTGTCAGCAGTCGATACGCTGAGCAGTGAAGAAAATAAAGTCGTCATGATGACTCTGCATGCATCTAAGGGTTTGGAATTCAAAAACGTGTACATTATCGGGTTGGAGGATTCTATTATCCCGTCTTCAAGAGACGATGTCGGAATCGAAGAAGAGCGCAGACTACTTTATGTCGGGATGACCCGTGCTAAAGAGGAACTGCACCTTTCGACAGCAAAACAGAGACATACGTTTGGCGCTTGGGGTGAAGAAGATAAACCGTCTCGGTTCCTGTATGACATTGACCAGCAGGATATTGATTACGGAACCAGCAGAAACAACATCTTCGCACGGAAAAACGCAATCAGCTGGGATATGAATGCCCTGTTTTGATGTCTTATGCGGATGAATGAGGATGATTTGAAACTGCTCCTTGCTAAAAATCCGGCATTGAGCGTTAAACAGATAACACCCAAGAAACAGCAATCCATAACTCCGGGAAAAACCCCTTTAAGCAAGAAAAACAAATATTTCAATATCCCCGTATATGTTTTTTCTGATGGTTTTGTTTTCGTGGACGAAGACAATCAAATCAAATCACTTGCGGCGAGTGAGCTTCCTAAAATTCACGGGAAAGTAACAGCCAAGTTCGATTCTGTGAAAGAGTATGAGCACTATGAGGAGCTTAAACTCATGGTATCAGCCAACGTCATAACAGACTTGAAACGGCAGGTACCGCTTATCATTCAGGAAAAATTCGTGTATCAAGGGAAAACAGTGCGCCCTATCATCTACTGTGCTGATTTCGTTTATCGAAAGGACGGAAAAACGGTAGTAGAGGATGTTAAGGGATTCGATAAAAAGACTGGTAAATGGCGTACAACGCAAACATTTGAAATGAAATGGAAATTGTTAAAGGCAAGATATCCACACTACGACTTTGTGCTGATATGAGAATTCCAAACAGAATCAAAGAATGTAAAATCATGGGCGTAGATATTGCATGCACAAGTATGAATCATCTGCTCAGGACCATAAAGGATAGGCTCCCGGAATTATCCGGGAACTATATCTGTGCCACCAATGTTCATGCGATTGTGACGGCATACAGAGATGAATCTTACAGAAAGGTTCAGAACGATGCGTTCATGAGATTGCCGGACGGTGCTCCTGTTGCGATGGTAGCCGGAACAAGGAGTGAAACACGGGCGGAAAAGATTTCAGGGCCAGATGTGATGACAGAAATCTTTAAGGTCTCTGCTTCCTACGGGTACAAACATTATTTCTACGGTTCGACAAAGGAGACATTAAAGAAACTGGAAGACACACTGTATAAAAAATATCCCGGCATCAATATCGTCGGTATGAAATCACCTCCGTTCCGACCTCTTACCAAGGAAGAGGATGCGGAGGTAATCCGTGACATCAATCATGCTGAACCGGATTTTATTTGGGTCGGACTGGGTGCGCCTAAACAGGAAATCTGGATGTATGAGCATCAGGAAAAAGTAAAAGGGCTTATGATTGGCGTTGGGGCTGGATTTGATTTCCATGCGGGAACGGTAAAGCGAGCCCCTGTCTGGATGCAGAAATGCGGGCTTGAATGGTTTTATCGCCTGACACAGGAGCCGAAACGCTTGTTTAGACGATACCTTTCAACGAATGCGTGTTTTGTCTGGAACGCTATTATCAAGGGCCAATAAACATATTTGTACAATCTGCCTATCTTGAAAAAATATTATTTTACCTGTTGCAGAAACTTGCGAATGGCATAGCATAGATAGTGTGGTACCTGAACAGGCGAGGAGTTTTAGTTGAAAGGATATAAGTATAACGGAAAAAAGTATCGGAGTTACAGAGAGTTGGCCGAAGCAGTCGGTATCCCACCGTATCTGCTTTATAACCGTATCTGCAACAGTGTCGGCAAGAATATGACCATCGAAGAGGCTATACAGACTCCGATAAAAAACGCCAGCGAGTGTGCGGCTAAGCCCATTACGGTAAACGGCGTAAATTATCGAACGCAAAGTGAAGCCATGCAGGCATACGGCATCAAGGTTGGTCACTTCTACCGCACGCTGAAACTCTGCGGCGGAGACAAAGAACTTGCATTTAAACAATGCATTGAGGAGGGGAAGGTATGAAAGCACATGTGTCTTCGAGTGCTCAGGAACCTATTAAAGAAGCTGCGCTCAAAAAGGTTATCAGTAACGCCAAGGTCGGAGCCGTAGAAATGTTTTTCATGTTCCGTGACCTGATTGTCAATATGCTCGATGAGGGCGTAAAGGATGTCAGTGAATCGGTTCGTGAAAACAAAATCAATGCGGCTGCGCAAACAAGGACTGAATACAACACGAATTGTGCGTACACCAGTGCTATTGATGAGTTTATCGTCGATTTGCCGAACAATGACTTTGCTGTGAAATTCGATGGTACGCCGGAAAAGCTGCAAAGCATCGTCACAGATAAGTTCCGTTTCGAACTATCTTTAGCGCTGGAGTTTGATATCAAGGCTTTTTTGGAAAAATCCGGCATGACAAGAGAAGAGTTTGAGGTGATTGCCGCCAACGCCTTAATGCTTGCTGAACAAAACGGCGGAATTAAAACATATCTGTTTAAGGAGAACTGATTATGAAAGCACATGTAACTGTACTCGACCCCCAGAAAGCATACAAGGAAGTCATTGAAAATGCAGACCTCACAGAAGTGAGTATGTATCTGGCTTATCGCTATTTCGTCATGCAGATGATGGAAGAACTGGATATTCTGCATAAAGGCAAGGTAGAGCCGACAGATGAACAGTTCAAAGAATGCCTTGATGAAGCACTTGAAAACACAAGTGATTTCTTGGATGATACCTACGAATCTGTTGTTGACACGATTACTGAACTTGACTCGGAGAGTAAGGGTGGGGATTACACGGTAAACTTTAACGGAACCGTGGAAGAGCTTCGGGAAATGCTTGGCAGCATGATGGAACATGAACTGGCGGCAAATTTGGAGCACGAATTCGTTGATTTCGCAGAAATGACTGGCACAACTCGTACCATTTTTGAATGGCAGGTAGCTACATCTATGGCTCATACCATCAATACGCATGGCAGTATCGAAAAATTTCTGTTTGGCGAAGATGAAGACGAAACAAATTTGAACACAACTCCTGTGTCTGGCAAAAAGTCTTAACTTTTGGAGGTGACCGTTTTTGCAGAATCTATATATTAAAATCCCGGATGGCGCAAACGTCGTAATCGACAAGCTCTACGAAAATGGTCATTCCGCTTTCGTTGTGGGCGGCTGTGTAAGGGATTTCATTCTCGAAAAGGAACCTCACGATTGGGACATCTGCACGGATGCTCTGCCGGAACAAGTGATGCAAATTTTCGGGGAAAAGAATGTAATCCCTACCGGAATCAAACACGGTACGGTCACAGTCTTGATTGGAAACGACAACTATGAGGTGACGACATACCGTATCGATGGCATGTATTCAGACGGAAGACGACCAGACAATGTAGAGTTTACGCAAAATCTCATTGAGGATTTGTCCCGGCGTGATTTTTCCATCAATGCAATGGCTTACAACGATAAAATCGGACTCATTGACCCGTTTGGCGGAATTTCCGACATCAAAAACAGACGAATTTGCTGTGTAGGCGACCCCGGAAAAAGATTTGGAGAAGACTACCTGCGAATTCTTCGCGCAATTCGATTTTCGTCCACATTTGGGTTCATTATTGACAAGCATACCAGAATGGTCGCGGCTATCAATGCTCCTAATCTGCGTATGCTTGCCAACGAAAGAGTAGGAGCTGAAATCCGAAAGATTCTCTGCGGCCGTTATGCAGCAGATGTAATTGATGAAAACAAGACCAGTATTGCATGGGTCATCCCGGAAATCATCGATATGGTTGGATGTGAGCAGAACAACCCATACCATGTAGAGGATGTGTTTCAGCATACGCTCTCCGCAATGCGGAATATGTCCACAAGCAATATTTTCCCGGCAGAATGGGTAGACGACTATGTTCGTTGTGCTTTATTCTTCCATGATATTGGCAAGCCGAAATCAAAAAGCACAGACGAAAACGGCTGTGACCACTTTTATCACCATGCGGCAAAAAGTGCAGAAATCACATACGACATTCTGACAAGGCTTCGTTTCAACAGCAAAAACCGTGACATCATCGTGGAACTTGTCAAAAATCACGATATGGAACTTGTTGCGACAAAAGCCTGCGCCAGACGAATGTTCAATAAGTTTGGCGTAGACCAACTACACAGACTTCTCAAAATTCGTGAATGTGATAATAGAGCGCATTCCGAATTGGCTTATCCGAGGTTCAAGAACACAGTTGCTTTTGCGTGCTGTGTTGAAGAGGTCTTGGACGAGCGCTCAACTTTCTCTATCAAAAATTTGGCAGTAAACGGAAATGATTTGATTGCCATTGGTTTTAAGCAAGGCCCGGCAATCGGTTCTGTTCTTAACGACCTGCTAAACCTTGTAATCGACGAACAAATTCAAAATAAAAAAGCCGCATTATTGGAGGTTGCGGCGGAAAGGCTACGCGATGTTTGATAGTATTATTACGACTTCACAGGCAAAAAACGCCGTGGATGAAAACAATGGCACATTTGTGCTTCTTAGACTGAAAGACGGTTTTGAAAATATCCTTAACGGCAGCAAAACCATGGAAATCCTGAAAAGCAGTTGCTGGAATCTAAAAGCTCCGTTCTTCGTTCTTTGTTGCAATGACGAAGACGACAAAATCATTGGCAGCTTCATCTGCAACAAGATTGATGACTTGTATTGCCCGGTAGAACTTCCGAATATCAGTTCTCTGGAACAGCTTCCGTACCATACCAAGCAATGGCTTGTTCAGAGCGGATTGACTTACTACCAGCTCTGTGCCATGGCAAAACGCCGTCAGCGGCTGTATGGGTGGTTGGTCAGCTCGCCTGTTGCACTTGATTTGCCTTTAACGGTTATTGGGGAAGAGTACCCGCCTCAGGCTTGGAAGTATCTGAGCCTGACGGGGATTCAAGCCCAGCTGGCGCTCGCAGGCGCTTACGCCCCATGAGCAGCACTTATATCATCGGTGATGTCCACGGCAACTACAATGGTCTCGTTGAGTCCTTGCAGAAAATGGGTTGGAAAGAGAATGAGGATAGACTCATCTTCGTTGGCGACCTTGTGGACCGTGGTATCGCAAACAAGAAAGTTGTCGATTTTGTAGCAGAACACAAAGACACTGTACATGTTGTGCTCGGCAATCATGAACGGCAGCATAAAAAAATGGTTCAGTATTATCGAATCCTTGCCAAGAATCCCACTGTACGCAAACTGGCCGCAGGAATATTCCTTCGCTTTACAGAAAGAGAACGTATCATCAGAGCGTATGATGAAATCAGCGCTTTGCGTTGTGATATAAATGAGCGGAAAGAGTTTCTGAACAATACCCCAAAAACATTCCTTGACTATCAGGAACATTTCATCGTTTATACGATGGCATGGGAAGACGATACGCTTTGGAAACTCATGCTCTATTTGCTGGATGAGATGTGCGGTGCGCCTTACGATGCTCAACACACCATTTATGAATATCTGGCTGGCAGCAATAAAGCTCGCGAACGGTTTGAGAGCGCATTTAACAACGGCAGAACAGAGTTTATCATAAAGCCCGCCGACACAGCAGCAAAGTATCAGACCGTTCGTATCACTCACAACAATCCGTTTGGTGGTGTATATAGCCACGATGAGGAAGAAATGCTGGCTGAACACAGAAACACCCTGTATGTGTTTGGACACGTTCCGCATGATAAAATCATCACAACGGAACGCAAACATTCCGGGTGTACTTACATCGATGTCGATTTGTCACCAGAAAAGGTAGGCATAATGCGACTGAATGATATCATCTGAATTTGCACATCCTCTCGCTTTGCGGGAGGATATTTTTATTTTAACACCTTTAATAATTGACCGTAAACGCTTTTTGTGGTATAATATAAATATAAGATATGATATAGGTAGGAGTATATAAGTGCCAATTTTCAATGATATGACAAACAAAGAAGCTGCAAAAGTTCTGAACGATTACAGCACAGTAAACAGAAACGCATCACTGCCATACATTAACGAGGCAATCCATGCGGCTATCAAAGCTCTTAGCCAAATTGATGATATCGGAGCGCAAAATGCCGAATATAAAGCAAGGCTCGGAATCGACGAAACGGTCATTCCAAGAGATGCCGACACAAAAGTCGAAATTGTTTGGTACGAGTGGCAGGAAGCTCCCGATGTTACGTGGAGTTCCGGTTCGTTCGCAAAGCTATACGGCTACATGAAGCAGCGCGGTGGGGAAGTATATCGGATTAAAAAGACGATATACGGCAAGTGTGTATCCATAAAACGCGAAAAATGGGACGACAAGCATTCGCATTGGATGCTTTCAGCATAAGGAGACGAAATGACAAAAGAGGAACTTGAAAAGGTGGTTCAGGGAGCGGAGTACGATTTTCTTCGGGAAAACCCGCACCTTGGCAGCAATATCATGTTTTTAACGCTTGGCGGCAGCCATGCTTACGGTACAAATGTTCCCGGTTCTGATGTTGATGTCAGAGGCGTAACGGGAGATTCCAAGTATGACCTGTTAGGATTTGGTACATTTGAACAGGTTGTGGAACAATCTACCGACACGACGATTTACGGTTTCCGTAAACTCGTATCGCTCCTTATTAACTGCAACCCCAACGTCATCGAAATGCTCGGCAGCAAACCGGATAATTACCTGATGGTATCTCCGGAAGGGCAGATGCTGCTTGATAATAAGGCTCTTTTCCTTAGAAAGAAAGCCTTGTACAGCTTTGGCGGCTATGCAAACGACCAGCTTCGTAGACTTCAAATGGGTTTGTTGCAGAACGATGTCAACACAGATATGAAAGAGGAGTTTGCGCTAAGAAGCGTACAGCGTGTACTTAGTGGTCCCGACCTACAGCACAACGCTCCGGCCGAAGCGGAAAACCATTTCAACATCTCTATTGGGAATGTTAAGGATGAAGAAATCAAACGGCAGCTTGTTGTCAATGCCGCACTTACCAATTTTCCGCTTCGTGACTTCAAGAGTCTTATTAAGGCCGTGAATGCAACGGTTGGACAGTTTGACTCTCTGGGAAAGCGAAACACCAAGAAAGACTTTCCTCATATCAACAAACACGCAATGCATCTTGTTAGACTTTACTTGATGGCATTTGATATTCTCGAACGCGGTGAAATCAACACCTACCGAGACAAAGAGCATGACTTGCTTATGGACATCCGGAACGGAAAGTTTGTACAGGAAGACGGCACATATCGGCAGGAATTCTTCGAGATGGTTGACGAATATGAAAAGCGGCTCAAGTATGACGCAGAAAACAGCCCATTACCCCAAAAACCTGACATGAAGAAAATCGAAGAGTTGGTAATGACCGTTAATGAATCTCTTTTGGAAAAACAGTATAAGAGGTGAACTAAATGTTTGAAAATTCACTGATTGTCGTTAATATCAAGCTCGACAATGCGCGATGGTTCCTGCGCGGGCTCAATAAGCCATTCGACCCTTTTGCACAGAAAGCAATGCATGATACCATGATTGGAATTGCCAATTGCACGGAAGCTGTTTGGGCATACCATATCGGTAATGAAATCGTCTTGTATCTCAACCCGAACGCAATAAGCAGATGTAAGACTATGCTCTCCGGTATGACGAGAGACAACCTTGTCTCTTATATTGCAAGTTTGACCACTGTCATCTTTAACCTCAATTACGGGCGGCTCATGGAAAAGCTGGACAAATGCTCTAATATTGAGAAAATTCGGCTTGATAACTACAAATCCAAGCAGTGCCTTGCAAGATTCGATTGTACGGTGCGCGAATACGACAGAGATATCACCCCCATCATCAAAACAATCAAAAACACGCAGGAGATTCTGTATTGCAAAGTCATTGACGGTGGCGGCGGATACAAGGTTTATAATGCTCTTTCGGATGCTGATAAATACGGCGAATACTTTGCCAGAACCGATATCGGGGCATATACTCCGATTCCGACAGCCAAAAATATTCCTCGTTGCAGGTGGACAGAAGGATGCTTTGACGCAATTTTGGGTATCAACAGTTTCCTCTCAGAAAAAAGTACATTTTGCAAGAATCTGAGGATTGCTTTAGCTGCTGACTAATTTTCTTGCTATTTGCTGCAAAGTAAATATACTTAGAGCATACAAGAAATAAAAGCAAACAAACATTCAAAATCGACATACCGCCATCTCGTTACGGGGTGACGGTATTTTTGTTTGCTACAGGTGCGAATGATAAGTGAACATGGTTTTACTGGTCGCTTCGCACCGAGTATTATATAGAAAGGATATGGTACCGTTGCAGTAAGTAGTATCTGACCATATTGTTTGGTCAAAAAACAGACAAACATTGTACAAAATGCATGACAACTCGTTGCTTCATTTGTGCAAGTTTGCTGTTGCAACCCACACAGGTTGCGTTAGATTGAAATAGGGCAATATCAATGCGAGAGCATTCCCGCAAACCGTTGCAACCCACACAGGTTGCGTTAGATTGAAATATTTCTGGAATTCAGGAAAGGCAAACGAACTTGCGTTGCAACCCACACGGGTTGCGTTAGATTGAAACGATTGAAACCCAGTAGCTATCTGGTATCTCGTTGCAACCCGCATGGGTTGCGTTAAATTAAAAAATCAATACAACGTCATCTCAATGAGGTGGCGTTGTTTTGTTAGAGAGGAAAGATTAAAATTGAATATTATCGCTCATAAATCCAAGGACGGCAGAGAGCAGAGCCTACAGGAACACAGTCAAAATGTTAGCAGAATGGCTGTCTCTTTCGCGGCTCCTTTTGGCGGGGAAAAGCTTGCAGAAAGAATAGGGTTAAGTCATGATGCTGGCAAAAACACAATTGGTTTCCAGCAATATATACGAAATCCCGGCAAATGTGCAAAATCCCCGCATGCCGTTATCGGAGCAACTCTGAATGGTATAGCCGGAGATTTCCCGTCTGCCGTTATCGTAGAAGGCCATCATAGTGGTTTGCACAACATGTGCGACACCAGAAGCAACCTTAATGCAGCGTTAGCCGAACGCGGTCAGGATGTTGTTAAGGCTCAGGAATACTTTTCCACGGACGCTATCAGTCAAACCGCAGTCTTTCCAGAATTTGCACGGAAAAATAGAGTTCTTGGTCAGTTCTCATTCATAAAAATGGAGTTTTCATGCCTTACCGATGCTGATTATCAGGACACGGAACGGTTCATGCATGGTTATTCTCCGAGAAGTTATGACTACGACAGCTTTTCTGACATCTATGATATGTTCAGAAAGCACATTCAACCATGGATTGATAAAGACAATAAAATGGTAAAGGAGAATGACCAACCGCTCACTAAAGACGAGGAAATCAACCACATGCGCACGCAGATGATGCTACAGTGTTTGGATGCCGGTTCCAATTCCCGGAAAGGAGATATTCGCACACTGAGTATCCCTACTGGTGGGTCCAAGACCTTATCTTCTTTTGCTTATGCGATTGCGGCGGCAAAGAAAGATACGAGTATTAAGCGTATCATCGTCGTCATCCCATTTAATACAATTACAACGCAGACAGCTTCTGTACTGCGTGGAATTGTAGGAGAGAAGAATATTCTGGAAAACCATTCCGGATTTGATTTTGAGGACAGCAAGCAAGGCAAGCTTCTTCAATACGCATCCGAAAACTGGGATATTCCGATTGTCGTCACGACGAATGTACAATTTTTTGAGAGTTTCTTTTCCAACAAGCCTGCTAAAAGCAGAAAGCTCCACAACATCGTCGATAGCGTTATCATCTTTGATGAGGTACAGCAGTTTCCGGCAAACTTCTTGAAGCCCTGTATTAAATGTATCGAATCTCTTGCAGCTAACTTTGGCGCACGAGTCGTTCTCAGCACTGCTACACAGCCTGCTCTTGAATCTTATTTCAATACAATTAAGCCCCGTGAAATCATCGATGATTCAGAAAGCTATGTGGAGCCGTTTCGTCGCTGCAATATTGATAATATCGGCACTATCAAAGCAGAAACCCTCGTAAAACGAATCCAAAAGCATAAGCAATGTCTGTGTGTTGTCAATGAAAAGGATGAAGCTAAGTCCATTTACAACGCTGTAAAGAATGGCCGATGCAAGAACTTGTATTGCCTTACTACGGACATTACTCCCTATGACCGAGAAAGACTTCTCCGTCGAATCAGACAGAATTTGAAAGATAATGAACCTTGTGTTGTTATCTCGACATCTCTGATTGAATCCGGCGTGGATGTAGACTTCCCGTGTGGTTATCGAGAACTATCGAGCCTTGATTCCATTTTGCAAACAGCAGGGCGCGTAAACAGAAATGGGCTTCGTGACTGTAATAGCTGCACGCTGTTTGTATTCGATGGACCACAGGCGGAATATCATGCGTTGAAGAACGGTGCTTCCAAGAGTCAGTATGACAATATGGGAGACTTCGGAAACAGAAAGTCCATCACCAAGGATATCCTGCAGAAATATGATGCGGATTCGCCGAAAGCAATCCATGAGTATTTTTCGAGACTCTACGGTTATAAGGGCGATGGGCTTGATAAATTCGACATCGTAAAGATGGCGAACTCAAAACTTATCCCATTTCAGGACATAAGCCAGAAGTTCAAAATCATCGATGAAGATACCGTAACGGTCATCATTTCCCAGACAGCCGAAGCATCTGAACTTGTCGGAAAGATTCGTAATCAAACCGCAACAAAAGATGATATCCGCAAAGTAGGTAAATATGCCGTTTCTGTGCGAAGAAGCAAATACGATAAGTACCTTGCAGCTTCCACCGAGGTATTGACCACAAAAGTATGCAACGATGTAGAAGAACCTGATATTTGCAATCTCGTAGATATGGGATTGTACACAAATATCGGTGTCATCTTTGACGCAGCAGCCTGAGGGATGCTTGCCATTTGCTGCAAAGTTAGTATACTAAGGTCATACCAAAAATAAAAAAGGCACTTTTACAATTTAAAATCGACATGCCGCCATCTCGTTATGAGGTGGCGGTATTTTTGTTGCCAAAAAGAAACGGAGGATTTAATCGTGAAAATACCATGTGTTGATAGACACAAAATTATAGAGAATGCGGAACTTATCAACAGCAATCACAAAGCAATTCGTGTCTATCCTAAGCCCATCATCTTAGAGGTTGACTCTAAATTTGCCGGATTCACCATTCCCGGTATGCGTGTTGAAGGCGTTACCTATGAGGTTCCCACCTTTTCCGCATTAAAGGGTGCAATCGATGCAATTTATTGGCATCCCGGCGTTGAAACCATTCCAACCGCTGTTTATATCCACAATCCCATAAAGAAAGAGCGTATCACGCAAAACGGATACAACGAAGGTCGCGGTCAGCGTTCTCGTGAATGTCTTGTCAATGTTCGATACACCATCATCGTCTATCTGGTTCAGATGAATACGATGCAGGAAGGTATGAACCTTGATAAATATTACGAGATGCTTACCAAGTACATAAACGGCGGCTGCGGAAACAAAGTGCCGTATCTTGGTATTGCAATGGACCCGATGAATTTCAAACTCATCAACAGCGATGACATCAAACCAACGCAGCCTTTTAACGAAGACCTTGGGTTTATGCCATTTACCGAAGATTACACAAAGCCGAAAGACCCTGACTTGGTTTGCAGACATCTGACAATCGAGAACGGGATTATCGACTTCACGAAAGGAGAGTATTTCCACTGCTATGAAGGACTTGCTTAATGTTCTGTACGACCATTACAATGCACAGTTACCACTCGGAACCGTCATGCCTTACGGCTGGACGATTGGGGAAGTCAATTACGCTGCCGAGGTCAATGATGAAGGTGAACTCACCGGAATCTATGCGCTTGGCGCAACATCTGACACTGATGAGGTAGAAGATAAAGCCAAAGCCAAGGCTAAAAACAAGGCTATGCCCCATCAGATGTTCACGATTCCTGTTCGCCATACCCGTACGAGCGGTGCTTACCCATATCTGTTTTGTGATGCTGCACATTATATGTTTGGCACTCCGAAAAGCGATGGCAAAGGTAAAATTAGCACTATCGACTATTACGGTGCAATGAAAAACGCAGTTTTGGGACTTCGTGAGTATCTGGGTGAATCTCCGGCTCTTTGTGCCATCTACAAGTTCTATGAGACTTGGGACAACACCAAAGCAGAAGAAAACCACTACATCGTTGCAAGCAACGTTGCTAACGGCGGCCAGTGCATGTTCTTCTATAATGGCAAGCCCATTTTCGAAGACGATGTGTTCAAAAAGAACTACGAGAAGCTGACGACGGCATACGGTGAAATGCCTATTCCTCAGAAAGATAAGAACGGGAAATTCGTTTTGCCTTCTAAACCCACCTATATCCGCAGCATGATTAGCGGAGAGGTCGGATTAAAGGCAACGCTTTTCAATAATGTATCCGTCAACGGTGTAAACGCATACCTTCTCTCGAACAATAAGAAGAACACAAACTACTTCGGTCGGAAAAAGGGCGATGCCATCCCCATCTCGCAGAAAGACGGTCATAAAATCTGTGAAGCCGCGAAAGACCTGCTGACGCGTAGAAAGAACTTTATCATTCCCGCAAGCAAAAGCTGCAGCCTCACAAGAAGTATGGTCGTATGGTGCGATGATGTTCCTAAGGAAGAAGAAAGTGCCATTATTGACCTCTGCTTTGACACCGTCTCGAATTCGCTTTCTATTCCTAATGAAAGCGGAAGCGAAATGACCGAGCGGATGCTTCATATTGCTCAGATTCGAAAGGGGAGAATGATTCCTCTGTCGGAGAAAGAGAAGAACGTGAAGGTCAATGTTTGGACTGTCGGTACTCGTGGGAAAGGCAGTATCGTTTCTGATTTCACCCAAATCACGTTAGGTGAGCTTTGTGAGCATTTCCAGCGTCATTATGATAATATGGAAATCGTGCGCAGCCCTAAGTGCAAGGAGAATGACGGAACGGTTCGTGACTTTGCGCGTCCCACTACCGTATACCGTTCCTTGTTCGCCAAGGACGAAAAAGGGAAAGTCAAAGTAGATAACCCTGTTCTTTGGAAGCAGATTAGCCGCAGCGTCTTCATGGGAGAGAAATACCCGGTTCGTGTTCTGGATATGGTTCTTTGCCGTGCAGACCGAGAGAGTAAGAAAACCCTCGATGATGGCGTGTGCTGCATTTCCGCCACAATGGCAGGGATTATCAAAGCGTATCTCATCAACAACGCAGGAAAGGAAGATTTAACTGTGTCTCTGAACGAAAACAACACCACCCCCGCGTACCTTACGGGACGCATTTTTGCACACATGGAGAGTGCTCAGCGAGCAATCGACCCAAGCAACCAGACCACGTTCGTGAAGCGTTACTTCGCGCGTGTTATGGAGAACCCGGCCGAAACCATGCCGCAGATGCACTTGAGCTTCAACCTACTCCGTGCAAAAGCTAACAACGACGACAAAAAGAGCGCTATTTTCACGGCAAAGGAAAAGGTTATTTCTGAGCTGATTGATATGCTGGACGATAATTATCCCAACAAGCTCTCTCCTGAGCAGCAGGGCTACTTTGTAGTCGGCTATTATCAGCAGCGCCGTGAGAATATCCGTTGCGCCGCCGCACTCGCAGCAAAGAACGTAAAAAACAACGACTAATCAAGGAGAATAAAAACATGGCTATGATTGAAAATATTCTGAAAACCCCCACCACCATCGAAGTCGTCTTTGACGCTAAGATGTCCAACCCCAACGGCGACCCCGACAACGAAAACGCACCTCGCCAGAACTCTGAGGGCTTTGGTTACATGACCCCTGAGTGCGTCAAGTACAAGATTCGCAATGTTCTGAACATCATGGCGAATTTTGGTGAGATTGACCCTGACACCAATCACCTGTACTGTTCTCCCGATACTTACAGCATCGAGAGCAGCATTCGTGAGTGCTTAGGCAAAAAGCCAAGTGACTTCAAAAAGCTCACGTTCGAGGATGAGCTTACTATGCGCAAAAAGCTGTGCAATTACTTCGTGGATGCGCGGTGGTTTGGCATGGTCAACACATCTTATTCGAGCTATAACACGCTCGGCAAAATCGAGGGCGCATTCCAGCTCAGCTTTCCGATGTCGTATGACCCGATAAGGATTGCTTCGATTTCCAATACTCGCTGCTGCGTTTCCTCTGATGATGAACGCAAGGGAAACGAAAAGGTGCCGAAAAACAAAGACCGTACGATGGGCCGTTTCAGCGTTGTTGAGTATGGTTTGTATCACATGTACATTCAGACCAGTACCAAAGCAATTCTGCGAAACGGTGTGACTGAGGACGACCTCAAGCTCCTCATTCAGACCATCCTGCACATGTTCGATGATGACATGAGCTCCGTTCGTCCTTCGATGACGGTTCGCAAAGTTGTTGTCGTACGCCAGAACCGCAACAGCGGCCGCGTACGTCCTACCGATATCGAGGACGCTATGGTCGCAAAGCTGAAGCCGGGTGTTAACAACCCCACTTCCTTTAACGACTATGACCTTGAGTTCAAGCGGGACATGCTGCCTGATTCTGTGGAGGTCAAGGAGTATACTATGGATAACCCGGAAGGCGTTATCCTCTAATCCATTTTCTCGTAAGAGTCTGCCCATTGTGGGCAGGCTCTTTTTTTGTTTGCATTGATTGACTACATATAGTTTATGTGGTATAATATAAACATGAGAATTTCAGAGCCAAAACAAAATTACAGAGCAATCAAATGTGTGCATATTCTCGTTATGACGATACTGTACATCGCACTTATTGGTGTATTGGTTAAAGTCATAGGAGAGCCAAGCCGCACGGCAGCAGCGTTCTTAGTTGACATTTTTTGCTACAATGAAATGCTTCGCGTAACGTATCTGTACTACGAGCGTTTGCGAAAGCAAAGTAAAAGCAAAACAAAGATTGAAATGAAGTAGGGAGGAGATTTGGAATGACTGTAAAGGAGTTGAAACGGTATCTGGATGACGTTCCGGATACCGCAATCGTTGTAATAAGAAACCATACTGCGCCTACAATCCTCGAAAAAGCATGGGCCAGACATATCTCTGCTATCGCAAAGCCGGATGGCAGGTATGTGCCAAAAACCGTAGATTCCAAAGGCGACAATGTCGAGGTTGTCGTTTTTGATTGACCGTGAGGGCAAAAGATTGTCAAATTCAGTCGTAGACATCCTGAATATGCTCGAAATGGGCGAGTCTGCCGATATGATTGCCAGCGATATGGACTCAAAGACAACGAATATCAGAAGAATCATTCGGGAAAATGATATTGGTCAGGATACCATCAGTACAACGCTACAATGGCGAAAAGCAATCAAGAGATTGCTGCCAGAGCGAGAGGCACATATCATCCGTTGGAATGAAAGCAAAGAGTCGGCCATTCCCTATAAGCTTTGTGTTCCGAAACATTTTTTGAATGCTGCCGGAAGCGCTCCTGTAACTGTGATTCCCGTTATTGCCATGCTCAGAAATACACCACCGGATTACTTTGGCCAAAATCTGGAAGTAATTCCGTGGCGAACAATCGTACAACATTTGCTGTCAGAAAACGACGAACAATGTGTACGCTTCGTCTTGCGAAAATGGGAAGCAGCAAATCCGGAAGAGGCCGCTCTCGGGAATCCTCTCGGATATAAAGATGTCAGTAGACGGCGCTACGCAGAAAAACTGGATAGTATTGCGATGACACACTGTCTGTGCGGGGATTTGGAAAATATTCTTCCAAAAGAGTTTTCAGTTGCACGGATTTAGCGTTGACTACAACACGCTTTTGTGGTATAATATAAATATACCGAATAAGAACATACACAATCAGTCAGAATGATTTCAAAATCATCTGGCACAAGACAAAGGGTGATAAAATTGAATAACATTTCGAAATCTCTCTCTAAAGCACCATCCGTCTTAACAGCCATCGCGTGTATCGTATCGTTTGCCATGCTGGTTACGCTGCTTCTGTTTCAGGGCGGAATCCTCTATTCCATGGGGTTGACTATGCTGACATCCGACATTCTGGTCACTGCCATTACCATTGTGCTTGCGGTATGCGCAATCCTTTCTCTGGCAGCCATGATTCGAAGCATGGTCGCAAACAAAAAGAATAAGAAACTCATCCACAACATCATCGCGGATGTAGAGGGAAACAAAGAAGCAGAGAAGACGGCAACTCCGGCTCCTGTACAGGTACAGGAAGAAGCAAAGAAAGACCCTGCTCCTGCCGTTCCTGACGCATCCTCCGATGATGATGAACCGGAAGAAGCAAATGGCGAGTCCATCCCCGAAGTAGTCACTACTGCTGCCAATGTAACACCTGATACGGAAGATTCTGACAAGAAGATTATCGGTTCCGTAGTAAGCAAGGGCATGGATGAGTCTACGCTCGAAACGCTTGATAAGCTCATGGAGCAGAACAACGAAAAGGATATGATTCCTCCCGTTGTAGTGGCACCCGATGTCCAGTCTGCTATGCAGGAAAAGACCGAGCCTGTGGAAAAGAAGCAGGACGAACATGTTGAACAGGCATGTGCTCCCGTCGAGGAAGAGTCTGTTAAAGAGGAGCCTGTTAAGGAACCCGTTGAGGAACCTGTTCCGGCAAAGGAAGCCGTTGAGGAAACTCCTGCCCATGAAGAGGAACAGCCTGCGGTTGAACTCACCAAGTTTGAAAACTCCATGGTGATGTTGATGAAACGCGGTAATGTTCCGGAGAACGTATACGCCATCGAGGAGTACAAAGAAGGTGCCGTGTGCCTGACTCATGACAAGGAACACTACTTCGTTTACATCTGCAAAGACAACGATGCGGATGACGTTGAGTATTTCCCGATTCATGACGAAAAAGCTGTTGCGATGGCATTTGCGACCCGTATCCGTAACAAGATGAACGACAAAAAACCTGCCTGACGCAAAGCAACCTTGCTTGTTGCTGCAAAGTAGCTACAATTAACCCATACGAAAAATAATCCACTTAAGCATTCGCGTGCTTGAGTGGATTTTTCTTTTTGGGAGGATTGCAGCTGTGAAACGCTTACTATATAAATTGTTGTGCGTTGTATTTTTTGCAGCAATTATGGCAGGATGTGCTATGTTCGCTGTGAGAATCAAAGACAATATTACAAGAGAATATGTTGTTCCGGAACAATACGGTATCAATGGACAAATCACATACTCTTATACGAACGATTCAGATACCGATATTGTTTCTGCGAACGAAAATAAAAAATGCTATTTTGTTCGCGGGAACAATTTCACAGACAACGAAATATCCATTATAAATATCATTATTGAGAATATACGAGCAATGAATGAAACCATCACCATCAACACATCTATCTCCCCGCATTCGATGCGTATTCTCTTAAAGGAAAGCCTTAAAACTCCGGATATTTTTTGGGTAACGGGCTATCAGATGGAATACGACACAAACGGTCAGACATATTATAAGATTTACCCGAGCTATAGCATGAGTGCGAATAGTAAAAATAGCTTAGAGGAAAAACTTCAAAAGGAAACCGATTTATTCTTACAAAACAATGCCGAGGCACTGAACCACGATGTCTGGACAGCGGCCTATGCGGTCAATGATTGGCTATGCCAAAATGTCACATATACGGATGAAAAAAATATTCAGAACGGTCAATACTATCCATACAACAGCATTGTTGCTCCACTTCTGAGAAAAGAAGCTATCTGCTCCGGATACGCAAAGACATTCGCGTATCTGATGAATAAAGCAGGATATGAAGCAGCCTACTGCACAGGTTATACAAACGGCGGAATATATCATGCATGGAACGCTATCGTTTATAATGGCGAAATAACATATATCGACTCGACCTATAACGCTTCCGGTAATCATATGGCGTATTTCTGCAGAAATAAAGAGGATTTAAAAGAACGAACAGAAAATTCAATAATATGGTTTTCTGCAAGCGATGATTGATTGACTATTGCAACTTTATGAGGTATAATATAAATATCACCACAGAAAAGGAGTTATCATATGTCATATAAAGTATTTGCTGTTATTATTTCTGCCGCTATGCTTTGTACTATGCTTGCGGGATGCAAAGATAAAGCAGGGGATATGAATAAAAACAGTCTCACTATCGGAACTGCCACAACGGAAACAGCAAGTGCTGCGACAGGCGAAGCAGCACAGGGAAATGGCGTGAATACGAATCCCGCTATCAACGGTTATACCGATGAAGACTTGGAGAAGATGGATAAGAGTGCTCTGGATACACTCAAGGACCCTGAACCGACTCCAGAACCAAATACTATTGTTGCTGACTTATATGAAAAATATAACATTGAAGCAGATGACGAGGAAAATGAAAGCGGTCCTGTAGCTTCTGCATATCAATCTCATAAGTTGGCCGACAACAATGTGACTTGGGAAGAGATTCTCGATTATGCCGAAATCCCGGTGACCGAAGAAGTCAAGGCAGAGTACGATGGAATTGCAAATCCTGTCATGCAGGTGGAAAAAGCGCTGGGAGATATCAGCGATTACAAGGCTCGTAAGGTCGATTTCAGCAATTATCTGTCCACAATGAATTCGATGCTCTATACGATGACCAACAATCCCATGATTTATACAAACGATGCGTATAGTGGACAGATTTCGGAGTTCAGAAACAAATATTCCGAATACGCAAATCTGCTGGCAGGGGATAATCCTCTGATTACAAAAGACCAGCTCGCAGAACTGAAACAGTCTATCGTTGACGAATATAATTTCCTTACAGGAAATGGGTTTATGGTTTCTACTGTGGACTCCAATGTTGCAGAACAGCTTATTGCAGCGAATAAACCGCAGGCAGAGAGCGAAGCGTCAGCCGATTAAAAGCTCCATTTCCCTTGCTATTTGCTGCAAAGTAGTTACAATGAGAACATCAAGATAAGTCAAAATATCACACCCTGATTTATTTTGATTTCAAAATCTGTATCCTAACGGCTATCTCAATTCGAGATGGCCGTTTTTTATTGAAAAAGGAGGAAATAAAATGTTCGTATTGACTACTGTGACGCGCGATTGCAAGAACGGTGACCTTTATGTCAGTGTTGACGACAATGCCTATCTCACAAAGGAAGCAGCTTCAACAGCACTAAGAGCCCGCTATGAGGACTTTCTGAAGAGTATGAAACTCGAAGACAACGGCGCAAGCGATGAAAACGGAAATGCTATGCCTGGCGGATACTGCATCAGCGATGAAGCAAGTATCTACGATTATGCAGACTACGCAAATTGTCAGCTTTTGCCCATTGTCGTGATTACCACAAAAGAAATCCAGCCTGTTATGTAAAGGAGAGTTTGTCTATGCAAATCAAATTATACGGCAACGGTCATTCCTGTAATATTCCTGTTCAGGAAATTATCGATAAATATTGGAAAGATGAAACCGCGCCATTCTCCTTTGAGATGTCTACGGCTATCGGCTACATTTTGCTGGATAAGGAGCTTTATCCTGCCACCAGAGAGGACTAATCGTGCAAGAAAGTGAACGCAAAATTCGCTTCCGTAGTCAAATTCGCAAATACGACGAAAAGGTGACCAGATGTATTCTGAGTGGCATGATGACCAGAATGACGCGGCACATATTGCATCTCGTACTGATTCCTTAATTTCTGCAATCAACAGTCATTTTGGTAAAAAGGAGTAATCTATGTTGCGACATGTCAACGGCGATATCAAAACTATTCCGAAATCTGGAAGCTGTAACGACATGGCGCATAAATAACAGATAATAAAATATGCAGACTTCTCGAATTTTAGGAGGTCTGCTTTTCGTTTTGCTGCGAAAGGAGTTTTTATGAATACCAAAAAAAGACCGTTTTCTCCGATAGATAAGTTTATTAAGACTTTTAACGAAATGAGTGCCCGATACAGCCGCAACGAACTTTGGTACAACTACATTGATATGCACGCCATCGCACTTGCGAATACCTGTGATTCTCGGTGCAGAGACGCAAGGGAAGAACAGTACAACGCCATTGTCCAAAAGTACGATGAGAAGACTGTGAATCAGTTTGCTGTACTCACTGGCATCACAATGACGGCACTTCTGGAAAACCCGAAACAGGATTTCCTTGGCACTGTTTACCAGCGTCTGGGATTAGCCAAAAGCCGAGCTGGACAGTTCTTTACACCGTACAATGTCGGGCAGATGATGGCACGCATGAATATGCCGGATTCTTTCGTTCTGAACAAGTCGCGTATCTTCCAAGTAAACGACCCATGCTGCGGTGCCGGATGTCTGCTTCTGGCTGGGTACAATGCGATGCGCGAGCAGTTGGAACCCACTGACCCAGACTGGGACAAGTATGTTTTATTTGTAGCGCAGGACATTGACCCTCTGGTCTGCAAGATGTGCTACATTCAGATGTGCTGCATTGGCGTTCCGGGAGTTGTCGTAGCAGGCAACTCTCTGTTCCCGGACGCAGAACGGGAACCGACAGATTTTTGGTTCACGCATAAGTATTTTGCTTTGGACGAGAAAGCTCTCGAAAATACATACCAACAAAAAAAGGAGTAACGACAAATGCATATGGTAACCGAAACCCGCCAGCTCCGCGATGGCGAGAAGCTGACTGAATTTTATAATCGCATCGACTGGAAGCCGCTGTTTGAGTTCGTCCAACGCTATTACGGTATCGGCGTTGAGCAGCCTCCTGTACCATGCCTCAAACCTAATGGTCGCATCGAGGTGAATTGGCCGGAAAATCTGCGCGATAAGTGTGGTCTTTTCTGCCATACGTACTGCGAAGTATATCTGCAGACATTCTCGTCCTGCTGCTTCCACGACATCACCTACGACAAGGACATTGTCGATAAGTACCTTGCTCGTCCGGACTTTTATCGTTTGAATATTTCTTTGGAAAACGACTGCAACGGCACTTCTTCGGATGCTTATTTGCAGCTGACATTTTCGCTGAAACACATCGAATTTTCCGGAGGGTACAACTTCGCAAACCTGTTCAGTGCCGAATACCGTAAAGATACAGGCTGGTTCGTTGTATCCGGAGAAGGCGAAGTCCTCATGGGAGCGAAGAAATAAAAAGTCGCCGCTCATCTTCGGATGGGAAGCATTTTCAACGCTAAGACGAACAGGAAACCTGAGATTATATTCAAGACACATTGCGCGTATGTGACGCAATGTGGTATAATAAGATAGAGGTGATACTGTGAAAATCTACACTCTTATCGGAGGCGTGAACGGTGCAGGTAAATCCAGCTTAACGGGTTCTTTGCGTTCCGAACGCAGCGATTTCGGCGTTGTAATAGACCCTGACAAACTGACCCTCCAATGCGGCGGCGATGAATACGAAGGCGGAAAACTCGCTGTCGAACGTATTGAACGCGCACTAGAGGACGGCGTAAATTTTACGCAGGAAACAACTCTTTCTGGGGGATATCCAAAACGACTCTGCAAACGCGCAAAGGAAGCTGGGTATTATATCCGCCTGTACTATGTCGGCTTAGACACTGCCGAAGAAAGTATTCGGCGAATCCGAAACCGCGTAGAACGCGGTGGACACGATATCCCCGTCAAGGATGTCGAGGCCCGATTTTCTCATCGTTTCGAAGATGTCTTGAAAGTTCTTCCATACTGCGATGAAGCCAAGTTTTTCGACAACGACAACGGGTTTGTTCTCGTGGCAGAGTATCGCAATGGGCAGATTCTTCCTATTGGAACGTATCGGCCCGCATGGCTCAGCCAACTTCTTATACAGTCCACTTAACATTTTTGCCGCTCATCTTCGGATGGGCGGCATTTTTGTTTGGCCAAATGTACAAACCGGCCGAAATGGTGCTTGTACGAAAGCCACTACTCAAGAAGTAGTGGCAATGTCGGCATCTGCCTTTCTGGCAGGCACAGATATTGCAGTTTGCTGCAAAGTAGGTACAATAACTGTATCAAGATAAATAGAAATATCCAGTAATGGGTCTATTTGCCTTATTCATAATCAGCAATTTTGCAGCCATCTCTTTCTGAGGTGGCTGCTTTTTTGTTGTCTACAACAAACTGGGAGGTTCTTTATTATGAAAAAATTCATCATCAAACTCGCTGCTGTCACAGGCATCATCGTCATCATCGCCGGAATTTCTGCTCTTGCAACAGAATTCAGCCTTGTTACCCTTGCCATCGTCTTTGCAGCCATCATCACAGAAAACGCACTGTGCGGTGCCTATCTGGGCAAGAACAAGCACAGCAAAAAGTACGCCTATCGCAAGTATAACATTTACCGCAATAATAACATTTACCGCAATACAAAACTGTATAGCGGCAACACCCATCACTGAAAGGAAGTATAATCATGAGCAAAAACATCTTATTCCGTGGTCAGACCCGCAAAAAGGGAGAGAAGGTCACTATGAGTGGCACTCCCATTCCCAGCAACTGGGTATTTGGCGGTATTTTCCCGCAGAACAATGGTGGTGATTTTGCCATCATCTATCAGCAGGACCCTGAAATCCAGAAGTTTCCTGTCTATGCTGAAACTGTCTGCCAGTATACCGGAAAAAACGATAAGTACGGCGGAAAAATTTTCGAAAATGACATCATTACCTATGTGGCAAATATCAACGCAAGCGATGTTCCGTGCAAGGGAAATGTTTTCTACAGTGAAATCCTTGCCGCCTATATGGTCACCGTTAAGGCTGATGCTTCGCATAGTCCTGACAGGGACAATGATTCGTACCTGATTCCGGCTTCGATTCCTTTGTCTGAATGCGGAAACCTTGTCGTCATCGGAAATGTTTTTGATGGCGAATATGAGCTGCCGGAAAAGGTCAAGAATACGCCATTTGAGACTTTCCTCTCTATTGCTTACGAACTTGACCGTTTAGCATTCGATATCGACCCCTATGAGTACCAAGACAATGAAGGCACAGAAAGCATCCAGACTGTTGCAGAAAACCTGCTTCATGATGCTTATCGAGCTTCTGTCGTTGCAATGCTCAAGGAACAGCATCGATACTTTTCGATTGAATCTGCTATGGGGCAGGACTACGCAAATGCAGCTGAGAGAAGTCATTCTATTCTGAAACGCCTTGCCGATATTTTCGGTGAAGAATAACAGGAGGGTTTTTATGAACATCAATGTGAAGTTCGAATATATCGAAAAGTATCTGCCCACTCCACGGTGCAGAAAGTATCGGACACGTGAAGTCAAAGGTATTTGTACCGTTACGGTGCGTGAGGCTCCTATCGGAAAAATGGTTCCGGCTTTCGGCGTGGAACAATATATCTGGGAAGAAACTCCCCACATCGAAAACGATGTAATCTTCTCCAATGAAGGGTCTCTATGGAAGTTAAGCCGTGCCAGTCGCTATTATGCCGGTAAGAGTTGGTTTGATTTAGCTCCGTGTACGCCTGAATTTCTTGCTTGCCGTCTGGAACCCAACCGTTACGAAATTCACGATTTCAACACGGATACAAAGCAAATCAAGGCGTACATCCAGAGCCAAGCTGACCGTTTCCTAATTTGCGACGGAAAGTTGTACGAGGAGACGACCGAGCCGATGTATGTCATTATGACCTTCGGCCTTGGCTGCAATCACGGCGGTTCCGCTCTGATGATTGAGGATTATTACAATTCCAACATTCCCAGCAGCAGATACTATGCTGCCAATCAGCGCGAAGAAGCCATTGCGAAAGCAAAGGAAATCGCACTGAACAGGGGAGATACAGAATCCATTCACAGCATCGAAACAGCGCCTCTTATCCATGTCTATGATGACAGATTCGTCACCAAAAACCCACAATCGTGGAAAGCTCCCGGTGATGAATTTTGCAACACACTGGAAGAAATCACAGAAACTGCAGGCGATGCACTTGCCGCTGGTTTGATGGTAATTTGTGCAACCGCCAAAAGCGTAAAGCGAGGTTAAAATGATAACAAAACTCAATAAAAAATCCGTGGTCTTGCAGAATCTCAGTTTACAGAGCGGTACCGCATTCCTCTCTTATGATGAATTGGCTTCGCTTGCAAAGCTGCAGGAGCGGCTTACCGACGAAAACGATGTCAATGATTTCATTACCCGTTCAGCAAATGTACCCGGTAGTACCGAAATTGCTTCCTGTGTCGCCAAGAAGTACATGGATGACCCAAGTTTGATGGATAACCTTGTCGTTAAGACTCGGTTTTTTCTCAATCTCGGTTATTACTTTGTACCGGCATTATCGAAGGCCATCGATGCCATTGAGGAGGATATCACACCCGTAGATGAAGTCTGCGGTATGGTTCCTTCCCTTGCGCGAGATATTGCTGCCAATTTCCTTGAGCTGCGCAACCCTGCGCGTTGGGATGGTAATGGCGATGTTCCGAACGATACCTATTTCAGTTCGATGCCGCTTGATTTCCCAATCGACAATGCCTATCCGAACCAAACGATTCGGTTACAGTTCGTTCAGGTAAGCAAGACAAATCCTCATTATGTCTGTGCTTGCAGTATCTTTGAGGATGAATCCCATGCAGGAATTACCGAGAAATGTACCAAGAGAGCCGGAAGTGTCAAGGAAATCGAAGACGCAATTTTGTTCGTTTCCAGAATTTACGAGCTCCGCGAAGGGTTTTCTCGTAACTTTGTGGAAACGGTAAATATGTATCCTACCGAGTACAGAGCCATCAGAAAAGCCTTATATGGTGAAGAAGCTCTTGGTGGTTCTACCGGAGTGATTTTCTCCAATAAGGTCCTCTTCAAGGACGGTTCTGTCATGACCATCACATATACAGGTGACGGTAAAGGTAAAGCTTGGGGCGAAGCTGTGTTGACAGAGAAAGACAGTGAAAAAATCATTGCCCAAAGTCCTATCAGCTACACCTTCGCCAATCATTGGAAGCTTTGTTTTAAAGGCGCTGTTTATCACGCCTTTATCAAAATTACGCAATAAAAAGGAGACAATTATGAGCGGTTTTTATTCTAAGATGCTTATTAACATTCGCAATCTTTACTTCAACAATTCGGATGACATGAAGACCATCCTGCATGGCATCTTCCTTGATGCTGCCGATGTTTTTCTGAACGGCTACACCCCCTCGTACTGCGAGGAGAATGAACTTATTCCCACCGCACAAAAGTTCGTTGAGAAGTTTGGTTCCGCCAAAGCCTGCGAGACGGGCGTCACGAAGGAAGCTGTTGCTTCTGCCATGTGTAATCCGGCAGCGCTCGTTGCTCTGATGCACGACTCGGACTATGATGTTCTGAAAGAAGCCTTTTATTACGCATGGGCCAAGCATATATCCGGAACTCTTGCTGATGATGAAAACAACGGAAACGTCATCAATGATTACTACATCCCTGATGAAGGCAGTGAGAGTTCCTGTGACGGCGAGGATTCCTTGATTTTCGGCTACGCTGAACCCGAGAAAATCGTGAGGTTTGCAGAAAGCATCCCTCAGCAACTCGTCGATTGCGCAGAGTATCTCACCAAGCTCGTGCATGTGGATGGCAGCGTCCTTTCCAGAGAGTTTCTGGAAGATACGATGAAGAAGCCTCTGAACGCTTATTGCCTGCAAAACGCATTTGCGGTACTGAATGGTGAGTTCACGAGCGATTCTCCTGTTTGCTGCTATACAAACGGATATGCGCACGCCATGCCTGATGAGTCCACTATCGAGGATGTTCGCAAGAACCCCGAAGACTACGCCGTCATTGAGCTTCTGTTCCACGACTAAAAAATCAAGGTTACAACCATTACGGTTGCGTTAGATTGAAATTTGAACGAGAATTACCTGCAAACCCATGTCTGAACCTTGCGCAGTGCTGCAAAGTAGGTATAATTAGCAATATAAGATAAATCGAAACACCGAGCCGATTCGGTTCATCTTGTTAAAAATCTGATTTCAGCCACCTCGTTTCGGGGTGGCTGATTTTTTTTGTTAGGAGGAAGTAAAATGCGAACTTACGAAGGACTGCGTTTCTGTTGGACTTGCAACCAATTCCAAACATGTCAAGATTGCCGAACCTTTGCTTACGGCTGCATCAGCTGCAGTGAGCATAAGTTCGAACATAATTTGGCACAATGTATCCGAAACTTTGGCGACTATATTGCCATGCCATCCCCATCCACCACAGATGTGCCGTCAAACGACAAGTAAATACCCATGTAAGGTAGAAAGGGAATTCTATGCAATTTCACATTGACTCAGCATTTCTCACAGATATTGCCCGGTCTTGGTTCTGGAACGAAAAAATGCCCTACGAAAAATCCGAAGAACTTCTAATGTGCTGTCTTAACACAGATAAGCTTTCTCTCGAAGAGAAAAAAGCCATCTGTAAAGATGTCATTGAGGGGCGGAAAAAGTTCGTAGGCATTGACGAATGCCAAATCGTTGATGACGGCAAAAACGTTCGAACCATTGATGAAGAACTAAAAAATCATACTCGTTACAACGCTATTGCCGCTATTAAGACAGATATTGCGTGTAACCCATTCAAATACCTCGACCCATTTTCCGTTAATTGCAGCTATTCTGAACTTGCTGAAAAAATCAAAAGCGGCGAAATCGAAAACACTATCAGCGACATCGAAGATTATCTTCTCACTTACCATGAGGTGAAAGAAGATGATGTTCTCAACTGCGGTATGTGGCTTTGGCAAAGACCGGAGTTTATTACAGATATCTGCGATGCCAGCAAGATTCCTGAGGGCAACAGTCCATTGGTCGCCTATAAAAACGGCTTTTGGCGTTACATTTATGTTGCGCTTAAAAAGAAAGGTACACATGAACCGAGTGTTCTGCGTAGACAGAATCGTTACCTTGTTTTTATCGGTGAAAAACCAAAAACTCTTTTCAATTCTGAGTTTGGACTGATTTCGCCGAAAGGGGAGTGGTTCGACTGCGGCTTTGCGGAACACAACTCTACTGCCGCCAAAATCATCCACAGCACAAAAGGCCATTTTGGACTTACCAAAGAGCAGGCATTCAGATACTATGGCAGCGACCGCTGCTTAGATTTTCTCTTTGACAGAGGCTGGGCGGCATTGCGAAACCCTGAGTTTGGACGGGCTTATGTAGACATAGGCGATACACATACTTTGACAAAATGCCAAGTCGATACGCTTATGGATTACATCGTTTTCTTTAAGCGTTTTGACATTGACATCATGAAATACACAAAAGAGTGAAACGTCAATAACCCAGTAGTTTTCCGCCGCATCGACGGAGAAGTAAAGGCGTTTTTCCAATCGAAAGGAAAAAATATGACTAACAGCACATACACTCCCTCCGTCCATCTATTTGTGGATATGGATGGGACTTTGGTAACTTGGAAACAGGCAGCATGTTTTGAGGAACTTTTACAAGAAAACTATTTTCGTGACCTGCCTCCATACAAGGAAGTAGTAGATGCCATCAATTGGCTAAACAGCACTTATCCGGAAATTGATGTTCATATTCTTTCTGCATATATGCCGGAGAATCCGTATTCCGTTAACGAAAAAAACGAATGGCTGGACACCTATCTTCCGGCTATTCCCAAGGCAAACCGTATCTTTGTTCCGTGCGGCATCAGCAAAGCGGAAGCTGCAGCAAAAGCTATCGGCGAATCCACTATCAATTCTTCCTGTATTTTGCTGGACGACTACTCTGTCAACCTGCATGACTGGAAAGAAAATGGAGGTGGCTGCATCAAGCTTCGTAACGGCATCAACGGCAACGGCGGTACTTGGCGAGGCCATTCTGTCAGTCGATTTGCTACCTATCTGGAAATTGCCAACAATATCTGGAAGCACATCAAGGAAATTTCCGGCGCAAAGGATTACAGCAGGGAGGAGTAACAGACATGAAGCTTTGTGAAATCTTTTCGTTAACGCGCTACGACCAAAAGATGTACATCTATGTCACGAATGCCTACGACCAGAATGTTTGTCTGGGGCGTGGGACACGGTATGACATTATCTGTGATGTGGAAAACGTCGATAACATCTTGCCTCACATGCTTGATGAGGTGAATATGGTTTCGGTCACACCGGATGGCGGTATGCAGATTCTCGTCCGCGATGCAATGTATAAAAAGCCGCTTGAAAAGCAGTACGACAAAGACTATGTTGCCACGTGGAAAAACTACGATAAAAGTACGCGACCGTTCCGATTTAGTGCTGAACTCGAAGACATGCAGCCCGTCAAATAAATAGAAGCGAGGGAAGATGTGATGTTTTCAAGTAAAGAAATCGTAGAAACCGTTCGAAAGCGGTATCCGGTCGGTTGCCGTGTTCGGCTTGTCAAGATGGATGATGTTCAGGCACCGCCCATTGGAACTCTCGGCACAGTTTACGACGTCGATGATACCGGCTCATCACTGGTTAATTGGGACGACGGTTCTGGTCTGAATGTAGTATACGGCGAGGATATCGCCGAGAAAGTATGAGATGAAACTATGATGTATCTGAAACAGTTCCCGGATATTTGCCGGGAAATGGGATTTGATGTCGAAGAAAAAGAAAAAATCGTAACCTTGTGCGTTACCGACATCAATTGCTCCATCAACATCAATAAGAAACTCTTCTTGGAGGACCTTGAGTTGACGCTTGATTCGTACAGCGAAGTGTGTGTAGCAATCGCCGTTTTTGAGGCTAAAGCGAAGGCTGGAAAATACGACAACTTGGATGCAACCGAGCTCCAGAAACTCAAGCGCGTCTTTGACAAAGCCTGGGAAACCGGGCAGCTCAAAGATGACACCGGTATGTTCCAGACAGAAGTGGATTCCTGCCATCAGCACGCCGAATGTCTCAAGGCTGTTCTTGAAAAGCTGCTGGAAAAACTGAAAAAGGAAGTCGATAAAGCACGTCTCTATTCCACGTCTTCCCATGACTTTCCGATTGTCATGAAACAGATTGATGCATCCTGTTACAAAGCATATGCTCCCACGAAATCTAATAATGGGTTCATTGTTCAGGAATACATCCTCGACCTGAATGACATTGGAAAAAACGATGAGAAGAAAATTCGCGCTCAGTTCGATGAACTTTTCCAGAGGACGAACACTGCTGACAGCTACCGCCTTTTGGCAGAGCTTTCCATCGAGACTGGATACTTTTCCCCGGTCTGCGGAATTTTTTTCGAAACGATGGGCGACGCTGTGTCGTACATCAAGACGAAAACCGACGTTGACATGACAATCGTGCAGTCTGATAAGACAAATCTCGAAATGATTCGGACATTGGATAAGTTTAACTTGGCAATGCTGCTGAATCATATCTGCGCGGACAGCAAAAATCGTCCCTCCTCCACCACAGGCTGGTATGAATGGTTGGGCAATAACTGGAATTTTATGACTTGAACCGTTTTTTTAGAAAATCAAAAAACTGGCCATGACTATCAAAGCGATGATGCTTGGCGTAGCCTAACAAAGGGAGAAATTTTTATGAAAAAGAACACTTATAAGCTTTCCGTAGATGTAGTGTTTGCCTACAACATCTTTTCTACTGACACTCAGAAGAACCTGAACTTTACTGTGACGACGGATATTTGCCGCGACAATTTTTCCGATGCAGTCGCCGCGTTCAAAACTTATGTTAGGTATATCACGCATGATATGATTGAACTGTCCATTCCCGACTTGGTTGAGAAGCGCGTAGAAGGTATTCTGAGCATCAGCTACGAATGCGAACAGGAAGGCTATTTTGAAACGGATACCAACGCCGTATGCGTTGATTCTGAGCGTATTCATTATTCGCGGGAAACTCATCATGATACCATTTTCGAGAGCAAACGCATTGCTACCAACATCAAATGGGATACCGACGGCGAGGAAGTAGACCTTCCGAACCAGATGGTAATTCCTGATAATGTACATGATGACGTTAACGCTATCGGTGATTATCTTTCCGATGAAACCGGTTTCTGTCATTTCGGCTTTGGCCTTGTTTATGAGGCAACTGTCAAAGTCAACCGCAAAGATACAAAGGTCATCAATGATTTGCTCTCCGGAAAAGATTTGGGCTGGGATGCAGATGAAACTCATTCCATCAATATCCAGTTCCGTAACGGCACAAATGTAGACATCATGCTTTGCTGCCCTCCGGAATCCCATGCCAATGAACCTGAAGGTACCCCTTGGACGCAGGCTCGTTGGTACGACTCTGATGAGAAGGAAATTAGCTGCTATTGCAACGATGACACGTTCTTCGACGATTGGGCGATGACTGTCGAAAATGACCCTGCGCTCAGTGGGCCTGTTTCGTATATGGTTCATGTAATTGAGGAATGAGGTGCAGGAAAATGAGTAACGCATATTCGAGGGCTTAACGAAGTAAGTATTTGGGAGGAAAAATATCATGGCAAACAATATCAACCGCGAGGGATTCAAAACGTTCCTCGAGTTCGGCGTTCCTTCGTTCGAAGGCAATATCATTCTTGATTCCGGTGAGCTGTCCGAGTATTACTACCGTTTTATGCGCATACCGCTCGCCTATGGTGAGCACAAGGTAGATGTTCTGTACGGGCAGCGGTTTTATGGAACCTTGGAAAAGAAACCCGTAACATTCAATCAGGAGATACGCTTCCTTTGCCTCGTTGTCGACAATGCCAAAACCGTCAATGAAACAC